>Ga0196962_10000003_pt1 | contig 546108 bp, 443 predicted proteins | sample S3v_20metaG_FD_183186 | JGI IMG/M metagenome (GOLD analysis project Ga0196962, IMG submission 183186) | Soil microbial communities from Anza Borrego desert, Southern California, United States - S3+v_20 | ecosystem: Environmental > Terrestrial > Soil > Desert | place: USA: California...
GGGCGCAGCGGGCGCGGCGGGCGACCCGCCCCCGGCGGAGGCCGTCCCGGCGACCGGCGCGGCGGGCGCGGCTTCGAGCGCGACTTCGTCGTGCCCAAGGCCCTGCGCCTGGAAGACCGCATCGCGCAGTCTCTCAACCCCGCGGCGGGCGCGGCGGCGGCCGGCGACCTCAAGCAGGTGCGCCTCGTCGAGGGCGCGACCGTCAAGGAGTTCGCCGAGAAGACCGGCATCCGCCCGAAGGACATCCAGGCGCTCCTGCTCCAGCGCGGCGTCTTCGCCACGCTCAACCAGCCGCTCGACAACGAGATGGCGAAGGAGCTTGGACGCCGCTTCGGCTTCGACGTGCAGTTCCTCGGCTTCGAGGAGATGGTCGCCGACGAGGAGTTGGAGCAGCTCATCGAGTCCGACGTTGACGACGTGGAGGAGCCGCGCGCCCCCGTCGTCACCGTCATGGGCCACGTCGATCACGGCAAGACCTCCCTGCTCGACGGCATCCGCCGCGCCAACGTCGCCGCGGGCGAGGCGGGCGGCATCACGCAGCACATCGGCGCTTACAGCGTCCAGGTGCCGAGCGCCGACAACCCCGAGGACAAGCGCCGTGTCGTCTTCCTCGACACGCCCGGCCACGAGGCGTTCACCATGATGCGCGCCCGCGGCGCGAAGGCGACCGACGTGGTCGTCCTCGTCGTCGCGGCCGACGACGGCGTCATGCCGCAGACCATCGAGGCCATCGAGCACGCGCGCGCCGCGCACGTGCCCATCGTCGTCGCCATCAACAAGATCGACAAGCCCGACGCCAACCCCGACCGCGTCCGCCAGGAGCTTGCGGTGCAGGGGCTCCAGCCCGTCGAGTGGGGCGGCGACATCGAGATGGTTCCCGTCTCGGCCAAGAAGCAGGAAAACATCGGGACGCTGCTCGAAACCATCCTGCTCACCGCGGACATCCTGAATCTGAAGGCCAGCCCGACCCGGCTCGCCTCGGGCGTCGTCCTCGAAGCCAAGCTCGACCGCGGCCGCGGCGCGGTCGCCACGGTGCTCGTGCAGCAGGGCACGCTCCGCGTCGGCGACCCGTTCATCGTCGGCCAAATCTTCGGCAAGGTGCGCGCGATGTACGACGACCGCGGCAACCACATCGACGAGGCGGGGCCCGCGACCCCCGTCGAGGTGCTCGGCCTCCAGGGCGTGCCGCAGGCGGGCGAGACCTTCCAGGTCGTCGCCGACATCACGAAGGCGCAGCAGATTTCGCACCACCGCCAGATGGTCGCGCGCCAGCAGACGCTCGCCCAGACCACCAAGCGCGGCATCGAGGCGCTCGGCGAGGCGCAGGTCAAGGAACTCCTGACCATCGTCAAGGCCGACGTGCAGGGCTCGGTGGAAGTCCTGAAGTCAACGCTGACGAAGCTCTCGACCGACACGGTCAAGGTGCGCGTGGTGCGCTCCGGCGTCGGGGCCATCACCGAGTCGGACGTGCTCTTGGCCGCCGCGTCTCAGACCGAGGCCGCGGGCCGCGCGGTCGTCATCATCGGCTTCAACGTGAGGCCGGAGGTGCGGGCGGCGGAACTCGCGCGGCAGGAGCACGTGGACATCCGCCTCCACTCGATCATCTACAAGGTCGAGGAGGAGATACGCGCCGCGATGATCGGGATGCTCGACAAGATCGAGACCGAGAAGATTCTGGGCAAGGCGCTCGTCCTCCAGACCTTCCGCGTGCCGAAGGCGGGGACGATCGCCGGCTGCCGCGTCACCGACGGCGTCATCCGCCGTAACACCCGCGCCCGGCTCATCCGCGACGGCGTCGTCGCCTGGGAGGGCAACATCGGCTCCTTGCGCCGCCTCAAGGACGACGTCTCCGAGGTGCGCGAGGGCTACGAGTGCGGCATTGGCCTTGAGAACTTCAACGACATCAAGGACAACGATCAGATCGAGTGCTACGTCATCGAGCAGATCGCGGCGACAGAACTGTAAGGCAGTGACGAGTGACAAGTGACGGGTGACAAGTAAACCTTGTCCTGCTCGTCACCCGTCACTCGTCACTCGTCACTTGAAGCAATGAGACGGCCAGAGCAGCTAGCGGAAGTGATACGCGAGGAGGTCAGCCAGATCGTCGGCTTCGAGCTGGACGACCCGCGCGTCGAGACCGTGACGGTGACGGACGTGCGCGTGTCGGAGAATCTGCGGGACGCGAGCGTCTACGTCACGGCCGAGGGGACGGAGGCCGAGAAGGCCGAGGCGATGAAGGCGCTCCAGAAGGCCGCGCCCTACGTGCGCCGCCAACTGGGCACCGCCCTCAACCTCAAGTACACGCCCGAGCTGCACTTCGTCCGCGACACTGTCGAGGAGGCCGCCGCGCGCGTCGAGGCGCTACTCTCCGAAATCAAGACGGAAAGTCAGGCCGAGCCCTCCCCCTCCCCAGACGAAGAAGGGGCCGGCGAAGAAGGAAGGAGTGGTAGTACTGAGGACTGAGGACTGAGGACTGAGTGGAAGCGACTTGCCTTCACTCAGTCCTCAGTCCTCAGTCCTCAGTACTTTTAATCGAGATGCTCAGTCAAGTGGTTGAACTGATCGAGTCGAAGCGCCGCTTCGCGATCACGTCGCACATCCGCCCCGACGGCGACAGCCTGGGCTCGTCGCTCGGACTCTACTGGCTGCTGCGCGCCCTCGACAAGGAGGTCGAGGTCGTCATGCGGGACGCCGTCCCGCACGCCTACCAGAAGCTGCCCGGCTCGGAGCTGGTGCGGGTCACGCCGCGCGTGGACAGGCCGTACGACGCGGTCTTCGTCATCGAGTGCTCGGACATCACGCGCCCCGGGCTCATCGACCTGGAGAGGCAGTTCGTCGTCAACATCGACCACCACTCGACGACCGCGCTCTTCGGCGACATCAACTGGATCGACTCGACCGCCTCGGCCGTCGGCGAGATGATCTACAACCTCTGCAAGGCGCTCGGCGTCCGCGTCACCAAAGAGATCGCCGAGTGCGTCTACACCGCGCTGATCACCGACACCGGCAGCTTCCACTACTCGAACACGTCGGAGCGCACCTTCAAGGTCGCGTCCGAGCTTGTGCGCGCGGGCGTCAAGCCGGCGAAGGTCTCGCAGGCCGTCTTCGCCAACTACCCCTGGAGCAAGATCGAGCTGATGAGCGAGGTTCTCGGGACCGTCCGGCGCGACCCGTCGGGCCGCGTGGCGTGGCTCGTGCAGACGCTCGAGATGCAGGAGCGCGCGGGCGCGACGGACGAGGACGCGGACGGCTTCGTCAACTACCCGATGAGCTGCGGCGACGTGGAGGCGTGCGCCTTCTTCAAGGAGACGGCGCCGGGCGTCTACCGCGTCAGCCTGCGCTCGAAGTGCGACGTGAACGTCGCGCGCATCGCCGAGCGCTTCCGCGGCGGCGGCCACCGCAACGCGGCCGGCTGCACCTTCAAGGGCACCTGGGCCGAGGCCGAGCGCGAGGTCGTCGGCCAGCTCGTCTACGCCGTCGAGCACCGCGGCGAGAACGGCACGGGGCCGCTCCCGCTCCCGCAGCAGCAGGAGATCGTCCCCGCGCCCGAGCCGCGCAAGCACGAGCGCGACGCGCGGCCGTAGGCCGCGGATGTCAGATGCCGGTTGCCGGTAAATGCTTTAGCTGACATCCGGCATCTGACATCTGACATCTTCTGTGCTAACCTTCATGCCCGTAAGCCCCTAAGAATCACCGCACCGAATGGACGCAGTCCCGAGCTGAAGGCATGTCTTGGTTTCGTAAAAAGAACCAGCGGATCGAGTCCGTCCCGGCCGAGGAGCGCCGGGTCAAGACCGAAGGCGTCTTCGAGAAGTGCCCCGGCTGCGAGGCCGCGCTCTACACGCGCGAGCTGGAGGAGTCGGCCTTCGTCTGCCCTACTTGCGCCCACCACTTCCGCATCGGCGCGCGCCAGCGCCTCGCGCTGCTCTACGACGAGGGCAAGTACGAGGAGCTTGACGCCGAGGTCATCTCCACCGACCCGCTCGACTTCGTAGACACCAAGCCCTACCGCGAGCGGCTCGAACAGGCGCGCCGCAAGACCGGCCTGCCCGAGGCCGTCATCAACGCGCGCGGCCACGTCGGCGGCCACCCCGCCCTCGTCGCGGCGATGGACTTCAGCTTCCTCGGCGGCTCGATGGGCAGCGCCGTGGGCGAGAAGATCACGCGGCTGGTCGAGCGCGCCATCGAGGAGCGCGCGGCCGTGGTCATCTTCAGCCAGTCGGGCGGCGCGCGCATGCAGGAGGGCACGCACAGCCTGATGCAGATGGCGAAAATCTCCGCGGCGCTCGCGCTGCTCGCGGAGGCGCGCCTGCCCTTCATCTCCGTCATGAGCGACCCGACGACCGGCGGCGTCACCGCCAGCTTCGCCATGCTCGGCGACCTCAACATCGCCGAGCCCAAGGCGCTCATCGGCTTCGCCGGCCCCCGCGTTATCGAGCAGACCATCCGCCAGAAGCTCCCCGAGAACTTCCAGACCGCCGAGTTCCTCCTTGAGCACGGCATGCTCGACGCGGTCGTAGACCGCCGCGAGATTCGCGACTGGATCAGGCGCGCCCTCGACTTCACATACAACCCCGAAGGCCGGCCCCAACTCTTCAAGGCTGACCTCAACGCCGGCCAGAACGGCGACGGCTCTCTGAACGCCGCGCCCGCCGAACAACCCGAAGTTAAGAAGCAGTAGCCCGACCGTGAGGGGGGCTTCCGCCATGAACTTCGACGAGTCGGTCAGTTACCTCTACGGCCTCGGCCACGAGACGCTCGCCGTCAAGCTCGGGCTTGAGAACGTCACGCGCCTGCTCCGCCGTCTCGGCGACCCTCAGGGCAGATTCCCTTCGGTGCAGATCGCCGGCACGAACGGCAAGGGCTCGACCGCGGCGATGCTCGATTCAATCGCGCGCGCGGCTGGGGTGCGCGCGGGGCTCTACACGTCGCCGCACCTCGTCTCGGTGACGGAGCGCGTGCGCGTCGGCGGGCTTGAAATCTCAAGGGACGAGTTCGCGCGCCACGCGACGCGCGTGCGCGAGGCGGCGGAAGAGGTCGGGCGTGAGTCGGGCGCGCTCCCGACCTTCTTCGAGCAGGTGACGGGCGTAGCGCTCTCCGCGTTCGCGGACGAGAAGGTCGAGGTCGCCGTCCTCGAAACGGGCCTGGGCGGGCGGCTCGACGCGACGACGGCCGCGGGCGCGCGGTGGGTCGCGGTGACGCCGGTCGCACTCGACCACCAGGAGTATCTGGGCGACACGCTCGCGGGGATCGCGGGGGAGAAGGCCGCCATCATCCGCCCCGGCGCGCGCGCCGTCGTCGCGCCGCAGGAGCCGGAGGCGCTTGAGGTCATCCTGCGACGCTGCCGCGAGTCGGGCGTGGAGCCGCGATTCACGACCGAAGAGGCGGAAGTCGAAGAGGCGGGCGCGGACGGCCGTCTGCGCGTCTCAATCCGCACGGCGCGCGCGGAGTACGCGGGCGTGCGGCTCGCGCTGCGCGGCCGTCACCAACTCGTGAACGCGGCCGTCGCGGTCGCGCTGGCCGAGATGCTGGCCGAAGACGGTTACTCAATCTCGCGCGAAGAGATCGTCGAAGGGCTCGAAACGGCTGAGCACGCGGGCCGGCTCGAACTCGACGAACGGACTCGACCGCCGATTCTCTACGACGGCGCGCACAACGTCGCGGGCGCGCGTGCGCTGCGCGCCTACCTCGACGAGTTCGCGCCCCGCGAGGGCGTGACGCTGGTCTTCGGCGCGATGCGCGACAAGGAGCTTGGAGAGATCGGGCGCGTCCTCTTCCCCGCCGCGCGCCACCTCGTCCTGACGCGCCCCGAGAGCCCGCGCGCGGCGAGCGTCGAGGAACTGCTCCGCGCCGTGCCCGTCCCGCCCTCTTCGAGTACAATCGCGCTCGCGCCTTCGAGCCGTGACGCGATGACCATCGCGCGGACACACACCCCGCCCGAGGGGCTCGTCTGCGTGACCGGCTCGCTCTACCTCGTCGGCGAGGTGAAGGCCCAACTCGAACACAACGACGGAGAGTCCTGACAGATGGCCGAAGTCTCCGAATCGAAACGTCTGTGGCGCACCGCGCTCATCGTCGCGGGCGTCGGCGTGCTCGTCCTCGTCCCGCTCGGGTGGCTCGCGCTGCGGATGTGGGACGACACCATCCAGCGGCGCGTCATCGCGGCCAACGAGTCGGCCGCGCTCACCAACCTCGAAAACATACAGGCGGCCGAGCAGCTCTACTTCGAGGCCAACGGCCAGTACGGCACGTTCCGGCAGCTCATCGACTCGGGCGTCTTCCAGGCGCAGGTCAGCGGCGACCCGCCCGTGGCGAGCGGCTACGTCTTCACCGTGAAGGTGCAGCCCCGAACCGACACGCAGCCCGCCTCCTACAGCGTCAACGCCGACCCCGTCCGCGCGGAAGGGCGCGACGCGACGGGCCGCCGCCACTTCTTCATCAGCTCCGAAGTCACCGGCGTCCGCTACCACGAGTCGCGCCCCGCGACCAAGGACGACAAGGTGCGGCCGAAGGTGTCGGAGTATTGAAAGCAGTAGGCAGACGGCAGTAGGCAGTAGGCAGTTCGCTCCGCTTTATGAGCGTTGCCGCTGACACTCTAACGATTCGCTACTGACCGCTTTCCTACTACCTACTGCCTACTGCTATGGACAAGGAGCAGCCCAAGGTTCTGTCGAGCGAGGAGGTCTTCGGGGGCCGCCTCATCAGCGTCGTGCGCGACACGGTGCGAGAGGGCGAGAAGACCTACCTGCGTGAGGTGGTGAAGCACCCGGGCGGGGCCGCGGTCGTGCCCCTCTTCGAGGACGGCAGCGTCGCGTTCGTCGTCCAGTACAGGCACCCCACGCGGAAGTACGTGATCGAGCTGCCCGCGGGCAAGCTCGACCCGGGCGAGCGCCCCTCCGAGACGGCCGCGCGCGAGCTTGAGGAGGAGCTGGGCGTCGTCGCCGGGCGTCTGGAACAGCTCTCCGAGTTCTACACCACGCCCGGCTTCTGCGCCGAGAGGCTGTGGGTCTTCCTCGCCACGGACTTGAGAGAGACCGAGCGCCGGCACGAGGAGGACGAGATCATCGAGGTCGTGCGCATGCCCTTCGCGCGCGCGCTCGAACTGGTCGCGACGAACGAGATCGACGACGCCAAGACCATCATCGGCCTCCTCCTCGCCGCACAGCGCCTGGGCGCTAAGGCTTAATTTCAAAGCTCGAATTTGAAATTTCAAATTTCAAACACCCCGCTCCCGCCGGCCCTCCTGAATTACGTACACACGGCCGTCGCCTGGCCGCTGGTCGCGCTCTACACCGTCGTGATGGGGTCTTTGTCTTTGGCCTTCTCGCTCTTCGACCGGCGGGGGCGTTTGCAGCACTGGTGCGCGAGCACGTGGAGCCGGATGATCGCGCGGACGGCGCTCCTGCGCGTGCGCGTGCGCGGCGCGGAGCACCTGCGCGCGGGCGAGAGCTACGTCTTCCTCTCGACGCACCAGAGCTGGATGGACATCCCCGTGATGCTCGGCTACCTGCCCTGCCAGCTTCGCATCGCGGCCAAGCGCGAGGTCTTCCTGATTCCCTTCCTCGGCTGGCACATGCGGCGCTCGGGGCAGATTCCGATCAACCGCGGCTCGACGGCCGAGTCAATCAAGAGCCTCCGCCGCGCGGCGCGACTCCTCGGCGGAGGCGTCTCGGCCTTCCTCTTCCCCGAGGGCACGCGCACGCGCGACGGCTCGCTCCAGCTGCTCAAGAAGGGCGGCTTCCGGCTCGCGCTGGAGTCGGGCCTCGCAATCGTCCCCGTCACCATCGTGGGGACGCGCCGCGCGATGCCACGCGGCTCGATGGTGCTGCGCGCCGGCCCCGTCGAGATGCACCTCGACCCGCCCATCCCCACCCGCGGCCTCACGGAAGAAGACCTCCCCGCCCTCATCGAGCAGGTGCGCGAGGCGATGGAGAGCCACTTCGTGGCAGTTGGCAGTAGGCAGTAGGCGTACGGCAGTAGGCAGTAGGCAGTGGCGCGGAGCCCCGCAGGGGCGGCATAGGGTAGTCAGGGGCGCAGCCCCTAGTCAGCGTTCAGATAATTTACCGGAGCCCTGTAAGGGCGACAGACTCTGTCACCCTTACAGGGCTCCGGGTTATTTACGCGACGTGCCCAGGGGAGGCGCTCAGGCTTACAGCCTTCGCTCGCCCCTGGCTACCTTCTGCCGCCGCTCCGCGGCTCCGTGCAACTGCCTACTGCCTTCTGCCTACTGCCTACTGATTTCTGCTACACTCGCGCGTGTGGAGAACCCGCCGATTCAAATCCCGCTGGACAGACCGGAAGAGTTGACGCGCGAGGGGCGGCCGTCGCCCGAGCGCCCCGACCCGGACAACCCGCCGTGGGGCGTCTGGGGCGCGCTCGGGCTGCTGCTGCTGAGCTTCGGACTGATGCTTGTGACGCAGGTCGTCTTCCTCGTGCCCTACGCTCTGCGGCGCGGCGTGAAGCTGGACGCGTTGGGGGAGTTCATCACTAAAGACGCGGGCGCCATTTTCGTGGCGGTCGTCTCGATTCCGCCCGCGCATCTGATCACGCTCGCGGTGGCGTGGCTTCTGGTGACGAGGGTCGGCAGGTACCCTTTCCTGCGCACGCTCGGTTGGGAGTGGGGCCGGGGGCTCTCGTTCTGGCGTTGCGTCTGGCTGGCGCTGCTGCTCCTCGGCACGGGGTACGCCATCATCTACGTCGCGGGCGAGTGCGACAACGAGCTGGAGCGCATCCTCCGCAGCTCGCGCAGCGCGGCGCTCGCGGCCGCCTTCGCCGCGACCTTCACCGCGCCCGTCGTCGAGGAGGTCGTCTTCCGCGGCCTGCTCTACCCGGCGCTGCGCCGACTGGTCGGCGTCGGCTGGGCGGTCGCCGTCGTCTTCGTCATCTTCGCCGCGATACACGTCCCGCAGTACTGGCCCTGCTACGGCGTCATCGGCACGATCCTCCTCCTGAGTCTCGTCCTCACGGTCGTCCGCGCGCGCACGGGCCGGCTGCTGCCCTGCGTCCTCATCCACTTCGTCTTCAACGGCGTGCAGTGCGCCCTCCTCGTCCTCGCCCCGTACCTCGAAGGCTTCCTCCCTAAAGAGACTCCGCCGCCGCCCGCGCCCGGGCTGCTGTTTGAACTCTGCATAAAACTCTTCGGCGCGGCGTGGTGAGATGGCGTACGAGGTCGTAGTCGTCGGCGGCGGCATCGGCGGGCTGACGACCGCGGCGCTGCTCTCTGCGCGCGGCGTGAGCGTCTGTCTACTGGAGCGCGCCTCGCGCGCGGGCGGGTGCGCCGCGAGCTTCGAGCACTCGGGGCACGAGTTCGAGTCGGGCGCGGGACTCTACGCGGGCTGGGGGCCGGGGGGCCTGCACGAGCGCGTCTTCGCGGAGCTGCCCGTCAAGCCGCCCGAGGCCCGCGAGGTCTCGCCTGCCTACAACGTGCGTCTGCCCGGCAGCTTTGACGTACGCGTCGGCGGGGGGGCGGAGGAGTTCCACGAGACGCTGCGCGCGGCCTTCCCCGAATGCGCAGACGCGGCCGTCCGCTTCTACCGCGACGCGTCGCAGATAGGTGACGCGCTCCGCCGCGCCGCGCGCCGGAGCCCCGCGCTCGCCGGCGCTTCGAGGCTACAGCTCATGCGGCTCGCGGCCTCGGAGCCGCGCCTCGCCCCGCGCATCCTCGGAGCGCGCGGCGACACCGCCGCCAAACATCTGGCCGACACTTCGGCGCGCTTCCGCCGCTTCGTAGACGCGCAGCTTCAGACCTTCGCGCTGTGCCCCTCCGACTCCTGCTCGTACCTCTACGCGGCGGTCGCGCTCACAGAGCCGCTCCGCCCCGTGCACGCGCTGCGCGGGGGCGCGCAGGCGCTCGCCGACGTGCTCGTCGAATCGACGCGGAAGTCCGGCGGGACCGTCCGTCTCGACACGACCGCGCTCCGGCTCGCCTTCGATTCGCGGGGGCGCGCGAACGGCGTCACGCTGTTGAGCGGCGAGACCGTCGGCGCGAGCCGCGCCGTCGTCAGCAACCTCACCGTCTGGGACACCTACGGCAAGCTCCTGGGCGCGGAGCATACGCCCGCGCACGTCCGCGCGCGGCTCAAAGCCCTGCGCGGCCCGGGCGCGTACCAGATTTTTATGAGCCTCGACGAAGAGGCCGCGCGCCGCCTCCCCTCGGACAGAGTCCTCGCGCTCGACGACCGGCAGGAGGGGCGGGAGTTCGACGCAGAGGGCGCGCCCTTCATGCTCGGCACGGCCCCCGCCTGGGACGCGCGCGCGCCCGAGGGCAGGCGCGCCGCCAACGTCACGGCCTTCACGGACGCCGAGCAGTGGTTCGCCTTCCACTCCGACGAGACGGAGCACGAGGAGCAGGACGCGCGCGCGCTCGAAGCCCTCTGGTCGCGCCTGCACGCCGCGCTGCCCGAACTGGGCGCGGGCGCGGAGGTCTTCGAGACGGCCACGCCGCGCACCTTCTACGAGCGGACGCGGCGGCGGCTCGGCATGGTCGGCGGCCTCCCGCGCACGCCCGACCTCCTCGAAGGCCCGCACGCGCTCACGCACAGGACGAGCGTGCCGAACCTCCTCCTCGTCGGGGACACGGTCTTCCCCGGCGCGGGCGTCGCCGCCGTCACGCACGCGGCCCTCGTCGTGGCGAACGAGATCGCGCCCGCCGGGCAACGAACTGTTTGAGTATGAGAAGGCGTTGGAAGTGGCTCGCGGTGCCTCTGCTCGCCGTCCTGCTGGCGGGCGGTGCGTGCTACGCGGTGCTGTGGCGAACAAGGGGTGAGGCGGTGGCGGAGCACAGGTATTTCCAGGGTGACGCGGGGCGTGTGCTGGTCATCGCGCACCGCGGCGGCGCGGGGCTCTGGCCCGAGAACACGCTCTACGGCTTCGAGCGCGCGGCCGCTTTGGGCGTGGACGTGATCGAGGCGGACGTGCGCGCGACGCGCGACGGCGAGCTGGTCGTCTTCCACGACGAGGGCGTCGGGCGGACGACGGACGGCACGGGGGCGGTCGGCTCCTTCACGCTCGCGGAGCTGAAGAGGTTGGACGCCGCTTACCGTTGGTCGCCCGACGGCGGCCGGACGTTCCCGCTCAGGGGCAAGGGCGTCACTGTCCCGACGCTGCGCGAGGTCTTCAAGGCCCTCCCGCACATGCGCTTCAACATCGAGCCGAAGCAGACCGCGCCCTCGATTGCCGCGCCCCTGTGCCGCATGATTCGAGAGCACGGGATGACCGAGAGGGTTCTGGTCGCCTCTTTCAGCGGGGCCGCGCTCGAAGAGTTCCGGCGCGAGTGCCCCGGGGTGGCAACCTCCGCCGCGACGGGCGAGGCCGTGAGCTTCCTCACGCTGCACCGCGCGGGGCTCGCGGCCTCCTACAGCCCGGCCATGCAGGCGCTCCAGGTGCCGGAGTACGCGGGCGGGCTCCACGTGCTCACGCGCGACTTCGTCGAGTCCGCGCACGGCCGCAACCTGCGCGTCCACGCCTGGACGGTCAACGCCGAGGAGGACATGCGCCGCCTCATCGCCCTGGGCGTGGACGGCGTCATGACCGACTACCCCGACCGGCTCCTCAAACTCCTCGGCCGCCCCGGCCCGCAGTGAATGGCCGTTCAAGTTGTCGCAAACGAAAGCGCCCCGCCGGTCGCAGAGGCCGGCGGGGCGCTTCTCATGCTCCGAAGGGTGCGGCTACTGGTCGCTGGGGCGGTCGCGCTGGATGCCTCTATCGTGTATCGGCCTCTCCACGGGCATCCGCGGTGTCATAGGCTCTCTCGGGGTCATCGGCGTGTGAGCCTTGGGCGACATCTCGATGCTTCTGCCGCCGCCATTGCCCGAACCGCCCGGGCCGGAGACGCCCGAAGAGCCGCCGCCGTACGTCCCGCCGCCCGGGTTGGAAGCCGTGCCGGGCTGGGCGTACCCCCCGCCGTTGCCCGGCGACACGTAGACGCCCGTGTTGTAGCCGTAGCCGTAGGGCGAGCGCCAGCCGTAGCCGTATGGCAGGAAGGTGTAGCAGCGCAGGCTGGAGTTGAAGAACCAGAAGCCGTTGGTGTTGCCCCAGTCGCTGAACATGCCGCTGAAACTGCTCATGCCGAAGGCCGTCTGCATGGCGCGGCGCGAGAGCCTCTCGTTGGCCTTCGCCAACTCCTTGCCGCGGTCGCGGCTCCACAGGTCTAACTCGTCGCGCTGCTTCTTGTCGAACTTCGCGACCTCGACGCCCGCGCCCGACACGCGCGCGACCTTGCCGCCCTTAACCAGCGTCCCCGCCACGACGGCGCGCCCCTTCGTGACGAACACCTCCGCGGGCCCGCCCGCGGGCGCGTTCAGGCGGTAGACGCCGCTGCGCTCGATCTTCACGAGCGCGCCGGGCAACTGCACCTCAAGAAAGATTTTCGTGTCGCCGTAGCCGGTCGCCTCTATGACCGCGCTGCCGCGCGCCAGCTCGACCCGCAGGTCGCCGAGGTCGGCGCTCGCCAAAGTGAACTCCGTGCCCCCGCCCGCGCGGAAGTAGGAGCCGGGGTTGAGCAGCACCTCGACGCGCCCGTCGGGGCCCGTGCGGACGGTGTCGCCACCCTTCAGCTCGTCGGCGGACGAGAGGGCGAGCCAGTCGGCCGAGGCCGCGCGCCGCACCTTCACGTCGCCCGAGACGAGGTTGACGCCGCCCGCCCGCGCCGAGATGACCCGCAGGTCGCGCGTGTCGGCGCGCGCAGCGCCGAAGGCGCAGGCGCAGACGAAGGCCAGCGTTAAGAGAGTTCGCAGCGGAGTTATCCTGAACCGTTTCATGTGGGCACCACCTTGGAAGCTCTGGGACACTAAGGGGAGAGACTTGTTTATCCGCCCAGAGCATACTCCCCCGCGCGCGGCGCGACAAGAGCCGGGCTCAAAATCTTCAGCCCGGCTCCTGTCGCGTCGCGCGCGGGCGGCCTTCAGACGCGCGGCCTACTGCCTCTGTCTCTGCCTCTCAAGGCGGCGCGCCTCGGCGTACTTGATGATCGCGTTGACGGTCTCTAGCTCCTCCCGTTCGGCGGCTTGGGCGGCCCTGCGATCCAGTGCGTCCCTCGGGCCGGCCGCCCCGGGCGCGGGGCCGCCCTGGCACTGACAGGGCGCGAACGACTGCCCCACGCCGGCCGCGGCCGAAGGCAGCAGCCCGTCGGCCGTGACGCTCCCGTCCAGGAGGAAGCCCATCGCCACGCCGAACTGGTCTTCCACCAGCGCGTAGACGCAGTTCTTCCCGGCGTTGAACCCCTTGTTCGTGCCGGCCGGGATGGCCGCGACGTTGCCGGCGAAGTGCCCCTGCTGCGGCGCGACCAACTGGTTCGTCATCGTGTTGAACCAGACCGTGATGTTGTCGTCCGCGCGCACGGTGAACTTCATGCTCGCGTTCTTGAACCCCGGCGTCAGGCAGAAGCATTTCCTGAAGAGGGTGTAGGCGGGAATCTGGGTCTGGCTGTTGTAAGTGTTCCACGCGCTGATCCAGGCCCCGCCCTGTGCCGCGAACGGCCCCTGAAACCACGCGGGGTGCGGCTGGATGACGAAAGCCGGGGCGACGGCCGGATTCGTCGTGGGGAACGAGGCAATGTTGATCCAGTAGTTGTCCACTCCGGGGGCCGCGTACTGGTTCCAGAGCGTGTAGTTGTACCCGGTGTTGAGCGGGAGCGTGGTCGTGGCGGCCGCCGGGACGCCGAAGGCCAGCAGCGCGACGAGGGCGGCGATGCGTTGGATGCTCTTCATGTTCATCTCCTCAAGGTGGGTCGGAGGCGAGGGACACTTCTCCTGTCACAGTGCGGTGGGGTGCCTGCGGGCACGGGGCGTAAGCGCGGGATGCTCGGAACGTCTCCCGGTTACGCGGTTCGTTTCCTTCCGTGAGTGTGTGGCCGCGCGCGAGGGAAACGTAACGCGTGAGGATGAAAAAATTTCGCCCCGGCCCGTTCGTCACAGGCCAGGGCGTGGTCATAGCTGTCAGAACCGCCCGCGGTAGCGGGTGGGCCTTACGGGGACGACTTGACTATTGATGACCGCATCACTCTCATCCGTTAGCTAACCTAACTCGAAAGACCCACCCGCTACCGCGGGCGGTTCTGACCTGTATGTACTTCAACGGCCGGACGAGAGGCGGAGCGCTTCGTCGGCGTCGGCCTCCGCGCCGCGGACGACGATGACCCAGTCGCCTTCGAGCCGCACGCGCGTGACGGACGCGCCTTCGCGCCACTCGCGTTCCGACTCCGACTTCGCCGCGCCGGGCGCGGCGCGCTGCTGAAGCAACTGGTTGTAGGCGCGGAAGAACTCCTGCGCGTCGCGCGGCGTGTCCCAGGCCGTCCGCCAGACGAAGAGCGGCGCGTGCCCTTCCCTCTCAAACACGAACGAGCGGTCGCCGCCCCAGCCGGCGGCGGCGCGCTTCGCCTCTTCCACGCTGACGCCGGCCAGCAGCAGCCCGCGCACGCCTATCTCGCCGAGCGGCGTCGTCGCCGCCGGCCGCCAGCCCTCGTCCGCGAAGGCGTCGAGGTCGAACTCTACCTCGCGCGGCGGCTCGCCCGAGAGGTACTTCTCCGGGTGGAGCACCTGCTCCGAAGACTGCGGCGGGCGGCGGAAGACTTCGTCGAGGTTGACGGCCGGGCGCACGCGCCTGAGCGTCTCGACGAAGTGCAGGCCGTCGCGGTAGCGGAAGATGAAGGTCTCCGTGAGCAGCGGCGGGAAGAAGGCCCCGATGCCCTTCCTGTACTGTGCGTAGCGCTCGTCCTCCTCGCGCGTCAGGACTTCGACCGACTTGCGCGCCCACGCCTCCCCTTGCGTGAAGCGTCGCTCGACGCTGACAGCGTCGCCCTCGATGAGCGCGAAGGCGGCCTCCTCGCGGTCGAAGCTGAAGGGGCGCGCGAGCACCATCCGGAGCAGGTCGAAGTGCTGATCCTGTAGGGCGTGGACGAACTCGTGCGTGAGCAGACCGGGGTCGCGCGCCGCGCCGCGCTCGCTGACGAGCAGCACCTGCTTGTCGAGGGGCGAGTAGGTGGCGCCCGCCGTCACCGCCGTGAAGCTGACGGCCAGCGAGGCGAGGTCAGTCCCCTCGGGCAGCATCCCGCCCGCGACCGCCAGGCGGCTCAAGCCCTTCAGGTCGTCCGTGCCGAGCACGTCTGCGATCTCCTTCGTCCGCGTGCCGTACTCCCAGCCCGACAGCTCCGTCATCCCGACCTCGCCGCGCCACTCCAGCCCGCGCACGCGCGAGGCGGACTGTGCCGCGCGCTCGCGCAGAGACTTCAGGCGCGGCGAGAGCGCGCGCAGGGGCAGCGGCGGCAGAGTCCTCTTAGCCGGCGGCGCGTCCGGCGTCGCGGCCGCCACCGGCGACACGACGCGCGGCCGCGAACGCTTCGCCAACAGCAGAGTCACGCCCGCGGCCGAGGCCGCGAGCACCAGCAGTAAGATTAAAAGATGGCTTCCCCTTGTACGCATATCAACGCTTACCACACGATGTTGTCCGGGAACTCGACCAGGCCGCGCCCCTCGAACTCGCCGGGCGTCGGGAGGTCTGCGCCCTCCCCGCCCAGCCAGCCTTTGTACTGCCGATCCCAGAGCACCGTCGCGACCGCCGTCGCCAGGTTGAGGCAGTGCTTTGTCGGGATGACGACGAACCGGTGGCAGTGGCCGATGTGCGGCTTCGCCACGCTGCCGTCCTCGGGGCCGAAGACGTAGACGGCGTTCGGCGGGTGCTCGAAGCCGTGCAGCGACTCCGAGTTCTTCCGCACCTCGACCGCCACGGGGACGACTCCCTCGAACTGCTCGAAGGGGTAGTCGTAGTTGATTATCTCCACGTCCGCGTACCCCTTCATCCGCTCCTCGCGCGGCAGACGCTTCCTGTACGAGATGTCGAGCGAGACCCGCTCGCCCGTGAACCAGACCTGCTTCAGGCCGTAACAGGAGGCCAGCCGCACGACCATCCCCACGTTGTGCGCGTATTTGGGATCGATCAACACGATGGCCGGCTGGCGGCCCAAAGGGGCCTCCGACCTGTCCACAACCCTCCTGATGACCCGCCGCTCCTGCATACGCCCCTTCGCCGCTCTCCGCCCGGCCTAGACTTAGACGCCCGAACCGCCGCCCGCGCTGCCGCGAAAAAGCCTCGGGTGTTGCAGCAAGCCTTAAGTCTAACAGAAGGCTACGCGGCAGTTCTGTGCGCCGATAACTTTCTACCTTTGTCCGATTAGACGCAGTGCTATACTTCCCGATCAGAGGCTTGCGATGAGCACCAGAATAAACACTTCCCCGCTGGTGAAGACCTACACGCTTGAGGAGTTTTGGCAACTGCCTGACCCGCCAGACAGGTCGAAGCTCGAACTCATCGCCGGAGTTCTCTACATGACCCCTCCTCCCGAGCACACGCACGACGACGTCGTCACACGTCTTAACCGGGCGCTTACCACTCATCTGATCGAGACAAACGATAGAGGTAAGCTCTACGTCCCTCGGGCAGCCATCTGGACTAGCGCGCGGACTTACCTTGAGCCCGACCTGTTCTATGTCTCTGCGGAACTTGCCGCGCGCCTCGACCCGGAACACAGGGACACGGCCGATCTCGTCGTCGAGGTCATCTCGCCCGGCTCGGCTATCTACGACCGGAATACGAAGGCCGAGACATACGCCGCGCTCGCCGTCCGCGAGTTGTGGCTGATAGACGAGGCGGAACAGACCGTAGAGGTGCGACGACAGACAGGCGGCGTCTTCGACGAAGGCCGAACGTTCGGCCGCGGTGAGTCCGTCGAGTCAATCATCTTCCCGATCCTCCGCCTCCCCGTCGAAAAGTTGTTCACGGACTAGCCTCACGCTCCGCCCGCCCTCCCGCGTCCCATTCTGCGTAAAGAGTCCACGCGGCTCAACAACCTTCCGCACATAAGATCGCATCTGAGGTTCAAATCCACGGCAAGCCCCGGGGCCTCCGGCGCGCCGGAGCCTCTTGCGGAGCGACTCCCCAGGCTCTCCGACGTTCAAGCGAACCGCATCAGGAGAGGAGCCTAACCATGCCGCGACACCTTCCGAGGCCGCACGAACTCCTGCAAGTCTCCGAGCCCTGCTCGGCCGAATGGGACTCGATGACGGGCGACGAGCGCGTGCGCTTCTGCGCGCACTGCCGGAAGCACGTACACAGCCTGTCCGAGTTCACGCCGAAGGAGGCGCTCGGCCTCGTCCTGCGCACGGGCGGCCGGCTCTGCCTGAGCATAGAGCGCGACGCGCGGGGACTGCCGCGCACGCGCGCCCTCGCCGAGCCGCTCTACCGGATAGGCCGCCGCGTCTCGCGCCTCGCCGCCGGTGCCTTCGGCGCGGCGCTCACGCTCTGCTCGACGGCCGCGGCGCGCGCGCAGACGCCCCGACCCGAGCCTGCGCAACAGGTCGCCACCACACACTCCGACGCCGCGCTCACGGAGGCTCAACCCGCGCCCGCGCAGGTGCCGGACACACAGCTCACCAATCTACAGATAACCGAGCTGCCGCTCCAGGGACGCGTGGAGCGACCCAAGCTGAGGGGGCTCGTCGTCCTCGCGCCCAGGGAGCCGCTCGTCGCGGCCGCGATGAATAACGACCTCGAAGCCGTCAAGCGCCTCCTGCTCTTCGAGGGGGCGGATGTCAACGTGCTCGACAAGAACTACGGCACCACCGCGCTCGCGCACGCCTTCGTGAACGGCAACCGCGAGATGATGCGCGAGCTGCTCTGGCGCGGCGCGCGCGTCAACACGCGCCTCTCCTACAGGCAGACCGCGCTGATGCGCCTGGGCAAGACGACCCCGGTCGAGGCCGTGCGCGACCTGCTCGACGCGGGCGCGAAGGTCAACCTGCGAGACGACGACGGAGACACCGCGCTCATGTCCGCCGCGGAGCAGGGGCGCGCGGATGTCGTCGAACTCCTCCTGAGCGCCGGCGCAAAGGTCAACGCCCGAAACAAGGAGGGGCGGACGGCGCTGATGAACGCCGCCGCCGCGGGCTCGGCCGACGCCGTCCGCCTGCTCCTACAGGCCGGCGCCGACCTTGCGCTCCGCGACGCCGAAGGCCGCACGGCCCTCCGCCACGCCCGCGAAAGCGAGTCGGACGACGCGGCCTCCCTCCTCCTCGCCTACGGAGCATACAAAGAGCCCGAGGAGCGTGAACCGTAAACCGTGAACCGTGACAAGAAGAAGGCGACTCGCCTTTCTCCTGTCACAGTTCACGGTTTACGGTTCACGGCTTTATTTCGCGAAGTAGCCGCGGCGGCCGCGGGCGACGGCGTCGGGGCGGCGCGGGAGGCGTATGTGGATGGCGCGCCAGGAGCCGTCGCGCCGCTTGTTGGTGGGGCGGTAGCTGAGGCTGTAGACGGTGCCGAGGTCTGCGACGACGCGCTCGTAGGCCCCGGCGAGGTCTTCGAGCTTCTCTACCTCGTAGAAGAGGCCGCCGCCGGCTTCGGCCAGTTGCCCCATGCGGTCGTGCGCGAGGTCGTAGGTCTCGGGCTGGATGTCCAGGGGGCTGAACGCCTCGTAAAACTCTGTGTTCGTCCAGACCGCGTAGACGACGCCGTCGAACTCCTGCACGCGGCTGCGAATCTCCTCATAGGAAGTCTTCGAGCCGACGCCCGTCACGTTCGGCATCGTCGAGTCGAGCCCGTCGCTCATGACGATGAGCGCGCGGCGGCGCGCGGGGTCGGCCGCGCGTTCGAGGAAGTCGAGCGCGTACCCGAGCGAGTCGTGCAGGCGCGTGTCGCCGCCCGGCGGGGCCAGGCGTTCGAGCGAGGCGTTGAGGCGCGCGCGGTCGCTCGTCATGGGCGAGACGACCACGGCGGAGCCCGAGAAGGCGATGACGCCGACGCGATCCTGCGGGCGCGTGACGGCGACGAAGCGGCGCGCGGCCTCGCGGATGGTGTCGGTCATGCGCGCCGTCGAGCCGGAGAGGTCGAGCAGGAGCAGGAGGTCGAAGGGCGCCTCCGACGCCTCGAAGTGCTCGACCGTCTGCGCGACGCGGTCTTCGTAGACGTTGAAGTCGGAGGCCGAGAGTCCTTGCAGGCCGCGCCCGCTCGCGCGCTCGACGACCGAGACGTTGAGCGTGACGAGGTCCGACTCGACGCGCACGACCTCGTCCTCTTCAACCTCCTGCGGCGTCTCAAGCGGCCGCGGCGGCGCGGGCCTGACGGGGCCGCTGTCCTGCGTCTCCGTCACGCGCGGGGCCGCCGCTCGCGCGCGTCTCGACCCCGCGCCGCCCCCGACGTTGCGCGCGGTCTCGGACACGGCCGCGCCGCGCGCGAGCGTGTCGAGGCTGATGCGCCCGCGCCCCGAGAAGAGGTTGACGCTCGCGCCGCCCCCGGCCGCCCGGAACTTGCCGCGCAGTTCGCGCGCCTCCGACCTTTCGGACTCGACGCCGCGGCCGACGTGGACTGTGCCGTTGAGCGACTGCGCGGTGACGTTCGCGCCCGACGCGTGCGGCAACGCCACGCGCAACTCGCCCGAGAGCGTCTGCGCGACGAGCGAAGCCGGCAGCCCCTTCACCTCCAACTCGCCGTCCGAGGTGTAGACCTTGAGCCGCGTTGTCGCGGGCACGCGCAGCCTCAAGTCAACGCGCGGCGCGCTCGCCCCGGCCGCGCGTTCGGCCGTTATCTTTAAAATCCCCCCGCCGCCGTCCACGCTGACCGGGAGCCTCGGGCCCGCCGCACTCTTCTTGCCACGGCCCGCGCGTCGCCCCGCGGGCTTCGAGACCTTCGGCGCTTCCCCGCCGGACGCAACCGTGACCGCCAGCCCGACCTGCTCGCCGTCCCAGACCTCGACCCACACCCCTCCGCGCCTGTTCTCGACCACGACCTCGCCGCCCGACGGCAGCGCGAGGTTGACGAAGTTCTCGCCGCCCTCGTCCGCGGAAGCCGCGCCGGTCGCGCACACGCCGAGCAGCGCCGCCGCCAACAGCGACGCCCACAACGCCCGGAGTCTCTTTCCTGACCGGCCCACAGAGGTTTGATGTCCGCCCCACGCCCACATGGTTGCCGCAATAGTAAGCCCTGAACCGTAAACCGTAAACCGTGACAAGAAGAAGAACCTCTGTCTTCTTCTTCTTGTCACGGTTTACGGTTTACGGTTCACGCCTGCCCCGAAGGGGCTTATTCAAGCATGTCGAGCATGGAGCCGCCGCCGCCGCTCGGCGGGGGCATCGCGCCCGGCGAGGCGGAGCCCATGTCGCTGAGGCGGAGGAGGAAGTTGCCGGGGTTGGTCGCGTAGGCGGTGGCGTCCTCCCTCTTCACGAGCCCCTGGCGGACGAAGCCTTCGAGCACGCTGTCGAAGGTCTGCATGCCGTCGAGCTCGCCCTGCTCCATCGCGTCAACGAGAGACTTGCCCTCGCGCTCGCCGTACTCCATGTACTCGCGCGTGCGCGCCGTGGACTTCAGAATCTCGATGGCGGCGATGCGCCCCTGCCGGTCGGCGCGCGGGATCAGGCGCTGCGAGACGATGAAGCGGAAGGACTGCGACAGGCGCGTGCGGATCGACTTCTCCTCGTTCTTCGGGAAGACGCCGATGATGCGGTCAACAGTCTTAGCGGCGTCGATGGTGTGCAGCGTCGAGAGGACGAGGTGGCCCGTCTCGGCGGCTTCCAAGGCGACCTCGATGGTCTCGCGGTCGCGCATCTCGCCGACGAGGATGACCTTCGGGGCCTGGCGCAGCGCCGCGCGCAGGGCGAGCGCGAAGTTCGGCGTGTCGGAGTGCAGCTCGCGCTGGTGGATGGTCGAGCGCTTGTGCGGGTGGAGGAACTCGATGGGGTCTTCGATGGTGACGATGTGGTACGCCTTCGTCTCGTTGACGAGGTCGATGACGGCCGCGAGCGTCGTGGACTTGCCCGAGCCCGTCGGGCCCGTCACCAGCACGACGCCGTTCTTCAGCCCCGCGATCTCCTTCAGCACCTCGGGCAGGTTGTAGTCGCTCCACTGCGGCGGCCGGTTGGGGATGACGCGCATGACGATGGCGTGCGTGCCGCGCTGCATGAAGATGTTGACGCGGAAGCGCGCGAAGCCCGGCGCGCTGAACGAGAGGTCGGCCGAGCCGAACTTCTGCAAGTTCTCGCCCGCCGTCGCGTGGTTGCCGATGATGATCTTGGCGAGCGCGGCCGTGTGCGCGGGCAGGAGCTTCTCAAGACCGGGCACCTCGACCGGCTGAAGCTCGCCCAGCAGCTCGACCTGGGGCGGGCGGCCCGGCGAGAAGATCAGGTCGCTGACCTTGTCGGAGACGGCCAGCATGCGCTGGAGGACGTTCAAAAAATTCAACTGCGGCGGCGCGCCCGCCGGGGGTGGCGGCGCGGCGAAAGGCGCTTGGGGTGTGCTCATCTAAAATCTGCTCCGGGGGTCTGAGACGTAAAGTGGTACTCGGCGCGCGGGGATAAGGGATGAGGCGGGGGCTGCGGGGCGGAACCCGCGGGGTGCCTCTCACCTCTAAGATGACAGAACGGCGCACGAGTTGGCAAGTGGGAATTTCGCAGGAGTTGCCCGGGGCTTTTGTCCGCGGGCGCGCCGGGCGGCGAAACTTACGTAAACAGTCGTAACGGAAATGACACTCGTCTTGCAAACAACCGTGCCCGCTTCGGCGTACATCAGAATGTCAGACGGGCGCGGGGCGTGCCCGCTAAGCTAGTCTAAGCCCCGCGGGCCTGAAAGGAGGCGCGAGAGATATGGCGACGTACCGTGACCCCGCGAGAGTTTTTGCCCCGCTGGAGATACTCGAGCGCATCCTGGAGATACGCGCCGACGCGGGCTACCAGCCTGTCATCTTCCTGCGCTCGGCCGACGACCTCGTCGCGTACTTTGACGCCTACGGCTTCGACGTCTACAGCTTCGACGAGCCCGAGGCCGAGTTCCGCTTCGGCAACTACCGCGCGCCCCTCGCCCCCGGCGGCGACCACGCGCACGAGTCGGCGACGGCACATTAAGGCGAGTAGTCAGTAGCCAGTAGAAAAAACAGGCGGCGCGCTTCGGCATCCAAGCCAGGCGCGCCGCTTTGTATTTCCTACTGGCTACTAACTACTGGCTACTGACTACTCGCTTTCACAGGGCCTTTATCACCACGAACGTCACGTCGTCGCCGGAGCCGCGGCCGCCCGTCCACTCGAAGATGTCGTTGTAGACGTAGTCGATCATCTGGCGGGCCTTGAGGTCGCGGCTCCGGCGGACGGCGTCCACGAGGCGCGCGCGGCCGTACTCCTCCCCCTCGGGGCTCAGCGCCTCGGTCGCGCCGTCGGTGTAGAGGAAGAGTATCTGGCCGGAGTCGATGGGCAGGTAATATTCGTAATAGCGCGTGTCCTTGAAGAGGCCCAGGGGGAGCCCGCCGCGCTCGACGAAGCGCGGGCCGTCGGGGTTGAGGATGAGCAGGGGGTTGTGGCCCGCGTTGACGAAGGCCAGCGTGCGGTTCGTCGAGTCGAGCATGCCGTAGAAGCAGGTGACGAACTGGTGCGGGTCGATGGACTCCCAGAGCAGGTAGTTGACCTTCGCCATCGCCACGTTCGGCGCGTAGCCGACGTGGATGGCCGAGCGCAGACTCGCGCGCAGGAAGGCCATCAGGAGCGAGGCCGGCACGCCCTTCCCCGACACGTCGGCGATGACGAGCCCGAGGTGGTCGTCGTAGGGCTTGACGAAGTCGAAGTAGTCGCCCGAGACCTCCTCGGTCGAGAAGTTATAGGCCGAGATGTCGAATCCGTCCAGCTCCGGGTCGCGCTCGGGCAGCAGCGCCAACTGCACCTGCCGCGCGACTTCGAGCTGCGCTTCGAGCCGCTTCTTCTCGACGAGCTGCTCGTGGAGCATCGCCTTCTCGACGATGATGGCGACCTGCGAGGCTAGGAGCATGAGGAGCTGCTTGTCGTCCTCGGTGTAGGCGTTGAGGTCGTCGGATTCGAGGTCGAAGACGCCGATGACCGAGTCGTTCGAGATGATGGGGGCGACGACCTCGGAGCGCGTCTCCTTGCGCGCGTTGACGTAGCGCGCGTCGGCGCGCACGTCCGGGACGACGACCCCGTCGCCCGTCTGCGCGACCCAGCCGATGAGCCCCTCGCCCAGCTTGAGCCGCAGCTCCATCATCTCCTCAATGTCGTAGCCGCGCACGGCCTCCGCGTGGAAGACGAGCGACGCGGTGCCACCCTCCGAGACGTGCGGGTCGCGGCGGATGATGTAGATGCCCGCGGCGTCGTAGGGCAGGAGCTGGTCGAGCGTGTCCATCACCTGCGCCAGCACCTCTTCAAGGTCGAGCGAGCGGCTGATCTTCCTCGTGATCTCGAGCAGCATGCGCAGCTTGGTCGCCAGGCTCAGCTCCTGCGACCTCGCGCCCACGCCTGCGGTCTCTTCGGCCATAAGTCGGCGATTATAACCAGAACTGCCCGGCCAGCGAGAGTCTAAAAAAAGAGGCGGCCCCGGATGACGAGGGTTCGCATCGGAGCGCCGGTGTTAACTTGACAAATTTTCAGATCAAGGCATGATGGCCGGGCTCTTCTACTTCTTCCAGCCCAAACCCCAGAGACCCGGAAGCAGAATGAAAATAGCCGCCTCGATGCCGGCCGCCGCCTGTCTCGCGGCCGCAGGCTGTGCGGCCGGCAACTCCGAAGCCTACACCCGCCGACACGACCGGCGACAACTACGACCTGCTCGACACCCTGCAAGCCGCCGCCAAAGGCCGGTAAGGGTGGCAGGTAACAGTTTTTGAAGTCACACACTCTTGCCCCCGGGACCGGTTTTCCCGACAAAATCTCCGGCGCACGCAGAGGCGTGTGCGCGGACGTCGGAGTTTTCAAACCAGGGAGAGGTGTGAATGAATCGGAGCCGACACCGGCCCTCTTACACTCAGCGCGGCGCGGTGCCGAGCCTCCGTGCCGAAAGGATGGAAGTTAACGATGAAACACTTCAGACGTCGCTCGACTCTTCTGCCGTTCATAATGTCGGGGTTACTGCTGCCCCTCCTAACCCTTTGCGGCATTTCCGCCGCCCACGCACAGCCGGACGGACGCCCCGTCATAGGCGTCCTTGAGCACAACAACGGCGAGGAGAGGAAGGGGCACAGCGTCAGGGTGGCCTTCTACAAAGAGGACGGCCGCTGGAAAGCATACCCAGCCGACTTCGACACCGAACAGGAGCTCTCGCAGTCCGTCAAAGCCTTCCCCGCGGAGGTCTCGTGGACGGTCTGCTTCGACGGCCGGTCGAACGGCTCTCTGACCAGTAAGAACCCCGAGACCGTTCTCTATTACAGGGATGTCGGCACGCATCAACTCAACCCCGGTGTGAGCGCCCCGACCTTCGGGCAGCCGAGCGAACTGTTCAGCGGCTGGCCCGGCGGGAAGACGTACCGACCGGTCGTGCTGAGTTCCGGCGCCAACTGCGCCGACCCCGCCGCCTGGCGCCCCGCGAAGCCCGAAGCCGGCGAGATCGACCTCGTTAAGGATTATCTGCGGAGGGAGTACGGGGCCTCCGCGGCGAAGTTGTCGAAGGCGAAGGTCACGGCGAACAAGTCATACGGGAGCGAGGCGCGCGGGGCGAAGCTGGTCAGCCTGAGCATCGCGGGCGCGGAGATCATCCCGGCTTCCGGCGAGGACGAAGGGAATAAGGACGCGTGGTTCTACGTCGCGGGGAAAGAGGTTCGGTACCTGGGCTCGAACATGCTGCTCGTGGACGCGGGCGATTACGACGGGGACGGCAGGGAGGAGGTCGTCTTCAAGGTACAGCGGTACAACAACGACGGGTACGTACTCTTCTACGAGAGGTTCGCGCAGAAGGCGGAGTTCAGTTGGGGCTATCACTGAGCTTCGCGCTGAAAAGTCTTTCGCTGTTGTTAAAGCCGTTCCTACTTCATCGTTTCAAACGCCTTCTCCGTCAGCAGCTCCAGCTCTAACGCCGCCGCCGGGTGGTGGCGGAAGAGGTCGTTGATGTCGGAGGGGAGTTCGATTGTCGCGAGGCGGAGGCCGCGCGCGCGGAAGAGTTCGCGGTAGCGCGCGGCGGCGCGGCGGCCGGCGGCGTCCGGGTCGAGGGCGGCGACGACGCGGAAGCGGCCGAGCGGGGCGAGCCATTCCTCTTTGAGCCCGCCCGCGCCGACGAGCCCGACGGCGTTGAAGCCGCGCGCGAGGAGCGTGAGCGTGTCGGTGAAGCCTTCGACGAGGTAGACGACCGCGTCGCTCGGGAGCGCGTCGAGCGAGTCGGCGTTGTAGAGCGCGGGGACGGGGCCGCGCATGTTGTGCCAGCGCGGCTCGACGCCGGCCGCGGTCGTGCGCGCCTGTAGGTAGACGGGCCGGCCGCCGACATAGAACGGAAAGAGCAGGCGGTGGTGGTAGAACGTCAGATGCTCCTTCCGGTTGAAGATGCCCGCGCGCTGAAGGGTATCGAGCGCGAACCCGTCAAGCATGCGGCGCATGACGCGGCGGTATGCGCGGCGCGGGAAGTAGGTGACGCCCGCGCGGCGCGCGGTTCCGGCGTCTATCCGGCGGCGCGCGAGGTAGGCCGTGCCTTCGAGCTGGTCTTCGGCCCGGCAGATTTCGAGGAAGCGCGCGCAGACGGCCGCGGTCTCGTCGGGGCTCAGGGGCTCGAAGCTCTCGCCTTCGATTCCGGAAGCGTCCGGCGCTGACGCCGAGGCGAGCGAGGGGCGGCGGCCCTTGCGGCCGTCGAGCCCCAGCTCGCGCGCCAGCTCCCTCACCGCCCGCGCGAAGCTGACGCCGTGCATCAGCTCGTAGAAGGTGATGGCGTCGCCGCCCTCGTCGCGCGAGAAGCAGTTGAAGAGGCCCTGTTGCAGGTCGATGGAGAGGCTCGGGTGCCCCTTCCCGCTGTGCGCGTGCGCGGGGATGGGGCAGAGCGATTGCAGGCGCGCGCCGTTCTGGCGCGCCTCGGGGCAGTAGCGCAGGTAGAAGGCGCGGTAGTCGATGCGGCGCTTGACCTCGTCGCGTAGCTCTCGCAGCCCTTCGGGCCCGCCGCCGTCCGTCTTCATGCGTGAGAAGTTAACGGGAGGCGGGCGAAATGTGAAGAGGAATGAAGACGAGGCGCGGGACAAAAATTTCGCGCCCCGTTCGGACTTGCCCAACCATCCGGCCGGAGCTAACATCTACGCTCAGCGGTATTTTTCAAACCTTTGGAGAAGTAAAGACTCAATGTACAACCCAAGTTTCAGACGTTCCGGCCTGAGGGCCGTCTGCGCGCTGCTGCTCGTCGCGGCCTGCGCGGGCGTGGCGCTCGCGCAGCTCGGCGGCCTCGGTGGCCTCGGCGACAAGCTGAAGAAGAAGACCCCGAACCTGCTCGGCGACAAGCAGCCGATCACGACGAGCCTCTCCGACGCCAAGTGGGGACGCGCCGACATGGACGCCTTCACGCCGCGCGAGGCCGCGCGGTCGCTGATGACGCTCCAGCGCACGCCCAACGGCGGCTTCGTCGTCCAGCCCGGCTACTACACGATGCAGACGCAGAGCTACTGCCTCAAGGCCGGCACGCACGGCCCCGGCGACGGCGACGGCTACCTCTACGCGCCGCCCAAGGGCCCGGCCGAGGACGCCGTGATGACCATCGTCCGCAACTCGGTCAACCGGCCCGAGATTCCGCAGCAGAAGATTCAGCAGCTCCTGTGGGCCATCATCGCGCGCGCCAAGTTTGAAGACCTGCAAGGCGACATCAAGGCCGTCGCCTCGCAACTCCTGACGCCGCGCCAGCTCGCCGGGCTCAACCGCAGCGCGCTCGACGTGCTGCACGGCAACGCTTTGACCGACGCGCTCGGCGGCGTGCCCGAGCCCCTGCGGCAGATCGCGCAGGCCGAGGCGCAGCTCCGCCAGATGCTGACCACGCCCGGCGCGTCCTTCGCCGAGATGGAGCGCGTCGCGGTGCTCTCGGGCGCGGCGCCGCTCGGGCCCGGCAGCCAGAACGTGCCCTCGGGCCGCTGGTCTCTGCACCCGGACGGCTACTGGGTGCGCTACATCCCCTCGGGCTACAGCTCGACGCGTGTGGAAATCTGGGTCCCGCAGGGCAGCCCCGCCGTCGGCAAGGAGTACGACCCGGCCGCACACATCGCCGTCCCCGGCAACACCGCGCGCCAGCGCCTCATCCAGTCCGGCCGCGCGCAGCAGGGGCATTAACAACAGAACCGCGAGCGGTAGCGAGCGGGTGCGGGTGACTTCAGACGTGTCTCTGAAGTCACCCGCACCCGCTCGCTACCGCTCGCGGTTCTGTTAATCCGCCGTGTTGCGCTCGGCGTTGGCGGCGGCGTAGGCGCGGCGGCGCAGCTCGCGCGCGGCGTCCTCCTCGGGGTGGCGCTGGCGGTACTCGGCCCACAGGCGGCAGACCTTCAGACGGTACTCGATGAGTTCGCGGCTGACGTTGAAGTGGCGCGCCATCTCGATGGAACTCTTGTTCTGCTTCAGCCGCCGCCGCAGCCCCGCGAACGGCACGAGCGCCGCCGCGCCCACGGCGTACGCCGCCTCCTCGTCCGCCTCGTTGTAGTCGCGCGCGACCGTCTTCCCCTGCTTGTTCTGCGCCACGATGGAGAGCCGGTTCGCCTTGTGCCCGAGGAAGACGTGGCAGACCTCCTCCATCAGCGTCGCGTTGTTCCGCGCCTTCCCGTGCTTCGGGTTCAGGATGATCAGCCGCCAGCCGTTCGGCAGCGCCCTTGAAGAAGTCCCGCCCGACCAGTCGTTCACGCCCACGCCCAACAGGTGCTCGCGCGTCTCTTCCGACAGCCCCTCGATCTCGTCGAAGTTAATGACCATCAGCCTCGCGAAATAGGCCAGCTCGAAAGGGTCTAAAGGCTCGTCATCCCGGCGCAGCCCCGCGAAGTCGCGCAGCCCCAGCGCGCGCACCTCGTACTGTCTCCCCTTAAAAGTCGGCGGCAGGTTCTCTGTGTCCACGACCCGAATTATACCCGCACTGCCGGGCTTTTCCCTTACCGAATTCAGACCACGCTTCAGACGTAGAGCCTGCCTTCGCGCGGATAGCGTCGGTGCTTTGCGACCGCGGAGTGGTCGGTCTCGCGCCAGGAGCGGGCGGCGCCGAGGGCCGCCAGCACCGCGTCGAGGGCGTCGCCGCCGCCGTTGCGCATGATGCGGAGGCGGTCCGTCGGGCGTATGCAGACGTGCGGCGCGAGGCCGTCGAGGATGGCGCGGCGCGTGCGGCGGCGCTTCGGCGTGAGCGGGCCGCCCTCGGGCTGCTTGTAGTTCTGGTGTGGGAGCCGCATGCGCTTTAAGGTCGAGGCCGGGCAGGCTTCGACGAGGACGCGGCGCGCGTTCGTGAGACGTTTGTACTGGAAAGGAAGAATGGCCGTTTGGCTTCGTCTACGCAGCGGCGCGAGCACGTCGCGCATGCCGTGGAAGGTCTGGTAGATGATGCGGTAGTGGTACGGGTCAAACGGCGCGCGCTCCTCGATGTCGGTCAGGCGGCGGATGTGTTTAGCCCCGCACAGCTCCTTCGAGCGCCGCACGCATTCGAGCCCCGCCCCGTACCCGTCCTCGCCCCACTCGCCGATGAACTCAAACTGCTTCCCCCAACACTCTCCCAAGACCTCCACCGGCATCCCGAACGGGAAGTCCAGAGACCACAAAGCCCCCTCCGACTCCCCTATCAACCCGACCAGATGCCCCAGGGCCCGCTCACGCTCCGCCGTCCCGCAGAGGTCTTCCAGCCGCGCCAGCTCAACCAACCGCCACGCGCTCTGACACCCGGTTCCCTTCTTCCGCGGCTCAATCCGCGCCACCCAGGTGTTCCGCCCCGCCAGACGCGCCCCGCTGAAATCGACGCCGTAAATCGCCCTGAACTTCAAATTTCAATCCCCCGTGTTCGTCCTTCCGGCGGACGCGAAGAGGGACGGCCTCGGTCAATCGTCGAGCCGCCCCCCTTATCGCTCCGCTCTACGCTTTAGGCCCCGGCCTGTTGCGCCATATAGGCTTCGAGGCGCCGCTTGATCTCCTCCGGCGTCGGGTCTTCGATGTGCGTGGAGATGTACCAGTGGTGGCCGAACGGGTCTTCGACGCTGCCCGAACGGTCGCCGTAGAACTCGTCCTTGACGGGCCGCCTGGGCGTCGCGCCCGCCTTGACCGCCTGCTCGTAGCGCGCGTCAACGTCCTCGACGTAGATCATGAAATGGGACGTGGGGCCGCCGAGCGAACGCGGGCTGCGGAAGTTCATCTCGGGCATCTCGTCGGCGAGCATGACGATGGTGTCGCCGATCTGAATCTCGGCGTGCCCGATCTTCCCGCCCGGGGCCTCCATGCGCATGCGCTCGGTCGCGCCGAACGCCTCCTTGTAAAACTCGATGGCCCGCGCCGCGTCGTCCACACACAGGTAGGGGTTCACGCTGCGGAACCCTTCGGGGATGGGTTTCACTGCCTTGTCTGCCATGATTCTCTCCTTCGCGGTTAAGAATCTGACTCGGGAGATTCAGATCGGTGCCTGATGTTTCGACGGCCATTCCGGCCGAAGGCGAGGGGCCTCTGCGGATTAAACTGACTGTGGATAACTGCCGAATTGATTAAGAGGCGCTCGACCGGGTCGGGTCGAGCGCCTCTCGCGGGATGTCAGTCCCTCAACTTACGCCCTCTACTTCCGGCCCTTGCGGGCGCGGGCGTCGGTGCCGGGCGCGGAGAACTGCTGGTAGGCGACGCGGAAGAGTTCGGAGAGCGCCTTGGCCGTCTCGGGCGTCAGGTTGCGGTCGGCGCGCAGGTGCGCCTCGACGATGTCGGGCGTGGCCTCGTGCGGGAAGTAGACGACCGCTGACGTGTCCGTGCCCTCTTCCGTCTTGCGCGTGCCCATGACGCGCTCCATCGGCATGTCGAGCCAGCCCGTCAGGCGCGCGATGTTGTCGGCGTCGGGCTTGCCCGTGCCGTTCTCGATGCGCGAGAGCGTCGAGGCCGAGACGCCCGTCTCGTCGGCCACGTCCCGAAGACTCAAACCCATTTCCTCGCGCTTGCGGCGGATGGCGCGGCCGAGCTCGACCGTGTTGACTAAACTTTTCGACTGATCTGCCATTTTCGGCCTCCTTCGCGGGCTGTCCCGAAAGCCCTACACGGACTCCGGCGCCCACCTTTGCAGCCCCAACATAGCACAAGAAAATTTCCTGCGCAAGACCTTGTTTTATGCTTGCAACAAGCCGGGAACAATGGTACACTGTTTCACGTATGAAACAGAGCGTTGCAGTAAACAGGCGGTGACTCTGAATTGCAAGGAGTGAGACGGAAGGTGAGCGACGTGATCTGGGAGACGTTCGACGGACTGTTCAAGACCCTGCACCGGCAGGGTCGGCGCGTCGAGGAGTTGGAGGCGCGGGTCGTCGAGCTGGAGCGTCGCTTGCAGGAGCGCGCCGGGTTCGCCCCGCAGCCCGAGCCGGCCGAGCGGGTCGTCACGCAGATGCCGACCGAGAAGGCCGCCTAAGCGTTTCAGGGAAGTTCGGACGGAGGATTTAAGCCATGACTGCCGTACTCGACAAGAAAGCTTTGATGCGCGACAAGCGCGCGCAGGGCATCGCCGCGATGGGGCTGGTGAACCGCGAGGGCGACCGCTTCCGCGTGACCACGCCGACCTTGCGCGGACGGCGCGCCTCCTACGAGGTCTGGCGCGACGAGGCGGGGCGCGTGTGCTGCACCTGCCTCGAGTTCGAGGAGCAGTCGGCGACCGATCCGCGCTACCGCTGCGAGCACATCCTGGCCGTCAAGCACGCGGTGCTCGCCAAGAACACGGAGGCCGCCGCGAAGCAGCAGGCGGCCCAGCAGGTTTCCGCCCCGCAGGCGCAGGGCGCGACTCCCGAGAACGTTGTTGCGGCGGAGACGCCCAACACTTTGACACAGACCGCATCCGAGAAGCTCGGCGAGGCTGCCGCGGAGGCCACGCTTCGTGCCCCGCGCAAAGCGCCGCGCTTCGTACGGGAGCAGAACGAGCAGCCGGAGGTCAAGGCCGAGGTCGAAATCGTCGCCAACGCCGAGACTCCTCACCGTTCGCTCGCGGAACACGAAGAGACAGAGGAGCCAGAGATGACGAAGAAAGCAACCGCACACGTTCAGAAGGCGGCCGAGGAGCAGGACTTCATCACCGCCGAAGAGTACGAGCAGCAGACGAGCGCGCCCGTGGTGCCGCTCTCGTTCACCAAGACTTTGAGCACTTTGAAGCAGCCGGTTGACCCGCGCCTCATCAAGACGCGCGAGGGCTGGCGCGACCGCAACGGCAACCAGCACATGGTCGAGTACGTCGAGTGGCACACCGTGGCCGACATCCTCGACCGCGTCGCGCCCACCTGGTCGCACGCCGTCCGCGGCATCGTCCAGATCGGCGAGATGGTGGCCGTCACCTGCGCCATCACCATCGACGGCGTCACGCGCGAGGGCGTCGGGACGGGTAACGCCGACAACGAGACCGGCATCAAGAAGGCCGAGCACGACGCGCTGAAGCGCGCCGCCATCAAGTTCGGCATCGCGCGCGAGCTCTACCAGCGCGAGTCGGAGGTCATCGAGCGCGAGGGCTCCGGCCCGCAGCCGGGCGACTTCCCGCGCGACCCCCTGGCGAAGTCGATGGCCGACCTCGTCACGCCGAAGCAGCTCGGCATGATCCGCGCGCTGGCCCGCGAGGCCGGCGTGGACATGGACGAGGAGTGCCAGTCGGTGATGCGCGTCCGCACCGAGGAGCTGTCGAAGCGCGCCGCTTCGAGCTTCATCGACCACCTGAAGGGCTTGCAGAACCAGCAGACCTTCGAGGTGCGCCGCGCGAGCTAAGTGAGCAGTTGGCGGCGGGCGGCTCACTTCGCCGAAGCGAACTGCCCGCCGTCTCGGACATCTAAACAACTGCTTACAGCAAGGGGTGAAAGACGATGACGACCGAAGAGATTCTTGAAGAGATGAAGCCGCTCACGCTCGAGCTCGACTACGCCGACGAGGCGCTGGAGCGCGAGCGCGTCGAGGCGGCACAGGCCGAAACGACTGAGATCGAGCAGCGGACGAAGAAGGAGCAGATCGTCGCGCTCTTCGAGTCCGGCACGAAGGACATCGCGGAGATCGTGCGCCGCGTGAAGGCGCGCCCCTCCTACGTCGCGCAGGTCTTGCAGCAGGCCGGACATTTGGACGGCTACTTCGACCTCTACACGACGACCGGGAGGGAGCAGAACGTCTACACGCGCTACTTCCGCAACGTGCTCCACTTCCGCAACGTCGAGGCCGCGCGCGAGTCGGTGGCGCGCATCGACCGGCTCTACAACTACTTCGAGCGGCTCGGCGACCGCGCCGGCCAGCACCAGGCGATGATCCTCGCGCTCACGGGCAAGAACCGCGCGCGCTGGTCGGGAAAGACCGAGGAGTCGCAGGTCTTCAGTGACTGGCTCGCCGCGCACTGACGCGGCGAAGCCCCGACACTTTTAAGTGAGTGGCCCGCCGCTTTAAGGGCCGAGCAGCTTTAAGAAGGAACACACTATCTCCCTCGCAGTATCTTTCTTTTCCGAACGAACAAGGGGTGGGTTGAAAGGTGAGTTTTCAAGTGTTTGAAGGCTCACCTTTTTCTTTCGTCTTGCAAGCCTCGCTCTAAACGTTCTACCAAACCAACGCTTCAGAGGAGACACAAGCATGTCCGAACAGACGATGCCCGCGAACGGGTCTTTCTGCTGGAACGAGCTTTCCACCACCGACGACGGGGCCGCCATGAAGTTCTACGGCGAGCTGCTGGGCTGGGAGTTTAAGGGTTCTAACATGCCCCCGTGCGAGGGGTCGGAGGCCCCGCCGGTGGTCTACAACGAGATCGTCGTGGACGGCCGTCACGTCGGCGGCGTCTTCAAGATGGGGCCGGAGTTCGGCCAGGCGCCCTCGCACTGGATGGCCTACGTCGCCGTCGAGGACGTGGACGCGAAGGCCAGACAGGTCGAGGAGCTGGGCGGCAAGGTCTGCGTCCCGCCGACCGACATCCCCAACACCGGACGCTTCTGCGTCATCAACGACCCTACGGGGGCCACCATCTCGCTCATCACGCTCAAGGGCGCGCACTCCTAAAGGGCCGCCGTCCGTAGCAGTAGGAGCCCCCCTTTATCCGATTACCATTTCCCCTGACGGAAAGGAGAAGGGTCACAGATGAAGATCAACTACCCGGCCGTCGTCGCCTCGGCCGTCGCCTACTGGATGCTCGGGGCCGTCTGGTACTCGCCGCTGCTGTTCGCGCGCCCCTTCATCGCGCTCAAGGGCTGGACGCCAGAGCAGGTGGCGGCCATCCAATCGCAGAGCTACGCGGGCGAGATCGGCCTGGCCTTCCTCACGTCGCTTCTGCTCGCCTACGTGCTCGCCCACTTCGTCAAGTTCACGGGGGCCGAGACCGCCCCGTCGGGCGCGCTCACGGGCTTCTGGCTCTGGCTCGGCTTCGTCGTCACGACGAACCTCGAGACCGTCATCTTCGAGCAGCGCCCGCTCGGGCTCTACCTCATCAACAACGGCTACCACCTCGTCGGCATCCTCGGCATGGGGGCCCTCCTCGCCGTCTGGCGCCGCCGCGAGTCGCGCGTCCCGGCCTACCAGAGCTGAAAGGCGCGTGAACCGTAAACCGTAAACCGTTACAAGAGGAGGCAGCTCCTTCCTGTCACGGTTTACGGTTTACGGTTTACGCGTATAATCTCTCTCATGCCTGCGAAGAACGAAGACCTGCACGGCAACGTGCCGGACAAGTCGAACGTGGCGCTGCTGCTCATCGACGTGATCAACGACCTCGAGTTCGACAGCGGCGCGGAACTCCTGCGCCACGCGCTGCCGATGGCCGAGCGGCTGGCCGCCCTCAAGCGGCGGGCGAAGGAGGCGGGCGTCCCCGTCATCTACGTCAACGACAACTTCGGCAAGTGGCAGTCGGACTTCAAACAGGTCCTCGAACACGTCATGAAGGACGACGTGCGCGGCCGGCCCGTCGCGGAAATCCTCCGTCCCGACGAGGACGACTACTTCGTCCTCAAGCCGAAGCACTCCGGCTTCTTCTCGACCACGCTCGACATCCTGCTCGACTACCTCCAGGCGAAGACGCTCGTCCTCACTGGGCTCACCGGCGACATCTGCGTCCTCTTCACCGCGCACGACGCCTACATGCGCGACTTCAACCTCGTCATCCCCGCCGACTGCGTCGCCTCGAACGACCCCCGCGAGAACGAGTACACCCTGAAGAAGATGCAGAGCCTGATGGACGCCGACATCAGCCCCTCGACCGAGCTGGACTTCGAGAAGCTCAAGGCCGCCTCGCGCCGCGAGCCCCGGCCCAACCCCGAGCCCGAGCCGAAGCAGACGGCGCGCCCGTCGTAGGCCCTCCGTACCCAAACGCTCACACCCGCGCTTGACGCGGAGGCACGCGCGGCATTAGCTTTACACGCCGCCCGCAAGGGCCGCTCCCGTACAAAGGGGCCGGAGGCGGCGCTCAGGGCTGTCCGCCCCGGCCTGCAAGACCGGCTTTCAAACCAACGCCTCGCGGCAGTTGTCTCTCGACGGGCCGCCCAAGTTCGGCCCGCGACTTCCCCAAGGAGAAGAACCGAACCGATGACCACAAAAATGATCTCCCTCTTCGCGCTCTGCGTCCTGCTCGGCGCCGTCATGCTCGCCTGCGGCGGCGCGGCCGACAACACGAACACCGCCACGACCAACGCCAACGCCAACACGAACGCGAACACGAAGACGGCCGCCACGCCCGCCACCACCACCGCCACGCCCGCTGGCACCAGCGGCTCGACCGGCGGCGACATCGGCGTGGCCGCGTGCGACGACTTCCTGAAGAAGTACGAGGCGTGCGTCAGCGGCAAGGTGCCGGCGGCCGCGCAGGCGACCTTCAAGACCTCGCTCGACACCTGGCGCAGCTCCTGGAAGCAACTGGCCGGGACGCCGCAGGGCAAGGCCGGCCTGGAGACGGCCTGCAAGTCGGCGCTGGAGCAGGCCAAGACCTCGCTCAGCTCCTACGGCTGCACCTGGTAGGGTTCGAGTCAAGAAGGGAAACAAAAGGCCCGGCGAGTCTGAAGCTCGCCGGGCCTTTTTGTCTGACCGCGTTCGGCCTTACTCCTCGAACGACTTCGTCGAAGGGTTGCGGCCGCGCATGGCGGTGGCGGCGAGGTCGCGCGCGCGCGGCAGCGACTCGATGGCCTTCGACACCTGCGGGTCGTCGAACATGAGCACCTGCGTCGCCTTGACCGAGCCGTAGGCGGCCGTCGTCAGGTCGTAGCGGAGCTGGCGCGCGATGAAGTCGCGCCCCTTGTCGAGCTGCGCCTCCGTCAGCTTCAGCTCCTCGCCGTAGTTGGCGACGGCGAACTCCTTGAACGCCTTGTAGACCTTGTCGTCCACCTCGAAGGCCCCGGCCTCGACGTTGCGCTCGAACTCGGGCATCCCGCCGACCTTGAAGCTCTGCGGGACGCCGGGCAAACGGCCGTTGACGGCCTCGCGGGCGAAGAAGAAGATCGGGTCGATGAGGCGGACCTGCTGCGGCGTGAGCGTGCGCGCCTTGACGGCCTCGTCGGGCGCGATGCCGCCGCCGTCGTAGATGGGGCGGCCCGTGTCGGTGTGCCTCTCGGTGCCCTTCGGCTTCGGCTGCGCCTCGGCCTCCTCCTGCGTGCCGTTGACGCGGCCGTAGATGTAGTCGTAGTAGCCCTGGTTCGAGTAGTCGCGCTGAATCAGGCGGCCCGAAGGCGTGTAGTACTTCGAGGTCGTCAGCGTGAGCGCCGTGCCGTACTCGAGCGGCATGATCGACTGGACGAGCCCCTTGCCGAAGGAGGTCTCGCCGATGATGAGCGCGCGGTCGTGATCCTGCCACGCGCCCGCGACGATCTCGGAGGCCGAGGCCGTGCCGCGGTTGACGAGGACGACGAGCGGCGTCTGGTTGTCCGGCGCGCGGTTGTCCGAGACCAGTTCGCGCTGCATGCCGCGCGTGCCGCGCCCCTTCTGCGTCAGGATGGTCTGGCCGTGCGCGAGGAACTGCTCGGCCACGGTCTTCGCCTGGTCGAGGATGCCGCCGCCGTTGTTGCGCAGGTCTACGACGAGCCCCTGCATGCCCTGCTGGCGGAGGTACTTCAGCGCCGCGACGAACTCCTCGGCCGTCGTGTAGTTGAAGCCGCGCGTCATGTCGATGTAGCCGACGCCGGGCTTGATGAAGTAGGCGTCCGGGACGGTCGGCTGCGGGACGGCGTCGCGCGTGATCTCGACCGTCTCCTTCTGCGCGTTCGAGGCGCGCTCGACCGTCACGCGGACGGCGGTGCCGCGCGGGCCGCGCAGCATGTCGCGCACCTCGCCCGAGTTCTTGCCCTTGACGGGCTTCCCGTCGATCTCGGTGATCTTGTCGCCGAAGCGGAGGCCCGCGCGGTAGGCGGGCGTCGCCTCGAAGGTGGCGAGGATGTACGTGTCGGTGCTGCCGCCCATCTTGCGGTCGCCGATGGTCGCGCCGATGCCGTAGTACTCCGAGCGCCAGTCGGCGCGCTGCTCCTCGAACTCCTTAGCGTCGTAAAAGTTCGAGTGCGGGTCGAGCGTGCGCAGCATGCCGATGATCGAGGACTTGAAGACGTCGTCGTACTTCACCTTGGTGCCGTCAACGTGGTTGTCCTGGATGACGGTCAGCGCCTCGGCCACGTCCTGCTCAAGCCCCTCGGTGGCGTCGAGGTTGCGCGGGCGGCGCGTGCGCGAGTTGGGCGACGTGTCGCCCGCGGGCGGCGGGGACGTGCGGCGCGCGCCGGGCGCGGCGGGCGGCTGCGCGCCGCTCTGCTGCGCGATGACGAAGACCGGGAGCGAGACGGCGAGCAAGAGGAGCGCCGCGAGCGCGGTGGAGATTCTCTTTTTCACAAAAGACCCTCAGTTAAAACCCAAGATACGAAGGAACGCCGGGCGGCCGTAGCGCGGCGCGTACATCACAAGCCGTGACTGCTGCCCGTTCAGACGAGGCAGGTCGGTGTAGTGTAATTGATGACGGCACCGGCGGCAAGGTTGCAACCCGCGGGGCTTAGCGCCCGGATTCGCGCCGCCTTGCGCCGTCTGGGGCGCGCCCTTAGAATGTTTCGCAAGCAGTCCGCCGCCGAAAGAAGTGGTTGTCGAGGTCGTCCGCCGGGCGCCAGCGCCGCCCGCGCGGGCCGCGCCCGGCGGCGGCCGAGTCGAAGCAGGAGGTTCCGGATAGATGAGCAGCCCGAACGACCCGAGAGAGCCCGAAATCTTAGACCCCATCGACGACCTGATGCTCCCCGAGCACGGCGACGAGCAGGCGCACGGCGAGCGCGCGCAAGTCTCCTCGTCGGTGCGCGACATCGCCTCGCGCATCCCCGAATCTTTGGCCTCCATCGGCCGCGACATCAGCCGCACGGTCGAGCGCGCGCTCTCGGCCAAGGACGACTACGTCGTCGCCGTCAAGGTCTCGCACGACGCGCAGGAGCGGCTCGAACAGCTCGTGCAGGCGGGCGTCTTCCGCAGCCGCGCCGACGCCGCCGCCTTCCTCATCGACGAGGGCATCAAGGCGCAGGCCCCGCTCTTCGAGCGCGTCTCGGCCAAGCTCTCCGAGATCGAGCGCCTCCGCGCCGAGCTGCGCGGGATGATTACTAAAGAGTCGTGAACCGTGAACCGTAAACCGTGACAGGAAGAAGACACGCGCTTCCTCTTGTCACGGTTTACGGTTCACGGTTCACGGTCTTGTCACGGTTTACGGTTCACGGTTCACGCCCCAGGGGGTTTCACTTGTCCACTGTCACGCTGCCGCAGGCTCCCATCGAGATTTACACCTTGGGGAACGGCCTGCGGGTTGTTTTTAGCGAAGACCATTCGGTGCCGGTCGTGTCGGTCGCCGTCTACTACGACGTGGGCTCGCGCAACGAGCGCGAGGGGCGGACGGGCTTCGCGCACCTCTTCGAGCACATGATGTTCCAGGGCTCGGAGAACGTGCCGAAGGCCGGCCACTTCCAGTACATCTTCAACAACGGCGGCACGATGAACGGGACAACCTCCTCGGAGCGCACCAACTACTTCGAGACGCTGCCCTCGTCGCAGCTCCCCCTGGCGCTCTGGCTCGAGGCGGACCGCATGCGCTCGCTCAAGGTCACGCAGGAGAACCTCGACAACCAGCGCGAGGCCGTCAAGGAGGAGAAGCGGCTCTCCTACGACAACCGCCCCTACTCGAACGCCTTCCTGCGGCTGAACGAGCTGGTCTACCGCAACCCGCGCAACGCGCACTCGACCATCGGCTCGATGGAAGACCTCGACGCCGCGACCGTCGAGGACGTGCAGGAGTTCTTCCGCGTCTACTACGCGCCGAACAACGCCGTGCTCGCCGTCGTCGGCGACTTCGACTCCGACGAGGCGCGCGCGCTCGTCGAGAAGTATTTCGCCCCCATCCCCCCGCAAGCCCCGCCGCCGCCCGTGGACGTCAGCGAGCCCGAAGAGGTCGCCGCGCGCGCGGAAGTCTATAAAGACCCGTTCGCGCAGCTCCCCGCCATCATGCTCGGCTGGAAGGTGCCGGCGCGGCGCACGCCAGACTTCTACGCGCTCAACCTGGGCAGCGACCTCCTGCTCGACGGCGACAGCTCGCGCCTCTACCAGCGCCTCGTCAAGGACGAAGAGTCGGTCGTCGGCATCAACGGCGGCATGGGCGAGCGGCGCGGGCCTTCCATTCTTTACATCTTCGCCATCCCCAAGCCCGGCCACACGACCGAGGCCATCCGCGCGACGATTCAGGAGGAGGTCGAAAGGCTCGGGACGGAGGGCCCCACGCCCGAGGAGATGGAGAAGCTGCGCAACACCCTGCTGAATGACACCGTGCGGAGCAGGCAGTCAACCCTCTTCCGCGCGCAGCGCCTCGCAGAGTACACGCTCTACGACGGCGACCCGCACCTCTTCAACACGGAGATGGAGCGCTACCTCGCCGTCACGCCCGAGCAGATACGCGACGCCGTCAAACGCTACCTGCTCACCGACAACCACTCCGTCATGGAGGTCGTCCCCGCGCACGCGGCCGAGCCGGCAGAAGAAGCGCCCGCGCCGGCCGAGCCCGAGCCCCCGGGCGAGCCCGCGCAGCCCGGAGCCCCCCCGCCGCAGGTTCCCGCGCCCCCGCCCGCGGAGCCGCCCCCCCCGACCGAGCCCGCGCAAGCCCCGGCCGAACCGGCCGCCGCGCTGCAACAGGGGCAGGCTTCCCCCGCGAACGATTGAAAGGAAGAGGGCGTTGGGTGCTGGGTTCTGGGTGTTGGTTAAAAACCGGTTCTTACCCAACACCCAGAACCCAGCACCCAACGCCCTGGAATAGACATTGACCACTAACGCCACAGAAGATTTCCGACGCCGGCCGCCCGCGCCGCTGCCCGAGCGCCCTCTGAACCTGCCCGAGCCCTCGGAGACGACGCTCGGGAACGGCCTGCGCGTCGTCGTCGTCGAGCAGCGGCGGCTCCCGCTCGTCAGCTTCCGCCTCGCCTTCCGCTCGGGCGACTCGTCCGACCCCTTAGACCTGCCGGGCCTGACCGACGTGATGACCGACATGCTGGTCGAGGGGACGGAGTCGCGCACCTCGCGCCAGATCGCCGAGGAGGTCGCGCGCTACGGCGCGACGCTGTCGGCCGGCGCTTCGTCCGACTACCTGACCGTCGCCGCCTCCTCGCTCGCGGCCTACTGCGACGAGGTGTTTGAACTCCTCGCCGACGTGACGCTGCGCCCCACGTTCCCCGAGAACGAGCTTGAGCTCGCCAAGGCCAACGCCCAGCAGAACCTCATCGCGCAGCGCGCGCAGCCCTCCTTCCTCGCGGGCGAGGCCGTCGCCCGCGTCCTCTTCGGCCAGCACCCTTACGCCGTCGTCGCCTCGACGCCCGAGTCCATCGAGGCGCTGAGGCGCGAGCAGCTCGTCGAACACCACCGGCGGCTGCTCGTGCCGAACAACGCCGTGCTGCTCGTCGCCGGCGACGTTTCGCGCGAGCGCGTCGTCTCCCGGGTCGAAGAACTCTTCGGCGGCTGGGCGCAGGGCGAAGTCCGCGCCTCCGAGTTCCCCGCCCCGCCCGAGCGCGCCGAGCGCGTGGCCTACCTCGTAGACCGGCCGGGCTCCGCGCAGACCAACATCCTCGTCGCCAACACGGCCATCCGCCGCACCGACCCCGACTACTTCCCCGTGCTCGTCATGCACACCATCCTCGGCGGCAACGCCTCGGCGCGGCTGTTCATGAACCTGCGCGAGGAGAAGGGCTACACCTACGGGGCCTACACGCAGCTCGACGCGCGGCGCCTCGCCGGCTCCTTCCGCGCCACGACCGAGGTGCGCGGCGAGGTGACGGGGGCGTCTTTGAAGGAGATCTTCTACGAGCTCGAACGCATCCGCGACGAGGACGTGTCGGACAAGGAGCTGTCGGACGCGAAGGCTTACCTGACCGGCATCTTCCCCATCCGGCTTGAGACGCAGGAGGGGCTCGTTGACCAGCTCGTCCAGATACGCGTGCACGACCTCGCGCCCGACTACCTCCAGACCTACCGCGAGCGCATCCAGCGCGTGACGAAGGAGGACGTGCGCCGCGCGGCCCGGCGCAGCGTGACGCCCGACCGCGCGGCCGTCGTCGTCGTCGGCGACGGCGCGCAGATACGCGCGCAGGTCGCGCCCCACGTCGCGCGCGTCGAGGACTTCGTCGGGGCGCGCGGCGGCGCGGCGGGCGCGTGAGGTTCCGGCCGCAAGGCACTCATCAAACTTAAAATCGACAGGGGGGAAATAACTTTTATGAATCTGGTCGGGACGTGGAATCTTGAGGTGGCGACGCCCTTCGGCAAGCACCCCGCGACGCTCGTCTTCCAGGGGACGGGCGGCGCGCTCTCCGCACACATCAGCTCGCGGCTCGGCGACGCGCCGCTCGAATCGCTCACGGTCACGCACGACGGCTTCGACGCCCGCGTCACGATGGAGTTCCAGGGCAAGCCCTACAACGCCTCCATCAAAGGGCAGGTCGAGAGCCACAACGCGATTAACGGCACCATCAAGGTCAGCCTCCCCATCGCGCCCCCCATCAGGTACACCGGCACGCGCGCGGGGTGAAGGGGTGTTGGGTGCCGGGTGTTGGGTGTTGGGTAGGAACCGGGTTTCACCCAACACCTAAAACCCAAAACCCAATCCCCTCCTATTGCCGCCCGGGCTCAATCTGGGTATGATTTCAACGCCGATGCGACAGCACGTCACGCCACACTTCCGGCCGCTCGACTCCCGCGCGAACCTGTTCGCGGACTAGGCAGCGCTCTCCTCTTCCGTCCCCACGCCTCGCAGGTTTTCCGCCCTCGTTAACATAAAGAGGAGATTCGTCATGTCCGCAATCGCCGAAATCAAGAGACCGGAAATTAAGACAGAACTGCCCGGCCCGAAGGGTAAGGAGATCGTCGAGGCCGACGCCCGCTACGTCAACCCGGCCTACCCGCGCCCCGCCTACAAGCTCGTCGTCGAGCGCGGCGAAGGCGTCTGGGTCGAGGACGTGGACGGCAACACGTTCCTCGACTGCAACGCGGGCGTCGCCGTCTGCTCGACCGGCCACTGCCACCCCGAGGTGGTCGGGGCGATTCAGGAGCAGGCCGCGCGCCTCATACACATGTGCGGCACCGACTACTACTACCGGCACATGCCCGACCTCGCCCGCAAGCTCGAAGAGATCGCGCCCGTCCCCGGCCCAACCCGCACGCACTTCGCCAACAGCGGGACGGAGGCCGTCGAGTGCGCGCTCAAGCTCGCCATGCACGCGACCGGTAGGGAGAAGTTCATCGCCTTCTTCAACAGCTTCCACGGCCGCACGCTGGGGAGCCTTTCGCTCACCTCCTCGAAGGCCGCGCAGCGCCGCGGTTTCAAGCGCTCGGCGCTCGACGTCGTGCACGTCCCCTACCCCAACACGTTCCGCCACCCCTTCACCGGCGAGCAGTCGGACGCGGAGACCGTGAGCCGCGCCTGCCTCGACTGGATCGAGAAGCGCCTCTTCCTGACGACGACGCCGCCCGAGGAGGTCGCCGCCATCGTCGTCGAGGCCGTGCAGGGCGAGGGCGGCTACGTCCCCGCGCCGAAAGGTTTCCTTCAGGGCCTGCGCCGCATCTGCGACGAGCACGGCATCCTTCTTATAGTTGACGAGGTGCAGTCGGGCTTCGGCCGCACGGGCAAGATGTTCGCGTGCGAGCACTACGACCTGAAGCCGGACATCATCACGCTGGCGAAGGGCATCGCGTCGGGGATGCCGATGGGCGCGTGCGTGGCGCGCGCCGACCTGATGGACTGGAAGCCGGGCGCGCACGCCTCGACCTTCGGCGGCAACCCGGTCGCCATCGCCGCGGCGCTCAAGACAATCGAGCTGCTGGAGGGCGGCCTGGTCGCCAACGCGGCCGAGGTCGGCGACTACCTGCAAGCGGGGCTGCGCCGCCTGTCGGAGAAGCACGACTGCATCGGCGACGTGCGGGGCTTAGGGCTGATGGTCGGCTGCGAGCTTGTGCGCGGCGCGGGCTCGCGCGAGGCGGCGGCGGAGCTGCGCGACCGCGTCGAGGTCGAGTGCTTCAACCGCGGCCTCATCGTCCTCGGGTGCGGCTACAACACCATCCGCTGGTCGCCCCCGCTCACGCTCACCCGCGAGAACGTGGACGTGGCCCTCGAAATCTTCGACGAGGCCATCACGGCCGCCTGCCGGTAAATCATGTCAGAACCGCCTGCGGTAGCGGGCGGCCCTTTGTTACCCGCTGCAAGCGATTAATAAAGGGCCGCCCGCTACCGCAGGCGGTTCTGACCTGTCCTTCTCTATTTGACTTAAGCCCTCCATCCTCTTTAAAGTTACGGGTCGGTTCCCGCCCTTCTCGGCGCGGCCTCGGCGAAACGGTTGTATGCGGCGCGTCGGCCCGCTCCCCTGCACGAGTCCCTGTTCTTCAGGATGAATAATATGCGTTACCTCAGGAAATGGCAGTTGGCGGCCGTGTGCCTGCTGGCGCTGGCGTCGCTCCCCTTCGTGCCCGCTCCGCGCGGCACGGCGCAGGCCACCGGCTACACCGTCACGGACCTCGGCGCGCTCGGCACCGGCAACGTGAGCAGGGCCTTCGGGCTGAACGAGTGCGGCCAGGTCGTCGGCCACTCGACGCTCACCTCGGGCAACAACAGCGACACGCACCCCTTCCTCTGGAGCGGAGGGGTCATGACCGACCTCGGCACGCTCGGCGGGGCCACGGGGACGGCGCTGGCCGTCAACCGGGGCGGCACGGTCGTCGGCTCGGCACTCACCTCGGGGAGCGTGCCGCACGCCTTCATCCGCCCTCCGGGCGGCCCGTCGAAAGACCTCGGCACGCTCGGCGGCTTCACCGTGGACGCGGCGGACATCAACGACCTGGGTCAGGTCGTCGGGCAGTCGGAGAACGCGGGCCTTCAGGATCGCGCCTTCATTTGGGAGGACCTGAACGGCGACGGGGACGGGGTCGGGGACGCCAACGAGATGCGGGAGTTGACGGCGACGTGGGGCACGCCCATCAGGGCCTTCGGCATCAACAACTCCGGGCAGGTGGTCGGCGTCGCCAACGTGAACGGGCTCGTGGAGGCGCACGGCTACGTCACCATCGGCGGCCAGGCGGTTGACCTCAAAACGCTCAACGGCGGCCCCGTCAGCTTCGCCAACAAGATCAACGACCAGGGCGAGGTGGCCGGCTACTCCTACACCTCCGCCAGCGCAGACTCCTTCCACGCCTTCCGCTGGAAGGACTTGAACGGCAACGGGCAGTCCGAACCCGCCTCCGAGATGCTCGACCTCGGCGCGCTCGGCACCGGCCGGAACAGCTTCGCTTACGACATCAACAACGGCGGGCAGGTCGTCGGCAAGTCCGAGACCGTGTCGGGCAGCAACGCCACGCGCGCCTTCGTCTGGTCGAGCGCGAACGGCATGCAGGACCTCAACCTCCTCGCGCCGGGCACCAACTGGACGTTCCAGGAGGCGCAGGGCATCAACGACCGCGGGCAGATCGTCGGCGTCGGCCTCAACCCCGAAGGCAAGGTGCACGGCTTCCTCTTGACGCCGAGCAACCCCGGCCCCTCGCCCTGCGACGCGACGCCGACCCCCACGCCGACCCCCAACAACCCGCCGACCGCGAACCCCGGCGGGCCTTACGCCGCCCAGGTCGGGCAGACGGTTCAGTTCACCGGCTCCGGCTCGACCGACTCCGACGGCACGATCAACTCATACAGTTGGGACTTCGGCGACGGGGCGGTCGGCACGGGCGTCTCCCCCACTCACGCCTACGCGGCGGCCGGGACGTACACCGTGACCCTGACCGTGACCGACGACGACGGCGCCACCGCCCAGGCATCCACCTCCGCGACCATCTCCCCCGCGTCGCCGCCGACCGGGTTGCAGTACTACCCGCTGGCGCACCCCGTCCGCCTGCTCGACACCCGCGCCGGCGCCGAGGCTTGCCACACGCCGGGCGCGAAGCTCGCGGCCGGCAGCGTCAGGAAGCAGGCCGCGGTGGGCTCGTGCGCCGGGCTCTCCATCCCCGCGACGGCGAAGGCCATCGTCGGCAACGCGACGGTCGTCACCCCCTCCGCCAACGGCTGGATCATCCTCTACCCTTCGGGCGCGACGCAGCCGACGGCCTCGAACCTTAATTACGTCGCCGGCCAGGTCGTCCCCAACGCCTTCACCGTGGCCCTCGGCGCCGACGGCGCCTTCAACATCAACACCCACGCCCAGACCGACTTCATCGTGGACGTGACCGGCTACTACGCGCCACCGGGCGCGGGCGGGCTCTACTACCACCCGCTGCCGCACCCCGTCCGCCTCCTCGACACCCGCGCCGGCTACACGGCCTGCGACGCGCCGGGCGCGCCGCTCGCGGCCGACAGCGTCAGGACGGAGACGGCCCGGACGACCTGCAACGGCGTCACCATCCCGAACGACGCCAAGGCGATAGTCGGCAACGCGACGGTCGTCACCCCCGCCTCCCAGGGCTGGATCATCCTCTACCCCAACGGGGCGGCGCAGCCCGTCGTGTCGAACCTCAACTACGTCGCGGGCCAGGTCGTGCCCAACGCCTTCAACGTGGGGCTGGGCGCGGACGGCGCGTTCAAGATCTACTCATACGCCTCGACCGACTTCATCGTGGACGTGACGGGCTACTTCAGCGAGTCGGCCGCCCCGGACGCCAACGGCGTCGCCGGGCTGCTCTTCTACCCGCTCCAGAGTCCGGCGCGGCTGCTCGACACGCGGTCGTGGGCGACGGCCTGCCACACGCCGAAGGCCCCGCTGGCCGCCGACAGCGTGCGGACGCAGCCGGCGCAGGGCAGTTGCGCCGGATCGACGATTCCCGCCTCGGCGCAGGCCATCGTCGGCAACGCGACGGTGACGGAGCCGGCCGCCTACGGCTGGATCATCCTCTACCCGACGGGGGCTCAGCAGCCCGTGGTCTCGAACCTCAACTACGTCGCCGGGCAGACCGTCCCGAACGCGTTCAACGTGGGGCTCGGGGCGGGCGGGGCCTTCGACATCTACACGCCGACCCGGACCGAATTCATCATCGACATGTCCGGTTACTTCGCGCCCTGACGCCCGCGAGGAAGGGCGCGTGAGGGCGAAGGGGGCGATGACGTAACGTCATCGCCCCCTTCGCCCTCACGCGCCCCCTTCTCTTCAGAAACGCTGCGTCACCCCTCTAATCAGCCGCACGGTGTCGCGGGCGATGAGCAGTTCCTCGTCGGTGGGGATGACGTAGACGGCGAGGCGCGAGTCTTCGCGGCTGATGAGGCCCTCGCGGCGCGCCGTAGTCGCACGGTTCGCCTCGCGGTCGAGCTCGACGCCCAGCCACTCCAGCCCCTCGCAGACGCGCTCGCGCACCTCGGCCGAGTTCTCGCCGATGCCGCCCGTGAAGACCAGCGCGTCCGCGCCCCCGAGCGCGGCGAGGTACGCCCCCACGTACTTGCGCACGCGGTAGCAGAAGATTTCGACGGCGAGCCCCGCGCGGCGGTCGCCCGACTCGTGCGACTCGTCGAGCAGCTCGCGCATGTCGTTCGTCAGCCCCGAAATCCCCAGCAGCCCCGACTGCTTGTTCAGAACGGACTCCGACTCCTGCGACGAGAGCCCCTCCTTCGCGCCGACGAAGTCGATGATGGCCGGGTCGATGTCGCCCGAGCGCGTCCCCATCACCAGCCCTTCGAGCGGCGTCATCCCCATCGAGGTGTCCACCGAGTCGCCGCCCCTGATCGCCGCCGCCGAGCAGCCGTTGCCGAGGTGTAGCGTGATGATCTTCGTCTGCTCGCGCGGGAGGCCGCGCAGGCGCCGGTAGCGGTAGGCGACGTAGCGGTGCGACGTGCCGTGGAAGCCGTAGCGCCGCACGCGGTAGCGCCTGTACCACTGGTAGGGGAGCGCGTAGAGGTACGCGTGCGGCGGGAGCGTCTGGTGGAAGGCCGTGTCGAAGACTGCGCCCTGCGGGAGCCCCGGCCCGAAGACCTCGCGCGCGGCCTGTATGCCGCGGATGTTGCCCGGGTTGTGCAGCGGCGCGAGGTCGATGCAGTCCTCGATGCCGCGCAGCACCTCCTCGTCGATGAGGACGGAGTGCGTGAACCGCTCGCCGCCGTGGACGACGCGGTGGCCGACGGCATGTATGTCGCCGACGCTCTTCACCTCCTCTATCCCGGAGTCCGCCGAAGTCACCCACCTGATGATCGTCTCGACGGCCGCCCGAATGTCACGCACAGGCGCGGTCGAGCGCCGCGCCTCCCCGCCCCGCGCCTTGAAAGTGATGATGGCCTCGCCCCCGATGCGCTCGATCACCCCGCCCGCCAAGTGCTCGTCCGCGTCCTGCGCGATGTGATCCAAATCGGTCGCAATCAACTGAAACTTCGCCGTCGAACTCCCGCAGTTCAAGACAAGTACGTTCATAAGCCTCGTGTCTAACCCCGTCTGTGATTATTCCGCACAGTGTAGTTGAAGACCATGACGAGCGTCACCCGCAGAGCAATTCAATGAACAATGTCTTGACGTACTTGGAACACAATGATATTGTTGTGTCACCCTTCAAGTGAAATATTGAGGCGACCCTCAATATCAATCATCCTTTTGCTGCCCAAGAAAGGAGACGCAACCAGATGACTCACAGCTATATCCGAAGAGGAGGCTAAGCCTTGATTCCCAAATTCACTGCCGCCGGGCTGTTACCCCGAGGGGTGCATGCTGCGACTTTGGAAGAGGTATTTGAGCGTTTCGGAGGGAATGGAAGAAGAGAGCAACTACTGAACGGGCTAGTCGAGGCTTTACGTCTGTTGCGGGCGGCGGGTTGTCGCCGCATGTATATCAACGGAAGTTTCGTAACGTCCAAGGAGTTACCGAATGACATCGATGTCTGTTGGGACATTAACGGCGTAGATATCGATGCGCTCGACCCTGTGTTCTTCGAGTTCGACAATGGGCGGGCGGCGCAGAAGGCGCGCTTCGGGGCGGAGTTCTTCCCGGCGCAGGTGCCGGAAGGGATTACCGGGAAGGCGTTTCTGGACTTCTTCCAGGTGGACAAGCAGACCGGGGAGCCGAAGGGCATCATCGAGATTGAACTAGACGATGGATAATGATTAAGAACGAACGACAATACCGCATCACCAAGGCGCAAGCCGCGAAGCTTGAAGCCGCTTTGGAGTCCTTCTCGGCGCAGGCGGCCGACGATAAGAAGACGCACCCGCGGCTACTCAAAGCGCAGGCAGATGCCTTGAGGAGTCAGTTGGAGTCGCTGTCCGCCGAGCTGAGCGAGTACGAGGAGGTAAAAGCGGGGGCCGTGCCGCCTCCCGACCTCAGTTACATCGAGGTCGTGCCGCAAGACCTCATCCGCGCGCGCATCGCATCCGGCCTGAGTCAGAAGGAGTTGGCGGAGCGCTTAGGGATGCCGGAGCAACAGATTCAACGTTACGAAGCCGTCGAGTACGAATCCGTGAGCCTCGCGCGCATCATGCAGATCGCGAAGGCGCTGCAAGCGGCTAAAGGCCGTGAACGGTGAACCGTAAACCGTGACAGGAGAAGACCCGCTCTTACTCGTCACGGTTTACGGTTCACGGTTCACGGCTCTTACAGGTGGCGGAGGAAGGCTTCGGGGTTGTTGAGGAAGTCGCGGGTGAGGGTGACGTGCTCGACCTCTTCGTAGGCTATGCGGCGGAGGGGGGCGCGGTCGAAGCTGAGGATGTCCGCGCCGGGCAGCGCCATGAGGATGGGCGAGTGCGTGGCGACGACGAACTGCGAGTCCTGGCCGGCCATCTCCTTGAGCATCGCGAGCAGGGCCAGTTGGCGCTGCGGCGAGAGCGGGGCCTCGGGCTCATCGAGCAGGTAGAGGCCGCCGGGGACGAAGCGCGACTGGAAGAGTTGCAGGAAGCTCTCGCCGTGCGAGCGCGCGTCGGCGTCCTCGCCGTAGCGCGAGGCGAGCGCGCGCCGCTGGCCGCGCACGACGCCCTGCGCGAGCCGCAGCCCGTAACCTTTGAGCCCCTCGCGCTCGAACTCGCCCGCCATCTCCTCAAGCTCCGCGCTCGTCTGGTTGACGCGTCGCGTGAAGTTGAAGAAGTCTTCGGCGCGCAGGAAGAAGCCGCGGTGCGTGCGCTTCGACCAGGTCAGCTTCAACTGCGCCGCCAGGGCGCGCGCGTGCCCGAGCGTCTTGTCGGCGCGCACGTCCTCGCCGCCCACCACGACCGAGCCGACGCCCGCCGCCAGCGCCTCCAGCACCGTGGACTTCCCCGACCCGTTCTCGCCGACGAAGAACGTGACCGCGCTGCGGAACTTTATTTCTTTGAACTTTCGGACGACCGGCAGCGCGAACGGGAAGCCCTCCAGCTCCCTCGCCGCCGGCTTGATGTCTATCGAGCGCAGGTGAATCATCTCTACACATCGCCGCGACCCCGGCGTCACCGCCGGAGTCTGGCGAGCCACCCGTCGAGTCTCTTCTCGTAGTCGGTCAGCCAACTCTTGAAGGTGACTTTACCGCCGGCGTCCTTCGCTTCGTAAGGCGACACCAGCGCCGACACGTCACGCCTCAGCCAACTCATCACGACTTCGACGTGTTCCTTAATCGACTCCCGCTCGCCCTCCGCGAGACCCGGGTAGGCGTTGTAGACCTCCTCCACGGTGTAGGCGTCGGCGTCGCGGCTGAGCGCCATGACCCCCTCTCTGAACCTCGCGGCCGCCCCCGGCTTGTCGGCCTCCCCCGAGTCGAGAGTCCGGCGCGCGAGTTCGAGCACGCGCGGGATGTAGATGCGGTAGCCCGCGTAGTTGGCGGCCGCGTGCGCCGCCGCCCGCAACTCGCCCTCGTAGCTCCCGTCGGCGAACAGCGCCGACTCGACCACGATTGCGTCCGGCAGCACGGGCGCGTACCCGTCGCCCTTCTCCAAGCCGCGGTGGCTGTAGCCCATGCAGACCTCGCCCACGCCGCCCGCCTCGACTATCGGCCGTCCCTCTTTGCCGAGCGGCCACATGGTGCCGAAGGTCTCCGCCCCGTGCCGCGTCGAAAGCTTCAGGGCCATGACATCCTTCGGGGAGAGGTTTCGCAGGACGAGCTTCACCTCCGAACGCTTTTGGTCAACCTCGACGCCGACCGCTTCGAGCGAGCCGGTCAGGAACCTCGCCGCCACGGCGCGCGGCTCGGTCTCCGACATCTTCACGACGCTGAACTCAAGGGGCTTGATGCCGAACTTCTCAAGCTCCTTCACGAGGTGAGTCTCGCCCGCCGCGGCGCTGTACTCGGAGACGAACTCTTCGACGTCGTAGAACTTCACGCCCCTGTGGATGGTGACGCGGACGTTGGCGCGCTCGCCGTCCATCCGGTGGGCGAACCTGACGGCGAGGATGGGAAGGGCGCCCTCCGGCTCCTTCCAGCCGGGGAGGCGCGCGAAGACCGTGAGCCACTGCGTAGCGCCCGCCGTCCGCGGCACGGGGGTGAGTGAAACCTGCGAGCCCTTAACGCCGCCTATCACGAGGGCGAGGCCCGGCGGCTCGGGCGGCCCGTCCTGCGCCGAGGCCGCGCCCGCGGCCAGCAGGCAGCAGAGGGCCTGCGCCAGGATCAGAGTTTTCCAATTCCTCTTCATCGTCACCTCCTGTGCCGAACTGAAGGCGGGCCGCCTCCCCCGCGCTCAGAGGCGGGCGAGCCATGCTTCGAGGCGCGACCGCTGCTCGGCGAGCCAGGACTGGAAGCTGTTGTCCGCGGGCGCGGCCTGGAACCTCTTCTCGAAGCGTTCGAGGTCGCCGAGCAGTTCCGTCCTGACCTTGTGCATCGAGACCTCGATGCCGCCCTTCAGGCCCTGGCTCATCGCGGGCGTGAGCCCCGGGTAGGCGTTGAGCACCTTGTCCACCGAACTCTGCGGCGCTGCGTCGTCGAGCGCGGAGATGGCTGCCTTGAACCTGCGCACGTCCTCGGCGGTCTCCGCGCCGCCCGAGTCGTGCGCGGCGCGGACGAACCGCAGGAGGCGCGGGAGCTGTACGCGGAGCCCCTCGTCCAGCATCGCCCTGCGGGCCGCGGAGTCCGCGTCGCCCTCGAACGTGTAGTCCTCGAAGAGGACGGCGGCGACGACCACGCCGTCGATGGACTGCGGCGTGAAGCTCTCCCCCGTGCGCTGCCCTTCGGTGATTCCGATTTTGCGCTCGTACGTCCCGCCCGGCTCCATCAAGGGCTTCCCGTCGGGGTTGAAGGCGAGTATCGAAGTGCGCCGGCGACCCTGGAAGGTCGTCTCCAGAGCGACGGCGCGCACGCGCTTCGACGAGAGGTTGGTCAGCGTGAGCTTAGCGAGCGGGAGGGGGTCGGGGGTGAAGTCGGTGACGGCGGCGGCGACCGACTGCGTTCTGTTGACGACCACGGGTGCGGCCGTGTCGGACGCGCTCACGCGCAGGACTTTGAAGACGAAGGGCTCGACGCCGAACCGCTCAAGGTCGCGCGCCTCGACCGCTTCGCCCGCGGCGGCCGTGTAGGTCGCCACCACGTCGAGCCGGTCGAAGAAGCGCTCGCCGACGTGCACGCCGACCTTCAACGAGACGCGGCCGTCTTCGAGTCTCGCCGACACGTCCACGGCCTGCACCGTGTCGGCCGCCGCGCGCGAAGAGGCCGCGGGCGTGTGGCCGAAGAAGGCGTACCAGGCGGTGCCGGGCACGGCGAGGTACGCGGGCTGCGCGCCCTTCTTGTAGACGACCTGCACGACGAGCTTGTCGGGCGCGGGCTGCGGCTGCGGGGCCTCCTGCGCCGGGGCGGCGAGCGTCGAGAGAAGGCAGACGGCCAGCGCACGGCCGAGGTTTGCGAGGGCTCTCACTTTCATCACAAGGCTCCTTCCACGTGTCGCGGAAAGCCGGCGGGGAGTTTCACAGGGCGTTTCTATGCCACGCGGGGGATAAAGTCAACGCGCGTTCGAGACGCGCGGGAACTTTCGCTCCCGAAGCTCAGGAGGCTTCGGCCAGTCTGCGCGCCGAGTCGAGGAGGCGTGCGCGCAAGTCGTCCTCATCGAGCGTCGTCACGCGGCCGTCGCGGAAGACCTCCCGGCCGGCGACGACCGTCAGCGTCACGTCGCGCCCCGAGGAGGAGAAGACGAGCGCGGCCGCGGGGTCGTAAGCGGGCGTCTGGTGCGCCGCGTCGAGCCGCACCGCGACGAGGTCTGCTTCGAGCCCCTCTTCGAGCGCGCCCGTCACGCCCCGCAAGTTCATCGCCGACGCGCCGCCGTGCGTCAGGAGTCGCAGGGCGTCGTTGGCGTCGAGCATCCGGCCGCCCTCGACCGACTCCAACGCGGCGCGCGAGGCGAGCAGAGCGAAGCGCGACTCTTCCAGCGGATCGCACACGTTGTTGCTGGCGACCGAGTCGCTGCCGAGACCGACCGAGACGCCCGCCTCAAACATCGCCGCCAGAGGCGCGCGCCCGTGCCCGAGCTTCGCGTTCGACTTCGGGCAGTGCGCGACGCCCGACCCGCTCTCCTTCAACAACCTTATGTCCTCCCCGTCCACGCGTACGCAGTGCGCGAGGAGCGGGCGCGCGTCGAGGACGCCCGTGTCGGCGAGGTGGCGGACGGTCGTCTTGCGCGGCGAGTCGAACGCGAAGCCGCGCAGCGCGTAGGCCGCCGCGAAGATGCCGCCGCCTTCGAGCATCAAAGCCTGCTCGGCCTCCGACTCGGCCGCGTGCATCATCAGCGGCAGACGCTCCTCGACCGCGTAGCGCGCGAGCCTCCCGAGCAGCGGCGGCGCGACCGTGTAGGGCGAGTGCGGCGAAAGCCCCAGCGTCACGAGCGGCGTCTCGCCCGAGCGCAGCCGCTCGATCTTCTCGCGCGCATGGTCGAACTTGACGGCGGCCTCGCGCGCGTCGGGGCCGAAAGCCTCCTGGTAGAGGACGCCGCGCAGCCCCGCGTCGCGCAGCGCCCGCATCGTAGTCGCGCCCGCGTCGCTCGCGTCGCCGACGCACGTTATCCCTGCGCGCGCCGCCTCGACCGCGCCCCAGGCGGCCGAGACGTAGAGGTCTTCCGCCGTCATCCGCTCGTTGCGCGAGACGGTGACCTTGCGCAGCCACGAGAAGAAGTCGCCCTCTTCGGGTTCGAGGAGGCCGCGCATCGCCGTCAGCTCAAGGTGCGTGTGGCAGTTGACGAAGCCCGGCAGCAGCGCGGCTTCGCCCAACTCTTCGACCGACGCCGACGGGAACCTCTCCGACACCTCCGCGCGCGGCCCCACGCCCGCGACGCGCGTCCCCTCGACGGCGACCGCGCCGTCGCGTATCGGCTTTTCGACTATCGGCAGCACCCAGCGCGCGCAGTAGATTTTCGTCATCCCGTCTCCCCGTCCCGTCGTCGCAGGGCAAACCACAGGAGCCCGGACAGCATAATAACCGCGCCGCCGCCGGCCGCGACGGCGCGCATCCCCAGGCGGTCGGCCGCCGCGCCCGAGACGAGCATCGAGCCGACCATCATCAGCGTCGTGAGGGTCTCGTACGAGGCGAAGACGCGGCCGGCGAAGGCGTCTTCGGTGCGGCGCATCAGGAGCGTCTGCTGCGCCGTCCACCAGATGGCGAAGTTCATCTCGCGCGCAATGAGCAGCGCCGCCGCGCCGAAGAGGTTCGGCGTCAGGCTGAAGAGCAGCAGCCCGCAGCCGTCGAGCGTCAAAGAACGCCCCATGCGCGCGCCGAGGCCCTCGACCGCGCCGCTGTTGAAGCGGCGCGCCAGCGGCGCGCCGAGCACGCCGCCGAGACCCATCGCCACGAAGAGCACCGAGATGCCGAAGTCGGTCGGCCGCTCCGCCACGGCGCTGACGGACGCGCCCCAGCGCACGGCGGCCTGCTCGCCGAGACTCGCCCCGAACAGACTATACAGCGCTCGCGCCGCGCCGTTCCCCAGACCCCACCCGCCCGCCACCACGAAGACCGCCCACAGCACGCGGTCTCGCCTCACGTACCGCAGCCCCTCTCTGAAGTCGGCCGCCGCGCGCCGGAGAGCATTAGGCAGCAGGCGGATGGCAGCGGGCAGTTGAAAGCCCTTATGTTGGGAACTCCGGGTTAACCCTTCAACGTGCTCCACGCGGGGCGAACTGCCTGCTGCCTTCCGCCTACCGCCTACTATCCTTCGGATCATCTCGGCCGAGGCGAGGAACGTGAGCGCGTTGAGGACGAAGACCGTGTCGCGGCCGAGCGCGGTGGCGACGACTCCGCCGAGCGCGGAGCCGACGGCGATGGTCGCGGCCGTGGTCGAGGCCGAGAGCGAGTTGGCCGCCAGCAGCTCCTCGGTCGAGCCGACGAGGTTCGGAATCGAGGCGCGCTTCGCCGCGTTGAAGAAGGCCGAGACCGAGAAGAGTGACGCGCCCACGAAGTAGATGAGCGCGAGCGAACCGCTCCGGTTCGCCAGAAGGAACCCGAGCGCGAGGCCCGCGCGCCCCACGTCCGCCGCGATCATCACGCGCCGCCGGCTCACGCGGTCAACCACCACCCCCGCCACCGGCCCGAAGAGGAAGAGCGGCAGGTGTCGCGCGATGGCGTAGGTCGCCACGGCCAGCCCCACGCGCCCCGCGCCCGCCAGTTCGATGGCGAGCGCCAGCACCGCGATGTTGTTCAGCCAGTCGCCGACCTCCGAGACGACCTGCCCCGCCCACAGCCGCCGGAAGTCCGCGTTGCCGGAGAGCAGTTGACGGTAAGTCATAAGGTTCGTGAACCGTGAACCGTAAACCGTGACAAGAGAAGACAGGCTCTTCTTGTCACGGTTTACGGTTCACGGTTCACGGCTCTCCTTCTTCTTCCGGTAGCGTGCGAGGATGTTGGTGACGTAGGCGCGGGTCGTGGGGAAGTCGATGCGCGCGACGAACTCGTCGGCGGTGAGGGGGCGTCGGCCGGGCGCGACGCGGTTCCACTCGGCGGCGCGGGAGGGGCCGGCGTTGTAGGCGGCGACGACGCGCGGCTCGGCCCCGGGCGTGTCGTGGTAGCCCTTCCAGATTTTTTCCAGGTACCAGCAGCCGACCTGTATGTTGCGCTCGGGGTCTGCGAGCGCGCCCTCGGGGTCGCGCCGCATCTGCTCGGCCAGCTCGCGCATGCCGGTCTCGGCCGCCCACTCGCGCGCGACCGTCGGCGTCACCTGCATCAGGCCGACCTCGCCCGCGTCGCCCTTCATCCAGGGGCGGAAGTAGGTCTCCTCGTAGATGATGCTCCACACGAGGTCGGGGTCGAGCCGGTAGACGGCGGCCTGCCGCGCGATCAGCGCGTCGAAGCGGTGAATCCAGTATTGGTTGAAGAAGTAGAGCCCGACGGCGCCGGCAACGATGAGGAGGAGCGCGGCGAGGGCGAATCGTCTGAGGGCGGGCATCAAGGTAAAAGCTGTCGGCGTTCAGCGGTCAGCACTCGGCCGGACAGAGACGTGGCGAACGGTTTGATTAATTCCTTCTCCTCAGATGTGCCCACAGGGACGCGCGGGTGGCGGTGGCGTCGCGGCCTTCGTAGCGCGAGAGCAGGGCGCGGCGGTCGAGGACGTGCCCCTGGAGCCAGACCTCCGCGGAGAAGCCCGCGCCGACGGCCAGCGCGTCGCCGCGCAGCGCCTTCGTGTTGACGAGCACTTCGAGCTTGAGGCGGCCGAGGTCGAGGTAGACCCAGTAGAGTTCCGTGCCCGAGACGGGGTTGCGCAGCGGCTTGAACGAGATGACGCGGCCCGAGAGCGACCAGTCGTTCTCGTGCGCGGCGCGCGAGGGCGCGGCCTCTTCGAGCGGCTGCCAGCGCGTCTCGCCCGGCTCGCCCGTGACGCGCGCGCGGTAGGCCAGCCCGCACAGGCCGACGTGCAGCTCCTGCGCGCGGAAGCCCTCGGGGCCGACCTCGGTCAGGTTCTGCAACTCGAAGAGGACTTCGGTGTCGTAGCCGTCGCAGTAGCCGTGGACGATGGCCTCGCCGTCCTCGTCGTACTCGGTCAGGGCCCAGGGGCTCACGCGCTGGGTGTAGCGGGCGCGGAAGCCCGGCCGGCAGTCGGCGTAGAAGATTTCGCCCGTCCCCGACTCGTAGAGCACCGTCCACACCTCCAACCCCTCGCCCAGCTTCCAGCAGCGGCCGTGGAGCACCGCGCCGCGGCGGCAGAGCTGTGTGGGCTCGCCCTGGTCGCCCGCGCGCTCCGCGAGGTGGTTGAAGTCCTTCTCGCTCGGCACGTCGATCCCTATGGCTTCAAAAGTCTCTTCCATAATAGCTGTCGGCACTCGGCCTTCGGCGTCCGGCCTCCCTCACCTCGAAGCGCGCTTCTTCGGAGTCGGCTTGGCGTCCTGCCCGGCGCGCGGGGCGCGGCTGCGGAAGCCGCGGATGTTGCGGACGGGGCCCTGGCGGGGGCTGACGCCCGAGCGCACCATCTCGGCGAACAGCTCCACGTCGTAGTCTGCCTCGCGCGACATCTCCTCCCGTATCGCGTGCAGCTCTTCGAGGAATCTCGGCTTGCGGTACATGATAGTAAATAGTTAATGGTGGATAGTAAATGGTAAATGGGCGCTGCCGTCAACCATTCGCCATTTACTATTCACCATTCACCCCTTCTCTGTCATCTCCGAAACCAGGAACTCGGGCGTCACGATCTGGGGGACGAAGAAGCCGGCGGCGGTGTTGAAGAGCCGGATGCGCGCCTGCCGCCGCACGTTCGCCAGGTGGCCGAAGTTCCAGGTCACTAGATAGTCTATTTTGTGGAAGGAGGCAAGGGCGACGTGGACGGCGTCGCCGATGTACTTGCGGTGGAAGATGCCGCGCGTGACGTAGCCCTCGGCGAGGATGGCGACCTCGTCGGTCAGCTCCACCTGTTCGAGCGGCGCGACGAGTTTCAGGTACGCCTTGCTGTGCGGCTCCGGCACGCGCTCAAGCTCGCGGACGACGAGCGGCGAGACGACGGGGCGGTACTCCGACATCTCGTGCTCCCACCAGCGGATCGTCAGGTCGCGCCGGAACGGCTCGCCGTTGTCGAGGTAAGCGCCGACGACCGAGGTCTCAAGGTAGATGCTCTGCTTCATGACTGGCCCGAGATGACGGCCGGCTTGCCCTGGTCTTCCTGGGGCGTGACGCGCGGGTCGGGGTCGAGCCGGACGAGGCCGCGCACGAAGTCGAACGTCACGCGGTAGCGACGCAGGAGGTTGCCGCCGATGATGCCCGCCTGCTCGAACCCCGCCGTCTCGTTGATCGCCTCCATGTCGAGCACCGCCGCGTGGATGTTCTGCCACGTGTACGACCCGAGCGCGAGGCGCGGGAGCAGCAGCGTCTGGATGTTCTCGGCCGGCCCCGCCGCGCCGTAGACCTTGATGTAGCCCGCCTGCGCGTAGCGGTCGAAGCCCGCGCGCGCCGCCAGCGCCTTCGAGACGACCGAGATCGAAGCGCCCGTGTCGATGATGAAGTTCGTCGGCTTCTCCAGCCCGTCGAAGCTGACCTCGCCGCTCCAGAAGCCGCTCGAAGTCGTGCGGATGGGCACCTCAATCGACCCGGCCGGCGGGGCCACGGCCGCCGCGCGCCGCGCCTCCTCGTCGCGCAGCAGGAGCATCTGGCGGCCGCCGTAGTCAACCACGGTCATGTACTTGCCGAGCACCGAGAGGCCGACGTAGCCGTCCACCGGCTCCTGCTCGTTGTAGAAGCGCCGGATGTAGACGGGCACGCGCTCGACCCTCGCGTCGCCGAGGCTGAGCGATTGCAGGAAGCCGTAGACGATCTCGAACTTCCCCTCGCCGCCGACGGCGCGCGCCATCCCGCCGCGCGCCACCGACTTGATGCCCATCTTCTCGGCCGCCGTGTCGGAGATGACGCACATCCCCGCGCCCGTGTCCACGACGAAGCGCAGGGTCTTCTGCGAGCCGTTGACGCGCACGTTGACGACCGGGCGGTTGTTGACCTGCTCGAACGGGAGCGCGACGGAGTTGGGGCCGCCGACCGAGAGCAGGCTGCCCTGCTGGCCGAGGTAGCGGAGGAAGTCGATGAGGCCGCGGATGCGCGCGCGGCGGTCGGCGTCCGTCTTGGGCGCGACGCGGAGGAAGGTCTCGTAGGCGTCGGCCGCCTCCTTGTAGCGCTCGTTGCGCGCGGCGACCTGCCCGAGGTTGAAGATGTAGTCGGGCTCGCCCGCGTCGATGAAGGCGGCGCGGCGCAGGCCCGCGAGGCTCTGCGTGATGCGGTTCTCGTAGAAGTCCACCATCGCGAGGCCCGCGATGGCGATGGCCTCGTCGTCCTTGAAGCTCAAGGCCGTGCGGAACTCCTCGACCGAGAGGCGGAAGTCGCCCGAGCCGAGCAGCGCCGCGCCCAGGAGCGCGTGGGCGCGGGCCGACTCGGGCTCGCGCGCGACGACGCGCGCCGCGTGGTCGTAGGCTTCGAGGTGCTTGCGCTGCTTGAGCAGCGCGCGGCTCAGGCCCAGCCGCGCCGCGGAGTCCCTCGGGTCTTTGACGAGGAGGTCGCGGTAAATCTTCTCCGCCGCCTCGTACTCGCCCTCGCGCGTCGCGCGCTCGGCGCGCGCCCGCGCCTTCGCGTCCGATGCAGCGGTCGTCGGCGCCAATGCCGCGGAGAGCGCGAGGGCGGCCAGAACGAGGGCCGCCGCGGGGGAAAGTTTTTTCATAACGAAGCTTCCCTTCGGGTTGACGACATTTTCGATTTCAGATTTTTGGTTTGCGGTTGAAAGCCGGTGCGGCGTTCTCCTCGAATCGCAAATCAAAAATCTGGAATCGAAAATTCACTTCAGAATCTCGCCGGTCTTCATCGACCAGAGCACGAGGTCGAGTTCGTCGAAGTCTATCGAGACGTCGCGGGCGAAGTCGCGCAGGCGCTGCTCGGTGGCGAGGTAGCGCGCGCGGGTCGCGGGCGGCTGCGGCGAGTCGATGACGCCGACCTCGGACAGGCAGCGCAGGATGTGCTTGTCGAGGATGGCGTAGCCGCGCAGGCCGACGTTGCGCAGGAAGTGGCTCGACTCCTTGTAGCCGAGCCCTTTGATGCCGCGCTCCCGCGCGAGCCAGTCGCGCCGCTCGACGGGGTCTTTGAAAGAGGAGAGCCGCTCGCGCAGGCGCATCCGGCAGTCGCCCTCCAGGTACTCGCGCGTCACGACGATGTAGCCCGAGCGCGAGTTCGGGTAGCGGTGCCGCCCGAGGAGCGCGAGCGTCAGTTCCTCGTGCGTCCCGCGCGCGAGCAGGGGCCGGACGGCTTCGATTGACCCGAGCCCCATCCGCGCCGAAGCGCCCGCGGTGAAGATGCAGAAGACCATCTCCTCCCACAGCCGCGCATCGTCGGCCGTCCGCCAGACCTCCTCGAACTCGCGGAGGCGCGCGCGTATCTCCTCGCGGCGCGCGCGGTGCGCGGCGCGAATCCTCTCGACCGTGACGGGCTCTCTCTCTCTCCGCACTCTGTTCGACAATTCAAAGGCGAGGCTCGCTGGGACGTGCCGAATTCTATGGTCGCCGTTTGAGGCTTGTCAAAAGAAAGTAGACAGCAGGCAGACGCCGCGTTAGCGGCGTTTGAATTTAGCCCGGCCTTTCAAGGCCGGGTTGACGGGATGACCACGGTGCCGCGTCGCGTCAGCGACGCCTGAAAGTCGGCTCACGCGTCGCTGACGCGACGCCCCCTTATTTACGTTCGGCTCCCCCGGCCTTGAAAGGCCGGGCTAAACTCTCGCGCCGCTGACGCGGCGAAGCATTCCTGCCTATTGCTTTTCGGAACGACGCTTGCTTTGCGCCTTTACGGCGCAGAGGCGGTGCATACATCGCGTACGATGTCTTTTCGCATCAAAGTGTTTGCCCGCCCGACTCTTCCCTCGAAATATTGTGCGCGCCGTCGCTCCGGCGGTCTGTGTTATCATGGCGCGCCTTTTTGTTGCGCCGGGACCCGGCGGCAAGGAGTGAGTAGGTTGAAGAGTTTACGTCTCATACTTGCACTCGTCATCGTGCTCGGCACGGCCGCGGGCGCGCGCGCGCAGACGGCCGTGCCCGCCTCGCCGCAGCAGATCGTGCCGCAGACGAGCGTGCCGCCGCTGACCCCGGTCGCGCCCGACGACCTCCTCGGCTTAGCCGAAGAGGAGGAGCTGCCGCCCGCCTTTATTCACCAGGGCGTGCTCGTCGAGAAGCTCTCGGGCGAGGTCGTGCGCGCGGAGGCCGCCGACCAGCAGTACAATCCGGCCTCGGCCGTCAAGCTCGTCACCGCGCTCGCCGCGCTGCGCTCCTGGGGCGCGCGCCACCGCTTCGCCACCACCCTCTGGATCACCGGGACCTTCGACAAGGCTACGGGGACGGTCAGCGGCGACCTCATCGTCTCGGGCCGCGACCCCTCGTTCCACGACGAGCACGCCGTCGCCGTCGCGCGCGAGCTGAACCAGCTTGGCATCCGCGTCGTCACCGGCGACCTCGTCGTCGCGCCGCGCTTCACGATGAACTTCAGCGCCTCCTCGCTGCGCTCGGGCGAGCGCTTCTACGACACGCTCGACGCGGAGCGCAGGCCCGCTGCGGCGACGCGCGCCTGGTACGACTCGCGCGTGGCGCTGCGCGACGCCGGAGGTCTGAAGGCGAACCCGAGCGTGGCCGTGATGGGGGCCGTCTACGTGGACGCCGTGCCGAAGGGCGCGCGCGCCGTCTCGACGCACTACTCGCCGCCGCTCGCCGACGTGCTGAAGGTGCTGCTCTGCTACTCGAACAACTTCATGGCCGAGCGGCTCGGCGACCAGTTGGGCGGCGCGCCGGGCCTCGCGCGCCTGCTCTCGAACGACCTCGGCCTCAGGCAGGGCGAGTTCCGCCTCGCTTCGGCGAGCGGCCTCGGCTCGAACCGCATGACGCCGCGCCAGATGATGAAGGTCTACCGCGCGCTCCTCGACGAGCTGCACAAGAACAACCTGAAGGCCGCCGACATCCTGCCGGTCGCGGGCATCGACCCGGGCACGCTCCAGAAGCGCTACGAGAACAGCCCCGGCCGCGGCAGCGTCATCGCGAAGACCGGGACGCTGCCGCGCACCGACGGCGGGGCCAGCGCCCTCGTCGGCCAGCTCCGCACGGCGAGGGGCGACACGCTGCTCTTCGTCATCCTCGACCAGCGCGGCAGCGTCGTCCGCTTCCGCCAGTGGCAGGACGCGCTCGTCGCCGAACTCCAGAACGAGCGCGGCGGCCCCGCCCCCTTCACCTACGCGCCGCAGACGATGGCCATCCGCCTCTCCTCCTCCGAGTTCGACAGCGGCCGCGCCTCCGCGCTCGAAGAGTACGAGCCGACGAGCCCGAATCAGTAGGCAGATGGCAGTAGGCAGTTAAGAGCCGAAAGAAGCAAGTCGTATAAAACTTAAGGCAGCCGGTCTGGTAAGACACGGCTGCCTTAATTCTTCTAACTGCCTACTGCCATCTGCCTACTGCCTACTTACAAAAAAACGCGCCCCGGCGGCTCGGCGACCGCCGGGGCGCTCCTCGCCCGCGCGCGCGATGTGCGGACCGCGCGCGCCGCGGCGATTCTCGCGGGTTTGTGTTTGGCGTCCGGGAGGGGCCTGAGATGCAAAGCGCCGCACCGCACCCGCCCGACCGCCGCCGCGACGGGCACGCGCGTACGCGTGCCCGCGCGACCAAAGAGCAATTCACAAGCCGCCGCCCGCCGCCCGACTGAGCGCCGCCCATAACCCTCTGTCTCCTTCGAGACTTGCGCCGCGCGCCCGCACGACCCGCGCGCGGCGCGACACGCGCCCGCCGCCCGCCCGCCTGTTTCGGTCGGTAACAAGGCTATGTAACGCGCGTTCGTCCGCCTCGCTTTGGGGAGAGTGCGCGCGCCGTTTCCTGGAACCCGCGCCGCCCGCTTCCACAAACGGCCGCGCCCGCCGGGCGACTGTGAAGCCGGCTTCTCAACTTGTCACGTAAGGTGACGGCGCGCTCCCGCGCGCGGCCCTCCGGCGCTCGGAGACCGCGCCATTTCCGCCTTTAAAGTCAGTGGCACCGACTTTGCCGAAGCGTCTGCGGCGGCCCGCGGACTTTCCCGGGGCGGCGGGTTGTTAAAGGATTCGAGGAGGCGGGAGATGGCCTTGAAGAATGGGGCGAGTTCGGACGGCGGCCGGCGCGGCGAGCGCGGCTTCTCGATGGTACAGATCGTCATCACGCTGGCCGTAATGGCCGTCGTAACGACCTTCGCCGTGGTGCAGATCGCCGTCGCGCGCGACCACATCAAGCTGACGGGCGCGACGGGCGAGTTCGCACGCTACACCGAGAAGGCGCGCCTCGACTCGATCAGGCGCCACGGCACGCTCGGCGGCGGCGACTCGACCCTCACCTTCAATTCCACCGCCGGCTACAAAATCCTGTTCGACCACGACTATGACGGCACGCCCACGGAGCAGACCTATTCGCTCCCCGAGGGCGTCGTCATCAAAGATATCAGCATCACGACCGCGGACGGCACGGAGGTCAAAATCCCCAGCAATGGCGACCCCGTAGTCATCGCTTTCGACTGGCACGGCCGCACGGAGAACGCCTACCGGATCACCTTCACCAACGCGCGCGGGCAGGAGTCGGTCGTCGGCATCACGGCCGCGGGCGAGGTCTCGCTCGACCGCAAGGCCATCACGCTCTCTTACGGCGACTTCGAGAGCGACTTCGGCGGCGATTCGAGCTCGCTCGGCCCGAACGCCGGCGCGAGCCCTTCGGCCTCCGGCACGCCGGTGTCAGACCCGAGCCCGTCGCCGAGCCCGAGCCCCAGCCCGAGCCCCAGCCCAAGCCCAAGCCCCAGCCCAAGCCCGAGCCCCAGCCCGAGCCCGAGCCCCAGCCCGACCCCGACGCCGTCCGGCAACGGCAACGGGAACGGCAACGGCAACGGAAATGGGAACGGCGGCGGCGGGAGCGGCGGCGGGAGCGGCGGCGGCGGCGGCACGACGACGCCCACGCCCACCCCGACGCCCTGCTCGATGAGCCTGTCGCCCACGACCACCGCGGGCTCGCCCATCGTGCTGCACAACGCCAACAACGCCAGCGACAGCTCGAAGACCACGACCGTCACCGTCACCTTCACCGGCACGTCCGACGTGGGCGCGTTCACCGTGAGCCAGAGCGGCAACAACCTGACCGTCAACCAGTCGGGCAACACCATCACCATCACGGCCAAGAACGGGAACGGCAACAAGGGTAACTTCAGCATCACCGTGACCCCGACCAACGGCTGCGGTTCGGCCAAGACCATCTTCGTCAACGTCGTCAACTGACGGGGGTTTAATTCGCGATGAGACCACACAGCCAGAGAGAGACCCGCCGCCCGGCGAACGCCACGAGCGCCGAGGCCGGCTTCACCATCCTCGAAACCGTCATCGCGCTCTTCATCGCGCTCGTCGTCGGCTTCGGCGCCATCAGCCTCTTCCTCTTCTCAACCAGCTTCAACACCGGGGCGAGCGAGCGCGCGCGCGCCCTCGCCGTCGCGCAGCAGAAGATGGAGCAGGTGCGCACCGAGGACTACGACGACCTCGCCGCGGGCACGACCACCGAGACGGTCGAGAGCGGCGACTACTACCATAACGACCTGCGCACCTTCAGCGTCGAGACGACGGTCGAGAACGACGAGACGACCACCCCCGTCAACCGGCAGAAGAAGATCACCGTCAGCGTGACGCCGGAGACCGAGGGGAATAACTTCAGCGCCGGGGCGGTGACCGTGTCGATGCTGCGCGCCTCCGACGAACTGGGCGAGAACTGAGGGCCGCGCGGGGCGCGGAGGGAGAGAGCTATGCAGACAGCACACGGGGCGCGGGGCGCGGGGCGCGGGGGCGAGGCCGGCTTCTCGCTCATCGAGTTGATGGTCGGGCTCGGCGTGACGCTCGTCATCATGGCGGTGGCCAGCCAGATCCTCGCCATGTCGATGTTCGTGCGCCAGCGCGAGAACCAGCGCTCGGAGGCGGTGGCCGACGTGCAGCGCGCGCTCCAGTCCATGTCGCGCGAGATATCGAACGCCGGACTCGGGCTGTCGAATAACGGGCTGGTCGCCGAGAACTCCGACGACATCGGGATCCGCATCCGCTCGAACCTCAACGCCTTCTGCGGCGTCAGCGTCAGCGTCACCTGCGACGAGGACACCGGCGACCCCGGCGAGGACGTGGTCTACAACCTCATCAACAACACGACGGGCGGCGGCGGCGACAACCAGCGCCTCATCACGCGGCAGGACATCAACGACGACAACAAGGTCTCGGCGCTCGCCAACCGCATCGACTCGCTCTCGTTCGAGTACATCGACGAGGACGGGGCGACGACCGCCGACGCAGCGGAGGCGCAGAAGGTCAAGATCACGGTGACGGTGACGCTGCCGGCCGTCGGCACGGAGGGGCAGTCCGGCTACCAGCCGCCCTCGCAGATGCAGCTCGCCTCGGAGGCGGTGCTGCGCAACGCGCTGCTGCTCGAAGACTGAAGCGCGGGAGTCTATCGGAGATGAGAAGCAAGCCCAGTGAAATCACGCGAGGCCGCCGGGGCGAGCGCGGCGCGGCGCTCGTCATGTCGCTCCTGGTGGCGATGCTGCTGCTGGCGGCCGGCGGCGCGCTCATCGCGACGGCCGGCATGACGGTCTCGAACGCCGCGGACGCCACGGCCGAGGCGCAGGCCTACTACGCCGCCGACGCGGGGCTCCAGGCCGCGCTGACGGTGATACGCCGGAACCGCGAGGGCGAGGACGGCCTCGAGGCGAACTTCCACAACATCGCCTGCGGCACCGACGCGGAGTGCGACAACGTCGGCAACGACCTCTCGGAGTGGCTCACCTACGACGAAGACACCGGGCGGATCAATCTCTCGGACAGCGGCGACCTCTCCTACGCGCTGACGGTGACCGACCCGAGCAAGCCCACCGACCCCGCCGACGCCGACGCCACCATCGGCGCCGCCTACTCGCCGCGCTACCTGCTCGTCCGCTCCACCGGGTACGGGCCGCGGGGGGCCGTCAAGCAGATGGAGATGATGGTGGATCGGTTCAAGTTCGAGTACGACGCGCCGGCGTCGCTCGTCCTGCGCGAGTCCGAGGCCGGCGGCACGGCCCACCTCACCATCGACCCCGGCTCGGGCGGCCCCACCTACTCCGGCCAGGACAAGAACTCTGCGGTGCTCAAGGGCGCGGTCGGCGTCGGCAACACGACCTACAACAGCACGACCGACTACGCCATCGCGCTCTCCGCCATGTCGGGCATCCCCCCGTCCGAACAGCCCGGCGGCGTCATCAGGATGGGCAGCGGAGCCGGCGAGCAGCCGTGGCCCGCAGTGGTCGCCGACGCCCAGTCCGCGCGCGACTTCGTAGACTTCGCCGAAGAAGAGGCGCAGCGGGCGGAGGACGAAGGGCGCGGCTATCACGGCGGCTGCCCGGCGAACAACTTCGCGCTCAACGGGCTCATCTTCATCAACGCCGACTGCTCACTCGGCCCGAACAACAGCGGCAAGGGTTTTATGGTCGTCACGGGCGACCTGACGCTGAGCGGCAGTTACAACTTCGAGGGGCTCATCTTCGCGCTCGGCGACGGGAACATCACCCGGAACGGCGGGGGCGGCTCGTCGAACGGCACGATCTACGGCGGCATCCTCGCGGCGCGGTTCGGCGCGAACGGGGGCTTCCAGGCCCTCACCTTCAACTCGAACGGCGGCGGCGGCTCCATCGTGCAGTACGACTCGGTCGCCGTCGAGAACGCGCTGGCGCTGTTCGGCCCGCGCACCATCGGCATAGTCGAAAAGTAGGCCCCGCGACCCGCGGAGGCGAAGGGCGCGGCCCCCGTCGGGGGCCGCGCCCTTCGTCTTTCCCCCCACCTGCTTGACACCCCTTCGCGCCCGTCGTTACCATCCGCCACTGACGAAGTGACGAGTGGCGAGTGACGAGTGACGAGTTGAAGGCAGCTTCTTGCTCGTCACTCGTCACTCGCCACTCGTCACTCGATTTTTATGCCTGGCATCCTGCTCGTCGAAGACAAGGAGAGCCTGCGGCGCGTGCTGCGCCTCACGCTGGAGAGCGCCGGCTACACCGTGGCCGAGGCGGCGGACGCGCGCGAGGCGGCGCAGGCGGTCGCCCGCGAGCCCTTCCGCCTCGTCCTCACAGACCTGCGGATGCCGCACGGCTCCGGGATCGACGTGCTGCGCGCCTCGAAGGCGGCCGCCTCGGACGTGCCCGTCATCCTGATGACCGCCTACGGCTCCATCGACGAGGCCGTGCAGGCGATGAAGGAGGGCGCGCACGACTTCCTACAGAAGCCGGTGGACTCGAACCACCTCCTGCTCCTCGTCGAGCGCGCGCTCGAACACATGCGGCTGCGCACCGAGAACGTCCTGCTGCGCGAGGAGTGGTCGCGCCGCTACGGCTTCCCGCGCATCGTCGGCGAGAGCGACGCCATCAAGCGCGCCGTCGCCGAGACGCAGCGCGTCGCCGCCACCGACACGACCGTCCTGCTCCTGGGCGAGTCGGGCACGGGCAAGGAGCTGTTCGCGCGCGCCGTCCACCACCTCAGCCCGCGCCGCGACCGCGCCTTCGTCGCCATCAACTGCGCCGCCATCCCCGAGACGCTCATCGAGTCGGAACTCTTCGGCCACGAGAAGGGATCGTTCACCGGCGCGACCGAGCGGCGGCCCGGTAAGTTCGAGCTGGCCGCGGGCGGCACCATCTTCCTCGACGAGATCGGCGAGCTGCCCCTGAACGTGCAGGGCAAGCTCCTGCGCGCGATTGAGGAGAAGGTCGTTGACCGCATCGGCGGGCGCGCGCCCGTCCCCGTGGACGTGCGCATCGTCGCCGCGACGAACCGCGACTTGCAGGCGGCCGCCGAAGGCGGCGAGTTCCGGCGCGACCTCTACTTCCGCCTCGCGGTCTTCCCCGTCCGCGTGCCGCCCTTAAGGGAGCGAGGCGACGACGCCCTCCTGCTCGCGCGCCACTTCGCCGCGCAGCTCGGACGCGAGCTGCGCAAGCGCGAGGCGACGCTCACCGAAGAGGCGGCCGCGCGCGTGCGCACGCACCCCTGGCCCGGCAACGTCCGCGAGCTTGAGAACGCCATCGAGCGCGCCTGCATCCTCGCGGACTCCGACGCGCTCACGCCCGCCGACCTCGGCCTTCTATCGGATGCCCCGCGCGACGGCGGCGCGGAAGAGGCCGGCGCGGGCTTCGACCTCTCCGGCACGCTCGCCGAAGCGGCCGAGCGCGCCGCCCGCGCCGTCGAACGGCGCAAGATCGCCGAAGCCCTCCGCGCGCACGAAGGCAACAAGACGCGCGCGGCCGAAGTCCTCGGCGTCAGCTACAAGACCCTCCTGACCAAGATCAAGGAGTACGAACTCTAAGCGGGGCGGGGCGTACAGCAAGAAGCCGGATGAGACCAGACGCAGAGGGCGACGAGAGTAACAAAGACGCGCGCGTGACCGACCCGCGCGAGGTGCAGCACGGCGAGTCAGACCTCGTGGCCGGGCAGAGGGACATGACCGCCGGCGAAGTGACCGGCGAGTTCCCCGCCGAGAAGGTCGTCGCGCGGCGCGAGCGCAGGACGCTCAGCACGGGCAAGGGCGCGTTCCTCGTCGGCGCGGGGATTCTGCTGAGCCGCATCGTCGGCGTCATCCGCCAGCGCATCTTCGCCTACTTCCTCGGCACCTCCGACGCGATGGACGCCTTCAACGCGGCGTTCCGCATCCCGAACTTCCTCCAGAACGTCTTCGGCGAGGGCGCGCTCTCCGCCTCGCTGATTCCGGTCTACGCGAAGTTGCTCGCGCAGGACGACGAGGAGGAGGCCGACCGCGTCGCCTGGTCTATCTTCACGCTGCTGGCCCTCGTCGTCTCGGTCTTCGTGCTGACGGGAGTCCTCTCGACGCCCTTCCTCATCAACGCCATCGCCCCCGGCTTCCAGGGCGAGAAGCGGGAGCTGACGTTGCAGCTCGTGCGCATCTTCTTCCCCGGCGCGGGGCTGCTCGTGCTCTCGGCGTGGTGCCTCGGCATCCTGAACAGCCACCGCCGCTTCTTCCTCTCCTACACGGCCCCCGTCGTCTGGAACATCACGCTCATCGTCGCGCTCTCCTGGGCGGGGTGGCCTTCGCGCGGCGTCCCTTTGGCCGACCTCGGGATGTGGGGGCGCGTCGCGGCCTTCGCGGCTTGGGGCTCGGTCCTGGGGAGCGCCTTGCAGTTCGGCGTGCAACTGCCGACCGTGCTGAGGCTGCTCGGGCGCGTGCGGCTCGCGCTCGACCTGAAGAACACGCACGTGCGGACGGTGCTGAAGAACTTCGTGCCCGTCTTCGTCAGCCGCGGCGTCGTCCAGATCAGCGCGTTCGTGGACACCTGGCTGGCGAGCTGGCTCGGCCAGGGCGCGGTCGCCTCGCTCGTCTACGCGCAGAGCCTCTACACGCTGCCGGTCAGCCTCTTCGGCATCTCGGTCTCGGCCGCCGAGCTGCCCGAGATGTCGAGCGCCGTCGGCGAGCAGTCGGAGGTCGCCGAGAAGCTGCGCGGCCGACTCTCGGCGGGCTTGAGGCAGATCGCCTTCTTCATCGTGCCTTCGGCCGTGGCGATCTTCGCGCTCGGCGACGTGATGGTCGCCGCGCTCTACCAGAGCGGCAAGTTCGGGCGCGAAGACACCCTCTACGTCTGGGCCATCCTCGCGGGCTCGGCCGTCGGGCTCCTGCCCTCGACCTTCGGGCGGCTCTACGCCTCGACCTTCTACGCGCTGCACGACACGCGGACGCCGCTCAAGTTCGCCGCGCTCCACGTCGCGCTCGCGACCGTCCTCGGCTACCTCTTCGCGCTGTGGCTGCCGCCGCTCCTGGGGTTCGACCTGCGCTGGGGCGCGGTCGGGCTGACGGTCTCGGCGGGGCTGGCGGGTTGGGCCGAGTTGATACTGTTGAGACGCAGGTTGAACGCGCGCATCGGCCGGACGGGTCTCGACCTCTCCTTCGCGCTGAAGCTGTGGGTCGCGGCCGCGGCAAGCGCGGCCGTCGCGTGGGGGCTGAAGCTCCTGCTCGGAGGCGTGCACCCGATCATCCTCGCGGCGCTGGTGCTCGGGCCGTACGGCCTGCTCTACTTCGCGCTGACCTCGCTCTGGGGGCTTGAGGAGGCGCGCGCCGTCGTCGGGCGGTTCACGAGGGTTCTCGGGCGGCGCGGGCGCTGAGGGTCTTAAACCCCACGTTTCAAAGATTTAAGTTGACGCCCGCCCCTTTTCCGTCTAATCTCCGGCCCACCTCGTTTTCTGGAAAGACAACCCTATTGCTCATCTTCTCCTGACAGGACAAAGGGCCAAGACCTGACAGGACAGGACGAGAAGAGAGTTCTTGTAACTCGAATCCGCTCTTTTGCTCCGGTTCCTCGGGCTCACGCCGCGCCGCGGAACTCAGCTTACAAATTCTTTAACGGGGGAGATAGAGGACACCATGTTCAGAAAAGCTTTGCTCACGACCGCAGCCGCCATTGCGATGCTCGCCCTGAGTTCGGTTGCACGCGCCGACACCATCACGCTTACCAGCGGAGTGCCGACGACGGTGACGTTCAAGTCGACTTCCGACCCGAACGGCAGCACCGCGACCGCCACGTTCACCCTGACGGGCAACCAGTTGCAGGTTACGCTCACCAACACCTCCACCTCCAACACTTTCGTCACCGGCATCGGCTTCGACACCACGCCTAACTTGACGCTCACGAATGCGACGTCGGCCACGGCCGGTTGGACGGCCGGCGCCGGGCCCGGCGGCGGTCTCGGCAGCTTCGAGCTGATCGCCTTCGGCAACGGCAACAACAAGAGACTCGGGCGGAACGAATCGGCGACGGCCACCTTCGTCTTCTCGGCTCCGGCGAACCTTACGACCTTAACGATCGAAGACCTGATCGTCCACCTGACGAGCATCGCCGAAACCGATAAGAGCGAGAAGGTGCCGGGCAACCCGAACAACCCCGTCCCCGAGCCGATGACGATGCTCCTCTTCGGCACGGGCCTGGCCGGCATCGCCGCCCGCGCGCGCCGCCGCCGCAACCCGAAGGCTTAAACCCTTTAGAGACGGGGACGCGGCCGGACGCAGCAGGCGCCGCGCCCGCAACCGAGCAAAGCGAGGCCGGGGACGACAAAATCGTCCCCGGCTTTTCCCTTTCCCAACGGCGCAGGTGTTAAAAATTTCGCTTTACATTTTTTCTGGAAGTGGTTAAATTGCCTTCCACATTTCTGAAAGTGCCGAAGAATTAAGTATTTATTGCTGGCATAGGTCTCTAAGCGGCTTGAAATCACAAGGCAGTAGGCCGTTTGCCCCGACCCGCTGCCTGTCATCGTCAGGTCTCGGATCACGGTCTTTTACGCGAACGGCGTCGGAAAGTGCGGTTTCCTTGCGCCTTCAGCAGGAGCACGGCCCCGCTCCTGCGCTTTTGGCCGTCCCGTTTAGGTGAGTGCAAACGACAAGGTCTCGGAAAGGAACACGGAGGAACCCAATCAATGATCAACCGACTTCTCGCGTTGGCTAAACCGTTCGCACTCGGCCTCTTCGCCGTCGCTTTCGTCGCCCTTGCGCAGGGCGAAGTGCGGGCCGACCCCGTCACTTTCAGCACGTCCGGCGTCTTCAGCGGTTCCGGCACCAACACCATCACCTTCACCAACGGAACAGAGACGACGACCTTAACCTTCAACAGCACGACCAACTCTGTGAACACCCCCGCCGGGACACAGTTTGGCGACATCCTGGCGACCAGCACCGCCGCTCCGGGTTCGGGTGGCCCCACCGTCGGCGGAAACTTCACCTTGACCTTCACCCAGGTCGCCCCGCCGGGCACGGGGAGCCTCGTGGGGACGCTGTCCGGCACCCTGGGCTTCAACTCCGGGATTGCGACGCTCACCTTTAACCAGACGAGCGTGACCATCGGCGGCTTCACCTATACGGTGAACCCGACCTACACCCTCGCCCTGCCCGCCTCGGGCGCTGGCGGGTCGGCCGGCACCGGCACGACTACCATTCAAGGTACGGTCACGGGTTCCCCGGTTCCCGAGCCGGCCTCGATGGTTCTGTTAGGGATGGGCCTGACGGGAGTCGCGGCCGCCGCGCGCAAGCGCCGCAACCGGAACGCGCAGAAGTAACCCCTCCCTTTCAGGGGACGGGAGTTCCTGAAAAGCCGGGTCGGGCAGACGCTCGACCCGGCTTTTCCTTTCCACAAACGTCGCGCCTTTAACCCGAAAATTTTTTTCTGAAAGTTAAAGATTTTTCTGGAGGACAAACCGCATTCAACGTTTATGCGGGATACAACGAACGGGAAGCTCGGCGAGGCGGTTGGCGTAAGCGGCAGGACGGAGGGCGGCAAAGAGGCGCAGACGGCGCCCTTTTCTATTTTGGCCCATTCTCCGCAGAGCCGGCCCCCGGGCCGCCGACACGCCTTCACCTCCCTCCAACAGAGTCCGTGCTATCATCTCGCCGCGTGAGAAAGATCGTGACGGCAGCCGAGATGCGCGAGATCGACCGCCTGACCGCAGAGCGGTACGCCGTCCCTTCCCTGCTCTTGATGGAGTCGGCCGCGGCCGCCGCGGCGCGCGAGATAGTCCCGCTCCTTGAGAAGCCCCTCGACGACTCTAACGTCATCGTCCTCTGCGGCCGCGGGAACAACGGCGGCGACGGCGCGGCCCTCGCGCGCCAACTCTGCCTGTTGGGCGCGCAGGTCATCGTCGCCCTCTTCGGGCGCGTCGAAGAGACGAAGGGCGACGCGCGCGTCAACTTCGAGATCGCCCGCGCGCTCAATGATGGGGGCGCTTTCAGAGACACCGGCCTGCACGACACGGCCGGGCTGAGCTGCTTCGCGGGCTCGCCGGGACTCCTCTTTTTCCACGAGTGCACGACCGACGAAGAGTGGACTGAGGTCTACACACAGCCGGGTTACCAGCCTTTCGACCTCATCGTTGACGCCCTCTTCGGCACGGGGCTGACTCGCCCTCTTGAAGGTCTTCACGCCGAGGCAATCCACTACATCGAACGGAAGCTCGACTCCCGCGACGACTGGAACGGGCAGACCCCACTCGTCGTGTCGCTCGACCTCCCTTCTGGCCTCGACGCGGACTCAGGTAAACTCATCGGCCCGGCGGCTCGCGCCGACCTGACCGTCACCTTCACCGCGCCGAAGCCGGCCAACGTGCTCGCGCCGGCCGCGACGCTCGGCGGCCGCCTGGCCGTCGCCGACATCGGCTCGCCGCTCTCCCTCATCGACGAAGCGCCGTCGAAACTTTTCTTCGTCGAAGCGTTAGACGCTGCCGTGTGGCTCAGGCAGACGCGCTACACGCCCGACTCCTACAAGAACACGCACGGGCACGCCTTCGTCGTCGCGGGCTCGCGCGGGATGATGGGCGCGGCCGTGCTCTGCGCCGACGCCGCGATGGCTTCGGGCGCGGGGCTCGTCACGCTGGCCGCGCCCGAGTCCGCGCTGTCGGCCATCGCGCCGCGCCTGATGCCCGAGGTGATGACGGCCGCTTTGAGCGAGACCGAGGCGGGCGGCGTCAGCGCCGAAGCCTTCGAGCAGTTCGAGAGACTGTCGGAGCGCGGGACAGTCGTCGCCGTCGGCTGCGGCCTCACGCGCGAGCACGAGTCCACGCGCCGCTTCGTGCGCGCGTGCGTCGAGCGCCGTCGCACGCCGCTCGTCATCGACGCCGACGGCCTCAACGCGCTCTCGCCCTGGCCCGAAGAGTTGAAGGGCACGCCCGAAGCGCCCGTCGTCCTGACGCCGCACGAGGGCGAGATGCTCCGCCTGCTCGGCGCGGCCGACGCGACGGCGCTCGACGAACGCGCGCGGGTCGTTGGGGAGTTCACGACGCGGCAAAGCCTCTTCGTCGTCCTCAAGGGCACGCGCACGCTCGTCGCAGCGCCGGACGGCCGCGTCTTCGTCAACCCGACGGGCAACGCCGGCCTCGGCACGGCCGGCTCGGGCGACACGCTCACCGGAGTCATCACGGGATTCCTCGCACAGGAGTACGGCGCGAAGGGGAGAGACCGTAACGCGCTCGCGGCGGTGCTCGCGGCCGTCTACGTCGCGGGGCTCGCGGGCGACCTCGCGGCGCGCGAGCGAGGGATGAGGACGATGGTCGCGTCCGACGTAAGGAAGTATCTGAGCGCCGCCGTGCGCGCGCTCGACCCGGAAGGAGAGACGCCTTGAACGCCGCCGCCTCCGTGCAGACGGGCACGTGGACTTCGCACAACCCCGAAGAGACCTTCGAGGCGGGACGCCGCGTCGGCGAGCGCCTTGAGGGCGGCGAGGTGCTGCTTTTGAGCGGCACGCTCGGCGCGGGCAAGACGGTCTTCACCAAGGGTCTCGCCACCGGGCTCGGCCTCGACCCGGCCGAGGTCTCAAGCCCTTCCTTCACGCTCGTCAACCGGCACGCCGAAGGCCGCCTCGTCCTCTACCACCTCGACCTCTACCGCCTCGCCGAAGGGCACAGCGCCGCGCACGCCGTCGAGCTGGACGAGCTGCTTGCAGACGAGCGCGCCGTCATCGTCATCGAGTGGGCCGAGCGCATGGGCCGCTACCGCCTGCCCCCGAACACCTTCCGCGTCCACATCGACGGCGACGGCGAAGACCCGCGCCGTATCAGTATCACGCGCGGCGGGGACTCCGAGAGTTAAAGGCCCCGTGTTAAAGTTAAGCGACCGGAGAACAGTCTTACATCAAGGAGAGAAGCAGATGCCTTACTCAGAAATTCTTATCAAGCCGATGCGCGAAGACCTGACCCGCATCGGCGTCGAGGAGACGCGTAGCCCCGAGCAGGTCGAGGAGGCCATCAACAACACGGAGGGCACGCTGCTCGTCGTCGTCAACTCCGTCTGCGGCTGCGCCGCGGGCAAGGCCCGCCCGGGCGTCGCGATGGCTTTACAAAATCCCGCGCGCCCCGACCGCGCCATCACCGTCTTCGCCGGCGCGGACATCGAGGCCACGGCCAAGGCGCGCGAGCACTTCGCGCCCTACCCGCCCTCCTCGCCCCAGATCGGGCTCTTCAAAGACGGCCGGCTCGTCTTCATGCTCGAACGCCACCAGATCGAGAACCGCTTCGCCGAGCAGATAGCCGAGGAGCTGACCCAAGCCTTCGACCGCTACTGCACGCCCGCCGGCGCGGCCACGGCTTAAGAATCCCGTAAACCGTGAACCGTAAACCGTGACAAGATAAGAACTGCTTTCCCTCTTGTCACGGTTTACGGCTCTTTCCCCCATGCTTCTTACACTCGACACGCCCGTGCTGCATCTGGCGGAGCACGCCGTCGCGCGTCTGGGCGCGCAGATGTCGCGGCGGCTGGCGCTGGCTCTGGCGCACGTCGCGGGTAAGGCTGACGCGGGCGAGGTCACGGTCGAAGACCTCTTGAACTACCTGCCGATGCGCTACGAGGATCGCTCGAACATGGCGCGCATCGCGGACCTCACCGACGGCGTCGAGGCTTCCTTAGACTTGTACGTGCGCGTGGCCGGCGGCTTCCAGGTCGGGAAGAACCGCGGGCCGAAGGCTCCGCCGCTCTACATCTTCGAGGTGACGGCGAGCGACCCGGAGCGGACGGGCAAGCCGGTCGTCGTCAAGTGGTTCGTCTCGGGCCGGCAGGCCGGCCGCATCGTCGCGTACCACAAGCAGCGCTTCCAGCGCGGCGCGCGCTTCGTCGCCTTCGGCAAGTGGGAGTGGGACGCGCGCTCGAACACCTTCGCGCTCATGCTCGCCAAGCCCGACGAGCTTGAGATGCTGCCCGGCACCTACGCCCCGCCCGAGAACGCGCTCATCCGCCTCGCCGAGCAGGCGCAGGGCGATTCCGACCGCGACACTCTCGTCAACAGCGGGGAGGCCGAAGAGGTCGATGAAAGCGACGCGGTCGAGGACGGCGTTGACGAGGTGACCGACCCGGCGCTAGCCGCGATACACGTCGGCCGCCGCGTGCCCGTCTACCGCAAGCTCGGCGAGTTCCGCACCAAGCGCCTGAGGGAGATCGTCCACGCCGTCCTCTCCAAACTCGACGACGCGGCCTTCGCAGAGACGCTCCCCCCCGACCTCATCCAGCGCCAGCGCCTCGCCTCGCGCGCAGAGGCCACGCGCCGCATACACTTCCCCTCCGACGACGCGCCGCTCGCCGAGTACGAGCGCGCGCGCAGCCCCGCGCACCTGCGCCTCATCTTCGAGGAGTTCTTCTGGGTCGCGCTCGCCATCGGGCTGCGCCGCGACGAGCGCGTCAAGGAGCCGAAGGGCGCGCACATCGAAGTCACACCGCACATCCGCGCGCGCATCACGGAAGTCCTCCCCTTCGCGCTCACCGGGGCGCAGGAGCGCGCCGTCACGCGCATCCTCGAAGACATGCAGTCGGACGTGCCAATGAACCGCCTGCTGCAAGGCGACGTGGGCAGCGGCAAGACGGCCGTCGCGCTGCTCGCCATGCTGGCCGCGATGGAGAACGGCTACCAGGCCGCGCTCATGGCCCCGACCGAAATCCTCGCCGAGCAGCACGCGCGCAACGTCAAGCGCATGCTCGCGCGCACGCCCTTCCGCGTCGAGCTGCTCACGGGCTCTTTGAAAGCCTCCGAGAAGCGCCGCCTACAGAAAGACCTCGCGGCCGGGGAGATTCACGCCGCCGTCGGCACGCACGCGCTTATTCAAGAAGCCGTCGAGTTCAGCAAACTGGGACTCGTCGTCATCGACGAGCAGCACCGCTTCGGCGTCCTCCAGCGCGCGGCGCTGCGCGAGCGCGGCTTCAACCCCGACGTGCTCGTCATGACCGCCACGCCCATCCCGCGCTCGCTCGCCATGACCGTCTACGGCGACCTCGAAGTGTCGGTGATCGACGAGCTGCCGCCCGGGCGCACGCCCGTCAAGACGGTCGTCGTCGGCGAGGACAAGCGCGCGGGCGTCTACAAAGGCATCGAGCGCGAGGTGCGCGCCGGCCGCCAGGCTTACGTCGTCTACCCCCTGGTCGAAGAGTCGGAGAAGATGGACTTGAAGGACGCGACGCGCATGTACGAGCACCTGCGCGACCGCGTCTTCCCTCACTTCCGCATCGGACTCCTGCACGGCAAGATGAAGCCCGCCGAGAAGGAGGAGGTCATGCGCCTCTTCGTCAGCGGGGAGACGCAGGTGCTCGTCGCTACCACGGTCGTCGAGGTCGGGGTGGACGTGCCGAACGCCTCCGTCATGGTCGTCGAGCACGCCGAGCGCTTCGGCCTCTCGCAGCTCCACCAGTTGCGCGGGCGCGTCGGCCGCGGGGCCGAGCAGAGCTACTGCGTGCTGATGGCCTCAGACCGCCAGACCTCCGTCGCGCGGCAGCGCCTCGGCATCATGGAGGAGACTTCGGACGGCTTCCGCATCGCCGAAAAGGACTTGGAGATACGCGGCCCCGGCGAGGTCATGGGCACGCGCCAGTCCGGCGTCCCGACCTTCCGCGTCGGCAACCTCGTCCGCGACCTCCACCTGCTCGAAGACGCGCGCCGCGAGGCCGAACACTACCTCACCACCCGCCGCCACACGCGCGAGACCTCCGGCCTCATCGCCCGCGTCCGCGCCGACGCGCGCTTCGGCCTCGCCGCCATCGGCTAACGCATCTCGTTCGGGCGACGGCCGGTGCGCGTGGCAAGCCCACGACTCCACACCCCAAGCTCCTCACGGAATTACCCCGCGCCGCGGTCGGACTGAGGCCACCCGGCCACACCTCTACACCGAAGCCGTGACGACCGGGCCGGTGACGACTGAACTCTCACCGACTCCGACCGCCTGGCAATTTTTCCCAGGGGTGACAGTTCCGGCGGAGGGACGGCGCGTTAGCTATCAGGGGCTAACAGCAGCAGCCCCCCGGTCGCGGACACCCCGCCCGTCACCTCAAAGGCCCGCGGCGGCAACCCTTCCGGCCGAGCTGAGGTCATGAAAACCTTACGAGCGAGATTAGAGCCTGTCGATTTTGAGGGAGACCAATGGCGAAAGCGGATGGTCGATCTCTCGTTGGTAGGCGACGACGGCCCTGCCCCCTTTCAGGGGTACGCGCTGATACGCTCTAAAGGCACGACACACGCCCTCGAATTCGAGTTCAGGACGAGCGCGCTGCGGCCGGCAGAGGTGCGTATCCCTTTACTGCTCTCCTCAAGCGCCTCCGTCAGGATGTCCGTCTCCGACGTCTACGTGAAGGACTTTGAACTCCCCGCGCCCCGTGGGACTGCCCGGCCCCTCCACTACATCACCGAGAACGTCACGCGGCTGACCGAGTCGCGCGAGACTTCCAGGCTCAGGCTGGTCATTTCGTACGAGGGCCCCGCGGCCGCGACGACGACCGTCCTCCTCGGCGACGACCAGACTGAGCCACGTCCCGAGGTGATTCAGAGGTGGGTCTGGGCCTACGCCCTGCAATCGTTCCTCTTCTTCACCATGTCGTGGAGCTGCATCGTCGGCGTAGCCGTACTGCTGGTGGCGCACCTCCAGCCGCTCGGAGATAAGTTCTGTTTCTACGCCGTCCTGACCGGGGTGTTCACCTGGCTAGCCGGGGTCTGTGGTCTCCCGGACGTGGCGAAAATTCCCCTGAGGCCGATGTTGCGCCGCCTCTACAGTAAGACGAGGGCCAACTCCCCCGCCCGCTTCCTGGCCGGGAGGCGCCGCCGCGCCTTGCTGACCGCGTTGTCGCTCTCTTTCATCCTCATCACCTCCGGGGTCGGGGTAGTCATCTACTGTTTGAGCATCCGCCAGTACTACACGACCCTCGTTAAAAGGGCGCTGCGGAGCTCGAACGAGCCGGAGTCGAGGCTTGAGGACATCTCCCGCGCGCTCACACTGCTGCCCCGGCGGAAAGAGGCGCAGATGCTCTTTGAAAGGGAGGCCCACGCGTTAAGGAACCCGGAACAGATGGATGTGTTCAGAGCGTTCATCAAGAAGTTCGCCATGCGGCAGGATGTCAAGCGGGCGATGGCGGAAGCGCCGGATGCCGACCACCTACCGCTCTGTCTAACCAAATCGGCGGGCGACAGCTTCCTGAGCGACCCGGTCGTCTGGTACGCGAGCACGATTGTCGAGGGGGAGGAGTCGCACGAAACGCCGCTGATGGACGAGGCGACCTCACTCCTGGCGGCCCGGCACGACCCCGAGGCTCAGGCCCAACTATTGAACTTGAGGCTCGGGCAGATGTTGGCGGACGAGGCTGCGGCGGAGGAGGAGAAGCCCGAGGTAGACGATTTGGCCCGGGGGCTCGGAAAGCTGCTGGTGGAGAACTACTCCGGGTTAAGGCGCAAGTACGTCTACCAGGCCGCCTGTGACACGCTGGCGGGTTACCACCTGCGGAGGTGCGACCCGGAAGCTAACGCCGACGGCAGCCTGAAAGAGGCGGCCAGGTGGTACAAGGCAGGGCTCGACGCCCGGAAGCACCAGGTTTCCAACGACGGCGAACCGATCTGGCTCCGGCCGCCGGAAAAGCTGATGCTCTTCTACATGTTCGGCACGGGTTGGAAGTTGCAGGGAGAGGTGGCCGATGAGGCCAGGTGCCTCTTAAAGACTCAGGACTGTAAGGAGCCCGTCGAAGAGTTAGAGCCCTGCGATTTCGGGCCGACGTTCACGAAGGAGCTTTGGGAGCCCAACCCCGACTACCAGAAGGAGGCGGCCTGGAAGAGTGGCACTTTGAGGGATGAGAAGCTGAACGGCCAGTTGTTTGCCCAGTTGATTGAACAGTCCCTGAACAAGGGGTGGAGGTACTGAAGATGCTCGGAGCAAGAGTTGTCGGGCGAGATGGATGACCGGACTTCGTTCGTCCGGGTGTGGAGACCCGCCAGGCGGAATAATTAGCGGGAGGGGTCGGCCTGGCCCAACGAGCCTCGCGACCGGAGAGTCACTGAAGAAAGGATGGAGGTGTCAAACATGTTCAGTGCGGGAAGCCGAGCTTATCTGAGGGCGTTAGTCGTGGCCGCCTCTCTATTCACGCTGGCCGCGGCCGAGGGGGCCGCGAGGCTGCCGGGGGCGACGGAGCCGTCCACTGCCGGCCCGACGCAGGCCAGAAAAAAGTGGCGGCGCGCCATCGTTTCCTGTGGCAGATGTGACAGCGGCGAGTCGAATGCCCCCGTCACGATTTACGCCGGGCGCAACGGGGAAGGCGCGATGAAAGGTCTCAACGCGGGCGTCAGCAGCGCCGCCAACCGGAGGTTAGGCAGCGGGTGGGACAATAACATCAGCTCTCTGGCCGTGGAGAACGGGCACACGGCCCAACTCTGCACGCAGGAACGCGGCGGCAGGGGCGCCGGCAGGTGCGAAGAGTTCGGCCCCGGCGAGCATAACTTGTCTGGTGCGATGGATGACCAGACTTCATTCGTCAAGGTGTGGTGACGGAGCGCGGAGAGTCGCCCCACACCGGGCCGAACCCTGCGCCTCGCGCAGCCCGGGCCGACCGCGCATAGTGCTCGAAGAATTTGATGGCCCGCCCTGCTCCGAGGGCGGGCCATTTGCTGCCCGCCATAGAGGTATACTCATCACGGTGACCGTTGGCTCTGCACCCGCGGCGGACACCGCCCCCGGCGAGACCTCCGGCCTCATCGCCCGCGCCGACGCGCGCTTCGGCCTCGCCGCCGCCGGGTGAGAAAAGTAATATGGTGCAGAGTTCTAAGACGACACATAGCCGGAGGCTCCAACTTGAAGGTGACACGGACGGTTTTCGCGGTCGGGTATGTGGGCGCCATCGTGCTCTTCGTGTGCTGCGGGCTGGCGCTGATCGTGTTCGCCGGGGTTGAGCTGTGGCACGGGCTCAACCCCGCGGCGGAGCTGCCGCTGCGGGAGCGCTTTAACGCGGTGCTCGAAAGCATCGGGCTGTTGACCATCGCGGTCGTGGCGCTCGAACTCGGCCAGACCGTCCTCGAAGAGGAGGTGCAGCGCGAAGCGCAGGTCAGCGCGCCGACGCGCGTCCGGCGCTTCCTGTCGCGCTTCCTGGTCGTCGTGGTCGTCGCGCTGGCGATAGAGTCGCTGGTGGCCGTCTTCGAGATCGCCCACGAAGACCCGGCGAAGCTGCCGCAGGCGGCGGCCATCGCGGCCGCGGCGGGCGTGCTGCTCGCCGCCTGGGGACTCTTCGTCCGCCTCAACAAGAGCGCGGAGGAGTTGGAGCCCGAGGCGCTGGAGCGCGCCAAGCGCGAGGACTCGAAGGTCAGTTGATCGAGGGCACATGTACCGGATACGTTTGGCGACTCTCGAAGACGTGGACGAGCTGGTTCGGCTGCGCCTCGACTTCCTTGAGGAGGTCGGCAGCCTCAAGTCCGGGGCGGACGGCGGCGAGCTGGGCGCGGCGATGAGGGACTACTTCGCGCGCAAGCTGCCTTCGGGCGAGTTCCTCGCGTGGGTCGCGGAGGGCGAGGGCGCAATAGTGGCGACCAGCGGGGTGACCGTCTTCGAGAGGCCGCCGAACGGCGGGAACCTCGCGGGGCTCGAAGCCTACCTCTCGAACATGTACACGCTCCCCGCCTGGCGCGGCCGGGGCATCGGCACGGCGCTGGTCGCGACCGCCATCGAGCACCTCAAGCGGACGCGGGTCAGGCGCATCTGGCTGCACGCGACCGATGAGGGGCGGCCCCTCTACGCGAAGGCCGGCTTCGTCCCCAGCGCGACGGACATGGAGTTGGTCTGGTAGCAGAAGAATTCTGCTGACGCCAAAAGTCAGGCGTATATAATTCGCGCCCTCACAGGGTGCCGGCGCAACGCCGAGTTCGACCTCACGAAAGGGGCCCGCTTCTTTAACTTCACGCAAGCGAAGACAGACGAATGCGGCGCGCGGTCGCGCCCACGAGCCTCGCCTACAACTAACGACTGACGGCGCGGAGGTAGGTTATGCAGGCCATCAACAGCGGCGGTCGGCGGGACGGTCAGGCGGCCGTCCGCATCTTCTTCGTTGACGAAAAGGGCGGGCAGCCGGTCGGCGGCCTCGTCGTGAGCTTCCTCTCGAATCCCGCGAGGCCCGCCGCCGCGCCGGGCGGTCGCTGCCCTCGGTTCCCTCGCCCGACCCGCAGGACGCCGCGCTCTCGCCGGGCTCCGTCGGGCTCACGCCGCACATGCTCGCGGGCAAGGGGCTGTGCGGCCAACTGACGCCGACGCACTTCGGCGTGAAGCGCTTCGAGGCTTTTCAAATCCTGCCCGGCGACATCTGCAACCCGCTGGTCATCCGCTGCCCGGGCGAGGTTCAGATCGTCAGGGGGCGGATGCTCGAATACGAGATCGTGTGGCACCCGTGCGGGACCTCGCTCGGCGAACTGCTCAACAGCTTCACGCTGGCGCCCTGCGAGCAGGTCAACATCGCCGTCCTCGACTGGATGCACAGCGAGACCTCCGCGCTGACGCAGGCCGCCGACGTTCGGCAGCAGACCTACCAGCAGATGAGCCACGACCGGCTCATCGCCGAGACCATGCAGAGCACCGTCGCGGGACAGAACAAGGGCTGGTCCACCGGCAAGTCTATCTCGGGCAGCGTCCACAACATCCCGCTCAAGGACAACATGAAGCTCGACCTCTCGTCCGTGACCGGCTTCTCCTACGTCAACCAGGGGCAGACGCAGAACATCGCCGCCGGCACGACCCAGCGCCTCGCGGAGAGCATCACGCAGGCGGCGACCTTCGTCGCCAGCACGCGCAGCAGCTCGGTCTTTCAGACGACCGCGAGCGAGCGCCAGACCTTGCAGACGCGGACGGTGCGCAACCATAACCACTGCCACACGCTGACGCTGATGTACTACCAGGTCAACCGCAACTACAGGGTCGTGACCGACTACAAGGGGCAGCGCGAGGTCTTCCTCATCAAGTACGACAACCCGGACTTCGACGCGCGCCGCGCCTACTGCCACGCCGAACTGCTGAAGGAGGCGCTGCTCGACCGGAGCCTGCTCGGCTGCTTCGACGAGCTGGCCGACGCCCTCTTCTGCTGCGGCGTCAAGAAGGAGAAGGAGGGAGAGCAGCCGCCGCCCGCGGAAAACGTCCGCATGGACTCGCTGACCCTGACCGTCAAGCCGAAGACGTACGTCGGCTACGGGCAGATCAACATCGAACTCTACTCCGCGACAGGGCCGTCCCCTCTGGGGATTGCCAGCGCGATCCTGGCCCCCGACTGGCAGGCCGGCGGAGTCCACACCAGGACCATCCCCCTGTCGAATACCGTTGACCCCGCGCAGGTCGCGTGGATGCGCGTCTACGTCTCCAGCGCCAACCTAAACACCGTCCTGAATGAGTTTAAGCTGACCTACCACGTCGTCGGCGACGGGGACTTTAACCTCTACGCCCCGCAGGGGCAGGTCGCCCTTAACCCGACGCTGCAAACGCCCGTCACCCCGCAGTTGCCGGGCCAGCAGGGGCAGGCCCCGACCTCGCCCTCCCCCGGCAAGAACGAGTGCGTCGAAAAGTCTTGCTGCATTCAGAAGCTGCTCGGCCACCTCAACTGCCACAAGCGCTACTACAACAGCCTCCTCGCGTTCAACGAGGACCCGAACGAGCGCGTCATGCGCTGGAGCTGCTGCCGCGGGACCGACCCGGCCAGCCTCGTCTCGCAGATCGAGAACAGCCCCCTCGCCGTCTACGGCGACTTCCTCGTCTTCGCCGTCGCCGACAGCCCGCTCGCCGACGACCCCTCGGTGCCGCCCTCGACGAAGCTCGTGACGATCCCGACGCCCGGCGTCTACCTCGAAGGCGTCATGGGGCAGTGCGTCACCTGCGAGAAGATAGACCCCGACCGCTTCTGGGACTGGAAGTCTTCGCCCTGCCTCGACAGCGCGCCGGACGCGGGAAGCCTCTCGCCGACCGAGGGGGGCGCTGGCCCGAAAGACCTCAAGGCCGAGACGATCAGCAACCTGATAAACCTGACGAGCCCGCCCGCGGCCCCCGAAAGCCTCCTGAAAGATTTCATGGCGGAGCTGATCGCGAAGGCCGGCGAGGGGAATACCGCGGCGTCGAGCCTCCTCGAAAAGTTTCTGGACACGCTCAAGGCGAGCCTGACTAAGTAGAACTGAGGCCGCGCGGACTCACCCGCCCGCGCCCGCTTAACACGCGAAGGCCGAACGGCCGGCGCGCCCCGAAGGCGCGCCGGCCATTCTTTCCCGCGCCCAATCTTTGTATAATGCGTCGCCCCCGAACCCCGGACGAGCAAGGCTTTTGAGGGACGTATCCGATGATCAAGACACTGCAATGCCCCTCCTGCGGCGCGCCGCTCGAGTACGACGAGGAGAGCGAGCGCGAGACCATCCGCTGCCACTTCTGCAACAGCACGGCGGTTCTGCCCCCGCGGCCGCGGGTTCAGCAACAGAACATACGCATCTCGTTCGGGCGGCCCCGGACGAAGGTGTCGAAGGGCTCGCACGCCGGAATCATCGTCGTCGTCGTGGTCGTGCTGCTCATCGGGGGCGGCGTCGTCATCGGCGTCATCAACGCCATCAGCCGCGCCGTCACGGGCGTCCCGCGCTCGGTCGTCAACACGAACACGCGCACGACGCTCAACCCGCCGTCCGTCCCCGCGCGCCCGCCCGAGCCGCAGCCCTTCTTCGGCAAGGAGGGCGTCGGCGCCGGCCACTTCAAGGACGCGCGCAGCATCGCCGTGGACGCCGCGGGGAACATCTACGTCGGCGAGTACACGGGCGGGCGCATACAGGTCTTCGACAAAGACGGCAAGTTCGTGACGCAGTGGTCGGTCGATCCGAAGATGCCCCTGCGCGGGATGACGGCCGACCGGCGCGGCACCGTCTACGTCATCCAGCGGGGCGAGATCAACAAGTACGAGGGGGCGACGGGGCGCTTCCTCGGCAAGACGGGCGAGGGCGGCGGCCACTACGACGACGTGTTCGCGCTGCCCGACGGCGGGCTCGTCGCCTTCGCGCGCAGGCAGTACGACAACGTCGTGAGGCTCGACTCTTCGGGGCAGGTCAGGCAGGTCATCGAGCGGGCCGTCAGCGGCCAGACCGACCGCAGCGAGCTGTCCATCCGCGTCGCCGCCGACGGCACGGGCAACGTCTACGCGCTCGGCGAGTTCAACGACGCGGTCTTCAAGTTCTCGCCCGAAGGCCGCTTCCAGACCCGCTTCGGCGGCGACGGCGACGAGCCCGGCCTGTTCCGCGCGCCGGGCGCGGTCGCCGTGGACAACCAGGGGCGCGTCTACGTCGCCGACTTCAAGGGCGTGCAGGTCTTCGACCCGAACGGCCGCTACCTCAAGGTCATCGACGTGAAGGGCGCCGCCTCGGGGCTCGCCTTCAACGACAAGAACGAGCTGCTCGTCGTCGCGCGCACGGCCGTCTGGAAGTTCAACGTCGATAATTAAGATAAGGCTGAAAGTTCAAACTTCAAGGTTCAAAGTTAAGAGCTTCGACCTTCGACCTTCAACCTTGAACTCTTATCTTCGAGTCCATGCGCGTGATCGCCGGACAGTACCGCGGGCGTGTGCTGAAGAACCCGCAGGGGTTGCAGACCCGCCCGACCTCAGACCGCCTGCGCGAGACGCTCTTCAACGTCCTCGCGCCGCGCCTCGACGGGGCACGCTTCCTCGACCTCTGCGCCGGCACGGGCGCTATCGGGATTGAAGCCCTCTCGCGCGGCGCCGCCTTCGTCACCTTCGTCGACCGCGTGCACAAGATGTGCGGGCTCGTCGAGGAGAACCTCGACCTGCTCGGCGTGCCGGAGGAGTTGACCGAGGTCGTCAAGAGCGACGCGGCCGAGTACCTGCGCCGCACGGGGCGCAACGAGGGGCAGGAGTGGCGCGCGGGCAGCGAGCCCTGGGACGTTGTCTATTTCGACCCGCCGTACGCTTCGGACTACCTCTCCGTCCTCAGGGAGTTCGGCGCGCACACCGCGGCGCTGCTGCGCGACGGCGGCGTCCTCGTCGTCGAACACCACCACAAGAACCCGCTGCCCGAGACGCTCGGTAACTTACGCCGCTGGCGCGTGCTCAAGCAGGGCGACTCGGCCCTGAGCTTCTACGAGGCCGCCTGATTGACGCGGGCGCTTCCATTTGCCAAACTCCTGAAGCGGGAAGCCCCTCCTCCTCAAAAGCTCTCAAGCACAAACTCCCGCGCGGGCGAAGCGGACGCGCGCGCGGCCGGGGAATCTGTCGCGTGATGGAGAAGTCAGGTAAGGAACGCCGCCTCAAGCCGAGGTTCAACGCGGAGCTGCCGTGCGACTTAACGCCCGGCGGCTCGCAGCTCCTCAACCCGGACGACCGGCTCGAATGCCGCACGCGCGACCTGAGCGAGTCGGGCGTCGGACTGACGGCCGGCTCGATCTACGTCGGCTACACCTGCGTCGTGGACGAGGGGCGCGCGCTCCTCCTCCGGCTGGCCCTGCCCGCGGGCGAGATAGAGATGGAGGCCACGGCCGCGCACTACATCCGCCTCGACTCCGGCGCAGAGACGCCGACCTACCTCATCGGCCTCCGCATCACCTCGATGTCCGAAGAGGACAGAACTCTCTACCACAACTACCTTGACGAGTTGAGTCGGGTCGAAGACTAAACAGAACCGCGAGCGGTAGCGAGCGGGTGTGGGTGACACCAACGACACGATTGATGTCATCCACACCCGCTCGCTACCGCTCGCGGTTCTGTTATTTTTCAGTCGGGCAGACGGGGAGGTTGAGGTGGACGGAGAGGCCGGTGGGTTCGAGGTCTTGGAGCGTGACCGAGCCGCCGAGCACGTCGAGGAGGCGGTGGGCGATGACTAACCCCAGCTCGTTCATGTTCGTCCCGCGCTCGTTGGGGGCGTCGATGTCAACGGGCTCGAAGAGGCGCGCGGGGTCTTCGAGCGGCGCGCCCGCGTCCGTGATCTCGATGCGCAGGCCCCCGCGCCCCGCGGGCACGGCGTTGACGTAGACGGTGCTGTCGGCGGGGCCGCGGCCGATGGCGAAGGCGAGGAAGTTGTAGAGCACCTGCCGGAGCTTCCCCTCGTCCGAGACGATGCTGCTCACGTCCGGCGCGGTCGCGCATTCGAGCGTCACGCCCTGCTTCTGCGCCAGGCGCGACACGGCAGCGCACGACTCGCGCAGCGTCTCGCGCAGGGAGAACTCGTGCAGGAAAAGCTCCGTGTGCCCGGCTTCGAGCCTTGAGAGGTCTACGAGCTGGTTGAGGCTCGCCTGTAGCTGAAAGCCGGACGACTGAATCTTGCCGCAGAAGCGCCGCTGCGTCTCGCTCAAGTCCTCCTGGTCGAGCAGAATCTCAGCGAAGCCGAGGATGGAGGTGAGCGGCGTGCGCAGTTCGTGCGACATCCGCGCGAGGAAGAGCGAGCGGTAGCGGCCGACCCGCTGCAACTCAAGGTTCGCGCTCTCAAGCTCGGCCGTGCGGCTGCGCAGCTCTTCGACCAAGGACTCGATGCGGCTGTGCTGCTCGTTCATCTCGGCGGTGCGGCGCGCGTTGCCGAGCGCGACGACGACCGACTGCCCCACGCAGCGCACGCCCGCGAGCGCCGCGCGCACGCACTCGGCGTCCTTCGCGGCGGCCACCAGCACGCCTGCCAGCGACCCGCTCGCGCTGATGGGAACCGCGACCGCCGCCTCAAGCCCCCCGCGCTTGAGCAGAGCGCCCGCCTCCGAGCCGCCGTTGTCGCCGCATTCAATCAGGCCGACCACGAACTCTTCGCCCGTGCGCGAGACCTCCGCGGCGAGCGTCTGGCCGATGGCCCGCGCCGCGTCGGCGTCGATGTGCGTGTGCGAGAAGGCCGCGCACAGGCCGAGCCCGCCCCCCTCTTCGAGCAGGTAGACCTTCACGCAGCAGAGGTTCCCGTGGCGCAGCAGTATCTCCGCGAAGGACGCGCAGACCTCCTGCTCGGTGCAGGCGCGCCCCTGCGCGAACGCCTGCTCGTTGAGCAGGCTCACGACCTCGGAGACCATCCCCTGAAGGTGACCCTGCGAGACCCCGGCGCCCGCGCACTCGCGATTGCCGTTCGAGGCAGCCCTCTCGCCCGCGGTCTGCGGCCGGACGCCCGACCCTGTTTTCGACCCTTGCACCATCACGTTCGGCGTGAACAACTCGTCTGAGTCGGCGGCCCATGGCGGCCGTTCGATTGTACGAAGACTGACAGAAAGTTTTCCGTTTTTTATCTCAAAACTTCTAGGAGAGACTAGAGGCAAATCAAGGTATTAGAGCTTTAAAGTCGGCTGTTAGTTTGCCTCCTCGTCATCGTGTACGCATCCGCTCAAGCCGCTCAACAAAGTCGCTTCAATCAATCTCTAGCCTCTGGCCTCAGACCTCCGCGTGAGCTATGATTGACGCGGGCCTTCTGAAGGGCCGGCCCCACTCCTCGATGAACGGCAGACTGTCAGACCACCCCCTAGCCGAACTCATACGCGAAATCTCGGACACACGTCTCTCGGGCGCGCTGCGCCTTGAGCACGAGCGCGCGAAGGCCGTCGTCTACTTCGACGCGGGCGACATCGCGGTCGCCGTCTCGAACGCGCGCGCGCTGCGGCTCGTCGAGGTGCTGCGCCGCAGCGGACTCGTGGACGCCGGGCGCATCTACGCCGCCGTCGGCGAAGGGCTGTCGGACGAGCAGGCGGGCGTCGAGCTCGTGCGCGCGGGCGTGCTCGACGAGTCGGGGCTCAGACGGCTTCAGGAGCGTCAGTCGAAAGAGGTTCTCGGCGAGGCGCTGCGCTGGCCCGGCGGCGAGTGGAAGTTCGACGCGCGCGTGCGGCTGGCGGGCGGGCAGGCGCTCCGGCTGGACGTGTCGGGGCTGCTGGCTGAGTCCGCGCGCAACCTCCCGCCGGGGTTCGTCGCCGCGAGGGTGCGCGACGACGCGCAGACCGTAGCCCCGGCCGAGGGCTTTGAAGAGAGGATGAGTTCCGGCCTGCGGCTCCTCCCCGCCGAGGCTTTCGTCATGTCGCGCGTCTACGCGCCGACGACGTTGGGCGAGGTCGTCGCCGTGAGCGGACTGCCCGGGGAAGAAACGCGCCGAGCGGTCTACGTGCTCGCGCTCGCCGGGCTGCTCAAGCGCACGGGCGGCACGCGCATCCTGCCGGCCGAGGCTCAGAAGCTCGCGGCGCAACAGCTCGCCGCCGCGGCCGCCGCGGCCGCCGCCCCGAAGCCGGAGCCGGAGCCGACACGCCAAACCCCCGAGCCCGAGCCTGACAAGGTCGGCACCGTCGAGGAGTTGCTCGCGCTCGCGGGCGGCGCGACGCACTACGAGGTGCTCGGCGTCACGCGCTCGGCCTCGACCGACGAGGTCAAGCGCGTCTACTATTCGCACGCGCGACGCCTCCACCCGGACCGCTTCCGCCGCGACGCCGACGAGGAGACGCGCCAGCGCATCGACGCCGCCTTCGCGCGCATCGCACAAGCCTACGACGTGCTGCGGGACTCGGCCCTCCGCGCCGCTTATGATCTCAAGTTGGCGAAGAAGAGACAGTAGATGGTAGGTGGATGGCGGCAGGCGGTCATTCCCTCAGGGGATAAAACTGCCTGCTGCCATCCGCCTACTGCCTACTTGTCCTTCTCGACTTTGAAACGTACACTCTAACCTCTATGGGCATCGAGTTTGCTGAGAGCGACCGCGCGGCCGGCGAGGCGTATCTGCGTCTGTCGGCGGGCGTGGACGAGTTCGAGGGCTACGCGCACCCGCACGCCGCGCGCGTGGCGCGGCTGGCCGACGCGCTCGCCGAACGGTTCCGCCTGTCGCGCGCCGACCGCGGCTCCATCGTCTTCGCCGCGCTGCTTCACGATATCGGCGAGATGACGATGCGGCGCGACTACATCAAGCGCGACGGGCCGCTCAACGACGCCGAGCGCCTCGACCTCGCGCGCCACCCCGTCATCGGCGAGCAGGACGCCGCGCGCGCTGGGGCCGACCGCGCCGTCCAGCTCCTCGTGCGCTGGCACCACGAGTGGTTCGGCGGCGGCGGCTACCCGGACGCCCTGCGCGGCGAGCAGATACCCCTGGGCGCGCGCATCCTCCGCGTCGCGGACGCCTACGCCGCGCTCACCGACGCGCGCCCCTGGCGGCCGGCCGGCACCGAGGCGGAGGCGCGCAAGCACCTCGGCCTGTGGGCCGGCATCGAGTTCGACCCTTCGGTCGTCATGGGCTTCCTCGCGCTCGAAGGTCTGCCCGAGCTGCGCTCCTTCGCGCGCGAGCAGCGCAGGACGGAGGAGCCCGCGGCCGGGCAGCAGGCGCCCGCCATCATCCGCCCGCACGAGGAGCGAACGGACGGCGACGCCGGGCGCGAGGAGGTCGTGCAGGCCGTCGAGTCGAACTCCAGGTACCCGTGGGACTCGGGCCGCGAGACGGTCTGATGAATATGCCAAGCAACTTCTCCGACTCACTCCCCGAAGGCTGGCTCGCGTTCGAGTTGGGCGTGCTGCGCCGCCTACAGTTCCGCTCGGTCATAGACCCTTTCGCGGGCGAGGCCGCGACGCCCGCCTACCTCAAGCGCTGGGGCGCGCGCGTCGCCGCCAACGACACGGCGCGTTGGGCGCTGGAGCGCGCGCGAGCGCGCGTCGAGAACAACACGGAGACCTTGAGCGAGGCGGACGTCGAGCTGGTGCTCGAAGACGCGTACGTCCCGCGCCACCGCCTCTACAACCCTGCGCTGCGCCGCTGGTTCGGCGAGACCGACGCGTGGTGGTTCGACAACGTCCGCGCCAACGCCGAGAAGCTCGCCGACTCGAAGCGCCCGCTCGCGCTCGACCTCGGCATGGCCGTCGGCGACTACGCGCTCTCCTTCGACGAAGAGGCGCGCGAGCTGCGCCAGCCGCTCTCGCGCGCCTTCAAGCGTCTCTGGGACGCCGCGCCCGCGCCCTTCGACAACAAGCAGAAGAACACGGCCTCGAACCGCGACGCGCGCGACTTCGTCGGCCGCGAGCAGGCGGAGCTGCTCTTCCTCAGACTCCCGCGCCCCTCGCGCCGCTCCGCGCGCGACGCGGCCTGGGCCTGGCGCGAGGTCTGGGTGCGCGGCGGCGACGACTTCTGGGACGACTTCGAGCAGTCGCGCGAAGGCCGCCTCGGCGCGCGGGCCGAGGCGCGCCGCCAGTACCTCCGCCACGTCGAAGAACTCCTCGACGCGGCCTCGCACCTCCCCGCCTGGGCCGTCTCGCACGTGGACGACGGCTACCTCCCGACCGAAGAGCTGATCGAGACCATCGGCCGCCTCCGCCGCGTCGGCACCGTCTACACCAAAGACTTCACAGAGCTGACCGGGGCCCGCGCCGTCATCGTTACAGCTTAAAGCGCGTGAACCGTAAACCGTAAACCGTGACAAGAGAAGACGGGTTCTTCATCTTGTCACGGTTTACGGTTTACGGTTCACGTTCCCGTCACGGTTCACGGTTCACGGCTTTTAAGATTACGACCGTCTGGTCGTCGCCGCGGTCGGCCTGGCCCGCCCAACTCTCGGCGGACTCCAGGATTCTTGTGCGGATGTTCTCGGCGGTCTCGGTGCGGTGTGCGATGAGGAGTTCGAGGAGGCGGCCTTCGCCGAACTCCTCGCCGTCGGCGCGCTGCGCCTCCGTGATGCCGTCGGAGTAGACGGCGAGCAGGTCCCCCTCGCCGAGCGCCGCCTGCCCCTCCTCGAACGGCACGCCGTCGAAGGCCCCGAGCACGGTGCCCCCCGTCCAGAGTCTTTCGACAGTCCCGCCTGCGCGCACGAGCAGCGGCGCGTTGTGCCCCGCGTTCGTGTAGCGCAGCGTGCGCGTCGCGTCGTCGTAGAGCGCGAGGAAGAGCGTGGCGAAGCGGTCGGCGTCGGTCGAGCGGCAGAGCTGCTCGTTGATGCGCTCGGCCATCCTCGAAACCAGACAGCCGTTGTCCGTCTCCGTCACGCCGCAGGGCATCTCGAAAGCCTGCGCGCCGCCGTCGCCCGCGACGGCCGCCGACGCCGTGACGCGCAGGCGCTCCGCGATGATCGAGACCTGCGCGCGTAGCGTCGCCTGCAAGTTCGACATGACGAGCGAGGCCGACAGCCCCTTCCCCGACACGTCCCCCAACGCGATCGCGATGAGGCCCGGCGTGACCTCGACGAAGTCGTAGTAGTCCCCGGCGACGCCCAGCGCCGCGCGGCACTCGCCCGTGATGTGGGCCGAGCGGAGCGCGGGCGTGCTGCGCGGGAAGAGCTGCGCCTGCACCTCGTGCGCGATCTCGACCTCGCGCTTCAGGCGCTCGTGCCCGACGCGCTCGGCCAGCAGCGCCTCGATGTTCGCCGACATGTCGTTGAAGGCGAGCGCTAGTTCCCCGAGCTGGTCGTGCGAGCGCGTGCGGATGCGGTGCGAGAAGTCGCCGCGCTTGACCGACTCGGTCGCGCGGTAAAGTTTATGAACCGTGCCCGTCACGGCGCGCGTCATCCACCCGGCCGAGAAGAGTGCCAGGAGTTCGAGCAGGAGGAAGATGATGGTGATGACGTAGAGCATCTGCCAGAGCGTCTGCCCCACGATGAGGTTGTTCCAGAACTGCTTGCCGCCCTCGCTCCACGACCAGTCGAGGACGAACGACCAGCGCGGCTGCCGCTCGCCCGTCTGCCAGTCAGTCGCGTCGAGGAAGACGGGGCTCGGGAAGTTGAACCCGTCGACCGGCGGCAGGGGCTCGCCGAACTGGTCGCGCGAGATGTCGAAGTTGTCCCAGTCGCGCGCCACCTCAGCCGGCCCCTCGCCCCCGCCGCCCTGCCGAACCCTCACGCCGCCCCGCCGCTCCTCTTCGAGTCTGGCTCCGACGAAGAAGGGCCGGACGTTGACGCCCGTGTTCTCGCGGTAGCGCGTGACGAGCGCGCGGCTGACCGGCACCGAGACCAGCACGGCCGCGGCGCGGCTTCCCTCGCCCGTGCGCGCGAGCGCGCGCACCGAAGGCGTGCCGAACGCCGTGTTCGCGCCCCCGGCGGGCGGCAGGAACGCGAAGCCGTTCCACTCGGCGCGGCCGCCGAGCCACGCGGGCAGCGCCTCGGGGGCGTCCGCCGCGTCGGGGCCGACGCCGCGCGCGTCCTCGCTCGCGTCCACGCTCGACAACTCGGCCGGCCTGCCCTGCCCCAGGAAGAGCGTGTGCGCGCCCTCCTCCCCGCGCCACGCGTGGACGCGCGCGCCCGGCAGCGCCGCGCGCAGCAGCGCCGCCCGCTCTTCGAGCCACTCCCGCGCCTCGCGCGCCGGGGTGTTCGGCGGGAGCTTCGCCAGAGAGCCCGCGAGCGCCTTCGCGCTTTCGAGCGCCTGCCGCTCGGTCGCCTCGATCTCGACCGTGACGACGCGCACCATCGCCTGCGACGAGCCGCTCGTCGCCGCCAGCGCGCCGAGCACGAGCAGCAGCACGACCGGCGTCAACCCGACGAAGAGGTAGGTGATGATGAGACGCCGCCTCACCCTCCACAGGAGCTTCCGCTTGAGCCGCACCGCGAGCTTGAGGCCGAAGTAGAGGGCGACCAGCAGGCAGACGACGAGGGTGACGGGGCCGAGCAGTCCGACGGGCGTGTTCTGGTAGAGCGAGGTGTCGCGGATGAAGAGCCGCAGCAGGAAGAGCGCGAGCGCCGCCAGCGCCGCCCGCGGCATCGCGCGCCGGAACCCCTCGCGCGCACGCCCGAACAGCCCGGCCACGCGCTCCCACGTCTGCGACTTTCCGCCCATCAACCGTGCCCTTCCAACAATTTGAACGCTGAACGATGAACTGTAAGACTTCCGGTATTCAGTTCATCGTCTCTAAGTTGTCCTTCCTCTTACGCCGACCGGGCGGACGGCGTTTCAGCGTCAACTCCACCGACCCTAATCTTCGGCGAGGGCGCGGACGTGCGCGTTGACCGTCGCGCCGAGCGTGAGGAGGTTGTAGCCGCCTTCGAGGCACGAGACGAGCCGGCCCGCGCAAGCCTCGCGCGCCCACTCCTTCGCCACGCGCGTCAGCGCGACGAAGTCCTCGTCCGTCAGCATGAGCTGCCCGAGCGGGTCGCCCGCGTGCGAGTCGAACCCGGCGGAGATGATGACGAGGTCGGGCCTGAACTTCGCCCCGATCTCTTCGAGCGCGGTCTCGAAGGCGCGGCGGTGGTCGGAGGCGGGCGTGCGCGCGCGCAGCGGCAGGTTCAAAGTGTAGCCGCGGCCGCGCCCCACCCCCGTCTCGGCGCGCGTGCCCGTGCCCGGGTACCAGGGGTACTGGTGCGCGGAGAAGAAGAAGACCGTCGGGTCGTCGTAGAAGATGCCCTGCGTGCCGTTGCCGTGGTGAACGTCCCAGTCGATGACGGCGACGCGCTCGACCTCCTTGTAATGCCTCTGCGCGTAGCGCGCCGCGACCGCCGCCGTGTTGAAGAGGCAGAAGCCCATCGCGCGGTCGCTCGTCGCGTGGTGGCCGGGTGGGCGCACGGGCAGGAAGGCGTTCCGCGCCTCTCCCTTCAAGACCATGTCCACGGCCCGGCACGCGCCGCCCGACGCGCGCAAAGCCGCTTCGAGCGAGCGCATCGAGACGGCCGTGTCCGCGTCGAGGTAGCCCAACCCCTCGCTCACCGCGCGCTCGACGTGCTTGAAGTGCTGCGGCGTGTGCGCGGCCTGCACGTCGCCGCGCGGCGCGGGCTCGGCCTCCACTTCGAGCAGTCGCGGCCAGAGTTCCGCGTCGCCGCGCAGGGCCTGCATGACGACCGCGTAGCGCTCCGGGCTCTCCGGGTGGCTGGGGCCCGTATCGTGCTGCTCGAAGACGGGGTGATGGATGATGGCCGTCGTCATGCGGCCGATTATGTGCGAGGGTCTGTGCGAGGTCAAACAAGAGGGTAGACAGTAGGCAGTAGGCAGTAAGGAGGGAGCCCCGAAGGGGCGGCATAGGGTAGCCAGGGGCGAGCGAAGGCTTTAGCCTGAGCGTAGCCCCTGGTCTGAGTTGTTAAATATTCGGAGCCCTGTAAGGGCGGCAGAATCTGCCGCCCTTACAGGGCTCCGATAAATTTATCTGGACGCCGACCAGGGGCGAAGCCCCTGGTTACCTTATGCCGCCCCTTCGGGGATTTTAACTGCCTACTGCCATCTGCCTACTGCCTACTGTCCGCTGATGATACGCGGCGGCTTGGTTTATCGCTCGGCTGCGGACACACCTCTCCTATTAAGGCGCGGCTTTTCTTAAACTTAACCCGCCGGCGCTTAGGGGAATGGTGTTTGCTGAAGGCTAACGCGTGATCTTTCTCTCCCGTTCTGATTCGGGTTTGATTCAAGCGGCGGAAGGAGTTTTGAATATGCGGAAATTGTCGGTCAGTCTACTCTGCCTCCTGTTCCTCGTGACGACGCTGGCGCTCGACACGTCGGCGCAGGAGAGGCGGAAGCGTTCGCGGTTCGGGCGCAAGGCGCGGACGGCGGCCATCATCGCGGGCGGCGCGGCCGTCGGCGGGCTCATCGGAGGCAAGAAGGGCGCGGCCATCGGCGCGGGCGGCGCGGGCACGTACGCCTTCAACCGCAGGGCCGCGCGTCGCCACTTCAAGCCGCGCACGCGCACCATCGGCGCGACGGCGAGCGGCGCGGCGCTCGGCGCGGGCGTCGGCGCGGCGGCCGGCGGCAAGCGCGCGGCGGCCGCGGGCGCGGCCATCGGCGGCACGGGCGGCTATCTCTACCGCCGCACGAAGCGTCGCATCCCCCGCCGCTACTGAGCGCGGCCGGGAGGTGAAGCTCAAGGGGAGCGCGAGGGGACAGAAAGACCCCGCGCTCCCCTTTCTCGGGCGCTTGCAAGCGCCCGCCGTTTGCAACAAACTACCCTCGCGCAAGGTTCGCTTACTTCAAGAGCAAGGAGCCGAAGCTTCATGTCTTACGACGAAGAGCATCAGAAGCGGAGCCGTGTCGTGATCGAGACTCCGAACGCGCGGCGCGAGGTGGTCGAGGAGCGGACGGTGCGTCAGCCGCCGCCGCCGGGCTATTACCCGCCGCCCGAGCGGCGCGGCTACTCGGCGGGCGTGCTCGCCACGGTGGCGCTGCTCGCCATCGCGGCCACGGCCATCATCTTCCTCTTCCTGACGAACTCGCGCGAAGACTCCTCGACCGAGGTCAACATCAACGCGCGCACCGCGGCCGCGACACAGCCGACGCCCCTGACGCAGCCGCCCGTCATCGTCCAGACGCCGCTGCCGCAGCCGACGCCCATCATCATCCAGGCCCCGACGACCACGACCGCCCCCCCGCCCGTCATCGTCCAGGCCCCGCCGGCCGACACGACGACGGCCGCGCCGCCGACCACGACCGCGCCGCCAGCTTCGACGGCCCCCCCGGCCGCCGCGAGCGACGACGCGACGCTGCAAACGAAGATCGACAAGGCGTTCGCCGAAGACCCCGCGGTCTCGGCGGCCGTCATCGACGCGTCGGTCGTCAACGGCCGCGTCCGCCTCTCCGGCACGGCCAACTCCGAAGCCGTCAAGCAGCGCGCCGAGCGCCTCGCCTACGCCGTCAAAGGCGTCCTCGGCGTGGACAACAAGATCACCGTCACGGCGTCCACACCATAAGAAGACGTGAACCGTAAACCGTAAACCGTGACAGGAGGAAAGCAGTTTCCTTCCTGTCACGGTTTACGGTTTACGGTTCACGTCTCTTCAGTACCCTTCCGTGTGGCGGCGCAGCCACTCGTCGATCTCTTCGTCGGTCGGGTCGCGGTTCAGCTCGTCGCGCAGGCGGCGCGCGGCCGTCTCGCGCTCGTCGCGCGCGGCGTCCGCGAGCGTGTCGCCGCCGTTAGTTTCGGGCGAGTCACCCACTGCTTTCTCCCTCCTCGCGTCTGCTCGGTTTGAGGCCGATGGTAGGCCCTCGGCGGACGCGGTGGCAAGCTCAGCCGCGTTCGGCGAAGCGGTAGCGCAGAAGCTCCCGCGCGCGGACGGCCGCGAAGCCGACCGCCGCGAGGCAGCAGACGCCGCCGAGCACGACCGAGAAGGACGCGCCCGCCGCCGCCGCGACCAGCCCCGCCTCAAGCTCCCCGAGCTGCGGCCCGCCCATGAAGAAGATCATGTTCACAGAGGTCATGCGGCCCCGCAGTCGGTCGGGCGTGATGAGCTGCCGGATGGTCTGGCGGATGACCGTGCTCACCGTGTCGGCCGCGCCCGTCAGCGCGAGCATGACGAGCGAGACCCAATAGGTGCGCGACATTCCGAAGGCCACGGTCGCCGCGCCGTAGACGGCGACCGAGACGAGCACGGCGAGGCCCGGCCGCTGCCACTCCGAGCCGCGGCGCGCGAGCAGGAGCCCCATCAAGACCGCGCCGAACGCCGAGGCCGCCGCGAGCATGCCGTAGCCGTGCTCGCCCACGTCCAGCACGTCGCGCGCGAAGATGGGCAGCAGCGCCGTCGCCGACGCGAAGAAGGTCGCCACGAAGTCCAGAGACATCGTCTGCACCATGATCGGCGTCCGCCAGACGAACCTCAACCCCTCCTTCAGAGATTCGAGGCTCACGCGCGCAAGCTCCTCCGCCTTCCCCTTCCCCGGCGCGCGCATCAGGAGCACGGCCGCGATGACCGCGAGGAACGAGACGGCGTTGAAGGCGTAGACGGCCGCCGGCCCGTAGCGCGCCAGCACCACGCCGCCGAGCACCGGCCCCGCCACCAGCGCGATCTGGAAGGAGACGAAGCCGAGGCTCACCGCGTTCGGGAAGTCGCGCGCGGGGACGAGCGCCGGGAGCAGTGCTTGGCGCGCAGGGTTGTCGAAGGCGATGGCGGCCGAGGAGAGCGCCGTCAGCAGGTAGACGGGCCAGACCTGCTGGAGCCCCGCCGCGGTGACGGCGGCGAGCACAGCGGCGCAGGCGAGCATGACGGTCTGCGTGACGAGGATGAGCCGCTTGCGGTCTACGGCGTCGGCGACGACCCCGCCGACAAGCGAGCAGAGGACGATGGGCAGCACGCGCACCAGCCCGACGAGGCCGAGCGCCGCGGCCGCCTGTTTCTCGCCGTAGGGGCGCATCAGGAGGTAGACGTGCCAGTTGATCGTCACGAGCTGCATCTGCGAACCAGTGACGGAGAAGAACTGGCCCGCCCAGAGCAGTCGAAAGTCCCTGTGACGCAGCGCCGCGAAGGCGGTGCGACGCCCGGCCGTTTCCGCCTCTCGTGTGGACGCGGGCGTCGGGTTGTCGGGTGCGGACAAGCGAAAGATGGCCCCTCGAATAGATGTCGAAAATGAGTTCGGCAATAGAGTATCAGGGACTTCTGTTCCGAAGAAATTCCGCCGGTCTCGACGGTCTGTCGCGCCCCGCGGCAGCGCCAACAATCATCAAATTCCCCCGAAAAACGCCGACCTGCTGACGCGCCGGCGAGCCCGCCGGCTGCAACTCGCGGGGGGCTCGCTTCATCTAAGTTCGTGAATAAATAACTGTCATGAAAAGGGGTGAGACAAAGATGAAAGCAGTGTTGAATAGGGTCATCGCGCTCGTCGCGGCGTTGGTCGTGACGGTGTCGGTCGCGGCGGCGGCCCCGGCCGACCAGATGGCGGAGCGCGCCGCCTTCGAGCAGTTGGCGAAGAAGGTGCGCAAGGAGCTTGTGACGCTCCCGTGGTACGGCGTCTTCGACAACCTTGAGTACCAGATCGACGGCTCGACCGTGACGCTCTCGGGTCAGGTCGTGCGGCCTTCGACGCGCAAGGACGCCGAGCGCCGCGTGCGCAAGCTGGCGGGCGTCGAGCGCGTGGTCAACAACATCGAGGTGCTCCCGCTCTCGGGCTTCGACGACTCGATCCGCGTGAGCACGTACCGCGCGCTCTTCGGCTGGAACAGCCCGCTCTTCCGCTACGGGCGCGGGGTGAACCCTTCGATCCACATCGTCGTCAACGGCGGCCACGTGACGCTCGAAGGCGTCGTCTCCAGCGAGGGCGACCGGCGGCTGGCCTACATCAGGGCCAACTCCGTCCCCGGCGTCTTCTCCGTGACGAACAACCTCCGCAACGAGAACGAGCGCGCGCGCTAAGGCTCGGCGGAGTAAATCAAAAAGGGCGGGCAGTCGTTCAACGGCTGCCCGCCCTTTTCATTAAGCCCGGCGACGGAACGCCGCTCTGGAGCGGGTTCCTTATCCCTTTACCTTCCGTTTAGAGGCGGGCTATGCCCGCCGGCCCGAGTTCCGATGTAAGCCTGGACGGCGGGCATAGCCCGCCTCTAAACGGCCGCCGGTAAACTTATACCGACTTGCAAATGGGAATAAGGCTGCTCAGTGCCGGGAGCGCGGGCATCCCTGCCCGCCAAAGCGTGCGAAAGCACGCTTAGCCGTGAGGCGTCATGTCTCAACGTTAAGGTGTAAAGTCTCACGGCCTTCGCGCTGCGCGCTCATGGCGGGCAGGGATGCCCGCGCTCCCAGCGAGAAGCAGCCTTATCCCGTTTTGCAAGGCGGTGTCAGCGACGCCTGAGACGGCCGACCCGTTCAGGCGTCGCTGACGCGACGCGGCGTCGTTTTGTCCGACCCGAACCCGGCCTTTCAAGGCCGGGCTAAACTCGGGCGTCGCTGACGCGACGCGGCGTTTCTACTCGACTATCACGCGGTCGCTCTGGCCGCGGCCGAAGGTCTCGGGGGCGTACATCTCTTCGGCCTTGGCGGGGGGGACGACGAAGGAGCCGGGCGTCGTCGCGCGCGCGGTGTAGGAGTAGGTGTAGACGCCCTCCCACATCAGGGAGGTGAACGCCTCGGCGCGGTCGTCGCGCAGGTTCTGGTGCTCGAACCAGGTGCGACGCCACCACCACATGCCGAACTGCGGCTGCTCCTCCTGTGCCTGCGGGATCGTCCCCGTGACGGCGAGCGCCGGGTTGAGGGCTTCGAGCCCCGCGGGCAGAGGGTCTACGAGCGCGACGTGGTAGCGGCGCGTGGGCGCGGCCAACGTCAGCTTCACGCGCACGGTCGAGCCCGCCTTGATGCGCCACGTCCCGTCGGCGTCGCGCCGCACGTCCGAGGCGTCGCCCGTCGGCTCGTAGGCGCGCTCGACCGTAAAGCCGTAGTCGGCCGCCGCGAGTTTCAGGCTCGAAGGCGCGTAGCTCATCCCGACGCGGTAGTAGAGGCGGCCCGCCCCCTCCTTCTGCAAGACGAGGTTCTGAGCCCCGCTCCCCTTCTCCGCGAGGTAGCGCATCGGCACGTCGAACTGCTGCCGGTCGGTCGAGCGCCCGCGGAACTGCTGCTCGCCCGCGTACGCGTCGCCGAGCCACGCGCGCGCGACGAAGTCGGGCGTCGCCTTCTCGTAGGTGCGGAAGTAGCGGTCGAGCGCGAGCAGGACGAAGGCGTTCTCCTGCGTGTTCTCCCAGCGCCCCTGCTTGCGGTGCGCGAGCAGGCCGCGCGCGACCTTCGCGATGAGGTCGCTCTCGGGCTGGTCGCCGATGAGCGCTTCGAGGATGACGCCATCCGCACGCCGGTCGGAGTGCAGCAGGAGGTACGCGTCGTCCGAGTAGCTGGTCGTGAAGTGCGCCGTCCCGGCGGTCTCCTCCGCGCGGTTGTCGAGCAGGCGTCGTATCGCCGCGACCTCGGCGGTCGAAGCCCTGTCGCCCGAGAGCACGGTCAGGAGCCAGCCGACCGCTTCGAGCTGAAACTTCTCAAGCCCGTTCTCCGCGATGAGGCGTCGCGCGCGCGCCGCGTCGCGGTCGCCCGTGAGTGCGCGCGTGTAGAGCGCGTAGGCGATGAGCGAGTTGCGCGCGTCGCGGCCGTAGCGGCGGGGGATGCGCGACTCGACGTTGCGCAGGTAGTCCCGCAACTTGTCGAGCATCGGCTGCGGCACGTCGTAGCCCTTCGACTTCGCCCGCGCCAGAGAGTGCGCGACGTGGATGCTGACGTAAGGCCACGACTCTTCGCCGCGCCGCCAGAAGCCGAAGCCGCCGTCGTCGTTCTGCAACCCCTGAAGCCGCTTGAGGTCGCGTGCCACCGCCGCGTTCATCTCCTCCGGCTTGGGCAGCCCCTTCGCCTTGAAGGCCGTCAGCACGTCGCGCAGCGCGGCGATGGCGAGCACGCGCGAAGCGAGCTGCTCGGAGCACTCGAAGGGGTAAGCGACGAGGTAGAGCACCGCGTCCGTCAACGCCTGCAACTGCGTCGAAGAGGTCTGGACTTCGAGCCCGCCGAACTGCCTGAACACGTCCGGCGGGGCCTTGACCGGCTGGACTATCGCCCCGCCCTGGTCGAGCTCGCCGTAGGTGGCGAACGCCTCGGTCGTGGCCGGAGTCCAGACGGGCAGCTCGAACTGCGAGGCGTCCGCGAAGCGGCCCGAGACCGCGCCGACCTGGAAGCGCGCCGTGCCCGCCGCGTTGGCCGCCACGGGGAAGCGCACTTCGACGCGGTCGTTCGCAGGGATAGTCACCCGCCGGCCCTGACCGTCGGTCAGCTCGGCGTTGGCGGCGCGGACGGCTACTTCAACCTGCGCCGGCGCGTCGGTCTGGTTCTGCAAGACGACGGGCAGCTCGAAGCGGTCGCCGAAGTTGAGGAAGCGCGGCGCGGACGGTCGCACCATCAGGGGCTGGCGCGCCGTGATGTTCGACTCGCCCGAGCCGAACTGCTTGCCGCCCGCGACCGAGACGGCCATCACGCGGTAGCGCGTTAGGTTGTCGGGCACCTTCACCTTCACCTCCGCGCGCCCTTCGGCGTCGGTCGGCACCGACGGGGCGAAGACGGCGAGCGCGTTGAAGTTCTCGCGCAGGCGAATCGCCTGCTGCTCCTCGACCCCATCGGCCTTGTCCTTGCCGAACTCCGCACTCCTGCGCGCGACCCTCGCGTTCACGGGCCGCGTCGAAGGGGCGGGCGGCGGGGGCGGCGCTTCCGCGGTGACTGAGACGGTCTCGGCCGTCTGGGCCACGCCGCCGACTGCGTCCAACTGTCCCACCTGCAACTGGCCGGGGTCTGCGAGCTGCACCTCCCTGCGCAGGTGGTAGTCGTTCACGTCCGCGCCGCGCTGCGCGTAGAAGACCGCGAGCGGGTCTTCGAGCTTGTAGCCCGTCAGCGCCAGCACCGACTCGTCAACGACGACGACGGCCAGCTCGCCGCCCTGCACGGGCCGGCCCGCGGCGTCCCTCACCTCGACGGCGACGGTCGTCTCGCCGCCCGGCTCCAGAGCCTTGTCGCGCGGAGTCGCCGTCACCTGTAGCTTGCGCACGAGCGGCGGCACCGAGAGGCTGACCGAGCCCGAGGCGAAGGCCGGGCGTTTGGGCAGCTTCTCGTTAGCCTCGCCTTTCTCGTCTGTGCGCGGGGCCGCCCCGACCAGATCGACCTGCACGTAGACGTTCGGCGTGAAGACCTCCTCGACCGGCACGCGCAGCGTGTGCGAAGGCCCGTCCATGCGGAAGCGCTCGGTGCGGACGAGCCCCGAGCGCCGCAGCGTCATGATGCCTTCGGCCGGCGTGAAGGGCGACTGCACGAGTATCTCGGCCGTCTCGCCCGCGCGGTACTCCTTGCGGTCGGGGATCAGCTCGACCGATTCCTGCGACACCTCGCGCCGCGGGGGCTGCTTGCCGCCCGCGACCCACAGCGTCAGCTCGCTCTCGTTCGGCCGCTCGCGGTCGTCGTAGACGCGCGCCGTCACGCGGTAGACGCCCCCCTGCTTCGGGCGGAAGGTGCAGCGGACGGCCTCGTTAGACGACTTAACCGTGCACTCCTCGGGCGTCTTCGACTCGACCTGCTGCCACTGCCCCTTCACCTGCTTCCATTCCATCAGCGCGGCGCGCATCCGCACCTCACGGTTGGGCACGAGCTTGCCGTCGAGGTCTGTGACGATGGAGCCCACGACGAGCGCCTCGCCCTGCTGCACGAAGAGCCGCTCGCTGCGCAGCCCGACGTAGAGGTCTGAAGGGTGGACGAGCATCGTCGTGTTGGAAGTCCAAGCCTGGCGGTTCACGTCCGTCACCGTCGCCTCGGCCGAGACGCTCGAAGGCTGCGGCGGGTTCACCGAGTCGAAGTCGATGCGGAGCGTGTGCTTGCCCCCGGCGTCGGTCTTCCCCTTGAAGGTCTGCACGTTCTCGTTCGACGCGGAGGAGTGGGAGCCCCACCACGGAACCCAGCGGCCGAAGGTGTAGTCGCCGCGGTTGGGCGGCGTGTAGGTGGTCTGCGTGGCCGTGACGCGCCAGTTGACATCGGAGTCGGGCAGGCCGCCGCCCGCGTAGTAGCTCGCCTGCACGGTCGCCTGCGCGTGGCCGCCCACGAAGTGCGGCCCCTCGTCCGACTTCGCGCTGACCTCGAACTCGGGGCGGCGGAACTCCTGCACCTGCACCTGGTGGTAGTGCTCGCGCGCGCCGGGCGCGGCCGCCTCGCCACCCTCCGCGCGGAACTGGAGCGAAGCGCCGCCGAGGTTCATCGTCGGCGGCAGTTTGAACTTCGTGTCGAAGCCGCCGAGCGCGTTGACGCGCGCGCCGCCCTTCAGGATTTCGTTGCCGCGCGAGTCGCGCAGCGTGTAAGAGACGTTCTGCGCCGCGCCCGCGAGCGCGCCCACGTCGCCCGCCTTGCCCGACCCCACGCGCCGGAGCCAGCCCTTGACGCTCACCTCCTCGCCCGGCCGGTACATCTTCCGGTCGTCGAAGACGAACCAGCGCAGGAAGTCGGCGGGCTCGCGCCGCACCCACGACGTTGCGTTGTTCCACCAGTCGCTGTACTCGGGCAGGAAGGCCGTCTCGCCGCCGCGCCGCGCGACGAGCATCCCGCCCCCCTCGCCCGGCTTCTGCGCGAGGCCCAGACGCACGACGCCGTCGCGCCCCGTCGTCGCGCTCAAGCCCCCCGGCGTCAGAGTCATCTCGACGCCTTCGAGCGGGCGGCCGTCGGCGAGCGCCGTGGCCCAGCCGACCAAATCCTGGTTGTCGGCGAAGGCGTCGAGCCCGATGGTCGTCACCTGCACCCAAGAGCGCATCGCCGCGCCCCCGCGCTGGCGTCGGTTCTGCGGCTCCGCGAAGACCGTCGGCTCGACCACGACGAAGACGTTGCCCCGCCCCTCCTTGAGCGCGGGCGAGAGGTCGAGCCGCGTCTCGGTCGTCTCGTCCGGCTGCGACTTGACGGGCACGCTCTTCGAGAAGACGAGCCGGCCCGGCGGCCCCTGTGGCTTCTGCTGCTTCTCGTCGTAGTAGCCCGCGACAGTGCGCATGTGCGCGACGTACGCGCCCCAGTCTTCGGGCGCGACCTCGTAGAGGCTCACCTTGAGCGCGGGCTGGTTGACGCTGAAGACCGAGAGGTTCGGCCCGCCCGCCGGGTCGAGCACGACGAACGGGCCGCCCGTGTTGAAGAGCGCGGGCGGCGCCGCCCCGACGTTGAAGGTGAAGACGGCGGGCTCGCCCAGCGTCTGCCCGAACTCGTCGCGCAGGGACGGGGCGAGGGTCACCCTGTAGGTCGTGCGGCCGCGCTTCTGGCCGTTGACGTAGAGCCGGTTCCCGTAGGCGGCGATGTTGAGGCCGGGCACCTCCGGCTCGACCTTCACCTGCGCCGGGTCGAAGGCTTCGCGGTCGAGGTTGTTGCTGAAGGTGAAGAACCACTGGTCGTACGGCGAGCAGGTCTTCTGCCACCCGCAGCGGTGCTCCGTCACGCGCAGAGGGCCGTAGGTGCTGAACGCGAAGCTCTGCGCGGAGGTCGTCGTGCGCGGCCCCTCGGCCGAAGGCGTGCCCGCGCCGACCGTCACCGTGACTGCCGTGTTCGGCGGCAACGCGCTCACCGCGCGCAGGGCGACCCACCGCCCCTGCACGGCCGACGCCGCGAGACGCTTCACGTTCTCGTCCCTGTTGATCTCATCTTCGGTCGCCAGTCTGACCGCTACGGCCGCGCCCCCGGCCGGCTGCAACTTCAGGCCCCGCAGCACTGCCGCGGGCTCGACCCTCTGGTCGAACTCGACGAAGACGACCCCGTCGCGCCGCGCCGAGACGTTCTCCGGGTACTTCCCCACGAGCTTCGGCGCGGGCGTGGCGAACTTCCACGTCGCGGGCGCTAATCCGGCGCGCCCCGGCACGGTCACCGTGTACTCGGTCGCCATCGGCAGCCGCCCGCCCTCGGGGTCGAAGATGAGCGTCTTCGTCCCCAGCCAGCGCCAGCGCCCCGCCGCCTGCGGGCTCAACTGCGCCGGGACGTTGCGCGCCGCCTCGTCCTGCGACGTGACCGCCACCAAGGGGCGCGAGAAGGTCAGAGAGACCTGCGGCGCTAAGGGCACCTCGCCCTCCGGCGAGCGGCGCAAGACCTTCGCGTCGCCCGCGGCCACGTCCGGCGAGTCGCGCGGCTCCGGCGCGGGGAAAGGCTTCAACACGGTCGCGCCCGCGCGCGGGGCGGGCAGAGATCTCTCGCGCAGCGCGAACTCCTGACGGTCTGACTCGTCCGTCTTGATCTCCGGCAGGCGCGCGAGCACGCGCGCCGTCTCCGACTCGGAGAGCTTCTCGGCCTGCGCCGCGGGCGGGCGCGCCGCGGGCCTCTCGGCCGCCTCGGCCCCCTCGCTCAGGCGGAAGCGCAGCCCCTTCCTCTCGGCCGCGCCAGGCTCCTGGCCCGGCTCGTACGCTCCGACGCTCGTCTCGGTCATGGCGCTCTCGTTCGCCCGCGCGGCGAGCGGGGCGAAGGGGTTGAGAAGTAGTTGGAAGAGCAGGATCAGTGCGGGAATATTTTTCAGGCGCATCATTTTACGGCCTCGCGGCCCTCTCGAAAATTTAAATGCCTCCGGGGCGGGAAGAGCGGACTTGCCCCCACGGAGGAACGTCCGGCTTCGACTCTACTTGCGGTCGTCTCGGTGCGTGCGGAGCGGGAAACTTTTAAGACTCATCACGTCTGGGGTGAACATACCATCTGACACAGACTCCCGCCAAAAGCTCGTCCGCCCGACGCCCCGCAGAAAAGAAGGCCCAGAGTCCGACGTCGGACTCTGGGCCTTCGCGTCGCGCCGGGCGGCGGCCGTTCAGAGGGGCAGGCCGTCCGGCTCCGGGTCGTGCTTCCTGTTGGCCGAGCTGGCCTCGTAGGCGAACCTCCGCGCGCGCATCACGTTGCCGAGCGGGCGGTGCTCCTCGATTGCGTGCCAGGGGGTGAAGGAGAGTCGGTTCACCTTCTCGCCCAACCCGCCGTCGAGTTCGCCGCGGGCGATGCGCAGCCGCGCGACCTTCACGAACGGCGTCACCTCCGGCTCCCAGCGGACGGACGTGTCCTCGATGGGCGTGAGCTTGTCGTCCACGAAGAACTGCACGACGAAGTCGAACAAGAGGTCGCCCTTCGACAAACGCCCGGCCAACTCCTCGCGTAAGAAGTCGGGACGGCCTCGCGGGCGGCGCCGCGGCGGCGGCTCGGTGCCCTCCGCGGGGCGCACGGTGAACTTGACCGCGTACGGCCCGAGCTTGATGGGGGCCGTCCCTTCGTAAACCTCGGTCGCCACGCTGCGCACCTTCGGCAGGATGACGGTGCGCAGCAGCGCCCACAGGATGCGCCGCGCCTCCCTGAAGCCGACGGCGCGCGCGAGCCTGTAGGGCATCCGCAGCATCCCGTCCTCCCCGGCCTTGACGAAGGCGATGAACTGCCGGACGTGGTTCACAGTCGAGGTGACCGAATGGCTCGTGGCGAGGAAGTCCTGCGTCCGCGCGTCCTCCTGCCCGCGCAGCAGCTTCTTCCCGGGCACGCCGAGCAGCTTGATCCCGATGCCGCGCGGCTCGGGCTTCCGGTCTGACTGGAGGGTGGGCGTGCCGTTGGAGAACCTGACGACGGCCTTGAAGACCCGCGGCTCGGCGAAGACCCCGAAGCGCGCGTGGGTGGGGAGGTCGGGCAGGACCTCGAAGTCGGCCAACAGCCCCGCGTGCGGCTTCGCGTGGAACCCGCGGAGCAGCCCCCCTCGCGTCCGCTCCGCGACCCCCGGGTCGTCTCGCAAAAGTTTCTCCTGCTGCCCCCTGATGTAGTCCGCGAATTCTCTGAACAGGTCATCCTCGCCGGGCTCACACTCTTCTCTCCAATCCGTTCTGGGCGGCCGCGGCCCTTGCGCCGGGTTCGCGGCGGGTTCGGTGTTAGTCATGAGGGTCTCCTCCCCGATTCCGGCGTGACGCGCCTCCCCCCTCAGGCGGAGCCCGACGCCGGCCGCCGGCCCTTCGCAGTCCAGTCGTACTCCATGTAGCGGGCCGTCTCTTCGGCCTGCGCCTCACCTAATAAACGCCCCACCGCGTGGAGAGACATGTCAATCCCGGCCGAGATGCCCGCCGAGAGGATGACCCTCCCGTTGTCCACCACCCTCTCGGATTCGAGCACCGACGTGTTCGGGGCGACCTCCCGGAGCAGCCCGAAGGCCCCGTGGTGCGTCGTCGCCGAAAGCCCTTCGAGCAGCCCGGCCTTCGCCAGCAGCAGCGCCCCCGTGCAGACCGAGAGCAGCAGCTCGACCTCTTTAGCCTGCTCGGCTATCCAACCCGTCAGTGCCCCGTTGTGCATCTCGCGCCGCGTGCCGTAGCCGCCCGGCACGAGCAGCACTTCGGGTCGCGGGCAGTCGGCAAACGTGTACGCCGGGTTGACGCTCAGGTTGTTGCGCGCGAGCACGGGGCCGGCCTTCTGCGCGACCGTGTAGACGTTGAACGGTTCGAGCCCGCTCCGCCGCCCCGCGACCGAGAAGACCTCGAACGGCCCGCAGAAGTCGAGCACCTCGACCTCGTCGAAGATGAGTATGGCGACGTTCTTCATCCGCCTCCCCTTTCGAGTCTTAAAAAGGTTCTACGCCGGAAGCCTTCCCCGACGTTGCTTCCACGTAGACGCTTGATTCCGCCGTCGAGCGGCTTCTAAAAAAGGCTTGGCAGCAGACGACGAAGTCGTCCGCCGTCGGCTTCTTGATAGCCAGAATCTGCCAACGCTCTGCTTCGCGGAACGCCGCCAGAATGCGGAAACCCTTCGACAGATTCACACTCGCCGACGCCACCGCCGGGCCGACGAGGGGGTGGGCCTCCAGCCCCTGTTTGCCGCGCCCGGGACTCGCGAGAAAGAGGCTCTTCCTAACGAAGGGCTCTTCCAGCATGCGCCGGACTTCCCACTCGACTCCCGGCGAGTCGTCGGCGATGATGACGATACTATGCGCGCCCGTCGCGATCTCTTCGACCACGTCCTGCCATTCGTCATCCGAAACGTAGCGTCGCGACGCGCCGTAGGGGAGGTTCTTCTCGCCGCGTTTGCCGAGCGCGACGACGGGCGCCAGATTACTGAATCGCTCGACGAGGGCATGATCCAGGCGGCGCGGGTTGGGCTCGGCCAGCCAGTAGGTGACGTAAAACGGCGGCCGCGGCAGAGTGACCTGATCGTCCGCGAAAGACCTTAAGAAGAGAATCGGCGGCCTCGGGTCGGCGGCGACAGTCTGCTCGAACGAGTAACGTGACAGCCAACGCGCGCTCCGTTTCAGGGCCATGGCCCCCTGAGTTATGAGGAACGCCGCCGTCAGCATGATGCCGCAGAAAGCAATGACGTAACCGGCTATTAGGGAAAAACCCTCGAACGAGCCGACGCGGCTCCTGTCGAAAAAGAAGTAATACACAGTGAGGAAGAACATCGTGAGGTTGAAGAGGGCGACGCCCAGCATGAAAAACAGAACGTATATAGAAAGACCCTGCACCATCATCGCGGCGGTGCGGAGCACCGTCGCCGCTACGGCACTGAAGGAGCGCCGCGTGCCGCGTCTATGGTTCGACAGACTTCCAAAGAAATGTTGCGCGACAGACCGCCCGGGCCAGCGTTGCGTGATGACCGCCCGCTCTTCTCGGTGAAGGAGCCCGATCCGCACGGTGTGCCGCCAGAAGAAAATGAAAGTCGCAAGTGTGAGGGCGACTGAAAGCGTCACGCCGAATTCACTCTTCTTGGATGCTGCAAGAATCCAGAGCTGTGTAGACGACACCCGAAATAGATACATGAATAGCGCCGACAAAAGTAGACTGACGACGGACACGAGGCATCCGGCCGAGTAAAAGAACCAATCCAACATCCTCCATAAGGCAAGTACCAGGAGGGTTACGGCACCCGACGTGAAGAATGAGACGAGGAGTGCGCGCAAGCTGCCGGCGCGGAGAGACTGCGCCATCAGCATGACTCCCACAGGGACGATGAGCCCTACCAGCGGCCACAAGAGCGCGGCCGCAATCAATGCGGAAAGCGCCTCCGAAGAGCGAAACGCATACCGCATGCGCAGAAGACTGTGTTTGTCGTCCCGAGACAGTGTGAACATTGGCGCGCCTGCGATTGACCCCGACGCTCGGTTTTTCGTGGTGCGGAAACGTCTAACGTCGGTACGGCAGTTTACTGTATACGAATAAAAATCGGCTCCGGACCTTTTATTGGCCCGGAGCCGATTTTTTACCCTTGATACTGCCTACCCTCTTACTTTACTCCTTCTTAAGTATCCCCGGAGATACAAAAGTGAAAAGCCCCTACTTACACTTCGAGTAGCCGCAGTCGCGGCAGAAGTCGCAGCCCGAGGCGTGCTCAAGCTGGCCGTGGCACTCGGGGCACTCGCCGATGAGCGAGTAGTTGCGGCTCGTCTCGACGCTGTCGGGGACGCCGACCTGTATCTTCGGCTGCGCCTGGGCCGCCTGCTGGTAGGCGAACTGGCGCGCCGAGTCGGGCTGGCTCTGGAGCCTGCGGCTGGTGAGCATGATGCACTCGGCGACGGCCTGTTCGGGGCTCGTCAGCAGACGCTCGTTGAACCAGACCGAGTGCGTGCCCGTCACCTTGTTGAGCGAGCGCGCCACCTCGCGCGCGTCGAAGCCGCCGCGCAGCATCTTCGAGGCGAGCAGCCCCACGCCGCCCGAGATGGGGCCGGTGGCAAAGACTTCGAGGATGTCCACGCCGTCGTGGTTGACCGTGACGTAGAGGTTCTGCCCGTCGAACGGAATCTGCCACGTCGCGCCGACCAGTTCGCGCGGCCGCTCGATGCGCACCACGTCGCCGGACTCAGTCCTGCGCACCGCGGGCGCGGGCGCGGCGGGCACGACCGAAGCGGCCGGGGCCTCCGCCTTCGCGACGGCCGGCGCGGGCTCGGCCGCCGCCTCGGTCTTCGCGGCCTCCGTCACGACGGCCGGGTCGCAGGCGACCTCGCTCGGCGTCTCCGCGGAGCCCTTCACGGCCGAGAGCACCTGCGAGTCGCGGCTGCCGTCGCGGTAGTAGCTGACGGCCTTGCAGCCCAGCTCGCGCGCGAGGCGGTAGAGGCGGTCAACCGATTCGAGCGTGTCGTCGCGCGAGCCGTTGCAGGTCTTCGACACGCCGTTGTCCACGTTGCGCTGCGCGGCGGCCAGCACGTAGACGTGCTGCTCGGCCGTGATCGACATCGCCGAGATGAAGTAGTCGGGCAGCTCCGCCTCGTGCGCGCAGACGTGCTCGGCCGCGGCGTCGATGGACGCCTGGTCGGTCTGGTCAACCGTCATGCCGAGCGCCTCGGCCGCGAGCGTGTGGACGTAGGTGCGCTTCCCCAACGTGTCCTGGCGGACGTAGGCCCACGAGAAGTTCGGCTCGACGCCCGAGGATGTCTCCGCGACGAGCGAGATGGTTCCCGTCGGCGCAATCGTCGTCGTCTCGTAGTTGCGCGGCGTGACCTCCATCTCCTCGGGGATGCCGATCTCCTCGCGGAGGAACTTGTCGTAGGCGGCCTTGTTCGGCTTGTACTCGGGGAAGACGCCCTTCTCCGCGCCGAGGCGGCAGCTTTCAATCCACGCCTCGCGCCGCACGAAGCCCATCGCCTCGTCCATCAGGTCAATCGAGGTGTTCGAGCCGTACTTGATCTTCAACTGCAAGCACAGGTCGGCGAAGCCCATGATGCCTAAGCCCACGGGGCGCGTGCGCTTCACCACGTCGTCAATCTCCGGGAGCGGCCACGCGCACGTGTCGATGACGTTGTCGAGGAAGCGGACGCACCAGTGGACGGTGTCGGCGAGCCTGTCCCAGTCGAGCCGCGTCTCGGGGTCGTAGAACTTGGCGAGGTCAATCGAGCCGAGGTTGCAAGAGTTGTTGAAGTGCAGGGCCTGCTCCGCGCACGGGTTCGTCGCGTAGATGGGGCCCATCGACTCCATCATGTGGTTGTTGCGGTTGACCTCGTCGATGAAGATGACGCCCGGCTCCGCGTAGCGGTGCGCGCTCGCGACGATGCGGTTCCACACGTCCGGCGCGTAGACCATGCCCGGGGCGGGCGGCTCCTCGCGCGTGCACCTGTCGAGCAGGCCAGACTCCTTCGCCTCTAAGAACGCAGCGCGGTCGCGGAACGTCACCGTCTCGCCGTCGGCCTGACGGTAGACGGCGTAGGGGCCTTCCTGCACCGCGTCGTAGACGGCCTCGTCCCACGGCTCGCCGTCGAAGGAGAGCTGATACCACTGCTTGCCGTCCACCGCCTCGAAGAACTTGTCGGTCACCGTCACCGAGATGTTGAAGTTCGTCAGGCTATGCTGGTCGTTCTTCGCGTGGATGAAGCGGAGCACGTCCGGGTGATCGACGCGCATGATGCCCATGTTCGCGCCGCGGCGGACGCCCCCCTGCTTCACCGTGTCGGTCGTCGTGTTGAAGATGTTCATGAACGACACGGGGCCGGAGGCCACGCCGTGCGTCGAGCGCACCATCGCGCCCGCGGGGCGCAGCTTCTCGAAGGTGAAGCCCGTGCCGCCGCCCGTCTGGTGGATGATGGCGGCGTCGGTCGCCGTCTTCATGATGCCGGCGATGGAGTCGGGAACGTCGAGGACGAAGCAGGCGGCGAGCTGCCCCGAGGGCTTGCCCGCGTTGACGAGGCACGGCGTGTTCGGCACGAACTCGCGGCGGAGCATGATGCCGGCCATCGTCTGGTAGAACTCGTCGCGGCGGACGAGGTCCGACTCGGCCTGCGAGACGTGGCCGACGACGCGGCGGACGATGTCGGGCCACTCCTCGATGGCGTTGCCCTGCGGGTCCTTCAAACTGTAGCGCTTGGCGATGACGCGGCGGGCGTTCAGGCCGATTACTTCGGCGGCGGCGGGCGCGGCGCCCGTGATCTCAAAAGCGGAGGGGCTCCCCTGCGGTGCGTTCGGCTCGATAACGGTGCTCATCTCTTCTCTTCTTGCCTTTCCCGCGCTCGTGGGGGGCGCGAGGCACGTTCTTCTCCAGCGGTCGAAAAAATTGCGGCGCTCACTGCGCGCCGTCTCTCATAGTGGCTCGGGTACTTCGCGGATGGTCTGGCCGGGAGGCGAAAAGGTTCCCGTGCCGTGGGACATGAACGCCCCCTCCGGCACAACGGAACCGGCTCGTTCCAAACGGCGCGAAGAATACACCCGGCGAAATTGCTTGTCAAGAGTATAGCACAATATATTGGGTATGTCTTTTTGACTGCTCACAATAGAGCGGGGTCTTTGAGGTTTTACGTGAGGGTGCGGTCGGGTACTTTTCGGCCGTAAATCTGGGCTTTCCGGGGGCCGCCGGGCGGAGCGCCCGCGGGCAGCGCGCCACACTATCTTGTGCCCTCCGCGGCGGCGGGCGGAGGCAGTACGGGGGGGCCGCTTTTCATCTAAGGCACTCGGGGATTTTTCGACCGCGGAACAAAAGTAAGCCATGACTCTCAAAGAGACGCAGAACGGCCACAGGGACACGCTCGTGCGGGCGACCGCCGCCGACGGGCTCATCCGCTGCATGTCGGCCGTGACGACAAACACGGTGGCCGAGGCCGCGCGCAGGCACGGGACGACGGGCACGGTGACGGCGGCGCTCGGGCGGACGCTGACGGGCGCGCTGCTCCTGGGCGCGGGCCAGAAGGAGTTCGACCGCCTGACCGTGCAGGTCGATTGCGACGGCCCCGTCCGCGGCATCACCGCCGAGACGAACGCCGCGGGGCAGGTGCGCGGCTACGTGAAAGAGCCCCTGGCCGACGCCCCGCTCAACGCCCAGGGCAAGTTCAACGTGAGCGCCGTCGTGGGCGGCGGCATGTTCTACGTCACGTATGAGTCGGGCTTTGATATAGGGCTCTACCGCGAGCCGTACCGCGGGGCCGTCCCCATCGTCTCGGGCGAGATCGGCGAGGACTTCGCGTACTACCTGGCGAAGTCCGAGCAGATACCCTCGGCCGTGATGCTCGGGGTGCTCGTGCGCGCGCGCGAGTCGGGCGAGACGTTCGTCGAGGCGGCGGGCGGGTTGATGATTCAGGTGATGCCGGGCGCGGACGAGAAGGTCGTGGCGGCCATCGAATCGACCGTGAGCCGGACGCCGCACACGACGGCCCTCATCCGCGGGGGCGCGCGGCCGCTCGACCTGCTGCGGGCGTCGCTCGGCGACGTTCCCTTCGAGGTGCTTGAGGAGCGCGAGGTCGGCTTCAACTGCACCTGCTCTTACGAGCGCGCGGCCTCGCTCGTCTCTTCGATTGACGGCGCGGAGCTGGAGTCGATGCTGCGCGAAGACAAGGGCGCTTCGCTCACCTGCCACTTCTGCAACGAGACCTACCGCATCGACGAGCCCTCGTTGGCCGCGATGGTCGAGAAGAGTAAGAACGGGCGCGGCTGATTGGCCCGAACCTGGTTGATGAAATTGATGCGGTAGAAACGAAAGAGGCCGGACGCGATGTCCGGCCTCTTCGTTTTATAAGAAGTTCTCTTCTCTACTTCGCCGAAGTAGTCCCCGAAGACGGGAGCAGGTCGAAGTTGCCGATCTCGCGGTTGTGGCTGTCGAGGACGCCCATCACGTCGGAGGTCTCTTCGAGCATCTGCTTGGTCATCGCGATGGAGTCGGAGAGCTGCTCGAAGTCGAGCGAGGAGACGCGCTCCGGGGTGGGGAGCGTGACGACCTGGTCGTTGACGAGGCCGAAGAAGTTCTCGATCGACTGGAGCTGCCCCTCGACGAGCTTGACCGAACGTTCGAGTTCGGAGAACTGCGCGAGGCGGCGCTTGAGTATCTCGACGTTGGCCTGCTGGATGCGCCTGGCGCGGTCGTCGGGCGCGCCCTCGACGGCGCGCTCGGCCTGCGTGAGCTGGTTCTGGACGGCCTGCCGGTTGATGGAGCGCAGGTGGTGCTTGCGCCGCCGGTACACGTCTAAGAGGTCAACGAAGTCCTCCCAGCGCTGCTCAAGGCTGCGGATGTTCGTGGGCAGGTCTTTCGCGCCGGTGAACTTGACGTAGTTGTCGAAGATCTTGTTCTTGAGCCACTTCAGGTAGAGCACCGCCTCGCGCTCGCGCGGGTCGAAGCTCTCGATGAGGCGGTCGCGCTGCTTGCTGCGCAGCTCGGCCAGCCGCTTGCGGTTGCGGCCGTCCACCAGCCGCCGGTAGATGGAGCTGGCCGGCACGGTCGCGAGGTACGCGCCCTCGGCGACGAGCGCCGCGGCGAGCGGGATGGGCGACCAGGTGTAGGCCGCGGCCACGGCGAAGCCGGCCATGCCCCAGAAGTTGGCCGGCTCCATCAAAGCCTCTTTCAGGTATTCGAGACTGAGCTTCTTCTCCGCCATAAGATTACTTGCTTCCGACTCGGGCCGCGCGCGTTATAAATAATAGTTCAGGAGTTCGACTCGCCGCCGCCGGCCGGGAGCGCCGGGGCCTCCTTCTGCCCCTCGCCGAGGAGCCCCATCGAGCGCTTGTATTCGGCCAGCTTGTCCTGCAACTGCATGTCCATCGCCTCGCGCTCGATCTCCTGCATCTGCGTGTCCACGCTCGACGCGCCCAGTTGGAGCTTGGCCTCGGCGGTCGCCGCGCGGCGGTCGATCTTCTCGCGCATCTCCTCGAAGGTCGAGGCGTCGTCGCCTAGTTGGAACGACTGCATGGTCTGCGCGATCTGCTCCTGCATCTTGGCCTGCTTCGACTGGCTGACGAGGCGCGTGGCCTCGGCCGCCCTCTGTTCGAGCTGGAGCTTGTAGCTGTCGCGCAGTTTCAGCGCCTGCTGTGATGCCCGCGAGGCGTAGTCGAGTTGCTGGTTGGTGTGCGCGAGGTCTTTCTGCGCCTGCTGGAGCTGGCCGATGTAGGCGGTGGCGATGTCGTCGCGCCCGGCCTTGACGGACGCCTTGATCTTGCTGTCGAGGTCAACGACCGACTGTTCGAGGCGCTCCTTACTCTTGGCGAGCAGCCGCTCGTTGGCCATCACCTGCGCGACGTTGTTGTTCAGTTCCGGCATGCGGTCGCGCATGTCGCGGATGGTCTGCTGAAGGATTAGCTCGGGGTCTTCTGCCTTCTCGATGATGCCGCCGAACATCGCACGGAGCGTACGCTTGAACCTCGCCCAGACTCCCATCGTCTCCTCGCCCTCCGAATCCCCGCGGCCGCCGGCCCGCGAGGGGTGCTCGCAAATCTCTCGGCCCCGAACGTTTAAAGCCTCCGGCGGGCCGCGTGTATTGTACGTAACGCCGCGCCGCCGGGTTCACCTGCCCTCTTCTCGCCGGGAACCTCGCTCTCAGGCGCGAGTATAACAGGACTGCCGCGCCGCTCGCCAGAGCCGCGCAGTAGGCAGTAGGCAGACGGCAGTAGGCAGTAAGCCATCCGCGATTATGGAGATTTTTTCAGGCATAGGCCATCAACGTTAAGGGTCAATGTCCGAAAGCGACCCGAGCGCTCTTAACTGCCTACTGCCGTCTGCCTACTGCCTACTGCCGATGTCGCGTCGGTAATGGAGGCCGTCCCAGCGGACGCGGGAGGCGGAGTCGTAGCAGCGCGCGAGGGCGGAGTCCAGCGTCGCGCCGGTGGCGGTGACGCCGAGCACGCGGCCGCCGGCCGTGACGATTGAGCCGTCGTCCCCGAGCGCGGTGCCGGCGTGGAAGATTTGGACGCCTTCGACGCCCGCGGCCTCTTCGAGGCCCCCGATGCGCGCGCCCGTCTCGGGCCGTTCCGGGTAGCCGCGCGCGGCGAGGACGACGCAGGCCGAAGCCTCCTCGCTCCACTCCACGTTAACTTGCCCCAGACCGCCGCGCGCGACCGAGTCGAAGATGGGGTAGAGGTCTGAGCGCAGGCGGACGAGGATGGCCTGCGTCTCCGGGTCGCCGAAGCGCACGTTGTATTCAAGGACGCGCGGGCCTTCGCCCGTCAACATCAGCCCGACGAATAACACGCCGCGGAAGTTGAGCCCGTCGGCGCGCGCGCCTTCCAGCGTCGGCTCGACGATCTCGCCGACGCAGCGCGCGAGCGTCTCTGCGTCTAACACGTCCGGCGAGGTGACGGCGCCCATGCCGCCGGTGTTCGGGCCCGTGTCGCCCTCGCCGACGCGCTTGTGATCGCGCGCGGGCGGCATCAGTCTGTAGTCGCGCCCGTCCGTCCAGAGCAGCAGCGAAGCCTCGCGCCCGGCGAGCGCCTCTTCGATGACGACGCGCCCCGCGGCCTCGACGCCCGCGCGGCCGCCCTCCATCATCTCGACGACCGCGGCCGCGGCCTCCGCGCGGTTCTTCGCGACGACGACGCCCTTGCCCGCGGCCAGCCCGTCGGCCTTCACGACGACCGACGCGTCCGCCGCGCCGAACTCGCCGCCGCGCAGGACGCCGAGCGCCTCGGCCGCAGACTCCGCGACGCGGTGGCGCGCCGTGGGGATTCGGTGGCGCAGCATGAAGTCCTTGGCGAAAGCCTTGCTCGACTCAAGACGCGCGGCGGCGCGCGACGGGCCCGCGACGGCCAGGCGGCGGCGCTCGAACTCGTCCGCCAGCCCCGCGGCGAGCGGAGACTCGCCGCCCGGGATGGTCAGGTCAACGCCTTCGCGCTCTGCGAAGTCCGCGAGCGCCGGCACGTCTGTCGCGCCTATCGCGACGCACTCCGCGTCCGCGGCGATGCCTGCGTTTCCGGGCGCGCAGAAGACGCGCGGACGAGGGCCGGCGGCGGTGCGCGCGAGCGTCCGGCAGAGCGCGTGCTCGCGCCCGCCCGAGCCGATGACAAGCACGTTCATGTGCGGGGAAATCTCCGTTCGTTGCTTCTATTATTCTTGCGGAAAGCGCCCGGCGATGCTGTCACGGGCGGCGGGGGCTGTCAAGCCGCATGGTGAAACTTTCTCTTAGCTCTTGACACATATTCGTGATAACTGTACCGTGCTGAGTCACAGGCGGGCCGGGAGTGCCGGAATGTCTGATTTTCAGAGGCGCTTCCCCGTATCGAACGACTCCCTCGTTAAAGTCAGCCGCCCCGTTTGAAGGCTCTACGCACAGCAGCAGGCCCCTCGCAGCAGCCGTTGGTTTTGATCTTCCGCACGTACGCCCCGCACGCCGCGGCGGAGGTCTTTTCACAAGGATGGGCAACAATGTCACAGGTTCAAACTGCCGAGATTTCTCCGGCCGAAGGCAAAGGAGAATGGGTAGAGGTGGAGACTGAGTTCGCAGATCGTCCGATCCTCTGCGTCGATTGCGGCCAGGAGTTCACCTGGACGGCCGGCGAGCAGCTCTTCTTCCACGACAAGGGTCTGAAAAACGAGCCGAAGCGGTGCAAGCCCTGCAAGCAGGCGAAGAACGAGCGGCTGGCCGCCATCGCCGCCGCGCAGGCCACCGGCGTCCGCCAGCGCATCGAGGTCTCCGTGCTGTGCGCGCAGTGCGGACAGCAGACGACAGTCCCCTTCTACCCGTCGCAGGGCCGCCCCGTCTTCTGCCGCTCATGCTTCCTCGGCGGCCGCGACGGCGGCGGCGAAGACTAGCCGCCGCAGCAGTACGTAGACACTCCCCGCCCGCCCCCCAAACGGCAACGCCCCTCCCCGGTGCGCCCGCGACGGGGACAACTGTGCGCGTAAACGGAAAAGCCGTGAACCGTAAACCGTGAACCGTGACAAGAAGGACTTTCTTCCTCCTGTCACGGTTCACGGTTTACGGTTCACGGCTTTTCCTTGTCACGGTTCACGTTTTACGGTTTACGCGCTTTTTATCCTCCCACGTGGACGGCCGGGCGCTGCTCGGGGTCGTCTTCGACCTGGCGCAGGATCTCGCGCGTGACGGGCGCGGTGTCGCCCTCGCCGAAGGCGATGTAGCGGAGCAGGTACATCAAAGGGTTGCCCTCGCTCCACCCGAAGTAGACGTGCGGTATCTTGCCGGTCGTGTCGCGCAGGTAGAGCATGAAGGCGGCGATGGCGTTGGGCACCGCCGGGCTCGACGTGCGCAGGACGCGGAAGCCGTCGATGTCGCAGCCCGTCACCCTGAGTTCCCCGGCGAACTCCGAGGCGTCGCCCGGCGTGACTTCGAGGAAGAGGACGGGGTCGCGCGTGGGGATGTGGTTGTCCTGGCGCTTCTCGCGCTCCTTGAAGCGGTACTCGTTAACGTCGCCGGCGTCGCGCCGGTTCGCCACGATCCGTATCTCGCTGCCGTGCTCGATCAGCTCGTCGATGTAGGTCTTGGCCATCTCGTCGAGCACGACCTTCTCCACGCGCAGTTCGGTCGTGCGCCAGACCCTGGAGATGAGCGAGGTGAAGATGATGGCGACGATGAAGAAGGAGGCGATCTTGATGCCCGAGGGCTGCTCGACCACGTTGATGAAGGTCGTGTAGGCGAAGATGAGCGAGACGAGGACGAAGCCCCACCTGGCCGCCTCGCCGCGCCGCCACGCGGCCAGCGCCACGGCCACGGCGGCCGACCCCATCAGCGCCAGCACGCCGGTCGCGTACGCCCCGGCCTGCGCGTCCACGTCGGCGCGGAAGGCCGCCGTCACCACGAACGCGATAGCCATGTAGATGAGGACGAGCGGGCGCGTCACCTTGGCCCAGTTCGGGGCCATGCCGTAGCGCGGCAGGTAGCGGGGCACGATGTTGAGGAGCCCGGCGAGCGCCGACGCGCCCGCGAACCAGAGGATGGCGATGGTCGAGAGGTCGTAGACCGTCCCGAAGATGTCGCCGAGGTAGGTGTGCGCGAGGTAGGCCAGCGCGCGGCCGTTGGCCTTGCCCGGCTCGTGCCCGTCGTGCCCCTCCGCGAACTCCTCGGGCGGGATGAGGAGCGTGGTGACGAGGCTGCTGGCGATGAGGTAGAAGCTCATGATGGCCGCGGCGGCGGTCAGCAGCTTCCTGGTGTTGCGGATGCGCCCCCGCGGGTTGTCTTGCGTGTCGCCGGGGTCGCCTTTGACCAGCGGCATGACGACGACGCCCGTCTCGAAGCCCGAGAGGCCGAGCGCCAGCTTCGGGAAGAGGAAGAGGGCGGCGCCGAACATGATGAGCACGTTGCCGCCGATGTGGAAGCCGGCCACCTCGGCGTTGAGCGCCGCCTGGTACCAGCGCGAGAAGATGTCCGGCGTGTTGAAGATGTGGTAGAAGCTGACGCCGATGGTGACGATGTTGAGCAGGAGGTAGACGGCGACGATGCCGACGGCGAGCCCCATCGCCTCCTTAAAGCCCTTGAGGAAGACCGCGCCGAGCAGGGCGATCAGCACCAGCGTCATCGCCACGGGGTGCTTGAGCTGCGGCGCGTAGTGGTGGACGTAAGGGTTCTCGATGATGTGGGCGGTGGCGTCGGCGGCCGAGAGCGTGATGGTGATGATGAAGCCCGTCGCGGCGAAGCCGAGCAGGACGAGGACGAAGAGCTTCCCCTTCCAGCGCGAGAGCAGGTTCTCCAGCATCGAGATGGAGCCGTCGCCGTGCGGGCTGGCCTCGGCGACGCGCTTGTACATCGGCAGCGCGCCGAAGAGCGTGAGGCAGACGAGCACCAGGGTCGCGAGCGGGGAGAGCGCCCCGGCGGCGATGTAAGCGATGCCGGGCTGGTAGCCGAGTGTGGAGAAGTAGTCCACGCCCGTCAGGCACATCACCTGCCACCAGGGGTGCGACGGGTGCTGCCCCTCGCGCTCGTGCGGCCCCTCCATCTCCTGCGGCTGCCCCTTGAGCAGCCAGCGCCGGAGCCCGCCCGCCGGCCTCTTCTTCTCGGCCCGCGGGATCACCGTCTCGGCCATCTATCCGCCCTCCCCGCCGCGCCCGCGCGCGACTGTGCGCGGGGCTTCCCCTCGGGCCGCCCCGTCTGTACCCTCACGATACGATTCGGGCTGTGTGCAAGCCCTGATTTGTACCAAACCCTCCCGCGCCTGACAACTGTAAATTGAGCCTGTCAATTGTCGTGCCCGTAGGGGAGAGGGCAAAAGGCAGTTAGGGCCGGTTGAGTTCAGGTCGCGTCCGAGCCCCTGCGGGGCTCGGACGCGACCTGAACTCGACCGGCGTTAACTGCCTACTGCCTACTGCCTTCCGCCTTCTGCATACTTCCTACTTCCTACTTCCTACTGCCTTCTGCCTTCTGCCTTCTGCATACTTCCTACCGACTACTCTCCTGTGCTAAAGTCTGGAATCGACAAGCCTTTGGTAGTGTTCTGAAGGGTGCAGTTACAAGAGGCCGAGCACCTTTCTTCCAGCCTCCGATATCAACGAACAGCAGAGAGCGCCGACACGTCTCTTTAGCCGAGCGGGCAACGGGCCGCATGAACTCTCGCTTGCAACAGGGTGACGCAGAGCAGGGCGAACGCTCGTCTAAGGGCGGGGCGTCGTATCCCGTGACCCACATCACGGAGGCGCGCCGCGCGGCGGGGCTGCCCCTCGCGCAGCAGCTCGAAGAGATACAGGAGCTGCTCGACCGCGGCCTGCCCTCGCTGGCCGAGGCGCGGCTGCGCCAGCTCATCGCGCATGCGCGGCGCGAACCCGTCGTGCTCGCCCGCGCTCGCTACCTCCACTCGACGGCGCTCCAGGCCATGGGGCGCAACCGCGACGCGCTCGAAGCCGTCGAGATGTACGAGCCGGCCGACTCCGGCAAGGGGCTCGACGCCGAGACCTTCGCGCAGGTGCGCGTCCAGCTCGGCCTCGCCTACAACTACACGGGCGACGCGCCGAAGGCCATCGCGGTCTTACAGGCCGAGCTGCGGGCGGCCACCGAGCAGGGCGGGAGCGACGCGCTGCTCGGGAACATCTACACCGCGATGGCGCGCACCTACCGCTCCATCAACGAGTACTCCATCGCGCGCGACCACAACAACAAGGCGCTCGAACACTTCCGCCGCTCGGGCGACTGGCGCGGCATCGCCGAGAGCTACTTCGGTCTGGGGATGGCCGACGCGCACGAGGGGCGCTGGGAGAAGACTTTAGAGAACTTCGAGCAGGCCATCCAGCTCATCGGCGAGCGCCCCGCCCCCTTCATGCTCGGGAAGATTTACGCCAACGTGGCCGCCGCCTACTGGTGGCTCCAGCGCCCGCACGAGGGCATCCGCGCCCTGGAGAAGTCCATCTCCTACAACGAGCGCACCGAGCACAAGGACAACGCCGTCAACGCCTACAACAACCTCGGCATCAACCTGATCCTCATCGGCGAGTGGGATCGGGCGCAGGCCGCCTACAAGCGCGCGCTCGAACTCGTCATGGAGATGGACGAGCACCACGGCCACGCCGCGATGGTTCACGACTCGATGGGCGAGCTGCGGATGCTGCGCGGCGACCTCGAAGAGGCGCGCGAGTACCTTGAGCGGGCCGTCGCCAGCAGCGTCAAGAGCGGGAAGAAGTGGTACATCTCGCAGACGGTGCGGACGATGACGCGCTGTTGCATCCTGCAAGGGCTCGGGGACGAGGCGCTCGAACAGGGCGCGCGCGCCTTGGAGCTGACCGAGTCGTCGGGCGACCACCGCGGCATCTGCGACTCGTACACGCTGCTCGCGGAGGCGCGCCTGCTGCGCGGCGAGACGGACGAGTGCGCGGCGCTGCTCGCGCGCGTCACCGACGAGGCCGACGCGACGCCGACCGACCTCGCCATCTCCGGCGAGGTGCAGCGCGTCCACGGCCTGCTCGCGCTCGCGCGCGAGGACGCGCAGCTCGCCGTCCACCACTTCGGCCGCTGCCTCTCGATCTCGGAGATGCTGGGCGACCGCTACCGCACGGCGCGCGCGCACCACCTCATGGGCCGCGCCTACGCCGCGTCCAATCAGCCCGAGCGCGCGCGCGAGCACCTGGGCCTCGCCGTCCACACCTTCTCGGAACTCGGGGCCAGGCTCGACCTCAGGCACGCCGAAGAGGCGGTCGAGGAGCTTGAGAGCCACGTGCCCGAGGAGCAGCAGGCCGAGCCGCCCGCGCCCGCGCAGCTCCTGACGCTGCGGCTGGCCGAGGCCGTCGCCTCGCGCGAGCTGCTGCTGCGCGAGCTGGCCGCGGTCATCCACCAGGAGACGCGCGCCGCGCGCATCCTCATCGCGGAGGCCGGCGAGGACGGGCACACGAAGGTGGTCGTGGCGCACGGCTACGACGCGTCGGAGTCGGCGCAGGCGGCGGCGGCGCTCGACCTTGCGACGACGGACGAAGGGCGCGAGCGCTACGCGGCCGCGCAGGACGCGCGCCTCGTCCAGCTCCGGCCCGCGAGCGCCCCGCCCGCGCTGCTGCTCGTCGCGCCGCTCGCGCTCTCGACGCTCCCGGGCGGCGCGCCCTTCGAGCCGCTCCTGAAGGTCGTGGAACTCGGCATGGACGTGTGCGCGCTGCGGGCGCGCGCGCGGACGGGCGGGGGGGCGCAGACGCCGGACTCTCTGGCGGGCGCGTCCCTGATGCCGGGCTTCATACACTCCAGCCCCGCGATGACGCGCCTCGTCGAGGAGGTGCACAAGATTCGCTCGTCGGACGTGACCGTGCTCATCACGGGCGAGTCGGGGACGGGCAAGGAGCTGGTGGCGCGCGCCATCCACGCGCTCTCCTCGCGCCGCAGCAAGGTCTTCATCCCCTTCAACTGCACGGCCGTGCCGAAGGAGCTGTCGGAAGGGTATCTGTTCGGCTACAGGCGCGGCGCGTTCACCGGCGCGGTCTCGGACTCGGCGGGCGTCATCCGCACGGCCGCGGGCGGCACGCTCTTCCTCGACGAGATAGGCGACCTGCCCCTGGACGTTCAGCCGAAGCTCCTGCGGTTCTTGCAGGAGGGCGAGATTCAGCCGCTCGGCGAGCAGCGGCCGCAGAAGGTTGACGTGCGCATCATCGCCGCGACGAACACAGACCTCGAAGGCATGGTGGCCGACGGGCGCTTCCGCGAAGACCTCTATTACAGGCTGAACGTCATCCGCCTGCGGGTGCCGCCCCTGCGCGAGAGGCGCAGCGAGATACCGACCATCGTCAGCTACTACATCAACCACTACTCGGCGAAGTTCGGGCGGCGCGACGTACAGATCACGCCGCAGACGCTCGACCTGCTGATGGTCTGCGACTGGCCGGGCAACGTCCGCCAGCTCACCAACGAGATACAGCGCATCATCGCGCGCGCGGAGGACGGCACAATCATCACGCCCGACCACCTCTCGCCCGAGTTGCGCCGCACCTCCGCGACGCCCTCGACCGCGCAGAACAGTCTGATGGCCCCGGCCTCGGGGCTCGCGGCCACGGCCGCCGCGCAGGCCATCGCGCAGGGACTCACCCTCGCCGACGCGATGGCCGAACTAGAGCGGCGCATGATCGCCGAGGCCCTGCGCAAGCACAAAGGCAACATCTCGCGCGCCGCCCGCGAACTCGGCCTCACGCGCCGCGGCCTCTACCTCAAACTCGGCCGCCACGACCTCAGCGCCACCGGCTGACCATCCACCCTCGTCCCCGCGGCGGTCACGCTCGCGGTACTGAGAGCGGTGTGCTTATCACTTTACCTTCCGTTTAGAGGCGGTCTCCGACCGCCGGCCCGAGTTTCGGTGTAGCCGGGCCGGCGGGCAGAGCCCGCCTCTAAACGGGAGACGGTAAACTCAAAGCAAACCGCTCTGATACCGACTTGCAAATCGAAATAAGTCGCCTTCTCGCTGGGAGCGCGGGCATCCCTGCCCGCCAAAGCGTGCGTGAGCACGCTTAGCCGTGATGCGTCATGTCTCGACGTTGAGAGATAAAGTCTGACTGCTTTCGCGCTGCGCGCTTATGGCGGGCTGTAGGGTGTCCCGCGCTCCCGGCAATAGGCGGCCTTATTCCGTTTTGCGAGTCGGTCTGATTCGAGTCCGTCTCGCCGCGAGACGGACTCGTTTTGTCATAAAACGGATCGGTCTTACGACGAGAAGGATTCGTCTCACGACGAGACGAGCTTGTCTTGCGGCGGGACGGACTCGTCTCGCACCGGGACGGACTCGTCTCGCGGTGAGACGGACTCGTCTCGCGGTGAGACGGACTCGTCTTGCGACAAAGCGAGTCCGTCTCGCCGCAAGACGAGTCTGTTTTATGACAAAGCGAGTCCGTCTTGCGACGAGACGAGTCCGTCTTGCGACGAGACGAGTCCGTCTTATCACGAAACGCGTCCGTCTCGCCGTAGCCCCGGCGGGCATAAAGGCTGTGTTCAGGCGACTTTAAGGTGATTTGCGGGCGGGCGCGGCCCCTGCGCTCAAAAAAGTATTGTCCGGGCGCGGCTTCGGCGCTATGCTTACGCCGCTCAATCCAGCAGGGGCCTCAAACCTCACCGTTCCGACGCTTCCAACCCCGAAAGGAATGACCTCAAAATGGCTAAAATCAAACTCAACTTCCGCAGCCTGACCATCCCGGAAAAGATCGCGCGCGCGCAGCAGGTCGTCGCGGCGATGACGGGGAGCACCGACTTCCCTACGCCGAGCCCGGCGCTCAACGCGGTGACGCTGGCAATCGACGAACTCGAAGCGGCCTTCAACAACGCGCAGGCCGCGCGGCGTGAGGCGAAGTATCGCACCGGCGTGCAGACCGAGAAGGAGGACAGGCTGCACCAACTTATGACGCAGTTGGCCTCGTACGTCGAATCGGTCGCCGGGGGCAACGAGGCGCTCATCACGAGCGCCGGGCTCGAAACGCGCGGCGCCGCCACGGCCGACAGTTCCGCGCCCGCCGCGCCCGAGACGCTGACGGCCACGACCGGCAACCACGAAGGCGAGATCGAACTCTCTTGGGACGCCGTCCGCAGCGCCCGCTCCTACGTCGTCGAGCGCGCCACCGACCCGGAGGCCGGCCCCTGGACGCAGGCCGGCGTCGCGCCCCGCTCCTCGCTCATCATCGAGGGGCTTGAGAGCGGCAAGCGCTACTACTTCCGCGTCGCCGCCGTCACCCTCAACGGCCAGAGCCCCTGGAGCAACCACGCCGTCAAGGTCGCCCCGTAACCCCCGACGACCGCCTCCGCGGGCGCGGCCGTCCCGCCCGCCGAAGCGCGCGCCGCCCCGCTCAGCCGTGAAGCCCCGACACTCTACCCTTGAGTGCCGGGGCTTCCGCACATCCGCGCCCCGCTTAAAGAGAGGCGGGCGCATTGTAGGTAAAGCCTATGGACGGTGCCGAGACTTGCCGGGCAGCTTGTCGGGCAAGTCCAACTCATCGTCAACCAACCTCTCCAAACAGACCCCGGCGAGCCGCGCGTAACTCAAGAGCAAGGGCAACGACGGCTCGCCCTTCCCCAACTCGTAATCAGAAATCCTGTTCTGCGCCAGTTCCACGCCCAGCCGGTTAATCAGTTCGTTCTGAGACAGCCCTAGCGCCTCACGAACCTGTAAAAGCTTCTCCGCGAGCCGCGCGGGCTTCTGACGCGCCTTGACGCCCATTCAGGAGTTACCTCCCGACAGGGCGCGGCGCGGCTTGCCCCCAACCGGATATCCGGTTAGAATGTCTTCGCGTAAACGTTCCGCCGTGAGTAGAGACCTCTCATGCTCAACGGCGATGCTCATCTCTCCGACACTGAGGGTGAGCTACGCGACGCATCCGACCCGTTGCCTTACGTTTTCAAAGACTAGACCGGGAGGGAAGATACCACATGGGCATTCTGGTGGGCTAAAGGTATCGGGGGTGCGTAAGGGCAAAGCACCTCCGGGCACGCCCTCTCTCATCGGGGCTGTGCCGCGGGGCCGCGCACACGCTGGCGAGGACTGCGCGCGGCCCCTCCACCTTTGGGCAGGTCTACTTCACGCAGAACTACCACGAGCGTTCCAAGGTGGAAGTATGCACTGAACTTAAGCCGAAGTTCTGGAAGGAAGTGGCGTCCTAATCTTTTAGTTTATTTACAAATTTAATCAAAATCTCCCTAACGGATTTTTTGATGATCGGACGACTGTCAATCCATGTAGCCAACTGTTCTCCATTTTTGTAATACCACCTGATGAATAATCTTCCGACAATATTCCTTGCTAATTTTTTATCTCTAAACTCCCTGAGAATATTTAATTCCATACAGTCTGGGTCTCCAAAAGCCACAGTTGCTACGAAACAAGACCCACTTTTATTCTTACTTGCTGCCGCTCTTCTATCTGCACAATTAGGGCATGAAAACTGCCCGTCCCAAAGACCCATTCCGCACTTACCGCAATACTTTGCCATTATAGAGTGTGCTCCTTTATGTGAGTCGTGGCGTGGTACTAGCGAGGGTTTACCGGCGCGGTGAGGATAGACCCGTCAAATACATCTGTCAATATGTAATTCCTTCAGTCTTGCTTCTGCTGAATATTGAAAATGACCCACTACCGAATTTTTGGGCAAGCTGAATGATTTTGGGCAAGAGGCCATTGTTAGGCAAAGCCTTTCAAAATAGAAACGGCGGGACTAAGCCCGCCGCTCTTATACGCCCGCTCTGAAGGTAAGTCTACGCCGCCGCCTGCCAGAACTTAGGCTTTAACCCAAGCTCGAACATGCTCTGTATAGGGCGAGCCGCGCGGATGGCTCGCCCCTGCTCTTTAGGAGTGCTTCGGCTTGGCTGGCAGCTTGGCGGGCAGGTCTAGCTCATCATCAATCAGAACGTCAACGCAGACCCCGGCGACGCGGGCATACTGTAAGAGCACAGGCAAGGGTGGTTCACTCTTCCCTATTTCGTAATCCGAAATCCTTTTCACCTCGGAAAGCCCTTCAACGTCTAGGCGTCTGAACATCTCAGCTTGAGACACGCCTAAAGCCTCCCTAATACGCAAGAGCTTTTCGGCCAGCCGCTCCGGCTTCGGACGCGCCCGCTTGCCCATCAGGAGACACCTCCTGACAGACGAGACTTGCGCTGGCCCGTAATTACGGGTATAGTGTGGTTGCGTAACTGTTCCGCCGTGAGTAGAGACCTCTCATGCTCAACGGCGATGCTCATCTCTCCGACACTGAGGGTGAGCTACGCGACGCATCCGACCCGTTGCCTTACGTTTTCAAAGACTAGACCGGGAGGGAAGATACCACATGGGCATTCTGGTGGGCTAAAGGTATCGGGGGTGCGTAAGGGCAAAGCACCTCCGGGCACGCCCTCTCTCATCGGGGCTGTGCCGCGGGGCCGCGCGCACGCTGGCGAGGACTGCGCGCGCGGCCCCTCTTTTTTGTCGGACAACCTACGACTCCGGCGACTCTCTTCGGAGCAAGACCCGCACGGCGCAGATCAACGAAGCCCTCTGTAAAATCCTCTGCCACAACATCTGCTGCCTCATTCAGTCTATGTACGAGTTGAATCTGAGGCCGAAGTTTTGGAAGGAGGTCGCATAGTGAAAAGCCCCGCGTCGGCGGGGCTTTTCACTTACCATCATCCTTCTTTTCTTGAACCGCCTTTAAGCCGTAACCGCCTATGCCTCCTGCCAGAAAGATGCCGATATACTTAGCTAATTCTAATACTAGCTGGTCTTTGTTAAGGTAGAAGGCATAACAAATCACACCAAAGAGTAAGAGAAGAAATACAAGAGTAATCCAAAATCCCCGCCTGTTAATTATATTTAAGTGGTTTCTATCACGCTGTCTATCTTCTAGCTGCGCGTCAATAGCACGTTGTGCCTGCTCGTGGCCTAATTCAAGACTCCGCCTTCTCAGATCATTCTCTTCGCGGCGTATTTCTAATTCTTGTGCTTGGTTCTGGACAAGCTGTCTAAAAATCTCGGGGTCAAACCCTCTGTCGAATGGTTGACCCCGATGCTCTTGTAACTTGTCGTCCGGTTCGCTCATTTGCTAAAGGCCGGATCAGTCAGAGATGGGACATACACAGGGCGCTTGCGGCGGACAACGAAGCGTCCGAAATCATCCGCGCCAAGCCTGCCGGGAATAGGTTCAACGGACTCAAGGTTGTCCCGTTCCCTTGCGTACAGTTCGATTAACTCCTCTGGCGAAACTACCTCCGTTATGAGCGCGTCGAAGTCGATAGTGCGCGGCTGGCGTCGTGATAGAGCTTGAGCAATCCAGAAAAACATATTACTTCCCCCTCCCTGAGAGAGATAATAAAAGCCGCATCCGCCCTGCGAATTACGGCTAGTGCGTTTACCCCGAAAGTGGGGCCTCTGTCAATAGGTATTTTGAATTATGGCGGGATAAGCGTCAACGTTTAACATGCGCACAACACCGGCTTGGCTGCTTTCTTTGGTCGCCTTCTTAGTAACTTTCTCGATCCTTCTACTTGGGAATTGAGGGCTGGGGATCGGGTGGATGAATGTTCCTGAGGGAGAAGTGCGGCAGGCGGAATAAGCAATCACACCCGCCCGCTCTATGGTCGCGCACATCTCCGCCCTCTTTAACTTCTGTTATATCGAACTGCTCTATGGAACCATCAAGGCGGAAGGACTCGTTGGGCAAGATTCTCTTCCGTTGGGCAAAAGGGTTCCGTTAGACAAAGCCCCCAGGGCTGGGCTTTGCCTCACAACCCCCGAGCCCTTAAGCACTATTGAGGCAGGCGGAGAGATGTTGAGGCAGGGTGCCTTTCCCGATAAAAGAAAGCTTACATCTTTCTCACACCAGAAATCTTGACAATGTTCCGTTTGTGGAGATACTGGCCTAGCGCTTGACGGACTGCTCGCCGGTTCACGCCAGCTTTAACGTCAGCTTCTCGTATATCTCTTGCTCAAAACAGACTATGAATAATAAGAAGCCGTCGCCCCCGCCTAGGGCACCGCAGCCCTTCAATCGCCAACAGGCTCAACCCCGCAGACCGGGCGTACTACAATTAAAGAACCAAAGGCCGGGTGTGATCCAACGGATGGGATGGGCCATTCTTGATAGTCGGGAAGACAACGAGCACACCCCTCATGAAGTCGTGCGCACCAACATTGAAAACGCGAAGAAATTCTACAAGCGCACCCAGTCCGAGGAGACCGTAGACCCTACCCTCAACAATTTTGGACAACGGGTCACTCTACAGCAAGGCGAGGCATTGCACATTCATGCGCACGGCCATTCGCAAGGGCTCGGCGGTTTCAGTGCTGCATCCCTCGCCACCCTGGCGAGGGCAAAGTTTGGCAATAAGGGGCTGAAGGGACGCACCATCGTTCTCCACGGTTGTAATGTCGGCTCAGGCACATTCCTTAAAGATTTCTTGAGGAATTTGGCCGACAATAATCTCGGCGGGTGGGATGGCACCAGAGTCTTCGGCCCTACGAACTACCTCATCGTGAATGAGGAAGGGATTTCACTGGTAGCTCGCTCCGGTGTGAAGGCAGAACACCTTAAAACCCGCTCCGGCCAGGCCGGCAAGGTTCAAAAAAAAGGTGTGGGCTGGAAAGGGGTGACGGTAAAGAATGGTCTCATTAAGGACATTCCAGAAGGAGAAGAATTAAGAGTGGCCGTGATCCACGCAATGAAGAAAAAGGGATAGTCATTAGCCGCCGAGTCCTGGCTTTGCCCAACGCAACCCTTTTGCCCAACAGAACGTGAACTTGCCCAACGGAAGGATTCAGCCGTCTTTCTTGATGATGCTCTTAAACCTCTTCTTCGGGGGCGTCCGCTTGTCGAATAGTTTCTTGTGCCGGGTCTGAAGCATACTCCCGAGCGCCTGCCGCTTTAACCCCAGCCTCTCGGCGGCGCGCGTGACGCTCCCGCCTTCCAACTCCAAAGCCTGCTCGATAAGTCTCTCCTCTAGCCCATGCACGGCCCCGTAAAAGCTAAAGTTCTTCTCATGTAGCTGCATCCCCGAAAGACGCCTTATCACCACCCGCGCGCCCGCCAGAAGCCTGTCCTTATCTTCTACGTCCTGCGAGCCTTTAAGGAAGTCACTGGCGTGTTGGTATACCTTTGTAACGTCCAACGCAGACAGCATCCGCCCGGCCCCGTGTTCCTCTATCAGCGTAAGGGCGGCGTGCCCGGCCTGAGTTAAAGCGCCTGAGTCCTGCGCAACCTTCATGGCTTGCCGCAGGATGTTGAGTGACGCCTCATGCAGTCCGAGTCTCGCCCATACGACGCCCTGCACGGAGAGGGCGTCCGCGAGCAAGGCGGACTCGCCGCCTTGTTCAAAGGTCTTAACGACTCCGGCGATGATGCGGTCTGCATCCCTGTACTTCTTCTCCGCGACAAGGACGCGCGCCCGCGTCTCATCCACCTGCGCCAGAATGCCGGGGTCTTTCAGCTTCGTGAATATCAGTTGCGCGCGGTCTAAGTGTTCGTGCGCCTCTCGGTAGCGTCCGAGCTTGTAGAGTAGGAAAGCGAGGTTGTTTAGATTGATGCCGCAGTACCTTTCGTGCCTTGCTTGTTCGTAGTGATAGATCGCGGCGGTGTATTCGATTATTGCCCTGTCCGCGTAGTCGGGCCGCCGCTCGGCCGCGGCGAGGTGCATGAGGACTATGGCGCGCTGGCCGTGCCACCTGCCTTTGAGCGCGTCGTTAGCCGACTGAAAGATCGGCTCCGCTTCTTTCAGGATGCCGAGGGCTTCGTGGTAGCGGTTCTCCCACGTCTCGACAATCGTCCGCTTGATAAGAATCTTCGCCTTCAGTTCCAGGTCGGCGTCCGTCAGCGGCTCTAGCGCCTCCTGTAAGACCACCCGCGCCTCGTCGTGCTGGCCTAACCACCAGTAGCACATGGCGAGTTCGTACTGAGTCTCCGACACCTTCGCGCCCATCCCCAGCTCGCGGAACGTCCGCGCCGCCTCGGAGAGCATATCTTTCGCCTGCTCTTGCGCCCCGGCGATGTTCCTAACGTTGCCGAGGTGTCGAGTCAGCGCGCCGCACCTTAGCAGGACTTCGGCGTCAGCGGCGGGCGAGAGATTCCTTACCGGCGGCCTCCGCCCGACGCCCGGCCACAGCCCGCCTAGAGCATCGCGCGCGGCTTCATACTGCCCCCTGTGGATGAGATCGGCCGCAACCTGACAGCGCAGTAAGACGCGCTCGTCATCGGTCAGGGAAGGGTTATCTAGTTCCCTCAGCCGCCCGTCTGCTAAATTCATGTGAGGCATTCCTTTCTCTGCTTATGACAATTTTCTGTCGGAAGCAGCAAAGCCGCCTTCCCTCAGCGGGATACGGCGGCGTCGTTGGTTAGCTCCCATAATCGAAAGGGAAAGCGATGCGTAAAACTCTAGGAACCTGTCTGCTTGTTCTACTCCTGACCGGCTCGGCCAGCGCGGGCGTCATACCGAACGATACCCCCGCTCCGCCGCCACCCCCGAGCGCCGCACAAGAGCCGACCGCGAACGGCATCATCCCGAATGACGCGACGGTAACTCTGACGCAGACCGCGTTAGAACTGCTCGCAGTTCTGCTCTAAGTCACGCGCGATTACACACGGGGCAACGCTGCCTAGTGGCGGCTAGGTAGTAGTGTGTTTGTGTGAGGGTCGGAAAGCAGAGGCGACACCCACGGGCGGGAGAGTAGCGCGGAGCGCGGGAGATTGCAACAGTTTTGGCGCTAAGAAAGTTGCACCCCGGCCTAAGTCCTTTAAATCCTCACGGGGGCTTTGAGGCAGGCTTAAGCAGTTTTGGGGCAAGTGGGGGTTATGAGGCAAAGCCCAGAGGCTGGGCTTTGCCTCATAACCCCCTAACCCTTAAGCAGTTTTGAGGCATAAGGCGGACTTTTGGGGCAGGAATGCGGAAGGGGCAGGAAGGATAACTCCTTCCTGCCCCTTCCCCTGTTTAACATGTGAAAGTGCCGTTACGGCAGTCCGCCCGGAGGGCACGAGCCGCAGTTGGAGCACACGCAGTTGATGTAATCGTCCTTGCACCAGTACTCGCAAGCCGTCGGGTTTGGGTCGCTGCTACACAAGGCCATGCAGTAGCGGTACTGTTGCACGCAGAAGTCGTAATACGGACATTCGGCTTTGGTGGGTCTCCCCACGGAAATAACGGCGGCGAGCATCGCCGTCAGGACGGAGAGGAAGAAGAGTTTTCTTTTCATTCGTGGCCTCCAAAAATCTAGTGAGTTGTCGGCCGACTTCGCAGCAACGTAGTTGCTCCGGGGCAAAGCGAAGTTACTACTGTGAGTGGGGGGAACGATACGCCCGGCGGGCGGGGGTGTCAACGACTAAAGGAGAAAAGGGCGGCGGGAACCTAAGCCCGCCGCCCTTTTCTCCTTTCCCGCCGCGCGTGCCTTACGCCCCCACCTGCCAGAACTTAGGCTTAAGCCCGAGTTCAAACATGCTCTGAATGAGAACCACTATGTTGTGGCACAGCACCTTGCACAACGCTTCGTTGATCTGTGCCGTTCGCGTCTTACTCCTGAGCGTGTTCCCGAACTTGGACTTAATCATGTGAAAGGTGCTTTCGACGTTGGAACGCTTGTGATAGTTGGACAGGAAACGCTCCTGGTTGTAGGCGTAGAAGTGGAACATCTTCCTAAAGAGTTCACTGCCGCCCTTGCCCGTGCTGTTGGACTTGAAAGGGATGTAAGGCATGGCGTGGTTGTCAACCACCGTCTTGAGGTTGTTGCTGCCTGAGTACGCCTTGTCCGCGCTCACCTGCCGAAGCGTGAAGTTCTGCGCCGTGGCATCAACCAGAGGCTTGAAGTAGTTACTATCCGAGGCGTGCGCGTCCGTGACTTCGACCGCCGTAACCACGTTAGTCTTAACGCCCGTCGTTATGTGGATTTTAAGCCAGTCCTTTTTCTCAACTATGAAGCCCCGGCCGTCTCCGAACATGGCGCGCGTCTTGTTGCCCCACTTCGCATCATTCCAGCGGACGTAGACCCCGGTAGAGAGCCCCGACGAATCAATAGCAAAGTCCTGTTCAATGCTGGCGAGAGGCAGGGCGCTCTCTTCTATGAGCATCTGAAGGTACGGCGTCAGAGTCTCCGACTCGAAATAGCGGAAGATGGTGTTGTAGCTGGGGAGCGCCGAGAGGTAGCCCTTGCCGTGCGCGTCCTTTAGGTCTGAGGAGAAGCGACGGCCGGACACAGTAGAGTAGACCTTGTAAGCCATCGCAAAAATCATATCCTCAAGATCGTAACGCGGCCGTCCGTTCATCTGCGCGGGGCTCCCGACTCCCTGACAGAGTTGATGGAGCAGGTAGAGAAACAGTCTCTTCTCCTGAGTCTGCGCCGCGTTGTAGTTCGGCCAGTCTTGACGGTAGGTCTGCCGCTTGACCTTAACAGTCTCCGTCGTGGTCGTGTTGCCCTGCGCGTCCGTCGTGGTGGTCGTGGTCTTCTCCGTCGTCTCTATGATGTGTTCGACGGCGAACAGGTGCTTGCACGGCTCGCGGCGGAAGTCGTAGTCGGGGCAGGTGCATTGGCGCTTGTCGGGGTCAACCTTGTAGCGGCCTTTGCCCGACTGTGAAGGAACGATGTAGAGGCGGCCCTGACGGGTGACGTGGCCGCGTTGCGCGATCTGAAGACCTTTTTGCTGGCGGATGCTCATGGCGTGAACTCCTGAATTTTTCATTAGGTGTCCACACAGCGGAAGCGTATAATGCGGGTGTCTAGGCCGTTCAGCTTCGGCTGTGCGGTTTGATAGCCCCGCAAGTTGTTTCAGCAACGGGCGGGGCTTTAATTCAGCGGGGAGTGTCCGATTCGGACGGACGGAACGGTGTGGTAGCACCGTTCAACCGATTATAAGTCGGTCGCCTTAAGCCACTCAGCCAACTCCCCAAGAACGAAGGGTCAGGGAACGAAGGGCGAACCTTATGTTTCCTGACCTTTTTGCTTGCCAAAGAACGACTTACTGGATTATGATACGTATATCATAACTCGAAGTCAAGCTTTTTCGTTGACGATATGATATAAATATCATATAATTTCAATGGCTTTCTGGACATTCAAAGACTACTTGAATGAAAGGGGCGACAACGAGATTCGGTTGTGGCTAGATTCCCTGTCTAAGAAAGCAAGGATTAAAATAGATAGGCGCATCCGTTATCTTGAGAACGTCCAGTTTTTCCACGGCGAACCGCAGTACATAAAGCAGTTGGTAGGCTATGAAGGGATTTATGAAATCCGGGTGGTTTTTAGCGGCGACCAATACCGACCGCTCGGTTGTTACGGCCCGGAAGATGGAGAGTTCACGCTGCTAATTGGGGCGTTTGAGGTGGGTGACCGTTTCGAGCCAAGAAATGCCCCAGACATAGCAGTTCAACGAAAAGCAATCATACTTGCAGATCGGAGTCGTACTTGTGACCACTTTGACTAAAAAGAAGCTCCTTGACGATTTGAAGGACAAAGAGACTAGAGAAATCTTTGTCGAGGAGCATGTTGCCAATGGCATCCCGTTTCAAATCCACGCCCTGCGCGAAAAGCTTGGGCTAACGCAGACGGAGCTAGCTCGACGCGCGGGAATGGCGCAGGAGCGTATTTCTAAGCTTGAAGACCCTAATTATGAGTTCATCCCTAAAATCAATACCCTGCTGAAGCTGGCGAGCGTCTTCGATGTTCCTTTAATCGTTCGGTTCGGGTCATGGAGAGAATTGTTCGGCTGGGAAACTGACCTCTCACCGGAAAAGCTTGCCCCGGCAACATTCAATGAGGAACTTCCGCGACTCGAAAACATGGCGAGCGGCGTGACCACTATCAGGGTAAGAACAATCCCTGTTGGTAGCGTCGTTGTCTCAGGGATTGGTGCGCCTGACTTCCTTCAGACACAGCCGGTAGAAATACACCGGACGCCTTTAGTTCTGGGTAGACTCGCTAACACGTATGCACAGCCAGCGAACTTTCGGTTTGCTGAGGAAACCATTTCGCCAGTTACTAGCCAGATACCAACCCTTGACTACTCCGAAAAAAGGGTGGCTTGAGAGGAGATAGCCCGTGCCAGAAGAAGAAAAGGACAAGAACGAGAAGACAAGCGAGCGAGAGCCTAGTCGGCCAAAAATTGAGAGGACTCCCGCCCCAAACTTCGCCAGCTATTATGTGAACAATTCCGAAGTCGGAATGACCATGTATGACATTACCATCCGATTCGGTAGAATCACCGGGGCCGAGGCTAACGTTCTTCGCGTAGAGGATCAGGCTATGGTTACGATGGCGCTACCCCACGCAAAAGCGGTACTGGCTATCCTCCATTCATATATTACCCAATATGAAAAGGATAATCGGCTTACGCTTCCCACGCCGTTTACCCCCCGCACGGAGGTTGAGACTGAACATGAAGTTCCCACAGGACTTTATAACGCCGAGTAAGGAGTAGCGACCTTTAAGGCACGGAAAGAGAAAGGGCGGGCCGGATGCGCGGCTCGCCCTTCTCTTTAGGAGTGCTTCGGCTTGGCTGGCAACTTGGCGGGCAGGTCGCGCCGATCATCAATCAGAACGTCCGTGCATACCCCTGCGGCCTCCGCGTATGCCAGAATCACATGCAGCGGCGGGATGCGAGTCCCTAACTCATAGCCGGAAATACTCGCCTGTAATAACTCGTCTGTCAGTCCTAGACGCCTAATCATCTCATTCTGTGACAGCCCGAGTGCGAGGCGGACTCCTAACAGCTTTTCCGCAAGGCGCGTCGGACTGCGTTTAGACGCCCGGCCCATCAGGAGACACCCCCCGACAGGCGCGGATTTACCTTGCAACTAAAACTATCCTGTTTTAGTATGCTATTGCGTAGCGTGTTCGCCGTGAGTAGAGACCTCTCATGCTCAACGGCGATGCTCATCACTGAGGGTGAGCAGGCTATTACGCATCCGACCCGTTGCCTTACGTTTTCAAAGACTAGACCGGAAAGGAAGATACCACATGGGCATTTTGGTAGGCCATAAGTGCTGGCACGCCTGAAGGGAGGCTGTGCCGCGGTCCCGGCGATCCACGCCGGGGGCGGGGGTCGGGGAGGCGTCAGGCGGGCGCTGCTCCCCGACCCTTCGGACTTTTGAGGCAGGCTTAAGCACTTTTGGGGCAAGAGACCCTTTTGAGGCAAAGCCCAGAGGCTGGCTTTGCCTAACGAATGGGTTTTGCCCAACAGAAGGTAAGTCTGCCCAACGAAAGGGAGAGGCCGCGTGCGCGCCCGCCCGGCGCATACGCGGCCTCTTTTACCCCGGCGTGGATCACCGGGGCTGCGGCACAGCCTCCCTTCAGACGTGCCAGCACTAACCGACAACTAGAATGCCCATGTGGTATCCTCCCTCCCGATCTAGTCTTTGATAATAGAGGCAACGGGTCGGATGCGTACGTTTGCTCACCCTCAGAGATGAGCGTCGCCGTTGTGAATGAGAGGTTCTCACTCACGGCGACGAAGTTGAGCGGACGTATTGTAGGGACATTTAGCCTTGAGTGCAAGCTAAAAGCGCGCGTCTCGTCAGGAGGTAACTCCTGATGGGGCGGACTTCACGCGAGAAGCCCGTGCGCTTGGGCGAGAAGCTTGTGCAGATACGCGAAGCCCTCGGGCTTTCTCAGAATGAGCTTCTAGGCCGCTTAGGGCTGACGGAGAGGCTAAACAGGGATGATATATCGAAGTATGAGCGCGGGGTGCGTGAGCCGTCTTTAATCGTCTTACTCCGCTACGCGCGGGCGGTTAAGGTGAGTACGGACGTTTTGATTGATGATGAACTAGACCTGCCCGCGAAGTTAAAGCCCCGCCGATGAGCGGGGCTTTCCTCTTACGCAACCTCTTTCCAGAATTTCGGCCGCAGATTCAACTCGTACATGCTCTGTATGAGGCAGCATATATTGTGGCAGAGGATTTTGCAGAGGGCTTCGTTGATCTGCGCCGTCCGCGTCTTGCTCCGAAGGCTGTCACCGAACTTCGATTTAATCATGTGGAAAGTTGATTCCACGTTGGAACGCTTATGATAGTTCTGCATGAAGCGTTCCGAGTTGTAGGCGTAGAAGTGGAACATCTTCTTGAACAGGTCTGAGGATTTCGGGTCTTTGCCGTTGCTGTTGGCCTTGAACGCTATGTAAGGCATCGCGTGGGCGTCCACAACGGCTTTCATGTTCTTACTCGACAGATACGCCTTGTCGCCGCTCACCTGTCTCATGGTGAAGTTCTGCGCGGTCTTTTCAACGAGAGGCTTAAAGTAATTGGTGTCGGCGGCGTGCGCGTCAGTGACTTCGACGGCCGTAACCACGTTCGTTTTAACGCCCGTCGTGATGTGGATTTTGAGCCAGTCGCGGCGGTTGACTTGGTTAGGAACTTTCTCACCGAACTCAGTCCGAACCTTCCCCCACTTCGCTTCACTCCAACGCTGGAACACGCCCGTTGAAAGCCCCGACGAATCAATAGCAAAATCCTCTTCTATCGAAGCCAGAGGCAAGGCGCTTTCTTCGATAAGCATTTGCAGATAGGGCGTGAGCATTTCCGATTCAAAGTAATTAAAGATGCTGTTGTAGCAGGGGAGGTTTTCGACGTAGCCCTTAGCGTGAGCATCCCGAAGGTCTGTCATAAAGCGCCGACCGCTAACCGTGGAATAGACCTTGTAGGCCATCGCAAAAATCATATCTTCGAGGGGAAGGCGGCGCTGTCCACGCCCGTACTGCGCGGGGCTTCCGACGCCCTGCGCGAGCTTGTGAAGCAAGTAAAGGAAGATGGCCTTTTCCTTCGTCTGCGCCATGTTGTAAGCGGGCCAGTCCTGCGCGTAAGTCTTGCGCGTGACCTTGACCGTCTCCGTCACGGTCGTCTTAGTCGCGCCGTCCGCCTGAGTCTCAGTCACGGTCTTGCGCTCGCGCTCGACGGTGAAGGCGACCGCGAACATGTGCTTGCATGTGGCCTGAGTAAATTCAAAGTCGGGGCAAGAGCAGTTCTGAGCTACGGGGTCAACCTTGTAACGCTTGCCGCCCGACTGAGAAGGAACCAAGTAGAGATTGCCGCTCTTGGTGATTCTCGCTTTGTCGGCTATCTCGCGCCCTTTTGCTTCTCTGATACTCATGCTCTTGCGCCTCCGATGCTTAGTTCGCTTTCGCATGAGCATATTATCTCAGATAACATATTACGTCAAGTAAAATATTACTAGACATAACATATTATTTCGGGTAGTATCCTCGCATGGGGCAAGTAAAGAAAGTCATCTTGTACTGGCTTTGTGAGCGTTGTGGGCATGAATGGCCGCCGAAAGGCGAAGGCGAGCCGAAGTTCTGCCCGAAGTGCAAAAGCCCCTACTGGAATACTCCTAGACGTTCTGAGAAAAAGGCAGACAAGGCCCGTTAGCGCTGAGACTTTCTAAAGCTCAACACGTTGTCGGATTGCTTGTCATCCTTTTCAATCACCTCAGATAGCGCGCCCTTCTCGGAGTTAGGTAGGTCTGCTTTGCCCGCGTGAACGGCAAGCATCTCTTCAACCATCCCGACCGGCGCGCAGACGAGCGCCGCGATCTTCTCCGCACTCGGCGGGACTCCGAAAGCTACCTCGGCGAGTTTGCGAAACAGTCTAGGCTTCTCCGGCTTAACGTCTAGGTTGCTCGGCTCATTTTTACGCCAGCCCAATCTACTAATCTGCTCGAACATGTAGCGGTATTGCCGCTCCGTGAGCATTTCAAGTTCGTGGGCGCGTACTACCAATGCCTGTATAGACACGCCCCAACGCGGCTTAAGCTTGGCAATTTCTGTTAGCGTGATAGGTTGCGTAATATCCCGACGCATGGCCTCTTCCGGTAACAAAAATTCAGACGCGAAGCTGTGCGCTTCTTTCTCTAGCTCCACAAAGTTCCCGCGAGGACTTCTATGTAATACTAGGTGGCCTAGTTCGTGCGCGCAGTTGAAGCGCATTCTGTCACCCGGCTTATTGCTGTTAATAATCATCACAGGCTTGCGCGGGTAGCCGTCCGGCCAGAGTGAAAAAGCGTCGAATTTGTCGTCGGCATCCGGCACGGCAAACGCAAAAATGCCGTTGCGCTCAAGCTTATTTATCAAGTGAGATATAGGCGTGTCGGGGGGTAGCCCGAGAGTTGCCCTTGTGACGCGCGCCGCCTCGCGCGGATTCTCCCCGGTGAAGTTAGGCAAGCGAAGTTCTATCGGCTTTGTCTTTGCGGACAGCCTCTCAACAATCTCAAATTCAAGCAAGGCTAATTGTCGAAGGCGCGTCTTTTCGTTTGCCGGGAGAGAGGCGCGGCAGCGGAAGAGTAGAGAGCCGAGAGGAAATTCCGGCCCGAGTCCCTGATGAAAGAATGAAACGGGGAAGCCTGTTTGGAATGCGATGGCCGCGATAATGTCAGGCGGCCACTCCCGCACGTCTGTTTCCATCTTCCCGATTACGGACTGATGCACGTCTAGCCTCTTGGCTAGTTGCGCTTGGGTAAGCTTGCGAATTTCGCGCGCTTGCTTGACTCTCAGCCCGTTTATCATTCGGGGTCTTGTTCTCCCGTGTCCTCGAAGTAAATATCAATATCGTCTACGTCCGCGTTGTCATTCACGCTCGGCAAGTTTTTGATGCCGTACACGGGGTGGGCCACTTGCCGACGCCAGAACAGCTTTACGCCCTGCTTGTACTTCCCGCTTGACCGGGGGCACATTAGTTGGACGTTCGATATGCCGTAAGTCTCGTCAACTTCCCAACACAAGATCAGGTTAAGCTTGTTCTTACCGGCAACGAATCCTTTCCAGTCAACGCTTTCGAGTGCTTTCTCGAACCCCGGCAAGCAGCGCTGAACGAATACTTGGCTGTAGAAGCGGCGGCTTCGATTGGTTTTGCTCGCCGTCGGCGGTTCGCCGTCGCGCCCTTTCAGCACCTTCAACTCACACCAATCCCGGCGCAGCACAATCCCGTTGTTCGGCACTTCCTCAAGGTAGAACTCCGAGCCGAGACGCTTACGGGTTGTCGCGTGACGCTTCGCGTGGTAGCGGGCGATGTTGGCGGCGAGCGCGGGGTTTAGTTCGTGGTCGAGTAGTTCAAAATACTCTTTGACCTTTTCACTACCCAATAACAGCCCCTCATAAATCAGGCTGCATTCTTCGGCAAGGAGGTCACGGATTTCATCCGGATCGGCGGGGATGGTATTCATGCGGGATAATATCCCGCGATTTTACCAAAGCGTCAATGCACCATTTCGTATAGAGAATATAGTCTCTGATTGAGACGTAAGGGGTTAGAGCGGCGGCGTGGGGTGAGGTCAGATTTCGCGGCGGCTTAGTCTGCCCAACAGAACAATTTCCTGCCCAACAGAACAGGCTTCAGATCGTTCCGTTAGGCAAAGCCCCAGAGGCTGGCTTTGCCCAACGGAACGGTTAGGGGCACGTTCTGTTGGGCAGGAAATTGTTCTGTTGGGCAAGAATGAAAGTCGGCAGCGGGAGGAATTATTGGGCAGGGTAGATTCAGCCGATTAAATCGGCTTCGTGCCTTCGTTCAAAATATCCACGTACTGCTTATACATATATAGACGGTTTCGCTGCCCGCCCGTCACCTCCGCGACGATGCCGAGCCTTTCAAGTAACTGCATCCCCTTCGTAACCGTCGGGAGGGACATGCGCATGTCTTTCGCCGCCGTGCGTATAGAGATTAGGGGTTTCTTCTGTAAGACTTCGTGAACGCGCAGCGGCGCATTCGCCTGTTGTCTCAGTGAGGCTATGCGTTTCCTGTCCGCTTCAAACAGCCTCAATATCTCTTGCGCAGCGCCTACGGCCTGTTGAGCCGTCTCTAGAACTCCCTGTAAAAAGAACCGTAGCCAACCCTCCCAATCCCCCTGCTCCCTGACCCTTTGGAGTCGTTCAATGTACTCGCCCCTGTTGGTCTTTAGGTACAAGCTCAGATACAGCATGGGCTCTTTCAGCGCCCTCTCTGCGCAGAGTAAGAGGGTTATAAGCAGCCTCCCCATACGTCCGTTACCATCCGAGAACGGGTGAATAGTTTCAAATTGCACATGCGCCAGCGCCGCCTTCATCAAAACAGGCGTCCGCTCTGGAATGTCATGCAGGTACTTTTCAAGATCACTCAGACAGTCAACAACCTTATCGGGTGGCGGGCCGATGAAACTCGCTTCGCTTATCTTGCCGGGGCCTATCCAGTTTTGGTCGAGCCTAAATTCCCCCGGATACTTGTCGCCACCCCTGCCCCCCGCGAGCAAAATGTGGTGCATCTCCTTAATAAGCCGCAGGGAAATCGGCGGGCTACCGGGTGTAATAATAGACGTAAGCCCATACTGTAATGCCTTCACATAGTTCAGCACTTCTTTAGCGTCAATCAGTGGCACGCCGGGCATATCTTCGGTCTCAAACAGCAGAAGTTGTGAAAGAGTCGTCTGCGTGCCTTCTATCTGAGAGGATAAAACTGCCTCTTTTCTTATATAGAGATAGGTGAATAAGTACGGGTCGGGCAGTAGTGCCGTGACGCCATCTAACCGCCCTAAAGCCCGGTTTGCTGCGTCCAGCAAATCCCAAAGGGCGTTATCCATTTTAATATCGCTGACACGGGGTAATGGGTGGGGAATGAAGGTGTTGTAAGGCTTATCGCTGTGCGCCGTCCGCACATCATAATAGCCCGTTTTTCTCTGAATAATGGTCATGTCTATATTAAATCCTACTTTAATAAGGGCAACTCCTATTAAAGTATAATGCCATTATTTTTAATAAGGGTAAATCTAATTTTCCGGGAAAGTTTAAATGCCGATTTTATGCTTGTTTATCAGCATAAGTGGCTTGTTAGTTCATTGACCTACTAGATATTGTATACGCCTAGCGACTCAGGGCTACGAGCCTATTTCACGTCAACTCTTGAAAAAAGTTGTGCCCCCTGTTGAGTTTTGTGCTAGACTCTGCCCATGTCAGTTGACGACCAGTTAAAAGGGCTACATGCGCGGATTGACGAAGAGTATGAGGCGAAGCTCGCCCAACTTGAAGCGGAGCGCAAAGAGCGTCACGAAGCTCTAGACAAGGTTTGGCCCATTATTGCTGGTTTTACCGCTGTCATATTCGCCCCGCCTGTCATTAAAGCACTTGCAGCGAGGAATGATCCGCAAAAGGAAGGACGCAAGCCCTTCCCTATGAGACGGGCTATATCCCAAATCATTGACCGACTTGAAGAAGGGGCCGAAATCTCACAGCCGCAGATTTACGACCAGTTAATGGGGCAGTATCCCGAACTTAAAGAAGAACCGCCCGTAAATATGCGGGCGCAAATCGCATCTGTCCTCAACTGGATTACTAAAAATGGTAGGCTGCAAGTCGCTAAAGAGGGGCGAGGCAGCTATCCAAACGTGTACAGGAAACCGCATCGCTTAGACGATGTATTTCCAGATACTAGGCCAAGTTTATTGGGGCAAAATAGTTGAGGCCGCCGTTGCACCGGCGACCTCGACTCCCTGTTAGTAAGACAAGGAGGTTCTTACAGACTGTCGGTATCCTAACAAAATCCCACTAAAAATTCAATAACTATTCGTGTCTCCGGGATACGTGTATTTACGGCGCGTTATCCAAGTGGCCGAAGGGTACCCCTTTGCACGGGGGTGCGGGCTAGTAACCCGCCACCGCAGGTTCGACTCCTGTACGCGCCTTTGGTCTTTGAAGATTCTCGGGGGCCGCGCCCTTACTCTATCCGGCGGCCGTTACCCGCCAGAAAGGAGGTGTGGCCTATGGCGAAATACAATGTGCCAAAGGGCTACCGGCTCATCTTTCGAGCTTGGTATACCGACAGAAACGGCAACCGCGTTTACGCCAGAGACTACGGAAAGAGGGGATGGCCCCTCTTAGTCCCGGTTAATCGCTAACCGTGGCACGGCCTCCGAGAAACCGTTAGATGCTGTCAACGATCTATCCGCTGGCTTTCTTTTCAGCCTTGCGGGGCTTGTTCCAGTAGGGGCTTTTACACTTCGGGCATACGCGCGGCTCATTCTCTGTGTCGCGCGGAATCCATTCGTGCTCGCACCGCTCGCAACGATAGCCCCAAACTGTGAGCTTAACTTTCGCCATACCTCGCAATATATACCTTGAAAATATATACCTGTCAAGTAGATATTTTCCTTGACAGGTATATACCTAATTAGTAATATACTCATGCGTAAGCGGAACAAACATCCGAGGTGCAAGAGCATGAGTATCAGAGAAGCAAAAGGGCGCGACATAGCCGACAAGGCGAGAATCGTTAAGAGCGGTAATCTCTATCTTGTTCCTTCTCAGTCGGGGCGCGGCAAGTACAGCGTTGACCTTGAAGCGGGCCGCTGCTCTTGCCCCGACTTCGACTTTACTCAGGCGAAGTGCAAGCACCTCTTCGCGGTCGAGTTCACCGTCCGGCGCGAGTCTAAGACCGTCACGGAGACGAAGGCCGACGGCTCTACTAAGACCACTGTTACGGAGACGGTCACGGTCAAGCGCAAGACGTATCCGCAACAGTGGCCCGCTTACAACATGGCGCAGACGAAGGAAAAGGCCATCTTCCTTTACTTGCTTCACAAGCTCGCGCAGGGCGTCGGAAGCCCCGCACAGTACGGGCGCGGTCAACGTCGCCTGCCTCTTGAAGATATGATCTTCGCTATGACCTATAAGGTCTATAGCACGGTTAGCGGTCGGCGCTTTATGACCGACCTCCGCGACGCTCACGCTAAGGGCTACGTCGAAAACCTCCCCTGCTACAACAGCATCTTTAATTACTTTGAATCGGAGATGCTGACGCCTTACCTTCAGATGTTGATCGAAGAGAGCGCCTTGCCTCTCGCCAGCATCGAAGAGGACTTTGCCGTTGATTCGTCGGGTCTTTCAACGGGCGTGTTCCAGCGTTGGAGTGAAGCGAAGTGGGGTAAGGTTCGGACTGAGTTCGGGGAGAAAGTTCCTAACCAAGTCAACCGCCGCGACTGGCTTAAAATCCACATCACGACGGGCGTTAAAACGAACGTGGTTACGGCCGTCGAAGTCACTGACGCGCACGCCGCCGACACCAATTACTTCAAGCCCCTGGTCGAAAAGACCGCGCAGAACTTCACCATGCGTCAGGTGAGCGGCGACAAGGCTTACTTGTCGAGCAAGAACATGAAGGCCGTCGTGGACGCCCACGCGATGCCTTACATAGCGTTCAAGGCCAACAGCAACGGCAAAGACCCGAAGTCCTCAGACCTGTTCAAGAAGATGTTCCACTTCTACGCCTACAACTCCGAGCGCTTCATGCAGAACTATCACAAGCGTAGCAACGTGGAATCAACTTTCCACATGATTAAATCGAAGTTCGGTGACAGCCTTCGGAGCAAGACGCGGACGGCGCAGATCAACGAAGCCCTCTGCAAAATCCTCTGCCACAATATATGCTGCCTCATACAGAGCATGTACGAGTTGAATCTGCGGCCGAAATTCTGGAAAGAGGTTGCGTAAGAGGAAAGCCCCGCTCATCGGCGGGGCTTTAACTTCGCGGGCAGGTCTAGTTCATCATCAATCAAAACGTCCGTACTCACCTTAACCGCCCGCGCGTAGCGGAGTAAGACGATTAAAGACGGCTCACGCACCCCGCGCTCATACTTCGATATATCATCCCTGTTTAGCCTCTCCGTCAGCCCTAAGCGGCCTAGAAGCTCATTCTGAGAAAGCCCGAGGGCTTCGCGTATCTGCACAAGCTTCTCGCCCAAGCGCACGGGCTTCTCGCGTGAAGTCCGCCCCATCAGGAGTTACCTCCTGACGAGACGCGCGCTTTTAGCTTGCACTCAAGGCTAAATGTCCCTACAATACGTCCGCTCAACTTCGTCGCCGTGAGTGAGAACCTCTCATTCACAACGGCGACGCTCATCTCTGAGGGTGAGCAAACGTACGCATCCGACCCGTTGCCTCTATTATCAAAGACTAGATCGGGAGGGAGGATACCACATGGGCATTCTAGTTGTCGGTTAGTGCTGGCACGTCTGAAGGGAGACTGTGCCGCCGCCCCGGTGATCCACGCCGGGGTAAAAGAGGCCGCGTATGCGCCGGGCGGGCGTACACGCGGCCTCTCCCTTTCGTTGGGCAGACTACTCTTCTGTTGGGCAAAACCCATTCGTTAGGCAAAGCCCCAGAGGCTGTATACCTGGTTAACAGTGGATACTTGGTAGTCAGGTGTGGGTTTGCACGTTTTTCCGGGGAAATCCGGGGAATACAAGATTTGTTGCAGATGTTGGATACGAGGTATCCAGATTGGGGGTCGGGGAGGGGGTTTGGAGGGGTCGGGGTGGGGTGGGCGTAAGTTGTTTGAAAAGCTGGGTTTAGTTCCTTTCGGGCGGGGCGTGCCGGGGAGGCTTTTGGTGGCACGTCGATTGAACTAGAGGGGGTCAGATCGTTGACAGGTTTCGTGAGTGACGCGGCCTTGAACTCTAAAGTCCGGCTCTCACAGCCCGGACGCGAAACCTGCCAACGGTCCCTAGTTCTTTTGAAGAAGGGCGGCTCCCGTTCCCCAAAACACACGCACCCGGCGTGGCGGAGCCGAAAGGAACAAACGAAAATGTTACGCCGAATCACAGCTTGCGCAGTTCTCCTGGCTCTCTTCAGTGCTTATCTCTCCCCGCTCGCCGCCAACGCGGCCGCCGCGGCCAAGCCGAAGCAGAACGCCAAACCCGCGTCCAAGCTTGCCCCCGAGTTCGAGTCCGCCGGCGCCGCCGCCGACCTCGTCCGCGTCATCATCCAGACCAAGGGTCGCCCGTCGGCCGCGCACGCCGACGCCATCTCCTCCAAGGGCGGCAAGAAGGGCCGCGACCTTGAGGCGCTCGACGCCACGACGGCGCTCGTGCCGCGCGGCCAGCTCGCCTCCCTCGCCGCCCGCGCGGACGTTTCCTACATCTCGCCCGACCGCCTGGTCGCCGCGCAGATGGCCGTCACCCGCGAGGCCACCGGCGCGGCGCTCGCGCAGGCCGGCATCGACAAGAACAACTCCGGCGTCACCGGCAAGGGCGTCGGCATCGCCATCCTCGACAGCGGCATCTCCTCGTCTCACCCCGACTTCCAGCAGAAGAACGGGCAGTCGCGCATCACGGCCGCCGTCGACTTCACCGGCGGCGGCGCGGCCGTCAAGACCAAGGGCATCATGATCTCCGACGGCATCATGATCTCCGACGGCATCATGATCTCCGACGGCGCCGGCAGCGACCGCGAGGGTCACGGCACGGGCGTGGCGAGCGTGGCGGCCGGCAACGGCGCCGCCTCGAAGGGCTACGGCCAGAGCTTCGTCGGCATCGCCCCCGAGGCCAGCCTCCTCGACCTCAGGGTGCTCGACGAGAACGGCGTGGGCACGACCAGCTCGGTGCTCGGCGCTATCAACTGGGCCATCGTCAACCAGAAGCGCTTCAACATCCGCGTGCTGAACCTCTCGCTGGGCGCCCCCGTCCGCGAGTCCTACCACACCGACCCGCTCTGCAAGGCGGTCGAGCGCGCAGTCCTCTCCGGCATCGTCGTCGTCGCCGCCGCCGGCAACGACGGCCGCAACGAAGAGATCATCGGCCACAACGCGGACGGCAGCCCCGTCTACCGCCCGGTCTTCGGCGGCATCCACAGCCCCGGCAACAGCCCCTACGCGATCACGGTCGGCGCCAGCGACACGCGCGGCACCGCCCGCCGCTCCGACGACACGATGGCGCAGTTCTCCTCGAAGGGGCCGACGATGTTCGACCACCTGCAGAAGCCCGAGCTGGTCGCGCCCGGCCGCGGCGTCGTCGCGGCGATGTCGCAGGAGAACCCGGCGACGGCCGTCGCGCGCCCCGACCGCATCGCGGTGCCGACGGGCGCGGGCGCGCTCCAGCGGGCCTACTACACCTACTACGGCACCTCGTTCTCGGCCCCGGTCGTCAGCGGCACCGTGGCGCTGATGCTCGAAGCCAACAAGTCGCTCACGCCCGTGATGGTGAAGGCGGCGCTGGTGAAGACGGCGAACGCACTGCCCGACTCACTCTTCGCCTCGAAGATAGCGAACCTGATGACGCAGGGCGTCGGGCAGGTCAACGCGGCGGCGGCGGTCGAGCTGGCGCGCGCGTTCGTCCCGAACGCCGACAAGCTCAAGGCTGGCGACAGGGTGCTCCGCGCGGGCGCGACAGTCGGCGGTACGTTCCAGATCGGCGGCGAGGCGGTCTCGACCTCGAACCGCGTGCTCTACGCCGGCGGCGTGGTCTTCAATCAGCAGCCCGTCCTTGTCAACGGCTGGCTCATGGGCGACGGCTGGCTCATGGGCGACGGCATCGTGCTGAGAGACGGCTGGCTCATGGGCGACGGCATCATGATCAGCGACGGCTGGCTCATGGGCGACGGCTCCGTCGGGAAAGACGCCATCGTGTTCGGCGACGCCATCCTGATGGGCGACGGCATCATGATCAGCGACGGCATCATGATCAGCGACGGCATCATGATCAGCGACGGCTGGCTCATGGGCGACGGCCGCCCGATGAGCGACGCCATCCTGATGGGCGACGCCATCCTCATGAGCGACGCCATCCTGATGGGCGACGCCATCGTGTTCGGCGACGCCATCCTGATGGGCGACGGCATCATGATCAGCGACGGCATCATGATCAGCGACGGCATCCTGTCGGACGACGCCAAGAGCCTGTAAGGTAAAGTTCCTACGTTGGGGTAGGTGAAAGGGCCCGGGGGCGAATCTCAATTGAGATTCGCCCCCGGGCCCTTTGTTTAGACAGAACCGCGAACGGTTCTGTTCAAGACCCGAAGCGCTGGCGGTACTCGATCGACGATATGAACGCCTTGACCATCTCGGCCGCGATGGGGTCGCCGTTGGACTCGTTGAGCTTGCCGAGCCAGAAGTTGTAGCCCGCGAAGTCCAGGTTCGCCTCCGGCGGGTCGTCCGGGTTACGCCGCAGGTAGCCGAAGTACTGCATCAGCACGAAGGCGCGGTTCTTCTCCGCGGCGACGAAGTCTGCGTCCTCCGCGACCCTGCGCAGCACGCTCGCCCGCCCGGCGTCGCTGTTGTTTGCCGACAGCTCGTTGATGAGGTTCTGCCGCTCGTTCGCGTCGAGCACGCCGCCCGCGTTCGCGTTCAAGGTATCGACGAACTGCGTCGGCGACATCGTCCGCGGGAAGCGCGCGAGGAACTCGGGGCGCTGGACGAAACTGAGCGCGAACGCCTGCTTGTTCGCCTCGAGCTGCCGCTCCCAGTCGCCGACGTTGACCACCACGCCGCGCCCTATCTCCTGCGTGTCCGGGAAGAACTGCTGGAAGCGCACGGGCACGGGCGTCCCCGGGACGTTACCGAAGGCCGCCTTGTAGAGCCTGTAGACGAGGAAGCCCGTCTGCTGGAACTCGATGGATAAGAAGAACGCGGCCGAGACGTTGATCCGCTTCACCTCGCGGCAGGCGGCGTTCGCGCCGCAGTTCTCGATCTCGCGCGTCCAGAAGTCGAGGCCCGACTGGTCGGGCTCGCGCGAGAGGAAGTCGCGGTAGTGCTGGGCGACGAAGAACTGCGAGCTGTCCGAGAGGTTCTGCCCCGCCGGCACGCCGTTCGGCAGGTCAACCGTCAGGCCGCCCGAGACGTAGGCCACCTGCCCGGCCGTGGAGAGGGCGCGGACGCTGTACTCGCCCGGCGGCGTCAGGGTGCTCGCGGTGATGTCGAAGCTGATGACGGGGATGCCGAAGCCGTTGAGCTGCTGCACATTTGAGACATCGATGTAAGGCGAGTTGATGCTGATGCTGACACCGATCACCGTCCCCGAAGGCGCGGCGTTTAGCTGGTCGCCCGCGATGTGGATGGTCTGCGACTGCCCCGGCACGACGGGGACGGGCACGGTCGAGAGCTGGAAGTTCGTGCCGATGAACCTCGGGTTGATGGCGGGCACCTGCCCGGGCACGCCGACGTTGAGCGTGGTCGTCGCCTCCGCGCCGACCGTCACCGTCCCGGCCTCGGTCGTCACGAAGGGCGGCTGCTGCGAGAGCGTCAAGGCGGGGTAGCCGCCGCCGTTCGACCCGATCTGCGTGGCCAAGACGGGCTCGTCCAGGGGCTCGACGACGACCCGGTACTGCCCCGGCGGCAAGCCGTCGATGCGGTAGTTGCCGGCCGCGTTGACGACGTTGCCGGCCGCGAGCCGCCCCGTCGCCACGTCCTCCGCGAAGACGTGCGCGCCGAAGGCAGCCGCGCCCGTCGCCGAGTTGTAGCCGACGCGACCCTCGATGCTCCCCAGCCCCGTACGCGGGCCGTAGATGGCGCGGATGCCCGCCACGTCGTCCGAGGAGAGCGTGCGGGTCGTGAAGCTCGGCAGGTTGTACGTGCCGTTCGTCCCCTGCCGCGGCTGCATCGAGGAGCCGATTTCGCCCGAGTGTTCCAGGCCCAGCATGTGGCCGATCTCGTGGACGAAGGTCGATTCGAGGTCGTAGCTGTCCTGCGTGCCGTCGGTCGAGAAGAAGCTCGCCACCTGATTGCCGAGGGGGTCGAAGCGCGTCACGAGCGGGTTGATGGCGAGGTCGGCCTCCAGAATCCGTCCGGTGTTGACCTGGTTAACGACCTCCGTCGTGATGCGCGCGCGGCCGGGCTGGACGCCGGTCGAGAAGAGCCCGCGGTTCGCGGGCGTGTCGGCGATGGTGATGAGGCTCACGCCGTCCGCGACCGCGTCCTGCGCCCCGCTCGTCGTCACGGTGAACTGGATGTTCGAGGCCAGCGCCCAGCGCGAGAGCGCCCGCCGCGCGGCCAGGACGACCTGCGCGCCCGTGGCGCGGACGTAAGCGGGCGGGTTGTTCAGCGAGGTCGAGAGCGCGACCGCGATGCTGGTCGTCGGCCAGCGGACTTGCGTCGTGGCGGCCGTGCTCGTGTACTGCAAAGTGTACGCGCGCGGCCGCGCGGCCGGCACGAGAAACAGCGATACCAGGACTAGTAGCGTGGCCGTCAGACGCATAAAAACCCCTTGTCGGCAAACTCTGGAAGATAGGAGAACACACCCGGCGGGGAGAAAGACGCTCCGTCGGTGAGGACGAAGGCCGCACGCGCACGGCTCAGGGATGATAGCAGGCGGGTCGCCGCGACTTCAAACAGTTTTTTTAAAACAGTAGGCGGTAGGCAGATGGCAGTAGGCAGTTGAAGAAATCATTGTCTGAACTGCCTACTGCCGTCTGCCTACCGCCTACTGTATTACCTTCGCGGGCGGCGGCGCGGGCGGCGCGGGGCGGCGGAGCCGAAGGTGGTGGTGACGGCGGCGCCGGTCGCCGTGTTCGTGATGCCGTCGGCGATGGCCGCCGCGTCGTCGGCGGGCGCGGCCCCGAGCGCGGAGGCGGGCTGCTGCGCGCCGTGCAGGTCCGAGAAGGCGACCACGAGCAGGAGGGCGACGACGCCCAGCGTGGAGATGAGGTAGAGCAGCGCCACCTGTTCGAGCGTCAGCAGGACGATGATGACGATGACCGCGACGGCGCTCACGAGCAGCGAGTTGCGGCGGCGCCGCTTCCGCACGGCGTCGGCCGCGGCGCGGCTGTAGTTTCGACTCATGACAGACTCTCCCGAAAAATTTAGTGCCCCGACGAAACCGTTAATCTACCACACGGGGGCGCGGGGCGGCCAACGCCCGCAGCGGGGGCACGGAAAAGGGCCGGCCGTAGACGGCGGCCGGCCCCGCTCCGGTTCCCCGCGCGCGTCGGCGCGTCAGTAGATCACGCGCAGCGGCAGCGACGAGACCGCCGAGGTGATGCCCCCGCCGGCGCCGCCCATCAGCATGTTCTTGACGAAGGAGGCGGCGCTGCCCGAGTTGTCGGGCACCTCGACGATGTCGTAGGGCTGCAGGTCTACGTCTTTAACCTTCTCCTTCTTGATGTCGTTAAAGTTGACGATCAACTTCTCCGGCTCGGCCTGCCCCTTCTTCCGGCGCCAGACGACGACCTCGCTGGCCTTGGCCTCCTTGAGAAGGCCGCCGACCATGGCGATGGCCTGCTTGAGCTGCATCCCGTCCTTCAGGTAGAGCCCCTGCGGCGACCGCACGGCCCCCGTGATGTAGACCGGCTGCGACTCCGGCACGATGACGATGTCGCCGGGGCGGACGATGGGGTTGGCCTCCTTCTTGCCGTCCTTCAGCCCGCGCAGGCTGTAGACGTCGTAGCTGACCTGCGTCGGGTCGGCGGCCTGGAAGGTATCGACGGGCACGGCTGCGAGGTCTTCGGCCTCCGGGCACATGACCGGCTCGGTGTGGAAGATCTGGATGTCGCCGCCGGCCGCCTCGGTCACGCCGCCGGCCGAGGCCAGCACGTCGAGCAGCTTCACCCTCCGCTGCATCTGCACGCGCGAGGGGGCGCGCACGGCCCCGAAGACGACCGCGGGCGGGCGGCTCAGCGCGTTGATCAGCCGGAGGTTGACCTGCGGCTTGTTGAGGTACTTGGAGAGCGCCTTGACGATGTCCGCCCTGATCTCGCGGTCGGAGCGGCACTGCGCGCGGATCGGCTGCTCGATGAACGGGACGGTGATGTTGCCCTCGTCGTCCACGACCAGCGGGCCGTTGAACTGCGCCTCGTTGTAGACGCGCAACTCGAGCACGTCGCCCGGGCCGAGCAGGTACTTCTTGTCGAGCGAAGGCCCGCCGGACGAGGGGGCGCTGGCCGCCGCGCCCGCGCCGCCGCCGTCCTGCGCGGCGGCCGTGGTCGCGGCGCAGCAGACGGCGAGCGCGAGAAGAACTAAGCTTTTAAGTCTCATAGAACACCTTCCTGTGGCAGTAGGGGCCCGGGGAGCGGTCGCCCTTGAGTCGAAATGCAAACGCCTGAAGCCCTCGGACGAATACTTCTAGATGCCGCGGCGGGCGCGGCGGCTGCCCCGTGAGCGCTCATTCGCCCCGGCCGCCCGCGCGCCCACGCCCTGCGGCGTGGCGGCGTCGGTGGCGGCGGTGCGTGCCGCGCGGCGGGACTGTGCCCGGCACGGCGAACCCCCGGAAGAGGAGGTTACAATTGTCGCACAAGAGGTTGTAAACGCCAATCATCCGCAGCAAAAGCGGGGTGTCCGTGTAGCCCCGCCGCACGCGCGAACTCCCGCACTTGGGGCAGCGCTGCGCGATCAACTCGCCACCTCGTCCCCGTCGCGGCGCGCCACGCGGCGGGGGCGCGCGCCGTCGCCGTCGGCCCCCCCGCCCAAGTCCTCGGCCACCTCGGAGGTGCGCACCCGCGCCCTCAGCATCTCGATCTCGCGGTGGATGCGGCCGGCGGCCTCGTCGCGCGCGTCCTCGCTCATGTCGGCGCGCGAGAGGTAGAAGAGGGCGTCGCGGTAGCGCGCCACGGCGCGGTTGTACTTGCCGCGGAAGGCCGCCCGCTCGGCCATCTCGACCCACTGCCCCACCTTGACCGACGCGATGAAGTTGCGCAGCGCGACGGAGGAATCGACGAACTCGCGCTCGCCCGGGTAGACCCGCAGGGCCTCGCCCACGACTTCGAGCGCGCGCTGTGCGGTCTCGATCCGGTCGGAGTGGCGCACGCGCCTTTGCGCCTCGTGCGTGAGCCGCGTGGCCTCTCCGCGCGCCCAGGCCAGGAGGTGCTTGCGCTGGTAGGCGCGGACGCGCTCCTGCCCCGAACGCAGCGCCGCGCGCATCTCGGCCGCCCCGCCCGGCGCGCGCAGCGCCTCGTCCGTGTTGGCGAGGTACTGCTCGCAGAGCTTGTAGGCTTCGAGGTGCGACTCGGGCGGGGTGGAGGGTGTGTCGAGTTCCGCGAGCCTCTGCTGGAGCGCGCGCAGCGCGGCCACCTGCGCCTGCATCCCCGGCCAGTTGTTGGCGGGCGTCTTCGCCTTGAAGGGGACGCGCGCCGCGTCGCCCGCGCCCATCACCAACTCCATCTCGCGCGTGTAGCGCGCCCAGGCGCGCCGCATCACCACCTCGCGCGCGGCCGCGGCGAAGAGGATGACGAAGCCCGCGGCGAGCCCCGCCGGTATCCAAGGGGCCTCGTCGCCCTCGGAGCGCAGGAGCACCCAGATGACCCAGAAGAGGGCGATGGAGAGCGAGCCCGCGACGAACATGTAGCCGGCCGTCGAGGGCATCCGCGGATGCACGTGCGTGCGCCGCCGCCCCCCGCCCGCTTGTGTGCGCGCGCGCTGCTGTGCCGCCTGCTCGGCTGGGCTGGTGGGCAAAATCTCTCTCCGTTGTTACGAGGGGACGGCATCTCGGCTCCCCGACGCCGCTTGCGGCCGAAGCCCGGATTATAGTCTTTCCCGGCGGACGCGTCCATCCGGATAGATTCAGGTCAGAACCACCCGCGGTAGCGGGTTGGCCCTTTCGATGATTGCTTGTTGATTGATGAGAGGCGCGCTGTCTTCAATCGTCCGGCACCCGCAACGGCCACCCGCTACCGCGGGTGGTTCCGACCGCTATAACATTCATGTTGGTAGTGGCGCGCCCGAGCGTTTATACTTGCGTTCCGTTTGCCAGGGGGGGAGTTGAGGAAGATGGAGAAGCGTTGTCACAAATGCGATTCGCCGGTCGGCGCCGAGCAGGCTTTCTGCGCGACGTGCGGGGCGGTCATCGGGATGAACCTCGGGGCGACCCAGGCCGGCAGCGGCTGGGACATGGCCTCGACCCTGGTCGGCCCGCATACGAGCACGCCGCCGCAGCGCTCGACGGCCGAGCGGCGCGCGCACCCCAGCCGCCCGGAGTCAGCGCCGCCGCGGCCCCCGCAGCCCGCGCCGCAGAAGGGCGGCAACTCGCTCCTCCTCGCCGTCATCGGTTTCGTGGCCGTGCTGCTCATCGGCGGCCTCGTCGTTCTGTTACTCTACCTGAACTCGAAGGGGTAGCCGCGGGGCCTTAAAGACCGACCCCGCCGCCCCGGCCTTCGCAGCCGCGCGAGAGCGCGGACACGCTCCATATGGATCAGTTCCCCGCCCCGCCGTACCCCGGTATGAGGGTCGCGCCGCCCACGCCGAGCGCCAGGCGCGGCGTGCTCCGCTGGGCGCTCGGCGTGGCGGCCGTGCTCGCCGCGCTCCTCACGGGGCTCTGCACGCTCTGGCTCATCGGCTACGAGACCGGCGTCGTCCCGTTCCTCGCCGGGCTCGTCGCGGCGGCGCTGCCCGTCCCCGTCTACGTCACGCTCGTCCTCTGGCTCGACCGCTACGAGCCGGAGCCGCCCTGGATGCTGGCCGCGGCCTTCTTCTGGGGCGCGCTCGTCGCAGTCTTCTTCGCCATCATCATCAACTCGGTCGGCGTCCTCGTCGTCTCGGCGTTCGCGGGCGACTCGGCGGCCGAGTCCTACGGGATGGTCGTCTCCGCGCCCGTCGTCGAGGAGACGGCCAAGGCGCTCGTCCTCTTCATCCTCTACTTCTGGCGGCGCGACGAGTTTGACGGCGTGACCGACGGCGTCATCTACGCCGCGATGGTGGGACTGGGGTTCGCCATGACGGAGAACGTCAAGTATTACGGCATGGCCGTGGCGGAGGACAACGCCGTCGGCGTCTTCGTCGTGCGCGGCATCTTCTCGCCGTTCGCGCACCCCCTGTTCACCGGGATGACGGGCATCGGTTTGGGGCTCGCGGCGCAGACGACGAAGCGCTGGGTGAAGTACGTCGCGCCGGCCGTCGGGTTCGGGGCGGCCGTCCTGTTCCACGCGCTGTGGAACGCCTCGGCGCGTCTGACCTCGGCGTACGAGGACGGCGCGTACGTGCTCCTGACCTACTTCCTTCTGATGGTGCCGACCTTCTTCGGCATGCTGCTCGTCATCTTCCTCTCGCTGCGGCGGGAGGGGCGCGTCCTGCGCGAGCACCTGCGCCCCGAAGTCCTGCGCGGGCTCATCACCGAGGCCGATTACGACTGCCTCTGCTCGGTGGCGGGGCGCGCCGGGGCCACCTACCGCGCGCTCGCGCGGGGCGGCTTCTCGCACTGGCGCGCGCGCGTGCGCTACAACCGCGCGGCCAGCGAGCTCGCCTTCCACCGCTCGCGCGTCGCCCGCGGCATCCAGCCCCGCGGCGCCGCGCCACACGAGGTCGAGGCCGACTACGTGCAGCAGCTCTACCGCCTGCGCCTGCAACTGGAGGGAAAGTGATGGGTGCAGGGTGTCGGGTGTCGGGTGTCGGGTTAAGACGACTTGCCGTCAACTCAACACCCGACACCCGACACCCGACACCCTGCACCCATTCTTCGTGAAGATCAAACTCCTGCCGAGCACGATTGACGCCGAGGGGCGCGCGTCGCCGGAGCAGCGTCTGAGCTGCTTCGTGGTGGACGGGCGCGTCTGCATCGACGCCGGGAGCATCGCCATCGGGCTCACGGAGGAGGAGCGCGGGGCGGTTCGCGACGTTATCATCACGCACCCGCACATGGATCACGTCGCGACGCTCCCGATCTTCATCGATGATCTCTTCGCCACGCTCGAACAGCCCGTCAGGGTTCACGCGACGGAGGAGGTCATCCACCTTATCGAGCGCGACATCTTTAACTGGACGGTCTACCCGCGGTTCTCGGAGTTGAAGAACGAGAAGACCCCGGTCATGAGTTACGTCCCGTTCCGCCACGGCGAGGAGTTCCGCGTCGCGCACCTGTCGGTGACGGCCATCCCGGTCAATCATATCGTGCCCACGGTCGGCCTCATCATCAGGGACGGCCGGACTGCGGTCGGATTCAGTTCGGACACGGCCGCCACGGAAGAGTTCTGGCAGGCCCTCAACCGGCTCGGGCGGCTCGACGCGCTCCTCGTCGAGGCGTCGTTCCCGAACTCGATGGCCCGGCTGGCGGAGGTCTCCGGCCACCTCACGCCGGACGCCCTCGGCAGAGAGCTGTTGAAGCTCAGACACAATCACCTCGACATCCTGGCCATGCACCTGAAACCCTCGTACCGGAGGGTGCTGGTTAAGGAGCTGGAGGCGCTCAGCATCCCCAACCTCCGCACGATGGAGGCCGGGCACGATTACGTCTGGTGACGTTCGGCCGGTCGGTGTTAGGTCGGGCTGTCCCCACAGCCGGGGCCCTTCCGCCAAGGCCCTCAGGAGGTTACATGACGATGTTCGGCCAGCTTTCCACGAATGAGATTCTCGGTATCGTCGCCAGCGCGATAGCCATCGTTGGCGCCATCGTCGCCGTCACGGCCTACGTCGTGCGCCTGCAAGGCCAGATTCGGGAAGCCGAGCTGAAGAAGGATTTAGAGCGCACCAAGGCCGAAGCAGGCAACGTCGAGAAGCAATACGCCGAGCTACGCGCCCGGCATCAGGAGACGCTGCGGGCCGGTAGCTACCTCGCCGGAAAGAAACACGCCATCGATATCGAGCTGGCGAACCTCACGGACACGGTCGAGGCAAGCAGCAGTTCGATCCTTGTGCCCGCCCCTTCGGAGGTCGGCGGGGAGGAGCCCAGCGAGTTGGTCTTCCTCTCGCTCCTCGGCGAGGGCTCGGAGAAGCTTAAGGGCGTCCGCGTCTCGATGGAGAGCATCGCGGGGAGCGTCTTCACGACGAAGAAGCCCCGCATCCTTCACGACCCCCGCCGCGAAAGCACCGTCTCTAACAAGACCGACGCGGTGGCAAACATCCGCACGGAGGAGATGTTGGCCCTCCCGATGCTCCTCGGCGCAAAGTGCATCGGCGTCGCCGAGTTCATTAACAAGACCGAGAACCGGCAGTTCGATGCCAAAGACCAGCAGAACGCCGAGCGCGGGCTCGCGTCGCTGTCGGCCAAGGTGGCGGAGTTCGTCCAGGACCCGAACAACTTCATCCAACTCGGCATCACGCCTAAGACTAAACCGGAGGAGGCGACGGTCCTCTTCGGCGACCTCTCGAAGTCATCCATGTTGCTCGCGCGCTTCGACGCCTCCGCGGCCCTCGACTTCCTCAACGAATATTTCGAGACCCTCTGCGGCATCGCCATCGCACACGACGGTGCGATTGACAAGTTCATCGGCGACGGGTTCATGGTTACATTCAACGTACGGCGCGCCGTCGCCCAGCACGAAACGAAGGCCGTCGCGGCCGCGTTGGAGATGCAGCAGGGCTTTGCGGAGGTCATGCGGAAGTGGAAGGTCTTCAACATCCCGGTTATTTATAATCGGATCGGGATCGAAAGCGGCCCCGTCCACAAGGCGGAGATGGGGCACTCGCTCTACCGGCAGTTAACCGTGATGGGCGAGCCGGTTAACCTCGCCAGTAACCTGTGTGACTTGGGCGACCGCGACAGAAACGTTATCCTCATCGGGGACAACCTGAACCGCCTGGTCTCGCCGCAGTTCATGACCCGCCCTCTGCCGCCCGAGAAGTTGCAAGGCTTTAAGCGGAACCTCGCGGCCTACGAGGTGATAAGCCCCGGCGGCGCCGGTGCCGCGCCGGGGGGCCGCCCCGCAACGTGAGGTGCCGCGCCGGATGGAGCCGGGGCGCGAGTACGAATGGTGAAAGACGTGATTGAAACCGAAAGGCTCGTCCTACGGATGTTCCGCGAGTCGGACACGGACGCCTACGCCGACATGGTCGGCGACCCGGAGGTGATGCGCTTCCTCGGCGGCGGCAAGCCCGTGCCGCGCGCCGAAGCCTGGCGCAACATGGCGATGATGCTCGGCCACTGGCACCTGCGCGGCTACGGTTTCTGGGCAGTGGAGGAGAAGGCGAGCGGAGAGATGGTCGGACGCATCGGCTGCTGGAACCCTGAAGGCTGGCCCGGGCTTGAGGTCGGCTGGACGCTGCGCCGCCGCTTCTGGGGCCGCGGCTACGCGACCGAGGCCGCGCGCGCTTCGATGAACTACGCTTTCACCACGCTCGGCCAGACGCGCGTCATCAGCCTCATCGCGCCCGAGAACGTTAACTCAATCCGCGTCGCCGAACGTCTCGGCGAGAAGCCCGAAGGCGAATGGGAGGTCTTCGGGACGAAGGTGATCATCTACGCTATCGGGCGCGAGGAGTTCGAGAAGGCAGTAGCCCGACCGTGAGGGAGGGCGTCCAGTGAGAGGATGAAGGCGGAAGGATGAAGGATGAAGGGACGGCAGTTAAGGCCCCCTTCATCCTTCCGTTAGCGTATGGCCTCGAACTCGGACTCGGCGTGGTCGCCGGCGACCTCTTCGAGCTTGACGCGGCCGCTCGGGAGGATTTCGGCGACGCGGTAGGTGCGCTCGGCGCGGCTGCGGCCGGGCATCAGCTCGGCGCGGAAGGTGACGGGCATGCCCGGCTGGGCCCAGCGGTCTTTCTCGCGGCGGTTGTACTCCGGGTAGATCGACTTCGACTTCTCGTCCCCGCCGCGACGCCTGAGCAGCAGCGCCGCCCCGACCGCCCCGGCGGTCAACCCCGCGAGGCCGGCCAGCGCGCCGAGCCAACGTCCCCCACGCCTCTTCTTCACTTCCTTAGCAGAGCGGGTCGAGCTTCTCGCTGATGATCGGCAGGCCGCTCAAAGACTTCTCGGCGTTGATGGCCGTGTAGTGCTGCCACTCCTCGGGCACCTTGTCCTCGGCGAAGATGGCCTCGACCGGGCACTCGGGGACGCAGGCGTCGCAGTCGATGCAGGTCTCGGGGTTGATCCAGACTGCGTTGTCGTCCAGGTGGAACGCCTCGACGGGGCAGACGACCACGCAGTCCGTGTAGCGGCAGTTCACACACGGTTCGCACACGACGTAAGTCATTAACAGAAGCCTCCTCGGAAATTTTGGATGACGGCGGCGGCGCGGACGTTACAGAAGCACTCGGCGGGTGCGGCTCCGGCCGGCTATCAGGGAATGCTTACCTCGCCCGACATATTAACCACGAACGCGCAAGATTTAAAAGCCTAAATTTCAGTTTTCAGTCTTTAGTTTTCAGTTTTCAGTTCAAGCGCGGGCGGCGCGGAATCCGGTCAGTACCACCCGCTACCGCGGGCGGGTCGTACGGCCACAGCTTGACGATTAATGAGAGGCCGTCTGTCATCAATCCTCAAGCCGCCGCCGAGAAACCCACCCGCTACCGCGGGCCGTACTGACGCCATTGCACACGGCGCTGCGTAACTCATCTCCCCCAGTTCGCGCGCGGCACTCCGCCTGAGAAGTCGTAGAAGGCGAGGTCTTCGTCGGCGAGCATCTTGGTGAGGAGGATGATCTGGCCCGTGTGCATGGAGAAGTGTTCGACGGCGTGGAAGACGGCCGCCAGGAGCGTCACGTCGAGCCCCTGCACCCGCCGCGTCTCGACGAGCGCCGCCGGGCCGAGCCGCGCGAGCGCCTCGTCCGCCTCCGAGACCGCGGCGCGCAAAGCGCTCAGCAGTTCCTCGCGCGGCAGACTCCGGCGCTCGGCGAACTCGCGGTCGCGCGCGCGCGCGTCCCGCGCGCCGCCGACGCCGCAGACGACCCACTGCCGCAGGTTGCCTTCGAGGTGTAGGAGGAGGTTGCCGACGCTGTTCGAGCGCTCGGACGCGCGCCACCAGACCTGCTCGTCGGTGAGGCGCTCAAGGCAGCGCTCGATCTTCGGCAGGTAGTCCTCGCGCAGGTGCCGCCGCGCCTCCGCGAGGAAGGCGCGCCCCGTCTCCTCACTCACTCGCCGTCCCCCGGCCGCCTCTTGTGCTTGGCCTTGCGCTCGGCGGGGTGCGCGCGGTCTTCGGGCTTGGCGCGAGAGAGGGGGTGTCCGTGGGGGGCGACGGGCCTGCGCGTCGAGGCGAAGAGCGGGCGCTCCTCGCGCTTGCCCGCGCGCTTCGTTCCTGTCTTCTTCATTCGGGAGCCTCCGAGTCTTAGGCCGTTGCCGCGCATGCTACGGCCGGCCGGCTCCCGTGTCAACGTTCGCGCGCGGGGCGGCCGGGCCCTGAGCGTTACGCCCCGGCCGCCTCTCGCTGCTGCGAACCTTTGAACTGTTGCTTGGAGCGCTTCCCGTCAGTTGGAGACTTGAGGAGGGGCGGGAGCGCCTTCGGGTGTCTATGCCTTGCTCGTCTGCGGGGTCGCGTCGGCGAACAGAGTCTTGATCGCCTGCGCCGTCTCGGAGCGGCGCTTCTGCTGAAACTCGTTGACCCACTGCGAGACGGTCGCGACCATTTCGCGCGCGGCCTCCTTGGCGGTCGCGCGTTCGGCGACCGGCTCGGCCACCGCGGGCTGTTGCTGGCGATTTCTCTCGCCGCGCTTGATGACTTTGATCGGGATTTTCTTCTTCATGACCTTATGTTCCGTTTTTACGAATCCGTGTTCGTGTGAATGTAAGACGAACGAGCCGGCCGTAAAGTTCCCTTTTGTTCGGTTACCGCCTGCCCGCCGGGCTCGCCACGGGAAAGAGCAAATCGAGGGCCACGACCTCACCCGCGACACGGGGGCACGCCGCAACTCATCGGTCGTGAGAACGTCGCAATAAAACTTTGACATCTCAGGCCGGACGGCCACGCCTGCGCGAGGTTTTGCAGGAAGGTTCCGTGGGAGCAACATAGAAGATGCGCGACTGAGCCCTTCTGTTGCCTGCCCCATTTCCGCGCCGGCCGCGACGGTTTTCCGTCGCCTCCCGCAACGGCCCCGGACAGAGCCGCCCGGCGCGTGGCCTCTTTACGAACAGCACCCGAAGCGTTGCCCGCGCGTTCGCAGAATGCCAAGCCGAGACCGCGCACGCGCTCTTTGCCAAAACCGACCGACGCGCCTCACCCTCGACGGTCGGGGCTCCGAACCGACCCACCGCCGAAAACCCGGGCGATTCGCCGACAAACTCAAACAACTCACGCCCGCGCCCGCGTCGCCGCGAGTTGGCATATGCGTTGCCCTTCCGCCGTGCGTGATGATCGTGAGCGAACTCTTCATCATCTACCTCGCGGCGGCGGCCCCCTTCGGCGTCGCGCGATTCCTCTCGGAGCACTCCTCCGGCGCGCCCAAAGGGAAGGCGCTCTTCAGAGCCGCGGGGGCCGCGCTCGCCTGGCCTTTCGCTTCTCTTCCACGCCTGCTGCGCCGTCTCTCTTCTTTAAGGACGAAGGGGACGAAGGCCGCAGAGGTGCATGCGCCCGACGAGCGGCGCGTCGAGGAGGTGAAGCGCGCGGCCGTCAACGCCCTGCGCTCCGTCGAAGACCTGCTCCTGGAGGCGGGCGCGCTCGAAGAAGAGTCGGAGCGCCACAAGCTCTACGCCGCGCGCGAGTGCGTCGAGCGTTACGCGGGACTCGCCGTCGCCTGCGCTACCGCGGCGGCGGACGCGCGACCCACGCCGCGCGAGATGGAGTTGTGCCGCATCGCCGGCCGCGGCGGCGACGACCTGCTCGTCGCGGGCCGCTGCGTCCACCGGCGCAACGTCACGCGGCTCGTCGCGCACCGCGAGCGCGCCGCGGGCGAGCTCGTCCACGCGCTCGCCGCTGTCGGCGAGGCCGCGCTCAGGACAGTTCAACGGACGCCCGCCCCTGACTCCTCGGAGCAGTTACGAGCCGCGGGCGCGCGCCGGATTCCGTCAGACCCGCGCCGGACTTCGGAGGCGCTGTCGCGCGCGCTCTCGCGCGTCGTCGAGCTGCTCTCGCTCTTCGACGAGCGCGTGGCGCTCGTCTCCGTGGCGCGGATGCTCGACGCCGTGTCGGCGGCCGAAGCGCAGGGCGTCGGTGAAGGAGAAGAATCATGTACGACACAGGCGGTTCCTACAGCGTTTGTCGGCCCGCGACTCAGGACCTCCACATCGCGCAGCGCATAGGCTGGCTCCGGCAGGAGCTTGACCCCGAGGTGCAGCGCCGCCGTCTCATCTGGGAGAAGGAGGAGAACCGCGCGCTCTCCATGCAAAGGCCGCTCACGACCGAGCAGGCGTACCGCCTGTTCGGCACCTTCCTCGGCCTGCTCCCGCCCTTCGCGCTCTTCGAGCGCTTCCTCGCCTCGACGCGCGGCGACGATGCCTTCTGGGTGGTCGCGCTCTGCGTCGGGATGAACGTCGTCTGCTGCGTCGTCGGGCGCTGGTTCGGCGGCTACCTCGGCCGCTGGGCGGGCGACCCGCGCACCCGCACGCGCGCAGCGTTCGCCCTCGTCGTCTTCGTCATGGCCGTCGCTTGGAGCGTGGTGATGGGTGGACTCGGCGGCCTGCTCTTCTTCGGCATCGGCGCGATCTTCGGCGTCTTCTTCGCGGGAGCGGTGGCGCTCGCGGCCTTCCCCGCCTTCGCGATTCTTCACCGGCTCCTCTCCCGCGGTGGTATGATTGAGGCGCGCCACGTCCGGCCGCTCGCGTTCGGCATCCCTTTGACGATAGCCGCGATGATTATGAGCCCTTGGCTCAAGTAGACAGTAGTCAGTAGCCGGTAGCCAGTAGCGCTCCGCGCCGCGGAGGTTGAGGATGACAGCCGCGCGGTTCGAGCGACGACGGTTTTCCTACTGACTACTGTTTACTGTCTACTGACTACTTCTTCGTCCATGCTTCTCGCGCTGCTGCTGCTTTCGCTCTTCACGCTCGTGCTGCTCGGCTTCTACGTCTTCGTGGCCGCGCCGCGCAGCCGCGGGCACCAGACGTTCGCGGCCTTCATCGCGTGCCTCGCGCTGTGGACGGTCAACGACATCGTGATGTGGGGCTTCGGCGGCGGGCGCACGCTCGCGGCGTGGTGGGCGGGGACGAGCTTCGCGCTGGCGCTCCTCCTGCAGCTCGCCTTCGTCGTCTTCGCGTGGGTCTTCCCGGAGAACTCGGAGGTGCCCGTCGGGCGCGCGGCCGTGATGTTCGCGCCGGGGCTGGTGCTCGTGCCGGCGGCGCTCGCCGGGATGATGTGGAGCGGCATCGAGTTCGACGGCGAGGACTTCAGGATTCGTCTGACGCCGCTCGCCTACGCCTTCGGCCTCTACATCTACGGCCTCTTCGCCTACGGGTTCGCGCTGCTCTACGGCAAGTGGCGGCGCTACCGCGGGAGCCTCTGGGGCAAGCAGCTCGGCGCGATCCTCTTCGCGCTCGTCGTCACGGCCGTCCTGAAGACGGCGGCGAACATCGTGCTCCCGCTCGCGGGCGTCTACACGCTCCTGCCCGTCGGCTCGGTCTTCGTCCTCGTCGGCGCGGTCATCTACGCGTACGCCATCACGAACTTCCAGCTCTTCTCCATCCAGTCGGCGCTCGACCAGTTCCGCCTCTTCCCCATCGCCTACAAGGTCGCCTTCTCCATCGCGGCCGTCGCCGTCCTGAGCTTCGCGCTCTTCCAGATTCCCATCGTCTGGTGGAGCTTCACAGACCACACGGCCGAAGCCTGGAAGCGCTACCTCGTCTTCAGCGTCATCACGGCCCTGGTGCCGAACCTCCTGCTCGTCGCGCTCGTCATCCGCACCATCTCGAGACCTTTGCGGAGGCTGACCGAGGCGGCCGTGGACGTGGCGGGCGGGGCCTACGGCACGCAGGTCGCGCTGAAGAGCAACGACGAGGTCGGCCTGCTCGCCGCCTCCTTCAACGAGATGAGCCGCAAGATGGCCGAGGACATCGAGCGCCTGCGCGCGCTCAACGAGCACCTCGTCCGCGCCGAGAAGCTCGCCGCCGCGGGCGCGCTCGCCGCCGGAGTCGCGCACGAGGTCAACAACCCGCTCGCCTCCATCTCCTCGCTCATCCAGATCATCCAGTCGCGCCCGCTCACCCCCGACCGCGAGGCCGAGACGCGCGAGATGCTGCGGCTTATCTCCACGCAGATCGAGCGCATCTCGCAGGTCTTGCGCGACATGCTCGACTTCGCGCGCCAGCGCCCGCCCGCGCGCGCGCCGCTCGACCTCGCGCGCGTCGTCGAGTCCTCCCTGCGCCTCGCAGCCTTCGACAAAGGCTTCAAGCGTTTGAAGGTCACGACCGACCTCGGCGGGCGAGTCCCGAAGGTCTCCGCAGACCCCGACCAGCTCCAACAGGTCTTCTTAAACCTCCTGCTCAACGCGCGCGACGCCATGCCCGAAGGCGGGGAGCTGCGCGTCCGCCTGAGCTTCGACGAGGCGGCGGGCGAAGTCTCCGTCGAGTTCGCGGACACGGGCCACGGCATCCCCGAGGAGGTTCTGCCGCACGTCTTCGACCCCTTCTTCACGACGAAGCGCGCGGGCGCGGGGCTGGGCCTCGCCGTCTGCTACGGCATCGTCACGGCGCACGGGGGCCGCTTGACGGTCGAGTCGGGCGGCGGGGAGCCGGGCACGACCGTCCGCGTCACGCTCCCCGCGGGCGGGCCGGCGGCGGCCGAACTTGCGCCGCGCGCGCCCGTTGTGCAGACTTCCGCCGAAGATTTGAAATTCGAGATTTCAAATCTGAAATAGACATGTTCAGCCGACGCATCGACGACGAGTTGGAGCTGCGCCCCGTGGACGAGCGGCTGGCGGAGGAGCTGACGGCGCTCGTCCGGCGCGACCTCGCGCACCTGCGGCCGTGGATGCCTTGGGCGACCGAGCGCTACTCGGTCGAGGACGCGCGCGAGTTCATCCGCCGCCAGGTACGCCAGTACGCCGAAGACCAGGGCTTCGCCACGCTCATCTTCTTCCGCGGCCGCGTCGCGGGGAGCATCGGCTACAACAACATCGACTGGTCGAACCGCAAGACCGACATCGGCTACTGGCTCGGCGCGGACTTCCAGGGGCGCGGCATGATGACGCGCTCGTGCCGCGCGCTGGTCGAGCACGCCTTCCGGGAGCTGCGCCTCAACCGCGTCGAAATCTACTGCGCCGTCGAGAACGTCCGCAGCCGCCGCATCCCCGAGCGCCTCGGCTTCACGCAGGAGGGCACGCACCGCCAGGCCGAGTGGGTGCACGACCACTTCAAAGACCTCGTCTCCTACTCGATGCTCGCGCGGGAATGGAAAAGAGAGTAGACAGTAGACAGTAGTCAGTAGCCAGTAGCGCGCCGCGGCCGCTGACGCTGACAACCGAACGGTACGGAATGAGAAGGGTTTTCTACTGACTACTGTCTACTGACTACTGTCTACTCCGATGAACACACAGCCACTCATCCTCGTCGCGGAAGACGAAGACCTGATGCGCGCCATCGTGACGCGCCTGCTGGAGGACTCGGGCTACCGCGTGGCGGGCGTGGCGAGCGCGGAGGAGGCGCTGGAGGTCTTCGCCGCCGAGGACGTGGCCGTCACGCTGACGGACATACGCATGTCGGGCATGGACGGCCTCGCGCTGCTCGACAAGGTTAAGGACATCGACCCCGAGGCGCTCGTCGTCGTGATGACGGCCTTCTCCTCCGTGGACTCGGCCGTCGCCGCCCTGCGCAAAGGGGCTTACGACTACATCACCAAGCCCTTCGTCAACGAAGACCTCTTGCAGTCCGTCAAGAACGCACTGCGCCAGCGCGAGCTGTTCCGCGAGAACCGTGCGCTCCGCCGCGAGCTGGACAGGCGCTACAGCTTCTCTGAGATCATCGGCACGTCCGAAGCCTTGCAGCGAGTCTTTCGCCTGGTCGAGAAGGTCGCGGCGACGAGCACGAACATCCTCGTCTACGGCGAGTCGGGCACGGGCAAGGAGCTGGTGGCGCGCGCCATCCACCACAACAGCCCGCGCGCCGACCGCCCCTTCGTCGCCATCAACTGCGGCGCGCTGCCCGAGACGCTGCTCGAATCGGAACTCTTCGGCCACACCAGGGGGGCCTTCACCGGCGCGACCACTTCGCGCCCCGGCCTCTTCCGCTCGGCCGAGGGCGGCACCGTTTTTTTAGACGAGATAGGTGAGATAAGTCAGGCTTTGCAGGTGAGACTCCTGCGCGCCGTGCAGGAGCACGAGGTGACGCCGCTCGGCTCATCCACACCGGCGCGCTTCGACGCGCGCATCATCTGCGCCACCAACCGCGACCTCGAACGCGAAGTCTCCGAAGGGCGCTTCCGCGAAGACCTCTTCTACCGCCTCAACGTCATCGAGGTGCACCTGCCGCCCCTGCGCGAGCGGCGCGAGGACATTCCGCTGCTCTCGCGCCACTTCGTCAAACGCACCGCACGCGAGCAGGGCCAGGACGAGAAGCCCATCGAGCCCGCGGCGATGACCGCCCTCATCAACTACAACTGGCCCGGCAACGTCCGCGAACTCCAGAACGCCATCGAGCGCGCCTTCACCCTGAGCGGCGAACGGCTCGACCTCGACAGCCTCCCGCCCCGCGTCCGCGACTCCGCGGGGAGTCACCCCGCCGTCCTCGACCCCGACGGCCTCCGCCCCACCCTCGACGAGGTCGAACGCCGCTACATCCTCGACACCCTCGCCCACACCAACCAGGACAAGGCCCGCGCCGCCAACATCCTCGGCATCGACCTCTCGACGCTTTACAGAAAGCTGAAGCGCTACGACGCGGTGTGATGTCTCGTCAATGGCGGGGGCTGTTAGCTCCGGCATATCCTGAAATTTCATCGGCATATCCTGATAACTTTTCTGCCATATAATGCCAGCACTGGAGTTTTCAAATGCAATTGAATCCTAGAGCGGCTCAGGCCCACAATGAAAGAGCCAATACCATATTTCCCCACCTTACTGCTCGCCCCTCACAGCGCCCGCGCGTCTCCATCCGCCGCTTCGTGCCAGACACACATGTGACAGCAACAATCCCCTTCCAAGACATCATCGGTGAAATCAAACTGATGCGTCGTGATCGCGAAGGAAATGAAGCTGGGAAGGGTTTTTACCATGAAGGGCAGACGGTAGAACTGGTGGGAGAGGGCTATCAGATACTTAAGAAGATAGCGATTGGGATGCATAAAGCACCCGACCTGCACATGTCGGTGAGCGTAGATTTTTTGATTGATCATATTTTTGAATGGGTGAAAAAAACCTTTAGACATGAGACTACGTTGCCCATGACGGAATATGTGTTAATGGAGTGCGAAAAAAGTATCGAAGAATATGAAGTGTGGATTCCCATTGCCTCTACCCACGTAGAGTCGGAATTCCACTTCGGTAAAATGAAAATAAGAACTATCACGAGAGAGATGCTGGACCAGCGGGAGGCAGAGTTTCGCCAAAGGCATCCGGAGTTGCCAGCCGAGGCGGACGAATTCTTCACTAGGTGGAGAAAAAAAATCTTGGGATTGGCTGCGGCAACAATGGAACTTAAAGCCGAACCAAAGCGCGCCTACGAGCTCGCTTCAAGCGAAGCTGAAAGAACCTTGGCCCTATTGCGGTGTCTCTCACCACAAAATGGCTTCCCGTTCGTGGTTAGTTACTCTGTCCCCTTAGGTCAGGAAGGTTCTCGGAGTTACCAATACCTCATGACTCAAGAGGGTAAGATAGTTTTTTCAACTAGCGGTATAGAGCTGACTCCTTTCGACAGGTGGACGATTGACAATGAGTACGTGGCGGAAATGAAGCAATTTGGGCTGGATAAATTGGATGAGCTTCTAAAGGACCCAAACCCCACGGCCTTTAAAAGAACGGTGCTCGATGCGCTACAACTCTATGGGAGAAGCTCAACATTAAGAGGGTCGTCGGACAAGCTGACTTACATATTGACCCCTCTGGAGGCTCTTCTTCTACCCAATAAAACGCAAAGCCCAGAGGACTTGGCAGAGAGGTTTGCACTTCTCGTTGATAGAACGCTTGAAGACCGCAAGCAGGTTTTCAATACAGTATTAAGTATCTATGATCGTCGTCTGAGCTTTGTTCACGGTGAACATACAGAGGCCGACATGCAACTGCTCGAAAGTTTTATGATTATGGCTTGGACGTTCTTCATCAACTGTATAGGTTATGCAGGCAAATATGCGACAAAGGATGAATTCATTCGCGCAGTAGATGACTTTAAACTCTCTGGTGGTTTGAGATGAAACTAGAAATCGAGCTGAGCCTAGCGCAGCAGATAAATGAAAGTGCGGAGAACTTAGTAAGCTTACTGCAAACAGCGCCGGAAAATCCTACTGATGTTTCCGAAGCGTTCCGGCCCAACCATCCTCAACTAACAGCCAGACTTATTGACCCCGAGATCCCACGTGGCCCTCTCCAATTTACAATTGGGACCAGTGGGGCAGAAGCAGATAGATTCTTTCCCGACCTCACTCCCCCGGTTGGGTTCTTCGATGAGGGACATGTCAGCTTTATTAATCTCTGCCAAAGAATTCAGCAGATAGACGCTCTAAACCCGTACGTGAGTCTTACCTACGTTGTGGAAATCGTATTCGAATGGATAAAGTTACGGCACTTAAAGTCAACCGACAAGCCTTTGGTGGATTATCTACTACTGCGGTGCATACGTTCCATCACACGGCAAGAAATATGGCTCCCGATCGTGGGCATCGACGTTGAGCATGAGATCGATATAGGCAAAGTTGTCATAAAGAAACTACGTCAACCAACTTGGCAGGAGTGGATGACGGAGTGGATCGTGCGACGCCCAGCAGAGGTTGCTAACGCAAAGAAGTTTCTAACCAACATAAATGCCGACCAAGTAATCGTAACCTCACAATTTGTCACAGCAGAGCCTATACGCGCTGTGGAGACAGCACTGACATGGACTCAGAGTGCATTGGAAATATTAAGCTATTTCGCACCTTCTAATTTTAACCCAGCCATGCCGATCATATGCGCAGTATCGGGCAATGAATTCGTGGAACGCCCGAGACATATGATCATACGAGATGGAGTGCTAGTTTCCGCTGGAGTAACAACGGTTAACTTACGTTACCGACACCCTTGGACAATAAAAGCCACCACTCTCGACAAAATGAAAGGTAAAGGTTTCGACACCTTAGTACGTTTAATTAATGAGAAGGAAGAAAACCTAACGGAATTTCAGATGGACATACTGCGAGCTATAAGTATTTTCTCGAAAGGTTCGCGTGCACAGAATCTTACCGATAAGCTTCTATATGCCGTTCTAGCCTTAGAAAGTATCCTACTCAAGGATCAAAGCGAATCTTTGCAAAAGCACATTGGGGAGCGGATGGCATTTCTTATTGGTCAGACATTGGAGGCAAGAAGAGACATTATCAGCAGCTATAAGGTAGCCTACGGCCTTAGAAGTGGAGCCGTACATCACGGACGACTGGTAACTGACGAAGAAACCCTTGGTATATTCCTGCCGAACACTTGGCACACACTTAATAAGCTAATAACTGAAGCAGATAGATTCCTCACGAAACAGGACATGATAGCGTTTGTGGACGACATTAAATTCATTCCGTTCAAAGACAGCGCAGCCTCATAAGAGAGCAAGAAACGTTAGTAGATGAGGTTTTCGGTGAGTAAGCAAACATCTCAGCTGAACGAACGAACTGAAAGGATTCGGGAATTCGTTACGTCATATCAGGAAACGCTGCGAACGTTGGTTGCGCGGCTCCCTGATGATGGAACCCTAATCCCACTTTCAATCGCCGCCGCATTGGGCAGGTGTGACATCTGGCCCTGCAAAGACGCCACGGTCGTTTTGACATATGACGATGATTCTGAGGCTCCTGTAGCAATCCAAGATCCTGTTGACGTTAAGTTTAGTGAATTCACAAAGGAGGGGGAACTATTCACCTTCTTCAATGAGAACGGAGAGAGGGTACCTATTAATATTTCCTTCCAACCTAATAATGTAGGCGTTCCTCCGGGCATGATTATCCCTGCCGATGATTTTTCTTTCTCCCGCTTCAGCATTGATCATTTGATCACGTGGTGGCCGCAAGGCGAGTCAGATGCACTTGACCTATCTAGAACAGTTTGCAGGCCTCGATTTAAGCGTCTCTCGCTCTTCGGCTTGTATGCATGGGATGGTGACCCAAGGGAGCGAGCACGGCAGGACTTCAGGGAGGGCTTCCTAGTTAAAAATATGCTTGGGTCGGGGCAGGAAGCACTTAATTCTAAAAGACGGGAAATGATCTTTAGTACCGCAGAAAAGCTTGTCAGCGAGTACGAAGCATTGCTCGATGGTAGCGGTGCGGATGATCAAGCACGTAACTTCCTTGCCAGGCATCCCGAACTGATCCGCGCGGAGCACTTACGCTGTTATAGAGGAACTGGTGCCGGTGAAGACATAGAACCCGACTTTCTTCTACTGGTTCTTGGAGAAGAAGAACTCGAGTGGACTGTTATTAAATTGGGCAGGGTTACGGATCACTTTTTCACCGAATCAAACGAACCGTCAGAATTTTTCACAAAGGCCCCATTCAGAGTCTCTAATGACTGGACGACAAGGCGTTGTTGTCGCTGGGGAAGCATCCTCCAGATATCGAAGAACTCTTTCTTCTTTACAAATGCTTCGGTGCGCCCTAAGTTGAATCCGAAAACGTTTAGAATTATTCGGTCAGCCTCAGTCCCTGGCTCCGGCATTTGGCCATTACCTACTATAGTGTGTAATTGTTGTAAAAAAAGACGCCACTCATCACTATCTAGTGGCACACCTAGGCTCTCCGTTACATGTCTAAGTGCCTCGGGGGCCCCCCTCAAATGAAGCCCCCGCACTATACTCAAATATCCCCTTTGCGGAGACACCCTACCGTCTTCCCCCTTTAATAGCCAGAACCAAGCATTTCCTCTGAAATTCTTAGAAAAGTCATATTTCTCAAAAGGAATGCGTGAGTAGGCAAGAACCTCCCGTAAATTCTCCACAATCACCTGTAGGTTTGTAGTAACTTTTCTGGATCGTAGTCCGCCTATCGGCCACAGATTCTGGTAACCAGCCTCGACAGCCTCCTTCAGGCTATTAAACTGTACCTCTTCATCTTCCCAGCGGCGCCGCGGAATAACCTTTGGCTCGTTCGTCCCAGGCTGAAAGATCACCGTGTCAAAATCTATATTTGCAGAGAAAGTATCTAGCGTCTGCGACACATCTACTTTGACATCTCGGCGCAGATAAATGGTGACCCGTGTGCCGGGATAATGCGGCGGGCCATCATCATTTACAGATGAAGGCTTAGTTGGGAAATCTGAGCGTGGAGGTTCGTCAAGGAGCTTAATTACGAAGTATTTGGTAGGGCCTTCGATCGTAATTTTGAGTGGCTGATGCCCTACGCGATAGGTTTCCACCTCTACGCGGTCGGCGACCATAAAACATGAGAGTATGCCAATGCCAAATTGTGAAGTCGCCTCAAGCTCGACCCCACTTTGTTTTAACCTAGCACGTTCTGCATCGAACTCTGCGGAGCGATAGTAGCTGCGCCCTACCCGCATGAAGTAGTTCTCAACAATCTGGCGGGACATGCCCATGCCATTGTCTTGAAAGACTATGCGTGGATTTTCAGAGTCATCAGAGTGATCCCAGACGGCGATATGCGGATTTTCTCACTTTATGCCAGAGCTAATAGGCGTTGCCGTCCCAATCTGTGCGCGGGCGTCGGCGGCTTTGACTTGGTCGTGAAAATGGTCGGGGTAGGCTTCGGCGGTTCGGTGCCGGGCGGCACGATCCAGAACTCAACCGTCGGAACTTCGCGATACCCGCCGTCAATTGTGACGACGCGCGTGGGATCAACGCCGCGGTCGGAGACGAGGTAGCTCTTGGCGTCTTCGCAGCGGCGCCCCGCCTCGCCCGGCCTGGTGCGTCGTCCGCCGTAGCAGATGAAGTAGCCCTGCGCCATTGGGTCGTTATTCAGTTCGATGGCGAGAACGTCGAGGCGGGACTTCTCCATGCTGTATCGGAGGTTCCCGTACTCGTCCACCTTTCGCGTCGTCGCGCGGTCTCCCGGTATGGTCGTGCAGCTATCCAAGATTGCACAGGAGCGTTCGTAGCCGATGACCTCGACGGTCGCCGTGACCGACCGGCCGGGCGCCTCCGAGGCGTTCACCGTTATCGCGCTTGTGCCTTGGCCGCTCGTGATCGTGCCGACCGAAACCTTCCATTTGAAGGTCGGCGTCACGTTCGGGTCGGCGCCCGAGAGGTCGGCGACGAAGGTCAGGCGCCCTCCCGGCCGCACCCGGTCAGGGCAGTCCACGTCAACATGAGGGCATGAGGTCGGCGTCGGAATCGGCAGGCTGCGGACGCTAAACGACCCCACGACGGTCGCATTGGCGAACGCCGCGCCGGGGTTGACGCCGCGCTCAACGGACGGCGGGGGGTCGTCCTGCACGCGGGTCTGTGCCCCCGCGGCCGACAACAACGCGAAGACGACGGCGAGCGCGCCTTTAGTCAGATTCATTCGCATCCCTCCCGTGCGTTCGTAGAAGTTGAGGGTCTGGCGGGCCGGGGCGTGCGGCGAAAAAGTTTTGCGAGGGCTTCCGGCTTTCCGAAAGTTCCCCGCGAAAGTTTTTACGCCCGGGCTACTCCTTCTTGTCGCCGCCGCCGCCGAGCATGCCGCCGAGGCCGCCGAGCACGCTGCCGGCCGCGCCGCCGAGGCCGCCGAGGTCTGCGCCGCCCCCGCCCCCGGCGCCCCCGCCGAGGAAGCTGTCGAGTTGGCCGGCGATGGGCTCCGGCAGGCGGCCTTTAATGAAGCCGAGCACGGTGATGACGGCCGTCTGCGCCTGCGCCTCGCTGATGCCCGTGCGCTCGGTGACCTGTCTGATTAGCTCTTCCATGGGTGGTTCTCCTCCTCTGTCTTAAAGGCCGACCGGGTCAGATGAAGACGACGGTCTGGAAGTTGGGGATGTCGAAGCGCTTGCGGCAGCGCTGGCAGGTGAGTTGGTCATCGACGCGCACCATGTAGTCGCGCGCCTTCTGGAACTGCGCGCGCTGCTGCTCGTTCATGCCGCGCGGCGGCTGGTTCTTCTTCGTGCGCCGCAGCCAGCGCACCTGGTAGTCGGCGCGCTCGCGGCAGTGCGGGCAGGAGTAGTTCGCGGGCTTCGTCTCGGGCCGCTCGTCGAAAAAATCTCTCTCGTTCATGCCGACATCATAGCAGACCGGGCGCGCAGTCGTTTACTTCGCCTTCGCGCGCCCGCGCCGCCGGTGGTGGATGACGATGAGCAGGCCGAGCAGGCCGTTGACGAGCATGACGGCGTTGGTGACGACGAAGACCCAGTTCGAGACGAGCCAACTGTAGACCGTGAAGCCGAGCGAGGCGGCCATTTGCCCGACGAAGAGCCACTTCGAGACGCCCTCGCTCGAACCCTCCTGCCACTGCTTGTAGACCTGCTTGGCGATGGTCAGGACGAGTATGAGCGAGCTGACCCACCCGACGGCCTCAACCAAAACTGTCGCCCCCTTGTTTGAATAAACTCCCTCAGCCCAGGAGCCTGCGCACGCTCTCGCGCAGCGCGTCCGGGTCGAGCGGCTTCGGCTCGTAGGCGTCCGCGCCCTGCGCGAGCGTGTAGGTCGCGTTCCCCGTCCCGAAGCCCGTGATGACGAGGATGGGCGTCGCCTCGACCTCGGACGCCGCGCGCACGCGCCTGACGAGCTGGACGCCGTCGGCCGTGGGCATCTGCACGTCGGTCACGATGAGGTCGGGCCGCTCGGCCAGGGCCGCCGCGAACCCACGCTCGCCGTCCTCCGCCGTGACCACGAGGTAGCCCTCGCGCTCCAGCGTCATCCGCACCAGCTCGCGCTCGACCTCGTCATCCTCGACGACCAGAATCTTTTTCATAGGTCATAGGGAGTCAGGAGTCAGAATAAGAGCCTTCTATTCTGACTCCTGACTCCTGACTCCTCGTCTTCACATATCTCGCGCAGGTACCGAAAGCTGTAGATGCCCGTGTCGTGGCCGTCGCTCCAGCGGAAGGTGAGCGCGTATCGGCCGACGAGGCCGACGTCCTCGATCTTCAGCTCGTCGGGGACGGTCTCCGGCTTGAGCACGCGCTCGCCGGTGAACTCGTTGACGCACTGCGCGCAGGGGCAGAGGCGGCGCAGCAGCGGCGCCGCGTAAAGGCACGCGCGACCGTCGCCCCATGTGACGCGCAGTTCGGCGTCCGACTCCTGCATAATCTCGCGCGGCTCCACGGCCGGCCCGCGCCTCGGCGCATTGCTCATAAAAGAAGTAGGCAGTAGGCAGACGGCAGTAGGCAGCCGCCCCGCGCTACGCACGTTGAAATATTAACCTTCGACTCACGGCAGAAAGGTTCTGAACTGCCCACTGCCGTCTGCCTACTGGTTCTCCTTCACCGCCTGCTCGACCACGTCCGACGTGATGTCGAAGTGGGAGGCGTTCCAGACGGCGCGGCCGTTGCGGAGGACGAGCGCCTGGGGCGTCTCGTGGCGGACGCCCGTCCGCTGCTCGACCTCGCGCGAGACGTCGCGGCTCTTCTGCACCACGACGATGGAGACGGGCGTCTTGACCGCCGTCATCTGGCTGTAGGCGCGCGCGCTGATCGGGCACGCGTTGCTGTGCTTGAAGAGGAGCACCGGCTCCGTGTGCGACCGCGCGAACAGCTCTTCGAGCGCGGCGGCGTCTGAAACAGGGCTGAAGTTCGCTTCCATCTCGTTCCACCCTCTGCACGTCCAAATTTTCGCGGATATCTTTGAGCCGATATTAGCCCGGCACCTGTTGAGAAGGCAAAAGGCCAACAAAGCCGTGAACGGTAAACCGTGAACCGTGACAAGAGAAGAACTGTCTTCTCACTTGTCACGGTTCACGGTTTACCGTTCACGGCCTTTTCATTTGTGCGTGAGGATGATTTCGGTGACGAGCACGTCGGCGTCGGGGGATTCGTTGACGCGGACGATGGCGGGGCGGGGGTCGTCCTTCTTGACCTTGAGGCCGCGCTGGAGCGTGCCGGGGATGGAGGCCGGCACGCTCAACTGCGCGAGCTGCACGTTCTTCGCCTCGACGACGCCCCGGCCCTTCGCGCCGCCGCCGCCGGTGATGCGCGCCCACTGCGCGGGCGTCGGCTTCCACGCGCAGTCTTCGAGGTTCTTCCCGCAGAACTTGATGAGCGCCGCGCCCGCGGGCACGTCCGCCAGAGGCTGGCGCGAGAAGACGATGTAGAGGTGCTCGGTGGCCGGCGGGTCGGTCACGTCGATGAAGTATTCCACGTCGGCGGCCGGGCCCGTCGGGAAGGTCGCGCGCGCGTGCGCCTGCACGGCGTTCGCGCCGCCCTCGATCTGCGCGTTGGGGAAGAGCAGCTCGGGGTTGCGCCCGTTCTCTGCGCTGAAGAGGTAGAGGTAGCCGTCGGCGTTCGTCTCAAGCGCGACGGCGAACCGGTCGCCGGTCCTGAACTCGCGCTTGGGGTCGGCCACGTAGAGGCGGCCCGTGTCGTCCTTCATCAGGATCGTGTAGCCGAGCGCGAGCGGGCGCAAAGGGCCGCCCGCCTTAACGAACTCCGACCCCCCGCCGGGAGCCGACTGCCCCGCCATCTCAGACCCGCCGCCGCCCTTGCCCGACTTAACGTCCAGCACACCCTTCCTGGGCGGAGTCTTGCCGGAAGCCACGTCGCCCGACGCCGGGCTTTTCCCAGACGACTTCCTGCGCGACGTGGACGCCGCCTGCTTCCGGCCCGCGCCCGACTTCTTGGCCGACGGCTCCTCGAAGCTCACGCCGCGCGTGGTGACGAAGTCGTCGATGACCTGCTCGTCATTCTTCTGCCCCTCCTGCGCGAGCGCAACGAGGCACGTCGAAACGACGAAGGCGGCGAGAGTCAGAAGGGTTCTCAGGCGCATGTGTGTTTCTCCTTGCGAGGCGGAAGCCCGACCGTCGGGGAGGGCGTATGTCCTTCAATGCTACGCGTCACGGATGTCGGCACGCCCCCCTTGACGGTCGGGCTTACTGCCGGCGCGTTCAGCGATGATCTATCCTAACGTCATAAATGAGTGGGCGGCCGGCTTCGATGGCCGGTTCGGGCGCGAGGACGACGATGCGGCGGTCGTCGCCGTCGCCCCGGACTGTGACCTCGGGCGCGTCCGACTTGAACTGCGCGCGGAAGTCCTCCAACTCCTTGACCTCCGCGGGCGTCAGCTCGTGCAGGTACTCGCCGGCGAGGAAGGCGGGCGAGGCTATCGGCGTCGGCGAGAAGATGAAGGTGAACTCGTCGGCCCCGGGGTTGTCGTCGAGCTTGAGCCGCGCGCCCCCCATCGAGGGGAACGCGAAGTCCGCGCCGCCGCCGACGAGGTTCGTCTTCAGCTTGCCCGCGCCCCGCGCCGTCAAAAGCATCACCTGCGCGTTGCCGCCCGCGGCCGGGCCGACGATGTAGAGGTAGCCGCGCGTCTTCGGGATGAAGTGGAAGCGGAAACGCTGCCCGGACTTGAGCGCCGCCGGCGACTCGGCCACGCGCTTGCCCGCCGCGTCCTCGGGCTTCTCGAACGCCTCGAACCAGAGGCTCGCCGCCTCGGCCCTCGCGACGGCGGGAGGCCGCGCGGGCTGCGGCGGCGCGGGAGTCGGCGTAGGCTGTGTCTCCGCGCGCCTGCCCTTCAAGACCAGCCAGCCGCCCACGCCCAGCACGAGCAGCAGCGCGACCGCGCCGCCCGCCAGGAGCGGCGCGAGACTCCTGCGCGGCTCCGGCGCGGTGACCGACACGCCCGCGCCCTGTTGTGAAGTCTCCTGCCCGCCGTCAAAGTAGCCCGTGTCGGCCCTCGACTCCGAGGTGACCGTGGCGCGCGCGCCCTCGCGCCGCACGCCTCCGCTCGTCACGCGCCTCGAATCGCCGGCGCTCGTCTCGCGCCCCGCGCCCGGGGACTCCGCCTCGCTCGTCACAATCGTCTCGGCCGTCGCGCTCTCGCGGCCGGCACTCCGCGTGTCGCGCACGAGGTTCGAGGTCGCCACTCCCCCGGCTGCGACCTCGCGCGTTCTGGGGCCGGAAGACTGCGAAGCGCCCGCGTCGGTCGAGTGTATCCCGCGGGCCCGCGTGCGCGGCGGGAGGCCGAGCGCGGCGCGCAGCTCTTCAATGAACTCGCCGGCCGTCTGCGGGCGGTCGGCGCGATCCTTCGCCATCGCGCGCGCGACCGCGAGGCTGAACTCCTCCGGCACTCCCGCCCCGGCCCCGCCCAGAGGGGGCGGCGTCACCGCGACGTGCTTCTGCCTCAGCTCGGGCAGGGTCGTCCCCGTCAAGGGCTTCCTGCCCGCGACCAGCTCGAAGAAGATGACGCCCAGAGAGTAGACGTCAGTCCGCCCGTCCACCTCCGCGTTGCCGTCGCGCGGCAGCTCGCCCCACTGCTCGGGCGACATGTAGTAGGGCGTGCCGAGTATCTGCCCCGCGATGGTCAGGGAGGTGACGCCCGTCGCGTGCACGTCGCCGCCGACTATCTTGGCGATGCCGAGGTCTAAGACCTTGACGACCGTGCCGCCGCGGCCGTCCGAGCCGAGCATGATGTTCTCGGGCTTGAGGTCGCGGTGGACGACGCCGCGCGCGTGCGCCGCGTCGAGCACGTCGGCCACCGGCTCAAGGACTTCCAGAGCCTCGCCGGGCGTGAAGCGGCCCCGCGCCTTCAGCTCCTTGTCGAGGGTGTGCCCCTCGACGTACTCCATGACCATGTAGACCTGGCCGTCGCTGCCCGAGGAGAGGTCGTAGACGGTGACGGAGTTCGGGTGGCGGAAGGCGCGCGCCGCCTTGCCCTCGCGCTGGAAGCGCTTGAGCCACTCGGCGTTGCTGCGCATCTCGGAGCGCAGGGTCTTGATGACGACCTCGTCGCCGAGCAGGATGTGGCGCGCGCGGTAGACGGCGCCCATCCCGCCCTGCGCGATGAAGCCCTCAACACGGTACTTGCCGTCGATGACGCGGCCGACGAAGGACTCGGGCGACTCACTTAAGACCTCGCCGTCGTCGGGGCAGAAGGTCTGGCCTTCCGCGAAAGTCTTGTTGCAAGTGGAGCAGAACTTCATGGGGGTCATCTTAAACGTCTACAAGTTGGGCCTTCGGACGCCCGGCGTGAGGACGGAAGTCTAGCACAGAAGGAGAGTAGGCAGTAGGCAGACGGCAGTAGGCAGTTATAGGCAATTTTTGATTTTAGATTTTTGATTTGCGATTGAAGACGAGAGCCGCGCTGCTCAAATCGCAAATCAAAAATCTAAAATTTCCCCTGCCGCCTACTGTACTTTCCGGAACAAAAGAGGGCAACCAAACGTTAACAATGTTAATCGAATAGACGCACCGCGCACCCGGCGCGCGGCGCTTTCGAGACGTTGAAGCTCCTCGCAGCGCTCCCCGCGAAAGTGACCTGCCGGCCGCACGCGTCTGTGTGAGACTATGTGGCTTAACACTTTCATGGAACGCCGTTCGAGGCCCTTCGTCGTGACCGCCGCGCTGCTGCTGGTCGCGCTGCTCGGCGTGTTCGACTACCTGAACGGCCCGGACTTCTCGCTGCTCATCTTCTACGCCGTGCCCGTCTTCATCGCGTCGTGGTACGCGGGGCGCGGGGCGGGCGTGCTGGCCTGCGCGGCGAGCGGCCTCTCGTGGTTCGCCGTCGCGCACCTGACCTCGGAGCACTACGCGAGCCCGCTCATCGCCTACTGGAACGCCTTCGTCCGCGTCAGCTTCATCTTCATCCTCGCGCACCTGACCGCGGCCTTCCGACGCTCGCTCAAGCAGGAGAGGGAGCTTGCGCGAACCGACTACCTGACGCGCGCCTTCAACAAACGCGCGTTCGCGGAGGCGGCCGAGGCCGAGGTGCAGCGCGCGCGCCGCCACGGACACCCCTTCAGCGTCGCCTTCATGGACGTGGACGACTTCAAGCTGGTCAACGACCGGCTCGGCCATTCGGCGGGCGACCGCCTGTTGAGACTCGTGGCCGACACCGTCCACGCGAACGTGCGCGCGGTGGACGTGGTGGCGCGGCTCGGCGGCGACGAGTTCGCGGTCCTGATGCCCGAAACGGACGACCGCTCGGCGCAGGTCGTGCTGCGCCGCGTGCGCCGGCAGCTCCTCGAAGCCGCGCGGCGCGAGGGCTGGCCCGTCACCTTCAGCGCGGGCCTCATCACCTGGGTCGAACCGCCCGACAGCGTTGACGCCATGCTGCGCGCCGCCGACGAGCTGATGTACACGGCCAAGCGCCACGGCAAGAACGCCGTCCGCCACGCCGTCTCGCCGCGCCCAGCCCACGCGGCTTGAGGCATCCGCGCGCGGGGCTTTCGTCGTACTATCTCCTGTTCCTGAACTTTTGCGGACTGGAGAACTCGCGATGCTCGCCTCCCCTTCCGAGGGACGCGCGGCCGAGACCGACCTCGTAGAGCCTGCCTCGACCCGGCACTCTTAGCTGCTTCTGCTCGCGGCGCTGCCGCTGATGCCCTTCGCCAACGGGACTTCGAGCTTCCCCGCGGCCGCGTGGCTCGCCCCGGCGTTGCTGCTCTGCTTCGTCCGCTCGCGCCCGGCCGCGCGCGGTCTGGCACTCTCCTTCCTGGCCTTCTACGCCGCCTGGTGCTTTCAGTGGCGCGGCGTCGTGCGTCTGCCCTGGGCGGCCTTCCTCGTCGCGGGCGCGGTGCTCGCCTTCGTGGGCTTCCTGCCCTACGTGGCCGACAGGCTGCTCGCGCCGAGGCTCCGCGGGCTGAAGGCAACGCTCGTCTTCCCCGCGGCGCTCGTCACGATGGAGTACCTCTTCAACGTGCTGGGGCCGAACGGGAGCTGGGGCTCGCTCGCCTACACGCAGTACGGCAACCTTCCCCTTCTCCAAATCGTTTCGCTGACGGGGCTGTGGGGCTACGCGCTCGTCGGCGACGCGTTCGCGTGGCTCGCCGCCGCGGGCTTCCTGGGACTAACGATTCTCGCGGTGCTCCGGCCGGCGCGGTCGAGACTGTTGTAGTATCGGGGCGTGAACGACGCCGCCAGCAGACCCTTCTACGACGAGTACGCCTGGGCGTACGACCTCCTCACTCGGCCGCCGGGTGAGGGGCAGCTCGACTTCATCGCGGACGCGTTCGCGGGCCGCGGCGTCGGCGCGGGCACGCTCGTCCTCGACGCGGGCTGCGGCCTCGGCCGTCACGCGTCGGGGCTCGCGCGGCGCGGCTACGTGGTCGAAGGCGTTGACCGTTCGCCCCGTCTCGTCGAAGAGGCGCGGAGGCTTGCCGCCGAAGAGGGCGGACTCGCGGCCTCCTTCCGGGTCGGCGACATACTCGAACTCCCCGCGCCCGGGCGCTTCGACGGGCTCCTGTGCCGAGGCGTGCTCAACGACCTCCTGGACGGAAGGAGCCGCGAGCGCGCGTTCTCGTCCTTCGCGGGCGCGCTGCGGCGCGGGGGCGTGCTCGTGCTCGACGTGCGCGAGTGGGAGGCGACGGCGCGCAGGAAGATTCGCGAGCCGGTGTTCGAGAAGACGGCCGAGACGCCGCGCGGCTCCTTAACCTTCCTGAGCGTGACGCGGGTTGACCCCGGGACGCGGCGTCTGCTCGTCGAGGAGAGGCACACGCTGCGCGCGGGCGGCGTGGAGCGCGTCTCGGCCTACGACTTCCAGATGCGCTGCTGGACGCGCGAGGAGTTGGAGGCGCGCGTGGCGCGCGCGGGGTTCGGCCGCGCGGAGTTCTTCGGCGCGTACGACCGCGCGACGCCGGCCGGCGCGACCGACCGGCTCGTCTGCGTCGCCGACAAACTCACGTGAGGTAGTCTCACCCTTTTCACAAAGCTTTCGCTGTAGAAGCCTCTTTGACTCTTCCCGAACATCTCGGACGCTGAGAGGAGAGGAACCATATGCAGGGGCCTTTGCGGGCGATCATCGCGGGCGCGGCGGCGTGGAAGTTGGGCGGCGGCTGTATCTCGACGGTACTCATCTTCATCATCGTGTTCTGGGCGCTCGGCTACGTGAACTGCTGAAGGGCAGTAGGCAGTAGGCAGTTAAAGGCAGAACTAAGGCGCTTATATGAAGCGAGGCGGCCGGGTCTCGTCTGACCGGCCGCCTCGTTCATGTACGCAGCTTGAGTTTGCGCTTAACTGCCTACTGCCGTCTGCCTACTCTCCGAGGTATATCTGGCGCGTGTAGTCGCGCACCATGCGGTCGCTGTTGAAGGCGGGCGCGAGGGTGCGGATGGCGTGGCGCGTCATCTCGACCCAGCGGCGCGGCACTCCCGTCTCGTCGCGGTCGTAGAAGGTCTCGACGACCTCCGACTCAAGCACGCGGTACAAAGACTCGGCGTCGCGCCTGTCCATCTGCTCGGTGGTCTCGCTCAGGCCCTCCTCGCCCACGGCCCAGCCGTTCTGCCCGTCGTAGCCTTCGAGCCACCAGCCGTCCAAGACCGACAGGTTCAGCCCGCCGTTCATCGCCACCTTCTCGCCGCTCGTCCCAGACGCTTCGAGCGGGCGGCGCGGGACGTTCATCCACACGTCCACTGACTGCACCAACTGGCGCGCGACCTCCTGGTCGTAGTCCTGTAGGAAGACCGCTCGTTGCATGATCTCGGGGTCGAGCTCCCACTGCGCGATCTGCTGGAGGATGAGCTTCGCGCCCTGATCCTGCGGGTGCGCCTTGCCCGCGAAGACGAGCTGCACCGGGCGCGCCGGGTCTAAGAGCATCCGGCGCAGGCGCTCCGGGTCGGTCAGGATCAGGCCCCAGCGCTTGTAGGCCGCGACCCTCCGCGCGAAGCCGATGGTCAGGGCGTCGGGGTCGAACATCCCCAAGGCCGCCTCGGCCCACGAGCGCGGCTCGTGCTGTTGCAAACGCGCCTGGAAGAGGCGCTCGCGGACGAACGCGACGAGCCGCTTGCGCTGAAGGCGGCGCACCTTCCAGAGTTCCTCGTCGGGTATCTTATCCACGGCGCGCGACCACGCGTCGGCGTCGTGGAGGACTTCCGTCCAGCCCGCCCCGACGCGCTCCTCGAAGAGCGAGCGCAGCAGCGGCGAGACCCACGTCGGCGCGTGGACGCCGTTCGTCACGTGGCCGACGGGCACCTCCTCGACGCGCCGCTCGGGCCACATCTTGTTCCACAGCTCGCGCGAGACCTCGCCGTGCTTGCGGCTCACGCCGTTCGACGAGCGGCACATGCGTAGCGCCAGGGGCGTCAGCCCGAACAGCTCTTCGTCGTCACCCTCCTTCACGCGGCCGAGGTTGAGGAACTCGTCGCGCGTCAGCCCGAGCGCGTCCCAGTACCCCTGGCCGAAGCACTTCTCGATGAGCGGCGCGACGAACTCGTCGTGGCCGGCGGCGACGGGCGTGTGCGTCGTGAACGCGCAGCGCGAGCGCACGCGGGCGGCGGCCTCCTCGAACCCGACGCCCGAGTCGGTCAGCTCGCGCGCCAGCTCAAGCGTCAGGAAGGCCGAGTGGCCCTCGTTGAGGTGGAAGACGTGCGGCTCGATTTCGAGCTGGCGGAGCAGGCGGACGCCGCCTATCCCTAAGACCATCTCCTGCACGCAGCGGGTCTCGCGGTCGCCGCCGTAGAGGTGGCCCGTGATGAGGCGGTCGATCTCGTTGTTCCCCTCGACGTTCGTGTCGAGCAGGTAGAGCGGCACGCGGCCCACCTCGACGCGCCACGCCTGCACACGCACGTTCCGCCCCCGCACGAAGAGGTCGATGCGGACGGGCCCGCCCTCTCTGTTACGGACGAGTTGCATCGGCAGGTCGCCGACGTTGATCTGCTGGTACGCCTCCTCCTGCCAGCCGTCGCGCCGCAGGTGCTGGCGGAAGTAGCCGTGGTGGTAGAGCAGGCCGACCGCGACGAGCGGCAGGCCCAGGTCGCTCGCCGACTTCAAATGGTCGCCCGCGAGGATGCCGAGGCCGCCCGAGTAGAGCGGCAGAGAGTGGTGCACGCCGAACTCCGCGCAGAAGTACGCGACCGGGTGCTCGTGAGTGAGCGCGCGGGCGGAGCGTGCGGCCCAGGTCTCGTCGCCCGCGGCCATGTAGGCGTCGAAGCCCTCGGCGAGGCGGCGCACGCGCTCGACGTAGACGGGGTCGGTCGCCATCCGCATCAGGCTGTACTGCGGGACCTCCTTCAGGAGGCGGCGCGGGTTGTGCTCACAGTCGTCCCAGACCTCCTGGTCGAGGTCGCGGAAGACGGAGTGGCCGTCCGGGTTCCAGCTCCACCAGTAGTTGCGCGAGACGCGCTCCAGCGCCGCGATGGTCTCGGGCAGCGTCGCCGCCTCGGCGGCCTCTTCTCGAACTTGAGTCGGTTCGACCTCTCTCATCGTTTGAACCATTCTTCTCTACCTGAATCTCTCGGCCCTCCGCCCGCCGACAAAAAAAGCCGCCGGCCGACCGAGACTTCTTAGTGCGGCGCGGCGGGCGCATCCTCGCTAACTGACGAATTGATGATGGCGCAGAAAGACGTTCATGTCTCCCGTGGAAAAGAAGACGAGGCGGACTTCTCGGATCGTCCCGTCCCCGTCGAGGAACTCTGCAATCGAGCGGGAGGCGACGGCCGCCGCCTCTTCACGCGGGTAGCTGTAAGCACCCGTCGAGATCGAAGGGAAGGCCACGCTCGCGAGCGCGCGCGCCGCGGCCAGCGCCAGAGAGTTGCGGTAGGCGGACGCCAAAAGCTCCGCCTCGCGCCCGCCCTCACGGCCGTAGATAGGGCCGACCGTGTGAATCACGTACCGCGCAGGCATAAGCCCCGCGGTGGTGATGACGGCCTCGCCCGCCGGGAGGCCGCCGGGGTACTGCGTGCGGCGTATCTCACGACACTCTTCGAGTATCGAAGGGCCGCCCGCGCGGTGGATGGCGCCGTCCACGCCGCCGCCGCCGAGCAGAGTCGAGTTGGCGGCGTTGACGACGGCGTCAACCGCCTCGCGCGTGATGTCGCCGACCGCGACGCTCACCCGGCCATCCAGAAAGGTCATCTTAGTTTGTTCGGGAAACGAAGACCGATCACCGCCAGCGGGCAAAGATACACGCAGGGGGCTCAGACGGCAAGGAGCGGATGCGGACGGAGGCGAAAAGCTCAAGAAAAACGCGGTTAACTGAGCGGGTCATGAAGGGAGTTCGCGGGTGCGCCGCCGACGCGGCGGCCTGAGTCGGCGCTCTTTATTCTCCTTCTTCGGTCTCCTGCCCGGCCTCTTCGCCCTCCTCCGGCCAGCGCGGCTCGACCCAGATTTCGTCGAACATGTCCTGGCGCTTGAGGGCGTCGGCGACGCCTTCGGCCTTGCGCTCGGTGAGCGGGTGGCGCGGGTCGAGACTGTAGAGCTGGAAGACGCGCTCGTCAACCATCTCCAGCCCGAGCTGACCCAGGGGGACGCCGGGCGTGATCATCATCTCGTTGAGGTTGTGGATGCGGTAGCGGCCGGTCTGCTCGACCCATTCCTCGATGAAAGGGTCGCGCAGCGCGTGCTCCGCCTCGGAGACCGAAAGGTACGGGCCTTCCAGCATGAGGCAGTACTCGCCGGGGTGTTGTCCCTTCATGGCGTGAGCAGGTGGGAGGCGCGGGGAGCGAGGGCAAACGGCCGCGCCTGCCGCCGTGCACTTTAACACCGCGCGGCCCGGGCTGCCATAATTTTTTCGGCGCGGAAAAGGAGAGGGCGCCGCCGGAGTCCCCCGCCCCGCGCGGCGCCCTTCGCTTGTTGTCTGACGTTGACCTTAGTAGGCCCGGCCGCCCTGCTCGTTGAGCGTCCTCGTCAGGCGCGTGAAGTAGGCGTTGAAGGTGACGAAGTCCGAGCCCTGGAAGAAGGCGCGGCCGCCGGTCTCGTCCGAGACGCGGTTGAGCGCGCTCTGGCCGAAGCTGACGGCGCGGCTGTTCCAGCTCGTCAGGCCCGCCGAGGGTGCGTAGAAGGAGTAGACCGCGACGCCGCGATCCTTCGCCGCGCTCACGGCGCGTTTGAGGTCGATGGAATCGACCGAGGACGAGAAGTCGAACCCGCGCGAGGTGTCGAGGCCGTCCGAGACCAGCAGCAGCGCGTTGCGGTTCTCGCCGCCCGCGGGGAAGAGCTTGATGGCGTCCCGCACCTGCACGTAAGGGTTATAGGGCGAGGCAGAGGTCGAGCCAACGGGGACGCGCAGCGCGCGCGCCGCCGCCGAGAGGTCGCTCGTGAAGGGCTGGCGCACCTGCAAGGAGCCCGCGCGGATGTAGCCGACCATCACGGTCGAGCCCGCGGGCAGCTCGCGGATGAAGTCTGCGGTCGCGCGCAGTTCGTTGCCGACGCGCGAGACGAGGTCGTCCTGGATGAGCACGGCGAGGTTGACGGGCTGGCGGAGGCGCTCGGCCGCGGCCGAGTCACTCGCCTTCTTCAACTGCGCGCTCGCGGGCGAGGCCGCGGCGTCGAACACGGTGACGGCCAACAGCAGGGCCGCAAAGAGAGTGGATATCTTCTTCATAATCATTACTCCTGAAAGACCCGGGATGATATTAAGTACAGCCTTAGAACCGTCGCCACGTCGCCGGGTTTTTCGCGTCTTTTTTGATGCCCGGCCGTGCCCATTGGTTGGCCTCCGACGCGGCCGCGGCGAGCGCCCGGGAATAGAGTCCGGCGCGGCCGGGATTAAACATCCGGTGTGCCGCGCGCGGGTTGACGCGGGGCGGCGGCGGAGAGAAGCTTGGAGCAACGCGAGGGTTTCGGGGGGGCTCAAAGCCTTAACGAGGACGGCGCGCGGACTCAATCCGACGCGCGACGCAGGAACGTAACTGTCGTGAGCTTTGAACTGTCATGCTGATAAAGAAGCCGGACGACATCAAGAGCAGCGAGATCACCGACAAGCGCGTCTACCTCAGCCGCCGCAACTTCCTGCGCGGCGCGGCCCTCGCCGCGACGACCTTCGCGACCGGGGTCGTCTACAAACAGTTGCTCGCGCCGGAGGTCGAAGTGCCGACGCCGACCGGGAGGGTCGAGCCTGGCTCGCAGTCCGCGCCGAAGCAGTGGGGGCTGCCCGGCGAGGAGGCGACCAGCTACCAGGACATCACGCACTACAACAACTTCTACGAGTTCGGCACGGACAAGTACAGCCCCGCGCGCCGCGCGCAGAGCCTCGTGACGCGCCCGTGGACGGTCTCGGTCGAAGGCCTCGTCAACAGGCCGAAGGTCTTCGACCTCGACGAGCTGACGCGCCTCTTCCCGCAGGAGGATCGAATCCACCGCTTCCGCTGCGTCGAGGCGTGGTCGATGGTCATCCCCTGGCTCGGCTTCCCGCTCGGCGAGTTGATTAAGCTCGTCGAGCCGCAGGGCAACGCCAGATACGTCGCCTTCGAGACGGCCAACGACCCGAAGCGCAACATACCGGCGCTCAGCGAGTACGAGGCCGGGCTCGACTGGCCCTACGTCGAGGGCCTGCGCCTGGACGAGGCGCTGCACCCTCTGGCGATGCTGGCCACGGGCATCTACGGCGAGCCGCTGCTGCCGCAGAACGGCGCGCCCATCCGCCTGGTCGTGCCCTGGAAGTACGGCTTCAAGAGCATCAAGTCGGTCGTCCGCATCACGCTGACGGAGCGGATGCCGCCAACCTCCTGGAACCGCGCGAACTCGGAGGAGTACGGCTTCTTCTCCAACGTCAACCCCGACGTGCCGCACCCGCGCTGGAGCCAGGCCAGCGAGCGCCGCATCGGCGAATACACACGCCGCCGCACGCTTCCCTTCAACGGCTACGCCGAACAGGTCGCAAGCCTGTATGACGGGATGGATTTGAAATACTACTTTTAAGCGTGAACCGTGAACCGTGACAAGTTAAAACTGCCTTCGCTTGCCACGGTTCACGCCTCCTGTCACGGTTTACGGTTCACGGTTCACGGCTCTTATGGACATCAAATTCTACAAGCTCCTCGTCTTCGTCAACGCGCTGGTGCCTCTGGCGCTGGTGGGGTGGGACTGGCGGCGGGGGCAGTTGGGGGCGAACCCTCTGGACTTCGTGACGCGGACGACGGGGACGCTGACGCTCGTCTTCCTCGTGCTGACGCTGGCGGTGACGCCTTTGCGGAAGTGGACGGGCGCGAACTGGCTGGTGCGCCTGCGGAGGATGCTCGGGCTCTACGCCTTCTTCTACGGCGCGCTGCACCTGGCAGCTTACGTCTGGTTCGACAAGTGGTTCGACCTTCCCGCCATCGCGCAGGACGTGGCGCGTCGCCGGTTCATCCTCGTCGGCATGCTCGCCTTCACCTCGATGGTGCCGCTCGCCGTCACCTCCACCGACAAGATGATCAAGCGGCTCGGAGGCCGACGCTGGCAGAAGCTCCACCGCCTCACCTACCTCGCCGCCGCCGCGGGCGTCCTCCACTACTACCTGCTCGTCAAGTCCGACGTGCGCAAGCCCCTCGCCTTCGCAGTCGTCATAGCGCTACTTCTCGGCTACCGCCTCTTCGCCTCATACACGAAGGGCGCGACGCCGCTCTCACTCAAGCCGCAGCAGCCGCCGCGTTAGGACTCGGGAAGAATAATTAAGACAGACGGGACGCCCGCGGGGTCGTGGAGGCGGAGGTAGAAGTGGCCGATGCCGGCGAGGCCGAGGAGGAGGCCGGGCGTCTCGCCGCCTTCGAGGACGCCGCAGGGCCAGGGGCCGAGGGGCTTACGGTACTGTTCGACGCCGAAGCGCCCGACCTGCTCGGCGAGGAGGCGCGAGGAGTCGTCGCCGAAGACGCGCGCGGCGTAGAGGAGCAGTTCGGCGTTGCCCGCTGAGCCGTGGCAGAGCGAGTAGTTGGCCTGCCCCGGCGCGGCGAGCGTGCGGCTCGTGCAGCGGAGCGCGGCCTCCGCCTCGCGGCGGTAGATGTCGTCGCCGGTTAGAGCGTACGCGCGCACGCGCGAGAGTCCGATGCCGGGCGCGCCGTGGCACCAGGCCGTCATGAAGCCGGGCTGCCCGGGGTTGCCCGTCCAGGCGTCGTAGAGGCCGCGGAAGTCGGGCCAGTTCTCCTGCCGCGGGTCGAACCACTGCCGCTCGTAGGCGAAGCCCTGCTCGGCGGCGACGCGGAACTTCCCCTCTGCGGTCGCCTTCCAAAGCTCAAGCAGCGCCCAACTGATGCCGGCCGCGCCGTGCGAGAAGCCGTTGAGGTCTTGCTTGCGCTGCTCGGCCGGGACGTTGAGCGTGTTCCACGACCAGCCGCCTTGCGTCTTGCGCGCGGCCCCTATCAAAAATTCGCCGTGGCGGCGGGCGAGTTCGAGCAGGGGCCCGCGGTCGTACTTACTGCGTAGATGAAGTAAAGCGGGTATGGCACCGGCGCTTCCCGCGAGCACGTCCGTCGCGCGCTCGTCCGGCTCGACCTCGGCCAGCGCCTCGACGATTTGAAGGCCGCGGTCTACGAACTCCTGCTCGCCGAGCAGTTCGCCGATTCTCGTCAGCGCGTAGCCTATCCCTGTGTGCCCCGTGTAGAAGCCGACGCGCGCCTGCGCGGGCAACTCTTCGAGGCGCGAGAGGGCCTGGCGCGCGCCGCCGACCGCCGTTTCGCGGAAGAGCGGCTCGCCGGTCTTCCTGAAGACTTCGGCGAGGAAGAGGGCGACGCCGGAGGTGCCCGAGTAGAGTTCGGGACCGAAGGCGCGGTGCGCGACCGCCCACTGCCCGCCGACGAACTCCATCGAGTCGCCGAGCCAGTTGCAGCGCGCGCCGGCCCAGACCGCGTCGCGGCACAGGCGCGCGGCGATGAAGTCGGCCGCTTCGAGGAACTCGTCCGGCTGTGCGCTCATGCGGCCTCCCGCCGTAAATCGAACTCGTACTGGTCTACCGAGCGCGGGTTGAGGTAAGGCGCTTCGAGCCTGAGGCCGTAGGCGGCGAAGTGTCTCTCGACCTCTCCGAGCCGCGCCGCCTCGTCGCGGAGCCCCCGCGCGTGCGCGTTCAAGACTGCTTCGGCCAGGATGCGGCAGCGCTGCATGCCGAAGCTCTCGCCCGTGTACGGCTCTTCGGCGAGCGCGAGGCCCGCGGCGAGCGGCTTGGTGAAGAGCGGCGCGTCGGGGCGGAGGTGGAGCGCGACCTCTTCATAGAATCCCGCGAGGACGCGCGCGGTGACGCGGAAGAAGCGCTTCTCCACGTAGAGGACGGCCGCGTCGTTGCGCGCGTAGAAGGCGGAGTTGGTCAGGCACTTGAAGCGGAAGGGCACCTGGAAGCGGTTGAGGCCGCGCGTGACGGCGCGCATGAGCGCGACGGCCCCCTCGGCGCGCACGTTCCAGTAGAGGCGCGCGAGGCTGAAGTTGTCCAGCTCGCCCGCCTGCGCCTCGCCGAAGGCGAAGTAGAAGCCGGGCTGCATCGTCTTCGTCTCGCGCATGAAGAAGACCGAGAGGTTCATCCCCGGCCGCAGCGCCATGCCCGGCGCGTCGGTCGAAAGAAACTCGCCCGGCCAGAGCGCGCGCGTGCGGCCGTCCTTGTGCGCCAGCACCTGCCCCGAAGGCAAGACCTGATAGACCTGCCAGCCTGCGTCCCAGCGCTCGCGCGTCGCGTTGGCCTCCGAAAGCGACGGCGTGAGGTCAACGCCCTGCACGTTCGGAGGCGTCTCGTCGCGCAGCGCGCCGTCGAAGGTGCGGCAGTAGCAGTGTTGATAGAACGTCTGTTCGAGCAGCTTAGCGAGCGGGTTCGCCTGCCGCTGCTGCGCGAAGCCGCGGGCGTCGTGTAGGTGCTGTGCCTGCGCGCCGAGCGAGAAGTGCCGCCCCGCGAACGTGAACGAGTCGTTCGAGCGCACCTCGACGGCGCGGACGATCTTTCGGAGCTGTGCGTTGAGCTGCTCTCTCATCTTCGTCGCTTCTGTCAAAGGGCCAGAAGGCTGGCGACGGCCTCCCGTGGGCTCTTGAGGATGTTGAGGCTGAGCTGGAGCAGGTAGAGCGCGCTCGTCGTGATCTGCGGCGCGTGGAACATGTACTCGTAGGCGGTCTGAATCATGCGCGCCGCGCCGTAAGAGACGCTGCGCTCAAGGGCGTCGCGCGCCTCCTCGCCGCCCAGGCCCCGCGTCTCGACGTAGGTCTTCCAGAAGGCGCGGATGGCGGGCTGCATCTTCTCGACGGGGAACTGCGCCGCGCCGACCAACTGCTCGGCGGGCACGCCCGCCATCTGCGGCATCGAGAAGACCCAGAAGGAGAGGTAGGACTGGAAGACCGCGCCCGCGTCCCAGCACGCGTCGCCGAAGTCCGCCAGCTCCCAGTCCACGAGCCGCAGGCTCATCTTACCCGCGGCGACTTCTTCGTCCCCTTCCCCGCCACTCTCGACCGTCACGTGCAGGTTGTCCCACTTGATGTCGCCGTGGATGAGGCTGTCGAAGCGCCAGGCGGCGCTCATGCGGTCGAGCGTCGCGGGGAAGTCCGGGTAGCTCTGGAGGATGTTGAGCACCTGCGTGTTGGCGGCGCTCAACTGGCCGAAGAGGTTCCGGCTCATCTGGTGCAGCGAGAGAATCCACGGCACGCGGCGCGCGAACGCGTTCGACTTCGCGCCGTCGCGCAGGCGGCGGCCCATCTCGCGCTGGTAGGTGCCGAGGATGCGGCCGAGCTGCACGCCGACCCCGACCGGGAAAGAGCCGAGCTGCCGGTGGTATTCGGAGAGGCTCCCGCCCTCGGGTAGCAGCTCGATGACGAGCGCGTGGCGCGCGGGGTCCGAGTCGTAGAACTTCGGCATCAGCGCCGCGAGCGGCTCGAAGTCCGGGTCGTTGTGCGAGAGCCAGTAGCAGGCCGTCTCGTAGCGCATCGTCTCGACCGCCTGCGGCTCGAAGGTCTTGACCTGCTTGACGAAGTAGCCCGGGCTCGCCGCCCTTATGACCTTGAAGTTGCGGTTGCGGCTCGTCGCCTCGACGACGAGGAAGTCTCCGTCCACGACCGAGTCGAAGGAGAGAAGCCCCCGGCCGAGGAGGTAGTGTGCGATGGTCTCTTTGGTGATGAGCATCTGGGACGCGCGGGACGCGCCGTCTGCGCCGGACGCGTACAGTTAAGCGGCAAGCCCTGAAGGTGTCAAGAAAGAAGTTTCAGGAGTTAGAGGTTGAGATGTGGCGAGTCCCGCCGCCTTTCAACGGCGGGACTCGCCGGTTAAGGGGCGACGCTTCCAGGAGGCCCTCCCCTTAGAAGCCGGGGTCAAAGCCGCCTCCTCCGCCGCCCGGGAAGCAGGCGACGGACTCGCCGCAGAACTGCGACACCTCGCAGCCGAAGCGCGTCGGGCAGGCGTCAACCGCCGAAGGGCACTGGCCGAAGGTCTCGCAGGGGCCGAACTGCGTGGGGCCGGGGCACCCGCTGTCCGGCTGCGTCGGGCAGTTGTAGCGCGTCGGGCACGCGTCGAGCGCCGACGGGCAGCGGTTGAACTGCGATTGGCAAGGGATGTAACGCGACGGGCAGCCGATGCGCGTCGGGCAGGCGTCTACGGCCGACGGGCACCTGATGACCCGCGACGGGCAGAACTGCGACGGCGCGAGCGCGCCGACTCCGCCGCCCTGACAGCGCGGCCCGTACACGGTCACCCCGTGGCAGCCGGAGGTCTGCGTTGTGCAGTCCCTGCTCTGGGTTGCCGCCGGCTCGAACACCTGCCCCGCGCGCGCCTGTGCCCCGCCGCCCGCGGCCGGGTCAAAGCCGACCTGCCCCGGGTCGAACCCGCAGAAGGCCGAGTCCACCTGACAGCCCGCGACCGTGTCCGGGCAGAACGCCACGGCCGAGATGCGGCACCTCGGCTCGGAGACGGTCGGGCACCTGATGTCGCGCGAGACGCACCCGAAGGCCGTCCCGACCAGGCACCCCGGGCCGGTGCGGGTGTCGGAGCAGATGGCAATCCGCGAGACAAGACCACACCTCGGCCCCGAACGCGTCGGCGGCGGGCAAGGAATGTTGAGCGACACTATCCCGAACTCGCAGGCGGGCTGACCGAACGTCCTGCACGGGACGAACTGCGACGGGCAGACGATGGGGGCCGTCGGCGGCGGCGCGGCCACGAACCCCTGCGCGCCTCCCGCGGCCCCGCCGCCTGCGAAGGCCGCCTGCCGGCCGAACTGCTCCTGCGCGCCCGGCTGCTCGTAGATGGTCCAGTCTTCCGGCCCCGACTCGTAGCAGTAGGGCTGGGTCTTCGTGAAGCAGGGGTAGTAGACGCTCCGGCCGCAGAGCGGGCCGGCGAAGGTGCAGACCGGCTCGAAGATCGTCCGGCGGCAGAGCGGGCCGAAGCGCGTGCAGAGGATGCCGGTCAGCGTGCGGCAGTAGGCTTGCTGCGTCGGCTGCGGGTAGCAGGCGGCGACCCGCGACGTGCCGCAGCCCGGCCCCATGTCGGTCGGGAGGATGTTCTCGCCGGGCGCGCGGCAGTCCTTCGTCTGCGTCGTGATGCCGGTGCTGGCGTAGTCGGAGCCGCCCCCGCCGATGTAGTCCTGCGCGATCTGGCCTTCGAGGAAGGTCGCCTTGCGGCGCTCCGAGCCGGCCGCGCCGTGCATGACTTCGGCGTCGCGGTCGATCCAGACGAGGCTCCCACCGAGCGGCGACTGCTCGGGCGGCAGTTCCTGCGTGTGCCGGATGGCCTTCTCGGGAATCTCGACGTAGCGGCACAGCTCCTCGTCGAGGTAGAGGCGGACGTGCCCCTCTTCGGAGGAGGAGCCGAGGTAGCCGCTCAGGAGCGTCAGGCACGGCGGCTCGTTCGGGTCCCGCACGATCCGCCCGACGAAGTCGTCGTAGCGGATGTTCGGGCCGTCGTCCTCGCCCCACTGCCCCCCTCCTTTCGACTGGTCGTATTCTTCGCTCATGTTTTTACTCCCGGTGTAGGTCTGCCCTGGCGGGCAGGGAAGTTTGGCGGGGCGACGCGAGCGGGGCCCCGCGCGTGAGAAGCGGTCGCAGGACGCGCCGCGCGAGGTGCGCGTCGAGAGAGAGCCTCGGGCCGGCGGGAAGGTGAAGCGCGCCCGGGCGACTACGGTTCAGAGTTTTTCAAGTGCGAGGCCCGGGGTTCGTCCGGGGCAGCTTGAACTTCGGCGATAAGGTGACGGGAGCGTCGCCGCGGCGAACGCTCGGAGCCGGGGCAAATGGGACTGCCGGGGGCGTTGAGTTTTATTAAGCGTGCCTCTTTGGGCGGGCAAAGATTATGCCTGTTTCCGGCGGCTGTCAACGAAATTCTGTGCGCAACTTTCGCCGCCTGAGCCATAGAGTTAAGGGCGGTTAACCGCATAGACACGGAGGCACGGCTTGTAGACTTATTGCTTCAAGCCGCGCCTCCGTGTCTGTGCGGTTAACGAATTCCCTTCTCTACTCACCTCCCGGCGGGCACCTGCACCTGCACGCCCGGCGAGCCGCCGCCGTACATGATTGTCAGAGGCCCCTGGTGGCTGCGGATGCCCTCGGCGCGCGCCCGCTCGATTTCGAGTTGCAGCTCAAGCTTCTTGATTTCGAGGAGCGCCGGGTTGGCGAAGGTCGCCGCCTCGATCTGCTTTGTCTGCGCGGCGATCTTGGCCGCTTCGAGCCGCGCCTCCTCGGCCTGCTTCTGCTTCTCGTTGGCGACGACGCCCGAGGCCGCGGCCTCGATGCGGTCGTCGAGGAAGTCCGGGTTGCCGATCTGCACCGACTCCGTGACGAGCTGGAGCTGCGAGGCGAGTTGCGGCTTGAGCGACTCCAGGATGCGCTTCTGGATGTTCTCCTGGTTGGCGTAAATCTCGTAGGCCCCGTACTCGGCGAAGGCGTTGCGCGCCTCGGTCTGGATGAGCCCGTGCAGAATCTGGTTGCGGCGCGTGTGGCGCTGCGCCTCGTCGAAGCCGTACTTGCGGACGTATCCCTCGACGTGCTGCGGGTCTGTGAAGGCCGTGACCGAGATTTCGACCTGGAGCGCCGCGTTGTCCCTGCTCGTCACGCGGACGGGGGCGGCCTCCGTGAACGACTTGATGTTGACCTCGTAGGCTTTGCGCCCCGGCGCGAGCGTCGTGAACCAGCCGTCGTCGGGCCGGTAGACGCGCTCGATGCGCCCGAAGTAGGTGACGACCTTGACCGTCCCCTCCTGCGTGTATTCGATGTTGGCGAAGCCGACGGCCGCGCCGATGAGAAGCACCAGCGCGAGGACGCCCAGCAGGACGAACGTAAATTTACTGTTCATCGATTCTCCTTTGGGGATTTCTGACACCGCGGCCGGAACCGCGTCCGACTCTCTCCTCCTCCTCTTTCTCTTCATTCAGATGTTAATACGAAAAAACGGCCCGCGGGTTTGTTACATCCGTCTAAAGCCGCGCCCGGGTAAAATTCTCCGCCCCGCCCGTGGGTTCTCGCGCATGGCGCGCGTCTCTATGTTTAAGCCGTAGTAAAAAGACTGAGGGGGTCGTTAACGGATGATGCCGAGATTCTTCGACGCGAACATTTTCCGCGGCGCGCGGCGGGCCGCGGCGCTTCTGGCGGCGGCGGCGCTCCTGAACGCGGCGGCGCCCGCGCGCGCCGCCACAGAGACGGCGCGCAGGCCCGCGCCGACCGGCGAGGTCGCGCTGGCGGCCGGGCTGAGCGTGGACGGGCTGCCGGCGGTCTCGGGCCAGACGGTCTTCCCGGGCAGCAGCTTCAGCACGGAGGAGAAGGCGCGCGGGATGGTCGAACTCGGCAACCGCGCGCGGGTCGAGCTGTCGGGCTGGTCGGCGCTCAGGCTCGACTTCTCCGACGAGGGCCTGGGCGGCGCGCTCGACAAGGGCTCCGCGCGCCTCTCCGTCCCGCGCGACATCGCCGCCACCTTGACGACCGCGGACGCGTCGGTTGCGAGCGACAGGGCGGAGACGGCCCTCTTCACCCTACGGGTCTCGGCCGAAGGGACGACGCTCACCGTCCAGTCTGGGCGGGTCGAGATGCGCGCGGGCGGCGCGGCGCGGACGGCGGGCGCGGGCGAGTCTCTGCACGCGGCTCGCGGCTCGCAGCCGTCGCCGCCGCCGCAGTCGAACAACCTGAGCGGTAAGAAGAAGGCGGGGCTGTTCTTCGGCATCGCGGGGGCGGTCGCGGTCATCATCCTCATCCTCGCCGGCGGCGACGACGACGAGGTCGAAGAGCCCTGCCCCGTCATCGTCGTCAGCGGCGACGTGCCCCCCGGGTGCTAGGGCGGGAGTTAAATGGATGAAGGCGGAAGGATGAAGGCGCTGCGGTCAGCTATCCCTTCATCCTTCCGCCTTCCTACTTCATCCTTTAGTAGCGGTTGCGCCAGTAGCCCGACTGCCTGTAGCGCTCCCGCTGCCAGTAGCGGCCGTCGTTCCAGTGGGAGCGGCGCTCGAAGCGGCGCTGGCGGCGGTCGTGCCTGCGGTCGCGGCGCATGTGACGGCGCCAACGCCGGTTGTTGTCGTCGTCGCGCCGGTGCTGGCCGACCCGACGCCCGCGCTCCCAGCCGACGTGGCGTCCGCGGTTGTGGCCGCGCCCCCAGTTACGCCCGCGGTCGTGCGCCGACACGTCGAAGCTCATCCCTAAGACGAGCACGCAGAGGACGACGAGCGTACTTATCACCCTCTTCAGTGTACGAAATTCAGCCCTCATTCCCTCATCTCCTCGGAGCTTAACTTCTTTAAAAGGGAGAGCTTCGCCTGATTGCGAACCGGAGCCTCGCGGCCCCGTCCCGCAGTTTGGCAAACACAGTGCCAGGATAAGGCGTAAATCGTAAACCGTAAACCGTGACCGTAGGTTCGTATGGGGTCACCCGCACCCGCTCGCTACCGCTCGCGGTTCTGTTTTCTGCTGCCGCGCCCCGCTTGCATCCGGCCGTCGCGTCGCTTAAATTAAGCTCTCGACTTTGCAGTTCCATCCCGCACAGCAATTGTCAAATCCGACGCGGCGCGGGGCCCCTACTCCGCCAAGACCCGCGCGCGCCGACCTGTCGAAAGGATGTCCGACCTGAAGCCATGAAAGCCTATCCGACCAACCAGATTCGCAACCTGGCCGTCATCGGCCACGGCCACGCGGGCAAGACGCAGCTCGTCAGCTCCCTCCTCTACCTCGCCGGCGCCACGCCGCGCTGGGGCAAGGTGGACGAGGGCACGACGACGACCGACTACGACGACGACTCCATCGCGCGCAAGATCACGCTCAACAACCAGCTCGCCCACCTCGAATGGCGCGAACACAAGGTCAACCTCATCGACACGCCCGGCTTCTCCGCCTTCGTCCCGCACGCCCGGCCGGCGCTTCGCGTCGCCGACTGCGCGCTCGTCGTGGTGGACGGGGTCTCGGGCGTCGAGGTCGGCACCGAGAAGACCTGGGGCTACGCCAACGAGTTCATCACGCCGCGCATGATGGTCATCACCAAGCTCGACAAGGAGCGCGCCGACTTCGGCGCGGCGCTCGACAGCGCGCGCCAGACCTTCAGCCGTGCCATCGTCCCCTTCACGCTCCCCATCGGGCAGGAGGCGAACTTCCGTGGGCTGGTCGATGTCGTCCACCAGAAGGCTTACGAGTTCGACGCGAACGGCAAGGCGAAAGAGATTCCCCTCCCCGAGCAGGGGCGCGACGTGTTCGAGCGCGAGCGCGAGCGCCTGGTCGAGGTCATCGCCGAGTCGGACGACGCGCTGATGGAGAAGTGGATGGAGACGGGGACGCTCGAAGAGGCGGACATCATCCCGAACATCTCGAAGGCCATCGCCGGCTCGCGCCTCTGCCCGGTCTTCGCCGTCTCTTCCCTGACGCTGGCCGGGCTGCAAACGCTCCTCGACGGCATCCTCGACTACGCGCCCGCGCCCGACACGCACGAACAGGAGCACGGCAAGGCGAGCCTCGACGAGGGCGCGGCCGAGGTCACGCGCGGCTACCACGCCGAGGAGCCCTTCTCGGCCTACGTCTTCCGCACCATCGCCGACCCCTTCGCCGGCCGCATCAACGTGATGAAGATCATCTCCGGCAGGGTCAAGACCGACACCACCGTCCAGAACACGACGCGTGGGACGGCCGAGCGCCTCGCCGCGCTCCACTCGATGCAGGGCAAGCAGCTCGACAAGATCGAAGAGGCCAGCGCGGGCGACATCGTCGCCGTCGTCAAGCTCAAGGAGACGCAGACCGGCGACACCCTCTCCGACAAGGCCGCGCCCGTAGTCTACGACCCCATCGAGTACCCCGAGGCCGCCATCTCCTTCGCCATCGAGCCGAAGTCGCGGCAGGACGAGGAGAAGATTTCGGTCGCGCTCCACAAGATTCTGGAAGAAGACCCCTCGCTCCACTTCTCGCGCGACGCGCAGACGAAGGAGTTCATCCTCTCCGGCTCGGGCCAGCTCCACATCGAGACCGTCGTCGAGAAGCTGAAGAACCGCTACCACGTCGAGGTGGCGCTCCACCCGCCGAAGGTCCCCTACAAGGAGACCATCACGGCGCGCGCCGAGGTGCAGGGCCGCCACAAGAAGCAGACCGGCGGGCGCGGGCAGTTCGGCGACTGCAAGGTCGTCTTCGAGCCGCTCCCGCGCGGCGGCGGCTTCGTCTTCGAGGACAAAATCTTCGGCGGCTCCGTCCCGCAGCAGTTCCGCCCGGCCATCGAGAAGGGCATCGTGGAGGCGGCGTCGGGCGGGGCGATTGCGGGCTACCCGCTAGTGGACTTCAAGGCCACGCTCATCGACGGCTCGTACCACACGGTTGACTCGGACGAGCATAGTTTCCGCGCGGCCGGCCGCAAGGCTTTCCGCAACGCCATCGAGAAGGTGAAGCCGACGCTCCTGGAGCCGGTCATGGACGTGGAGGTGGTCGCGCCCACCGAGTGCGCGGGCGACATCATGGGCGACCTCAACTCGCGGCGCGGGCGCGTCCAGGGCATGGAGATGCGCGGCAAGAACCAGGTCGTCAAGGCGCAGGTGCCGATGTCGGAGATGCTCGACTACCAGTCGAAGCTCAACTCCATCACCGCCGCCCGCGGCTCCTTCCACATGGAGTTCTCCCACTACGACCCCGTCCCCGGCCAGATAGCCCACAAGATCGTCGAACAGGCCCGGGCCGAGGGCCGCATCCGCGCCGAGGAGGAGGAGTAAGGGGTAACTGTTTCCGAGACCGAGGAAGGAGAGTTGAAGGACATGTCGGCAGCACTCGACAAATACTCTTTCACCGCCGAGGAGTTCGAGCGCTTGGGTGAGGCGGGCATCCTACGACAGGATGCCCGCCTGGAACTCATCGAAGGAGAGATTTTCGAGATGTCGCCAATCGGCAGACTGCACGCGGCGTGCGTTGACGCGCTGGCTCTTCTACTCACCGAACTCGCGCGGAGACGATTTATCATCCGCGTACAGAACCCTGTCCTGCTAAATGACTTTTCTGAACCACAGCCCGACATCACGTTGCTGCGCTGGCGCGATGACTTCTACCGTGGTGCGCTGCCTAAACCCGAAGATGTGCTTCTCGTCATCGAGGTCGCGGACACGACTGTTGTGACTGATAGGAAGGTTAAGCTTCCTCTCTACGCGCGGGCAGGGATTGCAGAGGCGTGGCTGGTGAACATACCGGACGAGCAGGTGGAGATTTACTCTGATCCGGCGGACGGCTCTTACAGACGCGCGGAGGTCTTCGGGCGAGGTAAGGAGGCGCGGTCGCACACGGTCGAAAGTCTCGCGGTGAGTATCAGTGAGTTTCTTGGGTAGAGCGCGGCGGCGGAGAATCGTTGACTTCCGAAGGGAGAAGGGTTATAGGAACGTGCCTGCCGGAAACTTTCCTCGCCCAAACTCGGACGGAAGGAGCTTGACGATGAGAAGATTAATGAGATGGCTGCCCGCCGCGCTGGTTTTCGTGGCGCTGGCGCTCGCGATGTTCCAACCCAACGCGTCCCGCACCGTGAGGGCCGACGACATCCACGAGAGGTGCGCCGACTGCCTCCGGAGACTCCAGCAGCACTACGAACAATGCCAGGCCCAGTTCGGCTTCGACGTGCGCTGCGACGAGCAGTATAACCGTGACGTCGTGAACTGCCACAGGCAGTTCTGCGAGCAGTAGCGCGCCGACGCCTTACCCTTCGCGCGCGGGCGCGGCCGCCTCCCTGTAAACAGTCGGCCGCGTCCGCGCGTCCACCCCTCCGGAACTTGTTCGCACACACTCCCCGCGAGGAGACTTTCCGCATGAACCCGTCAACGCCTTCTTACGCGCGTGCCCGCGCGGCCTTCGTCCTGTGCCTGCTGCTTCTCCCGCCCGCCGCGGCGCGCGCGCAGGCGCCGCAGGCGGCACCACAGACCGCGCTGCCGCCCGAGAAGGTCAGGCAGATCGAGGCCCTCGTTAACGCGGAGATGGCGAAGCAGAAGATACCGGGGATGACCGTGGCGGTCGTCTCCGAGCGTCAGGCGCGCTGGGCCGCGGGGTTCGGGACGCAGGACGTCGAGAACAACATCCCGGCCCGGCCCGCGACCGTCTACCGCCTCGGCTCCATCTCGAAGCCGATCACGGCCGTGGCCGTCATGCAGCTCCACGAGCGCGGCCGGCTCGACCTCGACGCGCCCGTGCAGAAGTACTGCCCCGCCTTCCCCGAGAAGCAGTGGCCCGTCACGACCCGCCAGGTGCTCGGCCACCTCGCAGGCATCCGCCACTACAAGTCGGACGAGGAGTTCAACAGCACGCGCTTCTACGCCTCCGTCGCCGAGGGGCTCAACATGTTCAAGGACGAGCCGCTGCTTCAAGAACCCGGTACGAAGTACACCTACACGACGCACGGCTACTCCGTCCTGGGGTGCGTCATCGAGGGCGCGTCGGGGCAGAAGTTCGCGGACTTCGTCGGCGAGAACGTCTTCAAGCCCGCCGCGATGGAGCGCGCGCGAGCCGACAGCGTCGCCGACATCATCCCCAACCGCGCGCAGGGCTACCGCGTCACTGACAAGGGCGTGCTGACGAACTCGCCGCTCGCCGACAACAGCTACAAGGTGCCGGGCGGCGGCTTCGTCTCGACCGCGGAAGACCTCGCGCGCTTTGCCGTCGCGCTCCAGACCGGCAAGCTCCTCAAGCCCGAGACGCTCGAGCTGATGTACGCGCCGCAGAAGTTGAAGGACGGCAAGGAGACCTCCTACGGCCTCGGCTGGGGCGTCGCCAAGCGCCCGGACGGCGCGCGCGCCGTCGGCCACTCCGGCGGCCAGCAGCGCGTCAGCACCTTCCTCCACATGCAGCCCGACCAGGGCCTCGCCGTCGTCATCATGTCGAACCTCGAAGGCGCGCGCCTCGGCGACCTCGCGCAAAGGATCGGCGACGTCGTCCTCAAGTGAAAGGGCGCGGAACAAATTCTCGCGGCGGCTGTCTAGAAGTCCCCGGACTGCTTCGAGACGGCGCGGGGCCCGGTCAAGTCGGAACCCGAAACCTCAAACCTCAAACTTCAAATTCTTAAAGAGGGGCTGGCCGGCGAGCGAGGTCTTGAGGCCGTAGAGGATGAGGGCGACGCCGAGCGCGGCGGCGAAGTCGGCCGTGCCCGCGTACCAGGCCGTGAAGTCGGTCGTGACGGGGTAGAAGCTGAAGAGGGTCAGGAAGAACTCCATGAAGACGAGCGCCAGCATGCCGAAGCGCAGCAGCACGAAGAGCGTGACGGCCGCGCACGCCACCCCGACCGCCGCGTCCAGCGCGAGGTTGCCGCCCCCGATGAAGAGGCTCGCGACGAACAGCCCCAGCAGCGCCGCGGCGACGCGCTCGCGCCGCGTGACGATGGTCAGCAGCAGCAGGAGGAACATCAGTATCGCCGCGAAGAAGAGCGAGTTGAGCGTCTGCGCCGAGACCAGCGTGAAGGCGTTCTCCATCCCCGACAGCCCGTACAGCACGATGTCCTCGGGCTTGGGCGGCGCGAGCCCCAGCCACGGCGCGGCGATCCTCTGAAGGAAGGCCAGCAGCACCAGCGCGCACCCGGCGAGGGCCCCCAACAGTATGTCGCGCCCCACGAGCGGGTCGCGCCAGTCGCCCGCAAGCAACCGGCTCCAGCCGATGATCCGCCCCGGCCAGCGCCTCCGCACGTAAGGCTCAAGCGCGATGTAGATGAGCCACAGCATCCCGCTCACCAGCAGCCACTGCGCGAGGTTAATCAGGAAGGTGTTGAACTCGTCCACCAGCAAAGGGACGTGGTGCGCGCTGAAGAGCCACGCGAGCGCCGACAGCACGAAGACGAACGAGGCGAGGCGGAACGCGCCGCGCCGGTCGCCGCGCCCCGAGCGCAGGTTGTGGCGCGCGAGCAGCGCCGCCCCCGTCATCATCGCGAAGAAGATGACGACGATGACCGCCAGGAAAATCCTCGCGCCCGCGCGCTCGGGCTGCTGCGTCTCGCGCGTCGGCTGGTTCCAGGGGTTGATGAGTTGGAAGTAGACGGGGCGGCCGCGGAAGGCCGCGGCCTCGACGCGCAGGGTTGTGTCCGGCTGCCCCGGGTACGTGCCCTCCCACGCGGCGCGCTCGTCGTACGCGTGCGGCGGCACCCAGGTGGACTCCACCTCTCGGAAGGCCGCCGGGTCGAGCCCCGCCTCCGCGAACAGGCGCGACCAGTCGAAGCGCGCGGGCCGCTGCACCGCGCCCTGCGCCGCGGCCGGCGAGATCGTCTGTGGCGGCACGCCCTCGAAGGCGAGCAGGCGGCCGCGCGTGTCGAGCGCGACGTTCGCCATCCCGGAGACCGTCCGCGGCGGGTCTGCCGGCGTCATGCCCAGCTTGCTGAGCGGCGTCAGGTAGCGCGGGCTCTGCCTGTACCAGAAGACGAGCCCGGCCGGGTGTCCCGTCCGCAGGCGCTCCCAGCGCGCCGCCGACTGGTCGTGCCGCTCGACGTGGTTCATGTACTCGACGTTGACGTTGAAGCCCGAGAACCTGTCGGTCACCGACTCGTAGCCGAACTCGCGCGCGATCTCCGACGCGCGGTCGCGCAAAGCCTCGGCCGACTTCTCCATCGGCACCCGCGTGTGCAGGTAGACGCGCGAGGAGAGCGCGAAGCAGAGCGCGAAGAGCGCGAGCGCGCCGGCCGCCAGAGAGACCGCGACCGCGGGCCGGAGGCTCCCCTCCTTGGGCGCGGCGGCGACCATCTCGGGGCTCGGCGTCTCGCCCGCGGCGAGCGCGGCGGCCAGCGGGTCTCCGCCCGGCAGAGCGTTCGCGACTTGCAGCGCGTTGGCCGGGCGCTCCTTCGGCTCGGGCGCGAGGCAGCGCTCGACGACGCGCTCGACCAGGGGGTCTATGTCGCGCACGATGGTCGAGGGCCGCTCCGGCATCGACTCGGTCTTGCGCAGCCGCAGCAGCTCGCCGAGCGTGGCGGCCGCGAACGCCTTGCGCCCGGTGTACAGTTCGTAGAGGACGAGGCCGAGCGAGTAGATGTCGCTGCGCTCGGTCAGCTCGCGCCCGGCCAACTGCTCGGGCGACATGTACTCGGGCGTCCCTTCGAGCGCCGCGCCGTCGCCGAACTCTTCGACGAGGCCCGCGAGCCCGAAGTCGGTCACGCGCACGTCGCCCTTCTCGTCGATCATCACGTTCGACGGCTTGAGGTCGCGGTGGAGCACGCCCGCGTCGTGCGCCGCGGCGAGCCCCGCGCAGAGCTGGCGCGCGATCTCGGTCGCCTTGTCCGCCGGGAGACGGCCGAAGCGCTTGAGCACCGACGAAAGCTCCTCGCCGCGCACGTACTCCATCGAGAGGAACTGCAACCCCTCGGCCTCGCCGATGTCGTAGACGCGGCAGACGTTGCGGTGCGAAATCTGCCGCGCCACCCTCACCTCGCGGTGGAAGCGCGCGAGCGCCGCGCCGTCGGCTGACAGGGCTTCGGGTAAAAATTTAAGCGCGACCGGCTGGCCGAGCGTCAGGTCTTCGGCGCGGTAGACCTCGCCCATCCCGCCGCGCCCGAGCAGGCCGACGATGCGGTAGCGCTCGTTGAGGATGGTGCCCGAGACGAAGCGCGAGTGGTCGAGCGCGTCGGACGTGGTGTGGACTGAGTTGGTGCGCGTGTGCGCCGCGGTCTTGCGGCCGGGGCCGGAGCTGCGGCCCGAGCGGGGCTTCGAGTCTTCGGGCAGGATGCGCGTCTCCGCGTCGAGGGACGCGCCGCAGGAGGGGCACGACTCGCCTTCGACGGCGATCTCGGACGTGCAGGCGGGGCACCTCATCGGGCGTGGGATTGTATCACCTGAAACGTTCTGACCCGTGCGCTCTCAACTTCGCGGCACGCACCGACACATACGTAGAGCCCCGGCGGAATGTTTTAAAGGCCGTGAACCGTGACAAGAAAAAGCCGTAAACCGTAAACCGTGAACCGTGACAAGAGGTCGGCTTCTTGTCACGGTTCACGGTTTACGGTTTACGGCCTTTACTTACCAGCGCGGCTCGCGGTCGCGGCCGCCGCCCCCACCGCCGCCGTACCCGCCGCCGCCCCCGCGGCCGCCGCCGCCGCCGTAGCCCCCGCGGCCGCCGCCGCCGCCACCGTAGCCGCCGCGGCCGCCGCCGCCGCCGCCGCGGTCTTCGCGGGGCCGGGCCTCGTTGACGGTCAGGTTGCGGCCGCCGAACTCCTTGCCGTTGAACTGCGCGATGGCAGCCTCGGCCTCCTCCTTCGAGGACATCTCGACGAAGCCGAAGCCGCGCGAGCGCCCCGTGTCACGATCCTCGACGACGTTCGCCGTCTCGACGTTGCCGGCCTGCGAGAAGAGTTCGCGCAGGTCTTCGCTCGAAGTCTGGAACGAAAGGTTTCCGACGTAAAGTTTTATCGCCATGTGCGTGTGTTCCTCTGGCGTCCGGACGGGCGCCTGTCGGTAGAAGCTTCCAACGTGAAGTGGCTTCGTCGTAACGGTCGCGGCGAAGGTTTCGCGTCCGGGTGCTCTCGAAGAGCGGCTCCTGCGTAGTTAAAATCTGCCCACTCTCGAACCCATCCGAACGCCGCCGCCAAGATCGAGGCGCGGGGCGCATCACCGTTGATGCGCGAGAGAAGGAGTAACGCGCCAATCATGCCCCACCCGCCGCCCGCGTGGCAAGAGAAAAAGCAGCAGGCAGTAGGCAGTTAGGGCAAGAGGTTTTTCAAGGAACGGGCGTAAAAGGCTCGGGGCGGCGAGTTTTTAATCTCGCCGCCCCGATTCCTTCCTGTCTTTTACTGCCTGCTGCCTACCGCCTACTGCCTTTAATGACCCGGTAGGGCGAGTCGTCGTCGCGCCAGTCGGCGCGGGCGACGGCGTAGTGTACGCAGTCGAAGCCGAAGTAGGTGCCGTCGCGGACGAACTTCATGCCGAGCCGCTCAAGCACCCTGCGCGAGCGCAGGTTGCCGGGGAGCGTGAGGCCGGCGATGGAATCGACGCCGAGCGTCTCGAAGCCGTAGCGGAGCGAGGCGCGCCCGGCCTCGAGCGCCAGCCCCTTTCCCCACTCCTCGCGCGCCAGCATGTAGGCCACCTCTATCCCGACCTCGGGGTTCCCCGAAGAGAGTCCGCAGTAGCCGACGAGCGCGCCCGTGTCGCGCCACTCCAGGGCCCAGCGGCCGTAGCCGCGGCGGCGGAAGCCGTCCATGATCTTGGCGAGGTTGGCCCGCGTCTCCTCGCGCGTGAGCGGGTGGCCGTAGCCGATGTAGCGCACCACCTCGGGGTCGCGCGTGATCTCGCACATCCGGTCGAGGTCGCCCGGCTCGAACAGGCGCATGCGCAGCCGCGCGGTCTCCAGCCCGTCGGCGACGACCGGGCCGGCTTCGATCTCTTCGGTGCGAAGTAATGCTGCCACCACTTTCTCTTACCTCTAGGCCGCGACGAGGGCCTCGGCCGCCGCGCGGTAGGACGTGAGTGTTGAGAACTGCTCCTCGGTGAGCAGCTCGGCCGCCGGCCCCGCGCCGACGGGGCGGGAGAAGAGGTAGCCCTGGCCGTAGTCGCACCCGAGCTCGCCCAACTGCCGGAGTTGGTCGGCCGTCTCGACGCCCTCGGCGATGACGTTCATGCCGAGGCTGCGCGCGAGCGTGACGATGGTTCGGACGATCTCGGCGTTCTCCGAGTTGTCCGTCATCTGCGTGACGAAGGAGCGGTCGATCTTCAGAGTGTCAATCGGGAAGCGGTGCAGGTAGCTCAGGGAGGAGTAGCCCGTCCCGAAGTCGTCGATGGAGAGGCCGACGCCCAGGCCCCGGAGCTGCATCAGCATGTCGATGGCCGTGTCGAAGTTCTCCATGACCATGCTCTCCGTGATTTCGAGCTTGAGGTTGGCGGCCTTCAGACCCGACTCGCGCAGCGCCGCGGAAATCTGCTCGATGAGGTCGGGCTGCGAGAACTGGCGGCCCGAGAGGTTGACGCTCATCGTCACCGACTCGCCGGCGACCCCGAGCCGCTGCCACTCGCGCATCTGCCGGCACGCCTCGTTCAGCACCCACTGGCCGAGCGGGATGATGAGGCCGGTCTCCTCGGCGACGGGGATGAAGTCGCCGGGGCCGACGAGCCCGCGCTCGGGGTGGCGCCAGCGCACGAGCGCCTCGAAGCTCGAAACCTTGCCCGTCTCCAGAGAGACGATGGGCTGGTAGTTGAGGAAGAACTCCTGGCGCGTGATGGCGCGGCGCAGGTCGGTTTCGAGCTGGAGGAGCTGCATCGCGCGGTCGTGCATCGCCTTGTCGAAGACGACGTGGCGCTTCTTGCCCTCCATCTTCGCGCGGTACATGGCGGTGTCGGCGTCGCGCAGGAGGTCTTCCGCGCGCTCGTAGCCCGTGTTCGAGAGCGCGATGCCGATGGAGGCGGTGGTAAAGACCTCGTGGCCGCCGATGTTGAAGGGCTGCGAGACGGCGTCCTGCACGCGGCCCGCGACCTCGATGGCGTCGTCCATCGAGGCGAGGTCTTCGAGCAGGATGGTGAACTCGTCTCCGCCGAGGCGCGCGACCGTGTCGCCGGGGCGCAGGCACGCCTCGAGGCGGTGCGCGATGCCGACGAGGAGCTGGTCGCCGACCATGTGCCCGAGCGAGTCGTTGATGATCTTGAAGCGGTCGAGGTCGAGGAAGAGCGCGGCGAAGAGGCGGTTGCCCGAGCGGCGCGAGCGCTGAATCGCCATCTTCACGTGATCCATGAAGAGCGCGCGGTTCGGGAGCCCCGTCAGCGCGTCGTGGAAGGCGTCGTGCAGCAGTTGCTCCTCGGCGCGCTTGCGGTCGGTGATGTCCTGAATCTGGAAGATCAGGTGGAGGGGCCGGGCCTCGCCGTCGCGCACGAGCGACACCCCGAGGTGCGCCCAGACCTCCTTGCCCGATTTGTGGCAGTAGCGCAGCTCGGCCTGGTGCGACGAGATGGCCCCGGCCGTGAAGCGGTGCATCTGCTCTTCGAGCGCGACGAGGTCTGCGCGGTGCGTCACCCGCCGGACTTCAGACTCCAACAGCTCGCGCTCGTCGTAGCCGACGATGTCGCACAGGCTCCGGTTGACCTGGAGCCAGCGGCCGTCGAGCGCGACCACGCCCATGCCGATGGTCGCGTTGTCGAACGCCGAGCGGAAGCGCTCCTCGCTCTCGCGCAGCGCCTGCATGTGCTGCTGGACTTCGACGGCGTGCTGGCGGGCCAGCTCGGCCTGCTTCGCCGACGCCTCGACGTTCTTGAGGTAAGTGGTGTACGTGAAATAGACGACGATGACGATGGGGCCGGTGGCGAGGAAGGCGTAGAGGCCGAAGCTGTCTACGAGCTTGACGATGATGCCGGCGGCCGAGGCCCCCGCGAAGTAGGTGATCGAAGTCCAGAGGAAGTTCTGCCGCCACATCTGCCAGACCGGCAGCCCCTGGCGCAGCGCGACGCCCGCGGCGACCATGCCGGAGTTGAAGACGTACTGCACGAGCGCCATCAAGCAGACGGCCGAGATGTAGGCCGACGAGTCGCCGAGCGGGAGCTGCTTGAGGTCGTCGCCGAAGAGGAAGCGCAGCGCCCAGACCGTCAGGAAGGTCGAGCAGACGTAGACGCCCGCGTTGAAGCCTATCACCATCTTCTTCTTGGTGATGCGCCTCGACGTGGCGAAGGCGTCGGCGGCGGCGAGCATCACGGCCGCCTCGCCGCCGAAGAGCAGCAGCGAGAAGAAGATGAAGGTGTCGGAGACGGAGATCTGTCCGCGCACGCGCGGGATCGCAACCGACACGCGCGAGCCGAAGGCCAACGTCACCAGGCTGATGAGAAGGAAGCGCAGGCCGAGGGTGGCGGGCTGGAGCCGCGTGATGCTGTAGGCGCATGCGACCGCGCCGAGCGAGATGACCGCCAACATGTACGGCTGCGAGATGCGCTGTTTGGTAGCGGAACTGAACATCGGTAACGGCTTCGGGACGGGGGAATGTGCGAACTCGCCCGGGGCCTTCATGTGGGGCGGGCAGCGGCCCGCGGGCGCAGACCTTAAGTGCAAGCGGTATTCCAGTGACCGGACGCGGACATAACGCGAAAAAGCCGCCAATAATGCGGCTTTTTAGATTCGGGCGGCGTGAGGCGTTGGGCCTCGGTCAGTCAGAATGAAGGGGGCAGGTCAGGATGACGAGAAACCACTCACCCGCCCCCGCGCAGGGGTCGGCCCGATGAGTGGTTTCAGGTTGAGGCTGTCAGAGAGAGGCCGGTCTGAGTTTGGCTGGCTGAATTCCCTTTCCCGCTCGTTACCGAAGGCCCGCGCGGCCGGACTGTGGAGCCCGGCCGCGCGGGGAGAGTTCTACCTCGTGGGCGTCGTGGCGTAGGCGACCGCCGTGTAGGCCGAGCCGCCGTTGGCGTTGTAGGCGCGCACGCGGAAGTAGTACCTCTTGCCGCCCGACAGACCCGTCGCGGCGTACGACTTGACGCCCGCGCCCACCGTCCCGACCTGCGCGAAGGTGACGCCGTCGGTCGAGCGCTCGACGCGGAAGCCGGTCTCGTCCGAGGAGTTGTCCGCCCACGTCAGGTTGATCTGCGACTTCGAGGCGGCGGCGGCCCTGAGCCCGCCCGGCGCGACGGGCGCGACCCCGGCCTCGGCCACCTTGGCCATCGAGGCCGTGTTGTCGCCCTGGATGAGCGCGCGGCCGGCCTGTGCGCTCACGTCGGCGAGCAGCACGCCGTCGCCGAGCAGCGCGCCGTCGCCCAGGAGCACGCCGTCCGTCATGAGCGCGCCGTCCGCGAGCAGCACGCCATCGCCGAGCAGCGCCCCGCAGTTCAGGAAGGGCGAGCCGTCCGTCATCAGCGCGCCGCTGGCCGTCAGGATGTGGTCGCCCAGGAGGACGCCGTCGCTCATCAACACGGCGTCGGTCATCAGCGCGCCGTCCGCCAACAGCGTGCCGTCGCCGAGCAGCGCCCCAAGGTTATAGACCTTCTGGTACTTCGTGACGAGGTTCGTCCCCGTCGCGAAGGTCTGGTCGAGGACGATCCCCTGCGCCCAGTCGAACTGCCAGCCGGCGATGTTCGTCTGCTGCGAGCCGAAGGAACCCGTCAGCATGCTCGTGCCGACCGGCGTCGAGGAGGAGAGGTCTGTGCGGACGAGTCGCGCCAGGCGCATCGCGCCCTCAAGGTTGACCTGCCCCGCGCCCTGCTCGAAGGTGTTGAAGCCCGGGAGCTGCTGCGCCGTGTACATCAACAGGGCCTTGACGAGGTTCGGCGTCAGGGTCGGGTTGGCCTGGAGCATCAGCGCCGCCGCGCCCGCCGCCACCGGCGCCGCCATCGAGGTGCCCGACAGGTACATCTGCTCGCGCGCCGCCGAGCCCGAGACGTTGGCGTCGAGCGCCGGGTTCTGCTGCACCAGGAGGTTCCCGGCCGACTGCGCGTCGATGATCCTGTTGCCGGGCGCGACGAGGTCGGGCTTAATCAGGTTGTCATAGTGCTTCACGCCGAAGGCGTCCGTCCGGAAGGAGCGGGTCGGCCCGCGCGAGCTGTAGGTGGCGACCGTGTCGTCGTTGCGCGCGTCTGTGCCGAAGGTGTTCGAGGCCCCGACCGTGATGACCGACGGGTCGATGCCGGGGCTGTGAACCTGCCCGTAAATCTTGTTCCCTAAACCGTCCTTGCCCTCGTTGCCCGCGGCGGCCACCACGACGATACCGGCGTCCACCAGGCCGCGGACGGCCAGGCAGAGCGGGTCAATCGTGTACGAGTCCACGGCCGAGGTGCCGAGGCTCATGTTGACGACGCGGATGTTGTAGGCCGCGCGGTTCGACTTGACCCAGTCGATGGCGGCCAGAAGCTGTGAGACCGTGCCCCTGCCCTGCGAGTTCAGGACGCGCAGGTTGACGATCTTCGCGTTCGAGGCGATGCCGCGGTACGCGCCGTTCGAGACCTGCCCGTTGCCCGCCGCGATGGAGGCGACGTGCGTGCCGTGGCCGTAGGGGTCGTCCGTGCGGTTCTCGCCGGTAAAATCCTTGCTGTAAGCGACGCGCGACGTGGAGCCCGACTCCTGCGTGAAGACGGTGTGGGCGGGGTCGAGGCCCGAGTCCAGCACGGCGATGCCGACGCCGGTGCCGTCGTAGGTCGGCGCGTAGTTGGCCATGACGCGCGCGGCGTCGGCGCCCGTCGTCAGCGTGACGTGGCCGAGCAGCTTGACCTCGCGGTCGAGCGCGACGTAGTCAACGTCGGCGCGCGAGGCGAAGGATTCGACGGCCGCGGCCGGCAAGGAGACGGCGCGCAGGGGGAAGTTCGCGAAGCTCTTCGTCACCGTCCCGTTGTTGCTCTTGACGGCATCGTCGAGCGTCTTGTTCCAGGCGCTCGCCGCCTTGACGACGACGTTGAGCTTGCCCCCCGACGTGAGCTTCTGCCGCAGGTCGGCCGAGACCTTCTGCTTGCCGCCGAGCGCCTGCGCGCCGACGCGCGGCGCGCAGGGCAGGGTGAGCGCGGCCGCCACCGCCGCGGCCACGGCCAGGCAGGCGAGGGAGGATGTGAGTCTCTTAATTCTCATTGTTCTGTTCCTATCCCCCTTGTTCAGTTGGCGGCGGGGCCCGCGTCGCCGTTCACAATCGCGTTCTTCGATTCGACCGTGCTGTCGCCCATCAGCCAGCCGTCGGCCATCAGCCAGCCGTCGCTCAGAACTATCCCGTCGCCGAGCAGCCAGCCGTCGGCCAGGACTATCCCGTCGCCCAGCAGCCAGCCCGACGGGAGGAAGACCGGCTCGTCGCCCCACGCGCTCCCGTCCCCGAACAGGATGGCGTCGCAGAGCACGATGCCTCTCGACATCAGCGAAGGGTCGGGGGCCTGCGAGCCGTCACCTTCGGCGACCGCGTCGCCGAGCAGCCGGCCCCGGGCGTAGACGCCCTGGTAGCGTGTGACGAGCGCGTCACCCGTGACGAATGCGCGGCGGGCCGTGAAGCCGCGCGCCCAGGGGAAGGTGAACCCGGCGACGGTGGACTGCGCGGCGGGCGCGGCGCCCTTCAGCAAAGGGTCGCCCACCCGCGGCGAGTCGAGGTCGGTGCGGACGAGCTTCGCCAGCCTGACCGCGCCTTCGATGTTGAGCCCGCCCGCCCCCTGCTCCAGCATGTTGAAGCCGGCGAGCGGCTGCGCCGTGTACATCAGAATCGCTTTGACGAGGTTCGGCGTCAGCCTCGGGTTGACCTGGAGCATGAGCGCCGCCGCGCCCGCGACCACCGGCGCGGAGACGGACGTGCCGCTCAGGTACATCATCCGGCGCGTCTCGCCGCCCGGCCCCGCGTCGCCCGTCTCGAAGTGGAGCGAGGGGTTCGCGGCGACGAGCCGGTTGTTGAGCGCCTCGGCGAAGACGAGCTTGTTGCCCGGGGCGACGAGGTCGGGCTTCAGGAGGTTGTCGTAGTGCTTCGTCCCCTCATCGTCCGTCCAGAAGGAGCGGGTCGGCCCGCGCGAGCTGTAGGTGGTGACGCCGTCGTCGCGGCGGTCGTCTGTGCCGAAGGTGTTCGAGGCCCCGACCGTGATCGCCGACGGCTCGTTGCCGGGCGTGTGGATGAGGCCGTAGGTCTTGACGCCCGCGCCGTACTCCTCCGTGCTCGTCTTGCCGTCGTTGCCCGCGGCGGCGACGACGACGAACCCGGCGTCCACCAGCCGCCGGACGGCGTGGCAGAGCGGGTCGGTCTTGTAGGAATCGACGGCCGGCGCCCCGAGGCTCAGGTTGACGACGCGCACGCGGTACTTCTGGCCGTGCGCCATCAGCCAGTTGATGGCGGCGAGCACCCAGGAGGTGCGGCCGCGCCCCTGCGAGTCGAGCACGCGCAGGCTGACGAGCGTCGCGTTGGGCGCGATGCCGCCGAAGAAGCCGCCCGCGCCCCGAACCTTATCGCTGCCCGCGGCGGTCGAGGCGACGTGCGAGCCGTGCCCGTAGGCGTCGGCGGTCGTGCCCTCGCCCGTGAAATCGACCGCGACGACGTTACGCGAAGCCCCCTTCGCCTCCTTCAGCGTGACGTGCTCGGAGTAGACGCCGGAGTCGAGGACGGCGATGCCGACGCCCGTCCCGTCCACCGTCATCGTGCTGTTGCCGCGACCCGTGGGGAGCGTGCGCACGGCGTCGGCACCCGTAGTCGCCGTGACGTGGCCGGTCATCGCCACCTCGCGGTCGCGCGTGACCGACCTGATTTCGGGGAAGTTCGCGAGCGAGTCAACGTACGCGGCCGGCATGTCGATGGCGAAAGAGCCGAGCATCGCGTACTGCCCTCTGAGGCGGACGCCGGCGCGCATCAGGAAGGAGTAGAGCAGTTGCGTCGGCGCGCCGTTCAACTGGACGATCACGGTGACGCGGCTGCTCCCGGTTCTGCGCACGTACTCTTCAATCTCCGAAGAGACCTTCGCGGCGCGCCCCTCGCCGCCGTCGCCGGTCAGCGCCAGCGCGCGGCGCGCTGGCGCGAGCGGGATGATGGCGGCGACCAGCGCCAGCGCCAGCACCTTTGAAACGAGGGCTCTTCTGTTCGAGGGGCTCATCAATAGTCCTTCGCGCCGACGAGGTTTTCCGGCGGGGCTCTGGAATACACGCCCCGCTCCTGCCGGCGTTATGCAGCCCCCGTTCCACCGGGGAAAATTGCTTGAAAGTCGAGGGAAACTTGCGGATTCGACCGGCCGAGGGGTTGAGGCCGCCGGTCAGACTGATTGCCCTGCTCTTAGATTGACCGACCCGTTCGGGTCAAAGAGAAAGACATAAACCACGGAGACACAGAGGCACAGCTTTGAAGACATAAGTCATCAAGCCGTGCCTCTGTGTCTCCGTGGTTAACTTTTATTGACTATGGATTCAAGCTGAACCGAGCTACGCTTCGGCCGGCTCATCTTCCAGAAACCGCGCGCGGAAGTCTTTCGACGCGAGGCGCAGCGCCAACCAGTCCTCGAAGATGTCGGGCTGGCTGAGCCAGACGGTGAACCACTCGGCCATCTCAGCCTTCTCGGCGCGCTTGCGCTCGTTGACCGACTGGTTGCGCGCGATCATCTGCGCGCGCTGCTTGCCCTTGAGCACCGTCTCCTGCACGCGCCGCAGCCCCCCCTTGTCGCCCTTGCGGCGGAACTGCTTCCGCAGGTTGTCGAGCCGGCGGATGGAGGCGGCGGCCTCCTCGAAGGTCGAGAACTTGAGGACGTTGCGGAACGCGGCCTCGTAAGGGTCTTGCGTGCGCCAGCGCGCGTCCATCTCCATGACTTCGGCGTGGCGCAGCTCCGCGCCCTCGTCGGCGAGCACGCGGGCCACGCGCGCCGGGCTCTCGACCGCGCCCTCGCCGAAGCGCTCGCGCACGGCCTCGCGCACCGCCTCCAGCTCCTTCGCGCCCACCGACTCGCAGTCGAGGTGCTCCCACACCTCAATCATCAGTTCGCGCTTCGTCCGCGCCTGCCACTCCTTCCGGGCCATCGCGCCCGAGCTTACGACGCGCGGGCGCGGGTCATCAAGCCGCCTTCGCGCGCCCGCCGACTTTAAATCGCAAATCAAAAATTCTCCCTGCTGCCTACTGCTTTCTCCGGCTGCGTTCGCCCTCCGTTTGCGGTACAATTTCCCTTTCTTTCGCAGGCGGATGACTCACGCTGTACACATGGAGGACGCACAGGCCGCGCTCCGGAAGTTCTTCGGCTTCGAGGGGTTCCGCGAGGGGCAGGGCGAGGTCGTCGAGTCCGTCCTGGCGGGCCACGACACGGTCGTCGTGATGCCGACGGGCGGCGGCAAGTCGCTCTGCTTCCAGCTCCCCGCGCTGATGAGGGAGGGCGTGACGGTCGTCGTCTCGCCGCTCATCGCGCTGATGAAAGACCAAGTGGACGCGCTCCAGGCGCGCGGGCTCCCGGCGACCTTCATCAACAGCTCGCTCGACTTCGAGGAGCAGAAGGAGCGCATCGCGGGCGTGAGGCAGGGCCGCTTCAAGCTCGTCTACGTCGCGCCCGAGCGCTTCCGCTCGAACCACTTTGTCGAGACCTTGCAGCGCGCCGAGATCGGCCTCTTCGCCGTGGACGAGGCGCACTGCATCTCGCAGTGGGGTCACGATTTTCGTCCCGACTACCTCCGCCTACAGTCCTTCCGCGAGCGCATCGGGCGGCCGCAGACGGTCGCCCTGACGGCCACGGCCACGCCTTACGTCCGCGCCGACATCATCGAGCAGCTCAAGCTCGACAACCCACGCGCCTTCGTCAGCGGCTTCGACCGCCCCAACCTCTCGCTCGGCGTCGTCCACACCGAGAAGGAGCGCGAGAAGTACGCGCGCATCAAGCAACTCGCGCAGGAGTACGCCGGACAGTCCGGCATCATCTACACCTCGACGCGCAAGTCGGTCGAGCAGATAACCCGCAAGCTCCTCGACGCGCGCCTCTCGGTCGTCGGCTACCACGCCGGGATGACCGACGAGGAGCGCGTGCGCGCGCAGGAGGAGTTCATGTCCGGGCAGGCGCAGGTGATCGTCGCCACCAACGCCTTCGGCATGGGGATCGACAAGCCCGACATACGCTTCGTCGTCCACTTCCACCTGCCCGGCTCCATCGAGGCTTACTACCAGGAGATAGGGCGCGCCGGCCGCGACGGCAAACAGTCCGTCTGCCTGCTCCTCTTCAACTACGCCGACAAGCGCACGCAGGACTACTTCATCGAAGGCTCCTACCCGCCGCCCGAGCTGATCGCCAACGTCTACTCCGCGCTGGTCGATACCGGCCAGAAGCGGATCGAACTCTCCACGCGCGAGATCGCCGCGATGGCCCGCACGCGCAACGAGATGGCCGTCCAGTCGGCGCTCATCACGCTTGAGAAGGCCGGACACATCGAGCGCGGCGCGGGCGCGGAGAACCGCGCGAGCTTGAGACTGCTCATGCCGCCGCACCTCGCGCGCGAGACCGTGAGCGCGCGCCGCAGCGCGCAGCTCAAGCAGGTGCTCTTCTCTCTACTCGGCGGCTACGGCCTGAACGAGCGCGCCGACGCCGAGGTAGACGTGGCCGACTTCGCAGACACGCTCGGGATGGAGCTGGCGCAAACCCGCCGCGCTCTCTCTTCGCTCGCAGAGGCGGGCATCGTCCGCTACCAGCCCGCGCGGCGCACGCGCGGCGTCCGCGTGCTCGACGAGCAGCCCGCGACGCGGCTGCGCATCCGCCCGGAAGAACTCGCGCGCCGCGCCGCGCTGGAGCAGCGGAAGCTGCGCGAGATGATCTCGTTCTGCTACACGGAGAACTGCTACCGCTCCTTCATCCTCGACTACTTCGGCGACCGCTCGCACGACGGCACCTGCGGCAAGTGCGGCAACTGCCTGCTGCGCGGCGGGGGAGCCGCGCGCGAAGGCTCCGCGCCGCCGCTCGACGCGCCCCGCGACCTCGACCGCTTCATCATGAAGCACGTGCCCGCCGGGCTCGAACTCGAAGAGGAGCTGGCCGCGCAGTCGCGCGCGCGCAAAAGGCGCGAGGCCGCGGAGGCCCCCGCTTTTGAAGAAGAGACTGACGGCGCGGGCTCCATCGCCGTCACCGAGCCGCGCGAGTTGTCGGAGGACGAGCGCCTGACGGTGCGCAAGATTCTCGCGTGCGCGGCGCGCATGGGCGGTCGCTTCGGCAAGGGGATGCTGGCGTCGGCCCTGCGCGGCTCGCGCTCGGCCAAGCTCTCGCAGGCGGGGCTCGACCAGCTCTCGACCTACGGGATACTTTCGGGCATGACGCAGGACGAGATACTGCTCTACGTGGACGCGCTCGTCGCCGCGGGCTGCCTGCACGTGACGGGCGGCGCTTACCCGACCGTCTCGCTCACAGGGCTCGGCGGCGAAGTCATGCGCGAGCGCGAGGCGGTGCAACTGCGACTGCCGCCGCTCCACACCGGCCCGGCTTACGCCCCGCCCGCCCGCGCGTCGCAGCGCGCCGCCGCGCCGGCCGCGCCGAAGGCGAGCACCGTTGACGAGACCTACGCGCTCTACGAACAGGGCCTCACCGTCGAAGAGATTTGCGCGCAGCGCGGCCTGACCGAGATCACGGTCGAGGGCCACCTCGCCGACTGCATCCTGCGCGGCCGCCCCTTCGACGTGTCGCAGTTCGTCTCGGCGGAAGACCGCGCGCAGATCGAGCGCGCCGCCGCCCGCCTCGGCACCGAGCGCCTCAAGCCCCTGCGCGAAGCGCTCCCCCGCCACATCACCTACCGCATGATCCGCTTCGTCGTCGCCGACCTCCAACGCGCCGCCGGCCTCGGTGAGAGTGGGGAAGATTGATAGGTGACTGCCCGAAAGCCCCGAAGGGGCGAAATGAAATAGCCAGGGGCAACGCCCCTGGAAGCGGTTAACATAAAATTTTTAGCCCTGAAGGGGCGAAATACCTCCGTCGGTTATTCCGCCCCTTCAGGGCTTACGGGTTATTAACCGCTGTGGCCCAGGGGCGTTGCCCCTGGCTTTTATATTCCGCCCCTTTGGGGCTTGGTCGAATGTTCAACGTCTGCACAGCCTGCGGCCTCTCGCACGTCGAGCCGGAGTTCGACGGGTCGAGTCAACTCGTCTGTTCGTCGTGCGGCGACAGGCGACCCTTTAAGCGACTGCCGCTGTTGCTGGTGGGCGGGCCGGCGGGGGCCGGGAAGTCGAGCGTGGGGGCGTCGTTGTTGGGCGTATTGACGGAGGCCGTCGTGATCGAGTCCGACCTTCTCTGGCGGAAGGAGTTCGACACGCCGGAGGACGGGTACAACGAATACTGCCGACTGTGGCTGCGACTCGCGGCGCACATCTCGCAGTCGGGCAGGCCCGTCGCGCTCTTCGGCGCTGGGTTCGCCGTCCCGCACGGCACGCAGACGCTGCCTGAGCGCAGGCTGTTCTCAGAGATTCATTACCTCGGGCTCGTCTGCGACGACGAGGTGCTGACCGCGCGTCTGCGCGCGCGGCCGTCGTGGCGTCACACGACCGACGATTTGATTAACGAGCACGTCAGGTTCAACCACTGGCTCAAAGAGCACGCGGCGACGACCGAGCCGCCCGTCACGCTCATCGACACGACGAGCGCCGCCGTCACGGAGACGGCGGCGCTCGTCGCCAGTTGGATTAGAGAGCGCGCCACCCAAGCGACTCAAAGCACGCCCTCAATCCCCTGACTCATTCCCGCGTCATTCACCTTCGCCCGTCGTGTCGTTGAAGCCGCGGAAGCCTTCGGGGCCGGCGTAGGCGACCGTGCGGCCCAGGTTCGTGCCGCGGCGGATGCGGCTGAAGACGAGCAGGTTGAAGAAGTGCATCGCGCCGAGGACGAGCAGCACGAGCCCGACCTTCCACGACAGGGCCTCGATGCCCTCCTGCGCGTTGTTGACCTGGTAGCCGATCTTCAGGGCCAGCGTCACGTAGCCTAAGTTGATGAGGTAGAAGCCGACGACGAGCAGGTGGTTGACCGAGTCGGCCAGCGCCTCGTTGCCGTGGAAGACATCGACGAGGAAGATGCGGCCGTTCTTGTGCAGCGTCTGCGCGACCCAGACCGTGAGCATGACGCTGATGCAGACGTACGAGAGGTATGTCACGACGATGGTGTTCATGGACGGCCTCCTTTGCTGCCACCGGCGCCTTACGCCACGGCCGCGTCCTGCGGCCGTTCCAGCGCGCGCCTCTGACCTGCCCGACTTCAACCGGCGTGCCGCGACGACGCTTTCGACTTTTCTTTAGTATTGACGAGGCGCGTGTGGCGCAATGCCGATTCGTGCTAGAGTCTTTGCATTCCGCAAACGAGGAGGGAGAGTTACTTTGAGCCGCAACCCCAACGCCGAGCCGCCGCAGCCCGAGCAGCAACCCGAGTTGCCGCCCACGCACCCCGACGACCCCGCGCAGCCGGAACAGCCGCCGCTCCCGCCCGACGCGCCAACCCCCACCGCGCCCGTCCGCGAGCCCGGCACGCCCAAACCCGCGGGCGACCCGCCCGTCAACGAACCGACGCGGCTCGTCTGACTCTGCGACTAACGCAACACGCCGATGGAAACGGTCAGCGAAAGCGGACGGCTGACTAACTTGAAGACGGAAGCGGCCGGCGACATCCCGGCGCAGGCCCTGAGCGCGCGGCTGCAAGAGGTGGCGCGCGCCTTCGCGTCGAAGCCGTTCGTGCCGCACCCGTTCTTCCGCGGGCCGCACGCGCAGACCATCGTCTCGTCGAAGCACTTCCCGCGCCGCCGCGTCCTGTTTGAAGAGCGCGCGCTCTACGAGTCGCGCCTCTTCGAGGTCGAGCCCGGCACGAGCGTCCTCCTCAAATGCCGCTGGCAGTCCGCACACCGCGCCGCGCCGACCGTGCTCCTGCTGCACGGGCTCGAAGGCTCAACCGACTCGCTCTACGTGCTCGGCACTGCGCAGAAGGCTTTCCGGCGCGGCTTCAACGTCGTCGGCATGAACATGCGCAACTGCGGCGGCACCGAGCACCTCGCCGCCACGCTCTACCACAGCGGGATGACCGAGGACATCCGCGGCGTCATCCTCGAAGAGCTGGCCGGGCGCGAGGGTCTGGACGAAATCTTCGTCGCGGGATTCTCGATGAGCGGCAACATGGTCCTGCGCTTGGCGGGCGACTACGGGGCCGACTTCCCTCCCGCGCTCAAGGGAGTGGCCGCCGTCTCGCCCTCCATCGACCTCGACTCCTGCGCCGCCGCCCTCGAAAGCCGCGGCAACGCCCTCTACCGCTGGAACTTCGTCAAGCACCTGCGCCAGCGCGTCCGCCGCAAAGGCCGCCTGAGCCCGGGCAAGTACGACACGCGTGCGCTGCGCCGCGTGCGCACCATCCGCGAGTTCGACGAACGGATCACCGCGCCCCACGGCGGCTTCCGCGACGCCTCGGACTACTACGCGCGCACCAGCTCGCGCGCGGTCATCAAAGACATCCGCGTCCCGACCCTCATCGTCCACTCGGCCGACGACCCGCTCATCCCCGTCGGGCCTTTCCTCGACCGCGGCATAGCCGACAACCCCGACGTGCTCCTCGTCCTCACGCGCGGCGGCGGCCACGTCGGCTTCCTCTCCGACCGCGCCGAGGGGGAAGACCGCCACTGGGCCGAGAACCGCCTCGTCGAGTTCTTCACGCGCCTCGGCGGGTGAGACAATGGGCAGACCGAAGACCTTGAGGGGGGCAGGAGTTGGGCAATTCTAACGATACGGCGGAGTTGATCTTTACGCTTGTGTTGATGGGCCTGTTGCTCGTAATCTGCATCGTCGCCGTCGTCATCTTCTTCCGCGTCTGGCGCAAAGAGAACAAGGGGCGCAACCGCAACTTCTTCGAGTAGCCTGATCCATCAGACACCCACGGAGGAACACCCTTGCACCGCTCGACATCAATCGTCACGTTCGTCGTCTGTTCCCTCTTCGCGCTCGCCGCGAACGCCCCCGCGCAGGTGGTGAACCTGGGCGGGACTCGGCAGAAGATCACGACCGCCTCGGCGGTGCGCGCGCGCACGGCCCCGGATACAAACGCCGCGGAGGTCGCGCGGCTCAAGCTCGGCACGCTGCTGAGCGCCGACGCCCGCTCGGCGGAACAGGCCGAGATCGGCAGTAAGAAGGACTACTGGTACCGCGTCGCGCTGCCCGACGGCGGGCAGGGCTGGGTCTTCGGCGCGCTGCTGGCCGACTTCGACCCGAGGCGCGGCAGCGAGACCGTCCTCCGCATCGCCGAGGAGCGGCTGAACGTCGAGAACATGAGCCGGGACGACGCCCTCGACCTCTTCAACTTCGTCGAGGGCGCGGCGGCCGACGCCGGGGGGCCGGTGAAGGACGAGTTGGAGCGCGTGCGGCTGCACGCGCTCGACCGCGCCGTCAGGGCGCTGGGGACGGACGCCGACGGACGCCTGTCCAACCCCGAGTTCCAGAAGGCCCACGAGCGCGAGATTTATTACCACGAACTCGCGGGCGGCTGGGCCGTGAAGCCGGAAGCCTTCTGGAAGCTTGAGACGAAGTACCGCGGCACGACTCTGGGCGACCGCATCGCGTGGGAGGCGGCGAACGCGCTCTACCCCGGCGAGTGCGAGAGCGACGAGGTCTGCCAGTTCCTCCGCCTCAAGGACACGCAGGGTCGCTACCTCGGCCTCTACCCGACGGGCGCGCACGCCTCCGAGGCGCTGCGGAACATCAAGGAGGCGCTCGCCTCGCAGCAGCTCGACGACTCTTTGAAGAACAAGGGCGGCGACGAGTACGTGCGGCAGGAGCAGGAGGCTTTAAGGAAGGCCCTGGCCGAGCTGCGCGCGGCGGTCTCGAAGGCGGGCGCGCCCGAGAAGGCCGAAATCCTCCGCCGGCTCGAACAGTTGTCCGCGCACGGGGGCAGGTAAGGCGCGATGCTCTTCATGGTCATCGAGCGCTTCGGCGGGCGCGAGCGGGCGGCGGAGGTCTACCGCCGCTTCCGAGAGCGCGGGCGCATGATGCCGGAGGGCCTGAGGTACGTGGCGAGCTGGGTCGAGGAGGACTTCGGCCGCTGCTTCCAGTTGATGGAGTGCGAAGACCCGAACCTCCTGCGTGAGTGGGCGGCGCACTGGCAGGACTTGGTCGAGTTCGAGTTCGTCCCCGTCGTCACGTCAGCCGAGGCAGCCGGGTCGATCTCGACGCCGCTTTGAAGGAACGTCCCGGTGAACGTCGAAGCCTACCTCGAACGAATCGACTACCGCGGCCCGCTCGCGCCGACGGCCGAGACCCTGCGCCGCCTGCACGTCGCGCACCTGCTCGCAGTCCCCTTCGAGAACCTGAGCATCCACGCGGGCGAACCCGTCGTGCTCGACGACGAAGCGCTCTTCGACAAGGTCGTCGCGCGACGCCGCGGCGGCTTCTGCTACGAGCTGAACGGGCTCTTCGCCGCGCTGCTGCGGGCCCTGGGCTTCCGCGTCGAGATGCTCTCGGCCCGCGTGGCGCGGCGCGACGGAGGCTTCGGGCCGGAGTTCGACCACATGGCTTTGCTCGTCAACCTCGAAGAGCGCCGGCTGGCCGACGTGGGCTTCGGCGACTCGTTCGCCGAGCCGCTGCTGCTCGACGAGCGCGGGGAGCAGAGGCAGGGCTCGCGCTCCTTCCGCATCGAGGAGGACGGCGGTCGCCTCGTCTATTCGATGAAGGAGGCGGGCGGCGACTGGGAGCCGCAGTACCGCTTCGGCCTTGAGCCGCACGCGTACGAAGACTACGCGGAGATGTGCCGCTTCCACCAGACCTCGCCGGAGTCGCACTTCACGCGCGGCCGCGTCTGCTCGCTCCTCACGCCCGAAGGGCGCGTGACGCTGAGCGGGTCGCGGCTCATCACGACGCGGGGCGGCGAAAGGTTCGAGCAGGAGTTGGGCGGCGAGGCCGAGCGCGACGCCGCGCTGCTCGAACACTTCCGAATCTCGATGCGCGGCCCGGAGGCGGAGACCTTTATGAAGAAGGAGAACGGATGAGAGTCGTCGGCGCGGCGTTACTGTTGACGGTCATGGCGGCCTCGCTCGCTCTCCCGCGCGGGGGAGCTTCGCCGTCCGCGTCGCGGGCCGAAGGCGGACAGGACGTGCGAGCGGCCACGACCCGCTTAGCGGTCTTCGACGGCGAGTACCTCGCGCAGAAGGGCGTCAACCCGAAGGCGAACAGCACGCTCGCGGCGCTCGCCGCGTTCGGCAGCGCCGCGGGCCTCCAGCTCTTCGACGTGGCGCGGATACAGGGGAAGGTGCTCATCGCCGACGGCGGCGTGGACATCAGCGACGCCTTCATCAAGGCGTTGAAGTCGAAGCCCACGGGCGCGGAGGGGCTCTCGGTGAAGGGTGTCAACGTCCCCGCCGCGGCCGCGGCCCTCGTTGACACCGAAACTTTCGGCGACCCGCGGAAGGGCGTCACGAACCTCGTCAACGCTTTCAGCAAGGTCGAGCAGGAGTTCAGGCCGCGCAAGGAGGAGATAGAGAAACTCCGCGACGAGCTGAAGACGGCCCCGGAGGACAGAAGGCAGGAGCTTGAGGCCGAGGTCGCGCGGAAGCAGAAGGCGGGACAGGCCGCGCTCGACAAGCGGGTCAAGGCGTTGACCGACCCCGTCTACGAGGACATCGGGAGGGCGCTGTTGGCGTTCTGTAAGAAGCACGGCATCGCCCTCGTCTTCGACCTCAGCAAGATGGAGAGGGACGAGACGCTCCCGCCGTTCGACCTCCCCCTCCCCGCCGACGCGCCCGACGTCACGGAGGCTTTCGTCGCGGCCTACAACCGCGGCGACCTGAAGCGCTGACGCCTCGTCCATGAACATACTCGTCATAGGCGGAACGGGCGGCTTCATCGGGACGCTGGCCGTGCTGAAGTTGGCGGCCGCCGGCCACGCCGTGACTGTGTTCCACCGCGGCCGCACGAACGCCGACCTGCCGCCCGACGTTCGCCACCTCCTCGGCGATAGAGAACGCCTCGGCGACTTCTCGGACGAGTTCAGGCGTCTCGGGCCGCGGGTCGTCTTAGACACGTACCTCCGCTTCGAGCGGGAGGCCGTCGCGCTCATGCAGACCTTCCGCGGCCTGGCCGAGCGCGTCGTGGCCGTCAGCAGTCAGGACGTGTATCGGACGTACGGGATTCTCTGGCGCAACGAAGTCGGCCCGCCGAACGCCACGCCCATCGCCGAGGACGCGCCACTGCGCAGCGCCCTGTACCCCTACCGCAGAATGGCCGAGGGGCCGGACGACCCTAAGTATGACTACGACAAAATCCCCGTCGAGCGCGCCGTCATGTCTGACCCGGAGCTGCCCGGAACGGTCTTACGACTGCCCGCGACCTACGGCCCAGGCGACAGGCAGCACCGCCTGTTCGAGTACCTGAAGCGGATGGACGACGGCCGCCCCTTCATCCTGCTCGGCAGCGAAGAGGCGCGCTGGCGTCAGACGCACGGCTACGTGGAGAACGTCGCGGACGCCTTGGCGCTGGCCGCGACCGACGCGCGCGCGGCCGAGAGAGTCTTCAACGTCGGCGAGGAGGAGGCGCGGAGCAGGGCCGAGTGGGTGCGAGAGATAGGCCGGGCCGTCGGGTGGGGCGGCGAAGTCGTCGCCGCGCCCGAGAGCCTTCTGCCGGAACATCTGAGGTCGCCCGCGAGTTACGAGCACGACCTGGTCGCCGACACCAGCCGCATACGGAAAGAGCTGGGGTATGAGGAGAGAGTCCCCCGCGACGAAGCCCTGCTGAAGACTATCGCCTGGGAGCGCGCGAACCCGCCCGCCGAAGTTGACCCGCGGCAGTTCGACTACCGCGCCGAGGACGACGCGTTGAAGAAGATTAAAGAGAACGCCCGTTGAAGTCGTCGGCCCTGCGCCCTCTCACAAAAAGGCTTTGCGCGCGGGCGGGGCCGTGATATTGTGCCGCCGTCTCAATAACCCCGTACGGAAGCGTCCGGGCGAATCCAACAGACCGCCCGGCCTCTCAACGACGCTCATACCCGTCTTTTTTTCTTTGGAGGAACACAATATGCGCAAGCCGATATTCGACACCATCCGCGCCCAGCGCGGCAAGGGTTTCACCGCCGAGGAGGTCGGTGCGATTGACGCGCTTCTCGACCGACTCGGCATCGAGAAGGACAACGGGGCGGGCGGTTCGGTCGTGCCCGAACCGAAGCCCGCGACGGTCTCGACGGCCAACCCGCCGGGGCTCGAAAACCCGCAGGGCTTCTTCGACTCGCTGCGCCAGGCGCAGTTTATGGGGAGCACGCTCAAGCCCGACCAGATAAGCGGCCTTGAGGCGGTGCTCGCCGCGGCGAAGGCGGCCAACTGGCCGCTCGCCTTCACCGCCTACGCGCTGGCGACCGCCTGCCACGAGACCGCCTACACGATGCAGCCGGTGCGCGAAGCCTTCTGGCTGAGCGAGAACTGGCGGAAGACGCACCTGCGCTACTTCCCTTACTACGGCCGCGGCTACGTCCAGCTCACCTGGAAGGCCAACTACGACAAGGCGGATCGTGAGCTGGGGCTCGGCGGACGCCTGAGCCAGAACCTCGACCTCGCGATGGATCCCGCCATCGCCGCCCAGATTATGGCGAAGGGGATGGAGGAGGGCTGGTTCTGCGCCGACAAGTCCGGCAACCGCCACACGCTCGCGCGCCACGTGCCGTCGGACGGCTCGCCCGCCACCCTCGACCAGTTCACCTCGGCGCGGCGGATCATCAACGGCCTCGACAAGGCCGGCAAGATCGCGGGCGAGGCGCTCAAGTTCCAGGCGGCGCTCCAGGCGGGCGGCTGGTAAACGTACCGGACTGCAAAGCCGTACCGGCTTATAAGACGGAATAAGGTGAGCCGCGGGCGGACGCGGGCGGACGCGGATTTATAAATGATTTAAGAATCCGCGTCCGCCCGCGTCCACCCGCGGCTCACTAACCTCAGCCCAACCCGCAAGCCGCCATCCATGCGAGGAGAGTCAAGACCGCCGGTCGGCGTCTTCGTCGCGCTGCTGCGCGGCGCAGTGAGATTGCTTCCGGGTAGAGTTGCGAGTCCGGGCATGGAGAACGCTTCAGACAGAAGACCCTACATTATCGCCGGGGCGCTACTCGCCGCTTCACTCATCTTCTGTAGCGCCTGTGCGCTTTACAGAAAACTACACCCCAACCTCGACCAAGAGATAGCCGGGCCGGTCTCCGTCTCCTCCGAGTGGATGGAGATTCTTCCGGAAGAGCCTTTGAAGCCGGAGCGCGAGGTTCAGCAGGTACTCATCTGGTTCGCCCAACCGTACGCGACGAACGCCGACGGAATCATCTCCCCCGACGGCCACACCTTCCACCCTGAGGTACAGCTCATCGACCAGAGGGGTGACGCCTACAATTTGAGAATCTCGGGGATAAGTTCTTCCGGGATAGCGCTCTCATGTTGTAAGGAGGGCTATCGACCGTTGCCGAAGGATAGAAAATATAGGGCGGTTCGCATCCGGAGCGACCGGCCCGTAAGCGGCTCAAAGGTCGTGTGGCGCTGCTATAACCCCTGGGATCGTAAGTGATACAGGCTCGTGCCCGCGGCGTTAACTTCTCTTATATAGCTTATACCGACTTGCGAATCAGAATAAGGCCGCTGATTGCTGGGAGCGCGGGCATCCCTGCCCGCCAAAGCGTGCGCGAGCACGCTTAGCCGTGAAGCGCTGTTTCTCAACGTTGAGACATCAAGTCTCACTGTATTCGCGCTGGCGCGCTCATGGCGGGCAGGGATGCCCGCGCTCCCGGCGAGAGGGGGCCTTATGATATCCAGCAAGTCGGTATTAGCATGTGAGTCCTGCGTCTGCTTCTCTAACTTCTTGAGGATGCGGGCGGCGTGGATGCGGGCGGCGAGGGGGGCGCGCCGCTTTCGCCTCACATAATGCTTTGCGCGGCGGCGGGGCCGTGCTATCGTGCGGCCGTCTCAGCGAACACGGGCGGAAGCGTCCGGGCGGACTCAAAACACGCCCGGCCTCTCATCAACGCTTAGAGCCGCGCGGCCGCCTCAAACCTGCAAGCGCCGCGCAAGGAGAAATCAAACATGGCTGACAACCACATCAGCGCGACGCTGTCGCAGGCCGACCGGCAGGACATCCTCGCCGCCGTCAACACCATCCGCGAGAAGCTTCCTTTCCTCATCGACCTGACATCCGAGGAGCGCCGCACGCTCCTGAGAATGGGCGACAAGAGCCGCAGCTTCGTCGCGCAGGCGCTCACCGTCGCCGAGCAGAACCAGGGCATCCTGCCGCGCACCTTCGAGGTGGCGGAGATGCGCAAGGACGTTGACCTGCTCGCCGCGCTAGAACCCATCATGGCCTCGCTCTCGCAACTGAACGAGCTGGTCGAAGACACCTACATGGCGGTCGGCAGCGAGGCTTACGCCTCGTCGTTGCTCGTCTACCAGTTCGCCCGCGCCGCCGGCAAAGGCTCCGCCCTCGACGGCGCGCTCGACGCCCTCGGCCAGCGCTTCGCGCGCAAATCAAAGGGTGCCGCCGGCGGCACGGAACCGCCTGACAAGTCTTAAACGCCGACGCCCGGCCCCGCCGGGACTTCCCTTTCCCTCCGACGCTCACGCCCCGGCCCTTCCACCCTTCGCGCGAGCCTCGGAGGCCCTGACCCGAGCCCCGCAGACGGAAAACCGAGCCTTTTCAGGCCGAAAGTCGAGCCTCCGAGGCTCGACTTTCGGCCTCCGAGGCTCAACCTTCAGCCTCCGAGGCTCAACCTTCAGCCTCCGAGGCTCAACTTTCGGCCTCGGCAGGCTCAAATTTCACCCTCCGAGGTTCGACTCTCAGCCTCCGAGGCTCAACCTTCACCCTCGGCAGGCTCAAGTTTCGGCCCCCGAGGCTCGACCTTCACCCCCGAAGGCTCATAATCGAGCCTTCGGGGCTCAAACTTCACCTAGAGAGGCTTAACTTTGACCATCCGAGGCTCAATCTCCCATTCCGGGAGTTCGGTTTTCAGCCCCCTCGGCTCACCTTTGTAAAACCCAGTGGAGGAGGAGATGAAACAGACACACGCCATGCTTTTAATCATCGCCGTCACCCTGTTCGTCCTGGCCTTCCCTGCCGGCGCGGCCGGTCAGGGAAGGGTCGGCTCCGGCTACAAACTCACCATCTTCGTGGACGAAGGGAGGGGCGAACTGAACGGCCATGTCTTTGTCGGACTGACGGCCGGCGAGACTACGGTCTACGCCGGGTTCTATGCCAAGGACAAGAGTTGGGGTAAGCCGCTCCTCAAGAAGGGCGGCGGTGAGGTAAGGAATGACGCGGAGCGCGCCTCCGGGTGCGAGTGGGACGTTAAGCAGACCTACAACATCTCGCGGGCCGGCTACGAGAACGCCCTGAAGGCCGTCCTCGACTGGGAGAATGAGGGGCTGCCGTGGGCGCTCTCGCACCACTGCGGTGACTTCGCCGAGACCGTCGCGCGGATGGCCGGCGTGGACGTGCGTCTAGGGCAGCACCTCACGGGGCGAAACAGGCCCGGGCTGTTCGGGGAGTACCTGCGGGACAACGGGGGCGAGGTCAGCGTCAAGGCTTTTGACGTAAACAACCGCGTGGGCACCAACATCTACGTCGGGCGCGGCGATAGGGTGTTGTTCGGGGCGGCGGGGAGCGTGCTGTTAGGCCCGAACGTCGGCGAGAGCGGCCCCGAAGGGATAACCCATTTCCTCCTCGGCATACTGCCGGTTCGCATCGACCCCATCTACAGCCCCTTCCCCGAAATCCCCCACGGCAGCCTCCTCGGAAGAATCAGGACGCCCGGTGCCGGCAAGTGGACGGGGTGGTTCGTGATCGGCGCGGGCGGAGAGATGATAGCCACAAACTCGGGTGTCCTGGAGCTAGATGTTAACGACAATGTGCCCGAAGACAACAGGGGCCGCTTCAGGGTCGGGGTAAAGGTATGCAAGGCGCAGTAACCCGCTGCGCCCCGTCTCACTGCGTCTGCTTTTCCAGTTTCTTCAGGATGCGGGTGGCGTGGTTGCGGCCGACGAGGGGGACGCGCTCGTCTTCGGTGAGTTCGCGGATGAGGGGGACGAGTTGCAGGCGGTCGGAGAGGTAGTCGCGCTCGATGAGCGAGTCGAGCTTGTTGATGAGCTTGGGGGTTTCGAGCGGCTGGCTCTCGCGGGCGATCTCCAGCTCGAAGACGAGGACGGACTGCTCGGACGCCTTGCGGTACTCGCCGGCGAGCCCCTGCGCGTCCTTGTCCTGGCTGTAGTTGAACTCGGCCGTGCGCTCGCGCCCGCCCTTGCGCATCGTCAGTTTCGTCTGGCCCATGCTCGGGTAGGTGCGCTCGCCCTGGTAGTTGGCCTGCGAGTCTAGGAAGCCCAGGGCCTCCCAGTGCGCGCGCACGCGCGCGAGCGCGGCGGGCGAGAGCGTGAAGGGCTCGGTGATCTGCTCGGTGTCGGAGCGGCGCTCGAAGCGTATCTGGCCGCGCCCCGTGTCGTCGTGCTCGATGCGGACGAAGTAGACGAAGAAGTCGGGGTGCTTGAACTCGTACGCGTAGTGCGCGACGTTGGGGTCTTCCTTCGGCTTCGCCGGGACGCCCGCACGCACCGACGCCGGAACCTCCTCGGCCCCCTTCTGCTCCTCAGGCCGCTGCGAGACCTTCTTCGGCTGCGTCTGCTGGGCCGCGGCGGGGCTCGGGCCGGGTCGCGGCGTCGCCTTGCGCGGGCCTTGCGCCTGTGCCTGGAAGGCCGCGCCCGTCGAGACGAGCGCGGCCGCGAACGCGAGCGCTAAAACACGAAACCTCATGCTCACTCGAACCTCACGGAGACGAGCCGCGAGATGCCCGCCTCCTCCATCGTCACGCCGTAGAGGGCGCGCGCCATCTCCATCGTCCGCTTGTTGTGCGTGATGACGAGGAACTGCGTGTCCTCGGACATCTCCCTGATCTTCGCCGTGAAGCGGCCGACGTTGGCCTCGTCGAGCGGCGCGTCCACCTCGTCGAGCAGGCAGAAGGGCGAAGGCCGGTAGCGGAAGACGGCCAGGACGAGCGCGAGCGCCGCCATCGCCTTCTCGCCGCCCGAGAGCAGCAGCACGTTCTGCAAGCGCTTGCCCGGCGGCTGCGCCACGATGTCGATGCCGGATTCCAAAACGTCGTCGGCGTCGAGCATGCTCATCTCGCCGCGGCCGCCGCCGAAGAGTTCGAGGAAGAACTGGCCGAAGTTGCGGTTGATCTCCTCGAAGGCGTGGCGGAAGCGCTCGCGCGAGCGGCGCTTGATCTCGCGCAGCGCCTCCTCGGTCGAGGCGATGCCGTCGGTGATGTCCTGCCGCTGCGCGGTGAGGAACGTCAGACGCTCCTCGTTCTCGGCCAGCTCTTCGAGCGCCATCATGTTGACCGCGCCGAACGACTCGACGCGCGCCCGCAGCTCTTCCAGACGTGCGCGCGAGGCTTCGAGGTCGAAGCCCTCCCCGGCCGGGTGCTCGGCCGCGACCTCTTCGAGCGACTGGTTCAACTCGCTCTGGCAGGACTCGCGCACGTAGTTGAGGCGCGCCGCGGCCTCCGCCCTCTGGACTTCGAGCGCCGCGCGCGAATCCCTCGCCGCCGAAGCCTGCTGGTGCAGCTCGGTCACTTCCAGCGTCAAAGCGTCGGCGCGCTCGCGCGACTCCGCGAGCCTCGCCGCCGCCTCGCCCACCCGGCGTTCGAGCGCGGCGCGCTCGCCCTCCGAGCCGGCCGAAGACTCTTCGAGTTCGGCGAGCGAGCGGCGCAGCCCTTCGACCCGCTCCGACGCCTCCGACGCCTCCTGCTCGTGCCGTTCGAGCCGCGACTGTAGCTCCGCGGCCTCCGACTCCATCCGGCGCAACTCGGCGGCGGCCGCGCGACGACGCTCCGCCGCCGCCGCGGCCTGCGCGCGCTGAGCGCCCAGGTTCTCGCCCTCGGCGGCGGCGGCGCGGCGCGCTTCCGTCAGGGCCTCTGCGGCTTCGGCGACCGCGCGCTGCGACGCGGCGCGCGACTCCTGCGCGGCCTCAAGCTCGGCGACCTGCCGCGCTCGGCGCTCCTCGACCTCCCGCCGCTCTTCGGCGAGCCGCGCGTCGTCGTCGGCCACCACGCGCATGTGGCGCTCGGCGCGCTCGATCTCCTGCTTGAGCTGCGCCGCGCTCACCTCGCGCGCGACGTGCTCGCGCTCCTCGCGCCCGATCTCGTCGTTGAGCAGGACGAAGGCGTCCTCCAACTCGCCCAGACGCGCGCGCGCGCCCTGCGCGGCCTCGTCCGCGAAGACGAGGTCTGCCTGGAGTCCGACCATGCGGACTTCGAGCTCGCGCATCTCGCGCTTGAAGGCGAGGAGCCCCGCGCCCTCCTCCGAGACCGCGTGGCCGCCCGCCGCGATGAGCTGCCCCGCGACGACCCACTCGCCCGCGGCCGTCACGCACATCTCGCCCGTCGGCAGCGTCAGGAGCATCGCGCGCTCGAGGTCGGCGGCCACGCGCGCGCTCATCTCGCGCGCGAGCGTCCGCGACAAGACCGCGCCTATCTCGCGCGGCGCGCCGAGGAGACTCCCGACCCGCGTCTCTTCGTCGATCTCCGTCAGCGTCGCGCCCCGCGACCCGTCCGCCTCGTCCAGCTCGGCCGAGCCGCCTTGCAGCCCCGCGACGAGGAAGGTGGCGCGCCCGGCGTTCGTCGCCTGAAGCCACGCGGCGGCGCGCACGGCGTCGTCCGGCGTCGGCACGATGACGGCTTGCAGGTGGGGCCCGAGCACGCTCTCGACGGCGCGCTCCCAGCGCGGCTCGACGCGCAGAACGTCGGCCAGCGTCGCGACGACGTGGAAGTCGCGCGAAGGGTCGCCCTCAAGCGGCGCGAAGATGCGCCGGACGGACTGCGAGTAGAGCGAGTGCTGCGTGTCGATCTCGTTGAGCGTGTCGAGGCGGTGGCGGACGCGCGCCGCCTCGTCGCGGACGCGCGCGTGCTCGGCGGCGGCGGCGGCGACCTCGGCGCGGGAGTCCGAAAGCTCGCGCGTGCGCGACTCGCGCTCCGCGTAGAGCGCGTCGAGGTGCGCGCGCGCCGCGACGATCTCGCCCTGTAGCTTCTCCGCCTCCGACTTCGCCTGCTCGTGCGCGGCCGCCGCGCGCTCGCCCTCGCGCGCGAGCCCCTCGGCCTGCGCGGCCAGCTTGTCAAGAACCGTTTCGAGCTGGCGGCCGATCTCCGCCAGGCGCTCGGCCGCGGCCGTGTGCGTCAGAAGCTCGGCGCGCGCGGACTCAATCGCGGCCTCGGCCTCGATCACTTCGTCGGTACGGCGCGCGTACGCGGCCTCGGCCTCTTCGAGCCGGCGCGCGCTCTGCTCGCTCGCCTCGCGCATCTGCACGTCACGCAGGACGAGCGACTCGCTCTCGGCCGTGACCGACGTGAGCCGCGCGCGCACGGCCTCGGCCTCGCGCCGGACTTCGGCGAGCCGCTTCTCAAGCGAAGCTATCTGCTCGCCCTGGTACGCGCGCTCGCGCTCGCGGCGGTCGAACCTGAGCGCGGACTCCGAGACGGCGGCGCGGGCCTCCGACAACTCCTCCTCGCGGCTCCGGGCGTCGGTCGTCGCGCGCCGCGCCTCCTCCTCGCGCTCCTCAAGCTCCTGCGCTAAACGCTCGACCTCCTCGTTGGCCGTGTCCAGACCTTCGCGCAGACGTTCGAGCCGGGCGTTCAGCTCGCGCTCGTCGGCCGCGTAGACCTTGCGCAGAAGCTCGCGCAGCTCCTCCCGAATCTGGTGGTAGCGGCGCGCCTTTGCGGCCTGACGGCGCAGGCTCCCGACCTGTCGCTCGATCTCGGAGATGATGTCGGAGACGCGGTTGAGGTTCGAGCGCGCGGCTTCGAGGCGGGCCTCGGCGGCGCGCTGGCGCACGCGGAACTTGGTGATGCCGGCGGCCTCTTCGATGAGCGTGCGGCGATCCATCGGCTTGGCCGAAAGAATCTGGCCGATGCGCCCCTGCTCGATGATGGCGTAGTGCGCGCCCGAGAGGCCCGTGCCCGAGAAGAGGTCCTGGATGTCGCGCAGGCGGCAGACGCGGCCGTTGAGGAGGTACTCGCTCTCGCCGTCGCGGTAGAGGCGGCGCGTGACCGAGACGCTCTCGCCCGGCGCGAAGTCGAGCGCCATGCGGCGCGGACGCCAGTGCCGCTTGTGGTGCGCGCGCGACTTGGGCGCGGGCACGACCGCGGCGGCCTCCGTATTAACCGGGGCGAGCGCCTGAGTCGCTTCGCCTTCGGCCTGCGCCGGGGCCTCGGCCGGCGGCGTTTCGCCCGAAGCGGCGGGCGCGACGCCGCCGCCGTTCGCCGAAGCGGCCTCGGGCTGCGGCGGCGCGAGCGCTTCGAGTTCGGGCGAGAGGCGCTCTTCGACCGCGCCGGCCTGGTCGTCCAGCTCTTCGAGCGTCGCGTCGATGTCCTCGATGTCCGGCTCTTCCTCGACCGCCTCGTCGCGCACCATGTGCAGGACGACCTCGGCCATCCCCGAGGGCTGGCGGCTCTTCGCGCCCTGGAAGATGACGTCCTTCATCTCGCCGCCGCGGAGGTTCTTCACCTTCTGCTCGCCGAGCACCCACGAGATGGCGTCGGCCACGTTCGACTTGCCGCAGCCGTTGGGGCCGACAATGGCGGTGATGCCGTTGCCCGTGAAGACGAGGTCTGTGTAGTCGGCGAAGGATTTGAAGCCGGTGATTTCGAGGCGTTGGAGTTTGAACATGCTGCGCGTTTCGGCCTGAACTGGATGCCCCGGGACATACAGTCCCTAGAGCCCGTGCGGGAGAGGCACACTATATGTTGACCCGCGGACGTTGTCAAACCGAAACATTAAGCGGCGCGGGGTTAGTCGTTGGCGGGAAAGCGGTTCCGCCCGGCCGCCGTAAAAGCCGGCGCGGCGCCGACGGTGCCGAGACCGCCCGCGCCGCGCCGGGAAGGGACAGAAGTTTTGTCCTAGTCGCCCAGCATCACCCTCAAGAGTAGCGGGTCGTAACGCACGGGCGCGGCGCGCGCCAGCTCCTGCGCCCAGTAGCCGCCGAAGCGCGTCTGGAGCGGGGGCGGCGACGGCCCGTGCTGGTTGCCCTGGTCGCTTGCGCCCCCAAAGCGCCCGCGGTATTCGAGCGACTCGATGAAGGCCCTGACCATCTCGGCGCGCCGCACCCTCCGCAGCGCCACCACCTCGTCGCGGACGTTCTCGCCCGGCAAGCTGAACGAGTTCATCTTGTTGAGCCAGAAGTCGTAGCCCGAGAAGTTGAAGTCGGGCGCGTCGTCCGGGTTGCGCCTCAAGTACCCGTAGTACTGCATCAGCACGAACGAAGGGTTGTAGAGCGTGCCGAAGACCGAGTCGCTGTCGGCCACACTCCTCAGCGCCGCCGCGCGGCCGGCCGTGCTGCCCGCGCCGTAGGCCGTCCTCGCGGCGTCGCGCTCGGCCCCGGTCGGCGTCACCCCGGTGTTCGCGAACAGCTTGTCCACGTACTCCGTCGGGGTCATCGTCACCGGGAACTGCGCGACGTACTCGTTGCGCGAGACGAAGTCTTCGAGGTAGCGCTGTCGGTTCGCCTCCAGCCGCGCCTGCCAGTCGCCCTGCCCGACGACGACGTCCTCGCCGATCTGGCGCTGGTCGCGCAGGAAGACGGCGTAGCGCGGCGTCTGCTTGTTGTTGCCGAAGGCGGCCTTGTGCGCGCGGATGACGAAGTAGCCGGTCTGCTGGAACTCGATGGACAGGAAGAAGGCGGTCGAGACGTCCTGCCTGTGCTCGATGCGGCACTGCGCGTCGTCGCCGCACGACTCGATGTTCTGCGTCCAGAAGTCCTCGCCCGACTGGTCGCTCTGCCGGTAGAGGAAGTCGTGGTAGTGCGTGCAGACGAAGGTGCGCGAGAGGTCTATCGGGTTCCCCGCCGACTCGGGCGCGTCGTCCACGATCTGGAGCTGCGCGTTGTTCGGCGCGCCGAGCGCCCCGTTCTGCGGGTTCTGTAGGACGAGCGTCGCGTTCTCAAACCCCTCGTCGTACGAGTCCTCGTTGACGAGCACCTGGAAGTTCTTCTGCGTCTCGCCGACCTCGAAGACGAGGCGGCCGATGACGTAGGTGTAGTCGCCCCTCTGCGTGGCCGAGCCGTTGATGCTGCCGATGTCCACGGTCGAGCGCACGTCGGTCACGACGGTGCGCAGGACGCGCACGGTGATCGCCGCGCAGTCCTCCTGCACGGGGTAGGCCGGCGCGTCGAACTGGAAGAGCGGCTGCGGCGGCGGGGTCGGGTTGGGCGTGGGCGTCGCCGAAGGCGTCGGCGTCGCCGAAGGCGTCGGCGTCGGCGTCGGCGTCTCCGGAGTCGGAGTCGGCGTCGGCGTCCCCGGGCTCGGGGTCGGAGTCGGAGTTCCGGGCGTCGGAGTCGGAGTTCCCGGCGTCGGCGTCGGCGTCGGGGTTTCGGGCGTCGGTGTCGGAGTGGGTGTGGGCGTCGGCGTCGGGGTTGGGGTCGGAGTCGGGGTCGGAGTCGGGGTCGGCGTGACAGTGGGCGCGCAGCCGCTCGCGGGCGTAGCCGTGCAGGAGCCGACGGTGTACTCCGTGCCGCCGCGCGTGATGTCGCGCTTGACGTTCGCTTGGCTGGTGAAGGTCGCGCCGCGCAGGCCCGCCAGCACCGAGCCCGAAGTGATAGTGCCCTTCGGCGCGAACTGGTTGAGCTTGCTCACGGCGACCTTGACGGTGACGGTGCCCGCGGCGGTGTCGAACGCGCCGCAGTCGGCGTCGCCGCGGTGGGTGTAGGTGATCGAGCCGTCCGAATTCCTGACGGCCGTGCCCCAGGTGAACGTGCCCGCCGGGTTCGAGTTGGTGTTCGCAAGGAAGTAGAACTGGTCGCCGCGGTCTGAGAGCGCGAAGCTGTAGTCGCCCGTGGGCGAGAGCCCCGCGAACGGCGCGTTGGCCGTGAAGTGCATCCGCCAGTTCGAGCCCGGCGGGACGACCGGCAGGGTCGAGACCTTCATCGTCGCCACGATGACGTTCACCCCGTTCGGCCCCGTCTCGCACGAGTAGCGGATGGAGGTGATGTCGAGCGGGTCGTCGGCCTGGAGGCTGCCGACGAGCCCCGTCTGCACGTCGCCGCGGAAGTCCGTGACCTGCGAGCCGCTGATGCCGCCGACGCTCGGCGCGAGCGGGATGGGGCCGTTCGACGGCGCGGGCGGCGCGCCCGGGTCGGGGACGTTCCCCTTGCTGTTGACGATGGACGGCCCCGAAATCTGGCGCGCGACGTAGGTGTGGCCGTCGAAGTCGTTGTGGTCGTCGGTGTAGGCGACGACGGCCGCGCCCGTCGGGTCGAAGGAGATTTGGAAGTAGTCGATCAGGTTGCGGTTGGCCCCCTCGCCCGTCGGGTCGAGCCCCATCAGCGAGATGTTGGTGGCGTGGTTGAAGTGGTCGCTCACCGCGACCTGGCGGAAGGTCGGGTTGTCGGCGGTCGCGTTGAACGACTGCGCGAAGAAGACCCTCCAGTTGGCGTTGTTGTTGTTCGTCGCCTCGGTCGTGCCGTACCAGACGATGCCGACCGAGCCCTGCGTCGGGCCGGTCTCCATCCACGGGAGCAGGCTGGTCGCCGTCTCCGGGCCGTTCGAGACGCGCACGGGGGCGCTCCAGGTGTCGCCGCCGTCGGTCGAGTGGACGAGGAAGATTTGCTGGCCGTTCGAGTAGGCGACGTAGGCCGTCCCGAAGGGCGTGCCGTCGTCGGCCACCTTGACCGGGAAGAAGATGTTGGCGACGTCGCCGGAGGCTGCCTGCGTGCAGACGTAGACGGCCGCCTCGCCGGTGGGCAGGGTCACGGTGCTGTGGCAGACCTGTCCCGTGGAGCCGCTCAGGTAGACGCGCCCGGACTTCTGGTGCACGTCGATGCTGCCGACCTGGCCGATGAGACCCGCGGTCTGCGCCGGGCCGTAGGTCAGGCCGCCGTCGGTCGAGCGCTGTATCTGCGTGACGGTGGGCGCGACCGTGCGGTAGAGCAGGTAGACGTTGTTCGGCCCGTGGAACTCGTGCCACTGCCGGTCGTCGCCGGGGATGCCGCCCGTGGTGTTGCCCAGGGGGTTGCGCTGGATGTTGACGCCGCGGTCGGTCGAGCGCTGCGTGGTGATGTTGGCGACGAGCAGGCTGCTCGCGGCGAGCGTCGAGGGCTCGGTCAGCGCGCCGGTCGTCGGGTCGGGCAGGCCGACGGCGAGGTCGATATCGCCGCCGCCCTCCGCGCCGGCCGAGGCGACGGGCGAGCCCGTCACCGAGTCGGGCTGGCCGCGGTAGGCCCAGTTGCGCATGAACGGGTCGTAGTTCGGGTTCGGGTTGCCGTTGACCGTCGGGCGGAGGTCAACGTACCAGAGGTCGTTGCCGGCCGGGACGCCGCGGATGGCCCCGACATAGTGGTTGCCGAACGGGTCGGTGCGGTTCGAGGGCTCGCCGTCGCGCGCCGCGACGGGCGCTTTGACGGTGACGCTCGGGCTGAAGTTGATGCCGCCCGAGACGTAAGTAGCGGTGCGCGCGGCGGCGACCGTGCCGAGGCTGTACTGCCCCCTCGGCGGGTCGGCCTGCGCGCTCGCGGGCGGCGCGAAGAAGTAGACGACGCGCACCTTGTAGTCGCCCACGCCGCTCGTGTTCGGGTCGATGGACGCGTGCTCCTCTGTGAGGATGCCGTTGGTCGCGCCGTTGCCGGAGCTTGTGATGAACTGCCCCGTGCACTTCCCCGTCGCGGGGCACGTCCCGCCCTTGTAGATGACGAGGTCGTAGTCGTTCGTCGGGAGCGTCCAGGTCAGGTCTACGCGGATGACCTTGCCGGTGTAGACGCCGGGCAGCACCGTCAGCGTGAAGGTGTCGCAGGTCGTGCCCTCGGAACAGCCGGCCTCGCCGTCGAGTGGGTTGGTGGTCGCGCCGCCGGTCGCCGTGCCCGTCCACCTCCCGTCGGCGGGGAGGACGGGGCCGGTCGGCCCGACCGTCCCCGACGTGGGGCTGGCCGCCCGCGCCACGCGCACGGCGCGCGGCCCCGGGGAGACGAAGAGCAGCGCCGCGACCGCGGCGGCTACGAGTGCCGCTAGTAACACGAGGCGCGCCGGGGCGCGCCTCCGCAGCCTGAGTCCGCACTTCTTCCCGCCGCCGTGCAAGCGGTGGGGCCTGCCTTGCAGAGTCCCGGGGGACTCTTCGCCTCTTAGTCTCATGGCAATGACGCTCCTTGTGTTGTTTCAGACGGGAGCGCGCCGCGGCCGCGGGCAAGAGTGGCCGGGCGCGTGCCTTCGGGGCAGCCGGGCAAGACGGGCTGCGACTCGGGCGACTGCGCGACGGGGGTTTTAGTCCGGTTAAGAACTGTCGGGTTGTTTAGGGGGTGCGGGAGCTTTATACCACAGTGGCAGTCGCCGCGCACGTGAAAAAAGTAGGCAGTAGTCAGTAGACAGTCGTCAGTAGAAGAACAGACGGCGCGGCTCTCATCGGTTGTTGATGAAAGCCGCGCTGCTTTGTCTTCCTACTGACTACTGACTACTGACTACTGCTTTGGGGCCAGGTCTCGGCGGACGAAGAGGACGAGGTCAACGCCGGGGCGCAGCGGGTAGGTGTCGCCGACGCGTGTGTAGTTGGCGCCGGCCACGCGCTGGAGCTGCTCGAGTTGATCTTTGCGGCCGATGATGGCGTGCGTCTTCTGCGGGTCGTAGGAGGAGGCGAGCGTCCCCTCGTAGCCCGCGCGCGGGTTGTGGCGGAAGTACCAGGGCGAGGGCCAGTATTCGGGCGAGGCCGTGGCGACGCCGGGCTCCTTCGTGCCGGCGCGCTCGCCCGCGCGCTCGATCTCGCGGACGAGGTCGAGGAACTCGCGCCGCGTCTGCGAGTAGACGTAAGGGTACTTGTCGTTGTCGTAGTCGCGGAAGTTGATGACGAAGGTGTGGTAGAGGCCGAAGAGGGCCGCGAAGAGGCCGACGGCCGCCGCCGCGCGCCAGCCGCGCGCGGGCGCGCGCGAGACCCACGCGCCGAACGCCTGCGCGGCGTAGCCGCCCGCGACGGCCAGCGGCACGACGAAGTTCAGGACGAGCCACGGCGTCTTGTAGCTGATGAGCGAGTAGGCGACCAGCAGCCCGAAGCCCCACGCCGCGAAGAAGACCGCGAAGCGGTTGAGCCTCCGCTCGAAGAGCGCCACCAGCGCGCCCACCGTGCCGAGGACGAGGACGGCCACGTCCTCCTGCATCAGCCAGCGGACGTACGTGCCGGCCGGCTTGGCGTGGAACTCGCTCATCCCGGTCTTGCGCCAGACGGCGAAGGTCTTGAGCGAGTCCCAGAAGGCCCCCTTCCAGTGCGTCGAGAAAGAGGAGTAGAAGGCGACCCAGATGACCGCGAAGAGCACGACCGCGCCCAGTACCGCGGCCGCGCCCCGCTCGTCCCGCAAAAGCTTCGCGAAGCCGCCCCCCTCCGACTCGGCCGCGCGCGCCCGCCCGGCCCTGCCCACGCCCCGCAGGCGCTCCCACGTCATGGCCGTCAGCCACGCCAGCCCCAGCGTGCCCGCCGAGATGAAGGCCGTCTCCTTGGTCGCGAACATCAGCGCGGCCGAGGCCGAGGCGAACAGGAGGTCTGAGGCCGCGCCCGTCTCCCTGAAGCGCAGCGCCGAGACGACCAGCGCCAGCGTGAAGAAGAGGAAGGGCATCTCGTGGATGAAGTAGCGCGAGTAGAAGACGCACGCGGGCGAGACCGCGACGAGCAGCCCCGCGACCAGCGCCGCCACCGTCCCCGTGTAGCGGCGCAAGCTGAGCACGAGCCACACGACGCCGACCCCGAAGAGCGAGGGGACGAGCCGGATGACGAAGGTGTGCAGCCCCGCGAGCGCGACGAACGGGAGCGTCAGGTAGTAGAGCGTCGGGCCGTGGTAGTTCTCGGGGTCGTAGGCGTAGCGCCCCTGCCGCAGGAGGTTGGTCAGGAAGAAGCCGTTGACGCCCTCGTCGTGGTGCAGCGGCTTCATGTCGAGCGCGTAGACCCTGAGCGCGAACGCCAGCAGCAGTATCAACGCGCTCGCGTACACCCACGCGCGCTCGGGGAGTTCGGAGGCGGGCGCGGGCGCGGGCGTCATCGCGGGCCGCGCCTCTTCCGCCTCCCGGCGGTTCTTCAGGGACGTGGCGCTCCAGTCGTCGCGCGCCCTCTTACGGTTTCGTTTTGTAGAGCCGGTAGGCACCTGCTTCCCCAACCTTCCTGTATCTCGCGAAGAAAGAGTCGTTGACCGAGAGGCCCCGCTGGCGCATCTCCTCGCGTTCGAGCGGCCCGACGACGACGTACTCGATGCCCGCGCGCTCGATGAGCAGGGGCGCGTCCGCGGCCCCCGCGTAGATGCGCTTCAGCTCAGACTCGCGCGGCCCGTAGTCGATGCCGTGTGACCAGACGTGGCCGGGGTATCCGAGGAAGGTTCTGCGGCCCGCCAGGTAGACCGGGTCATTATAAGTCGGCGCGTGGAGAATCAAAGAGCGCGGGCCGGTCTGCTGCTTGATGACTTCGGCGAAGGCGACGCCGTCGCGGTCGAACGAGCGCCGCTCGACCGCGCCCGAGGCCGCGCGCCACACGTCGAGCCCGCCCGCGGCCGTCTGCATCAGGAGTAAGACGACCCCCGCCGCGCGCCACGCGCCGCCGCGCCGCCACAGACGCGCGAGCACGAGCGCCACCAGAGGGGCCGACGCGACCCACCAGTAGAGCAGAATCTTGATGTTGTCCCACACCCACGGCGCGAACCTGTAGACGTTCGGCACCACGAAGCAGAGCAGGAACGGCAGGTAGAAGAAGAGCAGACGCTTACTCACCCCCGCCCCGCGCCACGCGAGCGCGACGACGAGCAGCGGGATGAAGACCGCCGTGTTCTTCAGCCAGAACCAGACGACGTTGGTCTGCCCGTGCGCCCAGCCGAACTCCCACCCGAAGAACTGCCCGGCCCGCACGGCCGAGTCGCGCGTCGCGTAGAACATCTGCGGCAGCGCCAGCACCGTCGCGACCGCGGCGAACAGAAGCCACGGCCGCCACACCGCCCACACCTTCATCCAGAGAGGAACCTCGTCAACTTCTTCGGTCTTCGAGAAGAAGACCGCCGCGCCCTGCGCGAGCGCCATGCACGCGCCCATCAACATCATCACCACGAAGCTGTGCGCGTGCACCAGCGGCAGCAGCCCCGCGACGACTCCCGCGGCGATCATCTGCCGCAAGGCGAAAGGCTGAAGGATGAAGGCGGGACTGTTATCGGCAGCGGCCTCCTCATCTTCAACCACGCTTCTCGCCGAAGCCGCGAGCGCCGCCCTCCCCTTCCCCTTAACCTTCTTCTTCCCGACCCTGCGACTTTCATGTTGCGCCGACGCGTCCTTTTCACCTCCCCCTTCTGACTCCCGACTTCTGACTCCTGACTTCTCACTCGCCTGCCACCACAGCGTCCACGCGACGAGCGCGACGCCGACGCCGAGCAGGATGCTGCGCTGCGTGACGAAGAGCGCGGTGACGGCGTTGCCCCACTCGAAGCCGGGGTAGGCCCGCGTGTAGTCGTGCGGGAGTTCGCCGAGCAGCGCGAAGACGCCCTGCCCGCCCGACGCCGCCTCGCGCAGGAAGACCACCCAGCCGAGGCCGCCGCTCAGGAGCACCAGCGCGGGCACGGCGAGCGCCGCCAGCCGCTCGCGCGTCAACTTCAGCGCCCAGCGGTGCAGGAGCCCGACGACCGCCATGATAGTCGCGTAGCTCTGCCAGAAGAGCGCCCCTTCGAGCGACGCGCCCGCGCGCACGAACATCGCCGCCACGAAGTCCACGACGAACGGGTAGGTCAGGCCCGCGCCCGCGAACTCCGGGTGCTGCGGCGGGAAGTTCTCGCCGTAGACGAAGCCCGTCACGACGGCGAGGTGGAAGGGCATGTCCCCGATGTTCGTGTCCACGCCCGTGAAGATGCCCTCCGGCGTCTGGTACATCGCGCGCGCGTAGACGAGCCAGAAGAGCAGCGCCGCGACCGCGTAGAAGACGAACGTGCCGAGAGCCGCGCCCTCCCTCTCGCGGCCCGGACTTGTTACCGCCCGCACGCCCTCACGTAGGTCACTCCCCACACGTTGACGCCAGTCGGCGCGCGCTAGGAGCAGCAGCGGCGACGCGCACACGACCCCCGCGAGCGCGAGCGCCGCCGGCCCCATCCCCAACGCGGACGCCAGCACGAACCCCACGAGCCCGAGCGCGGAGAATCCCAGACACACGCCCGCGCAGAGGCGCGCCCAGATGTTCGCCTCGCGGTCGTAGGAGTATGTCAGCACGGTCGCGCCCGCGATTGCGGCGAGCGCCAGCAGGAGTGCGAAAGGCATAAGGTGCGCGGGACTTGCCTGAGCTGAAAAGACGCCGCGATTATACTCGATTCAAACAGTACCGCGAGCGGTAGCGAGCGGGTGCGTGTGACTTCGTACGAGCCTCCGGAGTAACACGCACCCGCTCGCTACCGCTCGCGGTACTGTTCGATCCGCCCCGCTGCTGGACAACACGCGGCGCGGGTGGTTAGATGTTCGACTTAAAGAACAGGACAGGGATTCCGAACTATGCTCCGTGCAGGCATCGTCGGGCTGCCGAACGTCGGCAAGTCCACACTCTTCAACGCGCTCACCGCGCAGGCTTCGGCGCTCGCCGCCAACTACCCCTTCGCCACCATCGAGCCCAACGTCGGCGTCGTCCCCGTCCCCGACGAGCGGCTCGAACCCCTCGCAAAGATCGTCAAGACGACCACCATCGTCCCCGCCACGGTCGAGTTCGTGGACATCGCCGGGCTGGTGCGCGGCGCGTCGAAGGGCGAGGGCCTGGGCAACCAGTTCCTCGCCAACATCCGCGAGACCGACGCCGTCATCCACGTCGTCCGCTGCTTCGAGGACGAGAACGTCCACCACGTCGAAGGCGACGTTGACCCGCGCCGCGACATCGACACCATCCAGGTCGAGCTGGCCCTCGCAGACCTCGCCACGGTCGAGCGCCGCCGCGAGCGCGCGCAGAAGACGGCCAAGGGCGGCGACAAGACGGCGAAGGCCGAGATCGAAGTCGCCGACAAGCTGCTCGCCGTCCTCTCCGACGGCGCGCCCGCGCGCACGGCCGACCTCACGGACGACGAGCTTACGGTCGCCCGCGGCTTCTTCCTTCTGACCTCGAAGCCGACCATCTACGCCGCCAACGTGGACGAGGCGACGCTCACCGACCCCGAGTCGAACCCGCACGTCCGCGCCGTCCACGAGATAGCCACCCGGGAGGCGGCCGAGTACGTCCCCATCTGCGCGCAGCTCGAAGCCGAGCTGGTCGAGCTCTCGCCCGAAGACCGCAAGAGCTATCTGGCCGAGCTGGGCGTCGCTTCGAGCGGCGTGGACAGAATGATTAAGAGCGCCTACCAACTGCTCGGCCTGATGTCCTTCCTGACGGCGGGCGAGAAGGAGGTGCGCGCCTGGACTGTGCCGCGCGGCACGCGCGCCCCGCAGGCCGCCGGCACCATCCACTCCGACATCGAGCGCGGCTTCATCCGCGCCGAGATCGTCTCCTACGACGACCTGACCCGCGCCGGCTCCTACGCCGCCGCCCGCGAGCAGGGTCTCCTCCGCCTCGAAGGCAAAGACTACGTCATGCAGGAGGGCGACGTCGTCCACTTCCGCTTCAACGTCTGAAGCACACCTGGGCGTCTTGTGGCGCGGCCGTATCAGCGCAATTGACGGCTATATTTTCGGCGAACTCCGCGCCGGAGAAGGGGAAGAAAGATAAAAAGGCGGGGCCGTCGGGGCCCGCCAGACGTGGCTTTCGGGGTTCTACAAACAGGAGGTACTACATGCCGGAATTAGGGCGGTTCGGCGTCGGGTCAATCATCTTTTTGATCGGCGCGGTGATCTACATCGTCAACCTCGTGATAGCCCTCTCCAAGCGGGGGAATGCGCTGCCCATCGACGGGGTCGGGCTGATGGTGCTCGGCATCGGCCTGGCGCTCCTGTTCAGGTGGTAAGGGTCAGAGCGGAGGGCCGCGCCCGCGGGAAAGGCGAGTAAAAGGTGCGCGATTGTGTGCGGACGTGTGTGCGGCGTCCGCAAACTGAATCCCCCGCCCTCACAATCGCATACATTACAGTGGTTTAGATTTCGTGGTGATAAGAGTCCAATTCCGCTTCAACGTCTGAAGCGCACACACCCGTTGACACCCCGCTCCTCCGCTAATATCCACTCCGCGCTTTACCAACAGCGGTGTTCATTCGGAAGCGGTCATGCCGAATGCTCGCGCGGCCTTTCCGACGCCGCGCCGCGTCATTCCGACCGGGCGCATGTATGTTCTGTCCCCGCGCCGGGACACCTCGGCGCTAAACTTAGCATTTTCAACAGCAAATGGACTCGTGCCGACTCCACAGGCGCTTGTTCCGACGCCACCGTCAGCCGTTCCGACACCGTAGAAATGTGTTCCGATGCCATAGAAACGCGTTCCGACGCCGTAGAAATGTGCGCCGACGCCGCCGAAGTGTGTTCCGACGCCGCTGAAATGCGTTCCGGTGTCACAGAAATCCGTTCCGGTCTCGCGGAAATGTGTTCCGGTGTCGTAGAAACGCGTTCCGACTTTACAGGAACGTGTTCCGGCATCGCAGAAACGTGTTCCAACGCTGCCGAAGTGTGTTCCGACGCCATTGGAACGTGTTCCGGTGTCGCAGAAATACGTTCCGGTGCCGTAGAAACATGTTCCGACCAGACGGGAAGCGGTTCCGACGCCGCGGGAAGCTGTTCCGGTTAGGCGGGAAAGCCTTCCGGTGAGGCCGGAACTAGTGACGGCGAGGGGGGCGTCCCTTCGGGCGGGGCGCGCTCCCGGACGAGTTCGGGGCGGGTGGGCGCTGCCGTAACCCTCACAGGCGCGAACCCTTGAGGCTCGCCTGCGTCGAGGCTGTGAGATGTGTTAAGCTTCGCTGCCCCCTTCGCTTTCTCGGGAACAATCCGGCCTCATGTGCGGCCTCGCGCGTGGGCTGTTTGAGTGTTACGGCAAGGGCGGGGTTTGCCGTCCCGGAATCTGATATAGTGCCGATAGACTTCCGCTTCGAGGTGTGAGGCGCGCGCTCGCTAAACTTGAAAGGAGATCGTGTTGACATCTTCATGCCCTAGCCGTCCGCCGCGGCCTGCCCGCCGCGGCCGACTTCTCCCCGCGGCTCTCATCCTCCTCGGCGGCCTCTTCCTGCTACTTAACCCGGCCGCGGAGGCGCGCGCGCAGCAGCCGACGCCGACGCCGGCCGACATCACCGTCACCAAGTCGAGCGAAGACGAGACGGTGCCGCGCGGTAGCGTCATCACCTACAACATCGCCGTCTCCAACGCCGGCCCCGGCACGGCCGTCAACGTGGTGCTGACCGACGCCATCCCCGCCAACACCACCTACGTGAGTCACGAGTTGACGGCGGGCAACGGCAGCGTCGAGTTCGACGGCACGACGCTGACCGTCACCTTCGACTCCCTCGCCCCCCCCGACCCCGAGACCGGGGATGTCGCCAGCGGCGGCGTCAGGCTCCGCGTGAGGGTCAACGCCGACGCGCCGCGCGGCACCGTCATCACGAACACCGTCACGGGAACCGCCGACTCGCACGACCCGCAGACCTTCGACAACTCCGCGACCGCTAACACCCTCGTCACCGGCCCGTTCGCCGGAGACATCCTCATCTCGGAGTTCCGCCTCCGCGGCCCGGGCGGCGCGACCGACGAGTACATCGAAATCTACAACAACGCCGACACGCCGCACCGCGTGCAGTCCGTGGACGACTCGGCCGGCTACGCCGTCGCGGCCTCGGACGGAGTCGTGCGCTGCGTCATCGAGAACGGGACGGACATCCCCGCGCGCGGGCACATCCTCTGCGTCAACGAGATCGGCTACTCGCTCGGCCTCTACCCGGCCGGCGACGGCGAAGTCCCGACCGCGACCGGCGACCTCTTCTACACGGCGGACATCCCGGACAACGCGGGGTTGGCCGTCTTCAACACTTCCAACGCGGCGAACTTCGACCTCGTCCACCGGCTCGACGCGGTCGGCTCGACGAGCGTGACGAACCCGGTCTACGTGGAGGGGACGGGCTACCCCGCGCTCTCGCCGCTCGGGCTGGACTACGCGCTCTACCGCGACCTCTGCGGCAAGGCGGGCTCGCCCTCGACCTTCGGCGGCTGCCCGACGAACGGCCTGCCGAAGGACACGAACAACAACGCCGTGGACTTCGTCTTCGTCTCGCCGGACGCCAACACGTCCGGGGCGGGGCGGCGGCTCGGCGCGCCGGGGCCCGAGAATGCCGCGAGCCCCATCCAGCGCAACGCCCTGTTCGGCGTCAACCTGCTCGACCCGTGCGTCGGCTCGACCAGCCCGCCCAACCGCGTGCGCGTCTTCACGTCCGACCCGACGAACAACTCGCTCTACGGCACGATCGACATCCGCCGCACCGTGACGAACAACACGGGGCAGAACGTCACGCGCCTGCGCTGGCGCATCATCGACATCAGCACCCTCCCCGCGCCGTCGGGCGTCGCCGACCTGCGCGCGAGGACTTCCGGGCCCGTCACCGCCACCGTCGACCGCGCGCCGTGCGGCACCGGGACTTCGGAGGTCGTCGTGCAGGGGACGACGCTGGAGGAGCCGTCCTTTCTGCCTCAGCTCCTCGGCGGCGGCTTCAACTCCTCGCTCACCTCCGGCACGATCACGCTCGCGACGCCGCTCGCGCCGGACGCGAGCATCGACGTGCGCTTCCTGCTCGGCGTCCAGCAGACGGGCCTCTTCAAATTCTTCATCAACATCGAGGCGCTGACCCGCGAGCCCGAAATCATCGTGCCGCCCGACCCGGAACCGGAAGTGTCGAAGCCTTCGCCGGGCGCGCCGCTGGGGCCGACGGTGCGCCCGCGCAAAAGCGTGACGGCGCTCCCCTCCGCCCCGGGCGCGGGCACGGACGCGCAACCGGGCGCGGGCGCGCAGCCCGCTCCGGCGAGCCCGACCACGAAACAACCCGCCGCGAAGAGCACCGGCGGGAGGCGGCCCGCCAAGGCGATTGCGCGGGCCAGACTCAAACGCGCTTTTTAGAGCAGTTTGACAATCAGATTATATCCCGTTTAGAGGCGGGCTCCGCCCGCCGGGGCGTGCTGCTACGTGTCACGCGCCGGCGGGCGGAGCCCGCCTCTAAACGGTCGTGGGTAAGCTGATACGAAAAACGCTCTAAGGGGCGGCCTCCGCGTGGGGCTTAGGGAAAGCGAGAGGCCGGCGACGCGAAGATGTGTTCGCGTCGCCGGCCTCTCCGTGTTGTGCCGTTGCTACTTGATGAGGGCGCGGACGCCCGCGAGCACGAGGTAGATGACGGCCAGCGTGACGGCCACCTTGATGACGAGGACGGCCAGCTTGACGAAGGCCGCGACGGCGATCCCGACCGCCGCGAAGATGAGCGGGACGACGACGACGATGACGAACAGCCCCAGGAGGATCATTCCGACGATGCGCATGATATCTTTCGCGTCTTTCATAAGTTCACCTCTAACACCCGCCGCGGTTCTTGTTTGATTGCTCGGCGACAGCCGGCGGCCTCTTTCTCCGCCTCCCTATACGAGCAAGGGCTCTGGCGCGTTCCGTCCAAGATTCTACACCTTTCGTCAACTCCGTGTCTCACATTTTTGTCACCGCGCCCCCGCCCCCGCCCCGCCCGTTTGTGCTAAGCTTTCCGCAGTTCTCCCGAGTTCTCCCGAACAAAATTCGACCGCCCAGACGGAGTGTGTGAGCCATGCCGAGCCGCGCGGGTGAGAGCCTCTTCGCAGACGAGCCGGAAGCCGAAAGCAAGCCTGACGCGTTAGCGCCCCTGGCCGAGCGCATGCGGCCGCGCACGCTCGAAGAGTTCGTCGGGCAGCGCCACCTCGTCGGCGAGGGGCGCGTGCTGCGGCGCGTGATCGAGGGCGGCGGACTCCTGCCTTCGCTGATCCTGTGGGGCGGCCCCGGCACGGGCAAGACGACGCTGGCGCGGCTGCTCGCGAGCCGCTCGGGCGCGCGCTTCGTGGCGCTCTCGGCCGTCTTCTCGGGCGTCAAGGAGGTGCGGGCGGCCATCGCGGAGGCGCGCGAGGAGAGGCGGCGCGGGCGACGCACCACGCTCTTCATCGACGAGATACACCGCTTCAACAAGGCGCAGCAGGACGCGCTGCTCCCCGCGGTCGAGGACGGCACGGTCACGCTCATCGGCGCGACGACCGAGAACCCCTCCTTCGAGGTCATCGGCGCGCTGCTCTCGCGCAGCCGCGTCCTCACGCTCGAACCCCTGGGCGAGGAGGACGTAGTCGCGCTCCTGCGCCGCGCGCTTGAGGATGAAGAACGAGGGCTCGGCGCGCTCAAGCCGAAGCTCTCCGGCGAGCTGCTCTCGCGCATCGCGAAGGCCGCGGGCGGGGACGCGCGCGTCGCGCTCACGGCTCTGGAGTCGGCGGTCGAGGCGACGGAGCCGGACAAGAAGGGCGCGCGCGCCGTCAAAGAGGAGACGGTCGTCGAGGCCCTGGGCCGCGCGCGCTACGCCTACGACAAGGGCGGCGAGGAGCACTACAACCTCGCCTCGGCGCTCATCAAGTCTTTGCGCAACTCGGACGTGAACGCAGGGCTCTACTGGCTCGCGCGGCTTATAGAAGGCGGGGCCGACCCCGTCTTCATCGCGCGCCGCCTCTGCATCCTCGCCTCAGAGGACGTGGGGCTCGCAGACCCGCAGGCGATGGTGCAGGCCGCCGCGGCCGCCCAGATCACGCAGCTCATCGGCCTGCCCGAGGCGCTCTACCCGCTCTCGCAGGCGACCATCTACCTCGCACGCGCGCCGAAGTCTAACGCGGTCAAGCGCGCCTACATGGCCGCCGCCGAGGACGCCTCCGAGACCGCGCGCGAGCCTGTGCCGCTCAACCTGCGCAACGCCGTCACGCCCCTGATGAAGCGGCAGGGCTACGGCAAGGGCTACCGCTACGTCCACGACGACCCGGCCGCTAAAGGCGAGATGGCCTGCCTGCCCGAGGGCTTGCGGGAGAGAAAGTATTGGAAGGAGAAAGAAAGTGATGAGGACTGAGTACTGAGGACTGAGTGAAGAAGAAGCAACCTGTCTTCCACTCAGCCCCCAGCCCTCAGTCCTCAGTCCTTCGGTTTTATGAGGAAGTCCGACAAAGAGCTGGCGTTTCTGCACGACCTGTACGTGGCGACCGATTGGGGCGAGCGCTTCGCGGAGCTGATTGACGAGCACGTCGAGCTGCCGAAGGAGGGGCGCGCGCTCTACGTCGGGGCGGGGACGGGCGGGCACGCGCTGGCGCTGGCGCAGCGCGGCGGGGCCGCGTTGGAGGTGACGGGCGTCGAGGAGAGCGAGGGGCAGGTCGAGCTCGCGCGCGCGAAGGCGTCGTCGGTCGAGGGCGCGGGCGTGGACTTCCGCCACGCGCAGCTCGAAGACCTTGGGTTCCAGGACGAGCAGTTCGACCTCGTCGTCGGCGACGCCTCGCTCGTCGCGCCCGAGCGCCTGCCCGAGGTGCTCGCGGAGATGGTGCGCGTGGCCGCGCCGGGCGCGACCGTCTCTCTGAACGTCGCCTCGGCTTCGAGCTTCGGCGAGTTCTTCTCGGTCTTCTGGGAGGCGCTGGCGAACGCGGGCTACGGGGAGGAGGCGGCGGGCGTCGGCTCGCTCATCGGCGAGCTGCCGACCGTCTCGGACGTGGAGGCTTTGGCGCGGCGCGAGGCGCTCGAAGAGGTCGAGTCGTGGACGACGATTGAGGAGTTCGACTTCGCCTCAGGGCGCGAGTTCCTGGAAGCACCTCTCGTGCAGGACTTCCTGCTCGAACGCTGGCTCGACTCGCTCCCCGACGCGGAGGCGCGCGCCGGCGTTCTCGAAGAGGTCGAACGCATCATCGACGACGACCGGCACGAGATCGACTTCTCCCTCACCGTCAAGGCGACCATCGTCGTCGGGAAGAAGGCGGGGTAAGTAAAGGCCGTAAACCGCAAACGGTAAACCGTGACAGGAGAAGGCGAGTCCTTCCTGTCACGGTTTACCGTTTACGGTTTACGGCCTTTTCAGCTCGACTTCGTGTAGCGGTCGGCCGAGGCCAGTTCCTCTTCGCGGGCGCGTTCGGAGTCGTGGAGCTGCTCGCGGCGCTTCTCGGAGAGCTCGCCCTCGTCCTCCTTGCCGCCGTCGGAGATGCCCTTCTTGAACTCGTTGATGCTCTTGCCCATGCCGCGCGCGAGCTGCGGCAGGCGCGTGCTGCCGAAGAGCAGGAGGACGACGAAGAGGACGACGAGTATTTCCCAGCCGCTGAAGTTCATCTGATACGCTCCTTGAAGGCCGCCCGCGGGGCGGCCTCGTCCATTATAACTTGAAAGCGGCCCGGCCCTAATCCTCGACGCCGCCCGACTCGTAGAAGAGGTACTTGCGCCAGGTCTCGTCCGCGCGCCCGATGTAGCGCATGATCTGGCGGTTGACGTGCAGCGAGAAGGCGCGCGGCCGCCGGATGAGGTGCATGCGGGCCTCCTCGGGCGTCCGGCTGCCCTTCTGGTGATTGCAGCGCTTGCAGCACGCGACCAGATTATCCCACGTACTCTCGCCCCCGCGCGAGCGCGGGAAGACGTGGTCGAGCGTGAGTTCGGAGGGCGAGAACTGCCGGCCGCAGTACTGGCAGGTCGAGTGGTCGCGCAGGAGGATGTTCTTGCGCGAGAGCGAGCGGCTCTTGTACGGGATGTGGATGTATTCGACCAAGCGGATGACCGACGGGGCGTGCATCGTGATGCGCGCCGAGTGGAGCATGTGGCCGTTGTGCTCCTCCATCCGGGCGATGCCCTTGAAGATCATCACGACGGCGCGGCGCTCGGTGCAGACGTTCACCGGCTCGAAAGAGGCGTTCAGGACTAAAACGCGTCCAGTCATCTTGAAACGAGATGATACGTGAAAAGGCCGTGAACCGTAAACCGTAAAAGGCCGTGAACCGTGAACCGTAAACCGTGACAAGATTAAAGACCGCCTTTTCTTGTCACGGTTTACGGTTCACGGTTCACGGCTTTTCGACGGTTCACGCGTCTTTAAATCTGTCCGTCGCGCTCACCAGTTCGTGGATGATGCCGGGCTCGGTGACGGAGTGGCCGGCATCGGGGACGACGCGGAAGTCGGCCTCGGGCCAGGCTTTGTGCAGCTCCCAGGCGCTGAGGATCGGGCAGACCACGTCGTAGCGCCCCTGGACGATTGTCGCGGGGATGTGGCGAATCTTGCCGACGTTCTCGATGAGATAGTTGTCGGTCGGGAAGAAGGCGTTGTTCATGAAGTAGTGGCACTCGATGCGCGCGAAGGCGAGCGCGAACTCGGGGTCGTCGAACTTCTCGATGGACGCGGGGTCGAAGAAGAGCTTCGAGGTGCTCCCCTCCCACACGCTCCACGCGCGCGCCGCCTCGACCCGCGTGGCCTCGTCCTCGCTCGTCAGGCGCTTGTAGTAAGCGCCCATGAAGTCGCCGCGCTCGTCTTCGGGGATGACCTTCTCGTACGCCTCCCACACGTCGGGGAAAATCCAGTTCGCGCCCTCCTGATAGAACCACCGTATCTCCTTCGGCCGGCACAGGAAGATGCCGCGCAGCACGAGCGAGCGTACGCGCCCGGGGTGCGTCTCGGCGTAGGCGAGCGCGAGCGTGCTGCCCCACGAGCCGCCGAAGACGTGCCACGTGTCGATGCCGAGGTGCTCGCGCATCTTCTCGATGTCCCCGACCAGGTCCCACGTCGTGTTCCCTTCCAGCTCCGCGTGCGGCGTGCTCAGCCCCGAGCCGCGCTGGTCGAAGAGGACGACGCGGTAGGCCGAAGGGTCGAAGTAGCGCCTGTATTCCGGCACGAGGCCGCCGCCCGGGCCGCCGTGCAGGAAGACGACGGGCTGCCCCTCGGGGTTGCCGGCCTGCTCGTAGTAGACGTTGTGGACGGGCGAGACCTGGAGCCGCCCGGTGTCGTATGGCTCGATCGGGGGATAGAGTTCTCTCATGCGGGCCATCATACAAAGATTGGGGGCCTCAGGCCAGACGGGCGGCCGCGAGATGACGGTCGCGGCCGGTAAACGGCGCGTTAGCCATTAGGGGGGCGACATCATTCTTGACAAGCCGCGCGCTTCGCGTAGAATAGCCGCCTCCGAACAAGGGTTTCGTCTTCCGAGAACTCCCGCGCGCTCGCCTCCGCCTTCGCCCCGCGAGCGCCTCCACCGCCCTACACGTCCACGACCTCACTAAAGGTCTGGAGGAGAGAACATGAGAAACATAAGAATCACGGCCGTCGGGCTCGTGCTGGTTCTGTCGCTGGCCTCGATGTCTTTCAAGTGCGGCGGCGGCAGTTGCGCCGACAACAGCCCGCTCTGTAGCTCCGCCAGGGCCGCCGACGCCATCGCCAAATCGATCGGCGAGGCGAACACGGTCAAGCGCGAGTTGGCCCGGCAGGGCAAGATCACCTCCGCCGAGGAGTTGAAACTGACGCAGCAGTTGCTGAGGCTCAACACGGCGGACAAGGCGTTCGTCAGGAGACTCAAGGCGCTCAACGCCGCCCCCGACGCCGCGACCAAGCAGCAGCTCACGAGCCTCTTCAACGAGGTGACGGCGGCGCTCGACGACCTGAACACCAGCGGGGTGCTCGGCCTCCAGGATCAGGGCGCGCGCGACAGGCTGACGGCCATCGTCACGGCCATCAGGGCCTCCGTGCAGATCATTCAGCCCTTCCTGAATAGCTGAGCGGCGAGGCCCGCGGCGGCGACTACTGCTGCCCCGCGCCAACCACCCCGAACACAAACCCCGTGAGGTGACACCATGGATTTCGTTCTCCTGATTTCGCAGCTCCTGAACGTCCTGAGGACCATCAAGCCCGACCTCGGCGGCGACAACACGCTCATCGCGACCGCGGTGGGCAACATCATCGCCTACATCCAGCAGCAGAACGGCCTGACCACCAAACAGATACTCGACCGCGCGGGCGCACAGCTCGACGCCAACGAGATCGAGCTGCTCGCAGACCTCGCGCGCCTGCAAGGCGGCGGCTCCGGCGGTACAGGCGGCACTGGCGGCACTGGCGGCTCTGCCGGCTCCGGCGGTTCTACAGGCACTGGCGGAACTGGCGGGACGGGTAGCTCCGGCGGAACCGGCGGCGGCGGACAGTAGTCGCCCCGAGTCGTCTTCACACGGCGCGCGCGGCCGTCAGCACGTAGACTTCGAGCGCGCCCGCGGCCTTGAGCGCGGCGGCGCAGGCCGAGGCGGTCGCGCCGGTTGTGAAAACGTCGTCTACGAGCAGGACGCGCTCGCCGCGGACGAGCCGCGGGCGCGTGACGGCGAAGGCGCCCGCGACGCTCTCGCGCCGCGCCCGCGCGTCCATCCCGGCGCGGTGGCGCTCGCTGTGCTCGACGCGTGCGAGACTCCACGCGTCGAGGCGTAGGCGCGTACCCCTGGCGAGTGCCGACGCGAGCAGGGCCGCCTGGTTGAAGCCGCGCTCGCCTTCGCGCGCGGGGTGGAGCGGGACCGGGACGACGAGCGTCGCGGAGTCGAGCGGCGCGCGACGCGCGGCCTCGCGGAGCAGCGCCGCGAGCCGGGGGGGCACGAACGGGTCGCGCTTCAAGCCGAGCACGGCCGCGCGCAAAGCGCCCTCGTAGAGCCCGCAGGCCCGCGCCGCCGTGAACTCCTCCGGCTCGCAGCGCCGGCAGCGGACTCTCGGCCTCACCTCGTCCGGCACCTCCCCGCCCGCGGGCGCGCCGCACTTCCAGCAGAGCGTCTCGTCGCCCCCGAAGAGGCGCGTCGCGCCCCAGCACCCAGCGCACGCGGGCCAGTCCGCGCGCCGCTCGACGCCCGCGACGCCGCACGCGGCGCACCCTTGCGTGTAGACGAGCGCGAGCGCCGCGTCGAAGAGTCTGTCGAGAGTGTTCGTGAGCCCCGCCATAGAACGGCAACTGTCGCTCGGCCTGGCGGGGCGGAGGGAGGTGACAGGGAAGCCTGCCGCAATCTACCACAAAAGCGAAGCCCCCGGCGCCGGAGATTACCGACGCCGGGGGCTTCGCACGAATAAATTCGTGTTTAGTCTTCGTCCTCGTTCAGCAGGCCACGCTCCTGCATGTCCTGACACTTGAGGCAGTAGCGCGTCCAGGGCACCGCGTCCAGGCGCTTCTCGGCGACGGGCTCGCCGCAGTTGACGCACTCGCCGTACTCGCCGCCCTCGACCCGCTCCAACGCCTCGTCGATGAGTTGAAGGAGCTTCCGGTCGTTGGCCGACATCGAGATGAGCAGCTCCTTCGTGTAGGCGTTGGCCGCCATGTCGGCCGGGTCCTGCGTGGCTTCGAGGTCGCGCTCGCGGCTTGACATCTCGGCCTCGTTCACCTGGGTGAAGAGCGACTCGCGGCGCGCCAGCAGGCGGTCGCGGTACGACTTCGTCTTCCTCTTATCCATTCCGTTGTAGCTCCTTCTTTAACCCTGCTTGTCCTTAAACCGTTTGTATACGCTTTTCGCGGGCCGCGGTTTCAAAAACGCCCCGCCGAACTTTTCACTTCTGATAGGGCAGCCCGCGCGCGATGGTGTAGGCGCGGTAGAGCTGCTCCGTCAAGACGACGCGCGCCATCTCGTGCGTCAGCGTCAGGCGCGAGAGCGACCAGCGCACCTGCGCGCGCCGCCGCACCTCCCCCGAGACGCCGAGGTGCCCGCCGACGACGAACGCCACCTCCTTGACCGAGCGCCCCTCCCACTCCTCGACCCGGGCGGCCAGCTCCTCCGAACTCCAATGTGTCTTACCGGACACGTCGAGGAGAATCGTCAGAGCATCTGATGCCAGAGCACCCGTGATGCGTTTGCCCTCCTCTTCGAGGCAGGCGCGCGGATCTTCGGCGCCGGATTCGCGCAGCTCCGTCACCTCGCAACGGACGAAGCGCGAGAGCCGCTTCAGGTACTCTTCCGCGAGCGCGCGCAGGCGCGCGTCCCGCGTCTTCCCCACCCAGATGAGTCGCAGCCGCATAAGAGGAGACGTTAGGTGTCAGCCGTCAGTTACAGGCTTTTCACTTACGTCAGCCGCCCGACGCCCGGACTGCGCGCCGCGCCGCGCGAGCCTCTCGTAGAGGTTCTTCCGGCTGATGCCGAGCACGCGCGCCGCCTCGGACTTGTTGCCGCGCGAGGCGGCGAGCACCTCGCGGATGTACTCGTCCTCCAGCTCGGCCAGCGTCGGCCGCCGCTCGCGCCGCGCCCTGCTGCCCGCGGCCGCCAGCACCGCCTCGGGCAGGTCGCCCGCGCCGACCTCGCGGCCGTCCGAGACGATGACGGCGCGCTCGACGACGTTCGCCAGCTCGCGGACGTTGCCGGGGAAGTCGTAAAGCGCGAGCGCCGCGAGCGCCTCCGCATCGAACCGGCGCGCGGGGCGTCCGTGCTTGGCGGCGTAAAGGGCGAGGAACTTCTCCGCCAGAGGCGCCACGTCCTCGGGCCGCTCGCGCAGGGGCGGGACGTGTATGCGCACGACGTTGAGGCGGTAGAAGAGGTCTTCGCGGAACGCGCGGCGGCGGACGGCGTCGTCGAGATCGACGTTCGTCAGCGCGATGAGCCGCGCGTCAACCTTCACCGTCCTGCGCCCGCCGAGCCGCTCGAACTCTCTGCGCTCGATGACGCGCAAGAGCTTCGCCTGCGCGTCGCGCGGCAGGTGCGCGATCTCGTCTAAGACGAGCGTGCCCTTGTGCGCGGCTTCCAGGCGGCCGGGCTTCGCCGCCGTCGCGCCGGTGAAGGCGCCGCGCTCGTAGCCGAACAGCTCGGCCTCCAGCAGCTCCGCCGGCAGCGCCGCGCAGTCGATGCGGACGAAAGGCCCCTCGGCCCGCGGGCTCTGCGCGTGCAGGTGGAGCGCCAGCGCGTCCTTCCCCGCCCCCGACTCGCCGGTGACGAGCACGTTCGCGTCCGTCGCGGCCACGCGCCCGGCGAGGCGGACGGCCTCGCGCATTGACGGAGAACGCGCGACCAGCTCGATCATCTCTCGTCTCTCAAAGAGCCCCCGCCCGAGACTTCGCCCGCGACGTCCGGCGGGAGCGGCACGCGCGCCGCGTCGCGCCAGAGCCGTTCGAGGTCGTAGAAGCGGCGCGACTTCTCCTCGAAGACGTGGAGGATGAAGTCGCCGTAGTCGAGCAAGACCCACTCGGCCGAGTTGTAGCCCTCGACGCGCGCGGGCCGAACATTCAACTGCCTGCGCAACTGCTCCTGCACTTCGTCGGCGACGGCCTGCACCTGCCGCACGTTCGTGCCGCTGGCGATGACGAAGTAGTCGGTGAAGCTCGCCACCTCGCGCAGGTCGAGGACGACGAGGTCGTGCGCCTTCTTCTCGGCCGCCGCGTGCAGCGCGAGCCGCACGCGCTCGTCGAGTTCCGCGGGCGAAGGCGCGGCCGTTTCCGCCTGCGTCCCCTGCCCGCCCTCCTCAGTGCGTTCCCTTGATTCCGGCATCGGAGAATTCTGTCCCATCCGTCTCCCTGTAAAGTCCGTACTTCCTGATGTACTCGGCCACAGCCGGCACCACCAACTCGCCGAGCGCTTCCATGTCGCCCCGCGCGACCGCCGCCCTCACGTCCGTCGCCGCCATCTTCACGTTGGCCGCGTCCGTCAGGTAGACGCGCGGCCCCTCGTTCTTCCTAAGCTCCTCTGCGACGCGCTCGCGGCCCGCGCCGCGCACGTCAACGATTCGCCCGCGCACCGCCCCGGTCACGTGCCCCGTGGGCAGCTCGTAGCCGGGGCGCGTCACGACCAAATGGTCGGTCAGGCTCAGCACGCGCTCCCACTCGCGCCAGGTCGTTATCTCCTCCCAGGAGTCCGCGCCCATCACGAAGAAGAGGCGCGAGGTCTCGCCCAGCGTCTCGCAGAAGCTCGCCAGCGTCTCGACCGTGTAGGGGCGCTCGGGCTTCGTGATCTCGGCGGTCGAGACCCGGAAGAGCCGCTCGTCCTGCGTCGCGAGCGCGAGCATCGCGTAGCGGTCGAGCGCCGGGCTCACCTTCCGGTCGCGCTTGTGCGGCGCGACGTAGGCCGGGACGAAGACGACCTCGTCGAGGGCGAAGAGTTCCGTCAGGTTCTGCGCGACGGCCGCGTGGCCGACGTGGACGGGGTCGAACGTCCCGCCGTAGATGGCGATGCGCCTCCGGCCCCTCGTCATTAGAAGTCGCCCATCAGGGTCTCGCGCGTCTCGATGACGGGAGCCCGCCCGATCTCTTCGAGCTTCGCGGCCGCCGCGCGCACCAACTCCTTCACGCCGCGGTTCGTCACCGAAGAGATTTCAAAGAACTCGCGCCCATCCGCGCGCGCGCGTCCCCTCAAACGTTCGAGCCTCTCGGGCTCGTCGAGCGCGTCGAGCTTCGTCGCCACCACAAACTGCGGGCGCTCCGCCAACTGCGGGTCATACGCGGCCAGCTCGCGGTTGATGACCTCGTAATCCGAAACCGGGTCACGACCCGACAACGAGGAGACGTCAACCAGGTGCAGCAGCAGCCGCGTGCGCTCGACGTGTCGCAGGAAGCGGTCGCCCAACCCCGCCCCGCCGTGCGCGCCCTCGATGAGCCCTGGGATGTCCGCGACGACGAACGTCCGGTACTCGCCGAGGTCAACGACGCCGAGGTGCGGCTCAAGCGTCGTGAACGGGTAGTCGGCTACCTTCGGCTTCGCCGCGGAGACGGTCGAAATCAGCGTGGACTTCCCCGCGTTCGGGAAGCCGACCAGCCCCACGTCCGCGAGCAGCTTTAGCTCCAACTGAAGCTCGCGCTCTTCGCCGGGGCTCCCCTCCTGGTGGTAGCGCGGGGCGCGGTTGGTCGAAGAGGTGAAGTGCGCGTTGCCGAAGCCGCCGCGCCCGCCCTTCGCCGCGAGCCACCGCTGCCCGTCCTCCGCGATGTCAACCAGCAGCTCGCCCGTCTCCGCGTCCACGACCTGCGTGCCCACCGGCACCCTCACCTCGACGTCCCCGCCCTCGCGCCCCGAGCGGTTTGAGCCCTCGCCGTGCCGGCCGCGCTCGGCCGTGTGCTCCGGGTTGTAGCGCAGGTGCAGGAGCGTGTTCAGCGAGGCGTCGCCCAACAGCCACACGTCGCCGCCGCGACCGCCGTCGCCGCCCGAAGGCCCCCCGCGCGGCACGAACTTCTCGCGGCGGAACGCGGTCACGCCGTTCCCGCCGTGCCCCCCCCTGACCTTGATCTTCGCGCGATCTATGAACAAGAATTTTCGACTTTAGAATTTTTGATTCCAGATTTTTGGGATACGACGCCGCGACGGCTTCGGCGAAATCGCAAGTCAAAAATCCAGAATCAAAAATGAACGCGACGCCCGGCGCGGCGAGTGTCGGACTCGGCGCGGGCGTCGCATCAGGAGCAACCCGGCGGTTGTTCGGACTGCCTTTAGGCGTTTGCCGCCGGCGCCCCCTCGGCGGGCGCGGCCTGCGCCGGGTAGACGCTGATGAACTTGCCCTGCCGGCCCTTGTCCTCGAACTTGACCACGCCGTCGATGAGCGCGAACAGCGTGTCGTCCTTGCCGCGGCCGACGTTCTTGCCCGGCTTCCACTTCGTCCCGCGCTGCCGCGCGAGGATGTTGCCGCCCAGCACGGCCTCGCCGCCGAACTTCTTCAGGCCCAACCGCTGCGAGTGCGAGTCGCGGCCGTTGCGAGATGAACCGACGCCCTTCTTGTGTGCCATTGTCTTAACCTCAAAAGAATTTTTGATTTGCGACTTTAGATTTTGGATTTGAAGAACAAACAGGACTGCGCCGCCGCCTTCAAATCGCAAATCAAGAATCTAAAATCAAAAATTTATCCGATAGAGTCGATCTTGACGGTCGTGTAGTTCTGGCGGTGGCCCCGGGTGCGCTTGTACTGCTTGCGGCGCTTCCACTTGAAGACGATGAGCTTCGGGCCGCGGCCGTGGTCGACGACCGTTCCCGTCACCTTCGCGCCCTCGACCGCCGGGGTGCCGACTTTAACGCCGCCCTCGCCGCCGCCGATGACGAGCGCTTCGAGCTCGACCGTGTCGCCGGCCTTCGCGTCGAGCGTCGGGACGCGGACGGTGCCGCCGTCTTCGACGCGGAACTGCTTGCCGCCGGAACGTATGATTGCGTAAGCCATTTCTCTCACTCCTCCCACACAGACGGCCCTGGCCGCCCCAGAAAAGTCCTTCATTATAAAGGCGATACCCGCCCCCGTCAAACCGCCGGGGCGCTTTTTCCGGGCGGCCTTCAGTCGCCCACCGAGGCGGCCGAAACGCCCTGGTTTTTGCGCCGCTCGAAGAACTGCTCCATGAAGCGCGTCGAGTATTCGCCGGCGCGGAAGAAGGGGTCTTCCATGATGGCGCGGTGGAGCGGGATCGTCGTCTTGATGCCCTCGACGACCATCACTTCGAGCGCGCGGCGCATCCGCGCAATCGCCACCTCGCGCGTGCGCGCGTGGACGATCAGCTTGGCGATGAGCGAGTCGTAGTAGGGCGGCACGAAGTAGCCGTTGTAGGCCGCCGTGTCGAGGCGCACGCCGGGGCCGCCCGGGGCGTTGTAGGCCGTAATCCTCCCGGGCGAGGGCGCGAACGTCTCGGGGTCTTCGGCGTTGATGCGGCACTCGATGGAGTGGCCGTTGATGCGGACGTCCCCCTGCGTGTACCAGAGCGGGTCGCCCTGCGCGACGAGGATTTGGTTGCGCACCACGTCGGCCAGCGTGATCATCTCGGTCACGGGGTGCTCGACCTGGATGCGCGTGTTCATCTCCATGAAGTAGAAGCTGCCGTCCTCGTCGAGCAGGAACTCGATCGTCCCGGCGCTCGAATAGCCCACGCGCTTGCACGCCTCGACCGCGGCCGTGCCCATCCGCTCGCGCAGCTCGGGCGTGAGGACGGGCGAGGGCGCTTCTTCGATCAGCTTCTGGTGGCGGCGTTGAATCGAGCAGTCGCGCTCGCCGAGGTGTATGCAGTGGCCGTGCTCGTCGGCGAGGACTTGAATCTCGATGTGGCGCGGGTTCTCGACGTACTTCTCGACGTAGATGTCGCCGTTCTTGAAGGCGGCGGCGGCCTCGGTCGCGGCCGTGCGCATGGCGGGCCCGAGTTCTTCCTCAGACCTCACAATCCTCATCCCGCGCCCACCGCCGCCGGCCGCGGCCTTGATGATGACGGGGTAGCCGATCTCGCGCGCGAGCGCCGTCGCCTCCTCCTCACTCTTCAGGGGGTCGGGGCTGCCCGGAAGGATCGGGAGCCCGGCCTCCTTCATCGCGCGGCGCGCCTCGACCTTGTCGCCCATCATGCTGATGACCTCGGGCCGGGGGCCGATGAACTTGATGTTGCACGCCTCGCAGATTTCGGCGAACTGGGCCGACTCGGCGAGGAAGCCGTAGCCGGGGTGGATGGCGTCCACGTTCGTGATCTCGGCCGCGGCGATGACCGAGGGGATGTTGAGGTAGCTCTGCTGCGAGGTGGGGCCGCCGATGCAGACGGCCTCGTCGGCGAAGCGGACGTGCAGAGAGTCGCGGTCGGCCGTCGAGTGCACGGCGACCGTCTGGATGCCCATCTCCTTGCACGTCCAGATGATGCGGCACGCGATCTCGCCGCGGTTCGCGATCAGGATTTTGCGGAATCTTCTCACGGTAATATGGGTGCTGGGTGCCGGGTGTTAGGTGCTGGGTAAAAACTTCTTCTTCTTCCCCAGCACCTAACACCCAGCACCCAGCGCCTACTTTTTCACTCCGAACAGCGGCTGGCCGTACTCGACCGGCTGGCCGTTCTCGACGTAGATTTTGGCGACGGTGCCCGTGGTCTCGGCCTGGATTTCGTTCATCAGCTTCATCGCTTCGATGATGCAGACGACCGAGTCGGGCTCGACCTGCGAGCCGACCTTGACGAAGGGGTCGGCCGTGGGCGAAGACGCGCGGTAGAACGTGCCGACGATGGGGGAGGTGATGACGTGCAGCTCCTCCTCGGGCGCTTCGGCCGGAGCCGCCGCGGCCGGGGCGCTCTCGGCGGCGGTCGGCGCGGGAGCGGAAGCCTGCGGCTGCGCTCCTGAGCCCGTGTGCGTCGCCGGCTGCGGGCCCGGCACGGGATTCGGGATGGCGACGTGCGTGCCCGCCGCGGCCGCGGGCGCGGGGTTGCGGCTGAGGCGGATGCGTATCTCCGCGTTCTCGAACTCGAAGTCGGTCAGGCCGTGCTCCGAGAAGAGCTCGGTCAGCTCGCGCAGCTCCTCCATGTTGAGCGTCGAGTCGCCGCGGCGCGGGGCGTGCCCCTGCTGCTGCGGCTGCCGCCCCCCCTGCTCGTGGCGGCCCCCGCCGGTGCGGCCCCTGCGGCCGCGGCCGTGGCGCGCGCCGCGTTCCGCGCCCTGCGTCTCGGCCTGCGGCGCGGCGGCCGCGGCCGTGCCCCCGCCCTCGTCGCCCGGCCGCGACTGGTTCTGATCGCTCGTGCTCATCTTCTGCCTCCGGAGTCAGCGCGCGGGCTCACGTGCCTGCGCAAGAGAAAAGCCCCTCCGACGCTTGCCGAGCGAGGCGGGCGTGTGGGGCTTCTCCGAACTAAGGGCCGTCGGGCTTTCTCTCGCCGAGCGCGCGCCGGTAAAGCTTCTGGCGTTCGAGTCGCGGCGCTCGGCCGGCCCTTCCGCTTCGACTACTCCGTCTCCTGCTCGGCCGCGGTCGATTCGGTTTTCTTCGAGCGGCGCCCGCCGCCGGACGCCTTCTTCGTGGACTCGGCCGAAGACGCCTCGGCCTTCGAGCCCGCCTTCGCGGACTTCTTCTTGCCGGCCGTCTTCGCCTTCTTCGACTCGAGCGCCTCGCGCTCACGCGGGTTATCGACCAGCTCGATGATGGCCAGCTCGGCGTTGTCGCCGTCGCGGCGTCCCAGGCGGATGATGCGCGTGTAGCCGCCCGGGCGCTCCGCGTAGCGCTTGCCCAGCTCGTCGAAGAGACGCTTGAGCGCCGCGACGCCCGCCGTGCGCGGCGCGTCCGCCTGCTTGCGCCCGCGGGTCAGCCCTTCGGCGCGGCGCGAGTTGCCGGCGTGGAAGAAGCCGGCCGCCTGGCGGCGCAGGTGGAGCGACTGCGCGGCCGCGTCGTCGCCGGTGAGCACGCCCGCGCGCTTCGCCAAAGTGATGACGCGCTCGACGAAGGGGCGCAGCTCCTTCGCCTTCGGCACGGTCGTGATGATGCGCTCGTCGCGCGCGTTGATGAGCGAGGTCGCGAGGTTGCGCAGCATCGACATGCGGTGCTCGCTCGTCCTCCCGAGCTTCCTGTGTGCGTTCAAGTGTCGCATGACAAATCCTTTGCGTGAACCGTAAGCCGTAAACCGTGACGAGAAAGAACTGGTCTTAATCTTGTCACGGTTTACGGTTCACCGTTTACGGTTTTATTCCTCGTCGTCCTCGTCGTCCGCGAACTCGCTGAGGTCAACGTCGGAGCCGCCGGAGCCGGGGATGGGGTTGCCCTGCTCGTCGAAGGCCATGCCGAAGTCGAGCCCCATGCCGTGCAGAATCTCCTTGATCTCGTTCAGGGACTTCTTGCCGAAGTTCTTCGTCGCGAGCATCTCGCGCTCGCTCCGCTGGACGAGGTCGCGGATGGTGCGGATGTTGGCGTTCTTCAGGCAGTTGTAAGACCTGACGGACAGCTCCAGCTCGTCCACCGAGCGGTCGAGCACGTCGTTGCGCGGCAGCGGGGGCCTTTCGATGTTCTGGTAGGCGAACTCGTCGGTGTCCTCCTCAAAGTTGATGAAGATCTGCATGTGATCCTTGATCAGCTTCGCGGCGAGCCCGATGGCGTCGTCCGGCTTGACTGAGCCGTCCGTCCAGACTTCAATCGTCAGCTTGTCGAACTCGGTGTTCTGGCCCAGGCGCGCGGCCTCGACCGTGTAGTTGACCTTCTTGACCGGCGTGTGGACGGAGTCGATCGGGATGTAGCCGAGCGACAGGTCCTCGTCGAAGTTGCGCTCGGCGGTGACGTAGCCGCGGCCGCGCTTGAGGCGCATCTCGATGGTGAGCGAGCCACCCTCGCTGACGGTCGCGATGTAGACCCCGGGGTCGAGCACCTCGACGTCGGCGTCGTGCTCGATGTCGGCGGAGGTGACCTCGCCCGCGCCGTCGCGGTGGATGGTCAGCGTCTTGGCCTCGGTGCCGTGGAGCTTGAAAGGAATCTGCTTCAGGTTGAGGATGACGTCGGTCGCGTCCTCGACCACGCCGCGGATTGAGGAGAACTCGTGCTCGACGCCCTCGATCTTGACGGCGGTGATGGCCGCGCCCTCAATCGAAGAGAGGAGCGCGCGGCGCAGAGAGTTGCCGATGGTCGTGCCGAAGCCGCGCTCGAACGGCTGCGCGGAGAAGCGCCCGTAGCGCTCGGTCAGCGTCTCGCCCTCGACGGCGAGGCGGCGCGGCATCTGAAAACCCGTCCAGAGGTTGTGTTGATCCATTGCCATAGTCGAAAACCTTCGTATGAAAAGTGGCAACCAAATGCGTGTAGGCGACACGCGCCCGCGGCCTTACGGAAAAAGCCTCGGTTCGCGCGCCGCCGGGGACGCTTCGCGTTACTTGCTGTAAAGCTCGACGATGAGCTGCTCGTTGATGGAGCGATCCACGTCGTCGCGGACGGGCAGCGTCACGACGCGCGCGCTCATCTCCGCGCCGTCGGCCGGCACGATCCAGTTCGGGCGGCCGCGCCCGCCGGCCGTCTGCCAGGCGCCCTCGACGTGGGCGTTCTTGCGGCTCGCCTCCTTGATGCTGACGGTGTCGCCGGCCTTGACCTGGAACGAGGGGATGTCCACCTTGCGCCCGTTGACCTCGACGTGCCCGTGGTTGACGAGCTGGCGCGCCTGGCGCCGCGAGGTGGCGAAGCCCGCGCGGTAGACCGCGTTGTCGAGCCGCCGTTCGAGCAGGCTGAGCAGGTTCTCGCCCGTGATGCCCTTCATGCGCGCCGCGCGCTCGAAGTAGTTGCGGAACTGCCCTTCGAGCACGAAGTAGATGCGCTTGACCTTCTGCTTCTCGCGGAGCTGGAGCCCGTACCCCTGGAGCGCCTTGCCGCGGCGCATCGAGTTGCCGTGCTGCCCCGGCGGCTGCGTGCCGCGCTTCTCGATCGGGCACGACGGCTTGAAGCAGCGGTCGCCCTTCAGAAACAACTTCGCGCCTTCGCGGCGGCACAGACGGCACACCGCACTACGATACCTAGCCACTCTATTTTGCCTCCGGTCTAAATCTCAGACGGAAAAGTTTACAGACCGCGCGCCGACACGGCGCCCCGGCCCTTCGTCCTTTAGGTTAATGCGAATTTTGATTTTGGATTTTTGATTTGCGATTCGGCGGATGATGGCCACGCGGTCTTCAAATCAAAAATCTAAAATCGCAAATCTAAAATTCCCTACACTCTGCGCCGCTTCGGCGGGCGGCAGCCGTTGTGGGGAATGGGCGTCGTGTCGCGGATCGAGGTCACGCGGATGCCCGCCGAGTTGATGGCGCGGATGGCCGACTCCCGCCCGCCGCCCGGGCCCTTGACGTGCACCTCGGCCTGCTGCATCCCGACCTCCTTGGCCTTGTTGGCGGCCTCGTAGGCGGCCTGCTGCGCGGCGAAGGGCGTGCCCTTGCGCGAGCCGCGGAAGCCGCGCGCGCCCGACGAGGACTGCGCGACGAGGTTCCCCTCCGTGTCCGTGATCGAGATCAGCGTGTTGTTGAACGACGCCGAGATGTGCACGATCCCCACGGGGATGTTCTTCTTCTCCTTCTTGCGGAAGGTCTTCTTCTTGCCGGTTGTCGCTTTTGCCATTGTTCTAAAGCTGTCAGCTATCAGCGGTCAGCGGTCAGCCGACCCTTCCTTAAAACCTCAAACGCCCGCCGTCAGCAAAGAGCTGAATGCTGAAAGCTGAACGCCGAGAGCTTCCTTACTTCTTGCCCGGCGCCTTCTTCTTGGCGACGGTGGCGCGGCGCGGGCCCTTGCGGGTGCGCGCGTTGGTGTGGGTGCGCTGGCCCCGCACGGGGAGGCCGCGGCGGTGGCGCAGGCCGCGGTAGCAGCCGATGTCCATCAGCCGCTTGATGTCCATCTGGACGCGCTTGCGGAGGTCGCCCTCGACCTCGCCCTGCGCCTCGATGGTCTGGCGGATGCGGCCCAACTGCGCCTCGTCCAGGTCGCGCACGCGGATGTCGGCGCTAACGTCGGCCTCCTGAAGGATGGAGGCGGCGCGCGAGCGGCCGATGCCGTAGATGTACGTCAGTCCGATTCCGATTCTCTTGTTAACCGGGAGGTCAACGCCGACTACACGAGCCATTTGAATTCTTTCTCCGAGTCTCTTTCTTAATGACTGTTTTCGATTTGCGATTTGAAGGAGCAACGACCGCACACCCTAAATCGAAAATCACAAATCAAAAATTCTCCTACCCCTGGCGCTGCTTGTGCTTGGGGTTGGTGCAGATCACGCGCACCACGCCCTTGCGGTGGATGACCTTGCAGTTGTCGCACATCTTCTTGACCGAAGCCCTAACCTTCATCTCACTTCACCCCTTCCGGCGCGCGCCGGGTCACTTGTAGCGGTACGTGATGCGCCCGCGGTTCAGGTCGTACGGCGAAAGCTCGACCAGCACCCGGTCGCCCGGCAGAATGCGTATGAAGTTCTTGCGCATCTTGCCCGAGACGTGCGCGAGCACCTGGTGCTTACTGTCCTCCAACTCGACGCGAAACATGGCGTTTGGCAAAGTCTCAAGGACTTTCGCCATCACCTCTATCGCTTCTTCTTTCGCCATAGCCCTGCGAGTGTCTCTAAGTTCAAAACCTACCCAGGCTGGCAAACTGCGAATAATAACACACTTAACGCCCGCCTCCAAACCGCCGCAGGCTTTCCGCCCCCTTTCAGGCGCTCACGGTCTCGGCCTGGGGTTGAACCGGCTCCGCCTCGGCCAGGCGGGTCAGGACCTCCGGCCCCTCCTCCGTGACGGCCACCGTGTGCTCGACGTGCGCCGAGGGGCGGCCGTCGAGCGTGACGACCGTCCAGCCGTCCTTGAGCGTCTTGGTCTTGTGCGTGCCCATGTTGATCATGGGCTCGAGGGCGAAGACGTAGCCGGAACGTATTTTGATGCCCGTCCCGGGCTTTCCGTAGTTCGGGATCTGCGGGTCTTCGTGCATTTTTCTGCCGATGCCGTGGCCGACGTAGTCGCGCACGATGCCGTAGCCGTGAGACTCGGCCAGCTCCTGCACGGCCCAGCCGATGTCGCCTAAATATTTCCCCGGCCAGCACTGATTGATGGCCCGCTCCAGGCACTCCTCGGCGACGCGGATGAGCTTGAGCCTGTCCTCGCTGACCTGGCCGACGGGCACCGTGGTGGCCGTGTCGCCGACGTAGCCGCCGAGCGTGACGCCGCAGTCGAGCGAGAAGATGTCGCCCTCCTTCAGCTCGTAGTCGGAGGGGAAGCCGTGGACGACCTGCTCGTTGACCGAAGCGCAGATCGAGAAGGGGAAGCCGTGGTAGCCCTTGAAGGTCGGGAGGGCGCCCGCGTCGCGGATCATCTTCTCGGCCGCCGCGTCGAGTTCGAGCGTGGTCACGCCGGGCCGCACCATCCGGCGCACCGCCTCGCGCACCTGCGCGACGAGCCGCCCGGCGGCCCGCATCTTCTCTAGCTCCCTCTTGGACTTCCCGATAATCATCTTTGGTGGATGGTGAATGGTAAATGGTGAATGGAGAACTGCCTTAATCCATTCACCATTTACCATTCACCATTTACTGCCTTTTCAACGTCTGCGTAAATGGCCTCGACGTCGCGGGCGCCGTCCACGCGGCGGAGGCGGCCGCTCGTCTCGTAGTATTCGAGCAGCGGCTGCGTCTGGCGCTCGTAGGTCTCAAGCCGCGTCTTGACCGTCTCGGGGTAGTCGTCGGCACGGTGGTTGAGCTGCACGTCGGGGTGGTTGTCGCAGACGCCCGCCACCTTCGGCGGCTTCGTGTAGACGTTGTAAATCTCGTTGCAGACCGGGCAGTTTCTCCTCCCGGTCGTGCGCTTCTCAAGGATGTCGAACGGCACGTCCACCAGCACCGCGAGGAGCGCGTGCCCCTGCTCGGAGGCCAACCCTTCGAGCATCTCGGCCTGCGCGGTCGTGCGCGGGTAGCCGTCGAGGACGTAGCCCGCGCGGCAGTCCGGCTGCGACGTGCGCTCGCGGACGATGCGCATCGTCAGCTCGTCCGGGACGAGCGTGCCCGCCTTCAGGATGGGGCGCAGCTCTTCCGCGAGCGGCGTCTCGGTCTTCAAGAGCGAGCGGAACATGTCGCCCGTCGAAATCTGCGGCAGCCCCTTACGCTCTTGCAGCAGGCGCGCCTGCGTCCCCTTCCCCGCGCCCGGCGCACCCATGAGGACGATGATCTTCGACATAAGAAGGGTGTTGGGTGCTGGGTTTTGGGTTTTACTAGCACCTAGCACCCAAAACCCAAAACCCGTCTTAGCCTCTGCGGCCGCGCAGGCGGCTGCCCGGGCCGAAGAAGCCTTCGTAGTTGCGCATGACGAGTTGCGACTCGACCTGCGCGACGGTGTCCATGGCGACGCCGACCAGGATCAGGAGCGACGTGCCGCCGAAGTAGAACTGGTAGCCCATGCCGTGCGGAATCCACCCCAGCCCCGGCGTGCCCGTCACGAACTCCTCGATGCGCCCGCCGAAGAACGGCAGGCGGCCGACGTTGAAGCCCGAGAGCATCAACTGCGGGATGAAGGCGACCAGCGCGAGGTAGATGGCGCCCACGGTCGTCAGCCTCGTCAGGATCGTGTTCAGGAACTCGGCCGTGTTCCTCCCGGGGCGGATGCCCGGGATGAAGCCGCCGTGCTTGCGCAGGTTGTCCGACACCTCTTCGACGTTGAAGATGATCGTGATGTAGAAGAAGGTGAAGAGGACGATGAGCGTCAGGAAGATCAGCTCGTAGTACGGGTCGCCGCCGTGGAAGCCCTGGAAGAAGGTGTGGACCTGGAAGCGCCAGTCCTGCACGTTCGGGTCGTACTGGACGAACTGCAAGACCGTCTGCGGGATGGCCAGCACCGACGAGGCGAAGATGACGGGGATGACGCCGCCCATGTTGATCTTGATGGGCATGTGCGTCTGCTGCCCGCCGACGAGCTGGCGGCCGACGTGCCGCTTGGCGTAGGAGATGGGCACCTTGCGCCGCGCCGTCTCGACGAAGACGACGAAGGCGATCAGCGCGACCAGCACTGCGGCCATGACGAAGACGGCGATGACGGCGAAGGTGTCGCCGCTGCGGAGCCGCTCGACCACCTGCACCAGGCCGTTGGGCAGGCCGATGACGATGCCGGCAAAGATGAGCAAGCTGACGCCGTTGCCGATGCCGCGCTCCGTGATCTGCTCGCCGAGCCACATGACGAAGATGGTGCCCGTCGTCAGGGTGATGATCGTCGTGATGAGGAAGCCCCACCCTTCTGCGCCGACGCCGTTAGCCTGGAGCCAGCGGGCGACGATGAAGGTCTGGAACGTGCAGAGGATGACCGTCAGGTAGCGGTTGTACTGGTTGAGCTTCTGGCGGCCGGCCTCGCCCTCCTCCTGCAAGCGCTTGAGCTGCGGGAAGACGGTCGTCATCAACTGCGTGATGATGGTGGCGGTGATGTAGGGCGTCACGCCGAGCGCGAAGATCGAGATGGTCTGGAAGTTCCCGCCGGAGAAGAGGTCGAGCACGCCGAGCAGCGTGCTCCCGACCTCCTGCCAGACGCGGCGGAGCTGGTCGCGGTCGATGCCGGGCGCGGTGATGTGCGCGCCCAGGCGGTAGACGGCCAGCAGCCCGAGCGTAAACAGGATGCGCTTACGCAGGTCGGGCACGGTGAACATGTTGCGGACGGCGGCGAAGAACTTTTCCATGGCTTTTAGCTTTCAGCGGTCGGCGGTCGGCTTTCAGCTTTCCGGTCTCGGGAGCTGCCTCAGTTCAGTCGGCCAGGCGTCTTGATGATAGCAAAGCTGACCGCCGAATGCTGAGTGCTGACAGCTTCCCTAGCAAAACAACGCTGAAGACGCTCGGGGAGGGCGTTCGGCCCCCTGCGGCGTCCTCAGCGTCTGCTGTCCGTCGGCCTCCGGCCGCCCCGGTCTACTCGGAGACGGGCACGAGGGCGTCGGGCTTGTGGTGCGGCGTGATGACGTTGACGGTGCCGCCCGCGGCCTCGATCTTCCGGCGCGCGCCCGCCGTGAAGCGGTGCGCCGAGACGGTGAGCGCCTTGGTCAGCTCGCCGGTGCCGAGCACGACGATGTCGCGCTTGCCCTTGGCGATGACGCCGCGGTCGTGCATCGTCTCCGGCGTGATGCTGTCCCCGGCCTCGAAGCTGTTCTCGAGCGTGGCGAGCGTGACCTCGATCCACTGCTTCTTGAAGATGTTCGTGAAGCCGCGCTTCGGGAGGCGGCGCTGCAAGGGCATCTGGCCGCCCTCGAAGCCGACCTTGCCCGAGTAGCCCGAGCGCGACTTCTGACCCTTGTTGCCGCGCCCGGCCGTCTTGCCGAGCCCGGAGCCGGGGCCCCGCCCGACGCGCTTCTTCTTGTGCGTCGAGCCCGCGGCCGGCTTCAAATTGTTCAGACCGATAGCCATTATGAAACCTCAGTAAATAGTCAATGGTAAATGGTGAATGGTTAAGAGCAGTTACTATTTACCATTCACCATTTACTATTTACTCTACTCAACTATCCGCAGGAGGTGCGGGACTTTCTGGACGATGCCGCGCATCGAGCCGGTGTCGGGGCGCTCAAGAATCTGGTTGAGCTTCGTGAACCCGACCGAGCGCACGACCTCCTTCTGCGTCTTCGGGAAGCCGATGGCGCTCCGGTAGTACTGGATGCGAATCTTCCCGCCGCCTTCCTGCTGCTTGCTCTCTTCAGCCATTTCTCAAACCTCTTCAAGCGTAACCCGTAAACCGTGACGAGATAAAACCTATCTTCCTCTTGTCACGGTTTACGGTTCACCGTTCACGGCTCTTACAGTTCTTCGACCTGCTTGCCGCGCAGGCGCGCCACCTCGAACGGGTCCTTCATGTTCAGCAGCCCGTCGAAGGTCGCGCGGACGACGTTGTGCGGGTTGCCGGAGCCCAAGACCTTTGTGCGCACGTCGTGGACGCCCGCGGCCTGCATGACCGCGCGGACGGCCCCGCCCGCGATGACGCCCGTGCCCTCGGAGGCCGGCTTCATCAGGACGCGGCCCGCGCCGAACGCGCCGACGATGGGGTGCGGCAGCGTGTTCTTGATGAGCGGCACGCGGATCAGGTTCTTCTTGGCCGCCTCGATGGCCTTCTTGATGGCGACGGGGACTTCGCGCGCCTTGCCCGTGCCGAAGCCGACGTGGCCCGCGCCGTCGCCGATGACGACGAGCGCGGCGAACGAGAGGTTCTTGCCGCCCTTGACGACCTTCGTCACGCGGTTGATCGAGATGACCTGGTCGGTCAGGTCAAGCCCCTGCGCTTGGATTCTCTGTCTGGGTTGTCGCATTGCTCACCTTTCGGAAACTGCCTCTAGGCCGCGGCCTCCGCGCCGCCTTCAGCCTCGCCGCCCTCTTCTTCGCCGCGCTCGTTCTTGTTGAGCCCCGCCTCGCGCGCCGCGTCCACCAGCGACTTGATGCGACCGTGGAAGCGGAAGCCGCCGCGGTCGAAGACGACCTGCTCGACGCCCGCGGCAATCGCGCGCTCGGCAATGGCGCGTCCGACGCGCTGCGCCGCCTCGACGTTGCCGCCCGTCGTGCCGCGCAAGTCCTTCTCGACCGTCGAGGCCGAGGCGATGGTCACGGCGCGCTCGTCGTCGATGACCTGCGCGTAGATGTGGTTGAGGCTGCGGAAGATCGCCAGGCGCGGGCGCTCCTGCGTGCCGCGCACGCGGCGGCGGATGCGCGTGTGCACCGCCCTCCTGACCGCTGCTTTGTCTTTCTTTGCCATTTCCTTTTCGCTCCTTTAGCCGCCGCGCATGCCGATGCGGCCTGTCCGCAAGGGGTGATTCTCGTTGAGAACCGCGGGGCTAAACCTGAAACCTTACTTGCCGGTCTTTCCGGGCTTGAGCTTGAGCTGCACGTCGGCGTAGCGCACGCCCTTGCCCTTGTAGGGGTCGGGCTTGCGCAGGCCGTGCATCTCGGCGGCGACCTGGCCCAGCTTCTGCTTGTCGATCCCCGAGAGCGTCAGCGTCAACTGGTACTGCTGGATGCTGGCCTTGGCCGCGATGCGCTCGCCCTTCGCCTCGATGCCCTCGGGCAGGGGGAACTCGATGGGGTGCGAGTAGCCTAAGCTGAAGACGATCTTGCGCCCCTGCACGTCGGCCTTGTAGCCGACGCCGACCACGTCCATCTGCTTCGTGAAGCCCTCGGTCACGCCGACGACGGCGTTGTTGGCGAGCGCGCGGGCCAGTCCGTGGTTGGCGCGGAAGTCGTCCGACGCCCGCTCGGCCTGCAACTGCCCGTCTTCGAGCTTGAATGTGACGCCCTCCGGGATGGGCGTCCGCAAGGTGCCCTTCGGCCCCTTCACCTCAAGCTCGCGCGCCGCCTCGTTGATCGTCACCGTGACGGCCTTCGGAACCGCGATAACTTTCTTTCCTATGCGACTCATGACTTTAACCTTCGGTTAAAACGGGAAGTCAGGAGACAGGAGACAGGAGACAGAATGAAGAGGCGGCGACCGCGTTTTTATTCTGTCCCCTGACTCCTGACTTCCGTCTCCCTAGTAAATTTCCGCCAGGACTTCCCCGCCGACGTTCTCGCGGCGGGCGCGCTTGCCCGACATGAGGCCGCGCGAGGTCGAGACGATGTTGACGCCGTAGCCGCCGAGCACCTTCGGAATCTCGGTCGCGCCCATGTAGACGCGCCGGCCGGGCGTCGAGACGCGCGAGAGGTGCGTGATCGACGACGTGCCGCGCGCGTCGTAGCGCAGGAAGATGCGGATGGTGCGCTTGACGCCCTCGCCCTTCACGACGAAATTGTTGATGTAGCCCTCTTCCTTCAGGATGCGGGCGATCTCCAGCTTCAGCTTCGACGCCGGGATGTCCACGCGCGAGTGCTTCGCCGCAATCGCGTTGCGCATCCTCGTCAGCATGTCGGCAATAGGATCAGTCATTACTCAACTCCAAATCGTGACAGGTGAACTGTAAACGGTGACAAGTCGAAAGCCTCTTGTCACGGTTTACGGTTTACCGTTTACGGCCTTTCTTACCAGCTCGACTTGACGACGCCGGGGATTTGCCCCTGGAGCGCCAGCTCGCGGAAGCAGATGCGGCACAGCTTGAACTTGCGCAGGTAGCCGCGGGGCCGGCCGCAGCGCTCGCAGCGCGTGTAGGCGCGCGACGAGAACTTCGGCGTCCGCTTCGCCTTCGCGATCATGGATTTCTTCGCCATCTGTTTTCTTCTCTCTCCGTGTAAAGCCTTACTGGCGGAAGGGCATGCCGAGCGCGCGCAGCAGCGCACGGGCCTGCTCGTCGTCGCGCGCGGTGGTGACAATCGAGATGTTCAACCCGCGCGTCTTGTCCACCTTGTTGAAATCGATCTCGGGGAAGATGAGCTGGTCGCGGATGCCGAGCGTGTAGTTGCCGCGCCCGTCGAACGCCTTCGGGGAGACGCCGCGGAAGTCGCGCACGCGCGGGAGCGCCACCGAGACCAGGCGGTCGAGGAACTCGTACATCCTCTCGCCGCGCAGCGTGACCATCGTGCCGATGGGCATGCCCTGGCGGAGCTTGAAGGACGCGATGGACTTCTTGGCGCGCGTCGTCACGGGCTTCTGCCCCGTGATGGCGCGAATCTCGTCCGCGCCCGTGTCCACGATCTTGGCGTTGGCGATGGCCTCGCCGAGCCCCATGTTGATGACGATCTTCTCCAGCCGCGGGATCGCCATCGGGTTCTCGATGCCGAACTCCTTGGCGATGGCCGGAGCGATCTCCTTCTGGTAACGCTCTTTCAGTCTGGCTGCCATTGTCTAAAACCTCCCCGCATCTCGTGTCCCGGGTCTCGCCTTCTAAGAGCCGTTTCCGGGGGTGCGGTCATCCTGAAACCTTATTCCTTGTCGAGCACCTGCCCGCTGCCCGCGGCGACCCGCGTCTTCGTGCCGTCGGCGGCCACGTCGTAGCGCACGCGCGTCGGGCTCCCGTCCTTCGGGTCGATGAGCTGGACGTTCGAGATGTCCACGTAGGCTTCCTTCTCGATGATGCCGCCGGGCTTGTTGGCGCCCGGGTTGGGGCGCTGGTGGCGCTTGACGACGCCCACGCCCTCGACCTTGACCTTGCCCTCGGCGGGCTTCACTTCCAGCACGCGCCCGCGCTTGCCCTTGTCGCGGCCGGCCATGACGACGACCTGGTCGCCCTTCTTCACCTTCGACCGCTTGGTTCCCGTCTGTGCCATAACTTAGATAACCTCCGGCGCGAGCGAGACGATCTTCATGAAGTTACGGTCGCGCAGCTCGCGCGCCACGGGGCCGAAGACGCGCGTCCCGATGGGGGTGTCGTCGGCCTTGATCAGCACGCACGCGTTCTGGTCGAAGCGGATGTAGGTGCCGTCCTTGCGGCGCACCTCTTTGACGGTGCGGACGACGACGGCGTTGTGCACCGTCCCCTTCTTGACCGCCCCGTCGGGCGCGGCCTCTTTGACCGTCACCTTAATCTTGTCGCCGAGACTCGCCCGCGTCGCCTTCGTCGAGCCGCCGACGGTCTGGATCATCTCGACGCGCCGCGCGCCCGAGTTGTCCGCCACGTCCAGCGACGTCTGCATCTGGATTGCCATGTGCTCACTCCGTTCGCGCGTGAACCGCAAACCGTGAACCGTGACAAGAACGTTTTCAACTTGTCACCGTTTACGGTTTACCGTTTACGGCTTTTACTTTTCCGCCTTCTGAATGATCTCGACGACGCGCCAGCGCTTGTGCGCGGAGATGGGGCGGGTCTCGACGATGCGCACCTTGTCGCCGACGGTCGCGCCCTTCTCGTTGTGCGCCATGAACTTCGACGTGCGGCGGACGTAGCGGCGGTACTTCGGGTGCTTGATGAGACGGTCAACGCGCACGACGCACGTCTTCTCCATCTTGTCCGACGCCACGACGCCGATCTTCTCGGCGCGGCGGCCGCGGTTCGGGGCCTCGTTGCCCGTCGCGTTCCCGGCCTGCGCGTCCACGCCCGACCCGAGCGACTGCGCCAACGTCTGCCCCGACTCGGTCGCCTCGGCCGCCGCTTCCGGCGCGCCCGTCGTCACTGCCTCTTTGCTGTTATCTTCTGCCATCTCGAACCTCTTCCTACTTGCCCGCCTGCTCCTGCCGCGCGCGCATCAGGGTCTGGACGCGGGCGAGCGTCTTCTTCTCGCGGCGGACGGTCTTGACGGCGTCCACCTCGCCGAGCGCGAGTTTGAAGTTGAGGCGGAAGAGCGACTCCTTGAGCCGCGCGGCCTCCTCCTTCAGGTCGGCGTCCGACATGTTGTTCAGGCGCTCCAAATCGTCACGTCTCTTCATGGCTTAAACCGCGCCCCCTTCCTGCTCGACCCGCGAGACGAACTTGCACTTGATGGGCAGCTTCTGCGCCGCCAGGCGCATCGCCTCGCGCGCCATCTCCTCCGACACGCCCTCGATCTCGTAGAGGATGCGGCCGGGCTTCACCACGGCGACCCAGTGGTCGGGCGCGCCCTTGCCCTTGCCCATGCGGGTCTCGGCGGGCTTCTTGGTGATGGGCTTGTCGGGGAACATCCGAATCCAGATTTTGCCGCCGCGCTTGACGTGGCGCGTCATCGCGATACGCGCGGCCTCGATCTGGCGGTCGGTTATCCAGCCCGGCTCCAAAGTCTTCAGGCCGTACTCGCCGAAGCTGATCTCGGCGCCGCGCTGGGCCGTGCCCGTCATGCGCCCCTTCATCTGCTTCCGGTGCTTTACCTTCTTCGGCATCAACATGATTGCTACCCTCGTAAATAGTAAATGGTGAATAGTAAATGGTGACTAAGACGGAAAACTCTATTCACCATTTACCATTTACTATTCACCCTCTTATCTTCTGCCGCCGCCGCCGGGGCCGCGTCCGCGCCCGCCGCCGGGGCCGCCCGGGCCGCGACCGCGGTCGCCGCGCGGGCGGTCGCCGCCGCCGTCTTCGCGGTCACGACGCGGGCGTCGCCCGTCGCCGCGCTCGGGGCGCGGCTCGTTGATGGGGTCGGGCTGCGTGCCGCGGGCCATCGCCGCCTTCGGGTCGAGAATCTCGCCCCGGTAAATCCAGCACTTGACGCCGATGACGCCGAAGGTCGTGTGCGCCTCGGCGAAGCCGTAGTCCACGTCGGCGCGGAGCGTATGCAGGGGCAGACGCCCCTGGAGGTGCCACTCGGTGCGCGCGATCTCGGCCCCGTTCAGCCGGCCCGCCACCTTGACCTTGATGCCCTGCCCGCCGAAGCGCAGCGTCTCCTCGACGGTCTTGCGCATGGCGCGGCGGAAGGCGATGCGCTTCTCAAGCTGCGCGGCGATCTTCTCGGCCTGGAGCTGCGCGTTCAGCTCGGGCTTGTGAATCTCCTGGATGGAGACGAGCACTTCCTTGCCCGTGCGCGCGGCGATGTCGGCCTTGAGCTTGTCGATCTCCGCGCCCTTGCGGCCGATGATGATGCCCGGGCGCGAGGTGTAGATGATGAGCTTGAGGCGGTTGGCCGCGCGCTCCACGTCCACGTGCGAGACGCCCGCGCCCGCGAACCGGCCCTTCATCTGCGCCTTGAGCTTGAGGTCTTCGAGGAGGTAATCGCCGAATTGCTTCTTCGCGAACCAGTGCGAGTGCCAGTCCTTGTTGTAGCCGAGGCGAAAGCCGTACGGATGAACTTTCTGACCCACAATCTTCTCCTAAGCTTCTACTATTCCTGAGTCGCGGACTCTTCGGCCTGCGACGTTTCGGCCGGGGCCGCTTCCGGCTTGGCTTCCGGTTTCTTCGCGGCGCGCTTCGACGCGGTCTTCTTCTCCGCGCCGGCGGGCTTCGGTGAAGCCTCGGCGACGGCCTTCGCGTTCTTCTTGCCCTTGCCCTTGGCGGCCGCGCCCTCCTCCGGCCCCGTAGAGACCTCGACGGTCACGTGGCAGAAGTGGCGCTGCTCGCGGTAGGCGCGCCCCTGCGGGGCGGGGCGGACGCGGCGGCGGTGCTTGGTCGGCCCCATGTCGACGAAGGCCGTCTTGACGAAGAGGTCGTCCGGGTCCACCGCGACGTTCTGACGCTCGGCCTTCTCGGTCGCGTTGGCGATGGCCGAGCGCAGGCACTTCTCGATGTGGCCGGCGGCGCGCTTGTTGGTGAACTGAAGGATCGCCAGCGCCTCGCCCACGCGCTTGCCGCGAATCATGTCAACCACGAGCCGCGCCTTCTGCGCCGACCCGCGGAGGTATTTTGCACTCGCTATCGCTTCCATCTCTGAACCTCAGTGAATGGTAAATGGTGAATAGTAAATGGTGCTTTTAGCTATTCACTATTTACTATTAACCATTCACTATCTGGCCGACTTCGAAGACTTCTCGGCCTTCGTGCCGGCGTGCCCCTTGAAGGTGCGCGTCGGGGCAAACTCGCCGAGCTTGTGGCCGACCATGTTCTCCGTCACGTAGACGGGGATGTGGCGCTTGCCGTTGTGGACGCCGAAGGTCAGGCCGACGAAGTCGGGCGTGATGGTCGAGCGGCGCGACCAGGTCTTGATCGCCGGCGGCCGGGCCGCGCCCGAGCGCACCTCCTCGACCTTCTTCTCCAGGTGCCTGTCGATGAACGGCCCTTTTTTGACTGAACGTGACATCTCTTCCCTCTAATCCTTTAGAGTCTTACTTGACACGGCGGTCGCGCACGATCATGTGCGAAGTGCGCTTGTTCTTGCGCGTCTTGTAGCCGCGCGTCGGCTGGCCCCAGGGCGTGACCGGGTGGCGGCCGCCCGAGGTCTTGCCCTCGCCGCCGCCGTGCGGGTGGTCTACCGGGTTCATCGCGACGCCGCGCACCGACGGGCGGATGCCCTTCCAGCGCGAGCGCCCGGCCTTGCCGTACGAGACGTTCTCGTGCTCGACGTTGCCGACCTGCCCGACGGTCGCGTAGCAGACGACGGGGACGCGGCGCACCTCGCCCGAGGGCATGCGCACCTGCGCGTGGTCGCCCTCTTTGGCGACGAGCTGCGCGAAGCCGCCGGCCGAGCGCACGAGCTGGCCGCCCTTGCCGGGGCGCAGCTCGATGTTGTGAATCTGCGTGCCGAGCGGGATGTTCCTGATGGGGAGCGCGTTCCCCGGCAGGATGTCGGCCTCGGGGCCGCTCATCACGGTCTTGCCCACCTCGATGCCGGCGGGCGCGATGATGTAGCGCTTCTCGCCGTCGAGGTAGGTGATGAGCGCGATGTGCGCCGAGCGGTTCGGGTCGTACTCGATCTGCGTGACGCGGCCGGGCACGCCCGACTTGTCGCGCTTGAAGTCGATGATGCGGTAGTGGCGCTTGTGGCCGCCGCCGCGGCGGCGCACGGTAATGTGGCCGTCGTTGTTGCGCCCCGAAATGCGCTTCTTCGGCTCCAGCAGACTCTTCTCGGGCTCGGCGCCCGGCGTCAGCTCGTCGCGCGTCAGGTAGGTCTGATACCTGCGCGACGGCGATGTCGGTGTCAGTTTCTTGATGCCCATAACTTCACTCAGTGACAAGTGACGAGTGACAGGTGACGAGCAGGAGCAAGTGATTTAACTTGTCACTTGTCACTCGTCACTTGTCACTGCCCTAGATGTTCTCGCCGTAGTCGAACGGCGCCTGGCCCGACTTGAGCGTGACGTAGGCCTTCTTCCAGGAGGGCTTGCGCCCCTCGAAGCGGCCGCGCCGCGCCTTCTTGCCCATGTAGTTGATGGTGCGCACCGTGTCCACCTGGACGTTGAAGATGCGCTCGACGGCCGACTTGATCTCCGGCTTCGTCGCCTTCACGTCCACGCGGAAGGTCAGGAGCTGGCGGCCGTCCTGCGACTCCTCCTTGGCGACGAGCGCCTTCTCGGTGATGACCGGCGCCTTGATGACGTCCCAGATCGTTCGCATGGTTTACGCCGCCTCCTCTTCCTGCGTGTTCTCTTCGGCCTCGCCGGAGGCTTCCGCGGCCTTCCTGTCGGGGCCGAGCTGCGCCTGGAGGGCCTCGGCGGCCGACCGCGTCATCACGAGCTTCTCGTGGTAGAGCACGTCGTAGATGTTGACGCCGTAGGGGCCGACGACCTTCGCCGACTTCACGTTGCGCGAGGCGAGCAGGAGGTTGTCGTTGTCGATGCTGTCAACGATCAACGTCTTCCCTTCGAGCCCGAGCGCGGCGAGCGTCGCGACGAAATCCTTCGTCTTCGGCTGGACGCCCAGCGCCTCGACGACGACGAGGTTGCCCTCGCGCAGCCGCTCCGACAGAGCCGAGCGCAGAGCGCCGCGGCGCATCTTCTTCGGCAGGGGCTGCGACCAGTCGCGCGCCTGCGGCCCGTGGACGTTGCCGCCGCCCTTCCAGAGCGGCGAGCGGATTGACGCGATGCGCGCCCGCCCCGTGCCCTTCTGCTTCCAGAGCTTCTTGCCCGACCCCGAAACGTCGCCGCGGGTCTTCGTCCCCACGGTGCCCTGCCGGGCGCTCGCGAGGTGGGCCTTGACGGCCGAGTGGATCAGCGCCTCGTTCAGCTCGGCGCCGAAGACGGCGTCCGACAGCTCGAGGTCGCCGACCTCTTCGTTCTTCAGGTTGCGCACCTTGACGGTAGGCATTTCGACTCACTCCGTTCGTGCTCTCAGCTTTCAGCCGTCAGCTTCAGCTCTTTCCGGCTGACCGCTGACGGCTGAGTGCCGGCAGCTATTTCTTCACCGACTTCTTGACGACGACGACGCTGCCGTTGGCGCCGGGCACCGCGCCGCGCACCATGAGCAGGTTGTTCTCCACGTCCACGCGCGCGACCGTCAGGCCCTTGATCGTGACCCGCTCGTCGCCCATGTGGCCCGACGAGCGCGTGCCCTTGATGACGCGCGAAGGATACGCCGACTGGCCGATGGAGCCGGGCCGGCGCACGTTCATCGAGCCGTGGCTCTCGGGGCCGCGGTTGAAGTGGTGGCGCTTGACCGTGCCCTGGAACCCGCGCCCCTTCGAGCGGCCGACCAGCTCAATCGCGTCGCCCTCGGCGAACTGATCGACGAGCACCTTGTCGCCGACGTTGACCTCCGCGCCGTTCGCGCCGTCGAGACGAATCTCTTTGAGCACGCGCGTCGGGGGCACCCCCGCGCCCGTCTTCTCGAAGTGGCCCTGCATCGGCTTGGTCACGTTCTTGAGCTTGACGGGGCGGTCTTCGACGAGGCCCAACTGGACGGCGTCGTAGCCGTCGCGCCCCGCCGCCGACTTCTTCTGCACGACGACGCAGGGGCCCGCCTTGATGACGGTCACGGGCGTGACCGTCCCGTCCGCGGCGAAGAGCTGCGTCATCCCGACCTTCTTACCGATGATTCCGTTAATCATCACAACAACCTTTCGTGAACCGTAAACCGTGAACCGTGACGAGAGAAAATCAGTCCTTACTTGTCACGGTTTACGGTTTACCGTTTACGGTCTTTAGCTACGGCCGAACGCCTTGATCTCGACATCGACGCCCGCGGGGAGGTCGAGCTTCATGAGCGCGTCCACGGTCTGCGGCGTCGGGTCGAGGATGTCCATCAGACGCTTGTGCGTGCGAATCTCGAACTGCTCGCGCGACTTCTTGTCGACGTGGGGCGAGCGCAGCACCGTCCACTTGTTCTTGGACGTGGGGAGCGGGATGGGCCCCGCGACGCGCGCGCCCGTGCGCTTGGCCGTCTCGACGATCTCCGACGTGGACTGGTCGAGCACGCGGTGGTCGTACGCCTTGAGCCTGATTCTGATCTTCTCGTTCAGCATGTCTTTCTATAGCCTTCGGCGGTCAGCTTTCAGCATTCAAACTTATGGCCCCCGGCTTTTTGTCTTCGGCCGGGGGCCGTGTGACTTCGACTACTCGATGATGTCGGAGACGGTGCCGGCGCCCACCGTGCGCCCGCCCTCCCTGATGGCGAACCGCAGCCCCTTCTCCAAAGCGATCGGCGTGATCAGCTCGATCTCCATCGCCACGTTGTCGCCCGGCATCACCATCTCCACCCCCTCCGGCAGGTGCGCCACCCCAGTCACGTCCGTCGTCCGGAAGTAGAACTGCGGCCGGTAGCCCGTGAAGAACGGCGTGTGGCGCCCCCCCTCCTCCTTCGTCAAAACGTAGGCCTCGGCCTTGAACTTCGTGTGCGGCGTGATGCTCCCGGGCTTGGCGATGACCTGCCCACGCTCCACGTCCCTCCGCTCCACGCCCCGCAGGAGCAGCCCGACGTTGTCGCCCGCCACCCCCTCGTCCAAGAGCTTCTTGAACATCTCCACCCCCGTCACGACCGTCGTCCGGGTGTCGCGGATCCCGATGATCTCGACCGACTCGTTGACCTTCACCCGCCCCCGCTCGATCCGCCCCGTGGCCACCGTCCCGCGCCCCTGGATGGTGAAGATGTCCTCCACCGGCATCAAAAACGGCTTCTCGGTGTCCCGGGCCGGGGTCGGGATGTAGGAGTCGACCTGCGCCATCAGCTCGTCGACCGTCTTCTCCCACTCCGCCTCCCCGTTGAGGGCCCCCAAAGCCGACCCGCGCACGACGGGGATGTCGTCGCCGGGGAACTCGTAGGCCGACAGCAGTTCCCTGACTTCGAGCTCCACGAGGTCTAAGAGCTCGGCGTCGTCCACGGCGTCCACCTTGTTCATGAAGACGACCATCGCGGGGACGCCCACCTGCCTCGCCAGCAGGATGTGCTCTCTGGTCTGGGGCATCGGCCCGTCGGTGGCGGCCACCACGAGGATCGCCCCGTCCATCTGCGCCGCCCCCGTGATCATGTTCTTGACGTAGTCGGCGTGGCCGGGGCAGTCGACGTGCGCGTAGTGGCGGTTCGGCGTCTCGTACTCGACGTGGGCGGTCGCGATCGTGATGCCGCGGGCCTTCTCCTCCGGCGCGTTGTCGATCGAGTCGAAGGCCCGCACGGTGATCCGCGGGTTGTGCTTCGCGAGCACCTTCGTGATCGCCGCCGTCAAAGTGGTCTTCCCGTGGTCGACGTGCCCGATCGTCCCGATGTTGACGTGCGGCTTCGACCGGTCAAACTTCTCCTTCGCCATGTTTCTCCCTCGCTCCTCAGAAAGTGATGAGTGATGAGTGATGAGTGAGAGCCTCCGGCCCACCACCCATCACTTTTTTACTTACTTAGCGACGCCCTGCACCTTCGCGATGACCTCGTCGGCGATGTTCTTGGGGGCCTGGTCGTAGCGCTCGAAGTGCATCGTCGAGGTGGCGCGCCCCTGCGTCATCGAGCGCAGGTCGGTCGTGTAGCCGAACATCTCGGAGAGCGGGACGTAGGCCGTGATGACCTGCGCGCCGCCCGGGCGCGGCTCCATCTTCTCGATCTGCCCGCGGCGGCGGTTCAGGTCGCCGTTCACAGAGCCCATGTACTCCTCGGGCGTGACGACCTCGACGCGCATGATGGGTTCGAGCAGCACCGGCTTCGCCTTCTTCACCGCGTCCTGGAACGCGAGCGAGCCGGCGATGTGGAACGAGCGCTCGTCCGAATCGACCTCGTGGTACGAGCCGAAGACGAGGTCAACCTTGATGTCCACCAGCTCGTACCCGGCGAGGAAGCCGCGTTCGAGCGCGTCGCGGACGCCCTCCTCGGTCGGCTTGATGAACTCGCGCGGGATGGCGCCGCCGGTGATCTTGTTCTCGAAGACGAAGCCCTCGCCGGGCGCGGGCGAAATCTCCAGCTCGACGTGGCCGTACTGGCCGCGGCCGCCGGTCTGGCGCTTGTAGCGCTCGACGCCCTTCGCGGGCAGCGTGATGGTCTCGCGGTAGGCGACCTGCGGCTTGCCGACGTTGGCCTCGACGCCGAACTCGCGCTTCATGCGGTCAACGATGATCTCCAGGTGCAGCTCGCCCATGCCAGCGATGATGGTCTGGCCGGTCTCCTGGTCGGTCGAGACGTTGAAGCTCGGGTCTTCCTGCGCGAGGCGCGAGAGGGCCGTGCCGAGCTTGTCCTGGTCGGCGCGGGTCTTGGGCTCGACGGCGACGCGGATGACGGGCGCGGGGAACTCCATCGCCTCAAGGACGATGGGCTTGTTCTCGTCGCACACCGTGTCGCCGGTCGTGACCTGCTTCATGCCGCCGATGGCGATGATCTCGCCGGCGCTCGCCTCGTCTATGTCCTCACGCTTGTTCGCGTGCATCCGCAGCAGGCGGCCGACGCGCTCCTTCGTCCCCTTGACGGAGTTGTAGGCGTAGGAGCCGCCCTTGACCGTGCCCGAGTAGATGCGCACGAACGAGAGCTGTCCGAGGTGCTTGTCGGCCATGATTTTGAAGACGAGGCCGGAGAAGGGCGCGGAGGCGTCCGCGGGGCGCGCCTCCACTTCGCCCGTCCTCGGGTTCGTGCCCTCGATGGCCGGGATGTCGAGCGGGCTCGGCAAATAGTCCACGACCGCGTCGAGCAGCGTCTGCACGCCCTTGTTCTTGAAGGCGGAGCCAGTGACGACGGGGACGAGCTTAATCGCGATGGTGCCCTTCCGCAGGGCGGCGCGAATCTGCGCCTCGGTGAAGCTGGCGCCCTCGTCTTCGAGGTACTGCTCCATCAGCTCCTCGTCGGCCTCGGCGGCCGCTTCGAGCACCTTGTGGCGCATCTCCTGCGCGCGCTCTTTGAGGTCTTCGGGAATCTCGGTCGTCTGGTACTCCGCGCCCTTCGACTCGTCGTTCCAGATGAGGGCCTTCATCGTGATGAGATCGACGACGCCCTTGAACTGGTCTTCGAGGCCGATGGGAATCTGAAGGGCGACGGGGTTCGCGCCGAGGCGGTCGATGATCGACTGGAACGAGCGGTCGAAGGACGCGCCCGCGCGGTCGAGCTTGTTGATGAAGCAGATGCGCGGGACGCCGTACTTGTCGGCCTGACGCCAGACGGTCTCGGACTGCGGCTCGACGCCCGCGACGCCGTCGAACACCGCGACCGCGCCGTCGAGGACGCGCAAGGAGCGCTCGACCTCCATCGTGAAATCGACGTGGCCGGGCGTGTCGATGATGTTGATGCGGTACTCGGTGCCGGAGCGCTTCCAGAAGCAGGTCGTGGCGGCCGACGTGATCGTGATGCCGCGCTCCTGCTCCTGCTCCATCCAGTCCATCGTCGCCGTGCCCTCGTGCACCTCGCCGATCTTGTGCGAGACGCCCGTGTAGAAGAGCACGCGCTCGGTGGTCGTGGTCTTGCCGGCATCGATGTGCGCCATGATGCCGATGTTCCGGAACTTGTTCAGGTCTTGCTTAGCCATAACAACCCCGTGAATGGTGAATGGTAAATAGTAAATGGATTTATCTATTCACCATTCACCATTTACCAGCTCTTACCACTTGTAGTGGGCGAAAGCCTTGTTGGCCTCGGCCATGCGGTGCGTGTCGTCCTTCTTCTTGACGGCGTTGCCGCGGTTGTTGGCGGCGTCGAGCATCTCGCCGGCGAGGCGGTCGGTCATCGTCTTCTCGCCGCGGGCGCGGGCCGCGCCGACGATCCAGCGGATGGCGAGGCTCCCGCGGCGCTCCTGCGGGACTTCGATGGGCACCTGGTAGGTCGAGCCGCCGACGCGGCGCGACTTGACCTCGACCGTAGGCCGCACGTTCTCGATGGCGCGCTTGAACATCTTCAAGGGGTCTTCGCCCGTCTTCTCGCCGACCTGCGCCAGCGCGTTGTAGAAGATGCCCTCGGCCGTACTCTTCTTGCCGTCCCACATCAGGCCGTTGATGAACTTGGTCACCAGCGGGCTGTTGTAAACCGGGTCGGGCAGCACGTCGCGTCTGTCAACAACTCTTCTTCTAGGCATAGTCTTTATTCAGTCCGAGTCTTACTTCTTGCCCTTCGCGCCCTTCGCCCCGGCCGCCGCGCCGCCCTTCGGGCGCTTGGCGCCGTACTTCGAGCGCCCCTGCTTGCGGTCGTTGACGCCGACCGAGTCGAGCGTGCCGCGGATGATGTGGTAGCGGACGCCCGGCAGGTCCTTCACGCGCCCGCCGCGGATGAGCACGATCGAGTGCTCCTGGAGGTTGTGGCCGACGCCGGGGATGTAGGTCGTCACCTCGATGCCGTTGGTCAGGCGCACGCGCGCGACCTTCCGCAGCGCCGAGTTCGGCTTCTTCGGGGTCTGCGTGTAGACGCGAGTGCAGACGCCGCGCTTCTGCGGCGACTGCTGCAAGGCCGGGCTCGCCGTCTTGTACTTCACCGCCTGGCGACCCTTGCGTACGAGTTGGTTGATGGTCGGCACTGCTTTCCAGTCCTCTTTAAAGTTCTCTGACCGCCCTCGCGCCGTTTTCAAGGCGCAATAGGCTGCCTTCCCTGCCTCTTACCGGAACCAAGTGTCCGGCAGTCAGCGCAAGAGCGGCATGCCCTTGTTTGTTTAATTAGTCAGGGATGTTCTGACTTAACAGCGGGTGTGGATTCTGGCCTCCCTTTGGCCGAAACTTTTCTGTGGCGTCGCCTTTAGTAAAGGGTTGCGAGGCATCTTTAAAGCTTTTGCCCCGTCGTTTCGCTCCCCGAGCCCGGCCGCCCTTTTCAGGGCTGAGGCCCGGAGTTTACGCCACAATATTTGTCAACGGTCTGTAAGACCCTTGCGGGCCGCGAGACCGGGCGACGCCTCCACACCGGCAGAACTACCTGAGCGCCGCACTGTTGGGAAATGGACTGTCAGTCCAAACGTGAGACTATACGGACGCCCCGCGCGTCTGTCAAGCGCGCACGGGGCGCACCTGGCCTCCGCCTAAAAATCGTGCCCGGCCGCGCCCTTTTCTGCTAAAGTCTGCGCCCGGAGACCGTAACCGAAAGGCGAACATCTTTGATGCGTTTCAACCCGGACGAGTACATCACCGTCAGCGAACGAATCGAAAAATTTTACGCGAAATTCCCGCAGGGGCGGATCATCACCACCATCATCGAGCACTCGGCGGAGACCGGTTTCATCCTCATGCGCGCGGAGGTCTACCGCGAGCCCGGCGACGCGCTCCCGGCCGCGACGGGGCACGCCTACGAGCTGCGCAGCGCGGGTCACGTGCAGGCGGGGAGCTACGTCGAGGTCTGCGAGACCAGCGCGACAGGCCGCGCCCTGGCGCTGCTCGGGTTCGAGGTCAGGCGGAGCGTGGCGAGCCGCGAGGAGATGATACGGGGGGCGAAGAAGCAGCAGGAGGCGGCGGCCGCGACTGCGGCACCGGCGGCACGCCCCGAGCGCCCCGCGCAGGCACCGGAGAAGGCTCCGGCCCCGCCCGCGGCCCCTGCGGAGGCGGGGGCCGACCTCGATTCGCTGATCTTGCAGGCGGCGGAGGAGCTTGGCTACGACGCGGCCAAGGTGCGCAAGTGGGTTAACCAGAAGTACGAGGTCACGGGCGGCCTGGGCAGCCTGACGCCGCACGACAAGCGCGAGGTCTTGAAAATCTTCACCGAGCAGGCGCGCCCGCAGCCCCGCGCGGGTCGCTGACGGGTCGCCGCCTAAAACTCCGCGGAGCGGCGCTTTATGGCAGGCGGGTTTCGAGGGCGTAGAGTTTGATGGTGTTGTCGTAGCCGCTTGAGGCGAGCCAGCGGGAGTCGGGGCTGAAGGCGACGGTGTGCACGTCGGCGTCGTGTTCGGAGAGGGCTTGCTGTAACGCGCCGTCGGAGGTCTGCCAGAGGCGGACGGTCTGGCCGCGGCCCCCTGTGAGGGCGGCGGGCGCGAACTGCTTCCAGGCGGTGCCTAGCGTCCCCTTCTCGCGGCTGCCGCTCGCGAGCCAGCGGCCGTCGGGGCTGAAGGCCACCGAGTAGACGTGCTCCGAGCCGCCCGTGAGCTTGTGGAGCGGCGCGCCGTCTTCGACGCTCCACAACCTGACCGTAGAGTCGTCGCCGCCCGTGGCTAACGTCTTCGAGTCGGGGCTGAAGGCGAGTTCGACGACGGCCTCCGCGTGCCCCTCGAACGTCCGCACCAACTCAAAGTCGTCGGCGCGCCAGAGCCTGGCCGTGCGGTCGAAGCTGCCGCTGGCGAGCCAGCGCCCGTCCCGGCTGAAGGCCACGGACCAGACGTTCAGCTTGTGCCCTTGGAGCGTCTTCAGGGGCGCGCCGTCGCCCGCGCGCCAGACCCTCACCGTCCTGTCCTCGCCCGCGCTCGCCAGACGCCCGCCGTCCGGGCTGAAGGCGACAGACCACACAGTCCCCTCGTGACCCGCGAGCGTCCGCGCGAGCGAACCGTCTTCCGCGTTCCAGACTCTGACCCCGCGGTCGTAGCTGCCCGTCGCGACGTGCAGGCCGTCGGGGCTGAAGGCGACGGAGGTGACGCCCTCGGGGTGCGTGAGCATCCGCACGAGCGCACCGTCGGGGATGCTCCACAGCCTGACGGTCTTGTCCACGCTGCAACTCGCCAGCCGCCGCCCGTCGGGGCTGAAGGCGACCTGCCAGACGACCTCCGTGTGGCCTTCAAGCGTCTTCTGCAAACGCGCCTCGACGGCCGCGCGCGGCGCGGGCTGCGTGCGCGCGCCGCAGGAGAGTAGAGGCAGGCTCAGGCACAGGGCACACAAGGCCCCGAGGACGCGGCGAGGGTTCGACAACTTCTCGGCTCCGTTCTTTGTTGTTGTTTGATGGAGGGCGGGCTGCGGCCTCAGTCCCCACGACGCTGCGGCCGACTCGTCGTGCAGCCCCAAACCTTACGCCGGAGGCGCGGGGAAAGTTCCTGCACGGGCGGGGGTTTGAAAGGTCGCTTCGGTCTGTCTCTTGAAGTCGGAACGCGCGTCAACGGCCGCGCTTGTGCTCGTACATGGCGCGGTCTGCCCTGTGGATCAACTCTTCCACCGTCTCGTCGCCGTTCGGGTCGGCGCGCACCGTGCCCATGCTCAGCGAAAGGTCGTAGCCGGCGCGGCGGCGCTCGTTCTGGCTCCGCAGGTTCTCGCGCAGGCGCGCCCGGATAGACTCCTCGCCGTCGGGCGCGGCGTCCACGGCTAGGATGGTGAACTCGTCGCCCCCGAGGCGCGCGATGATGCCCGAGTCGCGGAAAGTCTCGCGCAGGACGTCGGCGACCTCGTTGATGACGCGCGAGCCCTCCTCGTGGCCGTAGGCGTCGTTGATCTGCTTGGGCCCGTCAACGTCCGCGTAGAAGAGGAGGAAGGGCCTGCCCGAGCTGCGGGCGGACTGGATGTAGAGCCCCGCGTGGGTCAGGAAGCCGCGGCGGTTGTAGAGCCCCGTCAGGTCGTCCGCCAGCGGCAGGTAGATCGGCGCGGCGCTCGTGGCGAGGCAGACGTCCACCAGCCTGAACTTCCTGTCCCGCACCAACTCCGGCGCGTCAGGACGCGTATCCAGCCCCCGTTGATGGCGAGAACCCTAAGCGGCTTGATGGGGTGTGAGTCGCTGCTCATGCGGAGGTTACCGTGAACGACCTCAGTCGTAGAGCCGCTTTTAACCGGTATCCGCCGCAAAACATAAGCCCTATTCCTCCGCCCACCCCGGAGACTAAAAGACCGGCGCGGATTTGAAACCGCGCCGGTCTTTTTGTTTGGGTTGATGGTGGAAGGTTACTCGTCGTCGCCCTCGTCCGCGTCGTCGGGGGTGGCGGCGTCGCCGTCACCGTCGGCGGCGACGGCGACCTTCTCGCGGGGCGGGACGACCGCGGGCGGCTCGACGCCGCCGAGGAGGTCGGAGAGGCTCTCCATCTGCTGCTCCTCGCGCTCGCGCTCGGCCGTCGTGTCGCGCTCGACCTTGACGTTGCGGTAGAAGTCCATGCCCGTCCCCGCCGGGATGAGGCGGCCCATGATGACGTTCTCCTTCAGCCCGCGCAGGTAGTCCACGCGCCCCGAGATGGCCGCCTCGGTCAGGACCCTCGTCGTCTCCTGGAAGGAGGCCGCCGAGATGAACGAGTCGGTCGAGAGCGAAGCCTTCGTGATGCCGAGCAGCAGCGGCTCGGCCTTGGCCGGCTCGCCGCCGTCGGCCACGACGCGGTCGTTCTCGTCGGTGAAGCGGAAGCGGTCAACCTGCTCGTCGAGCAGGAAGTCCGTGTCGCCCACGTCCGAGATGCGCACCCAGCGGAGCATCTGGCGGACAATCACCTCGATGTGCTTGTCGTTGATGTTCACGCCCTGGAGGCGGTAGACCTCCTGGATTTCGTTGACGAGGTACTCCTGCAAGCGGTTCATGCCGAGCACGCGCAGGATGTCGTGCGGGTTGAGCGGCCCGTCCATCAGCGCCTCGCCGGCGCGGACGCGGTCGCCCTCCTGCACGTTGATGTGCGTGCCGCGCGGGATGTCGTACTCGCGCTCCTCGCCGTCGTCGCCGATCACGATGAGGCGGCGCTTGCCCTTCGAGATGGCGCCGAGCTTGACCGTGCCGTCGATCTCACTCATGACCGCCGTCTCTCGGGGTTTACGCGCCTCGAAGAGTTCGACGACGCGGGGCAGGCCGCCCGTGATGTCCTTCGTCTTCGTCGTCTCGCGCGGAATCTTCGCGATGACGTCGCCGGGCGCGACCTCGTCGCCGTCGTGCACCATCAGGTTCGCGCGCACCGGCATCTGGTAGGTCTTCAGCACCTTGTTGCCGGAGCGGATTTCGAGACGCGGCTGGCGCTTCTCGTCGGGCGAGTCCTTGACGACGACGCGCGACTGACCGGTGACCTCGTCAACCTCCTCCTCGACGGTGACGCCCTCCTTCAAGTCCTGGTACTTCACCGCGCCGGCGACCTCGGTCAGGATGGCGAAGGTGAACGGATCCCAGGTCGCGAGGAGCTGATCCTCCTTAACGCGCGCGCCGTTCTCGACGTGGATGTGCGCGCCGTAGACGATCTGGTGGCGCGCCACCTCGCGGCCGCGCTCGTCGATGATGATGAGCGCGCCGTTGCGGTTCATCGCCGTGATCTCGCCGCGGCGGTTCTTGACGACGTTGAGGTCAACGTACTTGATGGTGCCGTCCATGCGCGCCTCGTGCTTGGACGACTCTTCCAGACGCGCCGTGCCGCCGATGTGGAACGTGCGCATCGTGAGCTGCGTGCCGGGCTCGCCGATACTTTGCGCGGCGATGACGCCGACCGCCTCGCCGATGTCCACGGGCTTGCCGGTGGCGAGGTTGCGGCCGTAGCACTTGATGCAGACGCCGCGGCGCGACTCGCAGGTCAGCACCGAGCGGATGCGGACGCGCTGCACGCCCGAGCGCTGAATCTCCTGCGCGAGGTCTTCGTTGATCTCGTCGTTCATCGCGACGATGACCGCGCCCTCGACGGGGTCGATCACGTCTTCGAGCGCCGTGCGGCCGATGATGCGGTCGCGCAACGACTCGATCTCCTCGCCGCCCTCGACGATGGCCGAGGCCGAGATGCCCTTGAGCGTGCCGCAGTCGGGCTCGGAGACGATCACGTCCTGCGCCACGTCAACCAGGCGGCGCGTCAGGTAGCCGGAGTCGGCCGTCTTCAGGGCCGTGTCCGCGAGGCCCTTGCGCGCGCCGTGGGTCGAGATGAAGTACTGGAGGACGTTCAGGCCCTCGCGGAAGTTCGAGCGAATCGGCGTCTCGATGATCTCGCCCGAGGGCTTAGCCATCAGCCCGCGCATGCCGGCGAGCTGGCGGATCTGCTGCGCGGTGCCGCGCGCGCCGGAGTCGGACATGATGAGAATCGGGTTCGACTCCTTCGCCGTCTTCTCCTTCTCGTCCATCGCCAGGAACATCTCCTTGGCGACCTTGTCCGTGACCTCAGACCAGATGGCGATGACCTTGTTGTAGCGCTCGCCGTTGGTGATGACGCCGTCGCGGTACTGGCGCTCGACCTCGATCACGTCCTTGTCGGCCTGCGCGACGAGCGTGCGCTTCGACTCGGGCGTGACAAGGTCGTCGATGCCGATGGAGATGCCCGCGCGCGTCGCGTAGAGGAAGCCGAGCTGCTTCAGGTCGTCCAGCATCTTCACCGTCATCTCGTGGCCGAGGCGGAGGTGGCAGTAGTTGACGAGCGACTGGAGGCCCTTCTTCTTGAGCGTGCCGTTGATGTACGACAGACCTTTGGGAATCTGGTCGTTGAAGATGACGCGGCCGACCGTGGTGTTAATGACGCGGCGGACGTTCTCCTGCAGGGCGGCCCTCATCACGTCCTGCGTGTCGTGCTCCTGCGTCAGGTCAATCAGGTTGCCGACGATGCGGAGCTTGATGGGCGTCTGCGTCGTGACCTCCTTGGCGTCGAGCGCCAGCAGCACCTCGTTGATGGAGGCGAAGACGCGCCCCTCGCCCTTCGCGCCGGGCTTGTCCTTCGTCAGGTAGTAGCAGCCCAGGACGATGTCCTGCGAAGGGACGGCGATGGGCTGGCCCGAGGCGGGCGAGAGGATGTTGTTTGAAGCCAACATCAGCACGGCCGCTTCGATCTGCGCCTCGGGCGAGAGCGGGATGTGGACGGCCATCTGGTCGCCGTCGAAGTCGGCGTTGAAGGCCGTGCAGACGAGCGGGTGAATCTTGATGGCCTTGCCCTCGACCAAGACGGGCTCGAACGCCTGGATGCCGAGGCGGTGGAGCGTCGGGGCGCGGTTCAGAAGCACCGGGTGCTCGCGGATGACCTCTTCGAGGATGTCCCAGACGACCGGCTCCTGACGGTCAACCATCTCGCGCGCCTGCTTGATGGTGGCGGCGTAGCCCTGCTTTTCGAGCTGGTTGTAGATGAACGGCTTGAACAGCTCCAGAGCCATCTTCTTCGGCAGGCCGCACTGGTGGAGCTTGAGTTCCGGCCCGACGACGATGACCGAGCGGCCCGAGTAGTCAACGCGCTTGCCCAGAAGGTTCTGGCGGAAGCGGCCCTGCTTGCCCTTCAAGGTGTCCGACAGAGACTTGAGCGGGCGGTTGTTGACGCCGCGCAGCACGCGGCCGCGGCGGCCGTTGTCGAACAGGGCGTCAACCGCCTCCTGGAGCATGCGCTTCTCGTTGCGCACGATGACCTCGGGCGCGCGCAGCTCCATCAGCTTCTTCAGGCGGTTGTTGCGGTTGATGACGCGCCGGTAGAGGTCGTTCAGGTCCGACGTGGCGAAGCGCCCGCCGTCGAGCGGCACGAGCGGACGAAGCTCGGGCGGGATGACCGGGATCACGTCGAGAATCATCCAGTCGGGGCGGTTGCCGGACTTGAGGAAGCTGGTGACGACCTTGAGGCGCTTGGAGTACTTCAGCTTCTTCTGCTGCGAGTTCTCCTCCTTCATCCTCTGGCGCAGCTCGACCGAAAGCTCCTCGATGTTGACGGCCCCAAGCAGCTCCTTGATCGCCTCGGCGCCCATGCGCGCGACGAACTGCCCCGGATAGTCGCGGGTCAGCTCGCGGAAGCGCTCGTCGGTCAGAAGCTCGCGCTCCTTCACAGGCGCGTCGCCCGGGTCGATGACGATGTAGCTCTCGAAGTAGAGAACCTTCTCAAGCTCGCGCAGGGGGATGTCGAGCAGGTGGCCGATGCGGCTGGGCAGCCCCTTGAAGAACCAGACGTGCGAGCAGGGGGAGGCCAGCTCGATGTGGCCGAGGCGCTCGCGGCGCACCTTGGCCTGCGTGACCTCGACGCCGCACTTGTCGCAGATGACGCCGCGGTGCTTCATGCGCTTGTACTTGCCGCAGAGGCACTCCCAGTCGGTCACGGGGCCGAAGATGCGCGCGCAGAAGAGGCCGTCGCGCTCGGGCTTGAACGTGCGGTAGTTGATCGTCTCCGGCTTCGTCACCTCGCCGTGCGACCACTGGCGAATCTTCTCGGGCGAGGCCAGGGAGATGCGGATCGCCTCGAAGTCGGGCGCGAGTTGCGTCTTCTCTTGCTGGAATCTGAACACGGTTAATATCTCCGTAAGCAAAAAGCCGCTAATAAAGGGTGCTGGGTTCCGGGTGCTGGGTTCCGGGTATTAGTTTTAACCAACACCCAGAACCCAGCGCCCAGAACCTTCTATCTATTCCACCGGGCCCGCGGTCGGGACGACGGGGCGGCCGAGGCCGTCGCCCGCCGTCTCGTCAACGGCCGCGTTGCGGTCGATCAGCTCCACGTCGAGGCAGAGCGACTGAAGCTCCCTGACGAGGACGTTGAAGGACTCGGGCACGCCCGGGTTGAAGTCGGCCTCGCCCTTGACGATGGCCTCGTAAATCTTCGAGCGCCCGGCCACGTCGTCCGACTTCGCGGTCAGAAGCTCCTGAAGGATGTGCGCCGCGCCGTAGGCTTCGAGCGCCCAGACCTCCATCTCGCCGAAGCGCTGGCCGCCGAACTGCGCCTTGCCGCCCAAAGGCTGCTGCGTGATGAGCGAGTACGGCCCGATGGAGCGCGCGTGAATCTTGTCGTCCACGAGGTGCGAGAGCTTGAGCATGTAGATGTAGCCGACCGTCACCTTCTGCTCGAACGGCTCGCCGGAGAGTCCGTCGTAGAGGACCGTCTTGCCGGTCTCGCTGACGATCTCGGGCAGGCCCTGCTCGCTCAGCGTCGAGTTGGCCTTGCGGATCATCTGCTTGATCTCGGGCTCGGTCGCGCCGTCGAAGACCGGCGTCGCGAAGTGGACGCCGAGGACGCGCGCGGCCCACCCGAGGTGCGTCTCAAGAATCTGGCCGACGTTCATGCGCGAGGGCACGCCCAGCGGGTTGAGCACGATGTCCACGGGCGTGCCGTCGGGCAGGTACGGCATGTCCTCCTCGGGGAGGATGCGCGCGATGACGCCCTTGTTGCCGTGGCGGCCGGCCATCTTGTCGCCGACCGACAGCTTGCGCTTCATCGCGATGAAGACCTTGACCATCTTGATGACGCCGGGGGCGAGCTCGTCGCCCTGGCGCAGCTTGGCGATCTTCTCCTCGTAGATGTCGGTGAGGATGCGAATCTGGCGCTCGGTTCTCTCCTCGAAGTCCTTCGCCTCGGCGAGCACGTCGGCCGCGCGCGCGCCGGCCAACTGCGCCTTGCGGAGCTGCTTCGGCTCGATGCCTGCGAGCATCTCGCGCGTGATGGTCTCGTTCTTGGGGATGCGCACCTCGCGCTCGACCGTGAGGTCGGCCGTGAGCTTGCGCCCCTCGAACAGCTCGAAGATGCGCTGGTCGCGCTGCTCGCGCAGGATGCGCATCTCGTCTTCGAGGTCGCGGCGGAGGCGGTTCTCCTCCTCCTGCTCGATGTTCAGAGAGCGCTGGTCGCGCTCCTGACCCTTGCGCGTGAAGACCTGCACCTCGACGACCGTGCCGTCGATGCCCGGCGGGCAGACGAGGGACGCGTCCTTCACGTCGCCGGCCTTCTCGCCGAAGATGGCGCGGAGCAGCTTCTCCTCGGCCGTCAACTGCGTCTCGCCCTTCGGCGTGACTTTGCCGACGAGGATGGAGCCCGGCTTGACCTGCGCGCCGATGCGGATGATGCCCGACTCGTCGAGGTCGCGGAGCATGTTCTCGCCGACGTTCGGGATGTCGCGCGTGATCTCTTCGGGGCCGAGCTTCGTGTCGCGCGCCTCGATCTCAAGCTCCTCGATGTGAATCGACGTGTAGTAGTCGTCCTTCACCAGGCGCTCGGAGACGAGGATCGCGTCCTCGAAGTTGTAGCCGCGCCACGGCATGAACGCGACGAGCACGTTGCGGCCGAGGGCGAGTTCGCCGCGGTCGGTACACGGGCCGTCGGCGATGACCTGCCCCTTCTGGACGCGCTCGCCGATCTGCACGATCGGGCGCTGGTTGATGCAGGTGTTCTGGTTCGAGCGCTTGAACTTCGTCAGCGTGTAGATGTCGGCCGTCACCTCGCGCGAGATGGTGCCGTCCACGTTGTGGTCGGCGCGGACGATGATGCGCTCCGAGTCCACGTAGTCCACGATGCCGTCGCGGCGCGCGGCCACGACCGCGCCCGAATCCCTCGCCGTCACCTGCTCCATGCCCGTCCCGATGTAGGGGGCCTCGGCGCGCAGGAGCGGCACGGACTGGCGCTGCATGTTCGAGCCCATCAGCGCGCGGTTCGCGTCGTCGTTCTCGAGGAACGGGATGAGCGACGCGGCCACGGAGACGAGCTGCTTGGGCGAAACGTCAACGTACTCGATGTCGTCGCGGTGGGCGTTGATGAACTCGCCCGCCTTCCGCGAGGCGTTGCGCTCGTTGATGATGGTGCCGTCCTCGCCCAGCTCGATGTTGGCCTGGCCGATGACCCACTTGTCCTCCTCCCACGCCGTCAGGTAGAAGGGGTAGGGCTCGGCCTCGGCGCGGCGTCCGTCGGTCCCGACCTTGCGGTTGGCCTTGGCGAACTCCTCCTCGGTGACGTGCTCGCCCGGCTTGAGCTTGGTGTCGCCGCCGTTGATGACGCGGACGTACTCGATGACGCGCCCCTCCTGCACCTTGCGGTAGGGCGACTCGATGAAGCCGAACTCGTTGATGCGCGCGAAGCACGAGAGCGACGAAATCAGGCCGATGTTCGGCCCTTCAGGCGTCTCGATGGGGCAGATGCGGCCGTAGTGCGTCGGGTGCACGTCGCGCACCTCGAAGCCCGCGCGCTCGCGCGAAAGGCCGCCCGGCCCGAGCGCCGAAAGTCTCCGCTTGTGCGTGATCTCCGAGAGCGGGTTGGTCTGATCCATGAACTGCGAGAGCTGCGAGGAGCCGAAGAACTCACGCACCGCGGCCGTCACCGGCTTCGCGTTGATGAGGTCGCGCGGCATCGTCGTCTGCATCTCCTGCTGGATCGACATCTTCTCCTTGATGGCGCGCTCCATGCGGACGAGTCCGATGCGGAACTGGTTCTCGAGCAGCTCGCCCACGGCCCGCACGCGGCGGTTGCCGAGGTGGTCGATGTCGTCGGCGAGGTACTCGACCGGGTTGCGCCGCATCTTCAGGAGGTAGGAGATGACCTGCACGAAGTCGTGCGACGAAAGCAGCGGGTCTTCGATGCGCTCGCGCTCGGGGCGGCCCATCTTGATGTTGAACTTCAGGCGGCCGACCCTTGAGAGGTCGAACTTGCGCTCGTCGAAGAACATGCCCTCGAAGAGGCGGTAGGCCGTCTGCACCGTCGGCGGGTCGCCGGGGCGCATCTTGCGGTAGATTTCGAGCAGCGCGTCCACCGGCTTCGTAATCACGTCCTTCTTCAGCGTCTGCGAGAGGACGTTGCCGAGGTCGTCGCGCTCGGGGAAGAAGACCGTGAACGACTGGACGCCGGACTCGATGACCTCCTGGAGCTTCGCGGGCGTGATCTCGGTGTTCGCCTCGACGACGACCTCGCCGGTCTCGGTGTTGACCACGTCGGAGAGGGCGTAGGCCCCGTCGAACTGCTGCGAATCGACCTCGACCTCCGTGACGTGCCCCTTGCGCAAGTCCTTGAGCGAGGCGTTGGTGACCTTCTTGCCGGCCTTGACGACGGGCTCCGAAGCGCCGCGCGGCTTGATGTCCTGCTCGGCCTTCATGCCGACGAGGTTGGTCGGCCCCTCGGGGCGCACCTGGACGAAGAGGCGGCCGTCCTGGAGGCGCACGTCGTCGCCGATGTAGAAGGCGCGCAGGATGTCCTCGTCGGCGAAGCCCGCGTTCTTGACCGCCTCTTCGAGCTGCGAGTCGCTGCCGAAGCCCTTCGGGTCGAACTGCGGGTTGAGCCAGATGCCCAGCGCCCGCAGGAAGATCGACGCCAGGAACTTGCGCTTGCGGTCGATGCGGACGTAGAGCAGGTTCTTCTGGTCGTACTCGAACTCGACCCACGAGCCGCGGTACGGGATGACCTTCGCGAGGTAGACCGGGGACTTCTCGAAGAAGACGCCGGGCGAGCGGTGGAGCTGCGAGACGATGACGCGCTCCGTGCCGTTGATGATGAAGGTGCCGTTGTCGGTCATCAAAGGGATTTCGCCGAAGAAGACCTCCTCCTCCTTGATGTCGCGGATGGACTTGGTCTCGGTCTCCGGGTCTTTGTCGAAGACCGTCAGGCGAATCTTGACCTTGAGCGGCACGCTGTAGGTCATCCCGCGCTCCTGGCACTCCTGCTGGTCGTGCTTGTGCTTGAGGCCGACCGGCTCGCCGCAGTTGTCGCAGAGCGTGGGCCGGACGGCGTTGAACGTGCCGCAGTTGTGGCAGAGCGTCTCGCCAGGCGTCAGCGGGTCAACCTTGACGAGCGAGCCGCAGGACTTGCAGTTCGCGCGCAGGTAGCGCAGGCCTTCCAGCCTCCCGCACTTACACTGCCAGTTGCCGATGTGGTACTCGACGAAGTCGAGTTCGGCCGTCTGGCGGAAGTCCGAGATGGGGAAGACCGAGCGGAAGACCGCCTGGAGCCCGGCGGGCTCGCGCTCCTCCGGCAGCAGGTCCATCTGTAGGAAGCGGTTGTAGGAGTCGCGCTGAATCTCGATCAGGTTCGGGATGCGCACCGCCGTCTTGATCTTCGAGAAGTCGTGGCGCTGGGGCGGCTGACTCACGCGGCGGCCCGAGCCGACGGCGCTCTTCTGGAGCGGGTTCTGAACCGGATTTGCAGACATCAGGAGTTCCTTATGGCTGGCGGGCATCAGCAGTCGGCCGCCGGCCATTGAGTATTAAAGAGGACTATTCAAGTCGCGCCGCGCCGGCCTGCTGACCGCCGAACACCGAGCGCCCAAAACTTCTTTTAGAGACGCCAAAGCGCGGCCAGAGCGCACGAGTCTCCGGCCGCTTCTTTTTCAAAAGCGGTACGCTTCGTCAATATATTAGGGAGTATCGACAGCCCCTCACTACTCCCACACCTTAGCCGCCGAGCCGGCCAATGTCAAGAACGGACAGAAGTCGTAAACCGTGAACCGTAAACCGTGACAAGTGAGAACTGAGTTTTTATCTTGTCACGGTTTACGGTCTACTGTTCACGGCTCTTACTTCACTTCGACGGTCGCGCCGGCGTCGGCGAGCTTGGCGCGGATGCCCTCGGCCTCATCCTTCGAGACGCCCTCCTTGACGGCCTTGGGCGCGGCCTCGACGAGGTCCTTGGCCTCCTTCAGGCCAAGCGCGGTGATCTCGCGGACGACCTTGATGACGTTGATCTTGTTGGCGCCGGCCGCCTGGAGGATCACGTCGAACTCGGTCTTCTCCTCGGCGGGGGCCGCCGCCGCCGCCTCGCCGCCGCCGGCCGCGGGCGCAGCCGCCACCGCCGCCGCGGCCGCCGAGACGCCGAACGCCTCCTCGATCATCTTGACCAGCTCGGCCGCCTCAAGCAGGCTCTTCTCTTTCAGAGCGTCAACGATTTCCTGGTTGCTAAGTGCCATGATTACTCCAACTCCTCCTCAAAAGGGTTCTAGTGTTGCTGTTCGGTTGACTGTTCGCAGCAGGAGAACCCACGGGACACAACGCGAAGTCTGTTGCATCCAGACTCGCCTCGCGTCCGAGCCGTCAAAGGCGACCTGACAAATCGCCCCGCTCGTTTTCCGCGTCCGGCTGACTCCCAAGAGATTTCAAATTTGAAATCTCAAATTTCAAACTCTTAAGCGGACTCGCCGCCCTTCTCGCTCACCTGTCTGACGACGACGGCGAGGTTGCGCGGGACGGCCGAGATGACCGTCGCGAGGCGCTGCGCCTGCGCGTTGATGAGGAACATGATCTTGGAGATCATGACCTCCTTCGACGGAAGCGTCGCCAGGGCCTCCACGTCGCGCAGCGCGACGACGCGCCCCTCGACGACGCCCGCCTTGAAGGTGAAGACGTCAGGGTTCTCCTTGACGAACTTCGAGATCGCCTTCGACAGGTTGACGGGGTCGCCCTCGGCCAGCGCCAGGGCGGTGACGCCCTTAAAGTACTCCGACGCGCCCTCGAACGGCGTGCCCTCGGCGGCCTTGCGCGCCAGCGTGTTCTTGACGACGGAATAGCTCGCGCCCGCTTCCGCGAGGCGGCGGCGCAACTCCTGATCCTTCGCGACGGTCAGCTTCGTGAAGCCGACCAGCATCCCCGCGGACGCCGCCTGGAACTGCTGCGCGAGGGCTTCGAGGTCTCTCTGCTTCTGCTCTCTGGTCTTCATAGCTCTGCTCTCGCCTCCCTTACCGCGCGTAGACGGTCTCGTCCAGCAGCACGCCCGGACTCATGGTCGAGGCGAGGTTCACCTTCTTCACGTACTTGCCCTTCGCGGTCGAGGGCTTGGCCTTCACGACGGCGTCGAGCAGCACCTGCGCGTTCTCGCGCAGGAGGTTCTGCTCGAAAGAGACCTTGCCGATGCCGACGTGGATGACGCCCGTCTTATCGACGCGGTACTCGACCTTGCCGGCCTTCGTCTCGCGCACGGCGTTCGCCACGTCGAAGGTGACGGTGCCGGTCTTCGGGTTGGGCATCAGGCCGCGGGGGCCGAGCACCTTGCCGAGCTGTCCGACCAGACGCATCATGTCGGGCGTGGCGATGACGGCGTCGAAGTCGAGCCAGCCGCCCTTGATCTTGGTGACCATGTCCTCGCCGCCGACGATGTCCGCGCCGGCCTCCTCGGCCTCGCGCACCTTCTCGCCCTGCGCGATGACGAGCACGCGCACCGTCTTGCCGACGCCGTGCGGCAGCACCACGGTGCCGCGCACCAACTGGTCGGCCTTGCGCGGGTCAACGCCCAGCCACATGGTGAGTTCGACCGTCTCGTCGAACTTGCGGGCCGTGACCGCCGAGACTTCCTTAACTTTCGCCAGCCCCTCGTCGAGGCTGTACTTGCGCCCCTCCTCGATCTTTTCGAGGGCGGCGCGGTACTTCTTACCCTGCTTAGCCATTCCAAATCCTCTGAGGTGCGAACGAAGCCGGTTGAAGGCTTCTCCCTCTCAATGGGTGCTAGGTGCCGGGTGTTAGGTTTTGGGTTTTGGTTTTGACCAGCACCCAACACCCAGAACCCCTATTCGATGTTCAGCCCCATGTTGCGGGCCGTGCCCTCGATGGTCTTGATGGCCGACTCCAGGTTGGTCGTGTTCAAGTCCTGGAGCTTGAGCTTGGCGATCTCCTCGATCTTGTCGCGGGAGATGGAGCCGACCTTCTCGCGGTTCGGCTTGCCCGAGCCCTTCGGGATGCCTGCGGCCTTCTTCAGAAGGTCGGCCGCGGGCGGCGTCTTCGTCTCGAACGTGAAGGAGCGGTCGGCGTAGACCGTGATGACGACCGGCACCTTGAGGTCGGGATCCATCTGCGCGGTCTTCGCGTTGAAGGCCTTGCAGAACTCCATGATGTTGACGCCGTGCTGGCCGAGCGCCGGCCCGATGGGCGGCGCGGGGTTCGCCTTCCCGGCCGGCACCTGCAATTTGATGTAACCCGTAATTTTCTTAGCCATGATTCTTTAAAAGCCTGACAGCTTCCTTACTCATCTTCTGTAAACGTCACCTTCTCAACGTCGAGGAAGTTAAGCTCCACCGGCGTCGAGCGCCCGAAGATGGTGACGACCACCTTGAGCGTGGACTTGTCGGAGTTGACCTCCTCGACCTTGCCCGTGAACGAGGCGAAGGGGCCGGACTTGATGCGCACGGTCTCGCCCGGCGCGTACGTGAACTTCGGCTTCGGCTTCTCGGCCGCCTCGGTCACGTTGTGGACGATCTGGTTCACCTCGTCGGGCGTCAGGGGCGTCGGCTGCTGCCCGCCGACGAAGCCCGTCACCTTCGGCGTGGACTTGATCAAGTGGAAGACGTTGTCGGGGATGTGCCCCCGCTCGTCGCACTCGATCTGGACGAGGACGTAGCCGGGGTAGAACATCCGCGACGACTCGACGCGCTTGTTGCCGCGCATCTCGACCACGGTCTCGGTCGGGACGAGCACCTCTGTGATCTCGGACTGGAGGTCGGTGTCGCGGACGCGCGCCTTCAGGCTGTCGCGCACCTTCTTCTCGTGCCCCGAGTACGTGTGTAGGATGAACCACTGCTGCATGACTTCAAAACCCTTTAGGCGGCGCCGAAGAGCTTCGCCAACTGTTCGAGCAGGAACGTGAAGAGCTTGTCAACGGCGAAGAGGTAGGCGGCGAAGAAGGCGACGGCGACGATGGTGATGATGGTCGTGTTCCGGACCTGGACGGCCGTCGGCCAGCTCGTCCTTCCAAGCTCGGCGCGCACGTCGCGCACGAACTTGCCCGAGCGGTCGAAGAAGCCGTCGCGCGGCTCCTCCGCGAGCGCGCGCTCGCGCCGCGCCGGACGCCCCTCCGGCCCCTCGCCGAACCTCGCCATGCGCGGGGCCGCCCCCGACGCCGTCGCCGTCTCGGGCAGGTCCTCCGGCTCGTCATGGCTCGCAGTCATCTGTTCGTCCCCTCTCTTCGACACCTGACCTCTACTTCCCTTCCATGCTCCTCTCAGAGCCAACAGGGGTACCAGGACTTGAACCCGGCCTTTCGGTTTTGGAGACCGACGTGCTAACCACTGACACTATACCCCTTCAAAGAGCGCGAACCGCGAACCGTAAACCGTGACAAGAGAAATTCAGCTCTTACTTGTCACGGTTTACGGTTCACCGTTTACGGCCTTACTTCGTCTCCTTGTGCGCGCGGTGCAGGCGGCAGCGGCGGCAGAACTTCCTGAACTCCAGGCGCTCGGGCGTCGTCTTCTTGTTCTTGGTCGTGACGTAGTTGCGGCTCTTGCACTCGGTGCACTGCAACACAATGTTGTCGCGCGGCATAAGTTAAACCTCTACCTCTTACCTGTTCAGCCTCGGTCAGGCTACTTACTCGATGATGTCGGAGACGGTGCCGGCGCCCACCGTGCGCCCGCCCTCCCTGATGGCGAACCGCAGCCCCTTCTCCAAAGCGATCGGCGTGATCAGCTCGATCTCCATCGCCACGTTGTCGCCCGGCATCACCATCTCCACCCCCTCCGGCAGGTGCGCCACCCCAGTCACGTCCGTCGTCCGGAAGTAGAACTGCGGCCGGTAGCCCGTGAAGAACGGCGTGTGGCGGCCCCCCTCCTCCTTCGTCAAAACGTAGGCCTCGGCCTTGAACTTCGTGTGCGGCGTGATGCTCCCCGGCTTGGCGATGACCTGCCCCCGCTCCACGTCCCTCCGCTCGACGCCCCGCAGGAGCAGCCCGACGTTGTCGCCCGCCACCCCCTCGTCCAAGAGCTTCTTGAACATCTCCACCCCCGTCACGACGGTCGTCCGGGTGTCGCGGATCCCGATGATCTCGACCGACTCGTTGACCTTCACCCGCCCCCGCTCGATCCTGCCCGTGGCCACCGTCCCGCGCCCCTGGATGGTGAAGATGTCCTCCACCGGCATCAAAAACGGCTTCTCGGTGTCCCGGGCCGGCGTCGGGATGTAGGAGTCGACCTGCGCCATCAGCTCGTCGACGGTCTTCTCCCACTCCGCCTCCCCGTTCAGCGCCCCTAAAGCCGAGCCCCTCACCACGGGGATGTCGTCGCCGGGGAACTCGTAGGCCGACAGCAGCTCCCTGACTTCGAGCTCCACGAGGTCTAAGAGCTCGGCGTCGTCCACGGCGTCCACCTTGTTCATGAAGACGACCATCGCGGGGACGCCCACCTGGCGGGCCAGCAGGATGTGCTCTCTGGTCTGGGGCATCGGCCCGTCGGTGGCGGCCACCACGAGGATCGCCCCGTCCATCTGCGCCGCCCCCGTGATCATGTTCTTGACGTAGTCGGCGTGGCCGGGGCAGTCGACGTGCGCGTAGTGGCGGTTCGGCGTCTCGTACTCGACGTGGGCGGTCGCGATCGTGATGCCGCGGGCCTTCTCCTCCGGCGCGTTGTCGATCGAGTCGAAGGCCCGCACGGTGATCCGCGGGTTGTGCTTCGCGAGCACCTTCGTGATCGCCGCCGTCAAAGTGGTCTTCCCGTGGTCGACGTGCCCGATCGTCCCGATGTTGACGTGCGGCTTCGACCGGTCAAACTTCTCCTTCGCCATGTCCCTCTTGCCTCTTCCTTAGGTTGAGTTCTGCGGTTTAGCTTTAAGCCCGAGACGGGATTTGAACCCGTGACCTCCTCCTTACCAAGGAGGCGCTCTACCCCTGAGCTACTCGGGCGCGAAAACGCCCGAACGGTTTGGTTGATACTTGGAGCGGGAGACGAGGCTCGAACTCGCGACCCTCAGCTTGGAAGGCTGATGCTCTACCAACTGAGCTACTCCCGCCCTTGAAAAGGATGAAGGATGAAGGATGAAGGATGAAAGCGACGCCGTTTGGCCGTCACTTCATCCTTCATCCTTCCTGCTTCATCCTTCCGGACTGGTGCAGGGGGTAGGATTCGAACCTACGTAGGGTGTGAACCCGCCGGGTTTACAGCCCGGTGCCATTAACCACTCGACCACCCCTGCGGATGTCAAACTCGGCCAGAGCCGGTGGAGGGATTTGAACCCCCGGCCCGCGGTTTACAAAACCGCTGCTCTACCCCTGAGCTACACCGGCTTATCACGGTAGAGAATCCGCGCCTTCCGGCAAAACGTGAATACTAGCAACGCCTTCGGGAAAAGGCAAGCCGCCGCGGCGGCCCGCCGCAGACGGGCACGGGGACGCCGGTGAACAAACTTGTTGACGCTCCCGCGCGCCAGCCGCTAGGATGGAAAGTGCCTGCCGGGGCGGAGCCCCAGATGGGCTCAGGGCCGCCCCACGCGCCTCTTCAAACACGCCCCGCCCGCTGTCCCGAAGCACTCTGAAGCGAGTCACGGCCTGCGGATTGTCGGACACCTTTGATGCCACAAACACACAAGGAGATTACCCGTGCCTAGCTGCGACCCGTTCCCCGTCCGCAAACTGCTTATGCTTCTGCTGTTGCTCTTATTTTGCGCCTTCGCGCAGGCCGCGGCAAGCGCCCAGACCGCGGGCCGCCGCACCGCGCCGCAGAGGCCGCAAACACCCGCCGAAAGGCCGACCCTCGTCTCTTCGGAGGCGCGCCGGCCCGCGCCCGCCGCGCGCGCCAGCGAGTCCGCGTGCGGCGGCTTCATCGAGCAGACCCCGCAGGCCGCCGCCGCGCAGATCGTCGGCGCCGAAGACGAGAGGGAGCGCCGCACCTTCGCCGAGGGCGACTTGGTCTACCTCGACGCGGGCTCGCAGGCGGGCGTGCGCGTCGGGCAGGAGTTCACGGTCGTGCGGCCGCGCGGGCAGTTCCGCTCGAAGTTCTCGCGCAAGACGGGCCCGCTCGGCGTCTACACGCAGGAACTCGGGCGGCTGCGCGTCGTGCGCGTGCGCGACCGTGTCTCGGTGGCGATGGTCGAGCGGTCGTGCGCCGACCTGCTGCTCGGCGACCTGCTCCGCCCGGCGCCGGCCCGCCCCGACCTGCCGGCGCGCGCCGAGACCGCGCTCGACCGCTTCGCCGAGCCGACGGGCAAGCAGACCGGACGCCTCGTGCTCGCGCGCGACGGCCGCGAGATGGTCTCGCGCGACGAAGTGGTCTTCGTCGACCTGGGGGCCGAGGACGGCGTGAAGGTCGGCGACTACCTGACAGTCTTCCGCCCGGAGGAGCACGCCGTGATCGTGGACTACGGCGACGAGGTCACGGGCAACATAAACAACGGCTTCCAGAGCGACTCGCGCCGCGGCGGCCGCCACTCTAACAAGGCGCAGCGCGTCAAGGACGTGAGCGGGTCTGAGTCGGGGGATACCGTCAAGACGCCCGACATCAAGCGCAAGCGCCCGGCCGTCCCGCGCAAGGTCGTCGGCGAGCTGGTCGTCCTCCGCGTCGAGGGGCGCACGGCGACCGCCGTCGTCACGCGCGTCGCGCAGGAGATACACACCGGCGACGCGGTCGAAGTCCAGTAGCTCACGCCGTTCGCCATAAACCGTAAACCGTGAACCGTGACGAGGAGGAAGGCAGTCCCTCCTCGTCACGGTTCACGGTTCACGGTTTATGGCCTTTATCGGTTGGGAGTCGTGCGTGCGGCTTGCGGGAGCGGGGCGCGTGGGGGCTCGCGCTCGGCGGCGGAGCGCTCGACCGCCGCGCGGTAGAAGGCGCGGAAGTATTCATACATCGAGAGGCAGGCCAGCAGCACCACGACCCAGAGCGTCGCGCGCCCCAGCGTGTAGAGGAGCACCTGCCAGTCCGTCCCCGTCACCGCGCCCGCACCGAAGAGGTGGCCGACCGCCGCGCGCAGCTCGGGCACCGTCCAGAACTGTATCGCGGGGAAGGCGTCGCCGAAGTTCGCGACGGGCGGCCTCCCCCCCGTGCTCGCGGCGATGAGCAGCGCGACGGCCAGGACCTGCGCCGCCATCTTGAACTTCCCCATCCGCGACGCCGAGATGACGACGCCGTCGGCCGCCGCCACGCTCCTCAACCCCGACACGGCGAACTCGCGCCCGACGATGATGCAGACGGCCCAGGCCGGGGCCAGGCGGTTCTCGACGAGCGAGATGAGCGCGGCGCTAATGAGCAGCTTGTCGGCGATGGGGTCGAGCAGGATGCCGAAGCGCGAAATCTGTTGGCGGCGGCGCGCGATGCGCCCGTCGAGGAAGTCCGTGAAGGAGGCGGCGAGGAAGAGCGCGACGCCGAGCAGGTGGCGCTGGACGCCGAACCAGTTCTCCGAGAAGGGCGTGAGCAGCACGACGACCAGCAGCGGCACGACGAAGATGCGCGACAAAGTCAGTGCGTTCGGAAGATTCAGCACGTGCCTCTCCTGCCCTCTCTCGCGTCGTGCCGGGGTCGCTTGTCCGCGGGCTTCTCTACGCCGCGAAGTTTAGGAGCCGCGCGCGAGGGGTGTCAAGACAGGGCACCGCGCACGTCGAGGCCGCGCTCGACGAGAGTGCCGCCGGACTTCGTCCTCACTGCTTCCGGCCGCCGCGCGCGGGCTTCTTCGGCCTCTCCGGCTTCGGCGCGGCTTCGAGGCACTTCGACGCCAGCGTGAGGACGGCCAGCGCCCGCAGGTGCTTGTCGTCGAGCCCGAGCGCGGCGAGGAGCGCCGCCTCGAAGTCGCGCCCGCCCGACTCGCGCAGCACCGCCTCCAGGTTGAAACCGGGCGAGGCGTACGAGGTGTAGACGTTGAACTTGCGCCCGTCCACGGCGCGCGTGATGAAGGGGCGCATCGGGTCCACGTCGGGCACGCGGTTGATGGCCGCGACCGCCTCCGTCAGCACCTGCGCGGCGCGCGGCGGTTCGAGCTGTAAGTAAAGGTGCGCGAGCCTGACGAGCGCCCTCACCTTCTCCTCCGACTCCGGCGCGCCCTGCGCGGACTTGTAGACCGACTCGGCGACGGCGAGCGCGAGCGGCGCCGCGCCCGACTGCTTCAGCTCGGCCGCGGCCAGCTCGCCGGCGAGCCCCGCGCGCTGTTCGAGCGAACCGACCTTCTCCGCGAAGCGCGCGGCCTCGTCCGGCCGCCCCTCCCTCGACGCCCTGAGCGACTTCTCGAAGTACGCGGTCTCCAGGAACTGCCGGCGCGCGCCCTCGTCCTTCAACTTGTCCGCCGCCGCCTCCAGCCGCTCCAGACTCTCCCTGCCGAGCATGCCGAAGAGTCCCATGATGATCGCCCGGTCGTGCGCGTCCGGGTCTTTGATACGCTCGGCGTTCGCCAGCACGCTGTCGAAGGCCGAGGAAGGGTCGGGCGGCGGAGTCGGCTCCGTGCGCGGGGCGCGCTGCGCGCCGCCCTCCGCGCGGCGGAGCCCGTTCCCGCTCAGCATCGCGCCCGCCGCCTGCTTGTGCGGCGCGGCGAGCGCCAGGAAGTTCTTGTCCGAAGGCCCGTAGACGTTCTCAAGCGAGACGAGCGCCCCGTAGATCAACTCCGCGTCGGAGGGCGGCTGCTGGTACGAGTCGGCCGAAGGCGGCGGCTGGCCCGCGGCCGCTTCGAGCCGCCGCGCGGCGAGCCGCAGGAAGGCGCTGACGAAACGCCTCTGTAAGTCCGGGCTCGGCGCGAAATCCTTCGGGGGCACGCCTGCGCCGTTGTAGCCCGAGCGCAGCCCGAGATTCTGCGAAAGCCCGAACGGGTAGCCGGAGAGTTGGAGCAGAGAGGCGAGGTCGGCCGTCGAGTAGGCGCGCAGCGCGTCGGCGTAGAACGCGTCGGCCGCGGCGCGGTCGGTTCGCGCCACGTTATAGATGAACTGCGAGAGGAAGCGCGAGGCCGGGTGGCGTAAAGACTCGCGCGCGACCGCGAGAGCGAGCGCCGGGTCGCTCGCCTGGAGCGAGGTCGCCACGGTCATCAGCCTCTCGGCCACGGCCTCGCGCCCCGTCTTCGCGTCGGCCTCGGCGGCGCGCTGCCGCGTGTCTTCGGCCGAGCGCGCGCTGAGCTTCTGCGCCCACGCAGGGTCGCGGCGCGCGACCGCGCGGATGACCACGACGCGCGGGTCGGTCAGCATGTGCCTCAGCCCGGGCATGGCGTTGTCCCCGTCCGCGCGCGAAGACTTGCGCACGGTGGACTCCTGCCCGTGCTCCCTATAGTGAGATGATGCGACCTCGAACGCCTCGGCGAAGACCGCGCGCGCCTGCGCCTCGTCGAAGGGCCAGAGCAGTTCCGCGGCGCGCGCCATCACGGCCACGCGCTTCCCGCCGTTGGCGAAAGCCTTCGCCTCCGACAACTGCTCACGGACGAGTTGCAGCGCGCGCTCCGCCTCGCAGGAAGGGGCCGGCCTCTCCGTGGCGGGAGCCGACTTGTCGGCGGGCGCGGGCTCCTGCGCCTGCGCGGCGAAAGGCTGTGGGGCGAGCGAGAGCCCGAGTAGGACGGCGCTGAGCGCGCGGCACCAGGACATTTTTTCGAGTTCCGCCTTTCTGAGTTTCGGTTACGGCCGGCGTGCGGGCTTCCGTTTTCACGCCGCCGGGGGCGGCGCGTTCCGCAATTCGGGCGGGTCGCTTGCCCGCCCCGTGGGAGTCGTTTACAATCGTCGTTTCCGCACCGCTCGGGATTCTCCACTGTAGTGCGCGCGGATGATTTCAGGCAATGGCAATTGACCGCATCACGGTGCGCGGCGCGCGCCAGCACAACCTGAAGGACATCAGCGTCGTGATCCCGCGCGACAGCCTGACCGTCATCACCGGCCTCTCCGGTTCGGGCAAGTCTTCGCTCGCCTTCGACACCATCTACGCCGAGGGTCAGCGCCGCTACGTCGAAAGCCTCTCGGCCTACGCGCGGCAGTTCTTAGACCAGCTCGAACGCCCCGACGTGGACTCGGTTGACGGGCTCTCGCCCGCCATCTCCATCGAGCAGAAGACCGTCTCGCGCAGCCCGCGCTCGACCGTGGGCACGGTGACCGAAGTTTACGACTACCTCCGCCTCCTCTTCTCATCGGTCGGCCAGCCGCACTGCCACATCTGCGGCGCGCCCATCACGCGCCAGTCGGTCGAGCAGATCGTCCACAGCGTCCTCTCGCTCCCCGAGGGCGAGCGCGTGATGGTGCTCGCGCCCGTGGTGCGCGGCCGCAAGGGCGAGTTCAAGAAGGAGCTTGAGAAGCTTCAGAAGGACGGTTTCCTCCGCGCGCGCGTGGACGGCGAGCTGGTCTCGCTCGACGAGGAGATACGGCTCGACAAGCGCCGCAACCACACGATTGAGGCCGTCGTCGATAGGCTGCTCATCAAGCAGGGCATCGGCGAGCGCCTGACCGAGTCCGTCCGCACGGCCCTGAAGCTGACCGGCGGCGCCGTCCTCATCTCCGTCGTGGACGGCGAGGAGAAGCTCTACTCGGAGCGGATGGCCTGCGTCAACTGCCAGATCAACGTCCCGCCTCTGGAGCCGCGCTCCTTCTCCTTCAACTCGGTCTACGGCGCGTGCAAGCGCTGCCACGGCCTCGGGACGGTTCTGGAGGTAGACCCGGCGAAGATCATCCCCGACGCGACCGAGCGCGCCGACAAGCTCTTCTTCAGACTCTCCTCGATCTACAAGCAGGGCGGGGCCTACCTGAAGAGCGCGCTCCTCGCCGTCGTCGATCACTTCAAGGCCGACCCGCAGCTCCCGTTCGCCGAACTCCCGCGGCAGGTGCGCGACGCCTTCTTCTACGGCGTCGAGGGGCAGCTCACCTTCCGCCACGGCCTCTACAAGTACGAGAGCGATTGGAAGGGCTCCGTCCGCTACCTCAACGACCTGATGCACAACGCGCCGAGCGAGCGCGTGCGCGAAGTGATCGAAGAGCTCGTCTCGCCCGTCGAGTGTTCGGACTGCCGGGGCCAGCGCTTGCAGCCCGAGTCGCTCGCCGTCCGCGTCGGCGGCCGCGGCATCGCGGAGTACACGGCGCTCCCGATTGAAGAGGCCGTCGCCGCCTTCGACTCGCTCAAGCTCAACGAGCGCGAGGAGCAGATCGCCGGCCTCGTCCTGCGCGAGATACGCAACCGCCTCCGCTTCCTCGACACGGTGGGCCTGGGCTACCTCACGCTCGACCGCGCCTCGGCCACGCTCTCCGGCGGCGAGGGCCAGCGCATCAGGCTGGCGACGCAGATCGGCTCGCAGTTGAGGGGCGTGCTCTACGTGCTGGACGAGCCCTCCATCGGGCTGCACCCGCGCGACAACCAGAAGCTGCTCGAAACTCTCTCGGCGCTGCGCGACCTCGGCAACACGGTGCTCGTCGTCGAGCACGACGAGGAGACCATCCGCCGCGCCGACTACGTCGTAGACCTCGGCCCCGCCGCGGGCGCGCACGGCGGCGAGGTCGTCGCCTCGGGCACGCCCGAAGAGGTCGCCTGCCACCCGGCCTCGGTCACGGGCCAGTACATCTGCGGCAAGCTCTCCATCCAGGTGCCGCGCGAGCGCCGCGCCCCCAACGGCAAGGCCGTCACCGTCCGCGGCGCGCGCGCCAACAACCTCAAGTCCATCGACGCCACCTTCCCGCTCGGCCTGCTCACGGTCGTCACGGGCGTCTCCGGCTCGGGCAAGTCAACGCTGGTTGACGACATCCTCTACCGGGCGCTCGCGCGCCACCTCTACGGCTCCCTGGAAGAGCCCGGCGAGTACGACTCCATCGAGGGGCTCGAACACGTGGACAAGTGCATCGAGATCGACCAGTCGCCCATCGGCCGCACGCCGCGCTCGAACCCCGCGACCTACACCGGTCTCTTCACGCCCATCCGCGAGCTGTACGCGATGCTCCCCGAGTCGCGCGAGCGCGGCTACAAGCCCGGCCGCTTCTCCTTCAACGTCAAGGGCGGGCGCTGCGAGGCGTGCGAGGGCGACGGCATGAAGCGCATCGAGATGAACTTCCTGCCCGACGTGTACGTCCTCTGCGACGTGTGCCGCGGCGCGCGCTACAACCGCGAGACGATGTCGGTGAAGTACAAGGGCAAGTCCATCGCCGACCTCCTCGACACGACGATTGAGGAGGCGATGCCGCTGCTCGAGAACATCCCGCAGATCAAGCAGAAGCTCCAGACGCTGCTCGACGTGGGGCTCGGCTACATCAAGCTCGGCCAGTCGGCGACTACCCTGTCGGGCGGCGAGGCGCAGCGCATCAAGCTCGCCCGCGAGCTGTCGAAGCGCGCCACCGGCCGCACCATCTACATCCTCGACGAGCCGACCACTGGGCTCCACTTCGCAGACGTGCACAAGCTGCTCGACGTGTTGCAGCGCCTCGTCTCCCTGGGCAACACCGTCATCGTCATCGAGCACAACCTCGACGTCATTAAGTCCGCCGACCACATCGTAGACCTCGGCCCCGAGGGCGGCGCGGGCGGCGGCCGCGTCGTCGCCTGCGGCACCCCCGAAGAAGTATCCAAGGTCAGGAAGTCCCACACAGGCCAGGCCCTCCGCCCCGTCCTCAACGGCCACGCCTCCAACGGCGACGGGGACGGCCACGCGACGCCCAGGCCCAACGGCCGCGGCAAGCGTAAGAACGCTGCGTGATATACTCCACCCGACGTGACAAGTGATAAGTGATAAGAGAAGACGGCGGGCCTTGTCTTCCTCTTATCACTCATCACTTATCACTTGTCACTTTCACCGCCATGTCCATCTACGAAGACATACAGCCGCTCGGGCTCGAAGGCGTGAGCACCTACCCGCTGGCGTCGCGGCCGAGCAAGGTCGCGGTCGAGGACTTCGCGCGGCCGTTCGGCGAGGACGCTTCCCTGCGGGACTTCCTCGGCAGCTTGCCGAACATCCTCGCCGTGCAGTCCATCCGCGAGGTCGCCGCGCGCATGCGGCGGGCGCGCGAGTCGGGGAAGCCGGTCGTGTGGGGCGTCGGCGGGCACGTGGTCAAGACGGGGCTCGCGCCGCTCATCATCGACCTCATGCGGCGCGGTTTCGTGACGGGGATTGCGGCGAACGGCTCGGTGCTCGTCCACGACTCGGAGGTCGCGCTGGTCGGCTCGACCTCCGAGGACGTGGACGCGACGCTCGGCGCGGGGGCCTTCGGCGCCGCCGACGAGACGGGGAAGCTTTTGAACGAGGCCGCGCGTCGGGCCGCGAAGGACGGCGTCGGGTTGGGCGAAGCGCTCGGGCGGATGCTCGTCGAATCCGGGCCGAAGCACGCGGAGCTTTCGCTGCTCTGCGCGGCTTACAGCTCGCGCGTCCCCTTCACCGCGCACGTCGCCATCGGGACGGACATCGCGCACTTCCACCCGCAGGCCGACGGCGCGGCGCTCGGCGCGGCGACGCACACGGACTTCCGCCTGCTCTCGGAACTCGTGCGCCGGATGAGCGGCGGCGGCGTCTACCTCAACGTCGGCTCGGCCGTCATACTGCCTGAGGTCTTCCTCAAGTGCGTCACGCTCGTGCGCAACCTCGGCCACGCGCTCGAAGACTTCACGACGGCCAACTTCGACTTCATACAGTCCTACCGCCCGCTCACCAACGTCGTCCGCCGCCCCGTGAGCGGCGGGGCCGGGCGAGGCTTCTCAGTCACGGGCCACCATGAGCTGACTATCCCGCTCCTCGCCGCCGAACTCCTCTGCGGCGGCTCTGATGCGAACTTGTAAGACGGCCGCGACGCCATAGCGGGCGGTACCGCCCGAGGTGGCGGGCGGGCCGCTGTCATACGGCTGTGTCGGTTAACGACGGCCCACCCGCTACCACGGGCGTTACTGATCTGCTATCCCCCGCGACGGTCGCACCCGCCTGCACCCCGCCATCACTCACCCCCGGGAACTGCCGGTTGACACCTCCGCGGCGGAGGCATATACTTCCGATGAAATTGAAAACGGATTTCAATTTTACCCTTCAAGCTCTTTCGACTTCTTAGCCTTCAGAGCAAGGCAGCCCTAAAAAGTAAGGAGCCCGCGCGGCCTGTGTCCCTGGCAGAACCGACCGCGCGAGCCCGGCCGACAACCTCGGCGGCTGACGACCCGCCCGCATTCTACGGTCAGTCAGCCACATCTTTCAACGCGAAGGTCATCAACGTATGGCTGGCGACTCTCCGACACCGACCCACACAGCCCGAAGACCCCGGACAGACGAACTACACATGCCCGGCGCGGCGCTCCGAGGAGGCGTCGGGGGTGGCCGTATCGCATGCGCGAAAGGAACCACCATGCAACGTCCGACTACACTGAGCCGTCTGCTCCAACTCTCTCTCTTCCTACTGCTCGCCTGCCCCCTGGCCCGCGCGGAGATGGCCGCGCAGCTCTCGCTCCGCGGGCGTGTGCTCGACCCGAACGGGGCGGCCGTCGCCGGCGCGCTCGTCACGGCGGAGGCCAAAGGCCGCCCGGCCGCCTACTCGGCGACGACCGACCAGAACGGCGAGTTCGTGCTGGCCGTCGGGCCCGGCGAATACATCGTGAAGGTGGCCGCCAAAGGCTTCTCCGAAGCTTCGCAGACCATCACGCTGAGTCAGGAGGGCGGCGCCTCCCTTGAGGTAAGGTTACAGGTCGCCGGGGTGGACGGCTCGGTGACGGTCTTCGGCGCGAGCGGCGGCTACCAGACGGACGTGACCGGCAGCGCGACCAAGACCGCGACGCTGCTGCGCGACGTGCCGCAGTCGGTCGCCGTCGTGGCGAAGGAGCAGTTGAACGACCAGCAGATGCAGAGCATCGGCGACGCAGTCCTCTACACGCCCGGCCTCACGGCCCAGCAGGGCGAAGGCAACCGCGACCAGGTCGTCATCCGCGGCCAGAGCACCAGCGCCGACTTCTTCCTCAACGGCGTCCGCGACGACGTGCAGTACTACAGAGACCTCTACAACCTCGAACGCCTCGAAACTCTGAAAGGCCCCAACGCCCTCATCTTCGGCCGCGGCGGCGGCGGCGGCGTCATCAACCGCGTGACCAAGGAGGCCAACTTCTCCCCCTCGCGCGAGTTGATCATGACGGGCGGCTCCTTCTACAACCGGCGCGTCTCGGGCGACTTCAACCAGCCCCTCGGCGAACACGTCGCCTTCCGCCTCAACGGCGTCTACGAGAACTCGGACAGCTACCGCCGGTTCGTCAACCTGAACCGCACGGCCTTCAACCCGACGTTCACCATCGCCCCCGACGAGCGGACGCGCATCACCGTCGGCTACGAGTTCGCGCGCGACCGCCGCACGGCCGACCGCGGCGTCACTTCGTTCCAGGGCCGCCCGGCGGACGTTCCCTCTGAAACCTTCTACGGCAACCCCGACGACGCCCGCGTGCGCTCGAACGTGCACATCCTTTCGGGAACCTTCGACCGGCAGTTCGGCAAGCTCAACCTGCACAACCGGACGACGTACGGCGACTACGACAAGTTCTATCAGAACTTCGTGCCGGGCGCGCCGAACGCGGCGCAGACCCTCGTCGCGCTCTCCGCCTACAACAACGCCACGCGGCGCAAGAACCTCTTCAGCCAGACCGACCTGACCTACTCCGCCTCTACGGGTCGGGTCAGGCACACGCTCGTCGGCGGCTTCGAGCTGGGGCGACAGCTCACGGACAACTTCCGCGAGACGGGCTTCTTCAACAACACGAGCACCTCCATCCAGGTGCCCTTCGACGACCCCGTCACCGGCGTCCCCGTCACCTTCCGGCAGAGCGCGACCGACGCCGACAACCACGTCAAGACCAACCTCGCCGCCGGATACCTGCAAGACCAGATTGAGCTGTCGCGCTACGTCCAGGTGGTCGTCGGCCTGCGCTACGACTACTTCGACCTGAACTTCCACAACAACCGCAGCGGCGACCGGCTGCGCCGCACCGACAACCTCGTCTCGCCGCGCCTCGGCCTCGTCGTCAAGCCCGTGGACAGGCTCTCGCTCTACGGCAGCTACAGCGTCTCGCACCTGCCCAGCTCCGGCGACCAGTTCTCTTCCCTGACCGCGGTCACGCAGCAGGTCAAGCCCGAGCGGTTCACCAACTACGAGGTCGGCGCGAAGTGGGACGTGCGCCGCTACCTCTCTCTGACGACGGCCGTCTACCGCCTCGACCGCACCAACACGAGGTCGGTTGACCCGAACAACCCGACGGCCATCATCCAGACCGGCAGCCAGCGCACCAACGGCTTCGAGGTCGGGTTGAGCGGGGCCGTCACGCGCGACTGGAACGTCGCGGGCGGCTACGCCTACCAGGACGCCTTCATCACGAGCGCGACCGCCGCCGCCCCGGCGGGCCGGCAGGTCGGGCAGGTGCCGCACCACACCTTCTCCCTCTGGAACAAGTACCAGCTCACGCGGAGCCTGGGCGCGGGGCTCGGCGTCATCTCCCGCTCGGACTCGTTCGTCGCGGTGGACAACACCGTCGTCCTCCCGGGCTTCACGCGCGCCGACGCCGCCGTCTACTACTCCTTCAGCGAGCGCTGGCGGCTGCAAGGCAACGTCGAGAACCTCTTCGACGCCGACTACTTCCTCAACGCCCACAGCAACACCAACATCACGCCCGGCTCGCCGCGCGCCCTGCGCGTCGCGCTGACGGCGAGGTTCTGAGCGGTTGTTGATTTTCTAGTCATCAAGGGGGCGCCGCCGGTCGGCGCCCCCTTGTGTAGAAAGACGTGAACAATGATTAAGACTCCTTCCGGGCGCGCGCCGCTGCTCATGCTGGCCGCCGTCTGCTGCATCCTCTTAGCCGCCGCGGGCGCGTTCGCGCAGGCGTCGCGCACCTCGGTCTCGGGGCGCGTGCTCGACCCGAACGGCGCGGCCGTGCCGGGGGCGCGCGTCGCGCTGCGGCAGGCGCGCACGAACGTCGAGTTCACGGCCGCCGCGGACGGCGCGGGCGCCTACAGCTTCAAAGACCTCGCGCCGGGCGCTTACACCTTGAGCGCTTCGGGCGAGGGCTTCGCGCCCGCGTCGCGGGAGGTCGCGCTCGCGGCGGGCGAGGCGCGCGACCTTGAAGTGACCTTAAGCCCGGCCGGCGTGGCCGAGGACGTGGTCGTCTCCTCCTCACGCATCGCGGGCTCGCCCGAAGTCCTGGAGCGAATCCCCGGCTCGGTCGAAATCCTAAGCACGGAGCAGCTCGAACAGGCGCGCGTCTTCAGCACGACCGAGGCGCTGAGGAAGAGTGCGGGCGTCAACGTCCGCGACGAGGAGGGCTTCGGCCTGCGCCCCAACATCGGCATCCGCGGCTTGAACCCGACGCGCTCGACGAAGGTGCTGCTGCTGGAAGACGGAGTCCCCCTGACCTACGCGCCCTACGGCGACAACGCGTCCTACTACCACCCGCCGATTGACCGCTTCGAGACCGTCGAGATTCTCAAAGGCTCCGGCCAGGTCGTCTACGGCCCGCAGACCGTGGGCGGCGTCATCAACTACATCACGCGCAACCCGCCCGAACAACCCGCGGGCTCTCTGACGCTCGTGGGCGGCAACCGCGACTACTTCAACGGCCACGTCAACTACGGCTTCACGGCCGGGGCGACCGGCCTACTCTTCGACTTCACGCGCAAGCAGGGCGAGGGCGCGCGCGACGACGTGAGGTCGGGCTTGAACGACTTCAACTTTAAATCCGTGACGGCCTTCGGCACGCGCCAGGCCGTCACGACCAAGTTCAACTACTACGGCGAGGACTCGCAGGTCACGTACTCGGGACTCACGGAGGCCGAGTTCCGCGCCGACCCGCGCCAGAACCCCTTCCGCAACGACCACTTCTACGGCGACCGCTTCGGCGGCTCGGCCACGCACGCCCTCGTCCTCAAGCCCGCGGCCGTTCTGACGACGACCGTCTACGGCTCCTACTTCAAGCGCCACTGGTGGCGGCAGTCCTCGAACTCGGGCGAGCGGCCGAACCGACTGCGGACGCTGGCGGGCGGCGACCCGGACTGCCGCGGGATGCAGGACCTCGACACGACCTGCGGCAACCAGGGCCGCCTGCGCAAGTACTACTTCTTCGGCGCGGAGCCGCGCCTCAACGTCAGGCACCGGCTCTTCGGCGTGCGCTCCGTCTCCGACTTCGGCGTCCGCGCACACTTCGAGACGCAGGACCGGCGGCAGGAGAACGGCGACCTACCCACCTCGCGCACCGGCACGCTCGCCGAGCACAACGAGCGGCGCAACCAGGCGTACTCGGCCTTCGCGCAAAACCGCTTCGAGTTCGGCGACTGGGCCGTCACGCCCGGCGTGCGCGTCGAGCACGTCGAGTACCAGCGCACGAACCGCCTGAACGGTGTCAGGGGCCGGACGGACTTGACGCAGGCCGTGCCCGGCCTCGGCGTCTCCTACACGCCTTCGCAGAGGCTCACGCTCTTCGCGGGCGTGCACCGCGGCTTCGCGCCGCCGCGCACCGAGGACGTGATCAACAACAACACGGGCGGCGTGGTCGAGCTCGACCCGGAGCTGAGCTGGAACTACGAGGTCGGCGCGCGCGCCGCGCCCCTGGACGGGCTGCGTCTGGACGCGACCTTCTTCCGGATGGACTACGAGAACCAGATCGTCCCGGCTTCCCTCGCGGGCGGCGTCGGCGCGACGCTCACCAACGGCGGCGAGACGCGCCACCAGGGCTTTGAGTTTTCGGGCCGCCTCGACACGGGCGCGCTCCGCCGCTCGCGCCACAACGTCTACCTGCGCGCGGCCTACACCCTCCTGCCCGTCGCGGAGTTCCGCGGCCTGCGCCGCAGCAGCATTGACAGCATTACTCTCATCACGGGCCGCCGGCTCCCTTACGCGCCCGAGCACCTGCTGACGGCCTCGGCCGGCTACTCGCACCCCTCGGGCTTCGACGGGCTGGTCGAATCGGTCTACGTCGGCGGGCAATTCTCGGACGACCTCAACACCGTCAACCCGACGGCGAACGGGCAGCGCGGCTACGTGCCGAGTTACACGGTCTGGAACGCGACGGCGAACTACACGGTCGAGCGCTGGGACACGACCTTCTTCGTCACCGCCAAGAATCTCTTCGACCGCCTCTACATCGCCGACCGCTCGCGCGGCATCCTGCCGGGGCAGCCCCGGCTCGTGCAGAGCGGCCTCAAGTTCAGGTTCTGAAGAGCCGTGAGCCGTAAACCGTGAACCGTGACAAGAAGAAGTCAGCTCTTTCTTGTCACGGTTCACGGCTCACGCACCTTTTACGGTTTACCGTTTACGGCTCTTCCTGGGTTATAATCCGCGCTCCCAAAAATCTTTTATTCCGAGGTATCAAGGAGAGGCGATGGACGAGAAGAAGCTTGACCACTACCGCACGGTGCTGCTCGAACAGTTGCGGCAACAGAGCGAGGCGGCGCGGGGGAACCAGAACGACGCGCTGGAGTTCGCCGCCAACGACGACGGCGTCAAGGACGTGGCCGACCAGTCGGTCAAGGACGTGAGCCAGGAGATCGAGTACCGCCTGAGCGAGCGCGCCTCGCAGGCCGTCGCCGACATCGACCAGGCGCTGCTGCGCATCGAGGAGGGCAGCTACGGCGTCTGCGCCCGCTGCGGCAAGGACATCCCCGAGCGCCGCCTCGACGCCATCCCCACCGCCCGCTACGACGCCGAGTGCCAGACCCTCATCGAGCAGTCCACGGGCGAGGACGAGCACGCGACGCTTTAAAAGCCGTGAACCGTAAACCGTGAACCGTGACGGGAAGGAACTGCCTTCCTCCCGTCACGGTTCACGGTTTACGGTTCACGGCTTTTAAGCTTTCGGGTGCGCCTTGTCGTAGACCTCGATGAGCTTCTCCATGGAGACGTGCGTGTAAATCTGGGTGGTGGAGAGGCGTGCGTGGCCGAGCAGCTCCTGGATGTCGCGGAGGTCGGCGCCGCTGTCGAGGAGGTGCGTGGCGAAGGAGTGGCGCAGCGAGTGCGGGCTGATGTCGTGGATGCCCGCGCAGATTTTGATGTACTTGTCCACCATGCGGCCGACCGAGCGCGTGGTGATGCGCGTCCCCTGGTAGTTGAGGAAGACCGCCGCCTCGTCGCGCTCGGCGGCGGGCGCGTTGTTGAGGAAGGCGGGGCGCACCTCGGTCAGATACCTCATCAGGGCGTGGAGCGCGGGCTCGCCGAAGGGCACGACGCGCTCCTTGCGCCGCTTGCCCTTGACCCTGATCGTCCTCCCCCTGAAATCAATGTCGCGCATGTCGAGCTTGACCAGCTCGGAGACGCGCACGCCCGTCCCGTAGAGCATCTCTAAGATGGCGCGGTCGCGCTTGCCGAGGTCGGTGTTGGCGTCCGGCGTCTCGATGAAGCGGACGGCGTCCTCGACCGAGAGGTGGTTCGGCAGCTTCTTCTCAAGGCGGGGCGTCGAGACGAGCTTCGCCGGGTTGGCCTCGACCGCGCCCTCGCGGATGAGAAACTGGAAGAAGGTGCGCAGGGCCGCGAGCTTGCGCGCGATTGAACTCTTCTTCTTCTGCGCGTCGTGCAGCTCCGAGAGCCACTCGCGGATGGTGATGTGGTCGATGTCTTTGACGTCGATTTCCCGCCGCTCGCCCGTCGCGGGGTCGGCCGGCGCGAGGTGTTCGAGGAACTGGCCGAGGTCGATGGCGTAGTTCCTGAGCGTGTGCTCGCTCACGTTGCGCTCGTAGCGCAGGTGTTCGAGGAACTGCGTCAGTAGATGATCCATAAAGCAGTAGTCAGTAGTCAGTAGTCAGTAGATTCCTCTGGTGACCGCGGCGTTAGAATAAAACAAACGGCGGGCGGCTGCTACATCTTTCTACTGGCTACTGATTACTGACTACTGTCTACTAGCCTTTCGGGGCGTAGTAGCCCTTGCGGGTGCGGACCTGGAGGCCGGGGCGGGTCTTGACGTTGAGTTTGAAGGTGCGGAAGCGGCCGTCGCGGATGTCGCCCGAGGGGTAGTAGCTGAGGACGTACTGCTGCGAGAGGTCGGTGGCGATCTGCTTGAAGGCCGCGTTCAGCTCGTCGTGCGTGCGCGGGACGTAGACGGCCCCGCCGGTCTGCGCGGCGAACTCTTCGAGGCGGCGCGCGCCCGCGAGGTCGTGGAGGTTGGGGCTGTCGCTGTTGCCCGTCCGGACGGCGTAGACCTGCACGTCGTCGGCGATGAGCGCCGCCATCGTCTCGTCGAAGCCGAGGTCGCTCACGGTGTCCGTCCCGTCGGAGATGATGACGATGACCTTGCGCGTCCGCAGCGGCTTGAGGTAGTCGGCCGCCTTGACCACGGTGTCGAAGAGCGCGGTGGCCGCGGCCTCCGGAGTCTTGAAGTTTTCGATGGTGCGGGCGAGCGCCTTCACGTCGTTCGTCAGGGGGTGCGAAAGCTCCGGCTCGGTCGAGATGGAGAAGACGGCGGCGCGGTCTACGGGGCGGACGACCGACCTGACGAAGCGGATGCCCGCCTGCCGCTCGAACTCGCGCCCGGCGACCTGGCTCGAACTGTTGTCGAAGAGGAGCGCGATGCTGACGGGCGTCTCCGCGCGGGAAACTTCGCCGATGGGTTGGGCCTGGCCGTCAACCAGCAGCTCGAAGTCCTCGACCTTCAGGTCGGCGACGGCGCGGCCCTGAGCGTCCACGACCGAGGCGGGGAGCGGGACGAGGTTCGAGCTGATGCGGACGACCTCTTCGCCCTCGTCCTCGTCGGGCGTGGGCTTGGCCGTAGGCGTCTGCGCGGCCTCGGGCGGGCGGATGCCGGTTCCCTGCTTGCGCCGTTTCACCTTGGGGTCTGGGGTCGGGGGCGGCTCGGCGATGGGGCCTTCGAGGGGGCGGGGCGAGACGGGCGCGGGCGTGGGCGACTTGACGGGCGCGCCCTTCTTCCCCTGCGTCTCGGTCGCGGGCGTGGTGCTGCGGCGGCCCGACTGCGCCCGGAGGACGGACGCAGAGGCGAGCAGCGCCAGGGCGCAGGCGAAGGCCGCCAGCGCGCGCTTCGTGCGCGCCGAGGCGGACGCGAACGCCGTCGCGCTCAGAGCGTCGCGGCCAGCGGCTCCTTCTCTCCGCCCCGAATCTGTTCTAGCCACCTGTCCCATTCTTCGAGCGCCAGCTCGACCTGCCGCACGTGGCGGTCGCGCTTCTTCTTAAACCTGCGCCGCTCCTCTTCACCGAGCGGTACGAGCAGTGCGAAGGTGATGTTCACCGGCTGGTAGTTCTCGGCGTCCGCGCCGGAGACGTACCGGGCGAGTGCGCCGGTCGCGGCCCGGGGCGGGGCTTCGAGCGGCTCCTCGCCCTTTGCCACGCGCGCCGCGTTCCTCCCCGCGAGCCAGCCCGTGGCGACCGACTCGACGTAGCCCTCGACGCCGCTGATCTGCCCCGCGAAGAAGACCTCCGGGCGCTCGCGCATCTGCAAGGTCGGCGCGAGCACGCGGGGCGCGTTGATGTACGTGTTGCGGTGAATCTGGCCGTACTGCAAAAACTCGGCACGCTCCAGCCCGGGTATGAGTCGGAGCACGCGCGCCTGTTCGCCGTAACGTAGATGATTCTGGAAGCCGACGAGGTTGTAGGCGTCGGCCATCAAATTCTCCTGCCGCAACTGCACGGCCGCGTAAGGCTCTCGGCCCGTCCGCGGGTCTCTCAACCCCACCGGCTTCATCGGCCCGTAGCGCAGCGTGTCCACCCCGCGCCGCGCCAGCTCTTCGATGGGCAGGCACGCCTCGAACCAGCGCGTCTCCTCGAAGCGCTGGAGCGGGACGCTCTGCGCCGTCGTGAGCGCCTCGTAGAAGCGCGCGTACTCCTCCTCGTTCAGGGGGCAGTTGAGGTAGTCGTCCCCGCCCTTGCCGTAGCGCGCCGCGCGGAAGGCGACGCTCGTGTCCACGGACTCGGCCGCGACAATCGGGGAGATGGCGTCGTAAAAGTAGAGCCCCGTCCCCGCCGTCAGCCGCGCGATCTCCCCGGCCAGGGCATCCGAGCAGAGCGGCCCGGCGGCGATGACGGTCACGGCCGTCTCGTCAACCGCGGTCGCCTCCTCCCTCAAGACCTCTATGTTCGGGTGCGCCTCGATGCGCTTTGTAATCTCCTCGGCGAACTGCTGACGGTCAACCGCCAGCGCCGCCCCGGCCGGAACCTTCGTCCGCATCGCCACGTCGAGGACGACCGAAGCCCCGCGGCGCAACTCCTCCTTCAAAAGATACGGGGCCGTCCCCGGCTCGTCCGACTTCAGAGAGTTCGAGCAGACGATCTCCGCCAGCCTGTCCGTCCGGTGCGCGGGCGTCTGCCGCACGGGGCGCATCTCGTAGAGCCGCACGCGCGCGCCCTCCCGCGCGGCCTGCCACGCGGCCTCCACCCCGGCGAACCCGCCGCCGATGACCACCACATCCTTCATGCCCCGATTGTAACGTGATTTAAAAACGAGCGCGACGCCATAACGGTCAGAACCGCCGGCGGTAGCGGGTGGCCCTTTGTTACCCGGACGTGCCGGTGAAGTAAGGGCCACCCGCTACCGCGGGCGGTTCTGACCTGTTTAATTTTCGCGGGCGGCTCAGGGCTGCGGCGGGCTCTCGCCGTCCCTCTTCGGCTCATCCAGCTTCTCTTCGCCCGTCCTGGCGGTGAAGCGCTGGAAGTCGGAGGACTCTTTGGCGGTGTCGAGCTTGATGCCGTTGAAGAGGTCTTTGCGGGCGTAGGTGTTGATGTGGACGAAGCGTTCGAGCCAGACGGCTTCGGACACGCGCTCGTGCTCGAAGACGACGACGGGGTCGGGCGGGGGCTGCGGGGGCGGGGGCGGTGCCTTGCCCTCCGTGCGCTTCTGCTCCTCGCGCGTGGCCTTCTCCAAACGCTCGGCCGTCTGCTTCAGCTCCTTCTCGGCGCGCTCCCGCGAGACCGGCACGCCGTCGCGCGAGACGAGCTTGCGCGCGAACTCGCCGCGGACGGGGTAGACCTCGTAGACGTTGACGGACTGCCTCTTCACGTCGCCGCCCTTGCCCGGCTCGCGGTCTGTGACCTTCAGAGTCCAAGTGTATTCGAGCCGCCGCGCGCCCATCGCCCTCTCGTTCCGCGCGACTTCGAGCAGCAGCGCCTTGACCTCCGACCCTTCGGCCGACTGCGCGCACGCCCCCGCCGACGACTGACCGCCTAACAACACCGCGGCCAGCGTCAACGCGAACGTTCGGGCGAAGGCCGGACGATGATCTCTTCCCGTATCACTCATCTCTTATCACTCGTCACTCGTCACTCGTCACTTCTCTTCCGGCTTCTCCTTCTTCGGCTCGTCGAGCTGGTGCTCGCCGGTCTTGGCGCTGAAGCGTTTGAAGTCGGAGAACTCGTTCGTCGCGTTGATGCTCAGGCCCTTGAAGAGCAGGACGCGGGCCGAGGCGTTGACCTGCGAGTAGCGTGGGAGCCAGACGCCCTCTTCGAGCCGCGTCTGCTCGAAGAGGAAGGCCGAGCCCGGCTTGATCGAGGCGAGCAGGCCGCCGCCCATCTTGAACGAATCGACCAGACGCGCTTCCAGGCGCATCACCTGCCGCTCCGCCGGGTCAACCCAGATGACGCCGCTCAGCTTCGAGACGAGCGACTCGCCGCGGTCGGAGGGCTTGAAGCCCGCGCGCGGCCGGAAGTCGAAGACGATCACGTCGCGCCCGCGGAAGCTCTCGCGGCGCGGGCTGACGAACTCGCACGCGCGGAGGAAGGTCGAAATCCCCACGTCCGCGTCCTCATCGTCTTCGACACTCGCGCCGGACTTCGCGGCCTTCGCGCGCCGCTTCTCGCGCTCCCTGGCACGCTCCCGCTCGCGCTTCTCCGCGCGCTTCGGCCCCTCGCGCTCCGCCTTCTCCATCTCCTCCGAGACGCGCTTCAACTCCTTGGCCTCGCGCTCCGGCGTCAGCGGCGCGCCGTTCTCGCTGACGAGCTTCTGCACCCAGCCGTAGCCGACGAACGGGTAGACTTCGTAGACCGTCACCTTCTCCTTCTTCAAGACCCCCTTGTCGTCCAGCTCGCGCTCCGTGACCTTGCGCGTGAAGGTGTAGTCGTTGATGCGCTTGTCGGTCTCCTCCTGGTTCTTCGACAGCTCGCGCAGAAGCGCCGGGATGTCGAGCGTCGCGTCCGCCGGGGGCTCGAAGAGGGACTCGGCGAGCCCCGTGTTGTAGCTGGCCGACGCGAGGGCGAGCGTGAGTGCGGGCTCGCCCTCGCGCTCGATCTCGACGCGGTGCGGCTCCAGCTTCAGAGGGCTCCCCGCGCGCGCCCGCCAGTCCGCGTAGCGCACGCGCGTCTTGCGGGCCTCGTCGGAGGACTGAAGGAGCAGCTTGCTCTGCGCGTCGAACCAGTAGCGCAGACGCGCGCCCGCGCGCGTCGTGAACTCGACCGCGTAGGCGGCCGAGCCCGCGACCTCCTCGCGCCCCACCGTGCGCGCCAGAACCTTCTGCTTCTTATAGTCCGCGAAGAAGCCCGCCTCCAACATTGCCTGGAGGCGCGCGGCGAAAGCCTCGCGGTCTGTGAGCGTGCTCAGACGCCCGTCGCGCGCGCGCAGCCAGGCGGTGCGCGGGTTGGCCGCCGCGTCCCACTCGCCGTCCGAGAGGAGGAAGTCCGTGCGGAGCGCGCCCGTCGTCTTTAACTGCGTGCGCGCCGTGCCCGCCTCCTTGCCTTCGCGCGAGACGGCCCACTCGTAGGTCACGTCGCGCAGGGAGGCCACGCTGCGCTTCCCGCCGACGGCCTTGAGGTACTCGCCGACGATCTTGTCCGGCGCGGGGAGCTTCGCACCTTGCGCGCGCGCCGCGGCGTCGAAGCCGTTGAGAAGGAGGAGGAGCAGGAGCGTTCTCGACAGCAACACTCTCAACTTCAAGCGAGGTGACGGCGCGTGCGCGCGCGCCTGGGGGGTCGTTCGTATCATGGGTTCTATGACGCGGGGAGACGTGAGACCGTTGACATCAAAATTAAAAGTCGGAGGAGAAAAAAAGCCCGGAGGGACGACGGGAGCGCTGTCGGGCGTCGTTCCTTCCGGGCTTCTTACGGCCGCCGGCCGTGGTTTGTTTCAGAGGCGGCGAGACCTTCTCGCGAGAAGGTCTCGCCGCCTCTCCGCCTCTCAGGAGGGCTTCTCCTGTCCGGGGTCATCGTACCCGGGCGGGTGCGGCACCTCCGCCTCCATCGCCTTCGCTGACTCCTCCTCCGCGCGCAGCTCGGCCGCCTCCTCGCTCGCGGAATCCGTTCCGCCCGCCGCCCCGCCTTCCGACCTCTCGTCAGTCTCTTCCATCCTCTTTCACTCCCTCAAGAATCGAGCTGAGGGGCCGCCCTTAACGCCTGGAGCCGCCCTTCTTTGCCGCACCTTTCTTAGCGCCGCCCTTCTTAGCCGAGCCCTTCGCCCCGCCCTTCTTAGCTGCGCCTTTCTTAGCCGCGGCCTTCTTCGCACCACCCTTCTTGGCCGAGCCCTTCCCGGCAGAGCCCTTACCGCCGCCCTTCTTCGCCGCGCCGCCTTTCCTGGCCGCACCCTTCGCCGCGCCCTTCTTCGCAGCGCCCTTGGCTCCGCCTTTCGCCGCGCCCTTCTTCGCGGCCGGCGCAGACTTCTTCGCGGCCTTCCCAGCGGAGCCACCCTGCTTCGCCCTGCGGCGCTCGACTGTCTCTCGCGCGCGCTCCTCGACCTGCCGGATGCGCTCGGCCACGTTCTCGGGCAGGCCCGACTCGGACGCCCCGCGCAAACCCTCCACGGGCGCGTCGTCCGGCACCTGGTGCGCCTGCTCCTCCATCTCGCCCTTACCCTGGTTGAACTCGTACTCGTTCAGGAAACCGCCCTGAATCTTGTATTGGTCTTGGTTTTCGGCTGGGTCTTTCGGCATCTCTCCTCCTCGCTCATTCTCACCGGGCGCCCCGCTTGACATTCGCCGCGGCCGCTCCGTATATTTTCATTTCCAACGGGCCACCTTAGCTCAGTTGGTAGAGCAACGGTTTCGTAAACCGTAGGTCTCCGGTTCAAGTCCGGAAGGTGGCTTCAGAATTTAGGTTGCCGTATAGCTGTGACGACAGTTATACGGCAATCTTTTTGACACCTCAATCCTCGACCAGCCACTTCCTATAGCCGAACTGCTGAATGGTGTGCTTCTGGTGATGGTTGGCACACAGGATGCGGCACTTAGCGACCTCTGCCTTAATCGATTCCAAGCTGTAGGTTTGATGGGCCATGCGGCTCAAGTCGCCGCGCTTCTCCTCCGGCCGCAAGTGGTCGAAGACGAGCATATCCGGGTCGTTGATGTCACACCCCTCCCACTCGCAGCGTTTCGTCTTCAGGTATTCGTAAAGCCAACGACTGTTGCTCCGCGCCTTCTCCCGGTTGCGCCGGTAGTTGCGGCGCGGGTTGCGCTTGTAATGTTCTTTGTCGATCTCCCTCTTGCAGGGGCGGCAGTAAGGCTGCAAACCGTCTTTGTTGCGTGCGTACCGCTGAAACTCGCTTACGTCTTTGACGGCGCGGCAGCGGTAGCAACGCTTCGTCCCTTGGCCGTTTGAAACCTTTTCGACTTCAATCATAGCCCGAGCGCCTTTCGATTCCGGGTTTGCAGGTGGCGGGATTATACGCTAAATAGATGCGGCCCCCGCGCCGCTGCGTCCGAAGGCTCCGGCGCGAGGGCACGCTCAAAGACACCACGTAGAGACCGAACGATTTGTCATCAAGAAAACTCAACGACGGCCTCGCCGCCGCGAGCGGACTCCGGCGGCTGACTTTAGTCCCCGCCGCGCTCCTTCTTCTCTTCGCAACAACCGTCCCTTCTTCTTTCAGTCAGACGCCCGCGCGCAAGCTCATCGTGACGGCCTCGGGCGCGCGGCTGCGAGAGCGCCCCGAGACGGCGGCGGCCGAGGTCGGCCGTCTGACGCTCGGTGCCGTCGTGGACGAACTTGAGCGCTCGGCCGAAAGGTCGAAGGTCGGCGCGTCCGAAGACTTCTGGCACCTCGTCTCCGCGCCCGGCGGCGCGCGCGGCTGGGTCTTCGGCGGCCTCGTCGCGCCGTTCGACCCCGCGGGCCGCGACGCCCTCTACCTCAAGCTCGCGAACGAGCGACTCGCCAACACCGCGTCCACCTTCGCAGACCTCTCCGAGCTTGTGCGCTTCCTCGACCGCGCCACGCGCGAGGTCAAGAGCCGCAACGCGCTCGCGGAGCTTGAGCTGGCGCGGCTCGTCGCGCTCGCGCGCTCGCTCGCCGCCATGCCGCCCGAGGGCATGAACAACCCGCCCTACAAGTCCTGGACGGACGAGCGCGACCAGGAGATCGTCTACAGCGAGCCGGCCGGGGAGTGGTACGTCAGCTCGAAAGCCTTGTGGGACTTGCAGCGCAAGTATAGAGACCTGCCCGTGGCGGAGCGCATCGCGTGGGAGGCTTCGCAGACGCCCCTGCCCGGCGAGTGCGAGGGCTACCTGCCCTGCTACATCTACAAGGAGGGCGAGACCAACGGCCGCTACCTCAAGCTCTACCCGCGCGGCGCGCACGCCGACCGGGCGCTCTCGAAGCTCGCGGAGTCTCTCGGTTACATCGACGAAGACCTGCGCGGCGGCAACCCCGCCTACGAAGTCCCGCGCGAAGACCGGGCGAACTTCCGCCGGAGCCTGGCCCAGCTCCGCGCGCAGCTCGCGCTCGTCCCCGCCGCGAAGAAGGCGCGCGTCCTCGGGCAGCTCGGCCGGATCGCCAGGCGCTTCCCTTGAAAATGAGGTTGACGGGCGGGCGGTTTTGAAATACAACCCGGGATTTGGGACGCTCTAACAGCTTCAGCAGCCACGGAGGGACGACGCGCATGGCCAAGAGTAAAGGCTTCGTCCAGGAGTTCCGCGACTTCATCGCGCGCGGCAACGTCATCGACCTCGCGGTCGGCGTCATCATCGGCGCCGCCTTCACCAAGATCGTCACCTCACTCGTCGAAGGGATACTGATGCCGTTCGTAGGGCTCTTCACGGGGCGCATCGACTTCGCGAGCATGTTCTACGTCCTCGACAAGACGAAGGGCATCCCCGTCTCGCTCGGCGAGGCGAAGGAGAAGGGCATCTCCGTCGTCGCCTACGGCCAGTTCATCAACGACATCATCACCTTCCTCATCGTCGCCTTCGTCATCTTCCTCATCGTCAAGCGCGCCAACCGCCTCTGGAGCGGCGAGCCGCCCGAGAAGGAAGAGCCGACGACCAAGAACTGCCCCTTCTGCGTCTCCGCCATCCCCATCAAGGCCACCCGCTGCCCGCAGTGCACCAGCGAGCTGCAAGCGGCCTGAACGTACCCGATAGAAAAACGAAGGAGGATGACAGTAAGTCTGTCATCCTCCTTCCTCATTCAAACCCTTCAGGACTCGTGCGCGCTCAGACGGCCGGGCGGAGCAGGCCGCGGAAGATGCCCTGGACGGCGACCTTCGAGGCGTGCAGGCGGATGGGGGCGTGCTGCGCGTTGGCGGGGCGCAGCTCGACCTCCGTGCCGAAGCGGTAGAGCCTCTTCAAAGTCGCGCGCACGCCCTCGACGAGGGCGACGACTATCTCGCCGTCGCGCGCCTCCGTCCGGTTCTCTATCAGGGCGATGTCGCCGTCGCAGATGTGCTCGTCGATCATCGAGTCGCCCGTCACCCTCAGCGCGTAGACGCGGCCGGGGCGCACGCGCCCCAGGAGGAAGCGCGGCACGGCGATGGTCTCGCGGTCTTCGCTCACGTCGAGCGGCGCGCCCGCCGCGATGCGGCCGAGCAGGGGCACCTCGCAGGACGCGTCAACGTCCACCTCCGCGTGCTGCACGGTGAGGCCGAAGGCGCCGTCGTTGCGGTGGCGCGAGATGAGCCCGCGCCGCTCCAGAGCCTCGATGTGCTTGGCGATGGTCGCCTTCGAGGAGACGCCGAAGTGGCGCGCGATCTGCGCGTAGGAGGGCTCGTAACCGTGGCGCTCGATGAAGCGCGTGATGTATTCGAGGATCTCCCTCTGGCGCTGCGTACGGGGTTGCATCGGTAGACAGACTCCTTGCCGTGTGAGCGTCTGGTGTCTTCGGCGGGGGGTCTTGCTCGCTCTTACGGGACTGCGGCGATTGTATGGGCGCGGCGTCCGAGCGTCAAGGAATAAGATTGAAAGCGCCGCGTCAAACACGCGGCACACGCACCTTCGAGCCGGGCCTATAATTCTGTTGCATTCTGTGCCGGGCGGCGTTAATCTCCGTCCACGCCCGTCGAGTGTCGCGCTCGAACCGAGACGGGCGGCCCAAAATTCTCTCCCGCCACACGCATGAAGCGCCCGAGGGAGTCAAACCGTCAACCCCGTCAAGGGGCGACGGTTTTTTTCTTCGCGCCGAAAAAACTGCAATGCTGCTTAAGGAATCAACCGAGATGACTTTAGCCGACGAACGCCTGAAGGGGGCGGACGGCTTTTCGGCTCCGGCCGACGAGGAGCACGCACTCTCCCTCCTCAAGCTGATCGAAGAGCAGGGCGGGGCGGAAGGACTGCACAGTTCGGAGGTCTACGAGCTTTACCAGCGCGCCGACGGGCTCCTGCGAGAGACAGAGGACGCAGAGACGCTGGCGCGTCTGAGGTCTTGCGCGCGCGTGGTCATGCGCAGGCTCGCCGGGCCGGAGGTCGGGCGCGAGGGCTTCAACATGTACGAGGTCGTCCACGACTTCGAGGCGAGGCTCATCGGGCAGGCGCTTGAGGAGGCGCGCGGGAGCGTCACGAAGGCCGCCCGCCTCCTCGGGCTCACTCACCAGACGCTCGGCACGATTCTCAACACGCGGCACAAGAGCCTCGCGGGCAAGCGCACCCCCGTTCGCAGACGCCTGCGCAGCATCCTCAAGAAGCCCGACCCCAGGCAGAGGCACTGAGCCCTCCCCTTACTCTCCCGACGAGGGGGAACTTCCCACACGTCCCCTCCGATACCGCCCCGAGTGCCTTAAAAGTTGCAGCACGCCGTAACCCCAACAGTTCGGCACCGGGCGACGCTTCAATCCCGGATTATTTTATTGATTTGGCCGGGGCCAGACGCTAATCTCGCCACGCTGCGCACGAACTTCGGCCGAAGCTGAGCGAAACGCGTGCGGTGCCGCCTCACCGTACGAGAGCCCCCGCAGCACTTACGAGCCAACTCATTTTACGGACGGTTTTTCCCGACCTTGTAAACCCTCGTGTGAGGTTTTACAGCGGCGGGCCGAGCATGACTCTCTCTCCAACCCCTGAAGTTCGTGCGTGCGCGGGCCGCGCGGAGTCGGCCTCCGCCGCGGAAGGGCGCACCGCGCGCAGGTTCTCGATTCTCTACGCGGAGCAGGCGCCCCTTGTGGCGGACGCGGTGCGGGAGACTCTGGAGGCCGAGGGGTGGCGCGTGGAGGTCTGCGCGCGCGGTGACGAGGCGCTCAGGCGTCTACAGGGCGAGGCGCGTTTCGACCTCCTGATTCTTGACTTCCGACTGCCGGGGCTCGACGGGTTGGAGCTTGTGCGGCGCGCGCGCGAACTGCCGCGCGGCGTGCGGACGCCGATCATCATGTTCACCGACAGCGAGGTCGAGCGCGACGCGCGGCGCGCGGGCGTGGACGCTTACTTGAGAAAGCCGCGCGGCGTCTACAGCCTCGCGCGCACCGCCGCCGCGCTGCTCGCGCGCGGGTGAGTCGAGTCGTACGTTAGGTTTGAAGGATTGAGTGGGGGCGCGATGCGTCGGGCAGCCGCACCGCCCCTGTACGGCACGTCTGCCGAAAGGGCACGGCGGACTGTGCCGCGGCCGGCGCGCGTCCACCCGCGCGCCGGCCCTCCCATTGCACGCCAGACGCGTGCAGCACCGTTCGTCGGACGCAGGAAAGGCTGACCGCGGTTCGACGTTGAGGGGTGCCGGCGAGTCGCCAACGCTCGCCGGCGCCCCTTTTTCTGTCCGCCGCGTTGCAGGCTACTTAATCGAGTAGCGCGCGAGCGTGTTGGGGAAGGTGATGATGCCGGGGAGCACGTCGGCCATGTTGACCTTGTTCGCGCCGGTGAGCACGCCCTTCGCCTTGAGGCCGTAGAGGGCCTCGTTGAGGTTGTTGTCTGGGTTGATGACCGCGCCCTTGATTTCGAGCCCGGCGAAGAGCCCCTTGCTGCGCGAGTAGGAGAGTATCCCCGCGTCGAGCGTGAGGTTGGTGGTGGCGCTGGCCGTGCGCCCGACGGGGCCGGCCGCGGCGCTCGCCTCGCCCCCGAGTTCGAGCTTGTCTTCGAGCAGCCCCTTCAAAGCGTCCTCGTTCATGAAGAGGAGGACGAGGTCGGTTTTGGCCGCGCCGATCTGTAGGCCGAGGCTGGCGCCGCCCATCTTGAAGAAGGCGGGGGCGCTCCAGCCGCCCGTGACGCGGCGGCTGATGACGCCGCTGCCGCCGCGCCCGCCGACGACGAAGCCGGCCTTGAGCATGCCCGGGAAGACGGCGACGGCCTCCGCGCGGTCGAGCAGCTCGCGCGGGATCGAGCGGTCGGGCGCGCCCATCACCTGCTCGAAGACGCTGGCGGCCGACTCGGCCTTCTTCGCGGCCTCCTTCTGCTGCTTCGGGCTGGCGTTCGGCGTGGGCTTCGTGGCGACGCGCTGCCGCTCCTCCTGCCGGGCGCTCGTGCGTGCGGGAAACGCCGCGGCCGTGAGCGCCAACGCGCCCAAGACCGCCGCGAGGGTCAAACGGGTCGAAAGCTTCATTCAAAGTCTCCTTTGTAGATGAAGGATGAAGGCGGAAGGATGAAGGCTGAAAGGAATGCTGTGCGGCCGTCCCTTCATCCTTGATCCTTCCGCCTTCATCCTTTCCTTCCTAGTTGGGGAGCCGGACGGAGTAGCGTGCGAGCGCGAGGGGGAGCGCGCGCACCTGCGTGGGGACGGGTCTGTCCTCCCGCCCCTTGACCAGCTCCGAAGCCTTGCTGCCGTAGAAGGCTTCGTTGAGGTCGTTGTCGGGCGTGATGGCAACGCCCTTGAGCGCGACGCCGAGGAAGGCACCCTTGCTCCGCGCGTAGGTCAGAATGCCCGCGCTCAGCCGCGCGTTGGTGGAGGCGCTGGCCGCGCGCCCCACGGGGCCAGCGGTCGCCTCGGCCTCGCCGCCGATCTCGAACTTGTCCCCCATCAGGCCCTTCAGCGCCTCCTCGTTCATGAACAGCAAAACGTAGTCGGTCTTCGAGCCGCCGATCTGCGCGCCGACGCTCCCGCCGGTCAGGTTGTAGAAGACGGGCGTGCTCCACTGCCGCTTCAGCGTGCGGCGGCTGATGACGCAGTCGCCCTTGCGGCCGCCGACGATGAAGGCCGCCTTGAGCACGCCGGGGCAGACGGCGACCGCCTCCGCGCTCTCAAGCAGGTCGCGCGGAATCTCCTTCTCGGGCACCGACATGATCTTGCGCAGGACTTCGGCCGCCTCCTTCGAGTGGCGCGCGGCGTCGGCCGCGCGCTTCGGGGCGGGAGCGCCGCGCCTCTGCGCAGACGCCGGGGCCTGCGTCAGGCACAGGGCGGCGGCCGCGGCGAGCGCGAGCGCCGTTACTCTCCACGAAACTCTCATACACACTTCCCTCCTCGGCACGTTCATTGTCCGTTCGATGCTCGGGGAGAGTGTATACGAGGTCTGGGAAAACGTCAGTTGGACTCCGGGTTCTTTGAGGCGTCGAGGTAGGCTTCGACGGTGCGGTAGATTTCGTCGTCCATGAAGACGTTGATGCGGTGGAAGGAGCGGGCCAGTTCCTCGGGCGGGCGCGGGGGGAGCGCCCCGCGGTAGAGCTCGATGAACTCGACGAGCGTGACGCGCAGCAGCGTCAGCTCGCGCACGACCTCCTTCAGCTCGTAGCCCTGCCGCCAGCGCTGGCGGCCGTGCTCGCGCCCCTCCGTGAGCATCGGCGCGCTTTCGCGCACTTCGCCGAGCGCCTCGTGCAGCTCCTCGACGATCTGCGGGATGTGATCCACGAGTTGCAGGTAGGAGAGGCGTTCGTCGGAGTTGATGCGGCGGTCGGACGTCACCTTCTCCGTCCAGGTGCGGACGATGGTCTCCTGCCCGTTCTTGAGCAGGCGGCGAATCTCATCTGTCATCTCGGGGGAAACCCTCCGGGTCATGTCGGGACTGGCGCGCACCGCAGCCGGTTCGGGAGATGGGTCTGTCGGCGGCGCGGTGCGCGCGCGCGAGTATAAGTCAAGCGGCGCTCGGCGGGCAACAGATTTGACCGGCGGGCGCGGTTGATGAGAGGATGCAGCCTCCCGAAACCCCCTGGACGCAATGATGACTTTGTGAGGTAAGAACCTTTATGGAAGACTCGAAGGGCAAATTGGTGACGCAGGAAGAGACGGGCGAGCCGGCGCCCATCGACGAGGTCGAGGGGCGCGTCGAGGCCGAGATGAAGCGCATCGAGGGCTCGGCGCGCGAGGCGGTCGCGCAGGGCACCCAGAACCCCGAGCGCGAGCGCGAGGGGCGCGAGCTGCGGGAAGAGGGAGAGAGAGAGTTGGAGGAACAGAAGTAGGCAGTAAAAACGTAAACCGTAAACCGTGAACCGTGACAAGAGATCGTCTTCTTGTCACGGTTCACGGTTTACGGTTTACGTCTTTTCCCTCAGTCCCCCGCCTTCTCGCTCGCCTGCGCCTTGTCGATGGCGGCGCGGATCATGGAGGGGATTTGGTTGCTGAAGCCGCGGAACTTGGTGACGATGCGGCCGCCCGGGGCGATGACGAAGGTCTGCGGGATGCTGGTGTTGCCGTTCATCAGCGCCAGCGAGACCTCGCGCGGCGACCAGCCAAGCTTGTAGTTGATCTTAAACTCTTTGGCGAAGTCGCGCACCAACTCCTCGGCGTCTTCGGGGTCTTCGGTCGTCAGGCCGATGACCTCGACGCCCTTGCCGCCGTACTCAGTCTGCAACTCGACGAGGTGCGGCACCTCCAGGCGGCACGGGCCGCACCAGGTGGCCCAGAGGTCGAGCACGACCACCTTGTCCTTGTAGTCCGACAGGCGGAACTTCGCGCCGTCCACCCCCTGTATCTCCGTGTTCCAGGCGGTCGCCGGGACGGTTTCGAGCTGCGGCGGCGCCTGCGGCTGCGCGCCCTGCTTCGAGGTGATGGTGACCTTGGGCGCGCCCGGCGACTGCTTCTGCTGCGCGCCCGTGTTCGCCGCCAGGTTCGCCGTGTCGTTCGACTTGCAGTTGGAGGCGACGAGCGCCAAGCCGCCGAACGCCGCGCACGCGAGCGCGACCCGCGCGCCCGTCCAGAAACGTCTCTCTTCACCGCCCTGTTTCTTCATGTCGATAAGTGCCTTGAAAACTGTCTGAGTTCTGTCGCCCCGCCTACCGCTCGGCGCGCACGAGGCGGAAGCCGAGAACGGGGTCGCGGAAGTTGCGCGGTATCCAGCGGCGCGCGGTGACGGTGATCGGCTCGTCGCCGTCGGGGCGGCTCTTGAACGAGCCGCCGCGCGCGACCAGCTTGCCGCGGTCTCCCGACGCGAGCGAGGTCCGGTCGTTACCTTTGTACATCGAAGCCTCGGACGCCGTCCACTCCCAGACGTTGCCGATCATGTCCTCGACCCCCTGCGGGGTGCGCCCCAGGGGGAACGAGCCGACGGGCGCGGGCCCCGCGCCTTCGAGGTTCGCGTAGCCCTGCAACCACTCGCCCCCCCACGGGTACATGCGCACGTTGTCGCCGCCGCGCGCGGCGAACTCCCACTCCTCCTCGGTCGGCAGGCGGTAGGTCACGCCGTCGCGCTTCGAGCGCCACGCGGCGAAGGCGTTCGCGTCGTCGTAGGAGACGTTCGAGACCGGCAGGCGCTCCTCGCCGACGTTCGGGCGTGCGCCGTCCCAGATGCCGGGCGGGGGCTTGTGCCCCGTCTCTTTGACGAACTCGGCGTACTCGGCGTTGGTCACTTCGGTGCGGTCGATGGCGAAGGGGCCGACGGTCGCCTCGTGCGCGGGCCACTGGCTGTAGACCCAGAGCAGGTAGGCCCCGCGCGTCGCCTTCAGCTCGTCCGTGACGGGCGGCACGTCGGCGCGCCCCATCTGGAAGGTGCCGCCGGGAATCCAGAGGAGGTCGGCGCGCGTCCCAGTCCCGCCCGGCTCCTCCGCGTTCTGGTTCGAGGGGGCGGGGGTCGGAGTCGCTTCCGTGTTGACGTTCGACGCGCCGTTCGCGTTGGCGACGCCGCCCGAGTTCTGCGCGCGGAACTTTTGATAGGCGAAGTAGCCGAGGCCGACGACTCCCGCGAGCAGCCCGAGCAGGATGACCACGCTGACGACGATGAGCGTCTTGTTTGAACCCGTCGTCGTCGGGCCGCCACCCGGAGGCCGCACCCCCGGCGGGGCTATGTCGGGCGTGGGCGCGGCTGCACCGGCCGCCGCCGCGCGCCCTTCGGCCTCGCGCCGCTGCCGCTCCTCCGCCTCACGTCTCTGACGCTCCTCAAACTCCCTGCGCTGACTCTCTTCAAACTCGCGCCGCTGCCGCTCCTCCTGCTCGCGCCGCGCGCGCGCCTCCGCCTCAAGCCTCTGGCGCTCCTCGGCCTCGCGCCGCTCGCGCTCTTCGGCCTGACGCCTCTGCTCTTCCTCCTCCTGCCGGCGGCGCAGAGACTCCGCGCGGCGGCGCTCCTCCTCGGCCTCCGCGAAGGTGTCGGAAGAGAGGGGCTCGGTCATCGCGTCTTGCGGGAAGAGTTGCGCGGAGGTGGGCCGGGCCACGCCGAAGGGGCCGCCGGTCTCCGCGGGCGTCTGTCGCCCCGTGTCGGGGCCGTCCGCGGCGCGCGCTTCGCCGTCGGCCGGAGGCTCGGCCGCGGTCACGGGGGCTTCGGGGCCCGCTTCGAGCGCGCCCGTCGAGAGCGCGTCGGGCATGCTCGCGACGGTCTTCAGGCTGTCGATGCCCTCGGCCTGCAAGCCCGTCCGCATGGCCTGCTGGTTCTTGAGGCCCATCGTGTCGGACGGGCCGATCTGCACGGTCGTCGCGCCGGGCTCGCGCAGGTCGCCGCCGCCGCCAAGCTGCGGCATCGCCTCGCGCAGCTCCGCGACGAACTCATCGACCGACTGCGGGCGCTTGTTCGGGTCTTTCTCCAGAGCGTGCTGGATGGCGCGCTCAAGCGCGGGCGGCACGTCGATGCCGCGCTCGGCCAGGGGGACGGGCGCGGCGTTGAGGTGCATACTCATGATCGAGGGGACGCTCTTGCCCTTGAACGGCACGTCGCCCGCGATCATCTGGTAGAGGATGACGCCCAGGCTGTAGATGTCCGCGCGGACGTCTATGTCCTCGTCGCTCCACTGCTCGGGGGCCATGTAGAAGGGCGAGCCCATCATCCCCTGGGTCTGCGCCGCGACGAACGAGCCGAGCAGCTCGCCCGACTTGATTTTCGCCAGCCCGAAGTCCAAGACCTTCAGGCTCTCGCCCGGCGGCTCGCCCGGGCGGAACATGATGTTCAGGGGCTTGAGGTCGCGGTGGACGATGCCTTGCCGGTGCGCGGCGGCCACGCCCGCGCAGACGGCCAGCATGATCTCGACGGCCGCGACGGGCGAGAGCCTGCGCTGCTCGGAGAGGATGTCGTGGAGCGAGCGCCCCTCGACGAACTCCATGACGAGGTAGGGCGTCGTGCCTTGCAGGATGCCGTAGTCGGTGACGCTGACGGTGTTGGGGTGGCGGATGGCGGCCGCGGCCATCGCCTCCTGGCGGAAGCGCGCGGCGAGCGAGGGGTCGTTCCCCACCAGGTCGGGGAGGATGACCTTGATGGCGTGCTGCGTCTTGATGAACTTGTGGTGCGCCTTGAAGACGAGCCCCATGCCGCCCTGCCCGAGTTTTCTTTCGAGCAGGTAGCGCTCGTCGAGCGTGGTGTCGAGGTTGATGAGAAACTTCAGGCGGTCACCGTCGCTCGGACAGTGATTGACTTGGTCTGCGAAGCAGCGATGGCAGGCCGGACACTCTTTCATTCAGGCGGCTCGCTCGTCACCCCTTACCGACTCACGGGACACGGACTCTTCACGGGAGACGTAAACGGCCTGGAGGCGGTTCCGTCTTCGGGGCAGTGCGCGAAAAATTCTAACAACTCAGTTGAAGTAAGGCAAAGGTAGAGGTCAGAGGTCGGAGGTCAGTGGTCAGTGAAAGACAACTGCTTTCTACTGACCTCCGACCTCCGACCTCTGACCTCTACTCGTAACAGTCCTGCTGCCCGTCCTCGCCGCAGTCGAAGAGCTGCGGGGCGAAGCGGCGCGAGAGTTCGGCGACGTTCTGCCAGACGCGCGTCTTGCCGTACTTCTCGCGCGTCCAGCCGAGCCGCTCCTTGTCGCGCCAGACGGAGGCGCACGCCTCCTCCTCGTCGGCGCCCGCGAGGTGGCGCGCCTCGTGCAGGAGGATGACGGCGCGCTCCACGTCGTCCGCGGGGTAGCGGAAGAAGTCCGGGTAGAGGGTCACGATCTCGAAGGGGAAGTTGGTCGAGGCGTAGGCGTTGGCGTGGCCGGCGTAGGCGTTCAGCCAGTTGTCCGTCGTGCGGAAGTTGGTCAGGCGCTTGAGCAGAAACGTCTCGCGCTCGAAGCCCGCCCGCTCGATGAGTTCGACGGCGCGCGAGACCTGCCGGCGCTCGTCGTAGGTGACGCCCTCCGAGGTGAAGAGCAGGGAGGCGTGGCAACCGACCAGCAGAAAGAGGAGCACGGCCGGCACCGCCAGCGCGCGCCGCAAGATGCCCCGCCCCTCCACTCCCTCAGGCGCGTCCGCGCCCTCGAACGCGAAGTAGGGTTCGAGCGGCGCTCCGCAGCGCTTACAGTCGGAGGCGGAGGGGAAGTTGACCAGCCCGCAGCCGGCGCACTTACGGTTCTTCATGGCGGCGAGGGGTGCGGCGCGGGGCTTACGAGTTGAGCGTGCGCGTCTGCGCGCCGTTGGTGACGGAGGTGGTCACGCGCTCCATGTCCTCCTTCGCCTGGTCGGAGGCGGAGCGGATGCCGGCGACGCGGAGGCGGAACTCGTCCGGGTTGGAGGCCCCGCGCAGCGCCTCCTCCATCGAGATGAGCCCCGACTGGTGGAGCGAGAAGAGCGACTGGTCGAAGGTCTGCATCCCGTACTGACTCGTCCCGGCGGCGATGGCGTCGCGGATGAGCGAGGTCTTCTCCTCGTTGATGACGTAGTCGCGGATGAGGCCGGTCGTGACCATGATCTCGGCCGCGGGGACGCGCCCCGCGCCCTCGGCCGCGCGCACGAGCCGCATCGAGATGACGGCGCGCAGGATGCCCGCGAGTTGCAGGCGCACCGACTTCTGCAAGTGCGGCTCGAAGGACGAGACGATGCGGCGGATGGTCTCGGTCGCGTCGAGCGTGTGGAGGGTGGAGAGGACGAGGTGGCCGGTCTCGGCGGCGGTCAGGGCGGTCTCGATGGTCTCGTGGTCGCGCATCTCGCCGACGAGGATCACGTCCGGGTCCTGGCGGAGCGCGCCGCGCAGGGCCTCGGCGAACGAGCGCGTGTCCACGTCCACCTCGCGCTGCGTGACGAAGCACTTCTTGTCGCGGTGGAGGAACTCGATGGGGTCTTCGATGGTGATGATGTGGCCGCCGCGCGTGTTGTTGATGTGGTCGAGCATCGCGGCGAGGGTCGTGGACTTGCCCGAGCCGGTCGTGCCGGTGACGAGGATGAGGCCGCGCTGCTCGTCGGCGATGCGCTCGATGACGGGCGGCAGCCCCAGCTCAGTTATCGAACGAACCTTGTCGGGGATGACGCGCAAGACCATGCCGACCGAGCCGCGCTGCTGGAAGACGTTGGCGCGGAAGCGGCCCAGGCCCGAGACGCCGTAGGCGATGTCCGCCTCGGAGACCTCTTTGAACCTCTGCTTCTGCCTGTTGCTCATCATGGAGAAGGCCATGTCGAGCGTGTCCTCCTGCGTCAGGCGCGGCGCGGTCGAGATGGGGCGCAGCTCGCCGCCGATGCGCATGAAGGGCTGCGAGCCGGCCTTGCAATGCAGGTCGGACGCGCCGAAGGCGGCGGCCACGCGCAGGAGTTCGTCGATTTTGACTGGCATACGTTCTCTTCCGAAAGGCTTCGGGGGCAGATGGAGAACCGCGGCGACGGCACACACACTTGCGGCGCGCTTCGCACGGTCTGGGAACTGTCTCGGGTTGTTTCGCCGGGTGGATTGCGGCGGGGGCCTGCGCCCGGGCGGCTGCGAGTGCGGCCGGCGCATACAAACATTCTAACGGCCGCCCGAAGGGGCGTCAACAGCCTTTTTCCCGAGGAAATCGTTGCCAACTCCCGCGCCGCGTGATATACGAGCGCGTCTACGACCGAAAGGAGAACCCCCAATGACCGACCAACGCGAATTCATCAAGGCCCGGCGGACGAGTTACGAGGAGAGGGCGCGCGGCCTCAAGTCCTACATCACGGAGCTGACGGAGATGGCCGCCAGACACGGCACGGACGAGGCGCACATCGAGGAGGACATGGCGAAGGCGCGGGCAGACCTTGAGTTCTACGAGTGTCAAGCGGGCGAATGCGCCGACGCGCTGGGCGACCACCCGGCCGCGCGCAGGGTCTTCCGCGTCTACGAAGACGACGCGGGCGAATGGCGCTGGCGGCTGGTCGCGGGCAACAACGAGATCATCGCCTCGGGCGAGGGCTACCGCGACAGGAAGGACTGCCTCCACGCCATCGAGCTGGTCAAAGACTCGAAGGACGCGCAGGTCGAGGGCGCAGACTAGAGCGTTTATCGCATGAGATTACCGACGACCGTTTAGAGGCGGCTGCGGCCCGCCGAGGCGTGATACATCGCAGCCAGCGCCGGCGGGCACAGCCCGCCTCTAAACGGGAGGTACAGAGACGCGGAGGCACGGCCCTTAGGAGTTTCAACTTTGAAACTCCTAAGGGCCGTGCCTCCGCGTCTCTGTGGTTAACGTTTACTCTGTCAGCGTGACGTGGATGCCGGGGCGGGGCTCGCCCGCGGTGGACTGCGTGGCGGCCTTGCGCACCTCTTCGGTCTGCGCGGCGCGGTGGCCGTTGGCATCGTTCTGGGCGGCCTTCTGCTCGTTGACGAAGGTGAGCCAGTCGCCGGGCGCTTCGCGCTCGCCCGAGGTGACCTCGAAGAAGAGTTTCTGGATGCGCTCGGTGACGGGGCCGCGGCGCCCCTCGCCGACGGTGATGCGGTCAACGCTCTTGATGGGCGTGATCTCGGCCGCCGTGCCCGTGAAGAACAGCTCGTCGGCGACGTAGAGCGCGGCGCGCTGCAAGCCCGACTCGACAATCGGAATCTCCAGCGCGCGGCAAATCTCTATCACGCTGTCGCGCGTGATGCCCGGCAGGATGGCGGAGGAGAGCGGCGGCGTAATCACCTTGCCGGCGTGGACGAGGAAGATGTTCTCGCCGCTCCCTTCGGAGACGTACCCGCGGTCGTCGAGCGCGATGCCTTCGGCGAAGCCATTCAGCAGCGCCTCCATCTTGATGAGCTGCGAGTTCATGTAGTTCGCGCCCGACTTCGCCATCGCCGGCATCGAGTTCGGCGTCAGGCGGTTCCAGCTCGACACGCACACGTCCACGCCCTGCTCGATGGCCTCCTCGCCGAGGTACTTGCCCCAGTCCCACGCGCCGATGTAGCAGGTCATCGGGTTCGGGAAGGGGTTGACGCCGAAGGCGGGCCGCTCCTCATCGAGCGCGCGGAACATGATGGGGCGCAGGTAGCACTGCTGGAGCCCGCTGCGCCTGACCAGCCCGACCGCCGCGTCGCACAACTCGTCGAGCTTCCACTGGTGGTCCATGCGGTAAATCTTCGCCGAGTTGAGCAGCCGCTGCATGTGCTCGCGCAGGCGGAAGACCGCGGGCCCGCGCCGCGTCTTGTAGGTGCGGATGCCCTCGAAGACGCTCGACCCGTAGTGCAGGACGTGCGACATGACGTGGACGCGCGCGTCGTCCCATTTGATGAACTCGCCGTCGTGCCAGACCTCGGGCGCGATCTCCGGCTTCTTAAATTCCTTCTTGCCAAGGTCGTCTTTCGACATAAGCTTTGTGGCTCCTTAAGCTGCCCCGGCCGCACACCTTGCGGGGCTTCATGTGACGTGATTACTCGGTGCGGGCGTCGGCGAGGGCTGAGATTACGACGGTGCGCGTAAAATATCGGGCCGAGTCGGTGCTGTGTTTCGCGTGTATTCAAGGCGGCACGATACCTTAAACCCGAGGCGCTTGGCAAGAAACCCGAGGCGCTTGGCACGGCCGCGAAAGTCGTGCAGAATACGGCCGCGCCGCGCGCCTTCAAAAGACCCTTTCGGCACAGGAGAGACGCCTTTGCAGACCGCCCACGAGCCCCCGCGCGACACGCGCGCGCGGCCGAACAGCCCCGCGGCCCGCGCACTCCTGCCTGCGCTCCTGGCGCTCCCGCTGCTCGCCTGCTCGCTCTCCGACAGGGTCTACGTCGAGACGGACGCGAACGTCTCGACGCCCACGCCGAACGCCGTCGCCAAGACCCCCGACAACGGCGACTTCAAAGTCGCCGCGCGGGAGCCGGACGCCGGCATGACCGCGGAGGAGCGGGAGGATTACGAGGGGGAGTTGAAGTCGCTCCGGGAGACGGCCGACGCGCTCAACAAAGCCTTCTCGCTGCCCCACGACATCTACATCGGCTTCGACAACTGCGAGGAGGCGAACGCCTTCTACGACCCGGAGAAGAAGACGGTCACCGTCTGCTACGAGCTGGCCGCCGACCTCTACGAGACTTTCAAGTGGGACTACAAGTCCGACGAGCAGGTCGAGGAGGCCGTCACCAACGCCACCACCTTCGTCTTCTACCACGAGCTGGGGCACGCGCTCGTGGACGCCTACGACCTGCCCATCACGGGCCGCGAGGAGGACGCCGTAGACCAGCTCTCCGTGCTCCTCCTGGCCGACGGCTCGAAGGAGGGCGAGCAGATGGTTCTGGACGCCGCCGTCTCCTTCTCCAAGCAGGCGAACGACGAGCTGGACGAGCTGGCCTTCGCCGACGAGCACTCGCTCGACCGGCAGCGTTACTACAACATCATCTGCCTGCTCTACGGCCAGAACGAGGAGAAGTTCGCCTCGCTCGTCAAAGACGGGACGCTGCCCGAGTCGCGCGCCCAGGGGTGCAGCGACGAGTTCGCGCGCGTCGACAAAGCCTGGGACGCGCTGCTCGCGCCCTACACGAAGTGAGGGCTATACTCAGCCGTGATTCGTTCCGAGCTTCTTTCATCAAGGGGTTAAATGACCGCGCACACGACTCCGAACGACGAAGCGCTCCGGGTTCACCGCCGCGCCGTCGCCGTGGACATGCACGCCGACACGGTGCAGTTCGTCATCGACGAGGGCGCCGACATCAGCGCGCGCGTCCGGACGACGCACCTCGACGCGGTGCGCATGCGCGAGGGCGGGCTCGACGCGCAGTTCTTCTCGGTCTGGGTCGAGCCCGAGTTCTACGGCGCGGGCGGCCGTGCCGCCGTCGCGCGCGCCGACGCGCAGGTCGATGCCGTCCGCGCGCTCGCCGAACGACGCCCCGACGTCTGGGCTTTCGCCACCACGGCCGCCGACATCCGCCGCGCGCACGAAGGGGGCAAGCTCGCCGCGCTCCTCGGCCTCGAAGGCGGCTACGCGATTGACGAGAAGCTCGAAAGGGTGGAGCACTACTTCCGCCGCGGCGTCCGCTACATGACGCCCGCGTGGACGCACAGCCTCCCTTGGGCCGGCTCCTCCGGCGACGCGGCGGGCGCGACGCGGGGCCTGAACGACTTCGGCCGCGGGGTCGTCCGCGAGATGAACCGCCTCGGGATGCTGGTGGACGTGTCGCACGTCTCGGACAAGACCTTCTGGGACATGGTCGAGACGTCAACGTCTCCCGTCGTCGCCACGCACTCCAACTGCCGCCGCATCGCAGACGTGCCGCGTAACCTGACCGACGACATGATCCGCGCCATCGCCGAGACGGGAGGCTGTGTCTGCGTCGTCTACTACCCCGGCTTCCTCGAACCCGGCTGGAAGGCCCGCAAGGACGCGGTCGAGGCCGAGATTCAACCCTTAATCGAAGAGGCCGAGCGCGCGGCTTCAGATAACGGCGGCTCGCTCAGACGCATCGCCGGCGACCGCGTGCGCGAGCGCGAGTTCGCCGCGCGGCTCGCGCCCGTCCCCTACACGCGCGTCGCCGACCACATCGACCACATCGTTAAGTTAACAAGCGTCGAGCACGTCGGCTGCGGCTCCGACTTCGACGGCATCACGGCCACGCCCGCCGGCCTCTCCTCGGTCGCGGAGCTTCCGAACCTGACTGCCGAGCTGTTGAGGCGCGGCTACTCCGAAGAAGACGTGACCAGGATTCTCGGCGGCAACGTCCTGCGCGTGATGGAGGAGACCGAGAGGAGGGCCGCGCGTTGAGCATCCTCGTGAGCACAGACGCCGCGCGTCCTCGCATCGGCCTGCACACGGGGATAGCGGGCGGGCTGCACAACGCGCTGCTGAAGGCTCAGTCTTTGGGGGCCGACACGGTGCAGATCTTCTCGCGCAACCCGCGCGGGTGGAAGGCGCGGCCTTTGGAAGACGAGGAGGTCGAGCAGTTCAAGCGCGTGCGCGAAGAGACGGGCGTCACGCCGGTCGTCATCCACGCCAACTACCTCATCAACCTCGCTGCGGCCGACGAGACCGTCCGCGAGAAGTCCGTCGCCTCCTTCCGCGAAGAGGTCGAGCGCGGGCTCACGCTCGGCGCGGACTACCTCGTCCTGCACCCCGGCAGCGCCCGCGGGGCCTGCGAGGCCGACGCCATCCGCACCTGCGCCGAGAGCCTGAAGAGGGCGTGTGACGGGCTCGAGCTGAACTCTTTCCGAATCCTCCTTGAGAACACGGCCGGGCAGGGCGAGTGCATCGGCCACCGCTTCGAGCACCTGCGCGAGATTGCCGAACAGTGCCCAGACCTCGACCTCGGCGTCTGCCTCGACACGGCGCACGCCTTCACCGCCGGCTACGACATCCGTGAAGAGGAGGGCCTCGCGGCCGCGCTCGACTCGCTCGACGCGAACGTCAACCTCGAGAACGTCCTCGCCGTCCACTTCAACGACTCGAAGGCGGCCTACAACTCGCGCGTAGACCGCCACTGGCACCTGGGGCTGGGCCACATCGGGGCCGAGGCCCTGCGCCGCATCGCCGCGCACCCGCGCCTCGCCCACGCCGCCTTCCTCTTGGAGACGCCCGTGGACGAGACCTGCGACGACGCCCGCAACCTCGAAGTCCTCCGCTCTTTCGTCACCGCACCCGACACGCAGGAGACCGCCTGAGATGGACATCCGACTCAAAGACCGCGCCGAGGGCGGCCCCCACTACCTCCAGATCCGCGAGCAGCTCGAGGCGCTCATCCGCGACCGCCAACTCGCCGCCGGCGACACGCTCCCCTCCCCCGCCTCGCTCGCGGGCAAACTCTCCATCGACAAGGGCGAAGTCCAACGCGCCTACTTCGAGCTCGAACACGCCGGCCTCGTCACCAAGAAGACCGCCAAAGACTTCCTCGGCAAAGAGAAGACCACGTACACGGTCAAGTAGAGTGTAGAATTTAACAGGCCACGCTACTTAAACAAGTAGCGTGGCCTGATTTACGAGTCCTTTACCGCTACCGCGCAGCCAATTGCTTTTGCACGTAGGCCAACGCGACCGTCTTGTAAAGGTTATCCCAGTGCGAGTCGTCTTTACCGATCGCGTTGGGATTCCGACCTTTGCTGATGCTTGTGTTCTGCGTGAGGTTAATTAAATCCCCCCCCACCTCATCGAACAGCTTTTTCACCTCAGCGAACGAGCTTGTCTTCCAGCGAACGGTTCCGTCAACCAGATTCCTCTCTACTAAAAACCGAAATGCACCTAGAATCGGATATAGCGCGCCGTCATAAAGCTTCTGCGGCGTGCTTCCCCCGGTGAAGATTAGCGGGTACGGTTTCTTCTTCTTATCCTGGTAAAATTTCAAGCTCCCACCCTTCCCCGCATACTTTCTGTTGTACAACTCACGCCCCTTCGAGTGAACGTAGTCGTACAGCTCAAGAATGTTACTAAGAATGGGCCGAAGCTTTTCGTAGCTTGGCTGTTCCTTCAAATAGCGCTTCAAGCACTCCTCTTTGCTCGTGTAGGCAATTTTGGGATGCGAACTATCATCAGGAAATAACTCAAGATTGAACAGGGTGAGAAAACTTATAATGTCGCGTACTGTGAACTCACCCTCTTCATTTTGTTTGTAAGCGATTTGATCGGAGTAAGGCTTGTTCTTTAGCGCATCCTTAATCCACTCAAATCTCTTGTCCAAGTTCGCAAGCGCCATTTGTGGAACTTGCACAGATGTGTTTAGCCCCTGAGCGATGTCAACGATGAGGTCGTCTGGCACGCCGGTGAGTATTTCTATTTTCACGAACTGCCCGTCAGGGCACTCCGCATAATTCTCCCGAATTATCCTGTAGGTATGTCCTCCGTCAACTATACCGTCCCTCCCTTTGGTGAAATTTACGGTATAGACCCTTTTTTCTTCGTCAACGTTGACAGAATGCGCAATGGCCGTGATCCCCTTATTCTTAAGGTGGAAGGTAGGCCCGCCCTCTAACAGACTCTTACGAACATCTTTGTATACCTGCTTGTTCGTGTTCTGCTCCCGAGGATTAGGATCTGTCGGTATGGGAGGGTCGAAAGGTAAGCTCTTAACATCGCAGACAAACAGATGATGTTCGATGCGATGCTGACCGTTCTCTTGAGAATTTAACGGGTCCGGGAAGCGACGTGCGTAGGCAGGAGTAAACTGCAAGGTCGTGAACATTTTTTTCTCCTTTCGACTTCCGCCATCCAGCGGAGTCGGTCAGTTGTTGGTGTATGCGCATCCGCGCATCGCACGCGACTATAAGTAAAGAAGCCTTACCCGTCAAGAACTTTTTGAATTGCAAAATCTATTCGACAATCTTCAGAATATTGCGCTAACATGGCTGCACCTTTCGGGGTGGGAATGGGTTGAAGATGAAGCGTTTCGGCCATCCAGTTAAGCTCCTCCTTACGTAGCCGCACGGCCGGCGTCGCGCGCGGGGTGCGCGCGGCGGGCGGTGCGGCGACCCTCCCAGCGACAATCAAACTTAAAATTGAGTCGGGCCCCGCGCGTGCTTGAGAAAGCCGGGGGCGGTCGTTTACCGTAAGGGTGAAGGAAAGGCTACAGGGCTATCATGAACGAAAAGTATTTCCCCGAGCAGATCGAGGAGAGGTGGCAGAAGTTCTGGGAGGAGTCGGGCGCGTTCGAGGCCGAGCGCGACCCCGGGCGCGAGAAGCGTTTTTACTGCCTGGAGATGCTCCCCTACCCCTCGGGCTCCCTGCACATGGGGCACGTGCGCAACTACTCCATCGGCGACGCGCTCGCCTGGTACAGGCGGATGCAGGGCTACAACGTCCTGCACCCGATGGGCTGGGACAGCTTCGGCCAGCCCGCCGAGCAGGCCGCCATCAAGCGCGGCGTCATGCCCCGCGACTGGACGGAGCAGAACATCGACCACATGCGCGCGCAGTTCAAGCGCATGGGCTTCAGCTTCGACTGGCGGCGCGAGATCGCCGCGCACACGCCCGAGTACTACAAGTGGGATCAGTGGTTCTTCCTGAAGATGCTGGAGCGCGGCCTGGCCTACAAGAAGGTCTCGCCCGTCAACTGGTGTCCGAACGAGTCCACGGTGCTGTCGAACGAGCAGTCTTCGGGCGGCGTCTGCTGGCGCTGCGGCCACGCGGTCGAGAAGCGCGACATCGAGCAGTGGTTCCTGCGCATCACCGACTACGCCGAGCAACTGCTCGAAGACATGCGCGAGATCGAGGGGGGCTGGCCCGAGCGCGTCCTGACGATGCAGCGCAACTGGATCGGCAGGAGCGAGGGCGCCTACATCGACTTCCAGATTAAGGAGACGGACGAGCGCGTCCGCGTCTTCACCACGCGCATCGACACCATCTACGGCGCGAACGCCGTCGTCGTCGCGCCCGACCACCCTCTGATCGAGCACTCGCCGGTCAAGGCGGACGTGCGCCGCTTCGCCGAGCGCGTGCGCGCCGCCGCGTCGGTCGCGCGCGAGCCCGGGGCGGAGGTCGAGAAGGAGGGCGTCAACACGGGGCTGCTGGCCGTCAACCCGTTCAGCGGCGAGTCGATTCCCGTCTGGGCCGGCAACTACGTCCTGACCGAGTACGGCACGGGCGCGGTGATGAGCGTGCCCGCGCACGACGAGCGCGACTTCGAGTTCGCGCAGAAGTATTCCCTGCCCATCCGCCGCGTCATCGAGCGCATCTCGCACGAGCAGCCGCCCGCGGAGCGCGACCCGACGGTCGAAGACCAGTCGGTGGCGATGCGTGAGGCGTTCACCGACTACGGCATCCTGGTCGCCTCGGGCGATTGGAGCGGCAGGCTCTCGGAGGACGCGATGCGCGAGATGGCCGAGTTCGCCGAAGCGCGGGGCTTCGGCGAGCGCGCCGTCACCTACCGCCTGCGCGACTGGGGCATCTCGCGCCAGCGCTTCTGGGGCGCGCCGATCCCCGTCGTCTACTGCGACAGGTGCGGGGTCGTGCCCGTGCCGGAAGATGAACTGCCGGTCGTGCTGCCCGAGCGCGCCGAGTTCACCGGCTCGGGCGAGTCGCCGCTGGCGGGCGTCCCGGAGTTCGTCAACACGACCTGCCCGAAGTGCGAGGAGCCCGCGCGGCGCGAGACGGACACCATGGACACGTTCATCGACTCGTCCTGGTACTTCTTCCGCTACTGCGACCCGCGGAACGCGGACGCGCCCTTCGACAGAGAGGCCGTCGCGTACTGGACGCCCGTCGATCAGTACATCGGCGGCGTCGAGCACGCCGTCCTGCACCTGCTCTACACGCGCTTCTGGACGAAGTTCATGCGCGACGTCGGGCTGGTCAACTTCGGCGAGCCGGTCAAGCGTCTGATGACGCAGGGCATGGTCGTCGCCGAGACCTTCTTCCGCGGGGGCGAGGACGCGGGCTCGAAGGTCTACATCAACCCGGCCGAGGTGGACGTGGTGCGCGACGAGAAGGGGCGCATCCGTCAGGCGACGTTGCTCTCGGACGGGCAGCCCGTGACCGTCGGCCCGTTCGAGAAGATGTCGAAGTCCTCGAACAACGGCGTAGACCCGAACGAGATGATCAAGGTCTACGGCGCGGACGCCACGCGCCTGTTCGCCCTCTTCGCCGCGCCGGTCGAGAACGACCTGCGCTGGCAGGAGGCGGGCATCGACGGGGCGTTGCGCTTCCTGCGCCGCGTCTACTCGTTCGTCTACCGCTGGCGCGGGGCTCTGGACGGCGCGCCGGAGGAGGCGGCCGGCGAGTTCTCGTCGGAGGCTAAGCGGCTGCGCCACGAGACGCACCGGACGGTCGAGCGCGTCACGAACGACTTCGAGGGGCTGCGCTACAACACTGCGGTCGCGGCCCTGATGGAGCTGCTGAACGAGCTGTACGAACTGAAGGCTCAGCCCGCGTCGGCCTCGCCCTCAGACCTCTTCGCGGTGCGCGAGTCGGTCGAGGCGCTGGTGCTGATGCTGGCCCCCTTCTGCCCGCACGTCGCGGAGGAGCTGTGGGAGGCCCTGGGGCACGAGGGCGGCATCCTGCGCAGCGGCGCGCGCTGGCCCGAGTACGATCCGGCGCTGGCGCGCAAGGACGAGGTCGAGATCGCCGTCCAGGTCAACGGCAAGCTGCGCGGCCGCGTCAACGTCCCCGCCAGCGCCACCGAAGAGGAGACCCGCGCCGCCGCCCTCTCCGACGAGCGCGTGCGCCCCTGGACGGAGGGCAAGCAGGTCGTCAAGACGGTCGTCGTCCCAGGCCGCCTCGTCAACGTCGTCGTGCGTTAACAGTACCGCGAGCGGTAGCGAGCGGGTGCGTGATACATGCAGAGACCCTCTGAAGTATCACGCACCCGCTCGCTACCGCTCGCGGTACTGTTTTAGCCCGTAGTATGAACCGCCGCCGACTGCCTTCTCAACGGACTGCGCAGCATGAGCCAGGCCGAAGGGCCGACGACGAGGGCGATGCCGAGGACGACCGTAGGGCCGAACTGCCTCTTCCAGAGGAGCAGGTCGAAGACGAGCGCGAAGACGATCTGCATCAGCCCGACGACCGCAACGCGCGACGGGCTCCCCAGCGCGAACGCCTTCGTCATCGCCAACTGCCCGACGGTCGCGGAGAGCCCGACGCCGAAGAGCAGCCCGAGCGTCGTCGCGTCCCCCAACACCGAATAGTCAACCCGGCCGCCCGACGCGTACAGGAAGGCCACCGTGAAGATTGTCGCCACGCCCGAGAAGTGCGTCACGACCGCCCGCGCGTCCACGCCGCTCAGGCGGTTGAGCCCGATCATCGAGACCGAGGTCGAGAAGGCGTTGGCGAGCGCCAGCGCCGCCGCCAGGCGGTCGCCCACGGCCTCCGGCCTCTGAATCAGAACGATCCCCGCGAGCCCCGTCCCGACCGCGACCCAATGGGCCGCGCGCGGCCTGTGCCCCAACACCGGCCACGCCAAAAGCGTCACCCACAAAGGCACCGTGTTCGAGAGCGTGAGCGAAGTCGAGACCGGCAGGTGCGTCAGCGCGTAGAAGGCGAAGAGCACGCCGAGGCTCCCGGCGACGCTGCGCATCCAGAGCACTACGGGTCGGAAGAGGACGAGCCGCACGCCCGCCAGAAGCGAGAGCGTCAGCGTGAAGACGAACGCGAGCGAGCTGCGCGCGACGGCGACGACGTGCCAGTCGCACCGCTCGCCCGCGAGGTGGCTCAGCGCGCCCATCGACGCGAACGCGAGCGAGCTGAGGAGCATGAAGAGGTACGCGCGCCCGCCCTCGCCCTCCGCGTGCGCCGCCCTGCCGCCGGGGTCTTCCATTCGCACAGAAAGATAACAGCCGCGCCCCCCGCTGTCAGCCGCGCGCCGCCCTGTGGGCTCCGCGCGCGCGCCGTGGCATGTTGCTTGCGACCAAAGCCTTCAAGAGGTTGAAAGCGACTGATTTCACTACAGGGTTCACTGAACGGGAGGCATGCGGCAATGCGTAAAGTTCTAACATCGTTCCTGTTCGCGCTGGCGCTCGCCACGGGCGTCGCGGCGCAGGAGAGCAAAGTTGACACGGCCGTGGACAAGACCAAGACGGCCGGCCAGGAGGTCGGCGACAAGGCCGAGGACGTGAAGGACGCCACGGTCAAAGGCGCGAAGAAAGCGGGCAGCGAGACGAAGAAGGGCGTCAACGAAGTAGGCGACAAGGCCGAAGACGTAGGCGACGCGACCAAGAAGGGCGCTGAGAAGGCCGCCCAGGAGACGAAGAAGGGCGTCAACGAGGTCGGCGACAAGGCCGAGGATGTCGGTGACAAGGCCGCCGACGTGGCCGGCGACGCGAAGGACGCGACTGTCAAGGGCGCGAAGAAGGCCGGCAGCGCAACCAAGAAGGGCGCGGGGGAGGTCGGCGACAAGGCCGAGGACGTAGGCGATAAGGCAGTGGACACCGGCAAGGCCGTCGGCAGCGAGGCCGCCGATAAGGCCGAGGACGTAGGCGACCAGACGGCCAAGGGCGCGAAGGTCGCCGCCAAGGAGACCAAGAAGGGCGTCAACGAGGTCGGTGACAAGGCCGAGGATGTCGGCGACGCGACCAAGAAGGGCGCCAAGAAGAGCGGCAACTGGATCAAGCGCACCTGGCGCAAGATTTTCTAAAGCGGCCTCCGCTTTAGATTATCCAATCTAGTTAACTTACAGACGTTTAGAGGCGGGCTCTGCCCGCCGGCTCAACTCTATACTTGAGCCGGCGGGAAGAGCCCGCCTCTAAACGTTGCGCGAATCAGTTCGAGAACTTCAGCGCGCGGGGCCGACGCGGCCGGTGGAGCGCAGGCCCATCAGGCGCGCGGGGAACTCTGCGAAGTCCTCGACGACCCAGGTGTTGTCGCCCTCAAGCTTGACCTTCGCCGAGGGGATGATAGTCCCCTCCCCGCGGCCGCGTGAGTCGAGGTAGATCTCCGCGTAGCCGAAGCGGTAGTCGGCCGAGCGCGTCCCGTAGCGCAGCTCGAAGATGGCCACGTCGCGCACGTAGAGCACGGTCAGCTTCGTCCCGCCCTCCGCCTGTGGCGTGGCGATGATGGCGTTGGCCCTCACGCCCACGTTGTTGCCGATGGCGACCCGCCCCGCGTTGAGGCGCGAGAGCGCGCGCAGCAGTTCCTCCTGCCCGCCCGAGCGCAGCGCCTGGTTCAACTGCACCACGTCGTCCGGCGAGCTGTAGTTGTTGACCGTGAGCCTGAACGGCCGGTTGAGACCCGCGCGCCGCCCGCCGATGCCGATGACCTGCCCCTGTACGACCTGCTGCGCCGCCGCCTCCGCCGCCGACGCCGCGACGAGGCAGAGCACGCCCAGCAGAAAGAATGTTCTGCTCTTTCTCATGTTCCCTCCCTTGATCCGTAGATTCAGCAGATTATACGGGAGCGGGCGGGCGGAGTCCGTGCGCGCTCGTACTTTGCGGCTTCACCTGCCGGCGCGGGCGGACGCGAGCGGGTAGCTCGGCTCGATGTCCACGGGCACGCCCTTCAGGCGTTCGAGCGCGCCCTGCATCTCGGGGCGGACGACCGAGTACTTCGCCAGTATCGCCTTGGCCGCGTCGTACGAGCCCTCGGCCTCGATGGTGAGCAGCTCGCGCGTGAGCTTGCGCACGGCCTCCTTGATGCGCGACGGGACGACCGAGAAGGTCTTCGTCGCCGGGTCGTACTTGATGGCCCCCTCGTCGGTCAGGTAGTTGAACTGAAGCGCGACGCCGCGGCCGTGCGCCCCCTTGAGGCCGAAGCGCACCGAGCGGAAGGCGCTCGCCAGGAACGTCGTGTAGAGCGACTGCTCAAGCCCCTTGTCGAGGTGCCCCTTATCCATCAGGTACTGCATCGCCCACAGCCCCGTGATGTCGGCCTTCGCCTCCTCGATGGCCGAGTGCGCGTCCTTCAGCTCCTGGCGCACGCTCGTCTGCCGCCCGCCGACCGTGATCGTCTGCGGCCCGAGCCCGTGCATCAGCTCGTGGGCGAGGACGTGCGTGAAGAAGGCTTCAAAGGAGACGTTGCGCTGGTCGGCCGGAGTGAGCACGACGCGCGAGATGGGCACGAGCGTCTTCTGGAACTTCGCCTCCTGCACGTTCTTGAGCATGACGCGCTTCGAGCCCTTCTCGCTGACGACCTTCTCGTCGTTCGGCAGGTTGAAGGCCGCCGTCTGCACGCCGGAGTTCGCCTCGCCCGAGGAGTAGACGACGTTGACGACGCGGATGGGCGCGGACGCGCCGAGCTTCGGGTTGCGGTACTTGGGGTCAATCGGCAGGTTGTTCTCAAGCTCCTGCAACAGGCCGCCGAAGCGCGACAGCTTCGCCGTCTCCGCGTCGTCGCGCAGGGTGACGTACGCCTCGAAGGCCGCCTTGTAGCCGAAGAGTCCGTCGGAGTAGGTCTCATAAGGCCCGATGGTCACGTCGATCGGCGCGTCCAGTTCCATCCACGCCACGTCCGACTCGTAGTAGTTGTCGGAGAGGAAGGCGTCGGCGCGCTTCGAGAGGAAGGTCTTGAGCGTCGCGTTCGTCGTCAGCCCCGCGGCCTCGCGCAGGAGCGTCGCGGCCGGGGCGAGGAACTCGCGGTAGAGTTCGCTGTAAGGCACGAGCTTGAGCTTGCCCGCCGCGTCGCGCCGCACGGCCCAGAAGAAGCCCGTGGCCTTCTGCTTCTCCGCCTCGGGGAGCGTGGCGGCCCACGACTCGAACTCCTGCTTGGTCATGTCGTCCGGGTAGTGCGCGGCCGTCGCGGGCTTCTCCGCGGGGACGCCCGGCAGGAAGGCTTTGTTGTCGTCGAGCTGCGACCAGGGCCCGTCGTTAATCATGAAGTAGTGCAGGCGCGCCCGCCCCAAGGGGGTCTTGTCCGCTTCCAGTTTGCTCTTCAGAGCGACGTTGCCGCTCCACACCTGCCGGAGGAAGAGCGGGTCGAAGAGGCGCGCCGCCTCGATGACCTTGACGAGCGCGGCGCGGTCGCCCGCCGACAACCGTGACGTGTCGGCCGTGATGACCGTCGGCGCGAACCGCCGTATCTTCGCGTTCAGCTCGGCCAGCTCGCCCGACTCCGCCCTGGCCTTCTTCTGCCGTCCGAAAACGACCATCGGCATGAGCACACACAGCGCCGTCAACAGCGCGCAAACCTTAAGCGTCACTCTCATCGGAAGTGATTCCTCTCTCAATACGTCTCTATGTTTTAGACCACGTGGGAGACCTCTATCATACGCCGACCGCGCAGCCGCGCAAGTCAAATGAAAAGGGCGGAGCCGAAGCCCCGCCCTCGCAGACGTTCCTTTGTTAACCCTTCTTACTTCTGGCCGCCCTTCGCCTCGCGCGCCTCGGTCTTGGTGGTGAGCGTGACGCCGCCCGTGCCGCCGCTCTGCGCGTAGCGCGTGCCGATGGTGCGGACGTAGTTCTGCGTCTCGCGGTAGGGCGGGACGCGGTTGCCGTACTTCATCACCGCGCCCTCGCCGGCGTTGTAGCCCGCGAGCGCCAAATCCACGCGGCCGCGGAAGAGCTTCAACAGGTCGGCGAGGTAGCGCGTGCCGCCCATGATCGACTGCGCCGGGTCGTAAGGGTTCGACACGCCATAGCGCGCGGCCGTCCCCGGCATCAACTGCATCAGGCCCATCGCGCCCGCGTGGCTCGTCACGCCCGCGCGGAAGCCCGACTCCTGCCGGATGACGCAGTAGATGAGGTACGGGTCAACGCCGTAGCGGTTGCCGTTCAGGCGAATCAGGTTGTCGATGCTCCTGTTCCCGGTCGTCCAGGCGATGTCCGTGCGCACGCTCGGCTCGGGCGCGAGCGTGAAGGTCTCAATCGGCTTGCGCGCGGCGGCGATGGTCACGTCGGCCTTCGCGATCTCGGCCTTCATCTCCTCGACCTTGGCGCGCGCGTCGGCGATGTCCGTCCCCGTCGCCTCGTACTCCTTGCGCGAGATGAGGCCGTCCGTGTAGAGGCTCTTGAGCTGCTCCTGCTTCTCGGTCGCCTTCTTCAGATTTGCCTCGTAGGTGCTGGAGAGCTCGACGAGGCTGGCGCGGTACTCCTCGGCCGCCTTGATGAACTCCTGGCGGAACTTCTGCAAGTCGCTGACGGGGTCGGCCTGCTCGGCCGAAGCCTTCACGGCCTTGGCGGACTTTGCCTTGGCCTGCGCGCTCGCGGCCGTAAAGGAAGCGAAGACGAAGAGGGAGGCGAGGAGGAACTGGGGAACGAGCTTTTTCATCAATTTCAACCGGGTCAATAAGTCCAAATAAAAAGGCACTCGCGGTGCCGAAAAAGTCAGTCGGGAGTCTTTACGCGGCTCGAACCTGTTTGGTTCGGGGGTTTCTCTCTAAATCTCAAGCGGGGGGATTAAATTGTTGCGAATTAAGATGCTTCTCCTCCCCTTTGAGTTGCGTGGGCGGGGGCCGTGTGCGCCCCGTTCGTTTCCGCCCATTTCTGTTGTAAGGTAGCAGCGCGGCCGGGGTCAAGCGACATCAAACGACCGTCCGGCCCCCGCCAGATTGACCGATGTTCAAGACGACGACTCTCATCACGCTGCTTCTCCTCCTCTGCGGGACGCAGGCGCGCGCGCAGTGGGTCACGCAGAACTCGGGCACGAACGTCCGGCTGCGCGGCGTGAGCGCCGTCAACGCCAGGGTCGCCTGGGCGAGCGGCGCGAACGGCACTTACGCGCGCACCGTGGACGGCGGGCAGACGTGGCAGGCCGGGCAGGTGCCGGGCGCGGCCGAACTCGACTTCCGCGACGTGGACGCCTTCGACGCCGACACGGCCTATCTCCTCGCCATAGGCCCCGGCGAGCGGTCGCGGATTTACAAGACGACCGACGGCGGCCGCAGTTGGACTCTACAGTTCCAGAACCGCCGCGCCGAAGCCTTCTACGACTGCATGGCCTTCTGGGACAGGTCGAGGGGTCTCGCCATGAGCGACCCCGTGGACGGCCGCTTCCTCGTCGTCAGGACTGAGGACGGCGGGCGCACATGGAAGGAGTCCGAGCCGACCGGGATGCCGGGCGCGCTCGTAGGCGAGGGCGGGTTCGCGGCGAGCGGCACCTGCGTCGCCGCGGGCGGCAAAGCGGACGCCTGGTTCGGCACGGGCGGGCCTTCGGGGCCGCGCGTCTTCCGCTCCATCGACGGCGGGCAGACGTGGGTGGCCTCGCCCGCGCCCCTCGCGGGCGGCAAGGCGGCCGGCGTCTTCTCGCTCTCCTTCCGGGACGGCCTGCGGGGCGCGGCCGTCGGCGGCGACTACACGAAGGAGAAGGAGGCCGAGGGCAACGCCGCCCTGACGCTCGACGGCGGGCGCACGTGGCAGGCGGTCGGGGCCGCGTCGCGGCCCGGCGGCTACAGGTCTTGCGTCGCGCACGTGCCGGGCACCGACGGGATGAAACTGGTTGCCGTCGGGCCTTCGGGTTCCGACTACTCGACCGACGGCGGCCGCACCTGGCGGCCGCTCGGCGCGGAGGGCTTCCACGCTTTGAGCGTCGCGCCCCGCGGCGACGCGGCGTGGGCGGTGGGCGAGAATGGCCGCGTCGCGCGGCTCGAACGGCCTTCGAGACTGGGACGGTGATGGGTGAGTTCTCAAGCTTCGTGTCGGGGTTGCGGTCGCGCGTCGGCGCGGCCGGGCGGGAGTTGACCCGCGCCGACGAGTTCGACTCGGGCGCGGACGGAGGGCTGCGGCTGGCGGCGGTCGCGCTCGTCTTGAGGGAGGGACTCGAGGGGCCGGAGATGCTCGTCATCAAGCGCTCGGAGGCGGAGCACGACCACTGGTCGGGGCACATGGCGCTGCCAGGCGGGCGCGTCGAAGCAGAGGACGAGAGCCTCCTGGCGACGGCCGCGCGCGAGACGTTCGAGGAGGTCGGGCTCGACCTGCGCTCGGGCGGCGAGGCGGTCGCGCGACTGAGTACCATCAGGCCGTCGAGCCCCCTTGCCCCGCGCGTCTCGGTGACGCCGTTCGTCTTCGTCGCGCCGCCCGAGTACCACGCGGGCGGCGGGTCGAAGGAGCTGTCTTTGAGCGAAGAGGTCGCCGCGGCCTTCTGGGTCCCGGTCGATGAGTTGAAGAGGGGCGGGCGCTCGGCCGTCTTCCGCATGGCCTTCGCGGGCGTCGAGCGCGAGTGGCCCGCCTACCCTTCGCAGCACGGCCTGATCTGGGGCATCACCGAGAGGATTCTGACCGAGTTCCTCTCGCTGGTAGATTGAACAGTACCGCTCGCGGTACTGACTATGAGTAATACCATGCGAGTCTTAATCTGCCTTCTTCTTCTGACGCTCTTCCCCTCGTTTGCGCGCGCGGCCGAGCCGTGGGCGACGAAGCTCGACTCGGGCGTCCGCTTCTACCAATCGACCGACGTGGGCGTGCTCGTCGTCGGCACGGAGAAGTCGCTCTACGGCCTTGAGGCCGAGACGGGCGACGTGCTGTGGCGGCGCAAGGACGCGCGGCTCGACGAGACGGACGTGGCCGCGGTGCCGGGCACGGACGTGCTGCTCGTCACGCTTGAGGGCGGGAGCAAGACGCGACTCGAAGCCCTCGACATCGTGTCGGGCAACTCCCTCTGGCGCAGCGACAAGGTGCGCGGCGCGGTGATGCAGACGGCCTTCGAGCCCACGGCGGGCCTGCTCGCCGCGGTCTTCGTGCGCGACGCGAAGTCGCGGCCGCGCTCCGGGTTCAAGCGCAAGCCCGAGCTGCACGTCTTCGACCTCGCCACCGGCGACGAGCTTTGGAAGCGCCAGCTTGAGAGCGAGGTCGAGATGATGCCCGTCGCGTGGGGCGACGACAGGGACAGGGAGGTTCCCTACACGCTCGACAATTACCGGCCGCCCGCGTTCCTCGACGGCCGTCTCTACCTCTTCTACGAAGGCTTGACCTCGCTCGACGCGCGGACGGGCAAGGAGCGGCGGCGCGAGAAGTTCAAGGTCAACGAGGACGGCTTGGCCTTAACAGAATCAGACCCGGTGGCCGACGAGGGCTCCGTCTACGTCTCTGGGCGAGGCCGTGTGCGCGCCATCTCGCGCGCGGACGGCGAGGTCAGGTGGGAGTCGAAAGACCTCGGGATGACGCCGGAGCTTGTGCTCGCGGGCGGGACGCTCTACGCGCGGACGGGCGGGCAGTTCACGCGGCTCGAAGACGGAGAGGTGGCGGCGCGCGGGCCTTACGGCGTGAGCGCCATCGACCCGACTACGGGGAAGACGCTGTGGCGCTACAAGGGCGCGGACAAGGGCCTGACGAACTTCGCCATCCCGAACGCGGGCACGGTGGCCGTCGCAGACCGCGACGACCTGATCCTGCTCGACTCTTCGACGGGCAAGCGTCGCCTGAAGGTCTCGCACGGCGTCGAGGCCGCCGCCTTTCTTCTGCTGAACGAGCGCGGCGAATTGGTTTTGGGGGGTAAGAACGAGCTGGCCGCGTTCGACGGCAATGGGGCAACGCCGCTCTGGCGCGAGCGGCACGAGCCGCCGGGTCGCGGAATTCTGCGGACGGTGGCGGCCGTGGCGGCGCGCGCGGCGTCGCTCTATTTCAGGTACGGCGGCGCGGCCTCGACCGTCTTCCGCGGCGCGCGCATCGCGGGCGCGCTGGCGGGCCTGCGCTCGTCGGGGCTGGCGGCGCACGTGACGCTCGCCGACCTGACGAGCCTCGCGTCCGACTACACGCGCTCCTACGCGCGGCAGTACGCGGCCGAGAGGCTCTCGACCTACGGCGTGCTTTCGCGCGTGCGGCGCGGCTTCCCGACTTCGGCGAGCGTGAACGTGAGGCCGCGCGTCGCGACGCCTTCGGCCGGCGACGTGTCGGAGCGTCTGCTCGACCGGCTCGACCCGGCGAGCCAGCTCTCGCGGCTGTCGCGCTTCCTGATGAGGACGCGCAGGCTCGCCGCCCTGCGCGGGCGCTGGATGTACTTCTACTCCGGCCTGCGCGGCGGCGGGCGCGGGCTCGTCGGCGTGGACGTGGAGACGGGGCGCGCCTCGCGCCAGGTGCGCCTCTCGGACCCGGACGAGCGCTTCGTCAGCGACGAGGCCGCCGGCCTGCTCTACGTCTCGAAGGGCGACCGCCTCGTCGCGCACCGCCTGACCGAGAGCTATTAAGTCAGAACCACCCGCGGTAGCGGGTGGCCCTCTGTTACCCTGGCGCTCCGTATTGCGAAGGGCCACCCGCTACCGCGGGTGGTTCTGACCACTATAACGACCATGAGATTTTTAATGCTTCTGACTCTCCTGCTGACGTGCTCGGCCGTCGGCTTCGGTCAAACTCCCTCCGCGCCGCCGCGGTTCGAGGAGCTGGTCAAACAGTTCGACTACGACGCGAAGGCCCCGCTCGACGTTAAGGAAGTTGGGAAAGAGAAGCGGGAGGGCGCGACCGTCATCGACCTCACTTACGCGAGCCCGCGCGGCGGGCGCGTGCCGGCTTATCTGGTCGTGCCGGAGGGGCGCGGGCCGTTCGCGGCCGTGCTCTTCGGCCACTGGATGATGGGCGGGTCGCCGCTGCGCCACCGCGGCGAGTTCCTCGAAGAGGCCGTCGTGCTCGCGCGCGCGGGCGCCGTCTCGCTCCTGCTCGACGCCCCGTACGTCCGCCCCGGCTTCGTGCGCGAGAAGGAGGAGATGCGCCAAGCCGACCAGTCGGCCGAGGTCGGAAGGCAGGCGGTCGTAGACTTCCGCCGCGGGCTCGACATGCTCCTCGCGCGCCCCGACGTTGACCGGAAGCGCGTCGCCTACGTCGGCCACAGCTTCCACGCGCACGTCGGGGCCATCCTCTCCGGCGTCGAGAAGCGCATCGGCTCCTTCGTCCTGATGGCCGGCGGCTACGCGAACGAGGAGTACGTCTTCGACCCCGAGAACCCGCAGATGGTCGAGCTGCGGAAGAAGTACGGCGACGAGCCGCTGCGCAAGCACTTCCGCGACTACGCGTGGGACGACCCCGCCAACTTCGTCGGCCACAGCGCACCCGCCGCGGTCTTCCTGCAATACGGCCGGCAGGACAAGCCCATCCCGGAGAAGATGGCGCGCCGCGACTCCGCGCGCTTCGGCGAGCCCAAGCGCGTCGCCTTCTACGACGCCGGGCACGAACTCGACGCGGCCGCGCGCCGCGACCGCGTCGAGTGGCTCGCGCAGAGGCTCTCCCTCCGGCGCGTTGACTACGACGCGCTCGCGCGCATCCCGCAGTTGAAATAGTAGACAGTAGTCAGTAGTCAGTAGAAGAACAGGCGGCACGTTCGGTAATAATCCGGGCGGGCCGCCTTGTCTTTCCTACTGGCTACTGACTACTGTCTACTGTCTACGTCCTCTCCTACTGATTGTCCACCACAGACTCGATGACGTTCTGGATCGAGGCCGGGACGTTGGAGAAGAAGTCGTAGCCGGTCAGCGTCTCCACCTGATCGACGTTCACGCGGTAGGTCTTCCAGTCGGCGGTGCGGATGCCCTGCGTGTTCGGCATGATGACGGCGATGGTGCGCGTCGAGGTCGTCACGCGCGCCACGTCGTTCGTCCCCGAAGGCAGCACGATAACGACCTTCCACACCTGCGAAGGCACGGCGACCTTGCCGCCCGCGATGGTGAAGGTCGTCCCGCCGTTCGAGCCCGTCCCGCCGGAGCCCGACCCGCCCATGACAACGTACAGCTCGTTGCCCGAAGTGACCAGCGTGCGCAGGTAGTTCTCCATGTTGGCCCAGGGCCCCTGGTTGTTGTCCGGCGACTGCGGCAACATGTTCGTCATCAGGAAGGTCGAGGAGTTGTCGGCCACCGTCAGCGTGCGGTCGGCCGAGGGGCAGTGGTGGCCGCGGTCGAAGCCCGAGCCCGTGTAGTCAGTCTCCTGCACCTGATACCACCCGGCCGGCAGCGTCGTGTCGTTGCGGAAGTCGTCCTGCCGCGGCGTGCTCCCTAACCACGAAGAGGCGAGGTGCCAGCTTACCCAGTTCGGCCGCCCCTTGTCGCGGTGGTACGAAGCGACCCACTGCGCCTTGCTCAGCAGGTAGTTGGTCGGCTGGTTCACGTCCGCGACGGCGTTGGAGGGGTTGCCCATCGTCAGGTGGACGCTCGTGGGCGGCGGCGCGGAGTACGGGTTGACCGTGACGTTGTCGATGTTGATGCGGTTGGCCCCGCCGCCTGTCTTGCGGACGGAGAGTCGCACCGGCCCGGCCGAGTTGACGGTGAAGGAGGCGGTCGAGAGCGAGGTCGAAGAGGTGCTGACGGTCGAGCCGACCTTCGAGTAGGTCGAGCCGCCGTTGGTCGAGACCCACAGCTCCCACGTCGAGGAGCCGTCGGTGCCGAAGACGGCGTGCTGGACGGTGACGGTGGCGGCCGAGGGGAAGTCGAACTGTGTGTCGAGCCGGCCGACGTTGCGGACGCGCGCCGACTGCGCGCCGGTCTTGCGGTCGGTCGAGAGGTTGCCGATCAGCGCGTCATCCATGTACCACCAGCCGGTGGTGAGGAGGACCGCGGCCGCGGCGTAGGAGGTCTTAGTGCCGCTCTCGAAGCCTTCGGCGGAGGTCTGGCGGCGCGCGCGCGAGGCGGGCGCGAGCGGCAGCAGCGCGGCGACGAGCAGGAGCGCCGCCGCGCACACCAGCGCGGCACGCCTGTGAACTGTTCTCATCAGGGATTCTCCTTCAGTTGGGTTCGGACGAAAGGCGGCCCGGCGCGCGCGAGGGCACGCACGCGCTCGGCGAAGATGTGAGGCGCGGCGCACACCCGCGCGCCGCCCGGACGGGGCAAGATGAACCGTCAGACTGTTACAACGAGAGCGGCTTCAAAGGGCACGCCGCAAGACACCGACGCGGGAGGCGGCACAGTGTAGCCCGCGCCGCCGCCTTCATCAAGATTGGAGAGCGGTTTTCGCGTGGGTTTACCGACGTCCGTTCAGGGGCGGGCTGCGCCCGCCGACGCGGGCTTCGACGTAACGCGCGACGGCGGGCCGCAGCCCGCCTCTAAACGGCAGGTAAGGTGATGCGCGTCCCGCCCTAAAATTCAGGTTAAGCCCAGAAGCCGACCGAGTGGAGGAAGTAGTCGCCCGTTTCGGGGCCGACCTGTTTGAAGCGTTTGGTGAGGGCTTTGACCTGCTCGGGCTCGGGCAGGGGCTTGAGCGTTTCGAGGAAGGCGGCGAAGGAACCGTGCCCGGCGGCGATGCTCTCGAACTCCTTCGCGTTGTGGATGACGGCCTCGACCTTCCTCGCGTTCCTGATGACGCCGGGGCGCGCGAGCAGCTCGTCCGCCGTCGAGCGCGAAAGCTGACGGATGTCGAACCCGTAAAAACCCTCGCGGTACTTCGGCCAGTGCTTCCGGATAGATGCCCAGTTGAGCCCCGCCTGGAGCATGCACAGGCAGAGTATCTCGAAATAACCCTGGTCGGATTCGGGGCGCGCGCCAGCGCGGCACTCGCCCTCCTCCTCCTTCGACAGGACGCAGTCCCAGGGCGCGCTGTGCGTGCGCGCGCCGCCCGCGGCCGTTGACATGAATGCCCCTTCTTGCTGACCGAACCCTCTACCCCGCGGTCGCCTGGCCGTGTGAGCCGTAGCCCTCGGGGTGCGCCTCGTGCCACTCCCAGGCGGTGCGGACGATTGATTCAAGCTCCGGGTACTGCGTCTTCCAGCCCAAGACCTCGCGCGCCTTCGTGGCGTCGGCCACGAGCCGCGCCGGGTCGCCGGGCCGCGCCGGCTCGACCCTCACCTCTATGTCGCGCCCGGTCACGCGGCGCGCTGTCTCGATGACTTCCATCACGGAGTAGCCGTGACCGTTCCCCAGGTTGATGAACTCCGACCGCCCCCCGCGCCGCAGGTGTTCGAGCGCGAGCGTGTGCGCCGTGCACAAGTCCGTCACGTGTATGTAGTCGCGGACGCAGGTGCCGTCCGGCGTCGGGTAGTCGTCGCCGAAGACCGACACGTACGGCCGCCGGCCCGCGGCCGCCGCGAGCACGTTCGGGATGAGGTGCGTCTCCGGGTCGTGGTGCTCGCCCTTACGTTTGGTCGCGCCCGCGGCGTTGAAGTAGCGCAGCGCGACGAAGCGCAGGCCGTACGCGTGGTCGTAGGCCGAGAGAATCTTCTCCATGAAGAGCTTCGACCAACCGTAAGGGTTGACGGGCGACTGCGGGTGACTTTCGTCAATCGGCACGCGCACCGGCTCGCCGTACGTGGCGCAGGTCGAGGAGAAGACGAAGCGCTTCACGCCCGCCTTCAATAGACCTTCGAGCAGGCCCAGACCCTGCCCGACGTTGTTCTCGAAGTAGAGCTTCGGCTCCGTGACCGACTCGCCGACGTAGGCCAGCGCCGCGAAGTGGACGCACGCGTCCACCCCGTGCTCGCGGCAGATCGAGGCGACCAGCTCGCGGTCGCCGACCTGCCCGTCGTAGTAAGGCACCGACTCATCCAGCGCCCGGGCGTGCCCGCGCGACACGTCGTCGAGCACGACGACCTTCTCGCCCGCCTCCGCCAACTGCTCCACCATCACGCTGCCGATGTACCCGGCCCCGCCCGTCACGAGTGTCGCCATCTTCCCTCAGTCCTTCCTTAAAGTTTAAGAACTCAGTGCATCTTGAACGGGCCGCCGCGCGGCTCGGGCTCAAGGTCGGGGCGCGCGGAGTCCTGGACGACCTCGTGCATCTCAAGCACGTTCGGGCCGGAGAAAGCCTCGCGCGGGAGCGTGCCCGACTGCGCGTGCCCGCGCACGAACTCGTCGGAGCGCACCCAGTTGAGGAAGTCCTGCCGGCTCCGCCAGACGGTGAAGACGACGTAGGGGTCGCCCTCGTTGACGGGGCGCAGCACGAGGTTGGAGACGAAGCCGGGCATCTTGTCCACCAGCCCCGCGCGCTCGCGGAAGCGCGCCTCGAAGGCTTCGCCGTACTCGGGGTTCACGTAGATGCGGTTGGCGACTGTAATCATTCAACTATCCTTTACTTCTCCCAGAGGCGCGAGCGGTCGGCGAAGGCTTTGAACTCAAGCGCGTTCCCGCTCGGGTCGAGGAAGAACATGGTGGACTGCTCGCCCGGCTCGCCCTTGAAGCGCACGTACGGCTCGATGACGAACGGGACGCCCGCGCCCTTCACGCGCTCGGCCAGCTCGTCGAACTGCGCGGGCGAGAGGATGACGCCGAAGTGCGGGACGGGCACGTCGTGGTTGTCCACGGGGTTCGACGACTCGACGCCCGCGCGCGCCGGCGCGAGGTGCGCCACGATCTGGTGGCCGAAGAGGTCGAAGTCGATCCAGTGTTCGGAGCTGCGCCCCTCGGGGCAGCCCAGCACGCCGCCGTAGAAGTCGCGCGCCGCCGCGAGGTCGTGGACGGGGAACGCGAGGTGAAAGAGCGTGTCCGTGTCAGCCATCTTCAGTCTCCTTCAAGGATTTGAAATTCCAAATTCGGAATTAAGACTCGTCTCCGCGGAGCAGACGTTCCTCGTTTCTCTGCTCCGCCAGAGGCACGTAGTAGCTCTCGACCATCCGCGACACCTGGTGCCGGTCGTAACCGTGCTCGGCCAGCCCTTCTTCAATCGCTTCGAGGTCGCCGCCGCGCGACTCGAACATGCAGAGCGGGTGGCCGCACCAGCGCGGCTCTGTGTAGTGCGCGTAAGGCCCGCGCAGGCACTCGCCCGCCTCGTGCTCGTAGTCGTCGAAGTCAACCCAGGGCATCCAGACCCGCCTCTGTCGCTTGGTGTGCGTGCTAGTTTACCGCGTCCGCGCCCGGCCGCCTACCGCGCGCCGTCAGCCCTGCCCGGGGTGTTCGAGCGCGCGCCACATGTACCAGCTCGCCACGGACCTGTAAGGCCGCCAGCGCTCGGCGTGCAGCTCCACCTCTTTCGGCTTCGGCATCTCGCCCAGCCCGTACGCGACCATGAAGCCCTTGCGCACGGCGAAGTCGCCCACGGGCAGCACGTCCGGGCGGCCGAGGCGGAACATCAAAAGCATCTCGACCGTCCAGCGGCCGATGCCGCGCACCTTCGTCAGACGCTCGACGATCTCCTCGTCCCCCATGCGCTTCAGGCGCGCGAGCGTCGGCACCGTGCCGTCGAGCGTCTTCGCCGCGAGGTCTTTCAGCGCCGCTGTCTTCGCGCCCGACAGGCCGACGCCGCGCAGAGACTCCTCCGGCGCTGCGAGCACGTCCCGCGGCCGGAGCCGCCCGCCGCCGAGGAGTTCGACGAAGCGTCGGTGTATCGCCTCGGCCGCGCTCCCGTGCAACTGCTGGAAGACGATGTTGCGCGCCAGAGCCTCGAACGGGTTGTGCATGTGCCGCGTCTTCAGGGCAAACGGCCCGGCCCTCTTCATCAACTTCGCCAGCACCGGGTCCGCCTTAGCCAGGTGCCTCACCGCCGCCCCCGCGTCGTAACAGAGCCCGTCGCCGAAGTCCTCTGCTCTCTTTTTCGTGGGAGTCGCCATCGAATCAATCTCCGCCGCTCCTTCGCGTCAAAAAAGTCTGGCCTTACAAGCGTCTTGTATGTTATACGTCGTTGCACGTTCGGCACAAGAACAATTTTCATCAAGGTGGGACTCATCATGTTGGACGACTCCGTCTCGGGCATCTACGCCGCGCGCGTCTCGACGCGGCTGGCGCGCCCGCTCCTGATGTGGCGCGTGCCGGCCGGCTTCCCCTCGCCGGCCGAGGACTACGTCGAGGGCAGCATCGACTTAAACCGCGACCTCGTCAAGCACCCCTTCTACACCTTCTACGTGCGCGTGGACGGCGACTCGATGGTGCCGAGCATCCAGCCCGGCGCGCTGCTCGTCGTAGACCGCATGGCCGAGACGCGCGAGGGGCACATCGTCCTCGCCCGCATCGGCTCGGCCTTCCTCGTCAAGCGCCTCCACTTCGACGAAGAGGGCCGCGTCTCCCTCCTCTCCGACAACGAGACCTACCCCCCCGTCGAGATCACCGAGGAGATGGACTTCGAGGTCTGGGGCCGCGTCCTCCACTCGATCCAAGACCACTGACGCGGCGGTGACACTTTGACCGAGGCGATTGCCCTCATCGACTGCAACGACTTCTACGTCTCGTGCGAGCGGGTGTTCGCGCCGCGCCTGCTCGGGCGGCCCGTGGTGGTGCTGTCGAACAACGACGGGTGCGTCATCTCGCGTTCGGACGAGGCGAAGCGGCTCGGCATCGTGATGGGCGCGCCCTACTTCAAGAACCGGCGCGTCATCGAGGAGCACGGCGTCGCGGTCTGCTCCTCGAACTACGAGCTGTACGCGGACATGTCGCGCCGCGTGATGTGCGCGCTCCAGGAGTTCTCGCCGCGCGTTGAAATCTACTCCATCGACGAGGCGTTCGCGGCGCTCGACGGCGGTCGCGGCCTTGAGGGGCAGGGCTTAGAGATAAAGGAGAAGGTGAAGCGTTGGACGGGCATCCCCGTCTCGGTCGGCATCGCGCAGACGAAGACGCTGGCGAAGCTCGCCGCGCGCCACGCCAGGCGGTCGGCCGGGTCGCCGGGCGTGCTCGACCTGACCGGCGCGGCGGCGCAGGCGGCCGTGCTCGAAGCGACCGAAGTCAGAGAGGTCTGGGGCATCGGGCCGTCCTACGCGAAGGTGCTGAAAGAGGCGGGCATCGAGACGGCGCGGGGGCTGCGGGACGCGGATCGCAGTTGGGTGCGGCGGAGGATGACGGTCGTCGGCGCGCGCATCGCCGAGGAGCTGCGCGGGGTGCGCTGCCTGCCCCTGGAGGAGTGCCCGCGGGCGAAGAGGTCTGTCACCTGCTCGCGCTCGTTCGGCGAGCTGACGGGCTCGCTCGAAGAGCTGCGTGACGCCGTCGCCTTCTACGCGGGGCGCGCGGCCGAGCGTCTGAGGCGCGGCCGCCTGGCCGCCTCGGTCCTCACCGTCTTCATCCTCACAGACCGTTACGCCGCGGGGCCGCAGTACGGCAACTCCGCCACGTACGAACTGGCCTCGCCGACCGACACGACGGGCGAGCTCGCCTGGTGGGCGCAGCGGGGGCTCACGCAAATCTACCGGCGCGGCCACCTCTACAAGAAGGCCGGCGTGATACTGAACGGGCTGCTGCCCGCGGGCTCGCTCTCGATGCGCCTGCACGGCGACGAGCGGTTCGAGAGGGCGCGCCGCGCGATGCGGGCCGCGGACGCGCTCAACCGGCGTCACGGCCGCGGCACCGTCCGCTGCGGCCTCCCGCGCGCGCCCGACGGCCGCTGGCCCACGAACTCACTCATGCGCTCGCCCGGCTACACGACCCGCCTGAAGGACGTGCTCCGCGTCGCCTGATACACCCCAAGTCGGACGCCGGGACCTCCCGCGACGGCGTGCGGGCGCTTGACGTACGGGCGGGAATGGTCGTTAATGCGTGTCAAGCTTTACAGAATCGTCGGCGGGCGGGCGGCGGCGGCGGCGCCGGAGGAGCAGGAATGCCACGCCCGCGCCGACGCAGATAACGGCGAGGGGCACGGCCCAGCGGCGTCCGACCAGTCCCACTAACAGAGCGAACAGGAAGATCAACGTCCCCGGCGGGGCGAAGGCGAGAAAGCCCGCGAGCAGCAGGGCGGCGATTCGCTTGGGACTCTTCATCGTCGGGCGGCCATCCTAGCACAGCCGAAGGAATTTCAAGTTTCAAATTCGGGAATTTCAAATCCACGTTTATGCCCGAGAGCATCAGCGTCTTCTTCCCCGCGTACAACGACGAGGCGAGCATCGCCGGGCTGGTCACCGAAGCGCTCGCGCTGCTCCCGGGTCTGACCGACGACTTCGAGGTGATCGTCGTCGACGACGGCAGCACGGACGGGACGGCGCGCGTGCTCGACGAACTCGCGCGCGCGGACGGGCGGGTCAGGGTCGTCCGCCACGAAGTCAACCGCGGGTACGGCGCCGCGCTGCGCACCGGGTTCGCGAGCGCGACCAAAGAGCTCGTCTTCTACACCGACGGCGACGGCCAGTACGACGTGCGCGAGCTCGGGCGTCTGCGCCCGCTGCTCGCCGAGGGGGTTGACATCGTCAACGGCTATAAGATACAACGCGCAGACGGTTGGCAGCGTAAGGCGCTCGGGGCCGCCTACAACGGCCTGGCGCACCTTCTCTTCAGCATCCCGATAAGAGACGTTGACTGCGACTTCCGGCTCCTGCGCCGCCGGGCGGTCGAGCAGGTCGAACTCGTCTCTTCGAGCGGCAGCATCTGCGTCGAGCTGGTGCACAAGCTGCACCGGCGGGGCTGCGTCTTCGCCGAGGCCCCCGTCCGACACCTGCCGCGCCTCCACGGGCGCTCGCAGTTCTTCACCCTCAGGCGCGTCGGGCGCACGGCGCTCGACCTTTTCTCGCTTTGGCTCAAGTTGGCCGCGCCCGGCCGTCGCCGTGACGGCGCGCGCGCGGCCGTGTGAACGGCAGGACGGTTATCTCCCCAACGGCCTTCCAGGAGGGTCATGAACGAGTCGGTAAACTTCGGAGAGTACAAGGGGCGCTCGGCACTCATCACCGGCGGGCTGGGCTTCATCGGCAGCAACCTCGCGCGGCGTCTGGTCGAGATCGGCGTCGGGGTCACGGTGCTCGACGCGCTGATGCCCGAGCAGGGCGGCAACCGCTACAACCTGCGCGACCTCCTCGGCCGCGTCGAGATACACACCGCCGACATGCGCGACCAGAAGGTGATCAACCACCTCGTCGGCGGCGTGGACTACATCTTTAACCTCGCGGGCAGCGTCAGCCACCTCGAATCGATGCAGCAGCCGCTGCGCGACCTGGAGCTGAACTGCGCCGCGCACATCACGCTGCTGGAGGCGTGCCGCAACTTCAACCCGCACGTCAAGATCGTCTTCACCAGCACGCGCCAGGTCTACGGCCGGCCGGTCTACCTGCCCCTGGACGAGCAGCACCGCGTCGCGCCGCTCGACGTGAACGGCATCAACAAGCTCGCCGCCGAGCACTACCACCTGCTCTACCAGCGCGTCTACGGCACGCGCGCCGTCTGCCTGCGCCTGACGAACACCTACGGCCCGCGCCAGCTCATCCACCACAACCGGGGGGGCTTCATTGCCTGGTTCATCCGGCAGGCCGTCGAGGGCGGCCGGATCGAGCTCTACGGCGAGGGCCGCCAGCGGCGCGACATGAACTACGTGGACGACGTGGTCGAGGCGCTGCTGCTGGCGGGCGCGAGCGAGGAGGCCGAGGGCGAGGTCTACAACCTCGGCGGCGACGAGTTCGTCTCGCTGGCCGAGCTGGCCGAGACGCTGATCTCGATCACGGGGCGCGGCACGGTGCACTCGGTGCCCTTCCCGCAGGAGCGGCAGTTGATCGACGTGGGCAACACCCATTCGAGCTTCGCCAAGATCGAGACCGCGCTCGGTTGGCGGCCGCGCACGCCCCTGCGCGAGGGGCTGCGCCGCACGGTCGAGTTCTACGAGCGGCACCGCGCACACTACCTGAAACCCGATGCCGGTCAGTTTTCTCGATCTCAGAAGACAGCATGAGGAGGTCGGGGCGGAGGTGCGCGCCGCCGTCGAGCTGGTTCTAACAGGCGGCACCTTCATCCTCGGCCAAGAGGTCGAAGCCTTCGAGCGGGAGTGGGCGCGCTTCTGCGGCGTGAAGGCTTCGGCGGGCGTCGCCAACGGCACCGACGCGCTGGCGCTCGCGCTCGTCGCGTCCGGAGCCGTGCGGCCCGGCCGCCGCGACGAGGTCATCACCGCGCCGCTCACCGCGGGCTACACCGCGCTCGGCATCCTGAACGCCGGCGGCGTCCCCGCCTTCGCCGACGTAAATCCCGAGACCTACACGCTCGACCCGCGCGGGCTCGAACGCGCGTTGACGAAGCGCACGCGCGCCGTCGTCCCCGTGCACCTCTACGGCCGGATGTCGGACATGGAGGCCGTGTGCGACTTCGCGTCGCGCCGCGGCCTCGTCGTCGTCGAGGACGCGGCGCAGGCGCACGGCGCTCGCCTCGCCGGCCGGCGCGCGGGCGCGTGGGGGCGGGCCGCGGCCTTCAGCTTCTACCCGACGAAGAACCTCGGGGCCTACGGCGACGGCGGCGCGGTCACGTCGGACGACGCGGGCGTCATCGAGCGCGTCAAGGAGCTGCGGCAGGGCGGCCACCCCTCGGCGATGGGCGGCGGGGTGGCGGGACGCAACTCGCGCCTCGACGAGTTACAGGCGGCGGCGCTGCGCGTCAAGCTCAAGCGCCTCGCCGCCTGGAACCGGAGGCGGCGTCAACTCGCGGGCACGTACCGAAGCCTCCTCTCGCGCGGCGCCGAACGGCTCTCGCTCCCTTCGACGGACACGAAGGCCGACTCGCACGTCTTCCACCTCTACGTCGTCCGCCACCCCGAGCGCGAGCGCCTGCGCGCACACCTCGCCGCGCGCGGCGTCGAGGCCCTGATTCACTACCCCGCGCCGCTCCACCTTCAAAAGCTCTTCAAGCGCCGGGGCCAACCCGCGCTCCCCGCAGCCGAACGGCTCACCGGCAAAATCCTCTCGCTCCCACTCTACCCGCAGCTCCGCGACGAAGAGCTGCGCGAGGTCGCCGACGCCGTCCTCGAATTTGAAAACGCTTAGCGCGGTCTGTCTTTGAATTTACCGTCTCCCGTTTAGAGGCGGGCTAAGCCCGCCGGCCCGAGTTTCAATGTACTTCGGGCCGGCGGGCTTAGCCCGCCTCTAAACGGTTGGTAGAGCGAGGGCCCAATCCGCTCTAATTTGGTTTCTCCGCGATGCAGATGGTCGAGAGGCCGGCGGGTAGGTCCACGTCGGGGCGTGCGAGCAGACTCGCTTCGGCTTTGAGCGCGGAGGCGAGGGCGCGGTTGAGCCGTTCGGAGCCGGGCGGCTTCACGTCTGAGCCGGGGTCGGCGAGGCCGAGTCGCTTGAGCACGAGCCTTCTGACGACGGCCGCGGGGAGGAGCAGGCTGTTGGCGTAGGTCGCGCGCCGGACGCGGAAGCCCGCGCGCTCCATCCTCCCTGCGAGTTGTGTCAACGTGTAGCGCCGCTGCGTGTTGAGGGCTTCGTCGTGGCCGCTGCGCATCCACTCGTAGGCGGCCGCGCGGACGAAGGCGATGCCGCCGGGGCGCAGCACGCGGAACATCTCGCGCATCGCAAGCTCGTCCGAGCCCTCGCCTGGCAGTTGCACCAGCACGTCGAAGCTCGTCACGAGGTCGAAGGTCTCCGCGTCGAAGGGCAGCGCGGTGACGGACGCTTGCGCCACGTCGCCGAGGCCGCGGCTGCGGCAGAAGTCGAGCGCGTCCGCCGAGATGTCCACGCCCGCGACGCGCCCGCCGCCCGCGTAGCGTTCGAGCCACGAAAGCATCCCGCCCGTCCCGCACCCCGCGTCGAGGACGTCCCGCCTCGGCCCCGGCGGGCACAGGGGGTCGAGCACGGCGCGCGTCACCTCGCGCATCCCGACGAACCACCAGAGGCTCTCCTCCAGCGCGTACAAGTCCGCGTAGTCCTGTGCCCGCAAACCGTGTGACCCTTCCCGAACGAGAGACGTTGAAGAACGCGTGCCAACATACCATCAAGGGCCCCGCGTTGTAACATGAGGCGATGTCGATTCACGTCGGGACTTCGGGCTGGAGCTACAGGCATTGGGAGGGCGTGCTCTACCCGCCGGGGCTTGAGCCGCGGGAGCGGTTGGGCTTCTACGCGCGGGCGTTCGGGACGGTCGAGGTCAACAGCACCTTCTACCGCTGGCCGCGCGCGGCGACCTTCGCGCGCTGGCGCGACGCCTCGCCCGGGGGGTTCGTGTGGACTGCGAAAGCGCCGCGCGCGATGACGCACGCGGCGCGGCTCTACGCGCCGGAGCGCTGGCTGGGCGAGGTCTGCCGCGGGGCGGAACGTCTGCGGCCGAAGCTCGGCGTGCTGCTCGTGCAGTTGCCGCCCGGCCTCGCTTTAGACCTCGCGCGGCTCGGCTACTTCCTCTCGATCCTGCCGCGACACCTGCGCGTCGCGGTCGAGTTCCGGCACGAGAGCTGGCACCGCGAGGAGGTCTTCCGCCTATTGGAGCGTTGGGGCGCGGCCTACTGCGTGACGAGCGGCGCGCGCCTGCCGTGCGTGCTGCGCGCGACGGCCCCGTTCGTCTACGTGCGCCTGCACGGCCCCGACCACGAGCACCTCTACGCGGGCTCCTACCCGGACGAAGACCTGCGCTGGTGGGCCGCGCGCGTGCGCGAATGGGCGGCCCAGGGGCGCGACGTGTACGCCTACTTCAACAACGACGGCGGCGGCAACGCCGTCCGCAACGCCGCCGCGCTGAAGCGGATGCTCGGAGTATGAGCGAGAAAGGGTTAACCACGTGGACACTGCTTTGGAGCAATTTGCGGTTGAATTTACCGTTTCTCGTTTAGAGGCGGGCTCCGCCCGCCGGCCCGACCTGCGGTGTATCTCGGGCCGGCGGGCGGAGCCCGCCTCTAAACGGTCGGTAACGTTGGTATAGGGATGTGCAACCCGTTCTAGAAGGTCAGCTTGAGCGAGACCTGAACCGTGCGCGCGCCGCCCGACGTGTAGGGCGGGCCGAAGCCGCCGGCCTGACCCGCCCACTCGCCTGTGCCGCGCGCCGAGACCGAGCGGTCGAAGTACGGGTCGAGCCGGAGCGTCGCCGCGTCTCCGGGCGTCGCGCCCAGGAAGGTCAACGTCGCCGCCGGGTCGTCGAAGTTCGGGTGGTTGAGCAGGTTGAGCGCCTCGGCCCTCACTTGCAGGTTGACGCGCTCGTTGAAGTCGAACTGGCGGCGCAGCGCGAGGTCGAGCTGGTAGAAAGGGAACCCGCGCAGGGCGTTGCGCCCGAGCGTCCCCTGCCGCGGCGAGCCGGGCACGAAGAAGGCCGCAGGGTTGAGGCGTCTCCCGCCCGCGGCCGCTGGGTCGTTGACGTAGAACGGCACACCCGTCAACAGGTCGGGGCGCAGGAACGCGAACCCGTAAGCGACGGGGAAGCCGTAGACGACGTTGACGGGCTTCCCCGAGCGCGCGTTGAAGAGCGCGTCCAGCGCCCAGCGGCGCGAGAGAGCGTTCCAGGCCCCGCGCCCGAACGGCGTCGGCAGGTCGTAGGAGGCGTACCCCGAAACGACGTGACGCGCGTCGAAGTCCGAAGCCCCGCGCTCCGCGTCGCCCCGCAGAAGCGCGCGCGACGGCGCGTCCTCCGAGAAGTCGTCAATGGACTTGGCCAACGTGTACGAGGCCATCGCCTGTAGACCTTCCGAGAGGCGTCGGGTGAACTGGAAGCGCGCCGAGTGGTAGTCGGAGCGCCCGCCGTTCGTCGTCACGCGCGCGAGCGAGAAGTCGGGCGAGGGGTCGAGCAGCGTGCGCGTCAGCAGAAGCCTCCGCCCGGCCGCGCCGACGTATGTGGCCGAGACGCTGTGCCGAGACCCGAGCGCGCGCTCGACGGAGCCGTGCCAGCGCAGCGTGTACGGCAGCTTCAGGTGCGGGTCGAAGACGGAGACCGGCACGCCGAGCCGCGCGCCCGGCGCGACGGACGGCCCCGCCGGCGAGAACGGGACGCCGAAGACGGCGCCGCCCGCGAGGAACGGGTGCGAGTCGTAGAAGGCGTGACCGGCCTCCTCGACGCCCGTGTCGTAGAGGAGCGCGACGCCCGCGCGCAACACGGTCTTGCCGTTGCCCGCGGGGTCGTAGGCGAGACCCGCGCGCGGCTCGAAGTTAAAGTAGGTCGTCTCCCACAGCGGCGCGTCCGCCGCGGCGAACGAGAGACGCGCCGCGTCTTCGACCTGCGTGAACGCGGGGGGCCTCTGCCCGCCGCCCGCGTGCGGCGCGGGGCTCAACTCCCAGCGCAGGCCGTAGGTCAGAGTCAGGCGCGTAGTCCTCTTCCACTCGTCCTGCGCGTAGGCCGAGAGGTTGTGGAAGACCGGCCGCCCTTCGGAGGCGCGTGTGAAGAGGCCGTCGCGCGCGGCCTCTCCTGAGAGCGCGCCCGCGACCGACTCGAAGTAGACCGTGCGCTCCGTCGCGGGCGCGCCGATGACGGGCGAGAGCCTCCTGTAGTCCGCGCCGAACTTGAGAGTGTGCGTGCCCGACACGTGGTCGAGCGAGCCGACGAGGTTAACCTGGCGCTGCCGGTTTGTGACCTCCGCGGCAGACCCGAGCGCCGCGCCGCGCCCGCCGAGGTCGAAGACGAACCCGCCGCCCTCCTTCGACAGGAGCGCGCCGGCCTGCGTCTCCGCGCCGGGCACGACCGCCCCTCCGAACGTGTCGAGCAGGCGCGAGCCGCGCGCGGAGACGCGACTGTAGTTGGCGCGCAGCGTCCAGACCGATGTCGTCGTGGCGGTGTAAGAGAAGACGCCCGTCAGCGTCTGCGCGAGCGTGCGCGTGCGGCTCAGCGTGTTGAGCGAAGTGCCACCCGCGCCGCGCACGTCGGCCTCCGAGTCGGCGACGGCGTAACGCGCGTTGACCGACAGCCTCTCGCCCGAGCCGTCGAGGCGGAAGCTGAAGGAGTCGAGCCCCGCGGGCGTCGAGAAGCCTTCGGCGAACTCCGCGAAGCCGTCCGCGCGCGCCGCGCCGGTCGGCAGCGGGAAGGCTTCGAGGAACGGGCGCACGGCGCCGGACGCCGCGAGGCGTGACGCGAGCGTCGGCACCTCCGTGAAGGCGAACGCGGGCTGCCGCCGCCGCTGCCCCTCGTAGGAGCCGAAGAAGAAGAGCCGGTCGCGCTTGAGCGGGCCGCCGAGCGTGCCGCCGTAGTCCGCGAGCCGCCGGGGCGAGCGCCCGCGGCCGAGGCTGTTGGCGAACCAGTCGTTGGCGTCGAGCGCCTCGTCGCCGAAGGAGCCGAAGAGCGAGCCGTGCAGCGCGTTCGTCCCCCCGCGCGTGGTGACGGAGAGTTGCGCGCCCGTCCCGCGCCCGTACTCGGGCTCGACGTCGAACGTGCGCACGGTGAACTCCTGCGTGGCGGCGACCTGGGCCAGGCCGTTTGCGCCGACGCCCGCGGTCAGCCCCGGCGCGGAGCCCGACGCGGAAGCGCCCGGGCTCCGGCCGCCCGGCTTGATGCCGACGTTGGCGCTCACGCCGTCAACGACGTAGCCGTTCGAGCGCGGGCGCTGCCCGTTGAAGGAGAAGTCGCCCGGCGCGGTTGCCCCGCCGACGGCGACCGCGCCCGGCATGAACGCCGCGAGTGAATGGATGCTCCGCCCCTTGAAAGGCAGCTCCATGACGGCGTGCGTCTCGACGTTCACATAGCACGCGGCCGAAGACGTTTCGACGACTGACGCCTGCGCTGTGACCGTCACAGTCTCGGCGACGCCGCCCGTGAAGCCCGCGCTCGGAGCCGAGAAAGGGCGCGAGTAATCCACGCTCCCGCCCCCGCCGTTCTGCGCAACCGGGGGGGCTTCGACGGGCACGTCCACGCGGCGCGGCTCGCCGCCGTCCGTCACCACACGTTCTTCGACCGCGACGAACGAGGTGAACTGAGTCATCAGTCTGTAGTCGAGCCCGAGCCGCGCGACCTCCTCCTGCAAAGTCTTGTCGGCGTTCCCGGGCCGCATGCTCTGCCCCATCAGCTCGTCCACGCGCCGCCGCGCCCAGAGTGTCGCCAGTACGTCGTGCGAGGGTTGGACGGCCGGCAGCTCGACCGCGACCTCGCGCGCGAACTCCATCCCGGCCATCTTGCCCCTGAGGCGCACGACGCCGCGCGCCGCGCCCGCGTAGCGGCCGACGAGGATGACGGGCTTTGCGCTGAAGAGGTCGGGGACGCGCTTCGGGTAGAGGTCTGCGACGGGCAGGCCCGCCCACTCGACCGAGAGGTCTGTGAGCAGCGGCGAGCGCACGCGCTCGTGGAAGCGGCGCGCGGCGTCCGCGCCGTCGTCGCCCTCCGAGACGTACTCGACCTCGCCGCGGCCGTACTCGGCCATCTTGTCGAGCAGGTAGCGGTTCGGGGAAGTGCCGAAGCCCATCGAGAAGACGCGCGCGTTCGGGTGCCTCTGCACCTCGCCGATGATCTCGGACTCGTTGCCGACCCAGCCGTCGGTCATGAAGCAGACGACGCGCACGTGGCCGGACGAGTCCGAAGGGTCGAGCGCGGCGCGGATGGCCTTCATCATCTCGGTGCCGCCGCCGCCCGACCGCGAGGCGAGGAACTCCTGCGCCTTCGAGAGGTTCTGCGGCGTCGCCGGCACGGGCTCTTTGAAGAGGACGTAAGTGTCGCCGGAGAACGTGATGAGGTTGAAGGTGTCCTGCGGGTTCAGCCCTTCGAGCGCGAGCCTCATCGTCTCCTTCGCCTTCTCGATGGGGAAGCCGCTCATCGAGCCCGACGTGTCGAGGACGAAGACCAGCTCCTTCGGCGTTATCTCCGCGGGGGCCACGCGGTCGGGCGGCTGTAGGATGAGCGCGAGGTAGCCGCCGCGCCCCGCGGCGGCGTGCGTGAGCAGAGCGTCCTCGACGCGCCCGCCCGCCACGTCGTACTTGAGAACGAAGTCTTTGTTCGGGATGGTGGCCGCGTCCTTCAGGCGGACGACCGCGCCCGCGGCCCCTCTGCGCTCGACCTCGATGGCGTGCGTGACCGACGCGACGCCTTCGAGCGGCACGCCCGCGTCGATGGAGACCTCGACGGAGATGTCGTGCCCCGCGCGCACGCCGTCGGGCATGACGGGCGGGTTGATGCCCGCCGCGTCCGCTGTGCCCGCGGGGACGTAGCGCTGGCCGACGACCATTGGGAACGACCACTCGTACGTGCCCGCCTCGTACTTCAGAGTCTCGACGTAGCTGATGCGAACTTTGACGCCCTGGCCGGGGAGGATGTTGGCGACCGACTGCGTGAAGACGTTCGGGCGCTCCTGGTTGAGCAGAGAGGCGACGTGCCCACGCTCGCGCGCCTCCCTGTAGGCGGCCTGCGCCTCCTCGCGCCGCATGGTGCGCCCCTTGATGGTGCGCCCGCCGACCTCCATCGTCATGTCGTCCACGGCCGCGGCCTGCGGCAAGGGGAAGACGTAGACGGCCTCGATCTTGTCCGTGAACGGGTTCTCGAACTCCTGCGTGACGGTGACGCGCGAGATGAAGCCGCTGACCTCCGCGCGCACGTCCGTGTGCTTGAGCGGGCAGGCGCCCGCGCCCTTCCCCGAAGGGTCTACGGCGTAGAGCGAGCCCTGCGTGGCTTGAGTGTCGGACTGTCTCGCGGCGCGCGCGGCTCCGACGTTGTTCAGACCGTAGAAGGCGAAGGCGAGCAGCGTGGAGGCCAGCGCGGCGAGGGCCGGCCTGAGGAGAATCGTGCGTCTCATGTTCCCTCCGTCGGACACACCTCGGCCGGGGCGGACGTGTCTGGGTGCGGCCGCGCGGGTCGGGTCAGTTTGTAGGATAGAAAGGGCCTCAGGCCCGGCCTCTGCTTCGGTGGACTCCTTGCGGGCCGGGTCAGAGAGCAAGAACAGCGCTCTTGTTTTCCTATGGATGCGGTCTCGACGCGGAAGGGTGGTCTAGGGTCGCCCGCGCAATTACATTTTTTTAGACGGCGAGCCAACCGAACAGAACCGCGAGCGGTAGCGAGCGGGTGCGGGATGCTACAGAGAGACCTCTGCGTGCATCCCGCACCCGCTCGCTACCGCTCGCGGTTCTGTTGTTGCGGTTCGCCCCAAGCTAGTGTGAGGCGTCGCGTTCAGTGCTTGTGCGGCGGGGCCTGCGTGGTGCCCGGGGCCGAATGCGCGTCGTGCTTCATCCTGCCCGGGCGGAGGCGGAAGAAGAGCTTCCAGGAGACGGGGCTCCGGCCGTAGAGCGCGTCGAGCGCCGCGGGCTTCGAGTAGAAGGTCAGGTCGCTCCCGACCGCCAGCGAGAGCTTCTCGGTGTTCCAAAGCTCCCTCGCCCCGCCGAACGTGTATGCGCCGACGCGGAAGGAGGCGTGGTGATTCGTGATGCCTAATTCTTCAAGCTCCTCCTCGCCCAACAGCTCGTCCCTGTCCACCAGCTCAAGGCGCGTGTAGACGTAGTTGCGCGTCAGGTAGTTGACCGTCGATTCGAGCGTGTACGAGTTCAGGTGACGCGCCCCGCCGTGCCCCGAAACGTGGTTGCGCCCCCAGACGATGGCAGAGGCCCAGAAGCCGCGGTCGAACGCCCTATTGTACTGCACCGAAGCGGTCGTGCGGCGGATGTCCTCCTCGGGCGCGTGCGCCTCGGGGCTGCGTAGGAAGCCGTGCGAGACTTGCATCGCCCAGTTCTCGTTCGGCATGAAAGAGAGCCGCGCCGAGCGCGAGTCCCACTTGTGCGCGTCGAAGTCGTAACGGTTCTCGTCCGGCTCGCGCCCGTTGAAGACCGAGCCTTCGAGCTTCAGCCCGCGGTAGGTGAAGCCGGTCGTCAGCACGCCGAAGGTGATGTGCGTCGAGTCCTGCAAGTGGTGGCCGAGCGTGGCCGAGGGGTTCTCGACGGCCGACAGGCGGTGCATGAAGGCCACGGGGCCGAGCGCCGGTTCGCCCGGGTAGCCTAAGTACGTGAACCACGTCGCGCGCTCGCCCAAGGGGTGCGTGTACTGCGCCGACAACTCCATAAGCAGGTCGTGCGGGTGCTGCGCGTCAACAATCGGACGGCCCTTGTAGGTCTCGCCCGTCTGGAAGAGGAGCGGCGAGCCGCCCGGCGGGAACGTGAACGGCTCGGCGCTGAACATGCCGCGCAACTGGAGCGTGCCGCGCCCCACCTTGCGATAGGCCATCGGCATGAACCAGTTCGCCGACTCGGCCTTCGTCACGCCGCGCGGCCCGCCCTGCCGGTTGAGCCCTGCGGTCAGGTTGAAGTGGAACATGACGAGCCACTCGCCCGCCACCTTGTGATACATGTTCATCGGCCCCGCCGAAGGCTGCCACGAAGTGCCCGACCCCATCGCGCCCATCGGCATCACGTTCCGCTTGCTCGAACCGACGCGGACGGCCATGCCCTCTTCGGACATGACCATCAGCCCCTCTTCCTCCGCCGGCTTCGACCCCGCCGCGCCGCCCGTCGTGTGCCCCTCGTGCGACTCGCCTCCCACCGGCGTCGGCGTCGGCGACGCCGAAGGGGTCGGCACAGGCGACGGTGAAGCTTTAGGCGTGGCGCTCGCGGCCGGCGGCTTGTGCGCGTCGTGCCCCTGATGCTGCGCCCGCGCGCCCGCGGGAACGAGTAGAAGCGTCAACGTGAACGCCAGAAGCGCGGTTCGCGCGCCGCCTTTGAAAGTGACACCCATGTTTATACTTCCCCCCGAACATTAAACTTTCGGCCTCCCGCGTGCCGAAAAACAGTATAGACTCTGTACTCGTCTACAAGGTCAAGCCCCGAAGAATGCGGCCGGGGTTCTGGACTTCTCCGCTAAAACTCTTCAACCTTAGAGGGGAGTCTGTAAAGCCGACGGCGATGGAGTCAGACACAAACATGCACCTCATCGTCCCCGTGGGGACGCAGGTCGTCACGCTCGCCGAGGTGAAGGGGCGTGCGGGCGGGCGCGCGTGCCCGCGCGGCGCGGTCGGCGAGATCGTCACCGCGCCGCAGGACACCTCGCACTCGTACCGCGTCCGCTTCGCCGACGGCACCGAGGCGGCGCTGCGCCGCCAGGAGTTCGCCGTCCGCAAGCGGCACCAGGCCGGCGAGCTTCTGCGCGAGGGCGACCCGCTCAGGGAGTTCAGCCTCTACGAGCACGTCATCTACTCGTGCGTCGTCGGCTCGCGCGCCTACGGTCTGGACGAAGAGGGCTCGGACACAGACCGCCGCGGCGTCTACCTGCCGCCGGCCGAACTGCACTGGTCGCTCTACGGCGTGCCCGAGCAGTTGGAGAACAAGGGCGCGGAGGAGTGCTACTGGGAGCTACAGAAGTTCCTCGTGCTCGCGCTCAAGGCGAACCCGAACGTGCTCGAATGCCTCTACACGCCGCTCGTCGAGAAGGCGACGCCCATCGCCGAAGAGTTGCTTGAGATGCGCTCAACGTTTCTTTCAAAGCTCGTCTACCAGACCTACAACGGCTACGTCCTCTCGCAGTTCAAGAAGCTGGAGCAGGACTTGCGCAACCGCGGCGAGGTGCGCTGGAAGCACGCCATGCACCTCGTACGCCTCCTGCTCGAAGGCGTCGGCGTGCTGCGCGAAGGCTTCCTCGCCGTGCGCGCCGACGAGCACCGCGCGCGGCTGCTCGCCGTCCGCCGCGGCGAGATGCCCTGGGACGAGGTCAACGCGTGGCGGCTCTCGCTCCACAGGGAGTTCGACGCCGCCTACGCCTCAACGCGCCTGCCTGAGCGCCCTGACTACGAGCGGGTCAACGCGTTCCTCATCCGCGCCCGCCGGGCGAGCGCCGAAGGGAGAGCCGAAGCCTGATGAAGATTGACGAGAGGGTCTTGAGGGAGGTCGAGGGGCAGCCGTACCCGCTGCTCTTCGTGACGATCAGCGGCGCGCACCTCTACGGCTTCCCCTCGCCGGACTCGGACTACGACGTGCGCGGCGTGCACGTCCTGCCCGTCTCAGAGGTGGTCGGGCTCGACCCCGGGCGGGAGACGGTCGAGGTCTCCGAAGTCCGCGAAGGGCTGGAGATCGATCTGGTGACGCACGACGTGAAGAAGTTCTTCGGGCTGCTGCTGAAGAAGAACGGCTACGTGCTCGAACAGCTCTACTCGCCGCTGGTCGTGAAGACCTCGGCCGCGCACGAGGAGTTGAAGGAGATCGCGCGCGGGTGCGTGACGCGCCACCACAGCCACCACTACTTCGGCTTCGCCGAGACGCAGTGGAAGCTCTTCGACAAGGAGCGCCCGCGCCGCGTCAAACCCCTGCTCTACGTCTTCCGCGTGCTCCTCACCGGCGTCCACCTCATGCGCACCGGCACGGTCGAGGCCAACCTCCGCGTGCTGAACGAGGAGTTCAAGCTCTCTTACCTTCCCGAACTCATCGAACGCAAGCTGCAAGGCCCCGAGCGCTCGACGCTCGACGACGCCGACATCGACTTCTACCGCGGCGAGTACGAACACCTCCGCGCGCTGCTCGAAGAGGCTTACCAGACGAGCGCGCTCCCCGAGGCCCCCTCCGCCCGCGACGCGCTCAACGACCTGCTCGTACGCCTCCGCCTTGATAGCGGTCAGAACCACCCGCGGTAGCGGGTGGCCCTTTCGTTACCCGTCCCAGCCGAATAATCAAGGGCCACCCGCTACCGCGGGCGGTTCTGACCTGCTTATCTGCGCGACGTGGCGGCCTTCTCAATCTCGACGGCGTAGACGTGCGTGGGGCCGAGCATGTTGGAGCGGAAGACGAGCCACTTCATGTCGGGGGTGAAAGTGACGTTGGGCTCCAGAGAGTAGTCGTGCTTCGCGAGGTTGACCATGCGCTCGGCGCGGAAGACGCCGGGCCGGATCAGCTCCTTCGCGTTGGGGAGCTGGCCGTCGGTGCGGTCGGGCAGCAGCTCCGGGCGGAAGAGGTATATCCACTGCCCGTTGTTGGGCGCGGCCACGCTGTTGGGGCCGCCGCCGTCGCCCGCGAAGAGCTTGCCGTCCGGCGAAGAGATGTAGTGCACGCTCCACTCCTCGCGCTTAAGGTTGTACCACGTCCGCTCGCCCGTCGAGACGTTGTAGCCCGCGACCCAGAAGACCTGACTTTTCGGCGTCTGCAAGTCGTACCAGACCGTGCGGCCGTCGGCCGCGAACCACTCGTGCCCGCCGATCTCCATCAGCATCGTGCGCGGGTGCACCTTGACGGGCGACTTGCCGTCCGTGCGGATGAGCCACGTGCGGTCAACCTTGTGCCAGGGCCCTTCGTGGCAGTACATGAGGAGCGTCGGGTCGGTCGGCGAGAACTGTATGTGGTTGTACCAGTCCGTCCCGCGCAGCAAGGTCTTGACCTCGCCCGTCTGCGTGCTGACGGTGACGAGCTGCAAGGGCCTGCGCTCGGCCAGGCGGTTCTCCATCATCTGCCCCTTGCCGGGGTACTCGTCCCGGCGCGAGCCGCCCTGCGGCGGCTGCGCGGGCTGAGCGCCGGGGCGCTGGTCGCCTTGCGCGGCGGCGGGCGGCGGGCCGTTGAAGCGGGGGCCGCGACCCTCGGCGATGTCCCTGGCGAGCTTCTCGTCGAGCGTGCCGGCGAGCAGCGTCTCGTCGGCGTTGACGGTCGAGACCGAGACGCCGGGCGGGAGCTTCGCCACCTCGCGCGTCTGCTTTGTGTCGAGGTCGGTGGCGTAGACGGTCGCCGAGAACTTGCCGGGCTCGCGCACGAAGCGCGTGTAGTAGACCTGCCCCGTCTTGTGCCCCACGATGATGATCGAGACGCGCCCTTCGACGACCTTCTCTATCGCGCGCGTCTTGAGGTTGACGGCCGAGAGGCCCGTCGGCGTCGTCATGATCATCTTCGTGCCGTCGGGCGTGTACGCGTTCTGGTGGAAGTAGAGGCTCTGGCTGCCCGGCTCCTCCGACAGGCGCACGACGCGGTGCCCCGTGTCCGGGTCGATCCACTCGCGCGGCACCTGCGCCTGCTGCGCCGCGGCGGCGAGAGCCAGCACGTGAATGAGCAGTAATGACTTTGGAATCTTCATGGTCGTCCCCCTATATCGTGCGAAGCAGGTTGTAACTTAAGCCTTCGTGCCGAACCGTCCAACTGCCGTCCGCGGGGAAGCCGGGGGCGTTCGCGCGCGGCGACCCCTTCCAGCCGCCGGCCATCAGGGCCACGGCGTAGAGCAGGCCGCCGTTGCCCGGCAGGTAGCAGGGCAGGTTCGGCCGCTGGTAGTTGTGACCGTTCGGCAGGTAGCGGTTCTTCGCCGTCTCCAACAGGAGCGCACGCACGGCCGAAGCGCCTTCGCCGAGGCGCGCCGCCGTCATCGCCGTCATGGGATAGTCCCAGCCCCACGTCTCGTCCCACTGCCACTCCTCGAAGACCCTGGCGAGCGTGCGGCGCATCGTCTCGCGCTCGGCCAGCTCGCCGGTCAGGATGCCGTAGGCGGCGAGCATGGACGGGTGGTCGCGGTTGCGCTCGGTGTAAGTCTGCGGGCAGTTCTCGTGCGCGAGGTAGACGCCCTCGCGCGCGGGCAGGGGGGAGAGTTTGGCGACGACCCTGTCCCAGGCGGGGAGGCGCTTCAGGCCCAGGCGCTCGCGCCACGCCTGCGCGGTGTTGAGGCCGAAGCGCCAGTATTCGAGTTCGTACGTCGGGTTCCAGGTCTCGCGCGCCGGGTGGTTCTCCTGCGCCGGGATGACCGGGGGGCCGAGGACGTAGCGGCCCGCCTTCTCCTCGAAGAAGGCGTAGGAGGCCATGAACTCGGCCGTCTCGAAGACCACGTCGCGGTAGCGCGCGAGCGTCCGCCGGTCGGGGCGCGAGCGGTAGCAGAGTTCGGCGTAGAAGATCGGGTGCGGCTGCTGCCAGATGAGCAGCGGGCCGATGGGGGAAGGGCTGTCGCGCCCTCCGGGGTCGGTCATCTTCGGCCAGCGCGCGCCCGCGTACCCCTGGAAGCGCGCGCGCTCGCGCGCCGAGGGCAGAATCTTCTCGTACCAGCCGAGGCTGTTCTCCAAGAGCGGCAGCCTGCCCCACAGGGCGAAGTGCGCGGCGTGCCACCAGTGCATCTCAAGGTGGAACTTGCCGTACCAACTGTTGGTCGTGAGCCCCGTCTCCTGCGGGGGAAGCCGTCCCGAACACTGAATCGCCGTGAGGTACTGCGAGAGCACGACGCGGCGCTCAAGCTCGGGCGCACTCTTGTCGCGGCTGTCTGCTAATTCGACCGCGCCGCCCGTGCCCCAGAAGCGCGCCCAGTGGCGGCGGCTCGCCTCGAAGGTGGCCGCGGCGTTGGGCGGCCTGCCGCCGACTGACAGCGGCGAGAACGCGGCGACGAAGTCGAGGCGCTGGCCGCCCGCAGGTTTAAGAAGAAGCTCGTGCCCGCCCTCCTTCCCCTCGTCCAGGGAGGCCCCGCCCTCCGCGTCGATGAGGACGAAGTACCTGTCATCATCCAGCCTTCGCTCCAAAAGGGCGCGACCCGGCGCGAGCTTGTTGACGCGCGTGCGGTGACGCTCGGGCTTGCCCCAGTCGGCGGCCTGCATCGAGGGCGAGCCGTAGGGGAAGGCGAAGCGCACGGCGAGCATGCCGCGCGGGATGAGGCCCGACTCTACCGAGACGGCGAGGAGGTCTGCGTCGGGGTGAACGGCCGTCCTGACCGTGACGGGCTCGCCCCAGACGCGGAAGCGGCTCGTGATGACGCCCGACCAGAGGTCGAGCCGCTGCTCGATGTCGGTGATGTCCGAGGGCTTCGCCTCGCCGCGGCCGGGCGCGTTCATGTGCAGGGCGACGCGGCCGAGGTGGAGGCGGTGCGGGTTCTCGCGCAGCCAGTCGTAGAGTTCCTTCTGTCCTTCGGAACTCGTGTGGTAGCGCACCTCGCGGCCGTGCGTGTCGAAGGGGACGAGGCGCAGCTCCTTCCCTTCCAGAGACGCGGGCCGGGGCGTCGTGTGCCAGCCCCACTGCGACATCGTGCAGAGCGGCATCTGCGACTCGTACTCTTCGGGGAAGGTTTGCAGGCCCGTCACGTCGGCGGTGAAAGCGAACTCGCCGTTGCCGACCGAGAGCGGCGAAAGGGGGTCGAGCTTACGCAGCACGGGGTCGTGGCGGCGCACGAGCGCCGCGCGGTCGATGGCGCGCGGGCGCTGGAACGTCTCGCCGCGCGTGACGTGTGCGAGGCCGCCGGACGCCGCCAGGGCGGCGAGGAACTTGCGACGTGAGATCATCCGCGATTCGCCTTTCGTGCTTTCACGCTGCCTCCCTTGAGAGCCCGGAGCAGACCGTCAAATTTGTAGACGCCGCCGGGGCGCGTCTTCAGCTCGATAACGTTCGGGCCGTAAGCGAGACGGCACGCCCCGCCGAGCTTCGAGCGGAGCGCGGCCGCCGCCAGCTTCCCTTCCTTCCAAACGATGTCCAGCTCGAACCCGCCGCGCGCGCGCAGGCCCTTGATTTCACCATCATTCCACGCGGAGGGCAGCGCGGGCAGCAGGCGGACGGTGCCGTCGTGGCTTTGAAGAAGCATCTCGACGATGCCTGCGGTCGCGCCGAAGTTGCCGTCTATCTGGAATGGCGGGTGCGCGTCGAAGAGGTTCTCGTAAGTCCCGCCGCTGAAGCGCACGCCCGCGACCTCGCCGCGCCAACCCACGGGCGTGAGCAGGAGCCGGAGCAGCTTGTGCGCGCGCTCGCCGTCGCCGAGCCGCGCCCAGAGGTTCATCTTGTGCGCGAGCGACCAGCCGGTGGACACGTCGCCGCGCGCCTCAAGAGTCTTGCGCGCCGCGTCGGCCAGCTGCGGAGTCCGGCCCGGCGTGATCTCGTCGCCCGGGTATAAGCCCCACAGGTGCGAGACGTGGCGGTGCGTCGGCTCCGGCTCGCCGTACTCTTCGAGCCACTCCATGACGCGGCCGTCACGCGCGACGCGTGACGGCGCGAGACGCGCGCGCTTCTCGTTAAGCTCCCTCTGAAACTCCGCGTCCACGCCGAGCGTGCGCGCGGCCTCAGACGTAGCGGCGAAGAGGTAGCGGAGCAGTTGCATGTCGTAGGTCGGCCCCATGCAGACGTTCGCCTTGCTGCCGTCGGGCAGGAGGTACGCGTTCTCGGGCGAGTTGGCCGGCGCGGTGACGAGCCACCCGTGACGGGGCTCTTCGATGAGGAAGTCGGCGTAGAAGCGCGCCGAGCCCTTCATCAAGGGGTAGGCGCGCCGCAGGAACTCGCGGTCGCGCGTGAAGAGGTAGTGCTCCCAGAGGTGTTGGCAGAGCCAGGCCGAGCCCGTCGTCGTCGAGCCCCACGACGCGCCCTCGCCAGGGCTCGTGTAGCCCCACGGGTTCGTGATGACGTGCGCGACCCAGCCGCGCGCGTCGTAGTATGCCTTCGCCGTCCGTGCGCCCGGCTCTTGCAGCGAAGCGATGAGCGCGAAGAGCGGCTCGTGCAGCTCGGAGAGGTTAGCGACCTCCGCGGGCCAGTAGTTCATCTGGACGTTGACGTTGAGGTGCCAGTCGGCGTTCCAGGGGGCCTGCACGCCCTCGGCCCAGATGCCCTGAAGATTCGCTGGCAGCCCGCCCGGCCTCGACGAAGAGATGAGCAGGTAGCGGCCGAACTGGAAGTAGAGCGCGGCAAGGCCCGGGTCGCCCGCGCCCCCGGCCGCGGCCTTGAGCCGCGCGGGCGTGGGCAACGAAGACGAAGAAGGGTTCGGCGGGCCGAGCTTGAGAGTGACGCGGTCAAAGTAGCGTCGGTAGTCGGCGAAGTGCGCGTTGAGGAGTTGGTTGTAAGACCTCGACGCAGCCTTCTGCATGTCGCGCGATGAAGCTGCGAGCGGGTCGGGCGTGCGGCGGCCGGCGAAGCCCACGTAGTCGGTCGCGGCGGTGACGAAGAGCAAGACCTCGTCCGCCCCCTTCACGCTCACGGCCTTCCCTTCCGCCGAGGCCGTGCCGCCGCGGTGGCGGACGCGCAGGCGCGCGGCGTACTTCATCCCCCTGCCGTCGGTGCCGTTGTTGAGCTGGCCCGTCATCAGGAGGCCACCCGCGCCGTCGGCCCCGACCTCGAAGCGCTCCGGGCGTTCGAGCGTCGCGTCGAAGGTGATCGCCTTCGGCCTGTCGGCCGTCAGGCGGATGACGAAGACCTCGTCGGGCGCGCTCGTGAAGTACTCGCGCGTGAAGCGCGTGCCGTTCTGCGTGTAGGTGACGCGCGCGACCGCACGCGAGAGGTCTAGCTCGCGCCTGTAGCCGGAGACGCCCGACTTGCCCGCGTCGAACTTGAGGAGCAGCCTGCCCAGCTCCTGGTAAGAGCCGTACTGCACGTCTTTGCCCGAGCCGTGCCCCGAGCCCGGGCCGCGGCTGGTGAAGTGCGCGTAGGTGAGCTTCTCCGCCTCGACGTTCCTGCCTTCGAGCAGGAGGCGTCGAATCTCCGGCAGGTACTTTGAGGCGTCGGGCCGGTCGGCGTCCTGCGGCGAGCCCGACCAGAGCGAGCTTTCGTTGAGCACGACGCGCTCAACGCCTACGCCGCCGTAGACCAGCGCGCCGAGGCGGCCGCTCCCGAGCGGGAGCGACTGCGTGAACTCGCGCGCGGGCGCGTCGAACCAGACGAGCAGGTCTTGGGCGGCGGCGGACTGCGCTTCGCCTGCGCGGCACACCAGCGCCAGCAAGAGCAGTACGGCCGGGACGCTCGCAGACCTCGGACGCCTCTCGGAAGGCACTCTCGACTCTCCCCGAAGAAGAAGTTTGTCAGCGGTGCGAACGCGGAAGGGCGGCGGAGATGAATCCGACCGCCCTTCCGCATGGCCGCGCGGGGGGATGCGCGGGTCGAAGGCCCTCCGCGACCTAGAAGAAGATGCGGAGGCCGAACTGGACGTAGCGCGGGTTCTGGCCCGAGAAGTTGCTCGTCAGCGTCCCGAAGTTCGCGTCGTAGGTCTGGCGGAGTCGGTAGAGCTTGTACCCCTCCAGGCTCGTGATGTCGAACGACAGCGGGTCGCGGGTGGCGAAGCCCTCCGGCAGCCGGACGTGGAAGAAGTCCAGCGGCAGCGGGCCGGTGCCGCTCGGGCGCGTGGCGTTGACGAGCGCCCGCACCTGCGCCAGCGTCGCCGACGAGCGGTTCGCCGGGTCGAAGGCCACCCAGGTGTTGAACTCCGCCTGCGTGATCGGCTGCGCGACGCCGCCCACGTTCTCGTTCGTCAACTCGGTCGGGAACGTGCCGAGGCCGAAGGGCGTGTTGCCCGTGTTGTTGTAGCGGAAGTTCGGGTGGTTGAAGGCGTTGATTAAGTCCACGCGGAAGTTGATCCGCCGCCTCTCGTTGCCGGCGAACGGCCACGGGAAGTCCTTCGAGAGCGAGAAGTCGAAATACTCCTGGCGCGGCGGCCGGATGTCGAGCGTGCGCGGGGCGTTGCCGAGCTGCCCCTTGACGGGGCGCATGAAGGCCGCCGGGTTGATGTAGGGCTCGCAGTTGCCCGGCCCCGCGGCCCCGATGGGGCAGTCGCGCGTCCAGCGCGGGTTCCTGAGCGGCACGCCCTCGACGATGTCCGGCCTCACGACGCGGTTGAAGAGCGTGCCGCCGAGCCGGTTCGGGTCGGTGATGAAGGGCAGGAACGGTGTGCCGCCCGGCATGCGGAAGACGCCGGAGAGCGTCCAGCGGCCGAACAGCGCGTCCAACACCTCCGGCGCGTCCGCCAAGAACGCGCGCCCGCGCCCGAGGGGCACGTCCCAGATGGCCGTCGCGCTGAAGTTGTTCTTGATGTCGTAGGTCGCGATGGCGCGGTCGTCCTCGATCGCGCCGCCGAGCGAGACCTGCCCGCGCGCCTGCCCCGTCGAGAGCACGCGCGTGTCGGGGCTCGCGTCCGAGGCCGTGTCGATGGTCTTGCCGTAGGTGTAGTTCGCCGTAAAGGTCAGGCCCCGGCTCATGCGCCGCCGCACGTCCACGTAGCCGGCGTGCCGGATGCTCGAGGCGCGCGGGTCGAAGTAGCGGTTGAGCGGGTCGAAGCCGAGGAACTGGCTGAGCACGCTGGCGCGCGGGATGCTGATGACGGAGCCTTGCAGGTTCACGCGCCCCAGCGGGTCGGCGATGTTGCCCGAGAGGTCAACGCCCGTCAGCGCCGACACCTGCTCGATGGCCTCGATGTCACGCGGGTTGATGTTGATGAGCGGCAGGAACAGGTTCCGGCCCGCGGCCCCGACGTAGGCGAACTCGACGGCCGTGTTGCGGAACGGCTCGAACTGCACGGCCAAGTTCCAGTTCGCCGAGTACGGCACCTTCCCCGAGCCGCTGTCGGCGAAGGCCCCGACGGCGAGGCTGTTCTGGAAGACCAGCCCGTTGGCGTCGGTGCCCAGAACCTGGTCGATGGTGCGCGTCGTCCCCACCAGCGGCGGGTTGCCCGTCAGGCGGATCGGCTGGTTCGGGTCGGGCGTGCCGCCCACGGCCGAGCCGGTGGCCGTCTGGCCGACGTTGATGAACCCGCCGAAGTCCGGGGTCGGGTTGCGGTTGTTGCCCGTCAGCGTCGCGTGCGAGATGCCGAAGCCGCCGCGGATGACGACCGACCTCGCCTGCAGGTCGAGGCCGAACATCTTCATCTGCGGCTGCCAGGCGAAGCCCAGGCGCGGCTCCCAGCCCATGTAGTCCACGGGCGTGATGTACTTCGAGCGCCCGCCCATGCCGGAGAAGGCGAAGGCCGGGATGTTCACCGTCGTCGGGACGAGGGCGGGGATCGGGGCGTTCGCCGCGAACCCGAGGCCGGTCGCCAGCGCGCGGCGCTGCGCCTCCGTGAGCGTCACGGTCTGCGTGATGTCGGGGCGGAACGTGCCCTGGAGGTTGTGCTTCTCGTAGCGCGGGTACTGGAGCGAGTAGCGCAGGCCGAGGTTCAGCGTCAGGTTCGGCCGCACCTTCCAGTCGTTCTGGACGAAGGCCGCCCCGCTCCTCCAGCGGTAGTCGTAGTCGAGGATGAGCGGCCTCACGTCCACCGAGTTGGGCGCCCCGATCAGCGTGCTGGCGAGGGGGTTCCCGCCGCTGGTCGCCGCCGTCGAGCGGTTGAGGCTGGTCTGCACGACGCGGAACTGCCAGCGGCCGCCGGAGGCGGCGAAGAAGGGGGTGACGGTGAGCCGCGCGTCGTTGAGGTCAACGCCGAACTTCCAGGTCATGTTGCCGCGCGTCCAGTAGGCGATGTCGCTGATGTTGTAGCGCTGCTCGATGTTGAAGTTGTTGGTCGAGGACGCGGAGCCCACGTCGGAGCCCGGGTAGAAGCCGTCCTGGGCGATGAGGAACAGCGGGATGCCGCCCTGCGTCAGGGCGGGCAGGCCCAGCTCCCTGGCGAAGCTCCGCCCGCTCTTGATCGCGAACTCGGGCGAGTAGTCTTCGCTGAAGTTCCCGCGCGTGTAGTTGAGCCGCAGGTCGTTGACGAGGCTCGACGTGATGATGTTGTTGAAGGCCAGCAGGTACTGCTGGGCGTCGCTGTAGGCGGCGTTGTTGCCGTTGATGTCGTTGCCCGCCGACCTGATGCCGATGGCCGGCGTCGAGGAGTAGCGGAAATTGGCCTTGAAGTTGTCGGTGAAGCTGTGGTCGAGCCGGAGCGTGTAGCGCGTCTCGTCCTGCCGGACGGAGCGCGAGATGATGAAGTTCCTGACGGCGCCGGCGTTGTCGAAGTAGCCGCCGGCGGCCGGCATGAACTGGAGGATGTTCTGCGCGATGGGGTCGAGGAACTCCTGCGGGATGACGTTGAGCGCGTCGATCGGGTTGGCGTTGATGGCGGCGTTGCACTGCGGCGTCTGGATCGTCCGCGTCGCCCCGTTGACGACGATGTTCTGGTTGACGAGTATCCGCCGCGGGTCGTTGAACTGGCAGAACTGGTTCCCCGCCGCCAGCACTATCGGGTAGAGCTTGCTCTCGACGACGACGTAGTTCTGATAGATGTTCACGTTGCCGTTGGAGGTCAGGCCGAACTGCTGGGCGACCGCCGCCGGCAGCGCGCCGCTGGTCGTCCGCACGAGGCCGCGGAAGTCGCCCGCGCGCTCGGCGGCCGTGGGCAGCAGGGCCGTCGAGTTGATGAAGTCAGTCCGCCAGCGCGGCTCGTAGGCGAAGAAGAAGAAGCTCTTGTTCTTGCCGCTCCAGAGCCTCGGGCCGCCCTCGCCGAACCTCGGCAGGTAGATCGGGCCGCCGACGGAGGCCGAGACCTGCGTGTAGCGCAGGTTGTTCTTCGGGCGCGGGGCGGTGCCGGTCGTGAACGGGATCGCGTTGAACTTCGGGTTGCGGTGATAGACGAGCCCCACGCCGTGGAACTCGTTGGTGCCAGACTTCGTGGTGGCGTTGATGACGCCGCCCGCGGTGTTGCCGAACTCGGCCGAGTAGGCGGAGGTCTGGACGGTGAACTCCTGCACGGTCTCGGGCGTGAAGGAGACGACCGAGCGCGCGATGCCCACACCCGTGTTGTTCACGCCGTCGGCCAGGATCGCGGTGCTCCCCGCGCGGCCGCCGTTCACGTTCAGGTTGAAGCCCGGCACGGGCTGGTCGCTGCCGACGCTGGGGTCTTCGCTGCCGACGTCGCCCGAGACGTTCGGGGCCGTCAGGGCCAGGTCGAGCACGCTCCGGTTGTTGAGCGGGATGTCCTGAATCTGCCGCTCCGAGACGGTCGTCGTCGTGGTGCCCGACTCGGTGTTGACGAGCGGCGCGTCGGCCACGACCGTCACCTGCTCGCCGACCGCCCCCGGCTCCATGATGACGTTGGCCGTGCCGGTCGTCGCCGTGTCCACCTTCAGGCTCTGCACCGTGGCCGTCTTAAACCCCTGGGCCTCGACCGTGATGCTGTAGACTACGGGGTCGAGCGACTGAACCTGGAAGGCGCCGTCGTCCGAGGTCGTCACCGTCTGCTTCTGGCCCGTGCCGACGTTGGTGACGGTGACGGTCGCGCCGGGGATGGCCGCCCCGTTCTGGTCGAGCACGGTGCCGGCGATGGCGCCCCTGTTGGTCTGGCCGGCCGCGGCGACGGCTAACAGCAGGACAACGGCGATAATCTGCATCGGTCGCATATTAGCTTCCTCTCTGTGACTCCAGTGGTAAGGGCGTGTGCCTTTACCAGGTTGCTGGTTGACGGTGTGACGCCCACCTCAACACCGAACGCCTGAGGCACGGGGTCGCGCCCCCCGCAGGGCGCGGCCGACGCCGTTTGAGGTCTTCATCGCCCGCACGCTCTGTAAACTTCCGTCTCGCTCTGGAAAGGACTGAAGAGTCCCCTTCTGCCGCGAAGGCCGCGGCCGACTCACGCCGGGAAGAGTCGCAGAGGGTTCGCCCGCGGCGCGCCCAGTCAGGCGCGCCCTAAGAGACCGATTACAAAAACCGAATCAATGCCCGGCGGGGATAAAATCCGCCAGAATCGCTTGGTAAAGCGGTTATCTCGAAATACTGTCGCCCGCCGGGGGAAGGACTGACAATCAAAGGACGCGGAATGAAACTTTTTAGGCTTTTATTGTACTTTTATTGCGTAGTTGCCACCGGCCGGGCCGGAGCAAATTATCGCGGTAGAGCGTTTAACTCAGGCAATTTTTATTCCCCGAACCGTGCGAAGGAGATGCTCTAAAATTGTCGGGATTTAGACCGCGCCGAGGGGAAGTTAAAGGCTTTCCTCATCCGAAAAACGGGAAAAATCCAAAATAATCAATCCGGGGGCGGACGGCTTTAACTGTCTCTGTTTTGCGCGCATTGTAGCATCATTCTCCCCTTTGGCAAGCATTTCAGTTCGATTTTTCACCGCTCCAACAAAAGCACGTCGGCCCGAATAAACCGCTTCAATCGAGGTGAAAGACCTCTTCCAGGTTTTCGGAGACGGGGCTGTCGTCAGGGTTCGTCAGCATCAGTTCCTTCATGTAAGCCCACCAGCGGCGGCACGCCTCGGTCTCGGCGATCCTTTGCCAGAGTTCCTCCGACTCGACCTCCGCGTACGCGAACAGCCTCTCCGTCCCCGTCTCGTGGAAGATGGAGTAGTTGCGCACGCCGTGCGCGCGCAGCACCCCCTCCAGCTCCGGCCAGACAGGGTTGTGCCGCCGCTCGTACTCCTCGCGCCGGCCCGGCCTCAACTTCATCAGGAACGCTTTGCGAATCATAAGAGAAGTAGGCGGTAGGCAGCCGCCCCGCGTTTAGTCAGTTGAAAGATTACTCCGAAGGTTTCGACGGCGGCGCTTTTAACTGCCTACTGCCATCTGCCTACCGCCTACTTCTCCTCAGGCCAGCGTCAGCGTCAGGCGCGTGACGGAGGCGGGGGCGAAGCGGTAGACGAGGCGGCCGCCCGTCCCGAGGTTGACCGCCTCGTCGCGCGGCTCGAGGCCCCGCGGGTTCTGGAAGCTGTTGTGCGCGCGGATGTCCGTGGAGCTGAGCACGCGCGCCTGCGCCGCCGCGACGCGCCCGCCGGCGACGTTGATCTCGGTCTCGCGCGCGCCCTTCGCGTCCGGGTTGACGGCCGTGAGCGTCACCGTCCTGCCGCTCAAAGACGCGGAGCCCGCCAGGCCCCAGAACTCCTGCCGGCCGGGGCTGCTGCCGCCGCGCGTGTAGGAGACGCGCGGGGCGATGAACTCCGTGCGCAGACTCTGCCCGCCCTGGTGCGGCGTGTACATCTCGAAGACGTGGAAGTTCGGCGTGACGATGAACTTGTCCTCGTAGGCCAGGAACAGCGAGTGGATGGTGTTGACGAGTTGCGCGGGGTTCGCCATCGCCACCTTGTCGGCGTGGCGCTGGAAGGTGTCGAGGTGGAGCGCCGAGATGAGCGCGTCGCGCAGAGTGCTGTAGTAGGCGTAGAGATACCCGGCGGGCATCGAGGGCTCCTGCGTGTTGTGCCACGCGCCCCACTCGTCCACGGCGAGCTTGGTGCGGCGCTGCGGGTCTGTCTCGCCCATCACGGCCCAGTGCGAGGTGATGAGCGACTCCATCCGGTCGGAGCGGTGAATCAGCTCGTACCACTCGTCGTCCGTGTAGACCAGTGGGTCGCCCTTCCCCGTCGTCCCCGAGTAGTAGTGCAGGCCGAAGCCCCAGACCCGCTCGGCCATGCGCGGCCCCTTCTCCATGAGCTTGGCGAAGAAGCGGCGCGTCCAGCCCGTGTCCGCGCCGTTCGGCCCCGTGGCGACATAGTTGAGCTTCGTCGTCTGGTAGGTCGGCACCCAGGCGGTGAACTTGCGGAACTCGGTCGCGTACTCCTCGGGCGTGAGGTCGCCGCCGCAGCCCCAAGACTCGTTGCCGATGCCCCAGAAGGCGACATTGTAGGGCTCGCGGTCGCCGGCGGCGGCGCGCGCGTCCGAGAGCGTGGTGAGCCCCGCGGGCGCGTTGCAGTATTCGACCCATTCGAGGAACTTGCGCACGTCGAGGCTGCGCAGGTTGGCGGCGAAGTAGGGCTGCGACCCCGTGAGGCGGCAGAACTGCATGAACTCGCCGGTGCCGAACCAGTTCGGCTCGTACTTCTGCGGCCCGGTCTTCAGCGCCTTGTAGGCGTCGGTCGCCTTGTAGTTGGTGTCGGCCCAGAAGTTGACGCGGCGGGGGCGCTTGTCGCGCGGGCCCAGCCCGTCGCGCCAGTCGTACTGGTCTGCGAAGCAGCCGCCGGGCCAGCGCATGACGCCCGGCTTGATGCGCTTGACGTGTTCGACGAGCGCGCGGCGGATGCCGCCGACGTTCGGCACCTTCGAGTTCTCGCCGACCCAGATGCCGTCGTAGACGACGCCGCCGAGGTGCTCGATGAAGTGGCTGTAGATGTTGGGCGAGATGGTGCCGACCGGCTCGTTCAGGAGCACCTCGATCTTCGCCTCCGCCCCCTGCGCGCCGCGCGGCGCGACCAGCGCCAGCGCCCCCGCGGCCAGCGCGCCGCCCACGAACTCACGTCTGCCGACTGTCATTCCCTTCCCTCCGTTCGCGCTTAGAAGTTGAAGCGGTCGATGTTCTCCTTGTTGAAGATGAAGGGCGCGCCGAGTCGCACCTCGTCGCCCGCCACCTCGATCTTGCCGAGCCGCCCCGCGTCGATGCCCGTGTCGCCGGCCTTCAACTGGCCCTGCGCGAGCGCGTTCGACGCGTAGACCGTGAGATACCCGAGGTCGACCGTGTTCCAGAGCACGATGGATTCGATCACGCCCTCCTTGATGTACGGCCGGCACATGTTCGGCAGAGACAGCCCCGTCACCTTCACGTCTGTGCGGCCCGACTGCTTGACGGCCTCGGCCGCGCCGGGCACGGCGGGCGCGGCAATCGCCATGATGAGCTTCACCTGCGGGTAGACCTTCAGCACCGTCTGCGTCTCCGCGAACGCACGGTCGCGGTCGCCCTCCGAAGGCTGTATGGCGACGAGCTTGAGGTCGGGGTACTTCTCGGCCAGGCGCTCCTTGATGTACTTGATCCACTCGTTCTGGTTGGCGGCGCTCAAGGAGGCCGTGATGATGGCGAAGTCGCCCTTGCCGCCCGTGATGCGCGCGGCCTCGTCCGTCAGGGTGTGGCCGATGCCCTGCGGCGTCGCCTGGTTGATGAAGAAGTCGCGGGCGTCCTTCTCGGCGTCGGCGTCCCACGTGACGACCTTGATGCCCTTCTGCTTCGCCTTGCGCAGCACGGTCGAGATGCCGACCTTGTTCTCGACGCTGACGGCGATGGCGTCCACGCCGCGCGTGATCCACGCCTCGACCACCTCGTTCTGCTTCGCCGGGTCGAGGTCGGTCGGCCCGTCCCAGAGCAGCTCGACGCCCAGCTCCTTCGCCGCCTCGTCCGCGCCCGCCTTACAACTGACGAAGTAAGGGTCGCCCTTCGCCTTCGGCATCAGGGCGACGACCGCCCTTTTGCCGCCCGCCGGACTCGAAGGGCCCGCGCCCTGCGCGCCCGTGCCCGCGGCGGGTGCGGTCGCGGCGCTCTCCTTCACGGAGCGCACGAGCATCCAGTTGCTTCCCGCGACGATGAGCGCGCCGAGCAGGATGACGGCGCTCAGGACTGCGACTTGCGAATTTCTCACCTCTTCGTCCTCCGCGAATGTGTGTGCGCGCGCCGGCCTTGTGCGCGCGCGCGTCGAGAGCCTGTCGAGCAAGATAGTTGCCACCAGCAGCACGCCCGTCAGGATGCCCGCCAGCTCGGCCGGCTGCGCCGAGAGCCGCAGGCCGTTCTGGAGGATGACGATGCCGAACAGCCCCAGCAGCGTCCCCAGAACCGTCCCGCGCCCGCCGAAGATGCTGGCCCCGCCGAGCACCACGGCCGTGATCGCCATCAGCTCGTAGCCCGTCCCCGCGTCCGACTTCGCCTGACCTAGGTGCGCGACGTAGACGACCGCCGCGAGGCTCGACGCTAAGCCCGACAGAACGTATATGAGCGTGAGGCGCGACCGCACGGGGATGCCCGCGTAGCGCGCCCCCTCGGCCGAGTAGCCGATGGCGTAGAGGCTGCGGCCGTACGCGGTGCGTTGCAGCCACCACCAGCAGCCCGCGGCCGCCGCCGCCAGTATGAAGAGCTGCGTCGGCACCAGCCCGCCGACGTAGCCCTGCCCCAGAAAGAGGAACCCTTCGGAGAAGCCCGAGTAGTTCTCAATCCCGCGCGTCAAGCCTTCCGCCACGCCGCGGAAGAGCGAGAAGGTGCCCAGCGTCACGATGAGCGGCGGGAAGTTCAGGCGCGTGATGATGAGCGCGTTCAGCAAGCCCCCCGCGCCGCCGACGCAGAGCGTCAGCGCAATCGCCAGGGGCATCGGCAGTCCCGCGTCGCGCCACAAAGCGCCGAGCACGACCGCCGCCAGCCCCATCATCGACCCGACCGACAGGTCAATCCCGCCCGTGATGATGATGGGCGTCAGGGCGAGGGCCAGCAGACCTATCTCGACGGCGAGGCGCGTTATCTCGAACGCGTTGCCGCTACTCAAAAAGTTGCTGCCCGTGATGGTGAAGACGACGCACTCGAACAGGATGACGACGATCAGCACCCACTCGTTGTTCGGGAAGACGCGCTCGCGCCACGGCGCGGTGAGCTTCAGCGTGGGCGCTTCCGGCTGGGGCAGGGCTTCGCTCATTTGACGCCCCCCGCGGCCTTCAAAGTCAGGCCGCCCACGCGCATCCGCTCGAAGTGCCCGAGCGCAACGTCGGACACTAAGGCCGCCAGAATAATCGCGCCCTGAATCGCCTTCTCCCAGAACGGGTTGATGCCGACGAAGGTCAAAGCCGTCCCTATCGTCCCCAACAGCGCCGCGCCTATCAGAGTCCCGACCAGCGTCCCGCGCCCGCCCGTAATCGCCGCCCCGCCGACGACGACCGCCGCGACGGCCTTCAGCTCAAGCCCTATCCCCGCGTTGCTCGGCACGGCCGAGAACCTCACCGCGTTCAGCAGCGCCGCCAGCCCCGTCAGCGCGCCCATCAACACGAACACCCCGAAGACGACGCGCCGCGGCTCTATCCCCGCCAGCCGCGCCGCCTCCGCGTCCGACCCCGTGGCGTAGACCGCGCGCCCGGCCCCCAGGTTCCTCAACATCCAACTGAACGCGACCAGCACGCCCAGAGCGACGCCGACGATGAGCCACTGCGCCAGAGTCTGCCCCAGCCCGAACCACTGGAAGTCCGGCGGCAGACCCTGCACCCACTCGCCCTGCGTCACCCACCGCAGGGCGTCGCGCCACGCCACCAGCATCGCCAGCGTCACGATGATCGAAGGCAGACGCAAATAACCCACCAGCGCCCCGTTCACGGCCCCCATCATCGCACCCAACAACAACACCGACGGCAGCAGCAGGGCGACGGGCACGCCCTCCTTCGCCAGCCACCCCGCGGCCACGCTGCACACGGCGAACTGCGACCCGACCGAGATGTCTATCTCGCCGACGAGAATGACCAGCGTCATCCCCACCGCCACCAGCAGCACCGGCGCGTTATTCAACGCGAGGTCGCGCAGATTCCCCGCCCCGAAGAACGTCGGCGCGGCCGCCCCCACCGCCGCCAGCAGCGCCACGTACGCCAGCGCCGCCGAGAGTTCACGCTTGTACCGGCTGAGTTTCATCCGTCCGTAGCCTTTCAATCCCCGGCCGCGGCCGCGACCTCCTCCGAACTGTGGCCGAGCGCGAGGGCGAGCACCTTCTCCTGCGTGGCGTCGGCGCGGTCGAGGATTTCGACAATCGTGCCGCCGTACATGACGGCGACGCGGTCGCTCATCCCCAGGATTTCGGGAAGCTCCGAAGAGATCATCAGGACGGCGACGCCCTCGGCGGCGAGGTCGGTCATCAGCGCGTGTATCTCCGACTTCGCGCCCACGTCGATGCCCTGCGTCGGCTCGTCGAGGATGAGCACCCTTGGGCGGGTCAGGAGCCAGCGGGAGAGTGCGACCTTCTGCTGGTTGCCGCCCGAGAGCGTGGCGACGGGGGCGTAGATGGCCGGCGTCTTGACGCCGAGCCGCCGCGTGTAGTCGCCGGCCAGCTCCCGCTCGCGCTTGAAGTCGAGCCCCGCGCCGCGCGAGATCTGGTCGAGCGAGGCGAGCGTGATGTTCGAGCCGATCTGCATGTCGAGGATGACGCCGTGGCGGCGTCGGTCTTCGGGCAGATACGCGATGCCGCGCCGGATGGCCTCGCCCGGGCTGTTGATGCGCACGGGCTCGCCGCGCAGGAGTATCTCGCCGGAGTCCACGGGCGTGAGTCCGAAGACCGCGCGCGCCAGCTCCGTCCGCCCCGCGCCGACGAGCCCGGCGAGCCCCACGATCTCGCCCGCGCGCACCGAGAGGTTGACGTTGTTGATGCCCGACTCCGCGCAGCCCAGGTCGCGCAGCTCAAGCACCACGTCCCCCAACTCGACCTCCCTCTTTGGGAAGACGGCCGACAGCTCGCGCCCGACCATCATCTGGATGAGCTGCTGCCGGTTGACCTCCGACATCAGGCGCGTGTCGATGGTGCGGCCGTCGCGCAAGACCGTCACGCGGTCGGCGATGACGGGAAGTTCTTCGAGCCTGTGCGAGATGTAGACCATGCCGACGCCGCGCCCGCGCAAGTTTCGGATGACGTTGAAGAGGTTCTGCGTGTCCTCCTCGGAGAGCGAGGCGGTCGGCTCGTCGAGTATCAAGACCTTCGCGTCCGCGCCGAGCGCGCGCGCGATCTCGACCAACTGCTGCTGCGGCATCGTGAGGTCGCCCGCGTCCGCGTCCGGGTCGATGCGCGCGCCGACCTGCGCGAGCAGTTCCGCGGCGCGGCGGCGGCGTGCGCGCCAGTCAACGCGGCCGCCGAGCCCCGCCTGCTCGACGCCGAGCGCGATGTTCTCCGCGACGGTCAGCTCTGGGAAGAGCGCGGGCTGCTGGTAGATGGCGGCGACGCCCAGCTCCTTCGCCACGCGCGGCGAGTTGTGCGTGACGGTGTGGCCTTCGATCTGAAGCTCGCCGCCGTCCGCCGAGACCGCGCCGGTGATGATCTTAATCAGCGTTGACTTGCCCGCGCCGTTCTCGCCGATGAGCGCGTGCGCCTCGCCCGCGCGCAGCTCTAAAGAGGCGCTCTTGAGCGCCTGCACGCCCGCGTAAGACTTGGTGATGTCGGTCGCTCGCAGGAGCGGGACTTCGGCCATTGCCTTCAACCCCCGATGACGACGACGTAAAGCTCGGCCGGGCCGTGGACGCCGATGGCGAGCGTCAGCTCGATGTCCGACGTGCGCGAAGGCCCCGTGATGAAAGTTATCGCGCGGCTCAACCCTTCCACCCCTCTTTCATTGATGGCACTCAGCACCTCGGCCAGCGTTTGCCTGACCTGACTCGCCTCGACGAGCGCGACGTGCGCCGAGGGGACGAGCGAGGCGAGCCGATGCCTTTCGGCGTCGGACTCAAGCACGAGCGTGCCCGTCTCGGCCACGCCCCACTGCGCGCCCGTCACGCCGAGGTCGCAGTCGAAGAGGTTTTCGGCCGCGGCGTCCTCAAGCACCTCCGCCGCGAGCGCCGCGCGGCCCGCCACGCGGCCCGCCAGCGGCGAGTCGGAGACGGCGACGCGTTGAGAATTTCTCTGTTCAACTATCTGCCGCAAGACTTCGGCCGCCTCCGCCTCGTCCCTCACGACGAAGCAACGCCCCGCGACCGCTTCGAGCGCCTGACGAAAACGTTCGACCGCAGTCCCTTCAAACGCGACCACCACGCTCTTCTCGTCGCGCGCGGACACGTCTTCACCGTGCGCCGCGGCGGCGTGGTGCGCGGCCCTCACCGCGTCGTGCGGAGCGCTCGCCGCGAGGTGCTCGCGGATGGCGGCGAACATCTCGCGGCGGGCCTCTTCGTTTCGTCTCTGCTCGGCTGACATCCCGTGCCTTCGCGATAGTGGTCAGAACCACCCGCGGTAGCGGGTGGGCCTAACGATGACGGCTTGTCGATTGATGAAGGCCGCGCTCTCATCAATCATCTCGCATGAGTCAGAACCACCCGCTACCGCGGGTGGTTCTGACCTTTATTCTCTTCGCGCCACTGCTCGCGGAACGTCCGCGGGGCGAGCGGCGGCGCGTCGCGCCACTCCGTCCACGCGGCGAGCGGCGGCGCGAGCTTCGCCAACAGTCCGCCCACCTTGCCGATGCGCCCGCGACGCACGACCACGCGTTGCAGCACGCGCGCGACGCGCGCGCCCAGAAGGTAGAGCGCCGGGCTCGACCACGCGCGCGCGTAGAGGCCGAAGGCGAGGCGCTCCAGCGGCCTTCGCTTCACAGGCCCGTGCTGTGCGGCAGTCCCCGCGGCCGTCCCTTCGGTCACCTCCGCGCGCAGGTGAAGAAGTAACTCGGGGATGTCTATCTTCACGGGGCAGACCTCGCGGCACGCGCCGCAGAGGCTCGAAGCGTAGGGGAGCTGCGCCGACTGCCTGAGCCCCGAGAGCTGCGGCGTAATCACCGCGCCGATGGGGCCCGGGTAGACCGACCCGTAGGCGTGGCCGCCGACCTGCTGGTAGACCGGGCACGCGTTCAGGCACGCGCCGCAGCGTATGCACGCCAGCGACTGCCGCGTCACGGGGTGCGCGAGCATCCGCGAACGCCCGTTGTCCATCAGGACGATGTGCAGCTCCTCCGGCCCCTCGTCCTCGGGCCGCCGCTTCGTCCCCGTTATCAAAGACTGGTAGGCCGTCAAACGCTGCCCCGTGCCCGAGCGCGGGAGGAGTTTTAAGAAGACGTCGAGGTCTGTAAAACGGGGGATGACCTTCTCGATGCCCATCACGGCGATGTGCGTCCGCGGCAGGCTCGTCGTGAGGCGCGCGTTGCCCTCGTTCTCAAGGATGAGGATGGTGCCCGTCTCGGCCACGCCGAAGTTGACGCCGGAGATGCCGACCTCCGCCTCCGCGAAGTTCCGGCGCAGGATGCGGCGGGCCGCGCCGGTCAGCACGGCCACGTCGTCCGTGGGCTCTATCCCGACCTTCTCCGCGAACAGCTCCGCGATCTGCCGCTTCGACTTGTGAATCGCCGGCACGACGATGTGCGAAGGCGTCTCGTGGGCGAGCTGGATGATCCACTCGCCGAGGTCGGTCTCGACCGGCGCGAGCCCCTCGGCTTCGAGCGCGTGGTTGAGGTGTATCTCCTCGGTCGCCATGCTCTTCGACTTGACGACCTTCGACGCGCCGCGCGCCCGAATCAGATCGAGAACAATCCGGCAAGCCTCCGCCCCGTCGCGCGCCCAGTGAATCCGCGCGCCCGCGCGCTCGGCGTTCCCGGCGAACTGCTCAAGGTACCTGTCCAGGTGCGCCAGCGTCTCGTCCTTCGCCGCCCGCGCGCGCTCCCTCAACCCCTCCCAGTCCTCGACCGTCGCAATCGCTTCTTTACGCCGCCCGCCGAACGTCGTCGCGAGGTTCCTGAGCGCGCCGCGCAACTGCACGTCCGCCAGCGCCTCGCGCGCGTTCCGGTCGAAGGTCTCTGAAGTCTGCTGGTGCATTCCGTCTCCGCCGCGTCAGCGGCGTCTACTCGCGCGAAGCTAACAGCTCCGCGATGTGCATCGCCTTCACGTTCGAGTTGTTGCGCGTCAGGCGGCCGCCGATCTGCATCAGGCAGCTTGCGTCGCCGGAGACGACGGCGCGCACGCCCGCCTTCTCAATCGCGTCGATCTTGTGGTCGAGGATGGCGACCGAAATCTCCGGGTACTTCACCGAGAACGTCCCGCCGAAGCCGCAGCACGCGTCGGCGTTCGGCAGCTCGACGAACTCCGCGCCGCGCACGCCGCGAATCAAACGGCGCGGCTCCTCCTTGATGCCTAAGTCGCGCAGGCCGTGGCAGGCGTCGTGCCACGTGACTCGGCCTTTGAAGGACGCGCCCACGTCCTCGACCTTGAGCACCTTGACGAGGAAGGCCCCGAACTCGTACGTGCGCGCGGCGAGCGCCTCGGCGCGTCTGCGCCAGGGCTCGTCGTCGGCGAACAGCTCGTGGAAGTGGTGCGCCATCGCCGTGCAGGAGCCCGAGGGGCTGACGACGTACTCGGCCCCGCCCTCTTCAAAAATCTCTATGAAGCGCCGCGCGAGCCGTCGCGCCTCCGCGCGGTAGCCGGTGTTGAAGGCCGGCTGGCCGCAGCAGGTCTGCCGCTCGTCGAAGGCGACCTCGCAGCCCGCGCGCCTGAGCACCTCGACCGCGCTCGCCCCGACCGAGGGCCAGAGCTGGTCTACAAGGCAGGTGATGAAGAGCGAGATTCTCATCCGTCCCCTTCGCCCTCAAGCGAGCATCGACGCGAAGGCGCGCCTGAGGTCGTCGATCACCTCCTCCGACATCGGCGCGACCTCGCCGATGAGGCGGCTGTTGACGAGGGCCTCGGAGGTTGACTCAAGCACCTCAAGGCGGTCGAACGCTTCGAGCACGTTCGCGCCGACGATGAGCACGCCGTCGTTCTCAAGCAGCGCGATGGGCGCGCTCAGGGAGACCCGCCGGGCCAGGGCTTCGGGGTCGCGGAACTGCACGCCGTAGGGGACGCGCGACACGTCGCGCAGAAGCAGGTAGCTCTCGGGGATGGTGCGCGAGTCGAGCGGCGCGCTCGTCACGCTGAAGGCCGTCACGTTCACCGGCGAGGCGTTGAGCACCGCGCCGACCTGCGGGTCGCGCTCGTAGATGGCCCGGTGGTTGCGCGCCGCGCGGCTCGCGCGCTTGCCCGCCTCGGCCCGGCCCCCGCGCACGAGCACGAGGTCTTCGACTTCGAGCTCGTGCCGGTCTGCCTGCGAAGGCGTGATGAGGAAAGAGTCCTCGTCCACGCGCGCGGAGAAACTGCCGCCCGTGCTGATGAAGAGGCGCTGCCGGTAGCCGCGGCGCGTGAAGTCCACGAGCTGGCGGCGCAGCTCGCGCTCGGCGCTCGAAGCCGGGCCGGCCTCGAACTCTCCGAGCGGCGGCACCTGGTTGCGCAGCTCCAACTCTTCCTCACTCAGGTAACGAACGTCGCCGAGAAGCCGTGCTTTGACGAGCGTCTTCGCGGTGAACTCCAGGGTCTCGAACTTCTGGAAGGCGCTCTGCAAGCTCTCGCCGCCGATGGCGACGCCGTGGTTTTCGAGCACGACGCAGTCGAAGCCTTCGGCGAACGTGTCGGCGATGCTCTTCCCGAGGTCGTGGCTCCCGGGCAGCGCGTAGGGCGCGAAGCCGACGGGGCCGCAGACGTGGCGCGACTGGTGGAAGAGGCGCGTGTCCGGGGCCTGCCCCGTGATGCTGAAGGCGACGAGCGCGACCGCGTGCGCGTGCACGACGCCTTTAACGTCCGGCCGCGCGGCGTAGATCATCTGGTGGAAAGGCAGTTCTGACGAGGGCGGGTGCAAGCCTTCCGCGCTTCCGTCTGGGTTGACGCGGACGATGTCTTCGCGGCGCAGGCCGCCCTTGTCCACGCGCGCGGGCGTGACCCAGACCGTGCCGTCCGGCTCGCGGATGGAGAGGTTGCCCCCCGAGGTCGTCGTCATGCGGTAACGATAGATGCGCTCCATCGTCTGCATGATCTCGTCGCGCGGGTGCAGGTACTTTGAGAGTCTGCTCATCGCTCCACTTCTTCCGCCCGTCAGGCCGCGACCGCCGCCGCGAGGTAACGCGCCTCTACTTCGGCGTAGCGCCGCGCCGCTTCCCTTATCCTGTCGTCCGAGCGCGGCTCGAACCTGCGCAGGGAGACGTTCTCCGCGACGTGACGCCGCGCCTCAGCCAAAGACGCGAAGCGGCCGGATGCGACGGCCTGCACGAGTACGTTGCCCGTCACGGTCGCCTCGACCGGCCCTGCGAGCACGGGCTTCCCCGTCGCGTCCGCGGTCGCCTGGTTGAGGTAGTCGTTGCGGCTCCCGCCGCCGACGATCTGCACGCCCTCGACGCTGCTCCCCGTCAGCGCCTCAACCGTCCGCAGCACCGACGCGTAGCGGAAGGCGAGCGAGTCCATTATCACTTTCGTCAACGTCGCGGGGTCTTCCGCCGAAACGCGCTGGCCGGTCTCTGCGAGCTGCGAGTTGACGGCTTCGAGCATCGACGGAGGGTTGAAGAGCCGCGGGTCGTCGGGGAAGATGAAGCCCTGATGTCCCTTGATGTCGCCGACCCGACCCAACAGTTCGTCATACTCGACGCCGACGCCGCGCGCGGCCCACTCGGCGCGGCAGGACTCGAAGACCCAGAGCCCCATCACGTTCTTCAGGAAGCGGACGGTGCCGAACGCGCCGCCCTCGTTCGTAAAGTTGTGGCGCGCGACCTCGGCCGACACGAGCGGCTCGCCGCGCTCGACGCCGACGAGCGACCAGGTGCCCGAAGAGATGTAGGCCCAACCCCCCCCGAGCGGCGCGCCCGCCACCGCGCTCCCCGTGTCGTGCGTCGCCGGCGCGACGACCCTCACGCCTTCGAGCCCCAGCTCTTCCCCGACCTCCGGCGAGAGCGGGCCGATGTCCGTACCGGCCGGGACAATCTCCGCAAGAAGGCGGCGCGGCAGCCCCAGGCGCTCTATCAACTCGTCATCCCACGCGCCCGTCCGCGCGACGACCAACTGCGTCGTCGTCGCGTTCGTGTACTCGCACGCGGCGCGGCCCGTGAGCATGAAGTTGACGAGGTCCGGCATCAGAAGCAGCCGCTCCGCTTCACCCGGCAGGCCCTCGCGCGCGTGCGCGAACAACTGGTAGAGCGTGTTCAGCTCTAAGAACTGAATCCCCGTCCGCCCGAACAACTCCGCGCGCGGGACGACGCGGAAGACTTCGTCCATCACCCCGCGCGTCCGCGCGTCGCGGTAGCAGACGGGGTTCTCGATCAACCTTCCTTCGCCATCGACCAGCCCGTAATCGACCGCCCAACTGTCAACTCCGACGCCCCGCACGGCGCGACCCGAGCGGCGCGCGCGCTCCCCCGCTTCCCTCAGCCCCGCCTTAATCTCGCCGAGGATGTCCGCGAAAGGCCAGCGCAGGTGCCCGCCCTCCTCGCGCGGCGGGTACTTGAACCGCCGCACCTCTTCGAGCAGCAGCTCGCCCCCGGCCACGCCGCACAGGAAGACGCGCCCGCTCCCCGCGCCTAAATCAACTGCTATGTAAAGCGAATCGTCCATCAGGAAACGGCAGGCAGCCGCCGCGTCAGCGGCGTTCTGAATTTAGCCCGGCCTTTTAAGGCCGGGTAAACGTGGTCGAAGCCCGTCGCGTCGCGTCCGTCGTCGCCTGAACCGCGCGTCCCCTTCAGGCGACGACGGACGCGACGCGGCGTTTTATTAATCGTCGGCGGCCCCGGCCTTGAAAGGCCGGGCTAAACTCACGCGCCGCTGACGCGGCGTCCTTTACCGCTTACCCTCCTTAAACAATTCCGGAGGCGGCCGCGCCCTTCTGCGCGGGGCGCTCTTCGGCCTTGCGCTGGCGGTAGCCGCTGGCGCGGTAGGCCGCGACCGGGTCGATGGCGCCGCCCTCGCGTTCGCGGGCGCGGGCGAGGATGGGCGAGACGTCCGTGGTGAACGCCTGCTTGAGCGCGGCGAGCGCCATCAAGGGGTCGCAGTTCTGCTGCGCCTCCGAGAGCGCGTCGCGGTCTACGAGGTGCGCCTGGACGTATGCGCGCGAAAGCTCGACGGCGCTCGACATCAGGGACTCGACCGGGTCCGTGACGTTGTGCGACTGGTCGAGCATGTAGGCCGGGTCGAAGCCCTCGACCCCGGACAGCTCCGCGTCCACCAGCTCGTTGAAGATGAGGAAGAGCTGGAAGGGCTTGATGGAGCCCGCGTCGAGGTCGTCGTCGCCGTACTTCGAGTCGTTGAAGTGGAAGCCGGCGAGCTTGCCGAACTGGATGAGGCGCGCGACGATCATCTCGATGTTGACGTTCGGCGCGTGGTGGCCGAGGTCTACGAGGCAGAACGCCTGCGGCCCCAGCTCGCGCGCCGCGTGGTAGCTCACGCCCCAGTCGTTGATGACCGTCGAGTAGAAGGCCGGCTCGTAGAACTTGTGCTCGATGAAGAGCCGCCAGTCCGAGGGCAGCGCCTTGTAGATGTCGCGCATGCTGTCGAGGTAGTTCTCAAGCGCGCGGCGGAAGTGCTGCTGGCCGGGAAAGTTCCCGCCGTCGCCGACCCACACCGTGTGCGCCTTCGAGCCGAGCTTCCGGCCGAGCTCGATGCACTCGACGTTGTGCTCGACGGCCTGACGGCGCACCGCCTCGTCCGGGTGCGTGAGGCTGCCGTACTTGTAGGAGTGCGTCTGGTTGGCCTGATCCTGGAACGTGTTCGAGTTCATCGCGTCGAAGTGCAGGCCGCGGCTCCGGGCGAACTCGACGAGGGCGTCGGGGTCTTCGGGCCTGTCCCAGGGGATGTGGAGCGAGACGCCGGGCGTGGAGCGGACGAGCTTGTAGATGGTCGCGCAGTCTTCCAACTTCTCGAAGATGCCGCGCGGCTCGCCCACGCCGGGGAAGCGCGCGAACCGCGTCCCGCCCGTGCCCACGCCCCACGAAGGGACGGCCACGCGGAACGCCTGCGCCTTCGCCGTCAACTCCTCAATGTCGCGCCCGCGGCGGCTGAGCTGTTTGCCGAGGTGCTCGTAGTCCTCCTCGACCCAGGACTTCGCGGCCTTGTTCTGCTCGGCGATGAAGTCGTCGTCAATCTCGAAGTGAGTCGCCATCGTGTCCTCTCCTACCTCAAGAACCCGTCCTGTAAGCCGCCGTCAACGGGGATGACGTGCCCCGTCGTCTTCGCCAGCCGTTTCGAGACGAGCAGGAAGATGCCCTCGGCCTGGTCGGAGGGCTCGATGGGCGTCTGCGTGAGCGAGCGCTTGGCGTAGAACTGCGCCAGCTTGTCGCGCAGGCTTTCGGTCTCCTCCGACTCGTCGAAGTCGATGTTGTACTTGGTCAGGGAAGCGATGACGCGGTCGCGCGGGAACATCGTGCTGCCCTTGACGACCGTGGCGGGCGCGACGGCGTTGACGCGCACCAGCGGGGCGAACTCGACGGCCAGCTCGCGCGTCAGGTGGTTGGCCGCGGCCTTGCTCGTGTCGTAGGCGAGGCTCCCCTTCTTGGCGACGACGGCGTTGGCGCTCGTCGTCAGGACGACGTTGCCGGGCAGGCCCTGCTTCTTAAAAATCTGGTAAGCCTCGTCGGCGACGATGTAGGCGCCGGTGACGTTGATGCTGAAGGTGAGCGCCCACTGGCGGTCTTCGACGCGGCCCGACTTGTCGGGCGGGACGAAGACGCCGGCCGTGACGACGACCGCGTCGATGCCGCCGTAGGCGAGCATCACGTCCTCGAACATCCGGCGGACGCTCTCGCGGTTCGTGATGTCGCACGCGAGGCCGACGGCCGGGCCGCAGTTGCTTATCCCCGTGCCGGCGACGCCGATGCCGGGGCCGTACTGCGCGATGATCTCCTGCGCGGTCTCCTTCGCAGACTCTTCGTTGAGGTCAACGCAGACGATGTGCGCGCCCTCTTTCGCCAGGCGGTGCGCGGCCTCCTTCCCGATGCCGGCGCCCGCGCCGATGATGACGATGACCTGGCGGTCGAGTTCCTTCTCGGGCGGCATGCGGCGGAGCTTGGCCTCTTCGAGCAGCCAGTACTCGATGTCGAACGCCTCCTGCTGATCCATCGCCTCGTACTCGTCGATGGCCTCGGCGCCGCGCATGACCTCGATGGCGCAGTTGTAGAACTCCGCGGTCACGCGCGACTCGCTCTTGTTCTTGCCCCAGGCGAGCATGCCGAGGCCCGGGATGAGGACGACCGTCGGGTTCGGGTCGCGCATCGCGGGCGAGTCCGGGTGCTTGCAGCGGTTGTAGTAGCCCTCGTAGTCCTTGCGGTACTGGACGAGCCCGTCGGAGATGGCCCTCTTGAGGGCCTCGATGTCGCCCGTGGACGGGTCCCAGTCGACGAAGAGCGGCTTGATCTTTGTGCGCAGGAAGTGGTCGGGGCAGGAGGTGCCGAGCGCGGCGAGGCGCGGCGCGTCGTGGCTGTTGACGAAGCGGAGCATCCGCTCGTCGTCCTGCACCGTGCCGACGAAGCGCTTGTAGACCGAGACCTGCCCGCGGACGAAAGGAATGATGTCGGCGATATGGCGGCGGCGGTCGGCCTCGGCGAGCGGCGCGTGCTTCCGGCCGCCGAAGGTCTGCTCGCCCCTGTCCTTCGACTCGATGTAGCGGGCGGCGCGGTCGATGATCTCCAGCGCCGTCTCGTAGCAGGTCTTGTCGTCGTTGCTCCAACTGCTCATGCCGTGGTGGCCGAGCAGGATGCCCCTGGCCTGCGGGTTCTGCCTGATCAGTTCTTCGATCTTCAGGCCGATGTCGAAGCCCGGCCGCTGCCAGGGGATGTAGATGATCTCGTCGCCGTAAATCTCCTTCGTCAGCCGCTCCTGATTCACGGAAGCGGCGACGGCGATGACGGCGTTCGGGTGGAGGTGATCGACGTGCGTGTAGGGGACGAGCGTGTGGAGCGGCGTGTCGATGGAGCCGGCGCGCGGGTTGAGGTTGAAGACGCAGTGGCTGTACATCGGGTACATCGCGTCCTCGATCTCCGTCTTCGGCCCGCGGTCGGGGTCGTTCAGGTAGAGCGGCCGCATCGCTCGAATCTTGTCGAGGTAGAAGGAGGCGAAGCCGTCGCGCTTGGCCGTGCGCAGGTCGCCGCCCGAGCCCTTGACCCAGAGGACTTCCGTCTCCTGCCCCGTCAGGGGGTCGCGCTCCCGCAGCTTCGAGGAGGTGTTGCCGCCGCCCGTGTTCGTCAGCGTCAGGTCTTCGCCCAGCTTGTTCGAGCGGTAGACGAGGCGGTCGAGCCCCGAGAGTTGGTCCGCGACTTCGTCCTGCCAGAGATACTTCACGTACTCGAAAGATTTCTTCTCGCGTTGGCTGCTCATAAACCCTCCTGCGGTTTCAGACTCCTGGTCAAGCGGTTAACTCTGCGGGGCCGAAGAATTACCGAAGTCGCCCGTGTCGCGGGGCTCGCGACCGGGCTGCGGGAAAAGCTCGCTCCGGCTGTCAGGTCTTACTGCTAACGGGGTATGCGGGATTCTACCCGCTCGGGACTGGTTTGCCAAACGCCGATCGCCCGCCCGCGCACGCGCGCCGCCTACTTGCGCGGCGGCGCGGTCGAGTCGCGCGTGATGAGGTGCGTCGGGATGCGCAGCTCCGAGCCCTTCTGCTCGGGGTGCTCGATCATGTTGACGAGCGCCTCGACGACGCGGCGGCCGATCTCGGCGCGTGGCGAGCAGACGGTCGTCAGGGGCGGCTCGGAGAGTGCGGCGAACGAGATGTCGTCGAAGCCGACGACCGAGATGTCCTGCGGGATGGAGAGTCCCGCCTTGCGGAACTCGCGCATCGCGCCCAGGGCCATCATGTCGTTGGCGGCGATGACGGCCGTGGGAAGCTCCTCCGCGGCGAGTATCTCGCTCGCGGCCCTCCGGCCCCCGTCGAGGCGGAAGTCGCCCTCGTAGACGGCCGGCTCGGGCTCGTCGGGCAGGTAGCGCCTCATGAAGTCCTGGAAGGCTTCGCGGCGGATGACGCCCGAGGGGATGCGCGAAGCGCCCGCGATGTGCGCGATGCGCCGGTGGCCGAGGCTGACGAGGTGGCGGACGGCCTCCTCGATGCCGGCGGCGTAGTCCACGCAGATGTTGCTCATGCGCTCGGGGCCCACGTCGTGGCTGTCGAAGACGACCGAGACCTGCCGGCGCGTGATCGCCTCGAACAGCTCCGAGTCCAGCTCCGAGGTCATCAGGGCGACGCCCGCCATCTTCAACTCCGAGAGGCGGCGCACGTAGTCGGCGGCGCGCTCGGGGTCGTAGTTGGTGTTGAGCAGGATGACGTTGTAGCCGCGCTCGAAGGCCGCCGACTCGATGGCCTTGACCACCTCGGGGAAGAACGGGTTCGCGATGTCGGAGATGAGGAGGCCGAGCATGTTGCTGCGCCCCGAGGCGAGCGAGCGGGCGTGCGCGTTCGGCGAGTATTCGCAGCGCTTGACGGCGTCGAGCACGCGCTTGCGCGTGTCGTCGGTGACGTACTTGGTGCCGTTGATGACGTGCGAGACGGTCGCGGTCGAGACGCCGGCCTCGCGCGCCACGTCCTTAATTCGGGAGGTCTTGAAGGGGGGGATGGGCGGGCGTTCTACGGCATGGCTGCGTTGTTCTTCTCTCATTAGTCCTTTGCCCGGAAGTTCTCGCCTCGTGCGCGGCCTCCCGGGATTGGGGGCACTTTCGCGCGGGGGACAAGGCTGAGCCAGCCTGCATCATACTTCGTTCGGGTAGTTTTTAAAAGCCCGCCAGCGTCCGGCATGGTACGCAGGCGGGCCTTGAGTAAAGTCGGGTGCTGTGCGCGCGGGGCCGTCAGCCGTGGCCGCCGACGGCGAGACGCATGATGTTCTCCTCGTTCGTCTCCTCGCGCGTGAGCACGCCCGTCACGCGCCCCTCGTGCATGACGGCGACGCGGTCGGAGACGTTGATGACCTCCTCCATGTCCGAGGAGATCATGATGATGGCGACGCCCGATTCGGCGAGCTTGCGCATCAGCTCGTAGATCTCGGCCTTCGAGCCCACGTCGATGCCGCGCGTCGGCTCGTCGAAGATGAGCACCTTCGGCTCCAGCGCGATCCACTTCGCCAGCACGACCTTCTGCTGGTTCCCGCCCGAGAGGGTCGCCGCCGCCACCTCCACCGTGTGGGCCTTCACGTTCAGCCGCCGGCAGACCTCCTTCGAGCCCTCCTTCTCTTTCTCGAACGAGATGAGCCCGCCGGGCGCGTAGCGGTCGAGCGCGGGCAGCGTCACGTTCTCGCGGATGGGCATGTCCACGACGAGCCCGGCCGTGCGCCGGTCTTCGGGGACGAGGTAGATGCCGTGCCTGATGGCGTCCTGCGGCGAGCGGATGCGCAGCGGCCGCGAGTCGAGCATCAGGCGCGACTCGACGGCCGGGTCCACGCCGAAGATGGCCTGCGCGACTTCGCTCCGGCCCGCGCCGACGAGCCCCGCCATGCCGAGAATCTCGCCGCGCCCCACGTCGAACCTGACCTGCTTGTCGGGGTAGCGCGCCGTGCGCAGGGACTCGACCTCGAAGTAGCGCGGCTGCTTCTCGCCCTCGGGGTGCTGGTAGAAGCTCTCGATGTCGCGGCCGACCATCAGCCGCACCATCCGGTCGTGCGTGATCTCCTCGCGCGCGAGCTGGCCCGCGTTCGCGCCGTCGCGCAGGACGACCGCGCGGTCGGCGATCTGCTTGACCTCGCCCAAACGGTGCGAGATGTAGATGACGGCCACGTTGTGCTCGCGCAGGTCTTTGACGACTCCGAGCAGCCGCTCGGTCTCGGAGAGCGTGAGCGAGGAGGTCGGCTCGTCCATGATGAGGATGCGCGCGTCCAGGGAGAGGGCCTTCGCGATCTCGACCATCTGCTGCTGCGCGATGGAGAGCTTGGCGAGCGGGGTGTCGGGCTCGATGTTGAGGCCGAGGCGCGCGAGGTGCTTCTTCGTGTCCTCCTCCATCTTCCCGCGGTCTACGAGGCGCAGCGGCCCGCCGCGCGTCGGCTCCCGGCCCAGGTAGACGTTGGCGGCCACGTCGAGGTTGTCGAGGACGTTCAGCTCCTGGTGGATGAAGGCGACGCCGTACTTCGTCGCGTCCGACACGCCCTTGATGGTCGCGGGCGCGCCGTCGATCAGCACCTCGCCCGAGTCCGGCTGGTGCACGCCCCCGAGCACCTTCATCAAAGTGGACTTCCCCGCCCCGTTCTCGCCCAGGAGCGCCACGACCTCGCCCTCCGACACCTCAAGGCTCACGCCCTTCAGCGCGTGCACGCCCGGGAAGCGCTTCTGGATATCTCGCATCTGTAGGATGGGAGGCATATGAATAGTAGGCAGCAGGCAGACGGCAGTAGGCAGTTGAAGCAGTTGCGGAGTAACGGTCAAGGCACATTGCCCTCGACCGACTGCCTACTGCCGTCTGCCTGCTGCCTACTGCGTTTTCACCTCCCGCGGAGCTGGTTAATCTGCTTGGTGAACTCTTCGACCGTGTCCTTCTTGATGACCTTGGTCGGGACGAAGACCTGCTTGTTGGCGGGGATGCCCGCGCGGTCGCCCTTGAGCGCGGCGGCCATCAGCTTGATGGCCTGGTAGCCGAACTCGTAGGGCTGCTGGACGACCGTGCCGTAGATGGCCCCGTCCTTGATGCCGGCCAGGGTCTCGTCCTCCTCGTCGAAGGCGATGATCTTGACCTGGCCGGTCTTGCCCGCGTCGCGCACGGCGTTGAGGATGGCCGGGCCGTTGTAGCTCCACAGGCCGACCAGCCCCGCCACGTCCGGGTACTTGACGAGCGTGTCGGCGACGTTCGACTTGGCGCGGACGCGGTCGGTGTCGTCGGTGCGCGTGTCGATGATGGTGACGTTGGAGCCGTTCAGCTCCTCCTTGATGCCCTGCATGCGCTCGGCGGCGTTGCGCGCGTCGAGCTTGCCGACGAAGAGCATGATCTTGCCGCCGCCGGGCATCGCCTCCTTGATGAGCTTGCCCGCCTCGCGCCCGGCGGCGACGTTGTCCGTGCCGACGTAGCAGGCGCGCTGGCTGTTCGGCGCGTCCGAGTCCTGCGTGAAGACGAGCGTCTGCTTCGACAGGTCGTTGATGAGCTGCGTCTGGTTGTCGGGATCGACGGGGCTCATGGCGATGCCGTCGATGCCCTTGGCGAGCAGGTCGTCCACGATGCGCTTCTGCTCGGCGGCCGTCCCGTCGGAAGGAATCTTGAACTCGGCCGTCACGTCGGCCAGTTCGGCGTCGGCCTTCTCGACGCCCTTGCGCGCGATAGTCCAGAAGTCCGAGGCGTTGTTGGTGACGAAGGCGAGCCGCTTGGTGCCGCCCCCGCCGCCCGTCGTGGTGCCGCCGCCGTTCGTGGTGTTGCCGCCTGTGCCTCCCTGCTGCGTGCAGGCGGCCAACAGAAGGGCGACGCACAGAAGCAACATCTTCTTCAGTTTCATCTCGCTTCTCCTCATCATCCGAATTTTATGACTGCGTCCGCAGACCGCGCCTAACGCACGCTGAACTTATAAACGGTCGTCGAGCGGAACCGCGCGCCCTTGCGCAAAGTGGTCGAGGGGAACTCGGGGCGGTTGGGCGAGTCCGGGTAGTGCTGCGTCTCAAGGCAGAAGCCGTAGCGGTGGCGGTAGGGCCTGCCGCCCTTGCCCGTGTCGCTCCCGTCCAGGTAGTTCCCCGTGTAGAGCTGCATCCCCGGCTCGGTCGTCCACGTCTCCATCACGCGCCCGGTCGTCGGCTCCGAGACGCGCGCGGCGAGGCGCAGCACCCCGGGCCGCCCGTCGATGACGAAGTTGTGGTCGTAGCCCCTGCCGAGCTTCAACTGCTCGTAGTCCTCTTCGATGCGCGCCCCGATGGCGGTCGGGCGCGTGAAGTCGAAGGGCGTCCCCTTCACCGGGCGCAGCTCGCCCGTCGGGATGGCGCCCGCGTCGGTCGGCGTGAAGCGGCTGGCGTTGACCGTCAGGACGTGCCCGAGGATGTCGCCGCTGCCCTGACCCGCGAGGTTGTAGTAGTTGTGGTTCGTCAGGTTGACGACCGTGTCCCTGTCCGTCGTCGCGTAGTAGTCGATCTTCAGCTCGTTCGCGTTCGTCAGCGTGTAGACGACGCGCACGCTGAGGTTGCCCGGGTAGCCCTCCTCGCCGTCCTTACTCAGGTACGTGAGTTCGAGCGCCTGGCCGCCGCGCGCCGCGAGCGGCCGGGCCTTCCAGACGACCTTGTCGAAGCCGCGGACGCCGCCGTGCAGGTGGTTCTCGCCGTTGTTCGTCGCGAGCGTGTACTCCCTGCCGCCCAGCGTGAACCTTCCTTTGGCGATGCGGTTGGCGTAGCGGCCGACGAGCGCGCCGATGTAGGTGGTCGTCTTCTCGTAGCCCCCGATGTCGTCGAAGCCGAGCACCACGTCGTCTACACGGCCCGCGCGGTCGGGCACCTTGAGCGAGACGACCGCGCCGCCGTAGGTCGTGATCCGCGCCTCCGCGCCCCGCCTGTTGTTCAGCGTGTAGATGTCCACGGCCTGCCCGTCCCTCGTCTGCCCGAAGCTCTCCCTCTTCGGCACGCCCTGCGCCAGCGCCGCGGGCGCGGCGATTAAACAGAGCAGGAGCAGCGCCGTCCTCTTCAAGAGCATATTCAGAAATCTCCGGATGAATGGTTTCAAGAGCCCGCCCGGCCTCAGGCCGGTTTCGCGGCCGCCTTCACGCGCGCCGCGCGGCGCTGGAGTATCTGGTCGGCGATGACGCCGATCAGGATCACCGCGCCCATCACCGCGAAGTTCAAAGAGCTGGGGATGCCCAGCAGGTTGACCAGATTCTGCAACACCTGCAAGAGCGCCGTCCCGATGAGGATGCCGATGATCGAGCCTTCGCCGCCGCGCAGGGAGCAGCCGCCGAGCACGGCCGCCGCGATGCCGTACAGCTCGAAGAAGTTCCCGTGCGACGAGGGCGAGATCGAGTTGGTGTAGAAGGCGAAGACGATGCCTGCGACGCCGACGAGCGCGCCGAGGATGATGTAGGCGCTCGCCACGATCTTCTGCGAGTTGATGCCCGAATACCTCGCCGCCGTCTCGTTCCTCCCCACCGCGAACAGGTAGCGCCCGTAGACCGAGCGGTGCAGCACGACCCACATGATGATGCTGACGACGACGAGTATCACGAACGGCGTCGGGACGCCGAAGACGCTCCCCGTCGCCATGTCGCGCAGCATCTCGAACCCCGCGCCCGACCCGAACCCCTTCGTCTCGTCGTTCGAGATGAAGCGCGCCAGCCCGCGGTAGAAGAGCAGCCCGCACAGCGTCACGATGAAGGGCTGCACGCGCACCTTCGTGATGAGCAGCCCGTGCAGCGCGCCGAGGGCCGTCGCGACGAGGACGGTGACGAGCACCGCCAAAGGCCACGGCCAGCCCCACTCCACCAGCATGATCGAGAGCAGCACGCCGAGCAGCGCGAAGACCGACCCGACCGAGAGGTCGATGCCGCCCGTGATGATGACTATGCCGAGCCCTATCGAGAAGATGCCGTAGGCCCCGATGAGCCGCGCCATGTTCTGCAAGTTGGCCGGCGCGAGGAAGCGCGGGTTCAGCACGGCCACGACCACGCACAGCAGCACGAGCAGCAGGAAGGTGCCGAGTTCTTTCTTCATCGAGTTTTCTCTCGGAGGGATGCGGTTAACAGACGCGCGGGGACGCGGACGCCCCTCGGTCGAGGCGCGCCGGAGTCCACCGCGGGGGACTGTCAAACAGAAAACTGTAACTCTTGATACGTGCCTTCTACTGTAACTCCGGCCATTTTGCAAGCGAGACGGGCACGTTGAGGGAAATAATGAGCGTCCGCCATAGCGGTCAGTACCGCCCGCGGTAGCGGGTGGTTCAAACGCCCGGCTGGACAGAAGATTTGACGAAGCCTTAACCTTGCCGACGAATCCGAGCCGTAGGAGTTGGACTATGCCGACCGAATTTTTCGGGCGCGTGACCGCACTTCTCGCGCTGGCCTGCGCGCTTCTCTCATGCGCCGCCGGCGTGCGCGCACGGGGCGCGGCGGGACGTCCCGACACGCCGGCCCTCAAGTTCGACTTCGGCCCCGGCAAGGTCAAAGACGGCTACAGGCAAGTCCTGCCCGCCACCCTCTACACGAAAGAACTCGGGTACGGCTTCGAGCCCGGCGCGCAGGTGACGTGCGCAGACCGCGGCGGAGACGCCCTGCGCGGGGACTTCTGCGCTTCCGACAAGCCCTTCTACTTCTCGGTCGCGCTGCCCGAGGGCAACTACGACGTGACCGTCACCCTCGGCGAACGCGCGGGCGAGTCGTTGACGACGGTCAAGGCGGAGCTGCGCCGCCTCATGCTCGAAGAGGTGCGCACCGGCAGGGGCCGCTTCGAGACGCGAACGTTCACCGTCAACGTCCGCACGCCGCAGATTCCGGGCGGCACGCAGGTCAAGCTCAAAGACCGCGAGAAGACGATGGAGGCGTGGGCCTGGGACGAGAAGCTCACGCTCGAATTCAACAACGCGCGCCCGGCGGTCGCCGCGGTCGAGATCAAGAGGAACAAACGCGCGCCGACGCTCTTCCTCCTCGGCGACTCGACCGTCGCCGACCAGCCGCGCGAGCCCTACAACAGTTGGGGCCAGATGCTCACGCGCTTCTTCAAACCCGGCATCGCCGTCGCCAACCACGCCGAGTCGGGCGAGTCCCTGCGCAGCTCGCAGGGCGCGCGCCGCCTCGACAAGGTCTTGAGCCTGATGAGGCCCGGCGACTACCTCTTCATACAGTTCGGCCACAACGACGAGAAGGAGAAGGGTGAGGGCGTCGGCGCGTTCACGACCTACAAGGCTTCGCTCAAGCGCTACGCCGAGCAGGCGCGCGGGCGCGGCGGGACGGTCGTCCTCGTCACTCCCATGCACCGCCGCACCTTCGACGCGTCGGGGAAGATCACGGACTCGCACGGCGACTACGACGACGCCGTCCGGCAGGCGGCGCGGGAGTTGAACGCGCCCCTCATCGACCTCCACGCGATGAGCAAGCCGTTCTACGAAGCCCTCGGCCCCGAAGAGTCGAAGAAGGCTTTCGCGCCGGGCGACGGCACGCACCACAACAACTACGGCAGCTACGAGCTGGCGCGCGCCGTCGTCGAAGGCGTCCGATCAAACCGTCTGCCGCTCACGAAGTACCTGGCCGACGACGTGCGCCCCTTCGACCCCGCGCGCCCCGACCCGCTCGCCTCCTTCAAAATCCCCCCGAGCCCTCTGGCCACGGAGACGAAGCCGCTCGGCAACTGAGACTCTTTAAAAGACCGTGAGACCGTTGAAGCGACTGCCGGCCTGCCTGCTCGTGCTGCTGTCACTGTTCGTCCGGGCGGCGGCCCAGGGCACGTTCGTCAGCGGGGTGGCGGGGCGCGGCAACTACGTCGGGCGGACTGAGCGGCCGCTGCGCTACCGACCCGAGGGCACGGACTTCCTCATCGAGAACGGGGCGGAATTCTTCAACCGCCCGCTCTACGGGACGAACACGGCCTTCCGCGTGGACGCGGGCGACCGCCCCGAGTTCTCGCTCTACCTGCCCGGCCGGGGCGGCGTCCTGCGGCTCGGCCTGAAGACGGCCGCGGGCGCGAAGTGGCTCTTCGAGGCGCGGAGGGTCACGGCCCGCTACCGCCCCGGCTCGATGCTCTACGAGATACGCGACCCCCTGCTCGGCGGCGGCACGCTCCACCTGACGGCGCTGCCGTTGGGTGAGGCCGAGGGACTTGTGCTGCGCGCGGAGCTGCGAGGCCCGGCGTCAACGGCGGAGCTGGTCTGGGCCTACGGCGGCGCGAACGGCGAGCGCGGCCGGCGCGGCGGCGACATCGGCACGGAGTCGGTGCCTATCAGTCAATACTTCCAGCTCAAGCCCGAGCACTGCCGCGACAACTCCTTCTCGATAATCGAGAACACGTTCACGCTGCGGAGCAAGCCGGCCACCATCGCGGGGCTCGCCCCGCGGGGCTCGAAGCTGGCGGCGGCGGACGCGACGAAGTGGTCGTCTTTGAATGACCTCCTCGCGTCGGCGGGGAGGCCGACCGAGTTGCCGGTCGTGGTCGGTGAGTCGAGGCTGCTGCCGGGCCGCCCCTCATACGTCGCCCTGCAACGCTTGACGGAGAATCAGACGGGAGGCCCGCCCGTCTACAAAGCAGAAGACCTGCCGGCGGTCTTCGAGGCGGCCGAGCGGCGGCGGCGCGAGGCGGCCGAGAAGTTTTCGATAGACACGCCCGACCCGTTCGTCAACGCGGCGGCGGCCGCGCTCGCGGTGGCGGCCGACGGCGTCTGGGACGAGCCGCAGGGCGCGTTCATGCACGGCGCGGTCGCGTGGCGCTCGAAGCTGCTCGGGTGGCGCGGCCCTTACGCGGGCGACGCGCTCGGGTGGCACGACCGCGCGCGCCGACACCTGGCCTACTGGGCCGGGCGGCAGAACACGGGCCCCGCGCCCGGCCCGCCGTTCCCGCAGGACGCGTCGGTCAACTTCGCGCGCAACGAGCCCGCTCTCCACACCAACGGCGACCTGTCGAACTCGCACTACGACATGAACCTCGTCTACATCGACGCGCTCTTCCGGCACCTGATGTGGACGGGCGACGTGGGCTTTGCGCGCGAAGTGTGGCCCGTCGTCGAGCGTCATCTCGCGTGGGAGCGTCGCCTGTTCCGACGCGAGTTCGGGCCTGACAGGCTGCCGCTCTACGAAGCCTACGCCGCCATCTGGGCCAGCGATGACCTTCAGTACCACGGCGGCGGCGTCACACACTCGACGGCTTATAACTACTACCACAACCGCATGGCGGCGCGGCTCGCAAGCGTGCTCGGCGAGGACGCGCGTCCCTACGAACGCGAGGCCGAACTCATCCTCAAGGCTATCGGGCGCGAGCTGTGGCTCGCCGACCGGGGATGGTTCGCCGAGTGGAGAGACCTGCTCGGCCTCCGGCTCACGCACCCGAACGCGGGGCTGTGGAGTTTCTATCACACGACGGACTCCGGGGTTCCGACGCCGCTCGAAGCGTGGCAGATGTCCCGCTTCGTGGACACGCAGGTCGCGCACATCCCCGTCCACGGCGCGGGCGTGCCCGCGGGCGGTCACTACACGCTACCGACGACGAGCTGGATGCCCTACACCTGGTCGATCAACAACGTCGTGATGGCGGAGGCCATCCACACCTCTCTCGCATACTGGCAGGCGGGGCGGGGCGACGAGGCGTTCCGGCTCTTCAAGGGCGCAGTCCTCGACAGCATGTACATGGGGCTGTGCCCCGGCAACCTCGGCATGACCACGCACTTCGACATGGCGCGCGGCGAGGCGCAGCGAGACTTCGCAGACGCCGCCGGGGTCACGTCGCGCGCGCTAATCGAAGGGCTCTTCGGCGTGCGGCCCGACGCGCTCGAAGGGCGGCTGCTCGTCCGCCCCGGCCTCCCCGCCGAATGGCATCGGGCGAGCCTGCGCCACACGGACTTCGGCCTCACCTTCAAGCGCGCGGGACTGACCGAGACCTACACAATCGAGCCGCGCTTCAATCGGCCGATGCGCCTCCTTCTCCAGGCGGCCGCGCCGCGCGACCGCATAGCACGCGTGACCGTGAACGGCCGCCCCGCGCGCTGGCGCGCGCTCGAAGACTCCGTCGGCCGTCCGCGCGTCGAGGTCGAGAGCGAGCCCGCGCCCCGTCATGAAGTGGTCATCAACTGGAAAGGCGCGAAGCCTTCCGACGCGGCCGCGCCGAAGGTCGTCGCGAGGGGCGGCGAGGTGCGCGCCGCGTTCGGCTCGGCCACGCTCCTCGAAGTCGCAGACCCGCAACGCGCGCTCGGCTCGCCCAGGCGCGCGTCCGACGCGTTCCGCGCCGCGGCCGTCGGGCCGGACGGTCATCGCACGGCCTTCGCGAAAGTGCGGCAGGGCGACGTGACCTGGTGGTCGCCGGTCGCCTTCGAGATTCGGCCCGCGTACGAACTCCTTCAGGCCGAAAAACAGGCCGGCGCGAACTTGTCCTTCCTGCTCCGCAACAACACGCCGCAGGCCATCGACCGCGACCTCGTCGCGCGCGTCGGCGGGCTCGACTACAGGGCGCGAATCAAGGCCCCCGCTCACGGCGAGTCGGTAGTCGTCCGGCTCCCCGCCCGGGGGCTCGTCCCCGGCTCGCACCGCGTCGCGTTGGAACTCGACGGCGGCGAGGTCGCCGAGGGCCTGGTCGTCAACTGGAAGCTGAAGGCCGACGGCGCGGCTTCGCGGTGGGAGACGTTGAACCTCGCGCCGCTCTTCAACGACCGGCTGACGCGCATCTTCGAGAACGAGTACCTGCGGCCTCGGTCGCCCTACGTCTCGCTCGCCATCCCGAAGCGGGGCATTGGCAGTTGGGTTCACTTCGACGAGAAGTTCTCGGTTGACGACTCGGGGCTGCGCGCGGCTTCGGGGCGCGGCGGCGGGCTCTTCCGACTGCCGCAGGGCGTCCCGTTCCGGACGCCCCCCGAGGACGGCGCGAAGAACGTCGCCTTCACGTCGCGCTGGGAGAACTACCCGGCCGAGGTCTCCGTCCCGCTCGGGGGGCGCGCCTCGCACCTCTACCTGCTCATGGCCGGCTCGACGAACTGGATGCAGAGCCGCTTCGACAACGGCGAGGTCATCGTCACCTACGCCGACGGCTCGACCGAGCGCCTGGCGCTGCACAACCCGACCAACTGGTGGCCCATCGACCAGGACTACTTCATCGACGACTACGCCTTCCGCCGCCCCGAGCCGATTCCGCCGCGGGTCGATCTGCGGAGCGGGACGGTGCGCGTACTCGATGTGTCCGAGTTCAAAGGCAGAGGCGGCAAGGTCCCGGGCGGCGCGGGACTCGTGCTCGACCTGCCGCTGCGCGCCGACAAGGAACTGAAGTCGCTCACCGTGCGCACGCTGGCCAACGAGGTCGTGATAGGGCTTCTGGCCGCGACGCTGGCGCGCTGAAAGTCCTCCGGCCGGCAGGCGCGCCCCGCCGCGCTTGTACATTCCGGGACGATTCGGTTTAGAATCGGAGCCCCCAGAGCAATAGCTGTGCAGAAGAGTCGGGCGAGTTGTAGGCCCCTTCCTCGTCCGCAGTGTACGCGCGCGGAAAACCGCTTTACCCGTGAAAATCTTAGGAGAACCGTCCGCATGCTCTCCTTCGTCCGGAAGAGAAAGGCTTACGTAACCGCTCCCCTCTTCGCGCTGCTGCTCGTCGCGCTCGGCTCGGCCGCGCGGGCACGCGCCCAGGTACAGCTCCCCGACGTGCTCTCCGACTCGATGGTCTTGCAGCGCGGAGTGCGCGTGCCCGTGTGGGGCACGGCCTCGCCGGGCGAAGCCGTCACGGTCAGCTTCGCGGGGCAGACGAAGAGGGCGACTGCCGACGGCGAAGGGCGCTGGCGTGTGTGGCTCGACCCTCTGCGCGCGAACGCGACTCCGCAGGTCTTGACCGTCACGGGCAAGAACAGGGTCGAGTTGAAGGACGTGCTCGTCGGCGAGGTATGGCTCATGTCGGGGCAGTCGAACATGCAGTTCACGCTGGCCGAGACGAGGGAGGCGAAGGAGGCCATCGCGGCGGCGAACCACCCGGAGATACGCCTCTTCAACGTCAGCCGACAGGTCGCCTTCAAGCACAAGCCCCCGCCGCTCGCCGTGTGGCGGGCTACAACGCCGGAGACGGTCAGAGACTTCTCAGCCGCGGGCTACTACTTCGCCGTCGAGTTGCAGAAGGAGCTGGGCGTCCCCGTCGGCGTCATCAACTCCTCCTACGGCGGCTCGCAGGCCGAAGCCTGGACGCCGGTCGAATACTTGAACGCCAACCCGGAGCTGAAGGCCACGGTCGAGCGCACGAAGGTCTGGGACGAAGAGCGCCCGCGCGTGAAGGTCGAGTACGCGGAGCAGATCAAGCGCTGGCGCGAGGAGGCGGACAAGGCCAAGGCGGCGGGCGCGCGCCCCTCGCCCTCGCCGCCCGTGCCCGACGCGCTGCGCGAGTACCGCATCGCCTCGTCCATCTACGACGGCATGATCGAGCCGCTCATCCCCTTCCCCGTCCGCGGGGCCTTCTGGTATCAGGGCGAGTCGAACGAGGCGCGCGCCGAGCAGTACGGGATTCTTCTGCCGACGATGATCCGCGCGTGGCGCGAGCGCTGGGGTCAGGGCGACTTCCCCTTCGGCATCGTCCAACTGCCCAACTACCGCGACCCGAAGCCCGAACCGGCGGACGAGGCGTGGGGCCACCTGCGCGAGTGGCAGCGGCGCACCGCCCGCTCGACGAAGAACGCCGGCCTCATCGTCACCATCGACGTGGGCGAGGCGCGCGACATACACCCGAAGAACAAGCTCGACGTGGGCCGCCGCATGGCGCGCTGGGCGCTCGCCGAAGTCTACGGGAAGAAGATGACGGCCACGGGGCCGATGTACAGCAGGATGAAAGTGAGCGGGTCGAAAATCGTCCTCACGTTCGACGACGTGGGAGCCGGTTTAAGAATCCGCGACGGCGACAGGCTGCAAGAGTTCGCCGTCGCGGGCGAAGACCGCAAGTGGCACTGGGCGGAGGCGCGCATCGTCGGCAAGGATAAAGTCGAAGTCTGGTCGAACGAAGTGCCGCGCCCGGTCGCGGCGCGCTACGCCTTCAACAACAACCCGCGCCGCCCGAACCTGACGAACGACACGGGCCTGCCCGCCGCGCCCTTCCGCACGGACGACTGGCCCGACCCGACAGCCGGTAAACGCTGATGAAGATGCGAAAGAACAGTACCGCGAGCGGTAGCGAGCGGGTCGTCGTGTCATCACGCGGGCCTAACGTCGCAGGACGCACCCGCTCGCTACCGCTCGCGGTACTGTTGCTCTGCCTGTCGCCTTTCGTCTGCGCGGCGCAGACGGGCGGGTTGGCTCCGCTGCCGACGCCGCCGGTACAGCGCCCGGCGAACCCGAAGCTCCCGACCCTCTTCGTCGTCGGCGACTCGACGGCCAACAACAACGCCAACGGCGGCAAGGGCTGGGGCGACCCGTTCGTCGCCTTCTTCGACGCGTCGAAGATCAACGTCCTCAACCGCGCGCGCGCGGGCCGGAGCAGCCGGACGTTCCTGACCGAAGGTCTCTGGGACAAGGTCTTGCAGGACTTGAAGGCGGGCGACTTCGTCCTCATACAGTTCGGCCACAACGACGGCGGCCCGCTCGACACGGGGCGCGCGCGCGGCTCCCTGCCCGGACTCGGCGAAGAGACGAAAGAGGTCACGAAGCCCGATGGCACGAAGGAGGTCGTCCACACCTTCGGCTGGTACAACCGCAAATTCATCGCGGACGTGAAGGCCAAAGGCGCGACTCCCATCCTGCTCTCGCTCACCGTGCGCAACATCTGGAAGGAGGGCAAGGTCGAGCGCGGCTCCGGCCGCTTCCGCCAGTGGGCCGAGGAGCTGGCGCGCGCCGAGGGCGTGCAGTTCGTGGACGTGACGACCATCGTCGCCGACGGCTACGAGGCGTTGGGGCAGGAGAAGGTCAAAGCCCTCTTCGGCCCCGACCACACGCACACGAGCCCGGCCGGCGCCGAGTTCAACGCCGCGGCCGTCGTCGCCGGCCTGAAGGCCCTCAAGGGCGACCCGTTCGAGAAGTATTTCTCGCCGCTGGCGAAAGATGTCGCCGCCTACAAGACCGCGCGGTCGAAGTGAGATGAAGGACGTTGCAGCGCCGAAGTTTCGAGCGGGCATACGGCCGTTAACGGTCGTCATCCTTCTCCTGTCCGCGCCGCTCTTCCCCGCGCGCGCGCAGAGGCAGATGGAGGCGCTCGGGCGCGGCGTGGTCGCAGTCCGACAGGCGGACGGGCGCGTGTGGGTCGGCTGGCGGCTGCTCGGGACAGACCCCGACGCGCTCGCCTTCAACCTCTACCGCTCCGCCGGCGGCGCGCGCGCCGTCAGACTCAACGACAGGCCCATCACAGGCCCGACCAACTTCATCGACGACAAGGCCGACGCGTCGAAGTCCAACTCTTATTTCGTTCGTCCAATCCTGAAGGGTAAAGAGGGCGTCCCGAGCGCCGCGTTCACGCTCGCGCCCGGCGCGCCCGCGCGGCAGTACCTTTCGATACCTTTGCAGACGCCGCGGGGTTACGCGCCGGGCGACGCCTCGGCCGGAGACCTCGACGGCGACGGCGAGTACGAGATGGTCGTCCACATGGTCGGGCGGGGGCGCGACAACGGGAGCGCGGGCTTCACGACCGAGCCCGTGCTTCAGGCTTACAAGCTGGACGGCAAGCTCCTCTGGACGATCAACCTCGGCCGCAACATCCGCGAGGGCGCGCACTACACGCAGTTCATGGTCTACGACCTCGACGGCGACGGGCGCGCCGAGGTCGCCTGCAAGACGGCCGACGGCACGACGGACGGACGCGGACGTGTCATCGGAGACCCGGACGCCGACTGGCGCACCCCGCAAGGCACGCTCGCCACCTTCCGCGGCGAGTCGGGGCGCGAGGTGCGGCGCAACGTCGAAGGCTACGTCCTCAAAGGCCCCGAGTACCTGACGGTCTTCGACGGGCTGACCGGCGCGGCCCTCGCCACGACGGACTTCATCCCGCCGCGCCACCCGACGAAATCCGACCCGACGACCGAGGAGCTGGCCGCCGTCTGGGGCGACGGCTACGGCAACCGCGTTGACCGCTTCCTCGCCTGCGTCGCATACCTCGACGGCAGGCGGCCGAGCCTCGTGATGGCGCGCGGCTACTACACGCGCACCGTGCTGACCGCGTGGAACTGGCGCGGCGGAAAGCTCACGCGCGTCTGGACGTTCGACAGCGAGGACGGGACGCCCGGCAACAAGGCTTTCGGCGGACAGGGCAACCACAACCTTTCAGTGGGCGACGTGGACGGTGACGGCCGCGACGAGATCGTCTACGGCGCGTGCGTCATCGACGACGACGGCAGGGGTCTCTACTCGACGGGCCTCGGCCACGGCGACGCGCTGCACCTCTCAGACCTCGACCCGGCGCGGCCGGGGCTCGAAGTCTTCGGCATACAGGAGCGCTTCGGCGACGCGGGCGCGCACTTCCGCGACGCGCGCACCGGACAAATTCTCTGGAAGAAGCCCTCGGTCAAGGCGGGCGAGGACGGCGAGGGGCCTGGGCGGGGCTTGTGCCTGGACATAGACCCGCGCCACCCCGGCTTCGAGTGCTGGGTGCGCGGCGCGGACATCTTCGGACTCTTCGACGCGCGCGGCGAGATGATTTCAAAGACGACGCCGCGCTCGTGCAACTTCGGCGTCTACTGGGACGGCGACGCTTTGAGCGAGCTGCTCGACCGCAACTACGTCGCCAAGTGGGACTGGAAGGAATCGGCCGACAACGTGCTGCTCACGGCCGAGGGCTGCACCTGGAACAACGGGTCGAAGGCGACGCCGGCTCTGAGCGCAGACCTCTTCGGCGACTGGCGCGAGGAGGTCGTCTGGCGGACGACCGACAACAGCGAGCTGCGCGTCTACACGACGACCATCCCGACCGCGGAGCGCTTCTACACCTTCATGCACGACCCGCAGTACCGCCTGAGCGTCGCGTGGCAGAACGTCGCCTACAACCAGCCGCCCCACACGAGCTTCTTCGTCGGCCACGGCATGAAGCGGCCGCCGCGCCCGAACATCGTCGAAGTGAAGTTGAAAAAGTAACGAGCGAGAAGGAGGGAGACCTTGAGGAACCCGAAACTGCACACGAGGGCGCGCGCCTTCGCCTCGCTGCTGCTCGTCGTAATGTTGCTCGCGCCCGTCGGCGTCTTCGCCCAAAGGCAGCGGCGCGGTGGCGCGGCGCGCGGCGCTCAGGCGTCGGCGGCGCTCGCGTGGCCGCGCGTGACGAGCCAGTCGAAGCCCTGGACGCGCTGGTGGTGGCTGGGCAGCGCCGTCAACCGGCGCGACCTCTCGGCGGCGCTGGCGCAGTACGAGAAGGCGGGGCTCGGGGGCTTGGAGCTGACGCCCATCTACGGCGTGCGCGGCGAGGAGTCGCAGTTCATCGACTTTCTCTCGCCCGAGTGGGTCGGGATGCTCGAACACACCTTGAGGGAGGCGAACCGCCTGGGCCTCGGCGTGGACATGGCGACGGGCACGGGCTGGCCCTTCGGCGGGCCCTGGGTTGGCGCGGAGGACGCGTGCAGGGACCTGGTCTCGAAGACTTGGGAGCTGCGCGGGGGCGCGCGCCTGGGCGAGCCCGTGCGCGCGGTGCAGAAGCCCTTCGTGCGCGCTGTCGGGCGGCGGCCGGACATTTCGACCCTGCGCGAGCCCGTCAGCGCGAACCCGAACCTGCAAGAGCTTGCGCTCGACCAGGTGCGCTTCGAGAAGCCCCTGCCGCTGCAAGCCCTCGTGGCCCACTCGGACACGGGCGAGACGCTCGACCTCACCTCGCGCGTCAACTCCGAGGGCACGCTCGACTGGGTCGCGCCCGCGGGGCGTTGGAAGCTCTACGGCGTCTTCCAGGGCTGGCACGGCAAGTTGGTCGAGCGCGCCGCGCCCGGCGGCGAGGGCAACGTCATCGACCACTTCTCCGCGGAGGCGCTGGGCAACTACCTCAGGAAGTTCGACCGGGCGTTCGCGGGCCGCAACGTCCGCTCCTTGCGCGCCTTCTTCAACGACTCCTACGAGGTTGACGACGCGGAGGGCCAGTCGGACTGGACGCCGAAGTTCTTCGAGGAGTTCCGCGCGCGCCGCGGCTACGACCTGAGGCAGCAACTGCCCGCGCTGCTCGGCGACGCGGACGCGGACGCGCGCGCGCGCGTCCTCCACGACTTCCGCGAGACCGTCTCAGACCTCCTGCTCGACCGCTTCACCGCGCCGTGGCGCGAGTGGGCGCACAGGCGCGGCGCTATCGTCCGCAACCAGTCGCACGGCTCGCCCGCCAACATCCTCGACCTCTACGCCGCGAGCGACATCCCCGAGACCGAGGGCACGGACATCGTGCGGATGAAGTTCGCCTCGTCGGCCGCGAACGTGACGGGCAAGATGCTGGCTTCGGCCGAGACGGTGACGTGGCTCGACGAGCACTTCCTCTCCTCGCTCGGCGACGTGAAGCGCGCCGTAGACCTCAACTTCCTCGGCGGCATCAACCACGTCGTCTACCACGGGCTGGCCTACTCGCCGCCCGCAGACCCCTGGCCGGGACGGCTCTTCTACGCCGCCGTACATCTCGAGCCGACCAACCCGCAGTGGAAGGATTTTCCGGCGCTCAACCGATACATCGCGCGCGTGCAGTCGTTCATGCAGCAGGGCAAGGCCGACAACGACCTGCTGCTCTACTACCCCGTCCACGACATGTGGATGGAGCCGGGCAAGGAGGGCCGCCTGATTCACGTCGGCGGCGGCCACGACGTAGGCATCACGCAAGCGGACGCGCAGGCGCTCTTGGACGCGGGCTACGCCTTCGACCTCGTCTCGGATAGACAACTGGCCGGGGTCAACTTCTCGCGCGGCGCGCTTCAGACGGGCGGCCTCAGCTACAAGGTGGTCGTGCTGCCCGAGACGCGGTACGTCCCGGCCGCCACCCTGTCGCGCCTCGTCGAGCTGGCGCGCGCGGGCGCGACCGTCGTCGTGCGCAAGGGCCTGCCGACGGACGTGCCCGGGCTCGCGGGCGGCGACGCGGAGCGCGTGCGCTTCAGGCGACTCCTCTCCCAGATCAACTTCAACGAGACGGAGGCGGACGGCGTCCGCAGCGCGCGCGTCGGCGCGGGGCGCTTCCTGGTCGGCGAAGACCTCGGGGTTCTGCTCGCGCACGCGGGCACGCGCCGCGAGACGATGGGCGAGCAGGGGTTGCGCTTCACGCGGCGGCAGTACCAGGGCGGCGAATACTACTTCGTCCTCAACCGCGGCAACGCTCCCGTGGACGGCTGGGTGAAGCTCGCGTCGGGCGCGCGCTCGGCCGCCCTCTTCGACGCGCTGACGGGCGAGGCGGGGCTGGCCGCCACGCGCCCCGCGCTCGGCGGCGGGCTCGAAGTCTACCTGCAACTCGCGCCCGGCGAGTCGCGCGTCGTAAAGACATTCAACGCGGCCGCGCGCGGCCAGTCGTTCCCGTACTTCAAGGGCGCGGGCTCGCCGCAGCAACTGAACGGCGAATGGTCTGTGAGTTTCGTCGAAGGCGGGCCGACGCTCCCGTCAGCGCTGCGGCTGGGCGAGTTGAACTCGTGGCTGAGGCTCGACGGCGACGCCTACAGGAACTTCTCGGGCACGGCTCGCTACACGCTAACTTTCAACCGTCCGCAAGGGGCGAACGCGGACTGGCTCCTCGACCTCGGACGCGTGGCCGAGTCGGCGCGCGTCCGCCTGAACGGCCGCGACCTCGGCACGCACATCACGCCGCCCTTCCGCGTGAGAGTGCCGGGCGCGCTCCTGCGCGACGCGAACACGCTCGAAGTCGATGTCTCGAACCTGATGCTCAACCGCGTCATCGACATGGAGCGGCGCGGCGTGAAGTACAAGAAGTTCTACAACACGAACTTCCCCGCGCGCCGCCCCGAGAACCGCGGGGCCGACGGCCTCTTCGACGCGACGAAGCTCGCACCGCGCGACTCCGGCCTGCTCGGCCCCGTGACGCTCACGCCGGTCGAGCCCGTGAGGTTTTAGCGATGCAGCGACCACTGAGAATCACGAACACCCTCCTGCTGCTCTTAACCGCGCTCGCGCTCGCGCCGTCGCCCGCGCGCGGGCAGGCGCGCGTCACCGCCCCATTCGACAACGACTGGCGCTTCTTCAAGGGCGACGCGCAGGGCGCGGAGCGGCCGGAGTTCGACGACTCGGGCTGGCGCAGGCTCGACGTGCCGCACGACTGGAGCATCGAGGGGCCTTTCGACGAGAAGAACCCGACGGGCAGGGACGGCGGCTACCTGCCCGCGGGCGTCGGCTGGTACCGCAAGCACTTCACGCCGCCCGCCGCGTCCGCCCGCCGCCGCGTCTTCATCGAGTTCGACGGTGTGATGGCTAACAGCGACGTGTGGGTTAACGGCCTGCACTTGGGCAAACGCCCTTACGGCTACATCGGCTTCCGCTACGAGATAACTTATCAACTGAGGTTCGGCGCGGGCCAGTCGAACGTCATCGCCGTCCGCGCGGACAACTCGGGGCAGCCCGCCTCGCGCTGGTACACGGGCGCAGGCGTTTATCGTCACGTCCGGCTCGTCGTGACCGACCCGGTGCACATCGAACACTGGGGCACGTTCGTCACCACGCCGCGGGTCGCCGACGACAGCGCGACCGTGCGCGTGCGCAGCACCGTCGTCAACCAGTCCGGCGCCGCGCACGAGGTAGAGCTGCAAGTCACGCTCGTCGGCCCCGGAGGCAAAGTCGTCGGCACCGCCGAGACGAGTCCCAGACGACTCGCCGTCGGCGAGGCGGCGGACTTCACGCAGGAGTTTACCGTCAAAAATCCCGTGCGCTGGGACATCCGCGACCCGGCGCTCTACAAGGCCGTCGCGCGCGCGCGCGCGGACGGGCGCATTGTCGATGATGACACGGTCACGTTCGGCATCCGCGAGTTCAGGTTCGAGCCGGCGACCGGCTTCTGGCTCAACGGCCGCAACTTCAAGCTCTACGGCGTCTGCCTCCACCACGACGGGGGCGCGTTCGGCGCGGCCGTGCCTTTGCGCGTGTGGGAGCGAAGGCTAGAGATACTCCGCCGCTTCGGGGCCAACGCCATCCGCACCGCGCACAACCCGCCCGCGCCCGAGTTCCTCGACCTGACAGACCGCATGGGCTTCATCGTCATGGATGAGAACTTCGACGTGTGGACGGTGAAGAAGAGGGAGTACGACTACCACCGCCACTTCGACGAGTGGTCGCACATCGACACGCGCGACATGGTGCGCCGCGACCGCAACCACCCGTCCGTTGTCATCTACAGCACCGGCAACGAGATTCACGACACGCCGAAGCCCGACCTCGCCAAGCGGATACTGGCCGGGCTCATCGAGGTCTTCCACCGCGAAGACCCGACGCGCCCCGTGACGCAGGCGCTCTTCCGGCCCAACGTCAGCAAGGACTACGACAACGGCCTCGCCGACATGCTCGACGTGGTCGGGCAGAACTACCGCGAGAAGGAGATTCTGGCCGCCTACCACCAGAAGCCGACGCGCAAGATTCTGGGGACGGAGAACACGCACGTCCGCGAGCAGTGGCTGGCGCTCAGGGACAACCCGCCGTACGCCGGACAGTTTTTGTGGACGGGCATCGACTACCTCGGCGAGTCGCCCGGCTGGCCGATGGTCGCGGAGAACTTCGGCCTCCTCGACCGCACGGCCACGCCGCGGCCTCGGGCCTTCCAGCGCCTGAGTTGGTGGGGCACGACCCCCGTCGTCGCGGCCTTCCGCCGCGTCGCGCACACGCCGGCCGCGCCCGCCGACCCCGGCTACGGGTTAGACCGCCACCCGCAGGTGCTCTTCGAGGACTGGACGCCGCGCGACCTCTCGCCGCACGAGGAGAACGTAGAGGTCTACAGCAACGCCGAGCAGGTCGAGCTGTTCCTCAACGGCCGCTCGCTCGGCTCGAAGCCGCGCCCCTCGGACGACGCGCCGCGCAACTGGGCGGTGCCCTTCGTGCCGGGGACGCTGCGCGCCGTCGGCACGAAGGGCGGGAAGGTCGTCGCCACGCACGAGCTGAAGACGGCCGGCAGGCCCGCGCGCGTCCTGCTCTCGGTCGATAAACCGACGCTCGCCCACCACTGGGACGATGTCGTCTACGTCGAGGCTCTGGTCGTTGACGCGAACGGCCGTATCGTGCCCTCCGCTTCCGACCTTATCACCTTCAAGGCTTCAGGCCCGGGTCGCGTCGTCGCCGTGGACAGCGGCGACAACGCGAGCCACGAACCTTTCCAAGCGACGGAGCGGCGCGCCTATCAAGGGCGCTGCTTTGCCGTGCTCAAAGCTGACAGGCCGCGGGGCCGCATCACTGTCACGGCCTCCGCACCGGGACTCGCCGGCGGCACGGTTACGGTCAAGGCGGTCGCGAACAGGACAGGTCAGTACCACCCGCGGTAGCGGGTGGGTCGTTGTCACCCGGACGCGCCGTGTCGCAGAGGCCCACCCGCTACCGCGGGTGGTTCTGACTGGATTTCATATCCTTGAGGAGTAAGTCAAAAGATGCGCAGACTACACAAAGCAATCGTGCTCACGCTCGCGGCGCTCGTCCTCCTTCCCCTTGCCCCCGCGGCGCGCGCCGCCGACCACTTCAAGAACTGGCCCGCCGGCTCTTCGCCCGGCGAGGTCGGCAGGCGCGTCGCCGAGAACTGGGTCGCGCGCAACTTCGAGTTCGAGCAGACGGTCACCGGCTCGGACGGGAAGCCGCGGCCGCGCCGCCAGTACGTCATCTACCCGGAAATCTGCGCCTGGTACGGCGCGCTCACGGTCGCGCGGCTCACGAAAGATAGAGACCTGACGGCGAGACTGACGAAGGAGTTCGACCGCTTCCTGACGCCCGAGGGCGATAAGCACGTCTCAAGGCAGGCGCACGTCGATTACAGCGTCTTCGGCACCGTCCCGCTTGAGCTGTACATCCAGACGAAGGACACGGGCTACCTCGACCTGGGCCGCGGCTTCGCCGACCGCCAGTGGGACAAGACGACGCCCGACGGCATCACGGCCGAGGCGCGCTACTGGGTGGACGACATGTACATGATCAACGTCCTCCAGTCGCAAGCCTTCCGCGCGACCGGCGACAAGAAGTATTTAGACCGCGCGGCGCTGGCGACGGTCGCCTACCTCGACAAGCTGCAAGAGCCGAACGGCCTCTTCCACCACGCGCCCGACTCGCCCTTCTTCTGGGGGCGCGGCAACGGCTGGTACGCGGCCGGCATGGCGGAGCTTCTGCGCTCGCTCCCGAAGAACCACCCGCGCCGCGCGCGCATCCTTCAGGGCTTCAGGACGATGATGGCCTCGCTTTTGAAGTACCAGGCGGAGGACGGCCTCTGGCGGCAGCTCGTGGACAGGCCCGACGTGTGGGCCGAGACCTCCGGCACGGGCATGTTCGCCTTCGCGCTGGTGACGGGCGTGAAGGAGGGCTGGCTCGACAAGAACACCTACGGCCCGGCGGCGCGCAGGGCCTGGCTCGGCCTCGTCAAGCACCTCGACGCCCAGGCCAACGTGACGGAGGTCTGCGTCGGGACGAACAAGGCTTTCCAGGAGGTCGGGCCCGACCTGGCGACGCAGCTCAAGTTCTACCTCGAACGCCCGCGCAAGACCGGCGACCTCCACGGCCAGGCCCCTGTTCTGTGGACGGCGACGGCGCTGCTTCGTTAACGAGGGCCGGGTCGAACCGGCCGTCCCGCCGCGTCAGTGGCGTCTGAATTTAGCCCGGCCTTTCAAGGCCGGGTTAAGGCGTTCGAGAATTTTGTCGCGTCGCGTAGCGACGCCTGAACCGACACGGCACGTTCAAACGTCGCTACGCGACGCCGCGGTTGTTGCCGACGCACACCCGGCCTTGAAAGGCCGGGCTAAACTCAAGCGCCGCTGACGCGGCGGGGAAGATGATGATGAGGAAACATCGGCTCGGACTCGTTACCGCCGTCACGCTCGCGCTGTCCGCCTCCCTGTTGATTTTCGGAGGCGCTTCAATCACCTCTTCCGCGCAGCGGCGGGCGCAGCCAAACGACGCCGTCGTCTACAGCGTGCGCGCGTACGGGGCGCGCGGCGACGGGAAGACGTTGGACACGCCGGCCGTCAACCGCGCGATCGAGGCCGCGGCGGCGGCGGGCGGCGGCACCGTGCACTTCCCCGCGGGCACGTACCTCTGCTTCTCGATACGCCTGAAGAGCAACGTCACGCTCCACCTCGACCGGGGCGCGACCATCCTCGCCGCAGACCCCGCGAAGGACAGGGGGCGCTACGACGAGCCCGAGCCGAACGAGTGGGACATGTACCAGGACTTCGGCCACTCGCACTGGCAGAACAGCCTCATCTGGGGCATAGGCGTTGAGAACGTCTCCATCACCGGGCACGGCCTCATCGACGGCCGCGGACTGACGCGCCGCAGCCCGCGCCCCCGCCGCCCCTTGAGGCCCGGCGACACGCCGACCACCCTCGGCGGCGCGCAGTCAGCGCGCCCCGTCTCGCCGCTCGGCGAGGACGACCCGCACGAGGTGATGAGCGGGCTCGGCAACAAGGCCATCTCGCTCAAGCTCTCGCGCAACGTACTCTTGCGCGACTTCTCCGTCCTCAACGGCGGACACTTCGCCCTGCTCGCCACGGGCGTGGACAACCTGACCATCGACAACCTGAAGGTGGACACCAACCGCGACGGCTTCGACATCGACTCGTGCCGCAACGTGCGCATCTCGAACTGCTCGGTCAACTCGCCGAACGATGACGCCATCGTGCTGAAAAGCTCCTACGGGCTCGGCTTCCCGCGCGCCACCGAGAACGTGACCATCACGAACTGCCTCGTTAGCGGCTACGACATCGGCTCGCTGCTCGACGGCACCTACAAGCGCAACGTCAAGGAAGCGCCAGACAAGGACGGCCCCACGGGGCGCGTCAAGTTCGGGACGGAGTCGAACGGCGGGTTCAAGAACATCACCATCTCGAACGTCGTCTTCGACCACTGCCGCGGGCTCGCGCTCGAAACCGTGGACGGCGGGCCGCTCGAAGACGTGACCATCTCCAACGTCACGATGCGCGACGTGACGACCGCGCCCATCTTCCTCCGCCTCGGCGCGCGGATGCGCGGGCCGGCGGGCGCACAGCCGAGCGTCCTGCGGCGCGTGCAGATCAGCAACGTCGTCGTCTACAACGCCGAGCCGCGCTTCGCCTCCATCATCGCCGGGCTGCCCGGCCACCCCGTCGAGGACGTTCGCCTGAGCGACATCCGCATCCTCTACAAAGGCGGCGGCACGCGCGAGCAGGCCGCTCTCGTGCCGCCCGAGCGCGAGACGAACTACCCCGAGCCCTCGATGTTCGGCGACCTGCCCGCCTACGGCTTCTTCATCCGCCACGCGCGCAACGTCGAACTCTCCAACGTCGAAGTCCGTTTCATGACGGAAGACCTGCGGCCCGCCTTCCACCTCGAAGACGTGCGCGGGGCGAGCTTCCACGGCGTCTCGGCGCAGAAGGCCGCCGACGTGCCCACCTTCGTCCTCAAGAACGTCGAGGACTTCACCGTCCGCAACTCGCGCCCCGTCCCCGACACGCGCGTCGAGCGGGCGGAGTCGAAGAGGTTTTAGACCGCCGCCGCGGCCGGGGCCGTAACGACGTTGACAGCGCCTCACAACGGCCTTACTGTATGACCGCGCCAAAACCGTAGCCACGCTCCGGCCTTTTACACGTTAGCGCGCGCCCTTACCTTTTCGCTTACGCCGGCCCCGACAAGAGGTAAAACAATGCTCACGAAGCGGACGCTTTCTCCGGGCGTTCTCTCACGCCGCATCATCACGCTCCCGCTCGTCGCCTGCCTGCTCTCACCCGCCGCCGCGCAGACCGTCGCAACCCCGAGCGGAGCGACCTCCTCTGAACAGCAGCAGGAGGCCCGCGGGCGGACGATGGCGCCCAACGGTTCGACCAACATCTCCGCCCCCGCCTCCCCCGACCTGAGGATCTCGCAGAGCGGCGGCCAGGTTCAGACCGTTGACCTCGGAGACGTGACCGGCACGGTCTGCGACTGCGGCGAGATTCCGATTCCCGCGGAGCCGATTCCCGAGGTCGGCCTTTTCAGAAGGATTTTCCTCAGGCAGAAGGGCAAGAAGAGTAAGAAGAAGCCGTAGGCTCCCGCGACCGCCGCGACGGAGGAGTCCTGTGGGGTGAGGCGATGAAGAGTCAGAAACATGCGGCCACGTCCGGGCAGACGCCCGTCGTCTTCCTCAGCTACCGGCGGGCCGACACGGCGGGCCACGCCGGGCGCCTGCGCGACGCGCTGGACAGGCGACTGCGCGGCGGCCTCTTCAGAGACATCGACAAGATCGGCGGCGGGCAGGACTTCGTACAGGCCATCGACGAGGCGGTCGCCCAGTGTAAGGTTCTGCTCGTCCTGATAGGCGACCAGTGGCTCTCGATAAAGGACGCGGAGGGTCGCCGCCGCCTCGATAACCCCAAAGACTTCGTGCGCAGGGAGATCGCGGAGGCGCTCCGCCGCGGCGTGACCGTCATCCCCGTCCTCGTCGAGGGGGCCACCATGCCCGGCGAGGCTGACTTGCCGGACGACCTGAATAGCCTCGCGCGCCGCAACGCCATGGAGTTGAGCGAGACGCGCTGGGAGTACGACGTGGATCAGCTCGTCAAGGCTCTGGGGCAGCACGTCGAGGTGTGCGCGGACGGCGACGAGGCGGCGGGCGGGCTGTTCAGCCGCGGGAAAGGCGTCACCGTGACCAGGGTCGCGCTGGCGCTGCTGGCGGTCGCCGCGCTGGCCGGCGCGGGACTGGTCGGCCGGTCTCTCCTGTCCGGCCCCCTGACGAAAGCGTCGGAGGCGGGCGCCGTCATCACGGCGACGCCGTCCGCGCCTTCCGCGGCCGACGTGAAAGAGCAGGAACTCAAGCAGGCGCTCGAACTGATCGGGAACAGCATGTCCGCCTCGGACAAGGTGCTGTCCCTGACCGTGTTGGCTACGCATTTCGTCCCGGACACCGAAGAGGAAGCAGTTGACCTGGACAAGCGGCTCATGCAGCACATACGCGAGTACGAGCAGGCGAACACCGAATGGACGCGGAAGGGGCCCTGGTTGAACACACAACTGGGCGGTCGCCCCTCCTGGGCGGGTGCGCGTGACGCCGTCACAGCCTACATGAACTGCGTAAGCGGTCTGAACGCGGCCGTGAGAGACGGGAAGCCCCTCAAGGCGTTTCCGGACAGGTGCGAGCGCCAGAAAAATATGGCCCGGGATGCTGTAGACAAACTGACGGCGGATGGCGGGGAGGCGGGCCGTTAAGGTCTTGAGCACCCGCCCCCGCCAACCGAGCCGGACGCCGCTTAGTGCAAACGACCCGCCGCGGGGTAGAATTTCACACCGACAAAATTCTTTCGGCGAGACGGGGGAGGGGTCTATGTCTGCGAGGGGGCGGGCGGTGTCTACGGCGCTGCTCTTCGTCTGCTGCTGGTTGGTTTGCGTGGAGGCCGCGGCGGCGCAGAAGAGGACGGCGGCGGCGGAGTACGCGGGGCTGCCCGCGTGGGTGAAGACGGTGGGCGCGCGGCGCGGGCCGACGCGGCGGAAGGTCTGTGAGGCGAACGCGCACGGCGCGGTCGGGGACGGGCAGACCAACTCGACGAAGGCGATACAGTCGGCGATAGACGCCTGCGCGAAGGCGGGAGGCGGGGTCGTCCGTTTCAGGCCGGGCGAGTACGTGACGGGCGCGCTCTTCGTCAAGTCGGGCGTCAACTTCGTCGTGGGCGAGGGCGTGACTCTGCTCGGGAGTCAGGAGGACTCGGACTACCCTTCGATCTTCACGCGCGTCGCAGGGATAGAGATGAGGTGGCCGGCGGCGCTCATCAACGTCAACGACCAGCGCAACGTGCGGCTCTCCGGCGGCGGCGTCATCGACGGCCGCGGGAAGAAGTGGTGGGACAAGTACTGGAACCTGCGGCGCAACGACTACGAGCCGCGCGGCCTGCGCTGGGCCGCCGACTACGACGCCGAGCGCGTGCGCCTGATGGTCGTCTGGAAGTCGCGGGACGTGACGGTCGAGAACCTGAGTTTGAAGCGCTCGGGCTTCTGGACGGTGCAGGTCGTCTACTCCGACCACGTCACGGTTGACGGGATCAAGATCAGCGACAACGGCGGGCCGAGCACGGACGGCGTGGACATCGACTCCTCTTCACACGTCCTCGTCCAGCACTGCGACATCGACAACAACGACGACGACATCTGCCTGAAGGCGGGGCGCGACTACGACGGGCTGCGCGTCGGGCGGCCGACCGAGTACGTGGTGGTGCGCGACAACCTGACGCGGCGCGGCGGCGGCGTGCTCTCCTTCGGCAGCGAGACCTCGGGCGGCATCCGCCACGTCGTCGCCTACCGCAACCGCGGCGTGGGGACGAACGAGGGGCTGCGGTTCAAGTCGGCGAAGACGCGCGGCGGCTACGTCTCGGACGTGCTCGTCAGGGACATCAGGATGGAGAACGTGCCGCTCCCCTTCACCTTCACGCTGAACTGGAACCCGAGCTACTCCTACGCGTCCATCCCGAAGGAGATTACGAACCCGCCGCCGCACTGGGTCGTGATGAACACGCCGGTGCTGCCAGTCGAGCGCGGCTACTGCGAGTTCCGCAACATACGCGTGGAGAACGTGGAGATCGTTGGGGCTAAACGAATTTTCACCGCCTCGGGGCTGCCCGAAAAACCCATCGTCGGCGTCACCTTCGTCAACGTCACGGCCGAGGGCGAGGAGTCGGGCTTCATCGAGCACGCGCGCGACTGGCGCATGACGAACGTCCGCATCAGGACGGCGAAGGGCGAGCCCGTCAAGCTGACGAACGCCGTCAACGTCGAGAGCCCTGCGGTCTCGAAGAAGTGACGACTCGTCTGGCTTAAGGCACCGCGGGCAGGTTGCAACTGTTACCCTGCCTCGACACGTCGGCCGCCTCGTCCTTCCTGTCGTCCTTAACGTTCTCGCACCTCAGAGGCGGCGCGTCGCCCGAGAGCCTGTAGCTGTTCTGCCACTCGTCGAGCGAGAGGTTGCGCGTGACGTGCGCGCAGACCGCCCCGAGCAAATCGTTGAGCCCGATCTTACGCCACACGGCCCCGCTCCTCTCCGCGTCCACTGTCAGGACGCGCGTCCCGTCCCTGTTAACGAAGGCTTCGCCACCCGCCTCGACGCGGGCGACCTCGCAACCGGTCAGTGCGTTCCACACGCCCGTCAAGCCGGGGGTGGAGGCGTAGAAGAACTCCCCGGTCGAGTTGTAGAAAATTCTGAAGAAGGTTCCGAAACCGAGGTAGGATTTTTTGTACGGGATGGTTGCCACCGGCCGCTGGCTGCTCCCCAGCTTCCACACCCTCATCTCTTTCTCGCCGAAGGTCGCGAAGTGTTCGCCGTCCGGGCTGAACACCACCTCGGGGTAGGTAATGGCCGGGGCTAAATCCATCCTGTTGACGAGACGCCCGCTGAACGCCTCCCACACCATCACGACATGGTTCTTGTCCACCCCGCCCACGTACCCGCCTTTCACCGCGCCCACGCTGGGCGTGAGTCGGTACGACGGCTCGATCTCCGCCTGCCACGCACCGACTTGGCGGCCGCCCCTGACCTCAAGGACGCGAACCGGCATCCCTTTCTCCCTTTCGTCTCGATAAGCCACTACCAGGTGGTCTCCGTCCGAGGTGAAGCAGTGGAAGTCGAAATACTCCTTCTCCTGCGCGCCCAGCGACAAAACCTCCTTCCCGTCTCTCACGTCGAGCAGGAGGGTGGTGAAATCAGCGCCGCCCGAAGGCTGGAGCGCAAGGTACTTTCCGTTCGGGCTGAAGGTCGGCTCTACGAACTCGGGCACCTCGCCCTCCCTGCGCCACAGCTCACGTCCTTCGGCCAGGTCGAGGAGCCGCAGCCACCAGTCTGTGCTAGACTGCGCCGACTGCGGCGCGCCCTCCTCGTCAGGCGTGTAGGCGGCGAGGTGACGGCCGTCGTCGGCGAGGTACAGAACCGTATCGTCGTTCGCCGCCTGCAACGCCGACGTGAGATAACGTCCCGTGCCGGACTTGCCCTCAACACTGTACGTGAACTTGCCTTCGTCCACATCCCAGACGCGGAACTCCTCCGCGCCCTTGAGGAGGACGAACCTCCTGTTCTCGCTCTCGGCCGCGACGGAGGCTCCGGCGAAGACGACCTCGGCTAAACTCCCGCCCGCGCCAGGCACTTCCCAGACGCGGGTGGTGCCGTCGGTGCTCGCCGTTACAAGCCCCGACCCGCCCGCGCCGAAGCCCACGCTGTGCACCGAGCCCTCGTGCGACATCCGCGCCACCTCCGCAGCCTCGGTCTCTTGCAACCGCCAGAGCCGAGCCGTGCCGTCGTTGCTTGCGGTCGCGAGGTGTTCGCTGTCGGGGGCGAAGGCGAGGGCGTTGACGGGGGCCGTGTGCCCACTGATGAAGTAGGAGGTTATGGCCTGGTCGGCAGTCTCCTGGGGGTCGGCGTACGCGCCCGCGAAGACCGCGTCGGCGAAGATCGAGTCTCTGAACGCCGCCCGCCTAATCTCCACCCGCTGACTGGAGAGCGACGACACGAAGACGGCGTTGTTGTCGCCCGCCATCGCAAACCACTTCCCGTCGGGGCTGATGGAGAAAGCGGTAACGTGGTCGTCCCGTTCTCTTGCTCCCCACCTTAAGTTTTTGAAGCTCGTCTCGCCGTCGCGCGCCCAGACGAAATAAAAGCCGTTCGATTGCACCAACACGAGGCGGCTCCCATCGCCGCTGAACGCGAGCCCGAAGGCGTGGCCTGAGCCGAGCGGCATCGGCGACGAGAGGACTAAGGGGGGCGACGCGGGCTCATCAACCTTCCTCACCTCGATGAAGGGCTGAGACCCCTCCTGCGCTCCGCCGGAGAAGAACCCGGCCGGCCTGTAGACATCCGCCCCCCGCGCGCGTGTCAGTCTCAACGGCGCACGCTTCACCACGGCGACGAGCTTCCCTCCGGGGCTGAGCGCGGCGGCCTCCACGCGGACGCCGAGCGCGAGGCCGCCTGTCTCCTTCAGACTCCCCCCGCTCCACTGCCAGAGTTTGGCCGTGAAGGGTCTGTCGGGCTCGGCGGGGCTTTTGTCGTCGGCGGGCGGCGGGCGGTGGAAGGGTACGTCCGAGGTCAACAGGTACTTCTTGTCGGGGCTGAAGACGAGGGTTGTCAGGTGGTTGAATGTCTCGGCGGCGGTCTCTTTCTTCTGGGCGTCGTAGACTGCCAGCGTGTTCGGTTTCGCCTTCTGCTCCTTAGCGATTAGAGGCGCGAACGCGGGATCGTCGCGCAGCGCGGACAGAAGGTACTGGCCGTCGTCGCTGAGCGCTACGTCGGAGTAGAGCCCTTCGTACTTCGCGAGCGGGCGCGGCAGCAGCGAGAGGCTTTGGCTGAGCGCCTGGTAGGCGTCCGTCGAGAGGGCGTCGAACCGGTCGCGGCGCAGCGCCTCGCGCGCGAGGAGGGCGGCGTGCTGGTAGTTCCCCGCCTTCTGTGCCGACAAAGACTGCGTGACGAGCTGCGCCTGCTCGGCCAGCTTCTTCTGCTGCACGGCCTCGTAACGGAGCTGGTCGGCGATGGACTTCTCGCGCTCGGCGTTCTTGCGCTGCTGCTCGGCCTCGGCGGCGGCGGCAACTGCCTTGTTGCGCTGCGCCTCGACCTCGGTCTTCGCCTTCTTCTCCAGGCTTGCGGACTTCTCCGCCTCATTACGCGCCACCTCGGCCGCGGCGCGCGCCTCCTCCGCGATGCGCCGCTGCTCCTCCGCCGCGAGCCTCCTCTCCTCGGCGATGCGCCGCAACGCATCGGTCTCCCCGCGCGCCCGCTCTGCGAGGTAGCGCTGGCGGATGGCCTCGTCGAGCGCGGCGGTGGCCTGCTGCCACTGGTAGAGCGCGAAGACGGCGACGGGGAGATTGAGGACGAGCACGGCGACGGCTAGGGCGGCCGCCGCGCGCGTGAGGCGCTTCGTCCAGTTGGGCGGGTTATGCTTTCTGACCCAGCGCTCGTCGAAGACCTCGCGGTAGATCGGGTTGCGCACGCGCAGCAGGCCGTCCTCGGCGCAGACGACGCCCGAGAGCTTGAGGTGCGCCTTCGGCACAGACTGCCCCTCGTCCGCGACCGCGCGCCCGCCGCGCAAGACCTCGGCGTAAGTGTTCAGCACCGACTCGCGGTCGGGCGCGCGCTTCGTGAGCATATCGCGCACGAACATCAGGTTCGAGTTCTGGCCGAAGTCCTCGCCGAGGAACTTCTCGGCCACGACGGCGTCCACGTCCCGCTCAGTCCAGCTCGCCTTCCCCCTTGCCGCGACCGCTGCGCAGAGCTGCTGCGTCAAGAACGGATGCCCGCCCGTCCACGCGAGCGCCCACCGCAGCACTTCGCGCGACTCATCTTGCGGCAGCCCGAGCCCCGCGGCGAGCGGCAGCGCCTCCTCGAAGGTGAAGTCGGTCAGGTCTACGCGCTGGCCGATGTTGAAGGGCGTGCGCCGTGGGTCGCTGATGAGGTCGGTCGGCGTGGCGACGCCGATGAGGACGAAGGAGAGACGGCGCAGCCGAGGCACGCCCGCGCGCGCGCCGTAGGTGGAGCGGACGGCGGTGAAGAAGTCGTCGCTGAACTTCAGGCTGAGCGTGGTGTCGATCTCGTCGACGAAGATGACGACCCGCTCGTCCGGCCCCGCCTCGGCCATCAGCACGTCGCGGAAGAAGATCGTTAGGCGCTGCCCGAAGCCGAGGCTCTCGTTCGCCCGCCACCACTCGGCGACGTTGGTCCTGAGCGGGCGCTGCCCCGCGATCTCGGTGACGAGGCCGAAGTACCACTGCTCGGCCGTCAGCCCCACCCCCATCGCCTGGAGGTCGATGATAATGGAGGTGGAGCCCTCGTCGGCGAGCCGCTCGGCCGTGCGCTCCATCAGGGAAGACTTGCCCATCTGGCGCGGCGTCAGCACGTAGGTGAAGGCGCTGGCGCGGCACAGCTCCAGCAGCTCGTCGTCCGCCGCGCGCGGGATGTAGAGCCCGTTGTTGGCCTGGACGGAGCCGCCCGCGATGCTGAAGACGTTCTGGTTCGACATGGGCTACCTCAGATGCTCTGCGAAGTATTCGGCGTAGAGCTGGCAGCGCGGCAGCACCGCCTTCCCCTCCTTGCGCACAAGCCCCGCCCCCCGCAGGCGGCGGAAGACGGACTCCGAGCAGCCCCGCCCCTCGATCACGTCGAGCATGCCTTCGACCAGTTCCCCCTGGTCGTGCATCCGGAAGAGGTGGTAGCGCAGGTGGTCGCCGAAGGGGCCGCGGTCGTCCACGGCCTCCGCCAGCAGCCCGGCGAGCGTGAGGCTGTCGCTCCCGAGCAGGTAGAAGGCGCGCCGCGTGAGGTACGGGTGGCCGCCCAGCAGCTCCGTCAGCCCGCGCTCGTCGGGCGGCGGGAGCGGCCGCGGGTGTCGCGCGTTCAGCTCGCGCACCTCCGCCGGGGTGAAGTCTTCGAGTTCGATGACGACGCCGACGTTGAAGGGCGACTGGTTGAGGTCCGCGATGAGCTGGTAGGGCTCGGTCGAGGTCACCAGCACGAGGTCACAGCGCTTCCAGGGCCGCTCCCGCGCGCGCTTGTTGTGCCAGCTCCGGAGCATGCTGAAGAAGTCGTCGCGGAACGGCTTGTCGAAGATGCGCTCCACCTCGTCCATCGCCAGGACGAGGTGCGCGTCGAGGCCGTCGAGCAGGTGCCGCGTCATGTAGTAGGTCGTCTGCTGCGTGTTGCCGAGCCCCATCGCCCAGAACTCCTCCACGCGGTTCGGCCTCCCAAGCTCCGCCGAGAGCCAGGCGCAGAACTGGCGGTAGAAGTTGTCGGCCGAGGCGAGCGCCACGTGGTCGAAGAGCTGGAAGTCGAGCAGGACGGTCTGCTTGCCGACCCGGCCGGCCTCCTCCATCACGCGCAGCAACAGCGAGCTCTTGCCCATCTGCCGCGGCCCTTTGATCGGGATGGTCACGCCCTGCTGCGTCTGCCGGATGGCGCTGACCGCCGGGGCGTCCGTCGCGCGCGCGACGTAGTAGACGGACTCGGGATCCATCGTCCCCTCGGGCAGCTCCAAAGGGTGGAGCGAGGCGGCCGGGAGCGGCTGCGGGACGACGCCCTCCTCGGGCGGCGTGGGCGGCGGCAGCTCGCCGCCCAGAAGCTCCCCGCCCGCGACGGCCGCCAGCAGCTCGCGGATGAGGCGCGGCGTGTCTTCGTCGCCGTCCCAGCAGGCCCACTGGAGCGGGTTGAGGTAGGGGCTGAGCGAGTAGGGGAACGGCTCCGTGTAGGCCACCCGGACGGGGAGGATGGCGGGGCGGCCCGACTCCTTGCCGAAGAAGTGCGCCTTCTCGATCTCGCCCTTGACCATCTCGCTGTTGACTGACTGCGCCGAGAGCAGCGGGACGAGGAAGTCCGACTCGCGGATCTTCGTCTCGATACACACCGCCCAGTCGGTGCCCGGCAGGATGACCTTGTCGATGAAGACCTCGTGCTTGCGGCCGAAGGCCGCGACGAGCGCCTCGGCGATCTTCTCGTCCGTGGGCGCGTTGCGCTTGTAGCTGATGAAGACCCGCGGCCGGGGCCCTCCCTCGCCGCCCGCCTCGACGGCGGGGCGCCACTTCGGGCACTTCGGCTGCGTGCTGTTGAAGGGGACTGCCTGCTGAGTTCTGTCGCTCATAGGTGGTGCGGGTCTTCCCGTTTAAGAGGCGCTCGGCCCGAGGTGGGCTTGTCGAACCCGGGCGGAAGTGGTGATAAGGAGGTGCGCCGGAGGCGCGGCCTCTGCTGGTGACGGACAGGAAGGCTTATAAACCCGGGCCCCGCGCCTGTCAATAGAATCGCCGCCCGGCCGGACGGCGGCGCCGGCCCCGGGGAGACGGAGGGGCTGGGCAGCCGTGCGGCGCGGGCGGCGAAGGCGCGGGGGCGGGTTGCTACTCGACGATCTCGAAGTCGATCCACTGCGTCACGACGCGCTGCTTCTCCTTGGCGAGCAGGTCGGTGACGATCATCTGGAGGGCGTATTCGCCGGGAACCATGACCGACCCGAGCTGGAGTCGGCCGCCCGCCCCGATGTCGCCCTGGGTGTTGAACGGGATGGCGTCGAACGGCCGCACCTGCCCGTCGAAGACGAGCTTGCCGTCGCGGTAGAGGCGCACCTGCGTCTGGAGCTGCGTCTTGCCGCCCGCCCGATCCTGCTTCGCGTTGTAGATGTAGAAGCCGTAGTCGAGGAGCGTGCCGCGCTTGAAGCGGCGCACGGCCGGGCTGCCCCCGGGGTCGGGCGGCGGCGCGGCCGGGCCGTCGGCCGGCGGCTCTTCGGGCTTCGAGGCGTTCGCGGGCGGCGGCATGTTCTCGATGTCGGCGCGCGTCGGGGGCTCGGGCGGCGCGGCCGCGGGCTTCGGCTGCGGCGTCGGCGTCGGCTGCGGCGTCGGCGTCGCCGCGGGCGACGCGGGCGTGGGCTTCGGCTCGGGGTCGGCCGCCTTGACTATGATCCCCGAGAGCGCGAGCCGCCCCTTCTTGAGGTCGGGCACCTCGACGTACTGGCTGGCCGAGCCCGTCTTCTCGGACGCCGTGTCGCGCACGGCGATGCGGAGCTGGTGGCCGCCCGGCTTCTTGACGGGAACGAGCAGGTTGTAGAGCATCCCGGCCGCCTGAATATGCCTGTAGGCCCGCTCGGTCAGCGTCACCGTGTGCGTCGCGTTGACCTCGTCGATGACGACCCCCTTCGCGCCGAAGGCCAGCGCGACCACGTCGATGACCGCCTTGTAGCTGCCGTCGGGCTGGCGGCGGAAGGTGAGGTCGCGGCCGTCGATGTGGATGAGCGAGCGGACGAACGCGCCCTCCTTCCGGTCCTGCATGAAGAAGGAGGTGAGGCGCAAGGAGACGCCGCCCGCCGGGAAGGGCGAGACGAGCGCGGCGCGGAGCTGCTGCGCGCGCGTGCGCGGCACGGTGGCCGGCGTCACGCTCTTGCCCTCGAAGCCGAAGAAGCCGCTGCGCGTCCGCACCTTCAGCCCCGGGCGCGTGACGTTGAGCTTGAGCCGGTGGTAGCGCATGCGCCCCGTGGCGGCGTCGAACGTCTCCTCGTCGGGGCGGTAGCCGACGAGGTAGTAGCCCCTCTGGTCTTCGAGCGCGCGGCGGACGCCGCCGCCGATGTCGTTCGAGTTGACGTAGGCGACGCCGCCCGTCTCCTCGGCCAGCTTACGCATCCCGACCTGCGAGTCGGACAGCTCGCGGCTGGCCGCCGACATGCGCGCGAAGACGGTCGCCGGGTCGGGCACGCCGGACGTGCTGATGTCGTAGGGGCTGAGCGTCTGGAGGCCGCGCGCGTCGATGGTGTAGATGATGACCGAGGCGCGGTTGGCGCTCTCGATGACGCGGTTGATGCCGGCCAGCACCCTGCCGGAGTCGCCGTCCTCGGGCGAGGGCATGAAGACGCCGTCCGAGAGGAGCACGAGCGACTTGCGCCCGGGCAGGTCGCGCAGCGCGCCGACGACGGCGTCGAGCGAGTTGAGCGTCCCGATGCTGAACCGCTCGCGCCGCATCGCGTCGAGGTAGTTCATGGCGTCGAGGGAGCGGTCGATGCGGGCCAACTGTGCGGGCGCCGGCCCGCCGAAGCCCGACCCGCCGTAGTTGTACGAGCCGTAGGACGGCGGCTCGAAGGGGCGGATGCGGGCGCCGAACTGCGGCTGCCAGCGCAGGTTCTTGATGGCGGCGTTGAGCAGCCGCTTGTCGTTGGTGAACTGTTGGAGCGCCCCGCTGCCGCCGCTCGCAGGGAGGATGGCGACGAAGTCGCCCGGCAGCATCTGCTCGTCCACGAACTTCTGGATGGCCCGGCGCGCGTGGTAGACGCTCTCCCAGGACATCTCCAGGTCGTTGAAGACGAAGGCGACGGTGCGCCTGACCTGCTCGGGTCGCAGGGGCGCGGGCGGCGGCGCGATCACGTTCGACTTCTTGTCGGCCGGCGGCGCGGGCGTCGCCTCCGGGTCGGGGACGTTCTGCACGTAGGAGAAGTTCGTGATCTTCTGCGGCTTGCCGTCGGCGAGGATTTCAAACTCCTCGGCCTTGAGGTCGGTGACCTGGCGGCCCTTCTTGTCGGTCACGACGGCGTCGATCTGCACGAGGTTCGAGGTGATGCGCACCACGTCGTCCTCGTCGTGCGCGACCGTCTCGGGCAGGCCCGGCGGCGTGATCTGAATCGGCCCCTCCTGCGAAGGCACGGGGCTCGTCGGCAGGTTCTTCAACCAGTCGGGCACGTCCGACGCGGGCGCGGGCGTCGGGGTCTGCGCGGGCCGGGCCGGCGGGGGCGTCGGCTGCTGCGGCCGCCCCGCGGCCGCGGGGGCTTGCACGAGCAGGGATGTCAGAAGGGTCGTGAGCAGGCGAGTGGGCGTTCTCTTCATCCAGACACCTCGGGGGAGTGTGAACCGAAACAGGGGGATGGCCGCTGCCATTACGGCCGCGGATTATATCTCGCCCCGCGCCCGAATGCGACCGAAAGCAGTAGGCAGTAGGCAGTAGGCAGTAGGCAGTTACGTCAGGATGCAGGCGCGGAGCCCCGGAGGGGCGGCAGAAGGTAGCCAGGGGCGAGCGAGGGCACAGCCCGAGCGCCGCCCCTGGTCACGGCGGGTTTAATATGGGGAGCCCTGTAAGGGCGACAGACTCTGCCGCCCTTACAGGGCTCCGATAAATTATATGGACGCTGACCAGGGGCTTTCGCTCAGGCTTGCGCCTTCGCTCGCCCCTGGCTACCTTCTGCCGCCCCTCCGGGGCTCCGATGCAACCTGAACCCAACCGGCGTTAACTGCCTACTGCCTACTGCCCTCTGCCTTCCGCCTACTCTCCTCCACATCCCGCGCGCAGCGGAAGCCGAGGTTATCCAGCCCCGTGTCGGGCGTGGCGTGGCTGCGCGCGGCGACGCGGTAGTTGCTGCAAAAGTTCTCGGCGCACATCCAGGAGCCGCCGCGGATGACGCGCTCCTCGCCCGCGCGCGGCCCCGCCGGGTTCTCGCGCGGCGACGCGGCGTAGTAGTCGCCCGCGTACCAGTCCGCGCACCACTCCCACACGTTCCCCGCCACGTCGTAGAGCCCGTAGCCGTTCGCCTTAAAACTTCCCACCGGCGCGCGACCCTTGAACCCGTCCTCGCCCGTGTCGCGCGCGGGGAACTCGCCCTGCCACCAGTTCGCCACGGGCCTCCCCCCGGGCCTCAGCTCGTCGCCCCACGCGTAGCGCGTGCCCGCGAGCCCGCCGCGCGCCGCGTACTCCCACTCGGCCTCGGTCGGCAGGCGCTTCCCGGCCCAGCGCGCGTACTCCGACGCGTCCCGCCAGGAGACCTGGCAGACCGGCTCCTCCGTCCCGGCCGTCGAGCCCGGCCCCTCCGGGTGTCGCCAGTCCGCGCCGTCAACTCTCACCCAGTCGCCCGTCTCCTTGTCGAAGACGCCCGACCACCCGAACCGCTCCGCGTCGGTCTTGTAGCCCGTGGCCTCCACGAACTTCGCGAACTCCCCGACCGTCACCTCGCGCGCGTCCATCCAGAACGACTCGACCCTAACCTCGTGCGCGGGCGCTTCGTCCGGCATCTCGTCGTCCGCGCCCATCCGGAACGTCCCGCCCTCAATGAAGACCATCCCGTCGCGCTCGGCGCGCGCGCCCCCGCCTGTGCGCGAAGGAGCAACGTCTGCCCCTTCCCCCCGACAGCCCTGCGCGCAGATGAGCGCAAGCGCGCACGACAGCAGGAGAAAGAGTCTGACGACCTCGTTCGTTAGCTTTATCATCGGTAATCAGGTCAGAACCGCCCGCGGTAGTGGGGGGACATGACGCATCCCGGGCGACTGATGACAGCGGCCCTCTTATCAATCGACGAGCCGTCGGCGTAAGGCCCACCCGCTACCGCGGGCGGTTCTGACCGCTATTTCAGCGGCCAGTCCTCCGACTCGACGTGCTCGCGCCGCATGACCTCTGCGGCGCGGCGGACGAGCGCGGGGTGGCGCGCGGACACGTCGCGCGTCTCGCCCACGTCGGTCTTCAAGTCGTAAAGCTCGACCGCGCCGTCCAGACCCTTCCGCACGGCCTTCCAACTCCCCATCCGTACGGCCTGCGCGAAACCCCCTTCGTGAAACTCCCAGTAGAGAAACTCCCTCCGGGGCGCGCGCCCGCCGAGCAGAAGGCTTTGCAGAGAGAGGCCGTCGTTCGCCGGCGCGCGCGCGCCCGCGAGCGCCGCGGCCGTCGGCAGAAGGTCGCAGAGCGTCACGGGGAACGCGCTCGACGCCCCCGCGCGCACGCGCCCCGGCCAGCGCACGAGGAGCGGGACGCGTACGCCGCCCTCGTAGAGTTCGCGCTTCAGGCCCCGGAGCGGCCCGTTGCTGTCGAAGAACGCCTGGTCGTAGCCGCCCTCGTCCCTCCCCTGCGGCCCGTTGTCGCTCGTAAAGATGACGACCGTCTCCCTGTCGATGTCCATTTCTTTCAGGAGCCGGAGCAGTTCCCCCACGTCCGCGTCGAGCCGCGTCACCATCGCCGCGTAGTTGCGCTGCGGCGGCGTCCACGGCTCGCGCGAGTAGGGAGCGTCGGAAGGCACCTCCATCCCGTTGCCCGTCCTGCGCGTCAGCTCGTTGTTGGCGTGCGGCAAGGTGTACGCGAGGTAGAGGAAGAAGGGCCGCTCGTCCTCGCGCCGAATGAAGGCGAGCGCCTCGCGCGTCAAGAGGTCGTGCGTGTAGTTGCCTTTTGGAATCGTCACGCGCCTGTCGTCCTGCCAGAGGTAGTCGGTGTAGTAGTCGTGCGCGTGCGCCTGGTTGAGGTAGCCGTAGAAGTAGTCGAAGCCCTGACGCCCGGGCACGCCCGTCGTCCCCGGCTCGCCCAGGCCCCACTTGCCGACAGCGCCGGTGCGGTAGCCGGCCCCCTTCAACACTTCGGCGACGGTCACGTCTTCGGGCTTGAGCGGCACGCGCTCGCCCCCGCGCGCCATGTTGCCGCGGATGCGCGCGTGCCCCTGGTGCAGCCCCGTCATGAAGCTCGCGCGCGACGGCGCGCAGACCGGGCTCGGCGCGTAGGCGTCGGTGAAGCGCATCCCTTCGCGCGCCATGCGGTCGAGGTTCGGCGTGCGTATGTAGCGCTGCCCGTAAGCGCCGAGGTCGCCGCGGCCGAGGTCGTCGGCCACGACGAGAACGATGTTCGGCCTGCGCTGATTCCTCGACTGCGCGTGCGCGACCGCCGCACACGCCAGAAGCGACGCGCACACGGCCAACGCACACACCCGCCGACGCCCGTCCCCGCCGAATCTCATCCGCGCTTGTCCCCCTCCCTGCCCCTGTAGTTTAATGCAGAACAAATCTTTCAGCGTAATCTGAGAAGTAGACAGTAGTCAGTAGCCAGTAGCGCTCCGCGTTACGAACGTTGATGACAACGAACGGGAGACCCGTCCCGACGAATGCTTGCTTTTTCTACTGTCTACTGTCTACTGACTACTGGCTACTTTCCCGGGAGGCACACGTTGAGACTACGCGCCGCGCTCTGCGCGCTCGCACTGCTGCTTCAGCTAATCGTGCCCGCGGGAGAGACGGCCGCGAAGCAGCGGCGCGCGCCGAAGAAGAGGCTCAACGTGCTCTTCCTCGTCGCCGACGACCTGCGCCCCGAACTGGGCGCGTACGGCCACCCCTTCGTCAAGACGCCGAACCTCGACCGCCTCGCCGCGCGCGCCACGCGCTTCGACCGCGCCTATACGCAGTACCCGCTCTGCAACCCCTCGCGCACGTCGCTGCTCACGGGGCGCTACCCGACCGAGACGGGCGTGCTGGACAACAACAAGTACTTCCGCGCCATCCACCCCGACTGGGTCACGCTCCCGCAGCACTTCAAGAACAACGGCTACGCGACGCTCCGCGCAGGCAAAATCTTCCACGGCGGCATCGACGACCAACCCTCCTGGACTGAGGGCGGCGAGCCCATCGACCCGGGCATCGTCAACCGCGGCACCAACGCCCAGGCCGCGCGACCCGCGCCGCCGCCGCGCGACTCCTCGCGCGACCCGGACGAGGCCGAGGGCGACACCCCCGGACGGCAACAGCCGCGGCCCGCGGACGAAGGCGAGAGGCGGCGCAGGGGCTCCGACCGCTTCGTCGTCCTCGAAGGCGACGGCGAGACGCACGGCGACTACCGCACGGCCACGCGCGCGGTCGATTACCTCGGGCGCTACAAGGATAAGGGCCAGCCCTTCTTCCTCGCCGTCGGCTTCGTCAAGCCGCACAGCCCGCCGACCGCGCCGCGCAAGATGTTCGACCTCTACGACGTGTCGCGCGTCCCGCTCCCCCCGGACTTCGCGCCGCGGCCCGCCCCCCCGCCCGGCTTCCCCGAACCGTCCGTGCCGCGCCGCAACGCAGACCTCTTCATCGGCCGCGACGCCACGCCGGAACAGGCGCGCGAGATGACGCGCGCCTACTGGGCCTCGACCACCTTCATGGACGCGCAGGTCGGCCGCGTGCTCGACGCGCTCGAACGGCTGGGCTTGAGGGAGAGCACCGTCGTCGTCTTCTGGAGCGACCACGGCTACCACCTCGGCGAGAAGGGCAAGTGGTCGAAAGCCTACTCGCTCTTCGAGGTCGGCACGCGCGTCCCGCTCCTCATCGCCGTCCCCGGCGGCCGCGCGCAGGCCACCTCGCGCCACGTCGAGCTGCAAGACCTCTACCCGACGCTCGCCGAGCTGTGCGGGCTGCCGCGCCCGCAGGCGGGCGTCCGCGGCCGCAGCCTCGCGCCGTTGATGAAAAACCCCCGAGCGCGTTGGCGGCACCCGGCCCACACCGTCACGATGTTCCAGAACAAGCTCGGCCGCGCCGTCCGCACCGAGCGCTTCCGCTACGCCGAGTGGGACGAGGGCCGCGCGGGCGCGATGCTCTTCGACGAGACCCAAGACCCGCACGAGCTGAAGAACTTAGCCTCTGACCCCGCGCATGCCAAGACCGTCGCCGAGATGAAGAAGCTCTTGAAGCAGATTCCGTAAGGAGAACTGGATGCCGCCGAAGATTCAGATGGAGCCGGAGCCGGGCGACTTCACGCCGGAGAGCGGGTCGGCCACGGACGTTGCGCCGCTGGGCCGGGGCCGCGCGAAGCCCGCGCACGAGCTGACGGCCGACGAGGACGCGGACGCCGACTGGGACAGGATCGCCGCGCAGGAGGAGTTCAAAGGGCTCCTCGCCTCGAAGCGGCGATTCATCGTGCCGGCGACGGTCTTCTTCGTCGTCTACTACTTCGCGCTGCCGGTGCTGGTCGGCTACGCGCCGCGTCTGATGGAGACGCGCGTGCTCGGCCTCAACGTCGCGTACCTGTTCGCGCTCTCGCAGTTCTTCATGGCGTGGGCGGTGGCCGCCCTTTACGTGCGCGCCGCGGGCGGCTGGGACGAGGTGGCGCGTCGGATCATCGAGCGCCTGCACGCGGACAGGAAGGAGGGGTAGCGGCCTTGACGACTTCGCTCCTGATGTTCCTCGTCTTCGTCGTCATCACGCTCGCCATCACCTACTGGGCGGCGCGGCGCTCGGCGGGCTCTTCGGCCTACTTCGCCGCCGGCCGCTCCATCAAGGGCTGGCAGAACGGCGTGGCGGTGGCGGGCGACTACATGAGCGCCGCCTCGTTCCTCGGCATCGCGGGCATCATCGCCTTTCAAGGGTACGACGGCTTCATGTACTCGGTCGGCTTCCTCGTCGCCTACCTGACCGTCCTGCTCATTGTCGCCGAGCCCCTGCGCAACGCGGGCAAGTACACGATGGCCGACGTGCTCGCCTACCGCCTGAAGCCGCGGCCGGTGCGCGCGATGGCGAGTTTGAGCACGCTGACCGTCTCGACCTTCTACATGATCGCGCAGATGGTCGGGGCGGGCGCGCTCGTCTCTCTGCTGCTGAAGGACTCGGGCGTGACGTACCAGTCGGCGGTCATCGGCGTAGGCGTGTTGATGATCGTCTACGTCGTCTTCGGCGGGATGCTGGCGACGACGTGGGTGCAGATCGTCAAGGCCGTCCTGCTGATGGGGGGGACGATTCTGCTGAGCCTGCTGGTGCTGGCGAACTTCGACTTCAGCCTCGCGGCCTTCTTCGACGCCGTCCGACACGTCACCTACACGGGCGCGGACGGCCGCGCCGTCACGCAGGACTTCCTGCAACCGGGCCTGCGCTACAAGCCGCCCTACGGCGCGCTCGACCTCCTGTCTCTGGGGGCGGCGCTCGTCTTCGGCACCGCGGGGCTGCCGCACATCCTCGTCCGCTTCTACACCGTGCCCGACGCGAAGACCGCCCGCGCGTCCGTCGTGTGGGCGATGGCCATCATCGGCGTCTTCTACATCCTGACGACCTTCCTCGGCTTCGGCGCGGCGACCATCGTGGGCCGCGACTTCATCTCGAAGAACGGCGGGATTAACATGAGCGCGCCGCTGCTGGCGCAGGACCTCGGTGGCGACGTCTTCTTCGGCTTCGTCGCGGCCATCGCGTTCGCGACCATCCTGGCGGTCGTGGCGGGGCTGACGATCTCGGCCTCGACCTCCTTCGCGCACGACTTCTGGACGAACGTCATCCACCGCGGCACCGAGCGCGCGCCGGGCGAAGAGGTGAAGGTCGCGCGCATCACGGCCTTCGTCGTCGGCGGCGCCTCCATCCTGCTCGCCATCGTCCTGGGGCCGACGGCGAACGTCGCCTTCCTCGTCGCGCTGGCCTTCGCGGTGGCGGCGTCGGCCAACCTGCCGGTCATCGTCTTCTCGCTCTTCTGGAAGCGCTTCAACACGCGCGGGGCGGTGGCGGGGCTGGCGACGGGGCTTCTGGCCTCCATCGTGCTCATCCTCATCAGCCCGAGCATCATGACCGTAGACCCGCCGACCGTCACCGGCGCGGCGCGCCACCTGATCCAGGCCGACCCCATCTTCCCGCTCGAGAACCCGGGGATACTGAGCATCCCCCTCGGCTTCCTCGGGGCCTTCCTCGGCACCCTCACCGGCCGCGAGCCCTCGGCGGAGGCGAAGTACACCGAGCTGGTCGTCCGCGCCAACACCGGACTCGGCGCGGAGAAGGCGACGACGCACTGAGCAGTAGGCAGTAGGCGGTAGGCAGTTAAGACAAAAGACGGCCTTAAAGAGTTGGAGGCGGCGGGTAGTGAATCCGCCGCCTCCGAATTTTTATCACCTCATCCTCTTCCGAACTGCCTACTGCCATCTGCCTACTGCCTACTGCTTCGCGGCGAAGCCGTGGAGGCGGAGCCAGGCGGCGGCGTGGGCGGGCCAGGTCGAAAGAATCGGGTCGGCCGGCCTGTCGCCGCGCGCCGTGCCGAGGCCGAAGCCGTGGGGGCCGCGCTCGTAGAGGTGCAGCTCGAAGGGGACGCCCGCCCTGCGCAGGGCCGAGACGAACATCAGGCTGTTCTCGACGGGGACGCCCGCGTCGTTGACGGTGTGGACGACGAAGGCGGGCGGCGTCTCCTTCGTCACCTGCTCCTCGTTCGAGAGGAGCGCGACCTGCTCCGGCGTCGGGTTCTCGCCGAGCAGGTTCCGGCGGGAGCCGGCGTGCGTCTTCTCCCTCATCGTAATCACGGGGTAGATGAGGATCATCACGGACGGCCTTGAGCTGACGCGCTCGACCGGGTCGGTCGCGTCCGCGCGCCCCGCGTCGAAGTGCGTGCCCGCGGTCGAGGCCAAATGTCCGCCGGCCGAGAAGCCGAGGATGCCGACGCGCCCGGGGTCTAAGCCCCACTCGGCCGCACGCGCCCTCACCGTCCGGATCGCGCGCGCCGCGTCCTGCAACATCGAGGGGTGTCGGTAGCGCGGGCCGAGCCGGTACTTGAGGACGAAGGCCGTGACGCCGACGGTGTTGAGCCACTCGGCGACGGGCGGCCCCTCGTGGTCTGCGAGGCGGCCGTAGCCGCCGCCGGGGCAGACGATGACGGCTGCGCCCGTCGCCTTCTCCTTCGGCGCGGGGAACGGCGTCAGCGTCGGCACGTCCGCCGGCTCCTTCCCCAAGGCCCCCGGCGCGCCCTGCGGCCACAGCGGGAACGGCTCGGCCGCCCGCGCCCGGTCGAGAGAGCAGAGTAAGGCGATGACGAACCCCGCCAGCATGTATGAACAGATGAGTCGTCCGGACATGATTCCCTCCCTTTTAAATCCAGGTCAGAACCGCCCGCGGTAGCGGGTGGGCGTGACACAGGCAGCATGATTGCTGACTGCGCGACTCTCATCAATCGGCAAGCCGTCAACGTAAGACCCACCCGCTACCGCGGGCGGTACTGACCGCTATTTCGCCGTCAGCAACAGTAACCAATCCTCGCCCGTCGGCTTATTGATCGTGGCCCCCTTATCCCACGACGGCGGCACGATGAGAGGGCGCGTTTCGCCGGTGCGCGGGTCGAACCAGAGGCCCGCGTAGACCCGCCGCGGCAGTGCGCGCGCGAGCGTGACGGACGAACCCTTCAGCGAGTAGACGAGCACGGCGTCGTTTCGCGCGTCCGAGAGGCACCAGTTGTTCGCGGGGTCTTCGAGCAGGCCGTCGAGCGGCGACATCTTCATCAAAGTTGACGACAGGTGCTCGCGCACGAACGGGTCGAGGGCGGTGCGGTCTGACTGCGCGCCCTGCGACTGTCCCGCGGCGGGGTTGCGCATGAGCGCCTGCGCGCCGCCCGCCATCAGGACGGGTATCGGCCCCGCGCCGGAGTGCCACGCGACGACCGCCTTTTCGGGGAAGCGGTCGCGGTACTCGCGCACCTGCCGGTAGACCTGCTGCGGTGTGGTGTCGGGCGGCGCGTCGCCCGAGCGCTTGAACTCCTCCGTGATCATCTCGCGGAAGGCGAGGTTGCGCCCCCCGGGCGGGGCCCAGAGCTTCCCTTCGGGCCGGTACTGCCAGTAGCGCGTGTCGATGACGGAGACGAGCTTGGAGCGCGAGGGGTCGGCCAGTATCGCGTCGGTGATGTCCTTGCTCGTGATGAGTGCGACGCGCACGGGCCTTCTCTTAGCACGCCCCCACTCGGCGACGGTGTCGAGGAAGAACTGCTGGAAGGCGAGCGGCCCCGCGAACTGGAAGCCGAGCGTGAGGACGACGTTCGGCCGCCCGCCGAGCACGTCGAGCGTGTGCAGGATGAAGGCGCGGTGGAGCGCGCGACGGCGCGGGTCTGACGCGTCGTAGAACTGGTTGGCGAGGTGGACGCCTTTGCGCGCGTCGAGCGGCGGGGGCTCGGGCAGCCCCGTGTCGTTTACGTTGTTCGCGGGCCGCCAGGGGAAGTCAACCCAGTGCGCCGCCGTCTCCAGAAGGTTATGCGTGTTGTAGAGGCTGTGGTAGTAGACGAGCCCGCGGCGCTCACACTCCCCCGCGAACTCGCGCGTGCGCTCGAAGTACCAGGGGTTGAAGCGCGTCAGGTCGTACTTGCTCAGGCCGTCCCACGCCTTCCCCTTCCCGCTTCTGGCCCAGGGCATCTCGTAGAAGGGCGCCCACACGTTCGCGTCCGGCTGCTCGGCGATGGTGTGCGCGTCCCGCCGCCTGTCGTACCAGAGGCCGTGGCCGCCGTTGAAGAAGGGCGTGCCCTCTTCGACCATCTTCGCCGCGAGCTTCCCCAAATCCTCCGTGAGCCCCGGCCCCACGCGCCCCGGCACGAAGCGCGTGACGCTCACGCCGCCCGCCGCGCGCGCGACCTGCGGCGAGACCTGCCCCTTCCACCACGCGCCGTTCAGCATCCCGCCCCACACCACCCGCCCGCCGACGACGAAACGGCCGTTCACGATCTGAAGCGGGCGGGCGCGGGGCGACGCGCGCGGCCCTTTGACTTCGGGCCTCCGGGCCTTCGCGCCTCTCTCCGCGCCGAGCCCGAGCGTGAAGGTGCTTTGCTTCTCCGCAATCGCCATGCGGGAGGCGAGTTGCTTCTCGTAGAGAGGTTCCGTCGAAGTCCTCAAGACGTTCGGAGCGTCTTCGGGGCCGCGCGCTTCTAGCGAATCGGCCCCGCAGTTCCAGATGACCGAGTTGGCGGCCGTCCAGCCGCCGCCCTGCGCGCGCGCCGTGTCGTTCGTGAGCCGCAACGCCGCGCCCCCGATCCGCACGCGCTCGTAGAGGACGCCCGACGCCCAGCTCTCGAACGACCCGCTCGGGCCGAGCGAGCCCTTCGACTCGCAGTCGAGGAAGACGTTCGGCCCGGCCGCCGTGAAGCCCACGGCGAAGTCGTTCGTACCCGCTTCACTCCAACAGTCGCGGACTAAGACCTGCTGCCCCTCGACGAAGAAGCCCTGCCGCCGGTAGCCGCCGACCTCCGAGACCGGCGACTCGTAACGGCATCCCTCGACGCTCACGCGCCGCGCGCGCCGCCCCGCGCGCACGGCCGAGCCGGCGAAGTGGCGCGCCGTCACGTCGCGCACCCAGGCGTCCTCGACGTTGTCGAGCGCGACCGCTATCCACGAGTGCTCCTCGTCGAAACGGTTCGAGCGGTCGAACTCGCTCTCCAGCGTCAGCGCTTCGACCCCGACGTTACGCACGGGCTCGCTCGCGTTGACCTTCGCTAGGCTCCCGCCGCCGTGGCGACGTTCGAGCGCGGTGGTGACGGGCGCGTCGAGCGTGACCCTCTTCGCCTCTCTATCGACGGACGCGACCGTCCTGTCCCAGACGAGGTCGCGCGAGCCGGGCGTCCAGTGCAGGCGCTGGTCTGCAAACGACCCCTCGGCCCTGTTCATGCCGAGCGCCTCGGCCCACTCCTTCGTGCTCGGCCTGTGGACGACGACGCGGTCGCCGGCCGCGAGCCCTTCGACGCTCTCAAGCGTGAGCACGCGCCCGCCCGCAGGCACCTTCTCGTCCGTCACTCGGAGGGCCGCGCCGGTTGAAGGGGGCTCTTCACGCCCGACCTCGACGAGCGTGCGGCGGGACTGCCCCGTAGCGACGACGGTCGTCAGGCTCGCCCCGCGCCCGCGCAGCACGACGCCGGACGCGCGCAGACGGAGATGCCCCGCGACGCGGAACCTGCCGCGTTCGAGCAGCACCGCCCCGCGCAGTCCTTTGTCGTCCGCCGGCATCGAGGCGACGCGGTCGAGCGCCGCCTGTATCAGCGCCGTGTCGTCGCGCCCCGTCGGCCGCACACGCAGCACGTCGGGCACAGAAGGCACACGCGCGCCGCCCCCGCCGTAGCCCGCGTGCGAGAAGTCGATGACGACCTCTTCATTCCGCGCGCGCCCCGGGAAAGGGAGTCCCAGTAAACACAGAGACACGGAGACACAGAGGCACAGCTTGACGAGGGCTAAAGGTGAAGCCGTCCCTCCGTGTCTCCGTGTCTGCGTGTCGAACATCCCGCCCCTCACCGTGCCCGCCTACTTTTGATGGTCACGTCGGCGGACTTCAACCCTTCGGAGTAGGCCCGGAGCTTGATGCTCCCCGCCGCGCCCGCCTTCGAGCGGACGACGACGAGGCAGAGGCCGTTGTAGGCGGCGCGCTCCTTCGACTGGAAAGGCTCGTGACTCGTCGGGTCGCCGTTGTCCACGGCGACGATCTCGCCGGGGCCGAGCACCTCGAAGCGCACCCGGTTCTTCGCGCGCGGGACGGTCAGCCCGGCACCGTCAGCCACACTCACCGTGACGAACGAGAGGTCGGAGCCGTCCGCCGCTATCTCCGCGCGGTCTGCATTCATCAACAGACGCGCGGCCGGTCCCGTCGTCCGCACATAGTCCTCGGCCCAGCGCCTCCCTTCACGGTAAGCGACAACACGCAGCTCTCCCGGCTCGTACTTAACTTCGTCCCAGCGCAGGCGGTACTCGAACGGCCCCCTCTTCTTCCGGCCCAGCGAGCGACGGTTGAGGAACAGCTCCGCCTCGTCGCCCGAGGTGTAAACGTGGACGGGTGTGACTTGCCCCTCGCGCCCCGGCCAGTTCCAGTGCGGCAGGATGTGCGCCATCGGCAGCTCGGGCCGCCAGCGCGCCTGATAGATGTAGAAGCGATCCTTCTTGAAGCCCGCGAGGTCTACGATGCCGAAGTAGGAGCTGCGCGAGGGCACGCGAATCTTCCCCAAAGCCTTCAGCTCCTCGGCCATGCGCGCCTGCGCCGCGGGGTCGGAGAAGTTGAGCAGGTTCGACGCGTCGGCGTTGTAGGGCGTCGGCTCGCCGAGGTAGTCGAAGCCCGTCCAGACGAACTCGCCCGCGACCGAAGGGTTCTCGTCCTGCCCCTTAAACTCCGCGTCGGGCGTCGTCGCCCAGCGCGGCGCGTAGAGGTCGTAGGAGCTGACCTGGAAGTCCGCCTTGCCCCTGTCCTTATCCTCCTCGACGGGGAAGAAGTATTCGCCGCGCGAGCTGACGGTCGAAGAGGTCTCGCTGCCGTAGAGCGGCTGCGCCGGGTTCTTCTCGCGGAACTTCGCGTACTCCTGCGGCTTGTAGTTGTAGCCGAACACGTCCAACGTCTTCTGGAAGCCGTTGTAGCCGGCCTGCACGTGGTTCGCGCCGGCCGTGACGGGGCGCGTCGGGTCCTCCTCGCGGACGATGCGCGAAAGCTCTTCCGAGAGCTTGTGACCCTCGGCGTTGCCCTGCTCGCCGATCTCGTTGCCCGTGCTCCAAAGCATTACGGAAGGGTGGTTGCGGTCGCGCCGCACGAGCGCGCGCAAGTCCTTCTCGTGCCAGTCGTCGAAGAGCAGGTGGTAGTCGTTCTTCTTCTTCGCGCGCCGCCACGCGTCGAACGCCTCGTCCGCCACGAGCAGGCCCATGCGGTCGGCGAGGTCGAGCAGCTCGGGCGCGGGCGGGTTGTGGCTCGTCCGGATGGCGTTGACGCCCATCTCCTTCAGGATTTCAAGCTGCCGTTGGAGCGCGCGCCAGTTGACCGCCGCGCCCAGCGCGCCGAGGTCGTGGTGGTTGCAGACGCCCTTGATCTCGACCACCTCGCCGTTGACGAGGAGGCCGCGCGCCGCGTCGAATTTAACCGTGCGGATGCCGAAGACGGTCGGGTACACGTCCAGGATCCTGCCGCGCCGCCCGACCGTCGTGATGGCGAGGTAGAGGTTCGGGCTCTTCGGACTCCACAGCCTCGGGTTGTTGACGCGGACGCTGGCCGCAACGCGCGCGCGAGTGCCCGCGCCGACGCCGAGCCGCGCCGTCTCGGTCGCAACTCCCTCCGCCCCCATCTCGGTCGCAACCCCCTCCACCCCTCGGGCCGTCCAGTCAGGGTCGAGCGTGAAGACAGCCGTCTCGACCTCGACCTCCGCCGCCTCGCCGGAGTCGTTGGCGAGCGTCACCTCGACGTTGACAGTCGCCGCGCGCGGGCTCACCTCGGGCGTCGTGACGTAAGTCCCCCAGTGCGCGACGTGGACGGGCGCGGTCTTCGTGAGCCAGACGTTACGGTAGATGCCGCCGCCCGGATACCAGCGCGAGGAGTCGGGCGGGTTGTCCAGGCGAATCGCGACGACGTTCTCTTTGCCGTACTCGACGAAGGGCGTGAGGTCTAGTTGGAAAGACGAGTAGCCGTAGGGCCAGCCGCCCACGAAGCGGCCGTTAAGCCAGACGGTCGCGTAGGACATCGCGCCGTCGATGTCGAGGTAGATCTGTTTCCCCTTATCGCCCGCCGGAACGTCGAAGTGCTTGCGATACCAGCCGACGCCCCACCAGGGGAGCTTCCCCGTCTCGCCGGGGTACTCCTGCCTGAAAGGCCCCTCGACGCCCCAGTCGTGCGGCAGGTCTAAACGCCGCCACGCGGAGTCGTCGAAGTCGCGCCGCGTGTAGGAGACATCCGCGCCCAGACTTTCGTCCGCCTTGACGGCCTTCGACGCGCCCGCGACGAACTCCCGTCCCGTCGCCGTCACACTCTCCTTTATCTTCTCGTAGCTCAGGCGGCCCTCGGCCCCCGCCGGGTCGTCCTTCTGAAACCGCCAGCCAGCGTTGAACGACACGCGGCTCCGCGGCGAGCCCTGCGCCGCGGCCCCCCCCGCGAACAGGAAGAGTCCGCACGCCGCGAGAGTCAGGCAGAACCACCCGCGGTAGCGGGTGGGACTAACATCTACGGCTCGGCGATTGATAAGGAAGACGATATATTCAATCGACATTGCTCGTTCCTTGCTCTGCATTCTGTTTGTGCAGGCCCACCCGCTACCGCGGGTGGTTCTGACCTGTTACTTCAACACGACTCTCGTCTCCGGCGGGCCGAGATAGCTGGGCCGCAGGCCGCCGGCGTTGAGGATGACACGGTCGAGCACGACGCCCGGGTCGAGCATGTAGATTCTGAGGACGTGCGCGCCCGCGTCGAGCCTGACGGGCGCGCTGACCTTCGTCGTCGCGTTCAGGACGTTCTCCGACCACTGCCGCGAGGTGACTTCGACGCCCGCGCTCGCCGCCAGCTCGCGCGGCTCCGCGCCGTCCAGGGAGTAGGCGAAGCGCAGCCCCGACGTGCCGCGCACGGGGTGCGTCGGGATGAGGTAGAACGTCAGCTCCATCTCGCCCGCGCGGAAGAGGTGCAGAGGGTATTCGAGCGAGGGCGCCGCTTGCGCGGCCCGCGCGAGCCCGACGCTCGGCGCGTCTTCGGGGAAGACGGCCACCGAGTCGCCCGTGCGCCCGAGGCCCTCGATGACCTGCCATGCCGCGCCCGCGCGGTCGGTCTTCGAGGTGAAGTGCTCGGCCTCGATGGAGACGACGCCGTTCGACTCGACGAAGCCCTTCAGACTCTCGGGCCGCGGCGCGGTCGGGTTGAAGACGGGAACCTTCACCGTGCGTTTCGAGCCCGCGCCTTCGATCTCGACCGTGCCCGAGACGGCCTCACCCTTCGGGGCCTTCGACCAATCGACCGAGACGAGCACGCGCGCGTCGCCGGGCACGTCGAACGGCAGGCCCTGCTTCACGGTCGGGCCGACGAAAATCTCGCCCCGCGTCCGGCTCAGCTTAATCCAGCCCTCCTTCGCGCGCGCGACCCACGCGGCCGGCGCGCGCCCCGTGTTGAAGATGTCGATGAAGCGCGAGCCGCGCGTGTAAATGTCCAGGGCGGGCAGCGCCGCGTCCCGTTCGCCCTCGCGCAGGGCTTCGGCGCGCCCTTCTATCGCGACGCCGAGCCCTGCCGCCTCCGGCGCTCTCCTGTTCGAGACCGCGGGCGGGATTTCGGGCGCGGTGCTCCTCATGCCCTTCCACTGCCCCGGCCCCATCTCGCGCGACATGATGTGATGCCACTTACCGCCCAGCATCCGCTCGTTGTAGTTGTACGTCTCGGAGTCGGCGAGCCGGTCGGCGTTCGTCGCGTGCTTCACCCACCAGGAGGTGCTCGCGCGGCCCTGCGCGGCGTAGAGCGCGGCCTTCTCCGCGGCCAGCACGCGCCGGTTGGCGAATGAGGCGCAGCGGACGGGGTAGAGGACTAGCTGGTAGTAGGCGTCGCGCAGCGGCCGCGGGAGTTTCGGGTAAACGTCCGTCGCGCGTCCCATCAGAGAGTCGTACGCGTCCATCCGCGCCTGCGCCTCGTCGCCGTAGTCGAAGTGCGCGAAGTCGCTCGGCCGGTAGGGCTCGCCCGGCACGTGCCACTGCAAGTGCTCGGGCTTGCGCGCGAAGCCGAGCCGGTAGTAACCGTCCATCACCGACGCTATCTCTTCGGCGTGCTCCGCGCCGAACTCGCGCGCCGCCCACTGCCTTAAGAAGTCTTGCAGGTTGTCGCCCCGCCAACGCGAGGCGTCCCAGGCCGTCTGCAAGAAGAACTCGGTGCCTATCTCCCCCGGCTTGATGTCGCCGACGTTAAGCATCCAGAACCGGCGCGCGCCGTTACGGTAAGCCTTCGACATCTCCTCCCAGACGAGCGCGGGCGGCGTCGTGTTGAGCCACAGGTAAGAGAGCGGGCGGCCGAGGTAGGAGATGTGGTAGTAGACGCCGGTGCCGCCCGGCCGCCTGCGCTCCTCTTCGTCGGGGAAGGTGCGTATGTAGCCGAAGTTGTCGTCCGGGTAGACGACGGTCACGTCTTCGGGCACGCGAAGCCCCGCGCGGTAGTCTGCCAAAACCTCCTTGTACGGGTTGAAGATTTGCGGCACCTCGGAGACGTTCGGGTTGACGTGGCGCGCGAGCATCGCGCGCTGGTCGGCGAAGATTTGTTCGAGCGTCCTTATCCGCTCGGCCTGCGTCTTCGGCCCCTGCATCGGGCTGTCGTGGATGCCGCGCATCCCCAAAGTGTAGAGGTTCTCGAAGCGGCCGTTCTCGCGGACGCGCTGCTCCCAGTAGGCGCGGACGCCCTCCGCGTTCTTCGTGTAGTCGTAGAGCTTCTTGTCCTCCTTCCACTCGCCGACGTTGTTCCTGAGCATCGGCTCGGCGTGCGACGAGCCCATGACTATGGCGTAGTCGTCCGCCACCTGCCTGTTCTCGGGGAACGTGTTGAAGGGGCGCGTCACCTCGTGCATCGCGGGCCAGAGCGTGTTGGCCTTGAGGCGCAGCAGCAGCTCGAAGACGCGCGCGTAGGTCTTGGGGCCGATGTCGCCGCGCTCGGGCTCGAAGGTCTTGGCGGCCCACGGTTGCAACCCCCAGTCCTCGTCGTTGATGAAGATGCCGCGGTACTTCACCGACGGCGGCCCCGCCTTGCGCGCGCCGGCCGCGACGAAGAGTTCGCGCCTGCGCTCCGGCGCAACGTCGGCCCACCAGTACCAGGGCGAGACGCCCGCGGCCTGCGAAAGCTCGTAGACGCCGTAGGCCGTCCCGCGCCGGTCGCTCCCCGCCACCACCAGCCCCAGACGCACGCCGGGCAGAGGGTCTTTGACCGTCGCAATCAGGAAAGTCTCCCACTGCCCGCGCAGACCACTCGCGTCGAGCTTCCCCCCGCGCGCGAGATCGTCGATGAGGGAACTCTTGCCGAGCGTCCCGACGATGACGGCGTGACCCGAAAGCCCCGCCGTCTCGTTGCGCAGCGCGGGGCGCACGCCCGTCACGCGCTCGATGTCCGCCGTCAAATCCTTCGCGGCGATCCGTACGACCTTGAAGTCTCCGTCCGAGACGTACACGTCGGCCGCGCTCCCCCCGCGCACGAGCCCGAAGTCGCCCGCGCGTCCCGACCCCCTCACCCACGACGACTCCTGCGCCGCCGCCGTTTGCACGCACGCGAGCAGGAACAGCAGGCCGACGGCAGAAAGCTTTAACCACGGAGACACAGAGGCACAGCTAAAAACTTGAAGCTGCGTCCCCGGCTGTGTCTCTGTGTCTCCGTGTCTAATTTTCATTGCATACACGCTCGACATACCCGTTACGGCTTTCTGCGTCCGCGTTGCGACCGCGGTCTACGTGTTGGCGTCGGCGTCGGCTGCGCGGCGGGCGTGCCTTCGTCTATGTCGGGGGTGGCGGTGCGTGTGCGCTTGTACTCGGGCGCGTCGTCCGCCTCATCTGGAAGTTTGGGGCCGGCGTAGGCGACGGCCAGCTCCGCGAGCGCGGCCGTCACGTCCGTGCCGAAGCCGCCGAGCGCCGTGAGACGCAGGTGGCGCGCCGTGACCGTCTGCGGGAAGCTCAGGCGTTGGGGCTCGAAGGTCGAGACCAGTTCGCCGCGCGCGACCTCGCGCCAGCGCTCGCCGTCGTCGCTCGCTTCGATACGGTAGCCGCGGATGTCTCCCTCGTGCTCGCGGTGATTCTGGCGCGGCATGAGGACGAGCCCCGACACGGCGACCGGCGCGGGGAAGCTTATGTTGAGCGCGTGCGGGTGCTTCACACCTTTCCGCGCGTCGCCCGCGAGCCAGAAGGTGTTCGGGTCGCCGTCCAAGGCGTTCGAGGCCGGGTTCGTCGGCAGCGACTCGCCCTTCGCTTCGGCCCCGAGCCTCTTCATGACGCGGGTGTCGAAGAGCAGGCCGCGCAGCTCTTCGGCGCGCACCGCGACCGCGGGGCGGAAGCGCGGCGAGGCCATGTAGGCGAGCAGCGAGTGACGCAGTTGACGCGCGGCGGGTCGCGCGTCAAGGTCGGTCTCGATGTCCGCGCCGCTCGCCAGCAGGCGACCGCGGCCGACGCGACATTCAAAGAGGAGGCCGAGCTTGTAGTTGCGGTTCCAGTCATCGATGGCCCAGACGATTGGCTCTAGCGCGCGCGGCAGGCGGTCGAGGTTGACGGCGCGCGCGCCGCGGACTATCTCCGACCACTGCCAGTCGAAGTTGGCCTCGGTCGGGAAGAGCCCGAGCGCGGGGTGGCGCGTGTCGCTGAGGAGGCCGAGCATGCGGCCCCACGCCGGCCCCATCAGGCGGTTCCAGAAGACGGGCACGTCGTCGAGCGGCGGGCTCGTCCAGTCGAGGTCTGCGCGCCGCGGGACGTAGAGCACCTTGCCGCCCTCTCTCAACTTCGCCTCGGCCTCGTCCCAAGACCTCGTTATCAACACGTCACGCGGCGCGGCGCGCTCGGCTTCGGACGGGTAGAGCCAGAAGTTCCAGTCGTTCTCGGCTGCCGTCCCTCTCAAACCCACCACGAGCTTGTAACGGCGCGGCGCGGGGAGTTTCGAGAGGTCAACCGAGACGCGGCCGAGCGACGTGTTCTTGCCGACGGGTATCGTCCGCGAGGGCCAGCGTCCCGAAGCCAAGACCCTGCCGCGCGCGTCAACGACCTTCCACGAAGGCGACGCGTTATTCAAAGGGGCCGCGCCGTAGTGAGCAACTTCGACCTCCGCCTCCAACGTCTCGTCGCCGGTGAAGACGCGTTTGGTCAGGCGCGCGAGCGGGACGGTCTCGGAGTTGAAGCGGCGGAACTCCGCCGCCTCGACGTAACCCTTCGACTCCCAGAACGGGTCGAGCAGGCCGACGAGCGCCGTCCCCTGCCCGACGTAGTCGTGCAGGTCTAAGAGTTGAAAGCCCGCCATGCCGGGCGTGCGCAGGTTGGCCTCGATCTCCTCCTTGTAGCAGGCGAGCTGATAACGACCTGAAGCCCACGCGAACTGCCTGTCCTTCCCCGACAGCCCGTGCGCCGCGAGCGAGTCGCGGAAGATTTCGTAGTTGCCGGGGCGCATGTAGCCCTTGAACTTGTCGATGACGGAGTAGTCCGGGTAGGCGACCCACTGCCCCAGCTCGTGCGAGAGGACGGGTATCTTTATCCCTTCGAGCGAGGCGCGGTAGTCGCGGCCGAACCAGGCCGACCGGCCGCGCAGCATCTTCTCGCCGAGGCGCTGGACGACGAGGAAGTCTGCGCCCTCCTCGGGGTCTGGAATCTCGCGGTCGGTGTGCCCCGTGCCCGTCGTGTAGAGGATGCGCGGGTCTGCCTGCCGGAAGTGCTCGGCCCAGCGCGGGAGCGACTGCTTCCAGCGCCCCTTCGGCTCGTTGCTCGCCGAGAGCAGCACGAACGACGGGTGGTTGCCGTAGGCGCGAATCATCCGCTCGGTCTCTTCGTAGAGCATCCGCTCCATCGGCGTGCCGGGGCTGATCTCGTTCCACATGCCGGGCTCGGGCTGTAGGTAGACGCCGAGTTCGTCGGCGGCGGTGAAGGCGGCCTCGGGCGGGCAGAAGGAGTGGAAGCGGACGTGGTTGATGCCCCACTCCTTGTTGATGCGGAGGACGCGCCGCCAGTATTCGACGTCCGTCGGCGGGTAGCCCGTCAAGGGAAAGTCGCCGCCGTGGTGGTTGCCGCGCAGGTAGGTCTTCCGGCCGTTGACGACGAAGTCGCTCCCTTCGGTCTCGAACTCGACGAGGCCGAAGGATAGTTCCCTGCTCTCTTCGACGCCTTCGCCCTGAAGTCTGAGCGTCAGCTTCTGTAAGGCGGGGCCGAACTCGTCCCAGGTCTTCGCTTTCGCCCCAAGCGGCACTTCGAGCTGCGCCGCGCCGCCCTTCTCGTCCCACTCGACCGGAACGCTTACGCCGCCGGCCGAAAGCGTCCCACGCCCCGCGCGTTCCGTCGCGTTTCCGACTCGGACTTTCAACAGCGCGGCCCTCTTCGACACGTTCGGGAAGACGCGCGCGTCGTCTATCCACACGCGGCCCGTCGAGTTCAACTCGATCCTCCCGACGATGCCGTTCCAGCTGCCCCCCAGCGAGTCCGAGACGCTGTGCGCGTCGGGGCGGTAGGGCAACAGCATCGAGGAGTCCACGCGCACGGTCAGCCTGTGGCGGCCGGGCTCAAGCTGACCCAGGTCGAACTCGTGCGGCGCGACGAGGCTTCTGTTCGAGCCGACGGCACGGTCGTCAACCCACACGGTTGACTCCCAGCGCGGCCGCTCCATGAAGAGCACGACGCGGCGGCCCCCCCAGTCCCGCGGGACTTCGATGTCGCGCTGATACCACGCGACGCCGACGTAGTGGCGCGGCGGCTGCGAGAGGAAGGGCACCTTGACCGCGCCCGGCCGCGTGTAAGCCTTGTACTCCTCGCGCAGGAACCAGAAGCGGTCGTAGAGCGAGAGCACCCAGGGCGTCCGCGTGCTGATCTCGTCGCCGTACCCCTGGGCCTGTAGGACGCCCGGGAGCTTTATCGTCTCGGGCAGGTCGCGCCCGAACCAGCGCTCGCGAACGCCCGCGTCCGAAGGGTCGAGCGCGAAGCGCCACACGCCCGCGAGCTGCACGGACGCGCCCGCGCGCGCGCGCGCCGCGGCGGGCCAGACGAGCAGCGCCGCGGCCAGGAGCAGGAGCCCGGCCGGAAGAGCCTTCCCGACTTTCATTGTGCCGCCATTGTACAGCCACCGCCCGCACAGAAGTAAAGCGGTTTTCTTTCGCCGCGTGGTAAGCTCTCGGGCGCGACCGCCGGTTCTTCAAAGCAGCGGAGGTGGGATGGCGACGCTCCTTCTGATGTGCGGCCTGCCGGGATCGGGCAAGACGACGCTCGCCCGGAGGCTTGAGCGCGAGCGCGGCGCGCTGCGCCTGACGCCCGACGAGTGGATCGCGCGCCTCTACGGGCCGCGGCTTACGCCGCCCGCGCTCGACTGGTGCCGCGACCCCGTCGAAGCCATCCAGTGGGAGGTTGCCGAGCGCGCCCTCCGGCTCGGCCTCAACGTCATACTCGACTTCGGCTTCTGGTCGCGCGCCGAGCGCGAAGAGTTCCGCGCGCGCGCCGTGGCCCTCGGCGCGGGCTCCGAAGTTCACTTCCTCGACGTGCCGCGCGAGGAGTTGTCTTCGCGCATCGCGGCCCGCAACGCGGAGCCCCCGCGCGGCACCTTCCGCGTCACGGACGCGCAGCTCGACGCGTGGTGGAATGTCTTCGAGCCGCCCACCGCGGACGAGCTGCGGCCGAGGTCTGAACCGGCGTGAGAAGGGCTTACGTTGCGGCGGCCGTCGTCCTCGCCCTACTCGGCGGGGCGGCGGCGCTGTGGCAGTTGAGCAAGTCGCGGACGTTCCAGTTCTTCGGCCGCATCGTGCCGCGCGTGGAGACTTCGCAAAGGGTCGTCGCGCTCACCTTCGACGACGGGCCGACGCGCGACAAGACGGCCGAGGTGATGCGCCTCCTGCGCGAGCGGGAGGTGCGCGCCACCTTCTTCGTCACGGGCGGCGAGCTTGAGCAGAACGCGGACGCCGGGCGCGAGATCGTCGCCGCCGGGCACGAGCTGGGCAACCACTCCTACTCGCACGAGCGGATGGTCTTCGTCACGCCCGCTTACGTCCGCCGCGAGGTCGAACGCACCGACGAGCTGATACGCGCGGCCGGTCACTCCGGAGAAATCCACTTCCGCCCGCCCTACGGCAAGAAGCTCCTGGCGCTCCCCTTCTACCTTTCGAGACACGGCCGCAAGACGATCACCTGGGACGTGGAGCCCGACTCCGAACTCAGGACGGACGCCGACGCCGCGGCCATCACGCGGCACGTCCTGGACAGGACGCGGCCCGGCTCGATCATCCTCCTCCACGTCATGTACCCGAACCGCGCCGAGACGATGAAGGCCGTCCCCCCCATCATCGAGGGCCTGAGACGCGACGGCTACCGCTTCGTCACCGTCTCCGAACTCCTCGCGGTCGGACAGTAGGTAGCAGGCAGATGCCTGTGGGCAGTTAAGGCGATAGGGAGGTTGGTTCGGAAATCCTCGAAGGGGATTAACTGGCTACTGCTCTCTCCCTCCAACGTTCGACGTTCACGCCCTTGAAGAGGAGCCAGAGGGTCAGCGCCCCTTCGCCCACGATGGCGGTCGGGACGATGAACGGGAAGAGGAGCGCGCCGACCGGCGGCGAGAGGATGTTGGCGAAAGAACTGAGGACGTAACTCGCCCCGCCGACCGCCAGCAGCACGCCCAGCACGCGGGGCAGGAAGGTCGAGCGGACGATGAGGTATCCGACCGAGACGCACTGAAGCCCGAAATAGACCATCGCGACGTTAAAGCCGGAGCCCTCCAACTTGAGCGCCGTCATCGCCAGCGCCTGCTGTTGCGTCGGGGTGAACGCGGCCGCGTCCCCTGCGCCCCCCAGCAGGACGAGGGGCGCGAGGCGTAAGAGGGCCGCCGCCGCCCCCACCACGACGCCGGCCAGGCCCGAGAACGCCGCGAACAGAGACAGGCTCCTGCCCGCCGGCTTTAAAAGGACGTAGAGGAGCACCGTCACGCCCATGTAGCACGCGCCCGCGAAGAGGTCTACGACGACGCTGAGGCGGAACAGTGATTCCGACGCCGCGATGTTGTTCGCCGTCAGCGCCGCGTCGTCCCGGACGACCAGCCTGGACTGGAAGACGACCGCGACCACGCTCGCCGCGATCACGGTCAGCCACAGGGCTCCGGCGGCCCTCGCCTTCCCGAGCGGCGAGGCTTCGGCGAACTCTTCCGTCAAGACGGCCGTGCTCATACCTTTCACCTCCTTACCGTCTGTTTTTGAGGAGGGGCGCGGCGAACACTTACACGTCCGCCGCGCCCGGCGCGCCCGGCCCGGGGCTGCCCCCAGGAGTAGCGGCCCCTCAGACGCGAAAAAGCCGGGCGCTATCTCGACCGCAACCCGCTCAGTCGTGGCGCAGGGCCACCAAGGGGTTGACGCGGGCCGCGCGCCGCGCGGGGATGTAGCAGGCCAGCAAGGCGACCGCGACCAGCAGCAGGGAGACGCCGACGAAGGTGACCAGGTCGGTCGCCTCCACCCCGAGCAGCAGGCTCGCCAGCACGCGCGTCAGGGCGAACGCGCCCGCCAGGCCCAGTGCGACGCCGACGAGGGCCAGCTTCATCCCCTGCCCCACGACCAGCCGCACCACGTCGCGCAGCGCCGCGCCGAGCGCCATCCTGATGCCTATCTCGTGCGTGCGCTGCGCGACCGTGTAGCTCATCACGCTGTAGAGCCCCATCGTCGCCAGCACCAGCGCCAGCACCCCGAAGGTCGAGGCCATCCCCGCCGCCACGCGCGCCCCCCAGTAGGCCAGCGAGAGGTTCTCGCGCGCCATCATCACGCCGAAGACCGGCAGCCGCGCGTCCATCTGCGCGATCTCGCGCCGCGCGCTCTCCACCACCGCCTCCAGCGCGGACGCCGACTGCGCGCCGACCAGCAGAGTCATCCGCGCGCGCGGGTGCTGGTAGACGGGCAGGAACATGTACATCTGGTTCTCTTCGTAAAGCGTGCTGTAGTACCCGTCCCGCGCGACGCCGACGATCTCCATCAGCGGCGTGCCCTGCTGGAAGCGGAAGCGCTTCCCCAGCGCCTCGTCTTCGCCCCCGTAGAAGCGGCGCGCGAACGCCTGGTTGACGACGACGACCCGCGGCGCGTCCGCGGTGTCTCGATCCGTGAAGTCGCGCCCGCGCACGAGCGGCATGCCGAGCGTCTCGAAGTACTTCGGCGTCACGAGACTGCACTCGGAGATGACGCCCTGGTTCGGCGGCGGGTCGATCTCGCCCTCCTTCACGACGGGGCCGCGCGACTGCCGGCTGTCCATCAGAGGCATCTCGCTCGCCAGCGCCGCCGAGCGCACGCCGGGCAGCGCCTCGACGCGCCGCTGTAGCTCCGGGAAGAAGCGGAGCGCCGCCTGCTGGTCGTAGGCCAGCAGGTCGAGGTTGATCATCATCGTGACGAGGTTGTCGGTCTGGAAGCCGGGGTCGATCTCCTGCGCCTTGCCGAGGCTGCGTATGAAGAGGCCGGCGCAGATGAGCACGACGAGCGAGATCGTCAACTGCGCCACCACCAGCAGGCCGCGCGCGTTCCAGCGGCGGCGGCCGTGCGAGAGTCTCACCACGCCGCCCTTGATGACGCTCAGGAGGTCGGTCCGCGAGGCCAACAAGGCCGGGGCAAGGCCGAACATGACGCCCGTCAACAGGGAGACCGCCAGCATCCACTTCAACACGTAAGCGTCCGGCGCGAGGTCGAAGTTGGCGGGGTACGGAACCGGCGGGAAGGAGGCTTGCGCCCAGCCCGCCCCCGCGTACGCGAAGGCCCAGCCCAGCAGCCCGCCCACGAGCGACAGCAGCAGGCTCTCGGTCAGCAGTTGCCGCACGATGCGCCCGCGGCTCGCCCCTATCGCCAGGCGAATCCCTATCTCGCGCGAGCGCATGGCCGCGCGCGCCAGCATCAGGTTCGCCACGTTGGCGCAGGCCAGCAGCAGCACCAGCGCCGAGACGCACAGCGCCATCCAGCCGCCGTAGCGCATCACCCTCGTCGCGCCCTCGTAGCGCCCGTCCAGCTCCGTCCTGAGCTGAATCTTTGTCTCGCCGTTCTCCTTCGGGTAGAGCCGCGCGAGGTTGTCGTTGACGAGGTTCAGGTCGGCCTCGGCCTGCTGCGCCGTCACGCCGGGCTTGAGGCGGCCGTACAGGTTGACGGTCTGGTAGGCGCGGTCGGTCCTCCACTCGGGGCGGCGGCTGAACTTCTGCGCCATCATCATGGGCACCCAGTAGCCCTGCCGGAAGTAGAAGACCGAGCCGAGGAAGAACTCCGGCGCGACGCCGACGACCGTGAAGGCCGTGCCGTTGAGGTAGACGCTCTTGCCGACAATGTTCGGGTCGGCGTTGAAGCGCTGCTGCCACGAGTAGTGGCTCAGCACGACGACCGGGTGCGTGTTCGGCGTGCGGTCTTCTTCGGGCAGGAAGCCGCGCCCGAGGACGGGCTTGACGCCCATCACGTCGAAGTAGTTGCCGCTGACCAGCTCGCCCCAGACGACCTCGACGCGGGAACCTTCGACGGAGTTGTGGCTCTCGCCCGCGCTCATCCCCCCGGAGGCCCACGTGTACGCGCAGAGGTCTGTGAAGCTCTTGTTCTGCTCGCGTATGTCCAGGTAGTTCGCGTAGGAGAAGCGATCCCAGACCTGCGCGTCCGCCTTCCGCCCCCAGTACGGGGCGTACAAATCCTCCGGCCTGTCGGCCGAGATGGGCCGCAGGATGAAGCCGTTCACCGCGCTCAGGATGGCGGTGTTCACGCCGATGCCGAGCCCCAGCGTCAGCACCGCGACCAGGGTGAAGCCCGGCTGCTTCGCCAGGATGCGGACGCCGTAGCGCAAGTCCCTTATCAGGTCGTTGAGCCAGCGCGTCCCGCGCGCGTCGCGGCACGCCTCCTTCACCTGCTCGGGGCCGCCCAGCGCGATGCGCGCGCGGCGGCGCGCCTCCTCGGGGCCGTAGCCCTGCCCGATCAGGTCGCTCGTGTGTTGTTCGAGGTGGAAGCTCAGCTCCTTCTCTAACTCCTCGTCGAGCTGCCTCCGGCGAAACAGTCGCTGCCACCACTTCATGGGGGTTCTTCTCCTTAAAGAAGTTTTGCGGGTCAGGCTTCGGACAGGTTGAGGATGAGGGTCACGGCCTCGGCGAGCCGGGCCCAGCCGGCGGCCTCGGTTTCGAGCTGCGACTTACCTTTGCGCGTCAGGCGGTAGAACTTGGCCTCGCGCCCGGTCTCGGTCGCCTTCCAGTCGGCCGCGAGCAGCCCGCGGTTCTCCAGGCGGTGCAGCGCCGGGTAGAGCGAGCCCTGCGGCACCTGCACCACCCCGCGCGACGCCTGGTCGAGGCGCTGCGCGATGGCGTACCCGTGGACTGGGCCGAGCGCGACCACCTTCAGAATCAACAAGTCCAGCGTGCCCTGCGGAAGGTCAGACTTGGTCGGGGTCATCGACGATACCTCCTGCTCCTACATATAACACCCGCACATGTAGAAGCACAAGGTGTGTTACGATCGGGCGGCGACAAAGTTCTAAAAAAAAGCGGCCGGGCTTTTTCGGCCCGGCCGCCCTCGTACTTTTCGAGTCCGTCCCTAGCGCCGCCTCCCGGCCGGCGCGGACGCGGCGCACCTGAAGCCGAGGAACCTTTTGAAGCGCGCGTTCGTGACCTCGTAGCGGTCGATGTAGAAGGGCGAGAGCGTGACGGGGTGGCGGAGCGACTCCGACTCGAAGAGTTCGGCGCGCCGGACGCCGAAGAGTTGGAGCAGGCGCGGTATCGCCTCCGTCTCGGTGCCCATCATGAACGTGCCGCCGGGGACGTACGCCATCCCCGATCTGACACGGCCTGCGGTCTTCCTGCGCGTGGGCTGCGGGTCGGTGGACGCGCCCGCCCGAACCGTCCCGCACAAAGCGGGAAAGAGCAGCGTCAGGCAGAAGAGTGAGACGGCCGTCTTCTCCGAAAGCTCTTTTTCGTTCTTCCAACTCATCCCGACGATATGGCCGTCCTTCCGGCGGCAGTTGACACCCTCACCCCGCGGCGCATACCTTCCAAGAACGGACGCATGACCACGCCTTCCTCTTATGCCTCCCCGCTCGTCGTCTGCATCGAAGGCCCGAGCGCCGTCGGTAAGAGCACGCTGGCGGCCGCGCTGGCACGCGGGCGCGGGGCGGCGGTCGTGCCGGAGCTTGACGCCGCGGGCGCGCCGCCCGTCGGCCGCTCGTCCGCGTGGTTCGTCGAGCGTCACGCCGGGCAGTGGCGGCTGGCGCGGGAGTTGGCCGCGCGAGCCCCCTTCGCCGTCCTCGACGGCGACCCGTTCAAGGGGCTCTGGTACAACTGGGTCTACGCGGCGGAGGGCTGGGAGGGTGTCGAGACGGTCGCGCCGCTCTACCGCGCGCAGGTCGAGCGGGGCGCGCTCGCCTTCCCCGACCTGTACGTCGCACTCACGGCCACCGAAGAGGAACTGCGCCGCCGCCGCGCCCTGGACGCCTCACGCTCGCGGCGTAACTTCGAGAAGCACCTCCGGCTGGCCGGCCCGCTGCGGCGCTACTTCGGCGAACTGAGCGGGGCCGCCCCCGGGCGCGTCGCCATCGTCGAGACGAATAGACGGGATGAACTGGTCGGCAGAGTGTCGGAGGCCGTCCGCGGCCTCCCGCCGGGCGCGCCCGACTCGCTGCGGCTCTTAGACCACATGGCGGGCTGGCTCCGCTCACACCCGCCGCATCTTTAGCCAAACGCCCCTTCTCGTCAGTAAGGCAGCACCATCCTCTTAATCTTCCCCTCCGCGATCATCCGGTCGATCACCCTGTCGGCGCCTTTGACGATGGCCTTGAGCCGCTCGAGGCCCTGCGCGTCGAGCATCAGCACGACCCCGCCGCCGCCCGCCTTTGAAGGGTCGGTGGCGTAGAGTTGGACGTGCGCGTCACCCTCCGCGCTGACGACGAAGGTGAACTGGAGGTTCCCGAGCAGCGTCTCGACGGAGCCGAGGTCTATCTGGAGGGGGGCGTCTGTCACGTCAATCGTCTTCCTTTCGGCGGTAGTTCATCTGGGGATCGCGCGCAGGAGGTCGGCGGCCACGTCGGCGTTCAGGTCTTTGAGGATGTGGTACTGCTGCATGGCCGAGGTCTTGTCGCCCATCGTGGCGTAGGCCAGGCCGAGGGCGTGGAGGGCGTAAACGTCTGTCGGCTCGGCCTGCAAGAGCTTCCTGAAGCTTTCGACGGCGGCCGGGTAGTTCCCCTGCCTGAAGTGGATGCCCCCCTGGTAGTAGAGGGCGCGGGTGAAGGTCGGCTTTATCTCAAGCGCTTTGCGGTACGCCCCGAGCGCCTCGTCGAACCGCCCGAGCCTCTCGTAGGTGGTGCCGAGGCTGAAGTAGAGCACGTGGTGCGGCTTGAGTTCGGCCGCGCGCTTGTAAGCCTCGGCCGCCTTCTCCATCTTCCCCCACTCCGAGTAGTTGATGGCGATGAAGTTGTAGATTTCCGAGCTATCAGGTTTAAGGCCGAGGGCGGCCCGGAACTCCGGCTCCGCCTCGGCGAACCTCCCGAGCGCGTAGAGGGCGTGCGCGTAGTTGACGCGCGCCTCCACGCTCCTCGGGCGTGCCGCGGCCTCCGCGCGCAGGCCCCCCAAACGCGGGGCGAGGTGCTTGCGCGCCGTCGCCACCTGCAAGCGCTCCTGCGCCAGCGCGTGGTCGGGCTTGACGCGCAGCGCCTCGTTGAAGGTCTCGATGGCCTCGTCGTAATGCCCCGCCACCATGGCGGTGTTACCGAGCACGTAGAGCGCCTCGGGGTCGTTCGGCGTCAGGCGCGCCGCGCGGCGGAAGGGCTCCAGCGCCTCCTCATTCTTGTTGGCCCTGAGGTACGCGTGCCCGAGTGCGAGCTGCGTGGAGACGTCGTCCGGCTTGTAGCGCGCGGCCTGTTTGAGCGCCTCGACGGCCTTGTCGAAATCACTCTTGGCCGCGTAGGACTCGCCCAGCCAGCGGTAGGCTTCGCCGAAGTCCGGCTTCAGGACGACGGCGCGGGAGAAGGCTTCGACGGCCTCCTCGTGCCGGCCGAGCTTCTGCGCGGCGAGGCCGAGGTTGAAGTGCGAGGTCGCCTCCTGCGGGTTAAGCCTGATCACCTCCTTGAAGGCCGCGGCCGCCTCCTCCAGACGGCCCGCGCGCTCGTAGGCGACGCCGAGGCCGAAGCGCGCTTCCCAGAAGTCTGGCCTGAGCGCCAGCGCGCGCTCGAAGGCGTCCGTGGCTCCGGGCAGCAGCCCCGCCTTGATGTAGAGGTGTCCCAACTGCAAGTGGAGCGCGGGGTCGGACTCGCGCAGACGGACGGCCGCGCTCAAGACGCGCACGGCCTCCTCGTTCCGGCCCAGCTCGCCGTAGACCTCGCCGAGGGACTGGTGCGCCTCGACCATCTCGGGGTCGAGCCGGAGCGCCTCCTTCAAGGCTTCGACCGCGGAGGCTCTGTCCCCCGAAGCCGCGTACGCCTGGCCGAGGTAAAGACGCACCCGCGCGTCCCCCGGCATGAGGGGGGCGGCATCCTTGAAGGCCCTGGCCGCCTCCGCATACTTCCCGAGCGCCATGTACGAGACGCCCGAGTTGACCAGCGCGCCGACGTGCTTCGGGTCGAGCTTGAGCGCCGCGCGGTAAGCCTCCACGGCCTTCTCGTGCTCGCCCGCCTGTTGCAGCCTGAGCCCCGCGGCGAACTGCTCGTCGGCCGGGTTCGGCCGTGGAGTCTGTCCGCCGGCCGAGCCCGCCGACATAAGGAGGGCGAAGAGGAGCGCGACCGTAAAGACGAGGTTCCTGTAAGGGTAATAGCCCGTGGGCATCTTTTACGTCTCCTGCGGTGAGTAACAATGCGGCGCCGCCTGTCGAGAGGCGGACGCCGCATTGTAAAGCATCCCGGCACGAGGCGTACTTATCTTTTCCCTCCCCGGACAGTTAACGGCCGCGGGGGGTTGGGCCGCCCCGGCGTGAAGAATCGGTTAAGCTCCTGGCGCTCCGGCTTGACGGTCAGTTCCCAACTTGCCGGCGACAGATCGGCCGCGGGGACTGCGCGCGCGGCGTCACCCGCGGGCAGGGCGGCCTCGCGCGAGCCGAACGTCTTAACGCCGTCCGCCTCGGCCGCCGCGGCCAGCCCTTTAGGCGCGGGGAGGTACGACATCTGTTCCGCCTCGGCCGGGGCCTGCGCCGGGGGCGCGTCGGCCGCCAGCTCGCCGCGCCCGTCCCCCTCCTCCCGGAGCATGGCTTCGAGCGATTCGGGCTGCGGCGACTGCATCGAGCCGCTCGGGCGTGTCCTCTCGTCGAAGGGCGTGATGGCCGGGGCGCGCAGGACGTGCGGCGTGACGGCCACGACGATGTCTGTCTGCACGTCGCTGTTCGTCGGCGCGGTGAACAGTCGGCCCAGCACGGGCACGAGCCCCAGCAGCGGCAGCCCCGACTTCTGACGCGACTGCAACTGCTGCGAGATGCTCGCGATCATCATCGTGCGCCCGTCCTGCACGCGCGCCGTGCCCGAGAGCGTCCGCTCGCTGAAGGTCGGCGTCAGAGACGTGCCGACCGCGTCGTTCGACGTGATCGACATCTTCACCTGCACGTCCCCGTTCGGGAAGATTTGCGGCGTGAAGTCGAGCGTCAGCCCTGTGTCCTGGTACTGGATGACGGGGTAGCCGGTGGTGCCGTAGACGCCGGTCGTCGTCGTGCCGTTGTTCGTGCCCGTGCCGCCCGTGGCCGTCGCGCCCGTGTAGACCTGCGCCGTCTGCACGGGAACCTTCTTCCCGATGTGCGCCTGCGACTTCTCGCCGTCGAAGGCGTGCAACTGCGTCGCCGCGAGGATGCGCGTGCGGTCTTTCTGCTGCCAGGCGTTGAGCGTCGAGGTGGGGATGACGAGCGCCGCGCCGAAAGCCGTCGCCGCGTTGGTGACGGCGCGCGCGGCCTCCCGCGAGCCGCCGAGCACGGCGAGGCCGCCCGTCCCGCCGAGGCTCGTCAAAGACGTGGACGTGCCGAGCTGGTTGCCGAACTGCATCAGGTCGTTGCGCGAGACCTCGTAAATCTTCACGTCCAACACGACCTCGGCGCGCTCCTTGTCTATCGTGCGGAGCACCTCGCCGATGAGGCGCATGTTCTCGGCCGTGTCGCGGACGGTGACGGAGTTGGTCGCCTTGTTCGGGATGACCGTGGCCTGCCGGCCCTGCTGCGGCGGGACGGCCTGCTGGATGAGGCGCTGCGCGTCGGCCGGGTCGGCGTTCGTCAGGTAGAAGGTGCGTATGACGAGCTGCTGGTACTGCGGCCGCCGGCCCTGATCCGCGACGAGGATGGTGCGGCGGTCAACCGACTGGAAGAAGAGCCCCTCCTGTAGGAAGACGTGGTCGAGCGCGCGCGCCGCCGTCACGTCCTGAAGGACGACCTCGACGTTGCGCGGCGTGCGGAACGTCTGCGTGTCGAAGAGGACGTTGAGCCCCACCTCCGAGGCCAGCATCCGTATGAACTTCTTTAGGTCGCTGTTGTAGTTGATGTTGCGCAGCTTCTCAGCGCCCTCCGGGGAACGCGCGTCGTTCTGCTTGAAGACGTAGGCGGCCGGGGAGACCGCGCCGCCCTGCTCCCCCGAGCGCACGCGCGTGCGGCCCGCCGCCTCCTTCTCGCCCCTGAGGCGCAGCATGCGCTCCATCTCCTGCGCGGCGAGGCCGTTGACCGGGTCGAGGTCGAAGGCCATGCGGAAGTATTGGAAGGCCCCGGCGTACTCCTCCTGCTGCGCGAGCGCCCTGCCCTTCTGCATGTAGACCTGCGAGGCGTTGAAGACGGCGCGGCGGTAGTGGAGCTGGTACTCGGTGTCGTTGGGCGCGGCGGCGACGGCGAGCGCGAACTCCTCGGCGGCCTTCTCCCACTGCTGCGCGGCCTCGTGCTCAAGGCCGCGCTTGTAGTTCTTCTCGCCCTTCTTCGCCAGCACCGCGGCCGGCGAGGCCAGCAGGCAGGCCGCCAGGGCGAACGACACCACGGCCCGCGCGAGCGCAGCGTATCTCATACCGTACTCGCCACCCCCTTAGCCAACGTTCCCGTCGTCGGGGAGTAACACGCGCGCGCGCGCGGAATGTTCCGCCGAACTCGAACGACTTCTTTTAGAGTTATTCACAGAGACACAGAGACACGGCTTAAGAACACAGCTTTGGTTTTTGGCTGTGCTTTAGCTGTGCCTCTGTGTCTCTGTGGTTCATTGTCTTCGGTTTGAGTTCGCCGGGCGCAGGAGGCAATATAGGCTCTCAGGACGTGACCTCCCGGCCGCGCGTCCTGCGACTCGCCACAACGGAGAATGTCTCTTGAGAAAGCTCATCGCCCTGCTGTTCGTCTCCATCGCTTCGGCGACCATCACCCATTCACAGTCCCCGGCCCAGAGGCCCGCCGCGACGCCGAACCCGCCCCGGCCGGTCTTGAGCGAGGCCGTCGCCGACGCCCGCCTGCGCTCGCTGTTCGACGCGGCGCGCGACGCGATGCTCGGGATGCGCTTCGACGAGGCGGTGCGGCTCTCCGACGAGGGCATCGCCGCCGCCCCGAACCAGCCCTCCTTCTGGCTCAACCGCGCGGACGCGCTCTCCGCGCGGGCCGTGGCGACCCGCAACAGGTTCTACCGCTCGAAGGACGAGGGGGAGCGGAAGTCCTCGCTCGAAGCGGCCCGGCGCGACCTCCGCGACGCGCTGACGGCCGCGACGCGGGCGCTCGCGCTGATAGACGATTACAAGGCTCCCGAAGACGAGGCGTTCCGCGCCTCCTTCCAGGCGCTCAGGCGCGCGGCGCTGTGGCAGCGCGCGCAGTCCGCCATGATGGTCTCGATGCACGTGGACGAGTCCTACAGCTCGGACGCCGTCACGGCCTTCGAGCAGTACGCCGCCGCCGAGACCGACCCGGCGATGCTCAACGTCGCGCACAGGTTCACGGGGCAGTTGAGGATGGCGACGAACGACTTCGCGGGGGCGGCCATCGAGTTCCGCAAGGTGCTCGACGCGGAGCCGGCGGACGTCGAGGCCATGCTCGGCGAGGCTCTGGCCCTCATCGACCTGGGGCACGTGACGGGCGACCCCGCGAAGCTGCGGGAAGGGTTCGACCGCCTGCGGCTGTTCGCGGAGAAGGCCCCGGCCCACCCCGCGCGCGCGTCCGCGGCGCAGGCTGTAGACTATTTCAACAAGCCCGCCCGGCCGATAGAAGAGGGGGTCGGCGAAAAGGACGCCCCCGGCGCTTCACCCAGGAGGATCGTTGAGGGAGGCGTGATCAACGGGCGCGCCGTCAGCAAGCCCGCCCCGCCCTACCCGCTCGTCGCGAAGCTCGCGCGCGCGAAGGGCGCGGTCATCGTACGCATCCTCGTCAACGAGCAGGGCGACGTCGTCTCCGCCTGGGCCGCCTCGGGCCACCCGCTGCTCCGCGCCGCGGCCGCCGAGGCGGCGAGTCAGGCCAAGTTCACCCCGACGACCCTCTCCGGCCGGCCCGTCAAAGTCGCCGGCGTCATCACCTACAGCTTCGTGCTCCAATAGAAGAAGGGCGGGCGGGCGAGTCTGAGGAGCGCTGACGCCGCCATCACACTGAACGAAAACGGGCGACCCGAAGGCCGCCCGTTTTCTCTTTGCTTGTTTTGAATGCCCCCGGAAGGACTCGAACCTTCGACCCGATGATTAAGAGTCATCTGCTCTACCAACTGAGCTACAGGGGCGGACGGGAAGGATGAGGCAGGAAGGATGAAGGATGAACTGTCTTCACCTCATCCTTCATCCTTCCTGCCTCATCCTTCCGGACTGGTGCAGGGGGTAGGATTCGAACCTACGTAGGGTGTGAACCCGCCGGGTTTACAGCCCGGTGCCATTAACCACTCGACCACCCCTGCCGAAACTTCCCGCTTCCGTTTTCAAACGACCGCACGAGTTATTATACCCACGCGCGCGCCGGACGCTACCGCCCACGCGAACGGCCGCCCCCGCGCGCGAGCCCCTCCAGTATCGAACGCTCCAGCTCGTCCAGCGTCCGGCAGGCGTTGATGGAGTCGGCGCCCAACAGGACGGACAGCCCGCCGCCGCCCTTCGTGAAGACCGCGGGCAGCGGCACGTCGGTTAGGTTGTAGCGGGCGGCCAGCTCGTCTGCGTGCAGGAATTCGAGCGGCAGGCCGAGCCCGTCCAGAAACTCCTTCCACTCGCCGCGCATCCGGGCGGCCCCGTAGGTGAGCGCGCAGAGGTTGCAGGCGTAGGTGCGCGGCGAGAAGATTTTGTGCGCCGCGTCCGTCAGCGCGTTGAAGACCCCGCTGTCGGCGTTGTAGACGAAGACCAGCGTCGGGGCCGTCCCTCTTGTCACCTTCACTCCTCGCGCAGCTTCTCGCCCTCGCTCTTCTTCGGGCGCAGCGTCAGGTCTTCGTTGAGGCCCAGCTCCTCCTGCTTCGCGGGCGAGGAGCCCTTGGGCGGGAAGCCCAATCCCGTCCGCAGCTCGCGGAACTTGGCCTTGATGTCCGCGCCGAGGTGCCCCGGCGCTTCGTAACCGTAGGCGCGGTACCTGCCCGGCTCGACCTTCCCCTTCCCGCCGACGAAGCGCGCGAAGTCGTCCACCCACTCGTCGAACTTCTCGAAGACGTTGGTCTCAGCGGGCATGTGCTCGGCCTGGTTGTCGCTGTACTTCCTCCCCTTGCCGAACTGTAGGTAGCGCCAGAGCTGGTCGGGCACCTCGACGCCGCTGTAGCGGCACTGCCAGACGAGCGGCGCGTACGTGTCGCGCTCGTTGTCGAAGGGCTCGCCCTCCGGGTTGAAGTACTCTTTGTGGCGCAGGAGCCTCGGCCGCCCGTCCCCGCCCAGCTCGTCGCCGCCGCCGTCGCCGTAGCAGAAGAAGCCGGCCGTGCGACCTTCGAGGTGGTTGACGCTGAGGCCCTCCCACTCCTCCGAGTGCTCCAACCTCTTCGCCAGCTCCGCGTCTTTATGTTCGATCAAGTCCTCGCGCGGGTTCCCGCCGTTCATGCAGACCAGCCGGTCGAACATCGCCTTCAGGTTCGTCGTCGGCGCGTACCAGTTCACCGGCCCGATGATCGCCCACGCGTCCGCCAGGTCCAGCCGCGCGTACATGTCCAAATCCCACATTAGGTCGGGCTCGCTGCGGTGGTTCTTCTCGTAGCAGTTGCAGTTGTGGAGGGGCACGAGTTCCGCGACGAACTCGTGCGAGGTCTCGACCGTGATGTCGTAGACGGGCTCGAAGCCGTCCGGCTCGCAGCTCACGACTCGGCCGTAGTTCCTGTTCGCGCCCGCGGGGCAGCGGCGCTTCAAGTCGCGCCCCGGCCTTTGAAGGATTGCGGAGAGACGTTCGACCTTATCGTCAATAAAGCCGACGAGTTCGACGAAGCGCTCGACCGCCTCGGCCTTCGCTATCTGAAGCGTGCTCGAACGTGCGTACTCTCGGCCGCCGACGCTCACGCGCTTGTGCGACATGTCGTAGACGCACGAGCGGATGCCGAGCTTCGCCAGAAGGATTTGCGCCTCGCGCAGCGCTTGGAGGCTTGAGCTTGAGAGGCTGACGCGCGCCTTCGTGACGTGAAAGTCCACCGAGCCGTCGGCCGAGAACCAGCCGCGCAGGAAGGCGCGCGCCTCGCGCTCCGACCCGTCGAGAATCGCCCGCGGGATGTGGCGCTCGGCCACGGGCGCGCTCTTGTCTAACCCGAGCTTCTCTCTCAGAACTCGGCCGACGCTCACGTCCCAGTAGTCGTAATACATGAACGGGGCAGCGCCAGCCGGCCAGCCATTCGCCTTTGAAGAGAAGACCTGCTTCCGCACGTCCACCTTCACGGGCGAGAGCGCGGCCGCCGCTTCCGCAAGAGCCGGTTTGCGTTTGTCGAAGAAGAGGCGGACTTGTCCCGTGCCCGCGAAGGTTCCGTCGCCGAAGATGAGACCCGCGAGCAGGTAGTAGAACTCTTCAACGCCGGAGTCGGCGGCGAACTCGCCGCACTCGCGCCCGAGCGGGAACGGAACCTTGTCGCCGGGCTCAAGCTCCGACGCCTCGACCCACTCCTCCTTCCAAACGTACTTCCACTCGCGCCCCACCTTCTCGCGCCGCACTTCGCGGACGACTTTGACGGGATGATTGGCCGTCAGTCGCACCTGCCGCCCGTCGCTCAACCTCAGACGGAACACTTCGGCTCGCGGCGAACTCATCCACGCGCGCGTGACGCGACCCGTCGAGATTTCGGCACCCGGCTTCAATTCCGCGATGCTCCGCAGATGTTTCCCCAGAACCCTTTCACTCGCGGGCAGGCAAGGCCAGACGCAGAGCGCCATCGAGGTCGAGACGCAGGCGTTGCAGCTCTGGATGCGTGCGCGGGCGTAGACGTTACCGAGGTCTTCGTAGTCGATCTCCCACTCCTGTGGCAGGCGCTCGGCCATCCGCAGCATGAGAGCGCGCGACTTCGAGTCCACGCCGGGGCAGTTGTACTGCCGCCGGTCGGAGCCCGAGATGATGAGCACGCGGAAGGGTCTTTCGGAGGTCGGCAGCTTCCCGTTCTCGTCGTTCGGCTTCAAAGTCCCTCCTGCGGATGGCGGTCAGAACCGCCCGCGGTAGCGGGTGGCCCTTTATTACTCGGATGCTCCGTATCGCCAAGGGCCGCCCGCTACCGCGGGCGGCTCTGACCTGTTCGCCCTCGGCGGTGTGGCCACGCTCGACTGCAAGTGCAATATTAAGGGATTGTCTGCCGGAAAATTCTAGTGCCCGCGGGACGAAAGTTCAACGAAGCTCCGCCGTCCGTGTTAATAATGTGCGCATGGGCGGGGTGCGTGTGGCGTTGGTGCCGGGGCCGGGCGAGCCGGTCGAGTTGCGCGAGGTCGCGGAGCCGGAGCTGGAGCCGGACTCGGCGCTGCTCGCCGTCGAGCTGAGCGAGGTCTGCGGGACGGACGTACACTTGCAGCGGGGGCGGCTCGCGGGCGTGCCGTACCCGCTCGTCCCCGGACACGTCTCGGTCGGGCGGCTCGAAAAGATTCGCGGCCGGCTCGCGGACGTTGACGGGCGCGCGTTCAAAGAGGGCGACCGCGTCACCTTCCTCGACGTGCACCGCACCTGCCACGCCTGCTGGCACTGCCTCGTCGCCAAGGCTTCGACGCGCTGCCCCGCGCGCAAGGTCTACGGCATCACCTACGGGCTCGCCGACACGCTGGCCGGCGGCTGGGCCGAGAAAATTTATTTGAAGCCCGGGACGCGCTGCATCTCTTTGGAGGGCGTGGACGCCGCGCGCTTCATGGCCGGCGGCTGCGCGCTCCCGACCGCGCTCCACGCCGTCGAGCGCGCGGACATCCCCTTCGGCGCGACGGTGCTCGTCCTCGGCTCCGGCCCCGTAGGGCTCTCGGCCGTCGCGCTCTCTCTGATGCGCGGCGCGGCGCGCGTACTCTGCACGGGCGCGCCGGAGCCGCGCCTGGCGGCCGCGCGCGGGATGGGCGCCGCGGCCACGCTCGACGTGACCGCGCACGCGACCGTCGAGCGCGCCGCGTGGGTTTTGGGCGAGACGGAGGGGCGCGGCGCTGACGTGTGCATCGAGGCGACGGGGTCGCCCGGCGCGGTCGTCGAGGCGATGCGCTACGCGCGCGACGCAGGGACGGTGGTCGTCGTCGGGCAGTACACGGATCACGGCGAGATCGGTTTCAACCCGCACCGAGACCTCAACCGCAAGCACCTCGACGTGCGCGGCTGCTGGGGCTCGGACTTCTCACACTTCTACCGCGGCGCGCGACTCATGGCCGACGCGGCGCGCTCCGAGCCCTGGGCGCGGCTCGAACTCGAGACCTACCCGCTCGCGCGCGCGGGCGAGGCGCTCGCGGCCGTGGCCTCGGCGCGCGTCGTCAAGGCGCTCATCGACCCCCGCGCCTGAAGGGGCCGGGTTGCGCGTCTTGGACTAAAATCCGGCGGCCCGGATTGTTCGCGCCGCCAACAAACGCGCCCGCCCTCCGGCAACAAAAGCATTGACGTTTACCAGGCCCGGTGATACTTTACCGACCGTTCGGTAGCCATTCGCCCACGTCTCGGGCACAAGGTCAATTCCCTTTCGGTCTCTTTAGACTCGTCACCTCGCTTGAGCCCCGCGCCCGGGGTCTCGGCTGCCCGACCGTCAACACTTCGCTTCAAGGAGATTAACTGCTATGAGAAGCCTGACTCGGTTCTGCCTGGCGGCCCTCCTCCTCGCCGCCGTCGGAGTCTCCCCCGCTTTCTCGCAGGCGTCGAGCTCGACCGCGGAGCTGCGCGGACAGGTCACCGACTCGGCGGGCGCGGCCGTCCCCAACGCCGCCGTCACCATCACCGACCTCGCCAAGGGCAACAGCCGCACGACGCAGACGGACGCGGAGGGCAACTACGTCTTCCTCAACCTGCTCCCCAGCGCCTACGAGCTGAAGGTGACGGCCGCGTCGGGCGGCTTCGCGCCCGGCTCGACGCGCGTCGAGCTGACGGTCGGCCAGCAGGCCAACATCCCCTTTCAGCTCGGCGCGCAGGGGATTCAGGAGACCATCGACGTGGTGGCCGGCGGCGAGGTCGTGGACACCGACCGCACGCAGCAGTCTTCGGTCATCGGCGCGGGCCAGATCACGAACCTCCCCATCAGCCGGCGCAACTACCTTGACTACGCGCTCCTCACCCCGGGCGTCTCTGACGCCGACAACATCGCCGACGCCTCCGACTTCCGCGTCGCGCAGACGCCCAACTCCGGCCTCTCCTTCGGCGGCAACAACGGCCGCGGCAACCTCGTCGCCGTGGACGGCGGCAGCACCAACACCGTCTCAGGCGGGGTGGAGGCGACCATCGCGCAGGAGGGCGTGCAGGAGTTCCAGGTCTTGCGCAACAGCTACAACGCCGAGTTCGGAGGCTCCTCGGGCGGCATCGTCAACATCGTCTCGAAGTCCGGCTCGAACCGCTACCACGGCAGCGTCTTCGGCCTCTTCCGCGACGAGCGCTTCGACGCGCGCTACGCCTTCGACTTCAACCCCACGGCCAAGTCGCCCTTCAGCCGCCAGCAGTTCGGCGGCTCCCTGGGCGGCCCCATCAAGGCGGACAAGACCTTCTTCTTCACCTCGCTCGAAGCCTTCAAGCAGGACGAGACGACCTTCGTCAACCTCCTCAACACGAACGGCATCTTCCAGCCGACGGCCTCGCAGGAACAGCTCTTCAACGGCCTGACGGGGACGCCGTTTGCGCCGCTCGCCACGGGCCTTCGCGCGACGCTGACGACGACCCCGGCCAACTTCCCGCGCACCGTCAACCTCTTCACGAGCGCGTCGGGGCAGTTCCCCTTCGAGTCGAACCAGACGACCTTCGGCGCGCGCTTCGACCACAACTTCAGCGAGCGCGACTCGGCCTACCTGCGCTTCAGCCTCAACGACTCGAAGTTCGAGAACCAGGCGGCGGGCGCGCTCACCGCCGTCTCGCGCGGCCGCACGCTCGACACCTTCAACGGCGGCGTGCTCGCCTCGCACAACCACCAGTTCGGCTCCGCCACCTTCAACGAGCTGAAGCTCCAGTGGCGCTACCTCGACTTCGACGTGATCCCGAACGACGCGGTCGGCCCCGAGTTCAACATCGAGGGCTTCGGCTTCTTCGGCCGCGACATCTTCCTCCCGTCGCACACCATCCAGCGCGACTACGACATCATCGACAACGTCTCGCACGTGACGGGCGCGCACACCCTGAAGTTCGGCGGCTCGTTCCAGGCGTCGGACGTTTCATCCGGCAACGAGACCTTCTTCGGCGGGCGCTTCAACTTCGGCCCCAACATCCCGCTCGCCAACCTCATCCCGGCCGCGACGCTCACGCAGTTGCGCGCCTTCCTGACGGCGAGCAACCCGGCGCTTTTGGCGAACGTGAACACGCCGATCAACGCCTTGCAGGCTTTCAACCTCAACCTGCCCATCGTATACCAGCAGGGCTTCGGCCTGCCGGAGGTCAACTCCTACACCTACCGCTACGCGCTCTACGCGCAGGACACCTGGAAGGCGCGGCCGAACCTGACGCTCAACTACGGCCTGCGCTACTCGATCAGCGACGAGCCGTTCTACATGCCGCTCGACAAGAACGACTTCCAGCCGCGCGCGGGCTTCTCGTGGTCGCCCTTCGCCAACGGCAAGACGGTCATCCGCGGGGGCGCGGGGCTCTTCACCGGCTACACCATCTACTCGGTCGCCAACGTGACGAAGACCCTGAGCGGCATCCAGGGCGACAACATCAACATCGTGCTCTCGACGGCGACCTCGGCCGCGCTCGGCGTGCCCTCCTCCTTCACCGTCTACCAGACGCTGCTCGCGCAGGGCGTCATCGGCACGCGCACCATCACGGCCGCAGACCTCGCGCAGTTCGGCATCACGCCGCGGCCGAACGCGCCGCTCGAAGTCCGCTTCCGCGTCGAGCCGAACTACGAGACGCCGACAAGCTACCAGACGAGCGCCGGCATCCAGCAGGACGTGGGGCGCGGCATCTCGCTGGAGGCGAGCTACCTCTTCACGCGGGGCCTGCACCTGACGCGCAACCGCGACATCAACCAGTTCAAGTCCTCGCTCGTCGTGGCGGCCAGCGGCGAGCCCTGCTTCTTCCGCCTCGGGGCCAACCCCGCGACCTGCACGGGGGCGGCGACCTCGTCCGACTTCATCAACCCGCTCAGGCTCCAGGACAACGTCTACGAGTCTTCGGCCAACTCGTTCTACCACGCGGCGACCATCTCGGTGCAGCGCCGCTTCGCCAACCGCTTCAGCCTCAACGCGCACTACACCTTCGCCAAGTCCATCGACGAGGTGACGGACTTCAACAGCGACTGGTCGGCCGAGAACCCCCTGAACGTGCGCGCCGACCGCGCCGTCTCGGCCTTCGACCAGCGCCACCGCGCGGTCTTCAGCGGCGTCTTCGCCAGCCCCTTGGAAGGCGACTCGGCCGCCGACAAGATTTTCGGCGACTGGGTCTTCTCGCCGATCTTCATCGCGGGCTCGGGCCGCCCTTTCAACCTGCTCCTCGGCTTCGACGCCAACAACGACGGCCGCTCGCAGTCCGACCGCCCGTTCTCGCTGGGGCGCAACACGGGGCTCGGCGAGCCCTTCTACAGCTTCGACGCGCGGCTCGCGCGCCGCTTCCACTTCGACGAGGACAAGTTCTTTGAGCTGACGTTCGAGGGATTCAACCTCTTCAACCGGACGAACCTCGCGGGCATCAACAACGTGGTCGGCGGCCTGACGCCGGCCCAACTGCTGCCGCTCGCCTCCGCGCGCGCGCGCGGCGACCGCAACGCCGCGCCGACCCAGCCGCTCGGCTTCACCTCGGCCGCCAACCCGCGGCAGTTGCAGTTCGGCGTCCGCTTCAACTTCTGAGCGCTTTTAACAGAACCGCGAGCGGTAGCGAGCGGGTCAGTGTTACATCAGACGAACGCACCACGTAACGCCGACCCGCTCGCTACCGCTCGCGGTTCTGTTTCTGCTACAAGTCACACATGCCCCCTCCAACCGTCGAGTTCAACCGCCGACTCCGCTGGGCCGACGCGGACGCGGCCGGCCGCCTGCACTTCCCGCGCATCTTCGAGATCGTCGAGGAGGCCGAGGGCGAGCTGCTCCGATCCTTGGGCCGCCCCCTGAACCTGCGCGAGCGCACCTACGACTTCCCGCGCGTCCACGTCGAGTGCCAGTTCAAGCGCATCCTCGAACTCGACGCGCCGTTCCGCATGCTCTTCACCGTCGGCCGGCTCGGCCGCACCTCAATCCGCTACGACTACAAGGTCTTCGACGGCGAAGGCCAACTGGCGATTGAAGGCACGATGACCGTCGTCGTCATGCAGCAGGGCCGCCCCGTCGAGATACCGCCGGCCCTCCGCGCCGCCCTGGAAGGATGAAGGAGACATTCAATGCAAAGCGTCAGGTTCCAACAGTTCGGCAACCCGGCAGAGGTCTTGAGGGTTGAGGAGATCGAGAGGCCCGAGCCGGGCGCGGGTCAGGTGCTGGTGAAGATGCGCGCACGCCCCATCAACCCGTCCGACCTTTTGACGGTGCGCGGCCTCTACGGCTCGCTGCCCGTGCCGCCCGCGACGCCCGGCCTCGAAGGCATGGGCGAGGTCGCCGAGGTCGGCGAGGGCGTCACTGCCTTTCGCGCGGGGCAGCGCGTCATCCCGCTCGGGGTGGCCGGGACGTGGGCCGAGTTCATCGTCGCGCCGGCCGCGCAGCTCATCCCCGTGCCCGATTCCATCAACGACCAGACGGCCGCGCAGTTCGTCGTCAACCCCCTGACGGCCTGGATCATGGCCGTCGAAGAACTCGCCTTACGGCCCGGCGAGTGGCTCTTGCAGACGGCCGCCGGCTCCACGCTCGGCCGCGTCGTCTTGCAGATCGCGCGGCAGCGCGGCTTCAAGACCATCAACGTTGTCCGCCGCCGCGAGCAGGCGGAGGAGTTAAAAGGGCTCGGCGCGGACGAAGTCATCTGCACCGACGAAGAGGACATCCCCGAGCGCGTCCGCGAGATTACGGGCAGGGAGGGTTTAAGGAAGGCCATCGACGCGGTCGGCGGCGAGACGGGGGCCGACGTGGTGCGCGCGCTCGGGCGCGGCGGCGTGATGCTCGTCTACGGGCTGCTCTCGGGGAGGCCGATGCCGATTGACGGCGGGCGGATGATCTTTACTTCGTCAACGGTGCGCGGCTTCTGGCTCGGCGAGTGGATGCGCTCGGCCCCGCCCGAGCGCCAGCAGGCCGTCACCGGCGAGATGCTCCGCGCGATGGCGACGCAGGAGATCGTGCCGCCGGTCGAGGCCGAATACCCGCTCTCCGAAATCCTCGCCGCCGTCGAACACTCCGAGCGCCCCGGCCGCAGCGGCAAGGTTCTACTCGTCAGTTGAAGCGTATGATGCCGCGCGCGCCCTGCGCGGAGGCGAGCGCGTCGAGGGCCTCGTTGATGTCTGCGAGGGCGTAGGTGCGGGTGGCGAGTTCGGCTAGCTTGAGCCTTCCTTCGCGGTAGAGTTCGACGAGGCGCGGGACATCCCTCGAAGGCTGGCCGGAGCCGTAGAGCGAGCCGACGAGGCGCTTCTCCTGCATGACGAAGGGGAAGAGCGGGAACGAGGCGAGCGCGTCGAGGCGCGCGAGGCCCGTGACGACGACCGTCCCGCCCTTGCGCGCCAGCGCGAGCGCCTGCGCGAGCGTGGCCGGCGCGCCCACCGTGTCGAAGACGTAGTCGGCGCCGCGCCCTTCGGTCAGCTCCCTCAACCGCTCGGCCGCCTTCTCGCCCGAAGCGTCCACGGCGTCGGTCGCGCCGAACTCGCGCGCGAGGCGGAGCGGCTCGGCGCGCGTGTCGAGCGCGACGACGCGCTCACACCCCGCGAGCCTCGCGCCCTGCACGACGTTGAGCCCGACGCCGCCCACGCCGATGACGGCGACCTTCGAGCCCGGCCCGGGGCGCGCCGCGTTCAGAACAGCGCCCACGCCCGTCACGACCGCGCACCCGAGCGTCGCCAGCGCCTCGAACGGCACGTCCTCCGCCACGCGTATCACGCCCTCCTCCGCCACCACCGCGAAGTCCGCGAAGCAGGCCGTGCCGTTGTAGTGCGACACCTTCTGCCCCCGCGCGCTCAAGAGCGTGTCGCCCGCCGGCAGACGGTTCCGGTAGGTCGTCCGCTCCAGGCGGTCGCAGAGGACGGGTCTCCCCTCCTTACAGGGGGCACACGCCCCGCACGGCGGAGCCCAGCAGAAGACGACGTGGTCGCCCGCCTTCACGTCCTTCACCCCTTCGCCGACCTCGCGCACCACGCCTGCGCCCTCGTGCCCCAGCACGAGCGGCGTCCGCACGGGCCACTCCCCGCGCGCCGGGTGCAGGTCGCTGTGGCACACGCCCGCGGCCTTCACCTCCACCAGAACCTCGCCCGCGCGCGGCCCGCCGAGGCTCGCCGCCTCGACCGACAAAGGCGCGCCCTGCTCCCACAAGATTGCCGCGTTAATGTTCATCGACAATGATTCCCTAATTCTTCTCGGCGAGTTGTGTGGCGATGCGCGCCAGCCACGAGACGCGCTCGCCTAAGGCGGCGAAGCGCGGGTCGTCGGTCTGCCCGCGGCGGTAGCGGAAGAAGATCTGTTGCAGGACGACGGCGAGCTTGAAGACGGCGAAGACCTCGTAGAAGCCGACGCCCGAAAGGTCTGCGCCCGTGCGCGCGCCGTAACGTTCGAGCAATTCCTCGCGCGTGAACCAGCCCTCGCCGTTCGTCACCGCCGAGACCGTGTCGCGCCGCGCGACGCCGGCGGCCGTGTGCACCCAGTAGCCGAGCAGAATCCCCAGGTCAACCAGGGGGTCGCCGACCGCGCTCATCTCCCAGTCGAAGACGCCCACGACGCGCCCCACGTCCCCCGCGTCGAGCATCACGTTGTCGAGCTTGTAGTCGCCGTGCACCAGCGTCGGCCGCCCGGCGTCCGGCGGAAGCCTCTCCGCGAGCCACGCGGCGAGCGCGTCCATCTCCGCCAGCTCGTCCGTCTGCGAGCGGCGCCAGCGCTCGGCCCAGCCGCGCACCTGGCGCTCGACGAACCCCGCGGGCTTCCCCAAAGCGTCGAGCCCGTGCGCGCGCACGTCCACCAGGTGCAGCCCGGCGAGCGCGTCCACCAGCGCCGCGCTCGCGCGACGACGTTCGGCGGGTCTGCCGTCAAGCTCGGGCGGCTCCTCCGTGCGCACCACCAGCCCGCGCCGGCGCTCCATCAAGTAGAAGACCGCGCCGACAACCTCCGGCTCTTCGCACAGCAGAAAGGGTCGCGGCGCGAGCGGGAAGACCGGGTGCAGCGCTTCGAGTATGCGGAACTCGCGCGCCATGTCGTGCGCCCTCGGCGCGACGGGGCCGAACGGCGGCCGCCGCATCACAAACTCCTGACGGCCGAACCGCAGCAGGTACGTCAGGTTAGAGTGGCCGCCCGGGAACTGCTCGACCGCCAAAGGCGCGTCCGCGTCGAACCCTTCCCCGACGATTTCGGGCAGCCGCGCGCGCAGGTAGGCGGCGAGCGACTCCCAGTCGAGCTGCTCGCTCTCGCGCACCGGCCTCGTGTCGGGTGCTTCTGCCATCCTTGTCTGCTAACGGAAGATGAGACAGGTCGTCGTGGCGTGCGCGTAGAGCTTGCCCGCGGCGTCGAGCACCTTGCCCTCGGCCGTCGCGGTGCGGCCGCCGACGTGTATGACGCGCGCCTCGCAGCGCACCTCGCCGGTCTCCGCCGTCAGCGCGCGCACGTAGTTGACCTTAATCTCAAGCGTCGTGTAGCCCGCCCCGGCCGGCAAGGTCGTGTGCACCGCGCAGCCCATCGCTGAGTCGAGCAGCGTCGCCGCCAAGCCGCCGTGCACGACGCCGATGGGGTTGTAGTGGTACTCCGCGGGCTCGGCCGTGAAGACCGCGCGCCCCTCGTCCAGCTCCGCCAGCCCGAAGTTCAACAGCGCGCTGATGGGCGGCCGCGGCAGCTCGCCCGAGACAACCCTCTTCAGGAACTCCAACCCCGTCAGCCCCCGCGCCGCCTCGGCCAGGGCCTTCGGGTCTTCCCAACTGACCGTGCGCGTCCGCGCGTCGTCGCTTCCTTCTCCCATAGTCTCCCTAAAGGTTCAGACGTAGTAACGCACCAGCCAATTCGCCACGCAACACATGTCGCCGCCGACCTCGCACTCGACCGACACGGCCCACGTCGCCAGCGACCAGTCCTGGCCCTCCACGGAAACGAACTTCTCCAGGTAGAATTTGCCGCGGACGCGCGAGCCGGCCGGGACGGGCGAGGTGAAGCGCACGCGATCCAGCCCGTAGTTGATGCCCATCCGCACGCCGCCGACCTTCATCGCCGTCCGCATCATCTCGCTCAGCAGCGACAGCGTCAGGAAGCCGTGCGCGACGGTCTTCTTGAAGGGCGACTCGCGCGCCGCGCGCTCCGGGTCGGTGTGAATCCACTGCCGGTCTTCGGTCGCGTCCGCGAACAGGTCGATTCTCCCCTGAGTTATCTCGATCCACTCGCTCACCGCGACCTCACGCCCGACCAACTCGCCGAGCTTCCGGACGCTCTCGATTTCAGTCATGGCTTGTCCCTTCGTACCTCTTCAACTCCATCCGCGCGATTGCTTCGGCGTGGACTTCGTCGGGGCCGTCGGCGAGGCGGAGCGTGCGCGCGTTGGCCCACATCGCGGCGAGCGGGAAGTCTCCGGAGACGCCCGCGCCGCCGTGCGCCTGCACCGCGCGGTCGAGCACGGCGAGCGCCACGTTCGGCGCGACGACCTTGATCATGGCGATCTCCCTGCGCGCGGCCTTGTTCCCGACCGTGTCCATCATCAGCGCGGCCTTCAGAGTCAGCAGGCGCGCCTGCTCGATCTCCATCCTCGAACGCGCGATGTCGGCGCGCACCGTCCCCTGCGCCGCTATGGGCTTCCCGAAGGCCACGCGCGCGCTGACGCGGCGGCACGTCAGTTCGAGCGCGCGCTCGGCCATTCCTATCAGGCGCATGCAGTGGTGTATGCGGCCCGGCCCAAGGCGGCCCTGCGCGATCTCGAAGCCCCGCCCCTCGCCCAGAAGGATGTTCGACGCGGGCACTCGCACGTCCTCGAACGTCACCTCGGCGTGCCCGTGCGGCGCGTGGTCGTAGCCGTAGACCGTGAGCATCCGCTCGACCTTCACGCCCGCGGCGTCCAACGGCACGAGTATCATCGACTGCTGCCTGTGCTTCGGCGCCGCGGGGTCGGTCTTGCCCATGAAGATGGCGACCTTGCAGCGCGGGTCGCCCGCCCCGCTCGTCCACCACTTGCGACCCTGGACGACGTACTCGTCGCCTTCACGTTTAATACTGGCCCGGATGTTCGTCGCGTCCGACGAAGCGACTTCGGGCTCGGTCATCGCGAAGCACGAACGTATCTCGCCCGCGAGCAGCGGCCGCAGCCACTTCTCCTTCTGCTCGTCAGACCCGTACCGGACGAGCACCTCCATGTTGCCCGTGTCCGGCGCGGAGCAGTTGAAGACCTCCGGCGCGAAGTGGACGGCGCGCCCCATCAGCTCCGCCATCGGCGCGTACTCAAGGTTCGAGAGGCCCGCGCCGTACTCGCTCTCCGGCAGGAACAGGTTCCACAGCCCTTCGGCGCGCGCCCGCGCCTTCAACTCCTCCATCAGCGCGACGGGCCGCCAGCGCCCGCCCGCCTCCACCTGCCTGTGAAACTCCCCCTCGTTCGGGAAGACGTGCGCCTCCATGAACTCGCGCAGCCGCCCGTAAACCTCCCGCGCGCGCGGCGAGACCTGAAGGCCGACGTAGGGGTCGTCAACGCTCATCGAAGCTCCTTCAGATAAAGCCGTAAACCGTGAACCGTAAACCGTGACAAGAGAAATGCTATTCTTACTCGTCACGGTTTACGGTTCACGGTTTACGCTCTTATCAGGTTCTCAAACACCGTCGCCGCGCCCTGGCCGCCGCCGACGCACATCGTCACCAGCCCGTAGCGCGACCCGCGACGCCGCATCTCGCCCATCAACTGCACGGTCAGCTTTGCGCCCGACGCGCCGAGCGGGTGGCCGAGCGCGACCGCGCCGCCGTTGACGTTCGTCCGCTCGTCGTCCATCCCGAGTTCCCTCATCACCGCGATGGCCTGGCACGCGAACGCCTCGTTCAACTCGATGAGGTCGATGTCGTCAAGCTTCAGCCCCGCGAGCTTCAAAGCCTTCGGCACGGCCGCGACCGGCCCCATCCCCATGACCTCCGGCGGCACCCCGCCCACCGCGTACGAGACGAAACGCATCAAAGGCTTCAGCCCCAGCTCCTCCGCCCTCTCGCGCGACATCACCAACACGCCGGCCGCGCCGTCCGAGGTCTGGCTCGAATTGCCGGCCGTCACAGTCCCCTTCGCGTGGAAGACGGGCTTGAGCTTCGCCAGGCCCTCTTCGGAAGTGTCGGGGCGCGGCCCCTCGTCCGTGTCGAACGTGAAGCGCCTCTCTTTCAACCCGCCGCCCCCGCCCGCCTCGCGGACTTCGACTTCGAGCGGGACAATGCCGTCGTCCTTCAGCCGCCCCTCTTCAATCGCCGCGAGCGCGCGCCGGTGGCTGCGGTAGGAGAAGGCGTCCGCCTCCTCGCGCGTCACGTTGTACTGGCGCGCGACGTTCTCGGCCGTCAGGCCCATCGAGAGGTAGACGCCCGGCCGGTGCTCGACGAGGTACGGGTTCGGCCGGAACTTCGTGTTGCCGCGCAGCATCGACATCGACTCCGTGCCGCCCGCGACGATGCACTCCGCCATCCCCGCCATGATGCGCTCGGCGGCCATCGCGATGGTCTGCGAGCCCGAAGAGCAGAAGCGGTTCACCGTGACCGCCGGCACCTCGTGCGGCAGCCCCGCGCGCAGGGCGGCGATGCGCGCCACGTTCGTCCCCGACTCGCCCTCCGGCGTCGCGCACCCCAGGATCACGTCGTCAATCGAACCGGGCGGCACCTCCGGCACGCGCCGCAGCAACTCCTCGATGACGGCCGCCGCCATGTCGTCCGGCCTCACCGTCCGCAGGCTCCCCCGCGGAGCCTTCCCCACGGCCGTCCTCACGCCGGCCACGATCACTGCTTCTCTCATAAAACCTCTTCCCTGCTTAACCTCTTAATTTCAAATTTCAAATTCTGATGACGCCCTCGGCCTCGCCGCTCATCACCTCTTTGCCGTGCTGGTTGCGGCAGACCCACGAGGACTTCAACTGCGTGTACGGCCCCGCGTCGGTCAGTTCTTCGATCGTCACCTCGCAGCGGACGGTGTCGCCGCTGTAGACGGGGCGCTGGAAGCGGAAGGTCAACTGGCGCGCGATGAAGTTGATGTCGCCCCCGATCTTCGTCGGCAGCGTCGCCGTCAGCAGCCCGTGCACCATCAGCCGCCCCTGTTCGTCCGGCCGCAGGTGATGCACGCCCGCGTCGCCCGAATACTCCGCGAACCGCCGCACGTCCTCCTCCGTGAACGTGCGCTCCCAACTCACCACGTCACCGACCTTCATCAATCCCTCCGAAAATCAGTAGGCAGATGGCAGTAGGTAGTAGGCAGTTAATCCCCGAAGGGGATAAACATAATAGCCGGGGGTAAGCGAGAGCGCGCAGCGCTTGAGCGCCACCCCCGGAACACGCCGGGAACAATTTCCGACCCTGAAGGGGTCGCACCGTGCGACGTAGTGCGACCCCTTCGGGGTCGGGACGTTTCATCATCATGTCCCGGGGGTGGCGCTCGCTTCGCTCGCTCTGCCCCGGGCTATTATCTGTGTCCTCTTCGGGGACTAACTGCCTACTGCCTACTTTGCCCTGAACAGCATGCACGTCGCCGTGCCGTGCGCGTAGAGTTTGCCGGCGGCGTCCACGATGCGCCCCTCGGCGGTGGCGACGCGCGAGCCGGCGTGCAGCACCACGGCCTCGCAGCGCACCTCGCCCGTCTCGCGCCGCATCGGCCGGACGTAGTTGACCTTCATCTCCAGGGTCGTGAAGACGCGCCCCGCCGGCATCGCCGTGTTGATGGCGCAGCCCAGGGCCGAGTCGAGCAGCGTCGCCGCCAGCCCGCCGTGCGCGATGCCGAGGCCGTTGTAGTGGCGCTCGTCCGGCTCGACGGCGAAGACGGCGCGCCCCTCCTCCACCTCGACCAGACGCATGTTCATCAGCCGCGCCATCCCCGACGCCTCGCGCTCGCCCGTCATGAGCTGGCGCATGTATTCGAGCCCGCTCAGGGCGCGACGTTCTTCGGCGCTGCCCTCACGCCGCCCTTCTTCGGCCGTCCGCGTCATTAAAACTCTCCCCCTCAGTCTAATTCCGCAGAGGCTTCCCCGTCGAAAGCATGTGCGCGATGCGCTCAAGGGTCTTCGGCTCGCCGCAGAGCGAGACGAAAGCCTCGCGTTCGAGGTCGAGGAAGAACTGCTCGTCCACCCACTGCGCCGAAGAGATGTTCCCCCCGCACAAGACCCACGCGACCTTCCCCGAGACGTGCAGGTCGTACTCTGACATGTAGCCGCCCTGCTGCATGATGTAGAGCCCCGCGCGCAGTGCGGCGAGCGCGTCGCGCCCGGCCGCGTAACAGCTCTTCGCCCCGCGCGCCGGCGGAACGTACCCGGCGTCCGCGAGTTCGAGCACGAGCCGCTTCGCCTCCGCGAGCTGGTGGTCGCGGTTCATCACAATCAAATCCGCGTCGCCCAGGTACCCGAACGAGCGCGCCTCGGCCGCACTCGTCGAGACCTTCGCCGTGGCTATCGTCTGCAAAGCCTGTTGGAGAAAAGGCACGGGGTCGGCGTTGCCCGCCGCGCGCATGGGCGGCGAGACGACGCGGCGGACGAGCTCCTTGCAGCCGCCCGCGCCCGGTATCAACCCGACGCCGACCTCGACGAGCCCCACGTACGTCTCCGCGGCCGCGGCGGCGCGCGCCCCTGCCAACGCGACCTCGCAGCCGCCGCCGAGCGTCCGCCCCGCCGGGGCCGTCACCACAGGCTTCGTGCAGAAGCGCACCGCCGTTAAAGCGTCCTGCGTGTTCTTGACGGCCTTCTCAATCGAAGCCGCGTCGGTGACCCCGCCCGCGAGGTTCGCGCCGACCGAGAAGTCGGCGGCCTCGTTGCCGATAACCATCCCGCGCCAGTCGCCAGCCTCGACCTCCTCGACCGCCGCGCGCAGCATCTCGACCACGTCGGCGTCGAGCGTGTTCATCTTGGTGTGGAACTCAAGGCAGGCCACGCCGTCGCCGAGGTCTATGAGCGACGCGCCGCGATTCTCGCGCACCACACGCCCCGCCGACTTCAGGCGCGCGAGTTCAATCCTCAGCTCGTCCGGCGCTTCCGAGACGTAAGACTTGCGCGCCGGGTCGTAGTAAGAGAGCGCCCCCTCACCCTCACGATAAAAAGTCTCGTGGCCGGCTTCGAGCATCTCCCGCACCCAGCCCGCGACCGTCAAGCCCTCCTTCTCCATCGCATCCGCGGTCTCGCGCACCCCGAGCGCGTCCCACAGCTCGAACGGCCCCAGCTCGTGCGAGTAGCCCCAGCGCATCGCCCGGTCAATGTCTGCGATGCGATCCGTTATCTCCGGCACGCGCCGCGCGGCGTAAGCCAGGGTGTTGTAGACGGCGTGTCGTGCCAGCCGCCCGGCCTTGTCGTCTTGTCTGAACAGGAAGGCGAGTCGCTCGGGCAGAGACTTGATCTTCTGCGCCTCTTTGATCGAAGGGATGTCGGGCTCGCGCCGCTCGCGGTACTCCAAGGTCTCAAGGTCGAGCGAGAGAATGTCGCCCTTCGCCCCCTTCGGCGGCTTCTTGTAGAACCCCCCGCCCGTCTTGTCGCCCAGACGCCCGCGCTCCATCTGGACGGTGCGCAGGCTCCCGAGGTTCTGGTTGCGCAGGACTTCGCGCGTCTCGTCGTCGGGGATGAGCGGGTAGAGGTTATCGCCGACCGAGCTGGACACGTCGAGGCCGACGAGGTCTTGCAGACGAAACAGCCCCGTCTTCGGCCGCCCCGTTAGCGGGCTCAGGATGGCGTCGGCCTCTTCGACCGTGTACTTGTTATCCAGAACGAACCCGAGCGTGGACGCGCCGAGGACGGAGCCGAGCCGGTTGGCGATGAAGTTCGGCGTGTCCTTGCAGACGACGACGCCCTTGCCCAGGCGGCGCTCGGCGAAGTCGGTCATGAAGGCGACCACCTCGGGCAACGTGTCGGGGGTCGGGATGATTTCGAGCAGCTTCATGTAGCGCGGCGGGTTGAAGAAGTGCGTGCCGAGGAAGTGCGCGCGGAACTCTTCCGAAAGCCCTTCGGCGATTGAAGCGATGGGGAGCCCCGAGGTGTTGGAGGAGACGATGCTGCCCGGCCTCCTCACGCGCTCGACGCGCGCGAACAGCTCGCGCTTCGGCTCAAGCTGCTCGACGACGGCCTCGACAATCCAGTCGCCCTCGCCGACCCGGTCGAAGTTCTCTTCGAGGTTGCCGACCGTCACAAGCTCCGCCGCCTCGGACGTGAAGAAGGCCGCGGGCTTCGACTTCTTCAGACGTTCGAGCGAGGCGCTGACGATGCGGTTGCGCACCTGCGGGCTTTCGAGCTTAAGCCCCTTCTTCTCCTCTTCGGGAGTCAGTTCCTTCGGCGCAACGTCCAGTAGATAAACTCGGAGGCCCGCGTTGGCCGCGTGCGCGGCGATGCCGCCGCCCATCGTGCCGGAGCCGATGACGACGACGCGTTTGATCGTGTAGCTCATCTAGTTCTCTCGTCCTTCAAACAGGTCGGGGTCGGTCACGCGCAGTTGCCTGAGGAAGTCTTGCCAGAGGGTCGGCAGCACCGGGATGCGCCCGATCTCCGCCTTCGCGCGGCGCGCGGCCGCGGGCGCAATGGCGACGGGCTCGCGGCCCAGGTCGCGCGCGGCCTGCGCCACCGAGAGGTTGCGCCGCGCCATGCCTTCCAGCAAGACCATGCGCACGAAGGCGAGCTGGATGTTCGGGCCGGTGGTGATGGCGCCGTGGTTGGGCAGGATGACGACCGGCTTCGCGCGCAGCGCGTCGGCGACGGGCATCACGCGCTCCTCTTCCGCGGCGATGCCGTCGTAGTCCTCTTCGACCATCCCGACGTCGTCAACCAGCAGACAACTCTCCTGGTCGTAGACCTCCGGCAGGACGCGCAGCGCGCTCAGCGTGACGACCGCCGGAGGGTGCGTGTGCGCGACGGCCACGGCCTGCGGGTTCTCGCGGTGGATGATGCCGTGCAGCCGTATGGTGTCGTTGACGTAGGCGTCCGCGTCCAGCACCTTGCCCGCGAAGTTGACGCGCACGACGTTCTCGGGCCTGAGCGTGGCGAACGAAGGGCCGTAGTGGTTGACGAACATCTCGTCGGGGCCGACGGCGACGCTCAGGTGGCCCGCGTTGGCGACGCTCATCCCCTGCCGGTGGAGCAGACGCGCCGCGCAGCAGATGTCGAACTTGATCGATTCGTGGTCTGTCATTTTCATTTACTCTACACGTTTCAGAGCCCGCCGGTCACTTCGAGCACCTGGCCGGAGACGTAGTCGCTCAAGGGCGAGGCGAAGAAGAGGACGGCGCCGGCCGCCTCCGCGGGCGTGCCGCCGCGACCCATGGGGATGAGCTTGAAGGCGATTTCGCGGTTGGCCTGCGGGATGCCGAGCGCGATATCGGCCGACTCACGCGTCACGCGCTCTCCTGACTCTTTAGCCTGCGTCAGGCGCGTCTCGATGAAGCCGAAGGCGACGGCGTTGACCTGGATGTTGAACTGCCCCCACTCCTTCGCCAGCGTCTTCGTCAGGCCCACGACGCCCGCCTTGGCCGCGGCGTAGTTGGCCTGGCCCGCGTTGCCGCGCGTGCCCGAAGTCGAGGAGACGTTGACGATCTTGCGCGCCTGCGCGCGGCCCCGTTCTTCCCTCTCGCGCTTCGCCGTCTCGCGCAGGTAGTTCGACGCGGCGCGGATGATGCGGAAGGGCGCGGTCAGGTGCACGTCGAGCATCGCCTGCCACTGCTCGTCCGACATCTTGTGCGCCGTGCCGTCCCACGTGTAGCCCGCGTTGTTGACGAGACAGTCGAGCCGCCCGTACGCGTCGAGCGCCGCCCCGACGATGCGCGGCCCGAACTCCGCCGTGGTCACGTCGCCCGCGACCGCGAGCGCCTCGCCGCCCGCCGCCCTCAACGCCTCGGCCGCCGCGCGCGCCGGCTCCTCGTCGATGTCGGAGAGCACCACGCGCGCCCCGTGCGCCGCGAAAGCTTCTGCGCACGCCCGCCCGATGCCGCGCGCCGCGCCGGTGATGACGGCGACCTTGCCTTCTAATAGTTGCATAAACTATAGCGGTCAGAACCGGCCGCGGTAGTGGGTGGGCCTTACGGTTAAGGCTTGATGACTGATGAGAGGCGCACGGTCATCAATCATCCGGCATGTGCTACGCCCACCCGCTACCGCGGCCGGTTCTGACCTGCTTCTTCTTCGCGGAGGACGCGGTGCAGAATCTTGCCGACGGCGGTCTTCGGCAGGCTCTCGCGTATCTCGACCTTCGCGGGGACTTTGAACTCGGCGAGGCCGCGCTTGCAGTGTTCGGTCAACTCTTCGGGCGTGGCCGACGCGCCCTGCTTGAGGACGACGCATGCCTTGACGGCCTCGCCGCGGTAGGCGTCGTGGATGCCGATGACGGCGGCCTCCATGACGGCCGGGTGCTCGTAGAGCACGCCCTCGACCTCGGACGGGTAGACGTTGAAGCCGCTCACGATGATCATGTCCTTCTTGCGCTGGACGATGTATGTGTAGCCGTCCTCGTCCATGCGCGCCACGTCGCCCGTGTAGAGCCACGTCCGCCCCGCCGAGTCCTGGCGGAGCGCGATGGCCGTCTCGTCGGGCCGGTTCCAGTAGCCCTTCATCACCTGCGGGCCGGCGATGCACAGCTCGCCCTCCTGTCCGACTGGGACTTCCGTTTCGCCCGTCTCAAGGTCAACGATCTTGATGTCCGTGTCGGGCAGGGGCAGTCCGATGCTGCCCGGCTTGCGGCGGTCGAGCGCGGGCGTGGTGTGCGTGACGGGCGAAGCCTCCGACAACCCGTAGCCCTCCTTCAGGGTGCCGCCCGTCAGGCGCTCGAACTGCTCGATGACCTCGACGGGCAGGGGGGCCGAGCCGCTGTTGAAGTTGCGTATCTTGTCGAGGCCATACTCCTTCGCCTTCGGGTGGTTGAGCAGCGAGATGTAGATGGTCGGGACGGCCGGGAAGAACGTCGGTTGGTAATCCCTGATGGCGTTGAGGAGCATCTCCACGTCGTACTTCGGGATGAGTATCTGCTGCGCGCCGCGCCAGACGCCCTCCATCAGGCCGACCGTGAAGCCGTAGATGTGGAAGTAGGGGATGACGAGCAGGTAGCTGTCCTCGCCCCGCCGCAGTTCGCCGTACCCCCAGCAGCCGGTCTGGATGACGTTGGCGAAGATGTTGTAGTGCGTCAGCATCGCGCCCTTCGGCACGCCGGTCGTCCCGCCGGTGTATTGCAGGACGGCCACGTCCCCGGGCTCGATATCGACCGAAGGCAGGTCGGGCTCTTCGACCGACGCGAGCAGGTCTGCGAGCCTTTGCGTGCCCTCGACCGCGGGGCACGGGGCCTGTGCGGCGGAGTATTCCATGACCGAGGTGACGATGACGTGCTCGATGCCGGTCTGCTCTCTGACGGCCAGCGTGACGGGCGCGAGCGCGTCGAGCGTGAGCAGTGCGCGCATGCCCGAATCTTTGGCGACGACGGCGACCTCGCGCGGCGTGTAGAGCGGGTTGACGTTGACGACCACCGCGCCCAGGCGCAGGACGGCGAAGGCCGCGAAGACGTACTGCGGGCAGTTCGGCAGCATGATGCCGACGCGGTCGTCCTTCCGCACGCCGAGCGCGCGCAGGGCCGCGGCCAGCCTGTCCGACTGCGCCTTCACCTGCGCGAACGTCATGTGCGCGCCGAGGAAGGCCGTGGCCGGGCGGTCGGGCACCTCCGCGGCCGCCAGCCGCAGAATCTCGTGCAGGGGCCGACGCGGGTAGTTCATGTGCGGCCGCACCCAGTAGTCGTAACGCTCCAGCCAGGGCCGCGCCGCGTAAGGCGACTGCGGCCCCCTGCCCGTTTCCGCTTTGCTCATGATTCCTCCTTAGACAATGGTGCGCCCGCCGTCCACGACGATGGTTTGACCCGTGATGTAGTTCGAGGCGTCGGAGGCGAGGAAGACGGCGACGCCTTTGAGTTCGCCCGCGTCCCCGACGCGCGGGATGGGGCTGCGGGCTTTGATCGACGCTTCCGCCTGTTCGATGACGGCGTCGGCGAGGCGCGAGTGGAAGAAGCCCGGCGCGATGGCGTTGACGCGTATCCCCTGCCGCCCCCACGTCGCCGCCAGCTCGCGCGTCAGCCCGAAGAGCCCGGCCTTCGACGCCGCATAGCCGACGTAGTGCGGCCCGTCGGCCGAAGACTGCAAGCCCGAGACCGAAGAGACGTTGATGACGCGCCCGTAGTTGCGCTTCAACATCTCGCGCCCGGCGGCCTGCGCGAAGAGGAACGCCCCCGTCAGGTTGACGCCGATGACCTTCTCCCACTTGTCGAGCGGCATCTCCTCCGGCCGCGCGCCCCACGAGACGCCCGCGTTGTTGACGAGGATGTCCACCTGCCCGAACGTCTCCAACGTCTTACCGACGACGGCCCGCACCTGCTCCTGCTTCACCACGTCGCAGAGCATTCCCTCGGCCTTGAAGCCCCGGCCGCGGAACTCTTCCAACGTCGGCCGCAGCCACTCCTCGCGCCGCGCGCACAGCATCAGGGACGCGCCGGCCTCCGCCAGCCCCTCGGCCATCTCCTTGCCCAACCCCCGCGAGCCGCCCGTCACGATTGCGACGCGGCCCGAGAGGTCGAACAGTTCCTTAACGTTTCTTGTCATCTCAACCTTCGTCCACGACGAGGCGTGCGATGCGCTCGCGGTGGAAAGTCGCGTCGCCGAAGAGCGTCTCGGACGACTTGCTGCGCTTGTAATAGAGTTGCAGGTCGTGCTCCCAGGTGAAGCCGATGCCGCCGTGCACCTGCACGCCGCGGTTGGCGACCTCGCGGTAGGCGTCCGAGCAGTAAGCCTTCGCGACGGAGACGGCCGCGCGCGCCGCCGGGTCGTGCTCGGTCAGGGCCCACGCGGCGTAGTAGGCGGCCGACCGCGCGCTCTCCGTCATCAGGAGCATGTCGGCGCACATGTGCTGCACGGCCTGGAACGAGCCGATGGGGCGGCCGAACTGCTGCCGCGTCTTCGCGTACTCGACCGTCGTGTCCAGGATCCACTGCATCCCGCCGACCATCTCGGCACACAGGACGGCGGTGGCGACTTCCAACGCGCCGCGCAGGGCCCCGCGCGCGTCGCCGTCCGCCCCGAGCGCCTCCGACCCGGCCACGCTCACGCCCTCGAACGTCACTTCGTAGAGCTTCCGCGTCGCGTCCATCGAAGGCGTCGCTTCAACGCTCAACCCTTCCGCGCCGCGCCCGACCGGCATCAGCACGAGCGAGTCGCCGTCGCGCGCCACGCAGACGATTAAATCCGCCACGCCCGCGTCCGGCACGAACAGCTTCCGCCCATACAACGTGAAGCCCCCGCCGTCCCGCGTCGCACGGAGCTTCACCGTGTCCGCGTCCCAGCTCGCGCCCTCTTCGAGCAGCGCGACCGTCGCCTTCAACTCCCCGGCCGCGACGGGTTCGAGGTACTTCGCGCGCTGCTCCTCGCTCCCCGCGCGCTCGACGAGCGCCGACGCGAAGAGCGTCGAAAGGAACGCGCCCGGCAGGCACGCGCGCCCCATCTCCTCGGCCACGGCCGCCATCTCGACCAGCCCCAGCCCCAGGCCCCCCTGCCCCTCCGGCACCGAGAGCCCCGTCCAGCCCTGCTCGGCCAGAGCGCGCCACAGCCCCTCGTCGTGCGCCGTCTCCGTCTCCATCAACTCGCGCACGCGCCCCACCCCGCACTCGCGCGCCAGCAGCGCCCGCGCCGACTCCTTCAACAACTTCTGCGGCTTACTCAGGTCGAAGTCCATGACGAGAAGTTCTCAATAACTTTTGGGAAGCCCGAGCACGCGCTCGGCGATGATGTTGCGTTGGATTTCGCTGGTGCCCGCCTCGATGGTGTTGCCGCGCGTGCGGAGGTAGGCGTACTCCCACGTGCCTTTGTCGAAACCTTTGAGCTGGCCGTAGGGGCCGAGTATCTCCTGCGCGGCCTGCTGCGTGCGCTGGTTCATCTCGCTCCAGTAGAGTTTTTGCAGCGACCCTTCCGCGCCGGGGACGGCGGACTTGCTCATCGTCGTCAACGCCCGGTTGGTGTTGAGGCGTAGTATCTCAAGTTCGAGGTAAGCCTGCGCGAGTTTCTGCCGGACGAGCAGGTCTTCGCTCGCGGGCCGGCCGTCGCGCTCGATTGTTTTCGAGCGCGCGATGAGCGCTTCGAGCTGGCGCTTGAAGACGACCTGAATCCCTGAGCCGAGGTTGGCGCGCTCGTTCATCAGCGCCGTGATGGCCGTCGTCCAGCCCTTGTTGACCTCGCCGAGGACTTGAGACGCGCCGATGCGCACGTTCGAGAAGAAGACCTCGTTGAAGCCGGAGTCGCCCGACATCTGCCGCAGGGGCCGGACGTTGACGCCCTCGGCGCGCATGTCCGCGAGCAGGCAGGTGAGCCCCTTGTGCTTCGGCGCTTCCGAGTCTGTCCGCACGAGCAGCAGGCACCAGTCGGCCATCTGCGCGAAGCTCGTCCAGATTTTCTGCCCGTTGACGACGAACTCCTCCCCGTCCCGCACGGCCTTCGTGCCGAGCGCGGCCACGTCGCTGCCGGCGTTCGGCTCGGAAAAACCCTGACACCAAATCTCCTCGCCCGAGAGAATCTTCGGCAGGTAGCGCGCCTTCTGCTCCTCGGTGCCGAGCGCGATGATGGTCGGGCCGACGAGCGACAGGCCGATGGTGCCGATCAACTGCGGCGCGCCCGCCCGCGCCAGCTCCTCCTGAAAGACGGCCTGCTCGACGAGGGTCGCGCCGCGCCCGCCGAACTCCTTCGGCCACGAGATGCCCGCCCACCCGCCGTCGTAGAGCTTGCGCTGCCACGCGCGCAGGTACTCGACGTACTCGGCACGGTCTTCCGAGCCGGCCCCGCCGCCCGCCCACTCCGCGGGGACGTTCTCGCCCAGCCACGCCCGGAACTCGTCGCGGAACTCCTTCTCGCTCGGTGTCAGGTTCAAGTCCATAACTGCCCTCGATTCGCCGCGCCGGCGGCGTCTGAATGTAGCCCGGCCTTTCAAGGCCGGGGTGAGGTTGCGACGAAGACGACCGCGTCGCGTCCGTCGTCGCCTGAACGGGCCGTGTCGGCTCAAACGTCGCTGACGCGACGCGCCATCTGTTAACCGTCCGTGTTCCCGGCCTTGAAAGGCCGGGCTACATTCAAGCGCCGCTCCGCGGCGAGTCCGGCCGTGAGGCTTCCCACAGCAACTCGGCCACGTCCATCACCTTCATGTCGCGGTCGCCCTTACGCGCGTTGACGCCGTCCTCCATCATCGTCATGCAGAAGGGGCAGCCGACGGCGAGCACGTCGGCTCCCGTCTCCAAAGCCTCGCGCGCGCGCTCCTGGTTGACGCGCTTGTCGGGCGGCTCGTCTATAAAACTCATCCCGCCCCCGCCGCCGCAGCAGAAGCTGTTGTTACGCGCGCGCGACATCTCGACCGCCCCGCCGCGCGAGGAGATTTGCACAAGCTTACGCGGCGCGTCGTAGACGCCGTTCTGCCGTCCCAGATAACACGGGTCGTGGAAGGTCACCTTCCCGCCCGAGTCCGAGAGCGGCTTGAGCCTCCCCTCTTCGACCAGGCGCGCGAGGAACTCGCTGTGGTGGAAGACCTCGAACGCCCCGCCGTAAGCGGGGTACTCGTTCCTGAAGGTGTTGAAGCAGTGCGGGCAGGCCGTGACGACCTTCTTCACGCCGTGCCGGTTCAGGTTCGTGACGTTCTCCCGCGCCAACTGCTCGAACAGGAACTCGTTGCCGATGCGCCGCGCGGGGTCGCCCGAGCACTTCTCCTCGCGACCGAGCACCGCGAACTTCACGCCCGCCTGCCCCAGCAGTTGCGCCGTCGCGCGCGTGACCTTCTGGTTACGCTCTATCAGAGCGCCGCCGCAGCCGACCCAGAGGAGGACTTCCGCGTCCTTAGCGTCCGAGACGTGCTTCACGTCCAGCCCTTCGGCCCAGTCCAGGCGCGTCGCCTGCGTGCCGCTGAAGGGGTGGCCGCGCCGTTCGAGCGACATCACCGCCTCCTGCATCGAGTCGGGGAACTCCGCCTCCTCCATCACGAGGAAGCGGCGCATGTCCACGATCTTCGGCATCTGCTCGATGAAGACCGGGCACGCCTCCACGCACGCGGCGCACGTCGTGCACTGCCACAGCGGCACGGGCTCGGTCGCCGGGACCGCGCCGATGATGGGCAGAGGTTTTACCGCCTCAACGTCCGTCGTCGGCTCCCCGTCGGCGGGCGTGACGCCGCCGCCGTTAGTCGAGGCCAGACCGAAGGCTTCCCGGGGCCGCTCGCGCATCAGGTCGCGGAGCTGGAGGATGATGTCGCGCGGCGAAAGCTCCTTGCCGACCGTGTGCGCGGGGCAGACGGCCGTGCAGCGCCCGCACTCCGTGCAGGCGTCGAGGTCGAGCAGGTCTTTCCAGGTGAAGGCCGCGAGCGAGTTGACGCCGAACGACTCGGTCTTCTCGAAGTCGATGCTCTTCAGCGCCCCGCCGATCGGCGCGAGGTTGGCCGTGTAGATGTTGAGCGGGGCCGTCAGGACGTGCGCCATCTTCGTGTACGGCAGCCACGCGATGAAGGCGAAGCTCGTCACCAGGTGAAACCACCACGTGAAGGCGTGCGCGCCGCGCATCGCCTCGACGCTCATCACCTGAAGTGACGCGCGCGCGACGAGGTTGCCGAACGGAGACCAAGCGCCCCAAGGGTCGTCCGTCACGGCGATGCGCCAGCCCTCGACGAGGAAACCTTGCAGGCAGAGCAGGAAGACGGCCGCCAGGATCAGCGCCGCCTCGTCCGTGTGGACGAGCTTCCGCGGCCGCCGAACATACCTCCGCGCCGCGGCCAGCAGCACGCCGACCATCACGAGCGCGCCGAACAGGTCTACGACGAACGACTGGAAGTAGAGGTAGAACCGCCCGCGCATGATGGCGGTGCCGAAGTCCGCGTCGAGCGCGACCACGGTCGTCGCGATTGTCAGCACGACGAAGCCGTAGCTGATGAGGGCGTGAAACAGCCCCGCGTAACGCTCGCGCGCCGTCCGCCGCTGCGCGACCGCGTGCTTCAGCAGGAGCCGCACGCGCTCCCACGGCCTGTCGAACCGCGCCGCCGGCCTGCCCCGCCGCCACCTACTCCAATGCCCGTACACGCCGTACCCCGCCACCAACGCCGTCGGCACGAGCAGCGCGTACATCGCCCACACCTGCGAGACGTTCCAGTAAATCTGGCGCGTGGCTTCCATAGGCAAAGGCCGTGAACCGTGAACCGTAAACCGTGACAGGTAAGAACAGGTTTTATCTTGTCACGGTTTACGGTTCACGGTTCACGCTCCTGTTACGGTTTACGGTTCACGGTTTACGCTCTTAAGCTTTTCTCTCAGCAGCGGCACGACCTTGCGGTAGTCTTCGACGATGCCGAAGCGGCAGTGTTTGAAGATGGGCGCGTCCGGGTCCGTGTTGATGGCGGCGATGGTTTTGGCCTCGGAGATGCCGGCCATGTGCTGGCTCGCGCCGGTGATGGCGACGGCGAGGTAGAGCTCGGGCGTCACCTTCTTGCCGGTCTGGCCGACCTGCCACGTCGGCGGAACCCAGCCCGCGTCGCACGCCGCGCGCGAGGCCGCGAGCTGCGCTCCGAGCAGTTCGGCCAGCGGCCGCAGCTCCGTCTCGAAGCCCTCGGGGCCGCCGATGCCGCGCCCGCCCGAGACGATCACGCGCGCCTCTTCGAGCCGCGACTCGCCGACGCCCTCGCGCCTGCGCTCGACGACGCGCGTGCGCGCGTCCCGTTGGACGTTGAGGGCCGCGCGCGTCACCCCGCCCGCCGCCTCGCGCGTCGCCGCGGGCGCGAACGAGCGCGCGCGCAGCCACACGACCGCCGGGCTCCTCTTCAATTCGAGAATCGCGTGCGCCTTGCCGCCGTAGACCTGACGGCCGACGCGAACCGAGCCGCCCTCCGCGCGCACCTCGACGCCGTCGCCCGCCGCGCTCCCGCCCAGGCGGTGCGCGAGGCGCGGCGCAAGCTCCTGACTGTAAGTGTCGTTCCCGAGCAGCACCGCGCGCGCGCCCGACTCTCGACACACTTGTGCGAGCGCGTTCAGGTAAGTCTCCGGCTGGTACTCGCGCAGCTCCGCCTGGTCGGCCACGACTACGGCGTCCGCGACGCGCGCCGCCTCGCCCGCGACCGCCTCCGCGCCTTCGCCCACGACGACCGCGCGCAGGCCCCCGCCCAACTCGTCCGCCAGACGCCGCCCCGCGCCCGCCAGGCCCTGCGCGCCCTTATCGAATCCGTTCGCCGCGAAGAGAATGATGAGAACGTCGTTCATAAAAAGAAGTAGGCAGTAGGCAGTCGCTCCGCGTTATGCGTGTTGAAGAATAACCCCGGACGTTCGACAGCGGCGCTCTTAACTGCCTACTGCCATCTGCCTACTGCCTTCTGTGTCTTCACATGCTCCGCGTCACTTCGACGATGCGGCGGGCGAAGGCTTCGACCTTCTCGTCGAGCGTGTCGCCGGGGACGAAGTCGCAGCGCGTCTCCTTCTGCGGGATGGAGAGTTCGGCCACCTCGTAGTAGTCGTTACCGCCGGCCGCGAGGCCGAGGTCTGCGAGCGTGAACTTCGTGAGCGGCTGGCGGTAGGACATCATCACGTCGCGCACCTTGGGGATGCGCGGGACGTTGTGCTCGTCGTTCGTGACGGTGACGACGACCGGCGGCGTCGCCTCGAAGTCCTCCCAGCCGGAATCCGTCTGCCGCCTCAAACGCAGGCCCGCGCCGCCCGCCTCAATCGTGTCCACGAAGGAGACGCAGGGCAGCCCCAGCTCCTCCGCGAGCAGCCCGCCCGTCTGCCCCGCGCCCCAGTCGCCCGCCTCGCGCCCCGTCATGACGAGGTCGAACTCCCCGAGCTTCCTTACCGCCGCCGCCAGCACCTTCGCCACCGCCAGCGGGTCGGGCGTCCCTTCACCCTCGTTCAAGACGAGCGCCGCGGCGTCCGCCTTCATCGCCAGCGCCTTCCGCAGGGAGTCCTCCGCGGTCGGCCGCCCGTACGAGAGCACGGTGATCTTCCCCGCCCCGGCGCGCTCGCGCAGTTGCAGCGCCGTCTCCAGCGCGTTCTCGCAGAAGATGTTCGTCACCAGATTCGCGGAGCCCTGCTCGGCCTCGCGCCGCGCCGCGTCCACACGGAAGTCGCGCGCCGGCACCTCCGGGTCGAGAATCTGTTTGAGACAGACGAGGATGTTCATAAGAAGAAGTAGGCAGAAGGCAGTAGGCAGTAGGCAGTTCGCCGCGTCAGCGGCGCTTGAATGTAGCCCGGCCTTTCAAGGCCGGGAACGTCGCGTGTCAACAGTTGCCGCGTCGCGTCAGCGACGCCTGAGTCTAGCCGCCCGCTCAGGCGACGACGGACGCGACGCGGCGGCGTTTTGCTCGCCCACAACCCGGCCTTGAAAGGCCGGGCTAAACTCAACCGCCGCCCCGCGGCGCTTCAAACTGCCTACTGCCTACTGCCTACTGATTTCCGTCCACTGCCTTCAGCTTTACCGGTTTCAGCAGCCCGTGCAGGGCGATCTTGACGATCTCGTCGGCCGCCTGCTGCTCGTCGAGCGCGCCGCCCTGCTGGAACCAGCGCGAGAGCCAGTTGATCATCCCGAGGAGGCTGAAGGCGGCGGCCGTCGTGTTCACGTCCTGCATCTTCCCCGCGGCCTTCAGCTCGTTCAAAGTCTCGCGGAGGAAATCGAAATACTTCCGCTTGCTCTGCGTGATCTTGCGGTGCTGCGCGGGCGTGAGCGCCGTCACCTCGTCCACGAGGATGGTGATGGCCCCCTGGCCGCGCGTGACGAGGCGCGCGTGCGCGTCGATGATGAAGCGCAGGCGCGCGGCCGGGTCGGAGATTTCGCGGGCGGGCGTGGCGACCTCCTCGTCCAGCTCCCACAGCCCGAAGTTCATGATGTCGAAGAGCAGCTCCTTCTTGCCGTTGATGTAGTGGTAGAGCCCGGCCTTCGTCATCCCCAGGGCGTTGGCGATGTCGTTGACCGAGGTCGCGTCGTAGCCCTTGCGGAGGATGATCTGCGCGGCGGTGCGGTAGATTTCCGCGAGGCGCTCGTTGGTCGGGGCGGACTTTTTCTGTGCTCTCGTCGGCATGTGTGCGCGCGGGCGTTTGGACTCGGGCTTGTGCGCCGAAGGCTTGGGTGTTATTTTACCGACCGGACGGTCGGTAGTTATACCCCGAACCCCGCCGGAGCGTCAACAAGTACGTTCGCGCGCCCGGCGCTCCGCCGAAAGGAAGCCCCATGTCAACACAGACGGAAGCGCGCCCCGCGGGCGCTGCTTTCCTCTCCACTTCGCCCTCGCCCGAAGACGTTTTCACACGCGAAGACCTTACGCCGGCGCAGCAGATGTTCGGCCGCGTCACCGAGGACTTCATGCGCACCGAAGTTCTGCCGCGCGACGCCGAGATTCACGCGAAAGATTGGGCGCTCACGCGCGAGCTTTTGTCGAAGGCGGCAGAGCTCGACCTGCTGCGCGTGGACATCCCCGAGGCTTACGGCGGGCTCGGGCTCGACAAGGTCAGCTCGGCCTACGTCGGCGAGAAGATCGGCGTCGTGCCCTCCTTCGCCGGCTCGCTCGGCGCGCACACGGGCATCGGGACGCTGCCGCTCGTCTACTTCGGCACGGAGGAGCAGAAGGCGCGCTACCTCCCGCGGCTCGCGAGCGGCGAGTGGGTGGCGGCCTACGCTTTGACGGAACCCGGCTCGGGCTCGGATGCGCGCGCCGCGCGGACGAAGGCGACGCTCACAGAGGACGGCACGCACTACCTCCTCAACGGGCAGAAGATGTGGATCACCAACGGGGGCTTCGCAGACCTCTTCACAATCTTCGCGCAGGTGGACGGCGACAAGTTCACCGCCTTTCTGGTCGAGCGCGGGATGGGCGTCCAGAGCGGGCGCGAGGAGCCGAAGCTCGGCCTCGACGGCTCCTCGACGACCGCGCTCATCCTCGAGAACGTGCGCGTCCCCGTCGGGAACGTCTTGGGCCGCGTCGGCGAGGGTCACCGCGTCGCCTTCAACATCCTCAACCTCGGCCGGCTCAAGCTCGGCACGCGCAACATCGGCGGGGCGAAGCAGGCTCTGACGCGCGCGGCCAACTACGCCGTGGAGCGGCGACAGTTCGGGCGCGCCATCGCAGAGTTCGGGATGATCAGGCAGAAGATAGGCGAGATGGCGGTGCGCTGCTACGTCGGCGACTCGCTCGTCTACCGCACGCTCGGCGACATCGACCGCGCGCTCGAAGCCGTGCCCGCGGAAGATTCGGGGCGCGTGCTCAAAGTAATCGAGAGCTTCGCCGTCGAGTGCTCCATCAACAAGGTCTGGACGAGCGAGGCTCTGGCGTACGTCGTGGACGAGGCTTTGCAGACCTACGGCGGCTACGGCTACTCGAAGGAGTACCCGGCCGAGCGCGCCTACCGCGACGCGCGCATCACGCGCATCTACGAGGGCACGAACGAGATCAACCGCCTCATCATCCCCACGCGGCTGCTGAAGCACGAGGCCGCGCGCCGTCTCTTCGACAAGGGCGAGGCCCGCCGCGCGCTCGAAGACGCGGGCGCTCAGACCGCGCCACTCTCGTCCGCGCCGCTCCGCGCAGAGCGCGACCTGCTCGCGCGCGCCAAGCGGCTGATTGTCTTCACGCTCGGGCTGGCGAAGGAGACTTACGGCGAAGGTCTCTCGGAAGAGCAGGAGGTGCTCGGCCACGTCGCCGACATCATTGCGGAGACTTACGCGCTTGAGAGCGCGCTGCTGCGCACGGAGAAACTCTCGGCCGCGCGCGGCGAGGCGGCCGCGTCCGTCCAGCTCGACATCGCGCGCGTCTACGCGTCGGACGCCGCCGACCGCATGGGGCACTCGGCCAGACAGGTCGCGGCCGCGCTCTCGGACGGCGGCGACCCCGCGCAACTCCTCGAAGGCGTGCGCCTGCTCACGCGCCACACGCCGCCCAACACCGTCGCCGCGCGCCGCCGCGTCGCCGACGCCGTCATCCGCGCGGGTCGCTATCACCTCTAAGCGAGATTACAGATGCCTTCCCGCACACACCCGCCGGGGCCGAAGGGCGCTCTGCCCGGCCTGCCGTTCCTGTCGTTCACGCGCGACCCGCTCGCGTTCCTGACGGGCGTGGCGCGCGAGTACGGCGACGTGGTCTACTTCGGAGGGATGTCGGAAGACTTCTACCTCCTCAACCACCCCGACCACGTGAAGGACGTGCTCGTCACGCACCACACGCGCTTCATGAAGGGGCGCGGGCTTCAACGTGCGAAGCGCCTGCTCGGCGAAGGTCTCCTGACGAGCGAGCCGCCGCTCCACCGGCGACAGCGGCGGCTGGCGCAGCCCGCCTTTCACAAACAGCGCGTCAACGCTTACGCCGCGCTGATGGTCGATTACGCTCTGCGACTTGAGCGCGAGCGCTGGCGGGACGGCCGCACGCTCGACGCGGCGCAGGAGATGATGCACCTGGCGCTGACCATCGTCGGCAAGACGCTCTTCGGGACGGAGACGGAGGCGGAGGCCGAGGAGGTGCGCGACGCGCTGACGGCTTCGATGGCCTCGTTCGCGCGCTTCATGATGCCGTTCGCGGAACTGCTGGGCCGCCTGCCGCTGCCCGCGAACCGCCGCTTCGAGCAGTCGCGCGCGCGCCTCGACCGCATCATCTACCGCATCATCGAGGAGCGGCGCGCGAGCGGCGAAGACCGCGGCGACCTCCTCTCGATGCTCCTCCGGGCGCAGGACGAGGAGGGCGACGGCGGCGGGATGACGGACGAGCAGTTGCGCGACGAGGCGATGACCATCTTCCTCGCGGGTCACGAGACGACCGCCAACGCGCTCGCGTGGACTTGGTACCTGCTCTCTCAACACCCGGAGGCCGAGGCGCGCCTGCACGCGGAGCTTGACGAAGTTCTCGCCGGCCGTCCGCCGACGGCCGAAGACCTGCCGCGCCTGCGCTACACGGAGATGGTCTTCGCGGAGTCGATGCGGCTCTACCCGCCCGCGTGGATACTCGGCCGCCGCGCGCTGGAAGAGCATGAGGTCGGCGGCTACACGGTTCCGCGCGGCGCGCTCGTCATCCTGAGCCCCTACGTCACGCACCGCGACCCGCGCTTCTTCCCAGACCCCGAGCGGTTCGACCCCGAGCGCTTCACGCCCGAGGCGAAGTCGGCGCGCCCGCAGTTCTCCTACTTCCCCTTCGGCGGCGGCCCGCGCCGCTGCATCGGCGAGGGCTTCGCCTGGATGGAGGGCGTCCTCGTCGTCGCGACGCTCGCGCAAAGTTGGCGGCTGCGGCTCGACGTAGGGCAGCGCGTCGAGCCTCAGCCGGTCGTCACGCTCCGCCCGCGGCGCGGCGTGCTGATGACGCCCGAACGTCGTAAAGTCGTTCTTACTTCGAGCGCGGAGGGAAGGGTTTGAGCAACGTCTACTTCATACGTCACGGGCAGGCGGGCACACGCGAGGCGTATGACACCTTATCCGGGCTGGGCCGGCGTCAGGCGCGCCTGCTCGGCGAGTATCTCGTCTCGCAGGGCGTCGAGTTCGCCGCCGCCTACGCGGGCGGGCTCCTGCGCCAGCAGCAGACGGCCGCGGAGGTCGCGGCCGCTTACGCCGAAGCCGGCCACGCCTTCCCCCGGCTCTCAATAGACGCGGGCTGGGACGAGTTCGACTTCCACCGCGTCTACAGAGAGATCGCGCCGCTGATGTGCGAGGACGACGAAGAGTTCCGCCACGAGCACGAGCAGATGCTGGCCGAGGCGCGCGCCAGCGCCGACGACCACGGGGCTGAGGTGCACAGGCTGTGGCGCGCTTCGGACACGAAGGTCATGGACGCGTGGGTCGCCGGGCGCTACCCTTACGCGGGCGAGTCCTGGGAACAGTTCATCGCGCGCGTCGCGGCCTGCCGCCTGGATGGGACGAACGCGCAGCCGCGCCCGAACGTCGCGGTCTTCACCTCGGCCGTGCCGACGGCCATCTGGACGGCGCGCGCGCTCGAAGCGTCAAACACACACATCCCGCGCCTCGCGGCCGTCCTCCTCAACACCGCCTACACCGTCCTCCAACTGCGGGAGGCGGAGTCGCTGCTCATCACCTTCAACGCCGTCCCGCACCTGCACTCGGCGGAGTTGCGGACGCGACGCTGAAACAGAGCCGCGAGCGGTAGCGAGCGGGCGCGGGTGACATCAACGAAGCGATTGATGTCACCCGCACCCGCTCGCTACCGCTCGCGGCTCTGTTTACTTCTCCGCCTGTGACCAGCGTTCCAGCAGGCGGCGGCGGTTCTCAAGCTTCTTTTCGATGTCGGGAATCTTTAAGACCAGCCGTTCGAGGTTGGAGAGGTAGTCGGGCTCGCCGATGGTCTCGCGCACCTCTGCGAGGAAGGGCTGGAGCTTGGCGTAGACGACGACGTGCTCCGTGTTGCCTTCGAGGAAGAGGCGCTCGTCGATGCCGCCGTTGTTGACGAACGAGGCCGCCACGTCCCAGTGCGACACGACCATCCGGTAGAAGGCGCTCTGCTTCTGCCCGCTCAGCATCAGCCGCACGATCTCCTTGCCCGACTGCGGCGCGAACTCGGTGAAGAACCACGCGCGCGCCTCGCGCATCACGGCCTCGCTCCTGATCTTGTACAGCTTCAGAATCGCCAGCACGTCCAAAGGCTTCGTCTCCACGCCCTTCCTCCTCCTCTCTACCTCGTGAACCCGTCCGCCCCCGCGGCGACCTTCAGGGACGCGGCCCCTTCCTTCGACTGCCCGGCCAGAAGCTTCCGGCAGAGCTTGAGGTTGCCCGCGGCCTCCTCGAACGGCACGTCCGACTCGCGCACGGCCGCCTCGAACTCGCGCTCGGCCTCTTGCAAACGGCCCGCGCGCGCCAGCATCACCCCGAGGTTGTTGCGGCTCGCGGGGAACTTATCCTTCGAGCGCCGGATGGCCTCGCGGAAGTGTCCGGCCGCGCGCTCGTCTTCGCCCGCGCGCGCCGCGAACATCCCGAGCTTGTAGTGCGCGGGCGCGTAAGACTCCCCGGCCGCCTCACGGTAAGCCGCCTCCGCCTCCGCCTCGCGCCTCAGTTCTTCGAGCGCGACGCCGAGCGCGTACGAAGCCTTCGGGTAGGGACGGCCGCGCGCCTCAATCGCCCGCCTGTACGCGCGCGCGGCCTCCTCCGTCTGCCACAGCTCGAAGCGGCAGACGCCGATGTTGTAGAGCGCCTGCGCGTAAGCCTCGCCCTCCGCGCGGGCCACGCGTTCGTACTCCGCGATGGCCGACTCGTACTCGCCGCGCGCGTAGCGCTCGTTGCCGCGCGCGATGATCTCCTGCGCCCGGCCCGACTCCTGCGCCGCCGCGGCCGCGCCCACGAAAGTCACAAACAACAGCGTCAGGAACAGTCTCGACAGCGTCCTCTTCATCGCCCTTGTCTCCTCCACGTCGGATTAACTGACGCGTGCGAGATTAAGCTCTGAAGGGGCGGCGGGTCTTTCCCGTTATTGCTGAGCGTTGATTAATCTTGCTACTCGCTTCAGGCGCGCGAGGTCATCAGGCGGTACGACTGCGGCGTCGTGCCCGTCAGCCTCCGGAAGAGGCGCGTGAAGTGGCTCTGGTGGCTGAAGCCCGTGCGCAGGCCCACCTCCGCGAGCGGCAGGCGGCTCTCGGAGAGCAGCGCCTTGGCGCGCTCGACCCTGAACTTGATCAGGTGCTGGTGCGGCGTCGTCCCCGTCGCGCGCTTGAACTCGCGCGCGAAGTGGAAGGTGCTCATCGCGGCCTCGCCCGCCAGGTCTTCGAGCGTCAGGTCGCGCTCGTGGTTCTCCTCGATGTAGGAGAGCACGCGGCGCAGACGCCGGCCCGCCAGCCCGCCCTTGAAGCCGCGCGGCTCCGCGCCCGCGGCCGTGTAGTTCCGCAGCAGGTGCACGGCGAGGACGTTCGCCAGGGACTCCGCGTAGAGCCGCCCGCCCGGGGCCTCCGAGCCCATCTCGGCCAGCAGCGCCAGCCCGACGCGGTTGACCAGCGGGTCGCGCGGGCTGCTGCGCGCGACGACCTCGAAGCGCGCCCCGGGGTCTGCGTCGCGCGCCGCGCGCTCGACCAGGGCGGGGTCGAGGTAGATGCCCAGCGCCTCGCTCTCCTTCCCGACCCGCGTCGCGAAGGGCTCGCCCGAGGGGATGACGCAGACGCCGCCGCGGGGCTGCGCCCGCGCGCGCAGGCCGCCGGCCGTCCACATCTCGCCGCTGCACCCGCTCAGGGAGAGGAGCAGGAGGTGCTGCCCGTGCGCGTGCTCCGGCAGCTCGCCCGCGCGCAGCCGGTAGTGCTCGACCCGCACGGGCCCCCAGGCGGCCCCGCGCTTCTCGACGAAGACCGGCGGGAGATGAACGTCCGTTGTACTCATCTTTTTCTCTTGCCTCGCGGGGCGCGCCGCGCCCCCTTCCCCTGCCCCTGCGAGGGCAGGTGCGGCAGACCTTCGGCCGTGGCGAGGCGGCGCAGGCGTTCGAGCACGGCCGCGCGCGCGCGCGCGAAAGCCTGGCGGTCGCCGTGAAGTTGATAGGCCCAGTTGGCGCCCATCTCCAGGGCGTTCAGCTCGAAGGCGAGCTGCGCGGGGTCGGCCGAAGGGTCGAGCTGCCCTTCGCCCTGCGCCTCGGCGACCGAGCGGCCGAGCACGGCCAGCCACTCCTTCATGATGGCGGCGACGCGGTCGCGCACCGCGCCGGGACGGCCGTCGAACTCGGCCGCCGCCGCCGCGAAGAAGCAGCCGCCGCGGAAGACCTCACGCCTGACGTATTCGAGCCACACGTCGCACAGCCCCCACAGCCGCGCGAGCCCTTTGGGGGCGTCGAAGGCCGGGCGGACGACCTCGCGGACGAAGATGTCGCGCGCGGCCTCCACGGTCGCGAGCTGCAACTCTTCTTTCGAGCCGAAGTGCGCGAAGAGGCCGCTCTTGCTCATCGACAGCTCGGCGGCGAGTCGGCCGATGGTCAAGCCTTCGAGCCCCTCGGCGGAGGCGATGTCCACGGCGGCCTCCAGGATGGCCTGCCGCGTCCGCTCGCCGTGCGCCCTCCGCGCCCTGGCCGCGGCCCTCTCCGTGCTTTTGGCGGGAACCGTCATCGCACGCAATATAGCACGAACGTTCGTTTTGCGGAAGAGGAAAATAAAGGTCAGGCCCGCCCGCGGTGGCGGGCGGCACTGACCTGGTTTGTTAGCTACGGCCCGACCGATTCGATAACCACCGTCGCGGGGGGCAGGCCCTGCGAGGTCGCGCGCAGCGTGATGCGGCCGGGCCGTCCGCCCGACTTGAGGATGACCAGGGCCCTCCCCTGCCAGGCTTTGCGCTGCGGCTGTTGGAAGCTCTCGGTGCTGACGGGGTTCGCGTTCCCGACTCCGGCGACCGAGCCGGGGCCTTCGACGGCGAACCTGACGAGGTTCTCCGCCTTAGGGTGTCTGACGCCGCGCGCGTCCACGAGTTCTAACGTGACGTAGCTCAGGTCCTGCCCGTCGGATTTAATCCTCACGCGGTCGGCCGTGAGTTTGATGCGCGCGGGCGCGTCGGCCGTGCGCAGCTCCGCGGTCGCGGCGGCCGTGCGCCCCGTCTTGCCGTAGCCCACCGCCTTCAAGCCGCCCGGCTGGTAAGGCACGCTCCAGGTGGCCTTGAATTCTGTAGAGCGGTTCGTGGGTTTTAGTCCGAGAGATTTACCGTTCAGGAACAGCTCGACCTCCTCGCACGAGGAGTACACGTCAACGTCGAGCGCCTTCCCTTCGTAGCCCTTCCAGTTCCAGTCGGCCACCACGTCGTGCCAGTGCCACTTCGACCACGACTGCCGCTTCGGGTTCGGCTCGAACGAAGGCTTCGGCGCGCGGACGAAGAGCGAGAGCTGGTTCTCCTTCCACAGCGCGTCGCGGTAGAAGCTCTGCGGGCGCTTCCAGCCGCAGATGTCTATGTCGCCGCAGTAGGCGAGGTTCCACGGATAAAAATTCGCCTCCTGCCAGTAGCCGCGCCAGCCGATGCTCGCCTCGCCGAGGTAGTCGAACGCCGTCCAGACGAAGTCGCCGACGACGTAAGAGTGATCGACGACGTTCATCCACGCGTCGAAGGCTTCGAGCGGGTAGGACTCCGCGCCGTACATGATGCGCCCGGGGACGCGCGCGTGGTCTAACTCGTAGAGGCTCTTTTTCAGGTGGTCGCCGCCGGCCGCGTAGTTGTAGCCGGCCACGTCGAGCGTGGCGAAGTATGGGTCTTTGTCCTCGCGCAGCTCGTTGACGGCCGCCGTGACGGGGCGCGTCGGCTCAAGTTTTCTCACGTACTCGGCCAGCGTCTTCGACAGGCGCGCGACCTCGGGGCGGTGGCGGTTGGGGATTTCGTTCCCCGTGCTCCACATGATGATCGAAGGGTGGTTGCGGTCGCGCAGGATCATGCTCTCGATGTCGCGCTGCCACCACTTGTCGAAGTAGAGGTTGTAGTCGTGCGGGTTCTTCGGCTCGCCCCACGTGTCGAAGGCTTCGTCGATGACGAGCATGCCGAGGCGGTCGCAGGCTTCGAGGAAGGCGGGCGACGGCGGGTTGTGCGACATGCGCAGCGCGTTGTAGCCGGCGGCCTTCAGAAGCTCGACGCGCCGCTCCTCCGCGCGGTCGTAGGCGCGCGCGCCGAGCGGGCCGTTGTCGTGGTGCAGGCACCCGCCCTTGAGCTTCAACGTCTTTCCGTTCAGGCGGAAGCCGTGCGCCACGTCGAAGGAGATCGTGCGCACGCCGAACTTCGTCTCGACGCGGTCGGTCAACTGCCCTTCGCGGTAGACCTCCGTGACGGACGTGTAGAGCGCGGGGCTGTCGGGCGACCAGAGCGCGGGCGCACGGATGGCCGCGTCCTGCTCGAACTCGCGGGAGGCTTTGGCTTCGACGCCGCCCCCGTCCTCCGCGCGGGCGGCCTCCGCGCCCGAGGCGTCGAGCAGGCGCGTCACGAGCCGGACGCGGGCGGCGGAGTCCGACTCGTTCTGCACGGTCGTCCTCATGACGACCTTGGCGCGCGACGCGTCCACCACGGGCGTGGTGATGTACGTCCCCCACTGCGCGACGTGGACGGGGTCGAGCGTCTTCAGCCAGACGTGGCGGTAGATGCCGGAGCCGGAGTACCAGCGGCTGTTCTCGCCCTCGTTCCGCACCTTGACGGCGATGACGTTCGCGCCGCCGAAGTTGACCTTGTCGGTCAGGTCGAACCAGAAGCTCGTGTAGCCGTACGGGTGCTCGCCCACGCGCCGGCCGTTCAGCCAGACCTCCGCGTTCATGTAGACGCCGTCGAACTGTACGCGGACGCGCCTGCCCCTGTCGCCCTCGGGGACGTTGAAGGTCTTGCGATACCAGCCCGTGCCGCCGACGGTGAAGCCGCCGTTCACCTGGCTGATGGCCGAGGGGTCGAAGGGCGTGCCGCGACCCGGCAGGTCTTCGACGCCCCAGTCGTGCGGCAGGTCGAGCCGCCGCCACTTCGAGTCGTCGAACTCCTTGCTTTCGGCCCCCTGCGCGCCGCCGCGGTAGAAACGCCAGCCGTCGTCGAACAGCACGACGCGCTGAGACTGCGCCGAAACAGACAGAGTCAGAAGGACGGGCAGCGCGAACGCTGCGGCTAGCAGTTTACCGATGCGCATCGATGGCTCCTATAGCGGTCAGAACCACCCGCGGTAGCGGGTGGGCGTGTCGCAGGTCGGATGATTGATGACAGCGCGCCTCTCATCAGTCGTCAAGCCGTCAACGTGAGGCCCACCCGCTACCGCGGGCGGTACTGACCTGATTTTTCAAGTGTTATATATTCTTCCGGCCGGGCGTTCATCTTAAACGAAGGACAGCGCAACTTGAAACAGTTTCTCGCGGGCGCGCGCACGCTCGCCCTCCCCCTGCTCATCATCCTGTCGGCCTGCGTGTGCGTCGAGGTGCGGGCGCAGGAGGCGCGGCCTCTGCTCGGCGCGCAGGTCTGGATCGAGCCGGGGCAGAAGCCCGAAGACGTGGAGCGCTGGTTCAAGACGCTCGCCGACGCGCGCATGCCGGTCGCGCGCCTCTTCCTGATGTGGAACTACATCGAGCGCGAGCCCGGCGTCTGGGACTTCGCGCTCTACGACCGCGCCTTCCGCGCGGCCGAGAAGCACCGCGTGCGCGTCGTCGCCACGCTCACGCCGAACTGGGGGCCCGCGCACCGCGGCTACACATACGCCTCGCAGGGCGGCCCCGTCGGCGACACCGACGCGCGTCTGGCCGAGGCGCGCGAGTACGTCGCGCGCGTCGTCGCGCGTTACAGGTCGAGCCCGGCGCTCGACTCCTGGATGTTGATGAACGAGCCGGGGCAGCGGCCCGCGCCCGACCGGCTCGCGCTGCAAAGGTACAGGCTCTGGCTCACGCGGAAGTACGGCACCGTCGCCAGACTCAACGAGGCGTGGATGACGGACTTCAAGTCTTTCGTCTCGATACCCCACGACCCGCGCTGGACGGCCGGCGGGTTCGCCTTCAACGCGACCGCGGCCTTCACCGACTGGCACACCTTCTGGCGCGCGCACCTCGCGTGGTATCTGAATGAGGTCGCGTCAGAGGTGCGCAACCTCGACCCCGCGCGCCACGTCCACGTCAACCCGCACGCGCTCGTCGGCAACCTCGCCTCGAACTCGCTCGACCTGCCGGAGTGGCGGCGATTCCTCCACTCGCTCGGCGCGTCGGTACACCCTTCGTGGCACTTCGGGCTGTTGAAACGCGAGCAGTTCGCGCTCGGCGTCTCGTACGTCTGCGACCTCGTCCGCGGCGCGAGCGAGCCGCACCCTTTCTGGGTGACGGAGCTTCAAGGCGGCCCCAACCTCTACAGCTCCGTGCGGCCTCTGAGCCCGACGCGCGAAGACATCGCGCAGTGGGTCTGGACGGGCGTCGGCGCGGGGGCCGACCGCGTCGTCTTCTGGCTGCTGAACGCGCGGGCCGAAGGGTTGGAGGCGGGCGAGTGGTCTCTGCTCGACTTCAACGGACAAAGAAGTGAGCGCTTCGACACGGCGGGCGACATCGCGCGCGTGCTCGAACAACAAGCTTCGTTCTTCAACAAGGCACGGCCGGTCGAATCACCGGTCACGGTCATCCTCAGCCTTGAGACGATGACGCTGCAAGAGCGCTTCGCCTCGAACGATTCGCCCGCGCGCGGCCGCGACGCGCACGTCCTCGAAGCGCTCGGGCTGTATCAAGCGCTGACCGAACTCGGCCTCCCCGCGCGCCTCAAACACTTTGACGACTTCGACTGGCGCGACACGACACGACCCCCGCGTCTCGCCGTCCTCCCGCACGTCTCCGCGCTCACCGCCGAGCAGGCGCGCGACGCGGAGGCGTTCGTCCGCGGCGGAGGCACCCTGCTCGTCACGGGGCTCACAGGCTTCTACGACGCGGAGGCAAGGTTCCTGCCGTCCGAGCGCTGGCCGCTGGCGGAACTGCTCGGCGCGCGGCCCAGGGAGGTGCACACGCCCGCCGACCGCGCTGAGGTCGCCTGGTCGAGCCCGGCGCTCACACTCCCGAGCCTGTTGTGGCTGGGCGAGATTGCGAACGACTCCGCCGAGGTGGCCGCACGGCAGGGCGGGCGCGTGACGGCCGTGCGCAAGCGCGCCGGACGCGGCGAGGCCGTCTGGGTGCCTTCGCTCGTCGGCATGGGCGCGTGGCTCGGCGACGGCGCGCCGCTCGCCGGACTGCTCGAAGAGTTGGCCGCCCCCTTCACGCGCGACGCGCCCTTCCGCTTCGACGGAAGACAAGCGGGCTGCCTCCTGCGCGTCCTACAGAACGGCAACGCCTACGCCACGGTCGTCACCAACGGCACGGCCGAGCCCCGTCAATGCCGCCTCCGCCTCTCGCCACGTCTCACACCGCAACTCCTGTGGGGCGAAGATTCGCCCCTCACATCTGACAACCCGACAGTCTCCCTTAAAGCGCGGCAGACGACGGTACTTTTGTGGAAATAGAGCGGCGTGCGGTTGAAAGCTAAGCCCCCGGGAGCGCCCGGTTGGAGCCCGGCGCTCCCGGGGTGGCTCGTCATCCGCCTTCAGACGACGGCGTTGCGGGCGATCGTCTCGCGGTAGAAGTCTGCGCTCAATTTGGGCGTGCGCTTCTGCGTCTTGAAGTCCACGTAGTGGATGCCGAAGCGGTTGGTGTAGCCGTCGGCCCACTCGAAGTTGTCCATCAGACTCCACAGGAAGTAGCCGCGGACGGGGACGCCCTCGGCGGTCGCGCGGCGCAGTTGCGTCAGGTAGCTGCGCAGGTACGTAACGCGGTCTGTGTCGTAGACCTTGCCGTCCGGCGCGGGCTCGTCCGAGGAGGAGCAGCCGTTCTCCGTGATGTAAATCTCCTTCCCGCCCCAGAGCTTCGCGACGTGGCGCGGCCCCCAGTAGAGCGCCTCGGGGCCGACGAAGAGCCACGGCGAGGGCGCGTGCGGGAAGGACTTCGGGTGCGGGACGTGGACGAAGCCGGGCTCCGCGTCCGAGGCGCGCACGAACTGCGGCGTGTAGACGTTGATGCCGATGAAGTCGAGCGGGCTCGAAATGATCTTCAAATCTTCCGCCGTGTACTTCGGGGCGTCCGCGCCCGCCTGCTTCAAGTACCAGTCGGTGTACTTCCCCTCCACGATGACGTTCAGGTACTGCGCGTTCATCTCGCGCGCGGCGCGCTCGGCGGCGGCGATGTGCTCGGGCGACTCGTAGACGGGCGCGGGGATGGTGATGTTCTCGGCGATGCCGACCTTCGTCCCGGGCTTCGCGGCGGCGCGTATGGCCTGCACGGCGAGGCCGTGGCCTAAGACGGCGTGGTGGCGCGTCTGGTTCAGGCGCAGGCCCGTCAGCTTCAGGCCCGGCGCGTGGACGCCCCAGCGGTAGCCGACCTCGATGAAGGCCCCGAACTCGTTGATGGTGAAGATGTGCTTGACGCGGTCGGTCAGGCGGGCGGCGACGTGGCCGGCGTAGTCCGCGAAAGCCTTCGAGGTCTCGCGCCCCTCCCAGCCGCCGAAGCGGTCTTGTAAGGACTGCGGCAAGTCCCAGTGGTAGAGCGTGGCGAAGGGCTGTATGCCGTTGGCGAGCAGCTCGTCCACCAGGCGGTTGTAGAAGTCGAGCCCCTTCGGGTTGGCCTGCCCGTCGCCGTTGGGGAAGACGCGCGGCCAGGCGATCGAGAAGCGGTACGCCTTGACCCCGAGCGCCTTCATCAACTGCACGTCGCCTTTGTAAAGATGGTAGTGGTCGTTCGCCACGTCGCCGGTCGCGCCCGCCACGGTCTTGCCGGGCGTGTGCGAGAAGGTGTCCCAGATGGAAGGCCCGCGGCCGTCCTCCTTGACCGCGCCCTCCACCTGATAGGAGGCCGTGGCCGTGCCCCAGATGAAGCCGGGCGGGAACGCGCGTAAGGCATCGCCCTGCGCGGCCGCCGCGTTGCCCTGCCGTGTAGGGGTAGCGCCAATCACCGGCAGCTCGGCCGCGGAGGCGAGCGCCGCGGCGCCCGCGACCTTCGCGAATGTGCGTCTCGAAACTTTCTTGCTCAAGGGGTCAGTCCTCCCGATATTTTTATAGTGATTTGAATGCGACCACAACAGAACCGCGAGCGGGTGCGTGTTTCGATGTATGGCCCGGCCAACGTAACGCCGACCCGCTCGCTACCGCTCGCGGTTCTGTTTGAGGCCGAGCGCGGCGGCAGTGTCGGGGTCTAACTCGGCCCGGCCGTCTTTGCGGACGGCGACGCCGAAGCCGCCGGCGTAGTCCCACATCGCCCAGCCGATGCCATGACGTTCGAGCACCTCGCGCACGTCCCTGATCCAACGCAGGCGGTCGGGCGCGGGGCTGTATGCGCGGTAGACGCCGAACTCGTTACACGTCAGGGGCACGCCGCGCCTGCGCGCCCACTCGGCCGCCTGCGCGATCTCACGTTCGACGCGAGAGGCGTCCCAGCGCTGCTCGCCGTAGTCCTTCAGCACCGCGCGCGCGTCCTCGCGCACGGCCGCGGCGACGAGCGGCGCGACCCGCTCGGGGCTCCCAGGGTACGGCACGCCCTTCAGGTGCGGCCAGACCCCCGCGCCCCACGTCGCGCCCTGGTGCGTGAAGTTGTGCGGCTCGTAGAAGTGGAAGTTGTAGATGACGTTGCGGTCGGCGAGCGGCTCGATCCGCAGAAGCTCTTCGACCGAAGACCAGCGCGGCCCCGTCGCGACGATGGTGTGGCGCGGCGCGCCTTCGCGGATGGCGGCGGCCGCCTTCGCCTGGATGCCCATCCAGCGGTAAGCGTCTTCGACCATCGGCTCGTTGACGATTTCGAGGAAGAGCCGTTCCGGGTCGCGCGCCGAGAGGTGCCGCGCCAGCGCGCGCCAGAAGTCCGCGAACGCCGCGACGAAGCGGTCGTCGGTTCTCATCCGCAGCTTGAACTCGTCCGAGGGATGCAGGTCGAAGACTACGGCGAGCCCCGACCCGAGGAGCATGTCGAGCGCGGCGTCAAGGTGCTTGAGATACGTTTGATTAAGCTCGGCCGGGCGCGCTTCGTTAAAGAGCGGCGCGGGCTCGACCGTGAAGCGGACGTGGTCGAAGCCGAGGCCCCTGATGAGTTCGATGTCGCGCGCCGTGGTGTGCCCGCGCAGGTGCTTCTCCGAGTAGTCGCGCGACTGCGCGAACCAGTGGCTCAGGTTGACGCCGCGCCGCACGCGCGCCAGACGCGACGCGGGCACGGCCGAGTTCTCCTGCGCCCGGACGTTTAAGGATGGACAGACGAGCGCGACGAATGCCAACAGCGACGCGAGCGCGAGCCGCCGCGCAGTATCACTCCTCTGCATGAGAGTTTCCATGAAGCGATGCCCGGGTCAGCACCACCCGCGTTAGCGGGCGGTATTGACCCGACTCTTGTCGGCGGAAAATTCAAGGGTAAATCGCTCGAACAAAACTCTTGACACCCGTCCCGACCGAGTATAGAAAGACTTTTGTTAACCCATACAACAAAATGTCCGCGGAGGCAACGCGGGCGCGACATTTTAATCCCGGCATCTTTCGAGCCAAGGCCCTACTCGCCCGTGACGGCGCGAGTGTAACCGCTTCCGTAGCGGTCTGCCGCCCCACACCCTCAAAGCGGTTTTCCGTCCGTTGACTTCTCGACAGGAGGGGAGCATGTCGAAAACATTCCGGAGCCTTACGTGCGGGACTCTTCTACTCGCGGCGGCCCTTCTGGCCGCCTCCCTGCCCCCGGCCGCCCTCGCGCAGACGCCGCAGTACACCTGGCGCAACGTGCAAATCTACGGCGGCGGGTTCATCAGCGGCATCGTCTTCAGCCAGACGGAGGCGAACCTCGTCTACTGCCGCACGGACATCGGCGGCGCTTACCGGCTCGACGCGGCGACGAACCGCTGGGTGCCCCTGCTCGACTCGATAAGCTGGGACGACTGGAACCTGACGGGCGTCATCTCGCTCGCCACCGACCCGGTCAACCCGAACAACGTCTACGTCGCCGCGGGCACGTACACGAACGAGTGGACGACCCAGAACGGGGCCATCCTGCGCTCGACCAACCGAGGCGCGACCTGGCAGCGCACGATGCTCCCGTTCAAGCTCGGCGGCAACATGCCGGGGCGCGGCGCGGGCGAGCGCCTGGCGGTTGACCCGAACCGTAACAGCACTCTCTACCTCGGCGCGCCGAGCGGCCACGGCCTCTGGCGCAGCACAGACTCGGGCGTGACGTGGGCGAAGGTGACGAGCTTCCCCAACCCCGGCAGCTACGTCCAGGACCCGGCCGACCCCAACGGCTACCTGACGGACAACCAGGGCGTCTATTGGGTCACCTTCGACAAGCGCTCGGGCACGGCGGGCAACACGACGCAGACCATCTACGTCGGCGTCGCCGACCTGGGCACGAGCATCTACCGCAGCACGGACGGCGGCGCGACTTGGTCGGCCGTGCCGGGTCAGCCCACGGGCTTCCTGCCGCACAAGGGCGTGCTCGACACCGTGAACGGTTCTCTTTACGTCGCGTACAGCGACAAGGGCGGGCCGTACGACGGCGGGCGCGGCGACGTCTGGAAGCTCAACACGGCCACGGGGGCGTGGACGCAGATCAGTCCAATACCTTCGTCGAACACGAACGACAACTTCTTCGGCTACAGCGGGCTCTCGGTGGACAGGCAGAACCCGAACGTCGTCATGGTGACGGCCTACAGCTCGTGGTGGCCGGACACGATGATCTGGCGCTCGACGAACGGCGGGCAGACCTGGAGCCGCATCTGGGACTGGACGCGCTACCCGAACCGCTCGTTCCGCTACACGCAGGACATCAGCGCGTCGCCGTGGCTCAAGTGGCCGGCCGCGCCCCTCTGCGGCGGCGGGCGCCCCGGCGCGGAGGTCAACCCGAAGCTCGGCTGGATGACGGAGGCTCTGGAGATCGACCCGTTCAACTCCGACCGCTTCATGTACGGCACGGGTGCGACGCTGTACGGGAGTACGAACCTGACGACGTGGGACTTGAGCGCCACGAGCCAGATCACAATCCGCGTCATGGCGCAGGGCATCGAGGAGACGGCCGTCCAGGACCTCATCAGCCCGCCCTCGGGCGCGCCGCTCATCAGCGCGCTCGCGGACATCACGGGCTTCCGCCACAACGACGTGAACGTCGTCCCCGCGGCGCAGGCCGCGCCCGTGCGCGGGAACAGCGTCAGCCTCGACTACGCGGAGCTGAGCCCCTCCTACATCGTCCGCGCCGCCAACGGCGACACGGCCAACTGCGAGAAGAGCCTCGCCGTCTCGACCGACGGGGGCACGACCTGGGCGGCCGTCTCGGCGCAACCTTCGGGACTGACCGGCGGCGGGGTGGTCGCCGTCTCCGCGACCGGCGGCGGGAAGATCGTCTGGAGTCCGGCAGGGATAGGTGTCCACTACACGACGGGCGGCGGCAAGACGTGGGCCGCTTCGACGGGCATCCCCGCGGGCGCGCGCGTCGCGTCAGACCGCGTGAACCCGAACAAGTTCTACGGCTTCAAGTCGGGCGTCTTCTACCGGAGTGTTGATGGCGGGAAGACCTTCACTCCGACGCCCGCGGCCGGCCTGCCCTTGAACGGGCCGGTCAGGTTCAAGGCCGTGCCCGGGCGCGAGGGGGACATCTGGCTCGCGGGCGGGGCCGAGTGGGACAACACGTACGGCCTCTGGCACTCGACCGACTCGGGCCAGAGCTTCGTCAAGCTCGCCAACGTCGAGGAGGCCGACAACATCGGCTTCGGCAAGGCTGCGGCGGGGCAGACCTACATGGCCCTCTACGCGGTGGCGCAGGTCGCGGGCGTGCGCGGCATCTTCCGCTCGACGGACGCGGGGCAGACGTGGGTGCGCATCAACGACGACCAGCACCAGTGGGGGCGCGCCGGCGACACGGCCATCACCGGCGACCCGCGCATCTACGGCCGCGTCTACTTCGGCACCAACGGCCGCGGCATCATCTACGGCGACGGCCAATAAAACGCCGCGTCAGCGGCGCGTGAGTTTAGCCCGGCCTTGAAAGGCCGGGCACGCCGACGATTAATGTGCCGCGTCGCATCAGCGACGCGTGAACATGCGACTCCGTTCAGGCGTCGCTGACGCGACGCGGCCTCGCCGTCATCATACTTACCCGGCCTTGAAAGGCCGGGCTAAATTCAGACGCCGCTAGCGCGGCTTTCCGCAACGGAACCCGAACCGATGAACATCGATAGAAAAATTCTCGCGCTGACCGCTTCCCTCCTGCTTCTCGTCCTCGCCTCGGCGGCGCGCGGCGACGTGCGCGTGCCGTCGCTCGTCGGCGACAACATGGTCTTGCAGCAGGGGCGCAAAGTCCGACTCTGGGGCTGGGCCGAGCCGGGCGAGCGCGTGACCGTCACGTTCCGCGGGGAGAAGTCTGCCGCGACCGCCGACGCGCGCGGACGCTGGGAGGTCTTCACGGGGCCGCACAAGGCGGGCGGGCCTTTCGAGCTGACCGTGGCGGGTCGCAACACGCTCGCCTTCAGGAACGTCCTCGTCGGCGAGGTCTGGGTCTGCTCCGGCCAGTCGAACATGGAGTGGTCGCTCGTCAACGCGCAGGGCGGCGCGAAGGAAGCCGAGGCGGCCGACTACCCCTTCATACGCCTCTTCACCGTCGCGAAGAAGACCTCGGCCGACCCGCTCGACAACGTCGAAGGTCGCTGGGTCGTCACGACGCCGAAGGAGGCCGCGCAGTTCTCGGCGGTCGGCTACTTCTTCGGCCGCGAGCTGCACAAGAGGCTCGGCGTCCCCGTCGGACTTATACACACCTCCTGGGGCGGCACGCCCGCCGAAGCCTGGACGAGCCGCGCCGCGCTCGCCGCAGACCCGACGCTCAAGCCGATACTCGAAAGGTATGACAAAGAGTTGACGGACGTGCCCCGTCTTCAACGCGAGTACGAGCGCGCGCAGGCCGAGTGGGCGAGCAAGTACGTCATGGCAGACCCGGGCAACAAGGGCGAGCCCGCAGGCTACGCGAGGCCCGGGCAAGACCCCGCCGGCTGGAAGAGGATGCTGCTGCCGCAACTCTGGGAGACGGTCGGGCTGGACGTGGACGGCGTCGTCTGGTTCCGGAGGGACGTGGAAGTCCCCGCGGCGTGGGCGGGGAAGGACTTGACTCTGAAGCTCGGCGCGATTGACGACTTCGACACGACCTACTTTAACGGCGTGCGCGTCGGCTCCACGGGCACCGACACGCCGAACGCGTGGATCGTGGCGCGCCGGTACCGCGTCCCCGGCTCGCTCGTGCGCGCGGGGCGCAACACCTTGGCCGTGCGCGTCTTCGACCGCGTGGGCGGCGGCGGCTTCGGCGGCGGCGAGATGTCGCTCGCGCCCGAGGCTTCGGCGGCGAAGGAGGGCGGCGTCGCCTTAAGCGGCGAGTGGTTTTACAAGGAAGAGGCGACCGTGCCCTCGCGCGACATCGACTGGACGAAACAGCCACAGCCGCCCGGGGCCGCGAACCAGAACAACCCGACCGTCCTTTATAACGCGATGCTCGCGCCGCTCACGCCTTACGCCGTCCGCGGGGCCATCTGGTATCAGGGCGAGTCGAACGCGGGCCGCGCTCACCAGTACAGAGTCCTCTTCCCCGCGATGATCCGCGACTGGCGCGCGGCGTGGGGCGTCGGCGACTTCCCCTTCTACTTCGTACAGCTCGCCAACTGGAAGGCCAGGCCACAGGATTCAATCGACAGCGAGTGGGCAGAGCTGCGCGAGGCGCAGACCTTAACGCTCAAGGCCGCGCCGAACACGGGGATGGCCGTCGCCATCGACATCGGCGACCCCGACGACATACACCCGCGCAACAAGCTCGACGTGGGGCTCCGCCTCGCGCGCTGGGCGCTGGCCGACACCTATGGGTTGAAGTTGGAGAAGTCGGGGCCGCTCTACGACACTTATAAAGTCGAGGGCGACAGGGTGCGCGTCTCGTTCAAGCACGCCGGGGGCTTGAGGACGCGCGACGGCGGGCCGCCCGCGGGCTTCTACGTCGCGGGCGCGGATCGCAAGTTCGTGCCGGCCGAGGCGCGCATCGAAAAGGACGCGGTCGTCGTGCGGAGCAAAGACGTGCCCTCGCCCGTCGCCGTGCGCTACGCCTGGGCCGACAACCCGACGGCCAACCTCTACAACGCCGACGGCCTGCCCGCCTCTCCCTTCCGCACCGACGACTGGCCCGCCGTCACGGCAGGTCGCAACTGAAGACAGGCGTAAACCGTAAACCTGCTAAGGGTATTAGCAGAGTAATGGGGAGTGTATCTAAGCCTGAGTTACTTACGGAACTTCCGGACTGCTTGCAATAGGAAGGGGATGCTGCGCCGGAGGAGGCAGGTTATCAGGTTGGGCAACAGGAAGGGGAGTTTGAGCCGGGGGGATTAGAGCATCCAGAGACGCTGCATCGTATCTTATCGTATCATCGACTGGTACGCTTCGATACTGTCGCCCAAGAGCGGTAGGCGCTTGGCTCACCCTAGCTTTAACAGGAGATTTCTTTGTCGGAGGAGCTGCTTGTGTCGGTATCCCTGCTGACTGTTTGTTGGGTGATTCTTGTGTGATGGTGGCGTTATTATTCGAGCCATTTTGGATGATTATAATGTTTTTAGAGAAGAAGTAAGTTGCCCCCACAAGAGCAGCGGTGAGTAGGCCGATAAGCGCGTTACGCCAATCCTTCATAGCAGCACCTCCTATTAGCGATAATGATGCGCCTCCTCGTAGAGAAAATCAATAAAAAGTGGGGAAGGCGGGAGTGTGTCTACTTGAGCTTCTTCACATCTAAATACTTCACAAACACTTCTCGTAAGCGCATGGCTTGCTCCCTATGTGTCTCCGCAGCCTCGGCTAGACTCTGCTCGTACTCCTTCACTGAGGCGGGGTCATCACTTCTGAGCATAAGCCGAGCCATGGAGCGCTTAGTCCCTGTCATGTGTATGTTGCCCAGGTAGAGCCAATCTTCCTTATCAAACAAAAACTGGCTTTCCATATTCGCCGCTACGAACTCGTTATACGCATTAATCTCCTCTTGAACCGTATCAATGATGGTGTTGTAGCTCGTGACTATTGCTAAATATTTGCTGGCCGCTTTGAAGACCGCCAACCTTCGGTCATACAGTTCATGCCTAAACTTCGCCCGTTCTCTACGGTACTGCTGGATAGCAATATACGTAGTGATGAGCGCAATGGTGGGAGTTAGTAAGGCAGAGAAGATGTCTACGTAGTCTTTCCACATACGGCGCGTTACCCCCCAAATAGACGGGTGTATTTACTGCTTTTGCTGCCTCTGCGTATCGCCTTGAATGCCTACCCACAAGTCCATAGGAAGTTGGCAGTTGATGCAGTCACCCCTTGCACCGACATCAGATTGGTGGCCGCGATGACACCATTTACACGGCAACTCGGGATAGACAGTCTCTCCCGGCCTGATGGTCTCAATAGGAGGGTAGTCTTGACCGAATATTTCCTGAGATAGCCTTTTGACTATCGAGGCAACTGCTTCACGTCGCCCTTCCACCTCACTGTCATCCGTTCTTGAATACACAAACTTTCTTGCTTCAGAACTGAGGCGGTCAATGAACTGCTTCAACTTTGCCTCACGACTCTTCTTGTTCTTCTCCTCAGTTATTCTATTGCCTATGTGTCCCATCAAGGCCGATGGTATTAGCCCAATAATTATCCCCAAAATAAGCAAGCTGATTTCCCAGTGTGCATCGACGATAGGTTTTAAAGGGCCGAGGTAGTAGAGAGAGATTACAATTGTGATAAGGGCTATGGCCGAGAGATAGAACTTTTTCATGTGACTCTCCTTCAATGAGGTTGGCAGAGAATACCACACGTTGTGAATAACTCGATTGCAAGATTTAGTAGAGGTATTAGACTTTAATTACTCCCCTCTCGCTAGAGGAAGAAAGTAAACCGTGACAAGAGGAAGAACGTGCCTTCTTCTTGTCACGGTTTACGGTTCACGGCTTAAGCGGTCGTCACGGCGGCGAACTTGCTCGACAGCACGAGGCTCAGCGCGCCCATCAGCCGCGGGGTCTCGCCGAGCGTCGAGGGGATGATGCGCGCGATCTTCATGCCGCGGCAGAGGCTGTTCTCCTCGACGGCCTTGACCAGCTCTTCGGAGATGAGCGGCCACGCGCGCGCGATCTCGCCGCCGACGATGACCGACTTGGGGCTGAGCCCCTTGACGACGTTCGAGATGCCGACGCCGAGGTAGCGCCCCGTCTCGACGAGCGCCGCGCGCGCCGCCGCCTCGCCGCCGAGCGCCGCGTCCACCAGGCGGGAGAAGGTCTCGACGCCTTCGCCCCGCGGCGCGAGCTTCGCGTAGCGCGCCAGCGCCGCGCGCTCCGAGGCGAACGCCTCCCAGCACCCGTAGTTGCCCGCGGCGCAGGCGACGGGCGCGCCCGCGCCGATGGTCATGTGGCCGAACTCGCCCGCCGCGCCGGCCTCGCCGTGGTAGACCTGCCCGTCGAAGACGAGCCCCGTCCCCAGGCCCTCCTCGACCAGCACCATGACGAAGTCACGCACCTCCCGAATCTCGGGCCGCCCGAACCAGAGTTCGGCCAGCGCCACGGCGTTCGCGTCGTTGTCGATGCTGACGGGCAGACCCGTGGCCTGCTTCAGGGCCTTCGCCACGTCCCAGTCGCGCCAGCGGTAGTGCGGGATGAAGATGACGTGGCCGCGCTCGGGCTCGACCAGGCCGGGGACGCTGACGCCGACGCCCTCGACGCCCCTCCCGCGCTTGATGAGGCGTCCGGCGCATTCGAGAATCTTCTCGACCGTCGCGTCGGCTTCCGGGTCGGTCTTGAAGCTCTCGCGGTCGATGACGCGGCCGGCGATGTCGCTGATGGCGAGCATCGTCTGCTTGGTGCCCACGTCCACGCCGAGCGCGACGGGGCCGGCGGCGCGCAGGCGCAGGAGCGTGGGCGGACGGCCGCCCGTTGACTCGCCCTCGATCTCCTCGATGAGCCCCTGGTCTTTCAGCTCTTCGACGATGAGCGAGACGGTCGAGCGCTGGAGTTCGGTCTCGTGCGAGATTTCGGCGCGCGAGATGGGCGAGCGCTCGCGCACGTAGTTGAGCACAATCTGGCGGTTGATGTTGCGGATGGTGTCGGAGCGGGCGACACTGGCCTTCTTAAGATTTATGCGTCGCATAGGGGAGACTCATAAACACACACGGGCTTCGGCCTCCACGAACGGCCTGGACGGACGGCGAGGTGTGACGGGGGCGCGGCCTGCCGCCCCGCGGAGCCCCCGCCCGCGGAAACCGCACGCCGAAGTCTCTCGGAATGTGCCCTGCTGAACTTTGTTCGGAAACCCGCCAAATGAGGGTGAGATTAAGGCCAGAGCCCGCGCGAGTCAAGGAAAAAAACCGCGCGCGGCGGGGGAGCAAATATCCCGCGCGCGCGGCGGAGTCAGGGGTTATAATCCACGGCAGTCCCGGCGCAGGCCGGCGTTTAATCCCGCCCACGGAGAGCTTCTGATGAAACGTTCAGCAAACTTCTTCTTCGCACTCCTCTGCGCGCCGCTCCTGTGCGCCGCTTTGGCGTCCGCCCCGGGGACGAAGGCGCAGACGCCCGCGCCTTCGTCCCCGGCCGACGGCGACCAGCTCGTCTACGCGGACTTCGAGAACGCACAGGATAAGAGGCCGCTCAGCAAGCGGGGCGGCTTCGTGCAGTTGGTCTCCTACCAGGAGTCAACGCCGAGCCGCTTCAAGGGGCTGGAGGGGGCCTCGCCCGCCGCGCCCGAGATCGTGAGGCTCAAGCCCGACGACCCGAACCACGCCATCGCCTTCGACTACCAGCTTCTCTCCCCGAACGCGTACGCGGGCGTCGGCGTGGAGGTGCACGGGCTGCCCGACAAGGACGGCAAGCCCGCGGCCGAAGACCTGAGCGGCTACAAGTTCCTCTCGATGCAGGTCTACGCGAAGGGCGCGCCGGGCGTGTCGAACCTGCGGGTGGAGATCATGAGCCGGGGCCAGGGGATCAACCTGACGAGCGGCTTCCCGCAGATGGTCTTCAAGGTCAAGGAGGGCTTCAACACCTACAAGATTCCGCTCAGCTCGCTCAAGCAGCCGACGTGGGCGGCGACGAAGGTGAGCACCCAGGACGTGCTCAAGAAGCTGACGGCCATCTCTCTGACCGCCGCTTGCGAGCGGTGTACGCCGCTGAACGGGACGGTGGTCGTGGACAACATCACCTTCCAGAAGTGAGCGCGGGCCTTCAGCCGCCCTCGACGACCTTGACGTACTTGTTGAGCGGCGGGTTGGTGAGCCTGTCCACGCGCCCGCTCGGCCAGCGTATCTCGACGCTGTCGATCTTCGCCGCCCTCCCGACGCCGAGGACTTCGCGCGGGTCGTGCGAGGCGAGGTAGCTGCCGCCGCCCGTCTTCAGGCGCGTGCGCTTGACGCCCCCGGCCTCCCACGTGATGACCGCGCCGACCGCCTCGGGGTTGCTCCGGGTCGCGACGAGCTGGAGCCCGAGCCAGTTGTTGCGGTTCCCGCCTTCGTTCCTCAGGAGCACCGGCGCGGCCCCGTTGTTGACGACGAGCGCGTCGAGGTCGCCGTCGTTGTCGTAGTCGCCGACGGAGAGGCCCCGCGCCGGGAAGTCCTTCTGGAAGACGGGGCCCGACCGCGCCGAGACGTTCACGTACTTGCCGCTGACGTTCTCGAACATCAGCATCGGCTCCTTGTACTTCACCTTCAAAGACTGCAGCTCGACCATGTCGTCGGGGTGCCCGTTCGCCAGCATTAGGTCGGGGTCGCCGTCGTTGTCGTAGTCGAAGAACTTCAGGCCCCAGCCGCTCAGGAGCCGCGTCGCCTGCCCGATCTCGCCCGGCTTGTCGACGAAGGTCAGGTCCTTCTGGTTCTGGTAGAGGCTGAAGAGTTCCTGGTCGATGTTGGCGACGAAGAGGTCCTGCCACCCGTCGCCGTCGTAGTCGGCCGCGTCCACGCCCATCCCCGAGCGCGGCGCGCCCGCGTCGCTGTAGGCCACGCCCGCCGGCAGGCCGACCTCCTCGAACCTGCCCTTCCCCTGGTTGACGAAGAGGAAGTTGGGCATCGTGTCGTTAGCGACGAAGAGGTCTGTGAGGCCGTCGTTGTTCACGTCGGTCGCCACCGCCCCGAAGGACTTGCCCGGCGAGGCGGCGATGCCGGACTCCCTGCTCACGTCCGCGAACGTCCCGTCCCCCCGGTTGCGGAAGAGGTGGCTCGGCCGCGGCTTGAAGACGCGCGGGACGCAGTAGTAGCGGCGGCCGACCTTATTGTCGCCGCAGAAGATGGTGCCGGCCGCGCTGTACTCGACGAAGCTCGACACGAAGAGGTCGAGCTTGCCGTCGCCGTCGTAGTCGAAGAAGGTCGCCTGCGTGGACCAGCCCGGCGCGGCGACGCCCGCCCTGTCGGTCACGTCCGCGAACGTCCCGTCGCCGTTGTTGCGGTAGAGGATGTTGCGCCCGTAGGCGGTGACGTAGAGGTCTTGTTTGCCGTCGCCGTCGTAGTCGGCGGCGGCCGCGCCCATGCCGAAGGTGCCGCCCGCGACCCCCGCCCTGTCGGTCACGTCGGTGAAGGTGCCGTCGCGGTTGTTGCGGTAGAGGGCGTTTTTGAGCGGCGCGATCGGCTTGTAGAAGTCGGCCGGGCCGCTGTTGACGAGGTAGATGTCGAGCCAGCCGTCGCCGTCGTAGTCGAAGAAGATGCCGCCGCCGTGGCAGGTCTCCGGCAGGTGGTGCGCCTCGGAGCGCGCGTTCTCGTGCGTCCAGACGATCTTACTCTCGCCCGGCGGAACCTCGGCGAACGTCACCGCCTGCTGCTGTTGCGGCTGCTGCTGCGGTTGCGGCTGCTGCGGTGGCTGCTGTGGTTGCGGGGCCGCCTGCCCGCGCGGGGCGGGGGGCGCCGAGGCCAGCAGCGCCGCCAGGACGAATACAGGGAACAGGTGTCGCATCAGTTCGGGTAGACCTCGTTCGACTTGACGACGCGTATGAAGTGGTCGGTGAACTTGAAGTGCGCCTCCGGCGGGCCGAGCTTCGGCATGTGGCAGGAGACGCAGTCCTTCGTGCCGACGGGGCAGGGGCGCTCGGCGGCCTGAGACTTCGCCGCGGTTCTGAGTGCCGGAGTCCTGCCCTTCGGCGCGTGGCAGGCCGCGCACTTCGAGTCGTAGTAGGCCGCGTCCGTCCTGACCGGCTCGTGCGGGTCGTGGCAGGCCGTGCAGCTTATCCTCCGGTCGTCGGAGTAGCACTTGCTGTGGAACATGCGGTAGGGCTGGAACCGGACGTTGTTCAGCTCCATGCTCTGGAGGAGGCCGAACTCGTCGTTGCCGCGGTGGCAGGAGGCGCAGAAGTCCTGCGACAACTGGTCGCCGCTCAGCACCCGCGGGTTGTAGATGAGGTCGCCGCTCGGCTCCTTCTTCCGCGCCGCCTCGGCGTGCGCCCCGCCCGGCCCGTGGCACGCCTCGCAGCGGATGCCGGGCGTCATCTTGTCCAGCTTGAGCTTCCCGGCGACGATGCCGCCCGTCGAGTGGCAACTGAAGCAGTCGGCCACGTCCCTCTCCGACAGGCGGCGGCCGACGGCCTTCCTCAGAGACTCGGGGACGGTGCGCGGCGCGCCGATGGTGAAGTCGAGCCCCTTGACCTCGTTGTAGTAGCTCACGAGGCTCTCGTACCAAGCGCCCTCGTATTCGAGCACGTAGGTCTGCCCGGCCTTGCCCTGCCCGAAGGCGTAGAGGATCGGTAGCGAGACGGTCTCCTTGCCGTCCGTGACCTTGTAGACGCTCCCGCTCCCCTCACGCTTAATCTCGTAGAGGTAAGGGCCCGTGCGGAAGGTCATCGAAGGGTTTTCGATGAGAACCTTTGAACTCGCCACCGGCTCCATCGCCAGGGCCATCGGGCTCCCCGCGTGCGCCGCCACGGTCTGCTTGTGGCACTGCGCGCAGGTCTGGTCGCCGACGAACTCGACGCCCGCGGGCGTCCGCCTCGGGTGCCAGCGCACGCGGGGGCCCTGCCCGCCGGACGGCTCCGACCAGGCCCAGGAGGCCGCCCCGAAAAGCAGCAGGTGGAGCGCGACCGCCGCGAGGCGCACCGCGTTCTTGCTGACACTAAGCCCCTTGCTATTCATCATCCGCTTCGTGCGATTGTTAAGACAGGACTGCCGCAGGGTTCAATCAAATATGAATTCCGCGCCCCCGAGAGTCAGGGCTTCGCCTTGGGCTCGCCGCCGGCCTCTTCGCCGCCGAGGCCGACCTGCGCGTTGCGGCGGGCGTTGGCCTCCTCCTGCAACTTCTGGAAGAGCGCGACCTCGCGCCTGGCGTCCGCCTCGCGCCCGGCGCGGCGGTAGGCGCGCCCCAGCGCGTAGTGCATTTCGGGGCTGTTGGGCGCGAGCCGCGTCCCCTCCTCCAGCTCCTTGATGGCGCGGTCGATCTGGCCCAGCTCCAGCAGGACGCGGCCCAGGACGTTGCGGGCGGCGAACATCTTCGGGGCGAGCTGCACGGCCTTCTCCGCCAGCGGCAGGGCCGTCTCGAACTCGTCGCGCTTAAGGTGCTCGAAGGCCATCTGGGTCATCGCCGGGTAGTGCTGCGGCGAGATTTCCAGCTCGCGGCGGAACTCCTTCATCGCCGCGTCGGCGTCCTGGTTGAGCATGTAGACGCCGAAGGCGTAGTGGACGTTCGGCTCGTTGGGGTAGCGCTGAAGCAGCGTGTCGAAGGCGGCGCGCGCCTGATCCATCCGGCGGGCGGCCATGTCGTAGCCGGCCCGCCCCGCCAGCATCACCTGCTCGCGCCGGTCTGCCGGGAGTTCGCTCGGCAGGAAGGGCATCCGCATCAGCGCCAGCCCGAAGGCTTCGATGACCTTGGTGCCCTCGTTGCCGACCCGCACGAAGTCGGTCAGGGCGTCGAAGCCGACCTCGAACTGCTCGAAACGGATGTAGAGCAGCGCCGCGTGGTAGGTGGCCACGGCCGCCAGCTCCCGGTTGCCGTCGAACCCGAGCGCGCGGCCGCGCAGCAGGGAGTTCCCCGCGCGCTCGTACTCACGCGTCTGGAACTCGCACAGGCCGAGCAGCCCCCAGGCCGCGCCCCGCTTGGGGTCGAGTTCCACGACGTTGCGCAGGGCGTCGCGCGCCTCCGCGTAGCGATCCCTCTCGTAGAGGATGGCGCCGACGTACCACCACCCTTCGGCCCACTTCGGCCGCAGCTTGAGCGCCTGTGCGTAGTGGCCGAGCGCCTCTTCGAGGCGGGTGGCGGCGCGCGCCTCGTCGCCGAGTTTGACGGCCTGGTCGAAGGCCGGGCTCGGGCGGTCGGGGGCCTGCTGCGGCTGCGGCGCTTGGGGCTTCGCCCGCGGCTGGCGCGCGCGCCCCTTCGTCTGCGCGCCCGCAGCCGTGGGCTGGGACAGGAGAGTCCCCGCCAGCGTCAGGGTGATTAGAGCTTTGAGGATAAGACCACTCGACAAGCCTTTTGACTTTCCTTTCGGCGGTATTGCTTCTACTCGGCGGGCGCTAGGGCTCCTTGGGCGGGGCGGGCGCGTCCGCCCCCTTCTGCGCGTCGGGGCGCTTGGCCTGCTGTTCGCTGTTCAGCCTCTGCACCGCCGCGCGCTCGCGGTCGCCGTCCTCCTTCCGGTTGAGCCGGTAGTAGACGGACGCCAGCAGCACGCGCGCCTCGACGAAGTCCGGGTACTCCTTCGCCACGCCTTCGAGCAGGGGCCGCGCCTCGTCCGGCTTCCCCAGCGCGGCGAGCACCGCGCCGAGGTGGTAGCGCGCGTACTGCTCGCGGGGCCGGAGCTGCGCGGCGCGGGTCAGGTAGCGCAGGGCCTCGTCGAACTGCTTGTCCTGCCGCAGCAGCACGCCCGTGTAGAGGTTCGCGTCGAAGTCGTTCGGGTTGGCGGCCAGCTCGACCCCGAAGGCGGCCCTGGCCTTCTCCGAATCTCCCATCCGCATCAGCGCGCGCCCGTGCCAGGCGTGCAGCGCGGGGAGCTTCGGGTTCAACGCGATGGCGCGCTCCAACTCCCTAACCGCGCCCTGCCCGTCGTCCATCAAGAGCATCAGCGAGCCGATGAGCAGCCGCGCCTCGGCGCTGTCCTCGTCGCGGAAGACGCCGTCGATGAGCCACTTCCCACGGTCGAGCTGGCCGTCGCCGATCAGGGCGTTGCCGAGCAGGTAGGCGACCGCGCGGCCGTGCGGCGTCCCCGTGCCGTCCTTCTCGTAAGGCGACAGCAGCGCGACGGCCTTCTTGTACTCGCCCAGCCGCACCTGGCAGTCGGCCAGAAGCAGGGTCGCGTTGAGCCGCTCGGGGAGGTCGGCCGGCGCCGCGGCGACGAAGCGCGAAAGCTCGGCGGCGGCCTCCTCGAACAACGCGGCCTTGTAGTAGGCCAGCGAGAGGTTGAAGCGGATCGCCTGGTTGCGCGGGTCGAGCCCGAGCGCCTGCTTGTACTGGCCGATGGCCTCCTCGTACCGGCCCAGCCGCGAGTACGCGGCCCCGAGGTTCGACCGCACGTCGGCCCGGCCGGGGTTCGCCGCCAGGATCGACTGGTAGGCCCGGATCGCCTCTTCGAGCTTCCCCGCCTCGTGCAGTTGGGTCGCCCGCGCGAAGGCGCTCTCCACGTCGGCCTGCGCCTGCGCCGCAGGCAGCAGACACACGCAGGCCGCGAGCGAAAGCAGCGCCTTAAAGAGCCACCGATTCACGTTAGCCATAGCACGCTGAGAGGGTTCGTCCAGGGGTTCTCGCCCCGGGGATTTAGGCGAGCCCTGAAGCCCGCGGGCCGCGCCGTAAAGTGCGTCACGGCCGGGGCTTTGATGCCTAATCAAGCTGGCCTTTGCCAGAGAATGTAACTATACTTTCTCCGCGATTCTTTGTCGAATTAACCAATCCGCAATCATCCCCGAACAGTCATCAGGAGGCCGTCCTATGAAAAAGTCCGTGCTCACCCTGCTCGTCGTCGCCTCGCTGCTTCCCCTCGGCCGCCACGCCGCCGCGCAGAACCCGCAGGACGAAGAGGTGGTGCGGGTCAGCTCGCAGGAGGTGAAGCTCGACGTGGTCGTCAAGGACAAGAGGGGCCGGCCCGTCAAGGACCTGAAGGAGGCCGACTTCGAGGTCTACGAGGACGGCGTCCGCCAGCAGATACGTTCGTTCCGCTTCGTGTCGAGCGAGACGGGCACCGCCCGGGGCGCGGGAGCGAAAGCGGGCGGGGCCGAGAGCGCCCCGGCCCCCTCGCCCTCGACGACGCCGGGCGTGATCGCCCTCGTCTTCGACCGCCTTTCGCCCGAGGCGCGCGCCTTGGCGCGGAAGGCCGGGCTGGCCTACACGCAGGAGGGCATGGCGCGTGGGGACTTCACGGGGGTCTTCGGGATCGACCTCTCGCTGCGAACCCTCCAGCCCTTCACCGACGACGCGCAGCTCGTCAGACAGGCCGTCGAGCGGGCCACCGGCGCCGCCACCTCGACCTACGTGTCGGGCGCGGCCAAGGTGCGCGAGGTGGCCGAACGCGGCGCCGCGCTCGACCGCCAGGTCGGCGCGGCCCAGGCCGCCGGCGGCCCCACCGGCCCCGGCCAGGGCGGGCCCGCCACCGACGCAATCGCCTCGGCCTCCATAGAGGCGGCGCTCAACGAGATGCAGACGAGCATGATCGAGCAGTACCAGGATTTGGAGCGCGACCAGCAGGGGTTCGCCACCGTCAACAGCCTGCTCGCGGTCATCAACCCGATGGGGCGACTCCCCGGCCGCAAGACGCTCATCCTCTTCTCGGAGGGGCTGGTCCTGCCGGCCTCCGTGATGATGAAATTCCCCTCCGTCATTAGCGCCGCCAACCGCGCCAACGTCACCATCTACGCCATCGACACCGCCGGCCTCCGCGTCGAGAGCGGCACGGCCGAGACCGCCCGCGAGCTGAACGCGCTCGCGGCGCAGCGCATGCAACAGATCGGGCGCAGCGTCGACACCGCCAGCGGCCCCTACATGAAGGCGCTGGAGAAGAACGAGTACCTGCTCCGGCTCGACCCGCGCAGCGGCCTGGGGCAACTGGCCAACGGGACGGGCGGCTTCCTGATACACGACACCAACGACCTCGCCTCGGGGCTGCGCCGCATCAACGACGACATGCGCGGCTACTACATGGTCACCTACGTCCCGCAGAACACGGACTACAACGGCCGCTTCCGGCAGGTGAGCGTCAAGGTGGGCCGCGAGAGTTACGACGTGCAGGCGCGCAAAGGCTACTACGCCGTCGAGTCCGCGGGCGAGTTCGCCCTGCTCGACTACGAGGCCCCGGCGCTCGCCGCCGCGCGCGGCGCCCGCGCGGGCCCGAACCCCTTCGCGTTCCGCGCGGGCGCGCTGAGCTTCCCCGACCCAACCCGCCCGGGGCTCGCGCTGATTCTCGCCGAGGCCCCCCTCTCCGCCTTCACGTTCGCCGTGGGCGGCGACAAGAAGACTTACGGGGCCGACATCTCGATCCTGGCGCTGGTCAAAGACCGTTCGGGGCAGGTCGTCCATAAGATGAGCCAGCACTACCCCCTGGCCGGCCCGGCCGACAAGCTGGACGCGGCCAGGAAGGGGGAGCTGCTCTTCTACCGCGAGACGCAACTCCCGCCGGGCAGATACACCGTCGAGCTGATCGGCTACGACGCGTCGGCGGGCAAGGTCAGCGTGCGCACGAGCCCGCTCGAAATCCCCGCCGACGACGAGGGCCGCCCCCGCCTGAGCAGCGTGGCGGTGCTCAAGCGCGGCGAGCGGCTCACCCCGGAGGAGCAGAAGCGGGGCCGGCCGTTCCACTTCGGCGAGCTGCTCGTCTACCCGAACCTGGGCGAGCCCGTCGCGAAGTCCGCGGCCGGCCAGCTCGCCTTCTTCTTCACGGCGTGGCCGGCCAGGGGGTCTGCCGCGCCGCCGCAGTTGACCCTGGAGATTCTACAGCAGGGCCGCCGGCTGTTCCGCACCGCGGGCCAGCTCCCGGCGGCCGACGCGCGGGGGCAGATCAAGTACGCCAGCGCCTTCCCGGTCGACAAGTTCCCGCCGGGGGTCTACGAGCTGAAGGTGACCGTCGGCGACGGCGCCAGCGCCGTCAGCCGCTCCACCGAGTTCACCGTCGCGCCCTGAAGGGCGGGCCGGGCACGCCTCAACGTCTGGGGGGAGACTTGGCCTCCGACCGAATCCTCTGCTGGAGCTGCCTGGCCTCCTCCGCGTGCTCGCCCTTCGGGGCGTCCTCCAAGTAGACGCCGAGGTAGCGCGTCGCCTCGGCCGTGTCCCCGCGGCCGAGGTTGATGCGCGCCAGGTGGTAGTTGGCCGCCGCGCACTCCGCCCCGCCCATCACCAGGGACTTCACCAGCTCCCGCTCCGCGCCCGCCACGTCGCCCATCTTCAGCAGCGCGAAGCCGAGCCAGAGGCGCGCGACCGGCCGGGTGGTGTCGAGGGCGATGGCCTGGTTGAGCTGCGCGATGGCGCCCGCGTAGTCTCGGCGCTCGACGTGGACGAGCCCGAGGTTGTATTTCGCGTTGAAGTTTTTGCCGTCGCGCTCGAGCACCGTCCGGAACTGCTTCTCCGCCTCGTCCAGCCGCTTGAGCTTGAGGTACTGCGCGCCGAGGTCGTTGCGCGCGGCGAGGTAATCGGGGTAGACGGAGAGGGCCGCCTCGAAGCGGGCCGCGGCCTCAGCGAAGTCGCCCTTGCCGACGGACTTCAGCCCCAGCTCGTACTGCTTCTTCGCGGCCGGCGGCACCGACTGCTGCAACTCCGCGGCGGAGACCACCCGGGCGCCCGCCCGGGCGGTGGCGGCGGCGGGCGAGGTCTTCTCGCGCAGCTCCATCGTCAACTGAACCGTCAGCCCGCGCCCGAGCTCGACCCTGCGCGTGGCCGGGTCGAAGCTCCCGTCCTGCACCTCGGCCTGCACGTAGTAGACGCCCTGGGACAGATTCCTGAGCTGGAACTCGCCGCTGCTGTTGGTGTAGAGGGTGGAGAGGATGCTGTGCCCGGTGCTCAGCGTGATCCTGACGTAGCGCTTGGCCGCGAACCCGGAGGGGAGCGTCACCCTCCCCTGGATGACGGCCGTGTTGGGGTCGGGCGTGACGTGCTGCTCGGCCTCGTGATCCTGCGCGCGCGCGGACGCGGCCAGCGCGCCGCAGAGGGCGAGGCCCGCAAGGGCGCAAATACTCCTTCTCATAAGAGCCTCCACGGGAGACGGAGGGTCTAAACAGTCGCGCCCCGCGGCGCGGCACCAAAGAGAAGGGCGCGGGGGGCGAGCCTGGCCGCCCCCCGCGCCGAAGGTTAACCCGCCGCCCGGCCGGCGAATCAGAATTCGAACTTCAGTGCGAACTCCACGATGCGGCGGCCGCGCTTGTTCAGGATCTTGCCGAAGTTGTCGCGGGTGTTCTGGGTGAACTGGTACCCCTTGGTCGGGTCGCAGACGGTCGCGACGTTAGTGCCGTCCCCCGTGGGCAGCGCCTGCGCCGGGGTCAACGTCCCGCCCGGGACGCACTCCGTATCGAGCGCGAGGAAGATGTCGGTCAGGGCCGGGTTAGTGGTCGTGACGTTGATCTGCGACGGGTACGCCTGGTTGAAGACGTTGAAGAACCCCGTCCGGAACTGAATCTTCTTCGTTTCGTCGATGTGGAAGTTCTTGAAGAACGAGACGTCGAAGTTGCTCCGGCCCGGCGTCCTGATGTAGAAGGGCGGCTGCGACGGGCCCGTGTTCGGGAACGTCGGGATGGCGAGCGCGCTCAGGTCGTAGGCGAAGCTCCCCAGCGCGGTGCCGCCCCGCTGCGGGTTCCGCAGGTAGACGGGGGTGACCGCGCCCAGGCTCGCGCCGGCGTTGGTGCCGTTGAAGGCGTCGGAGCCGTACCACGCCTGGGCCGTGTCCGCCGAGGCGATGGCGCCGGTGAACCTCAGGCGGACCGGGATGCCGCTCTGCACCGTCGTGATGCCCGAAATCTGCCAGCCGTTCAGGACGCCCCGCGAGAAGGGGTTGTCGAAGCCGGAGGGCGCGAGGTCCGGGACGCTGTAGTTGTAGGACAGGTTGAAGACGTGCGTCCGGTCGAACGGCAGGACGCCCCAGCTCCTGTTGCGCGTGTCGATCGGGTCGGCCCACGCGGCCCCGTCAGATTCGGCCGTGGCGACCGTGCCCAGCGCCTTGCCGAAGGTGTACGTTGCGAAGTACTGGAGCCGACGCCCCTGGTGGCTCAGCGTCGCCTGCAGCGAGTGGTACGTCGAGGTGCCGGTGAACTGGTAGAGGCCGACGGATCTGTAGGCGTTGAACGGCCTGAACCGCTGGAGGATGGGGTCGGCGAGGACGGCGCGCTGGGCCGGGTTCGACAGATTCAGCGAGGTGTAGAGGGTGCCGCCCCCCGGACAGGTGCCGTTCTGCGCGGCGCTGCCCGACCCGCCGGCGCTGACGCAGACCGGCGTGGCGAGCGGGATCGACCCGCTCGAAAGCGCCCCGAGCGGGATGACGTTGGCGTTCCGCCGCTGGGGCAGGTGACGGCCCTGGGTGCCGACGTAGGCGACCGCGAGGATGTTGTCCAGCGGCAGCCGCTTCTCGACCGTCAGGCTCATGTTGGCGACCGTCGGGATCTCGTTCGACTCGATGTCGCGGGAGTTGATGTCGATGTTCGAGATCGTCGTGAACGGGTTGATGTTGCTCAGGTCGCCGAACGTGAGCCCGTTGTTGTTGGGCCCGCCCCAGGGGGTGCCGACCGTGGCCCTGTACGTGTTCGGCAGCTCGCCGCTGGAGTAGTAGTCGTAGTTACCCTGCACGCGGTTCTTGAAGAGGCCCGCCCCGGCGCGGACGACCAGGTCGCCCTTGCCGCCGACGTCCCAGGCGAAGTTCAGGCGCGGCATCCACTGGATCCCCAGGTTCGGCAGGACCCCCTTGGGGATCTCACCCCGCGACGCCAGCCTGAAGCCGTTCGGCCGCGTGATGTCGCCGTTCAAGAAGACCCCCCCGTTGGGGACGAACGTCGAGGGGTCGAAGAGCACGCCGAGCCCCTTGCGCTCGAAATTCTGCGGCAGGTAGGCGAACCGGAGCCCGTATTCGAGCGTCATGTTCGGGCGCAGCTTCCAACTGTCCTGCGCGTAGAACTCGTAGTTGTAGTAGCGGAAGTTGTCGATCGGGCGGTCCGAGCCCTGCGCGAACTGAATCGGCTTGCCGACGAAGATGTCGCCGTAGTTGTTGAGGGTGCCGGTCGTCTGGCCCCACTGCGCGGTCTCGATGTTCGTGTCGCTGTTCGACTGCTGCCGCTTGTTCGCCTGCTCGATGAAGGCGCCGAACTTCATCGTGTGCGTCCCGTGCACCTTCACCAGGTTGTCCGTCAGCGCGAAGCTGTCGTTCCAGGCGAGGATCGGGTAGCCGTAGGCGGTGTGGAAGTCGCCCTGGCCCCAGGTGATGACGCTCAGGGGGACGTACGGGTTGGTGTTCCTCAGCCGGGCGGGGATGCTGGCGTTGTTGGGGTTGGCGAAGAAGCCGACCGGCTGGAGCCCGAGCCCCTCCCAGGTGACCTTCTCCGGCTCGGCGAAGTCGTAGTTCAGCTTCAGCTTGCTGGCGCTGAAGAGGATCTCGTTGGTCATCGTCGGGTTGACGACGTTGGTCAGGTTGACGACCAGCGAGCGGCCAAGGTTGCTGCTCTGGAGCTTGCCGGGCAGCTCGTAGCTCGACGAGTTCCACCACAGGCCGCGCGGGAAGCCCTGCTTCTCGTACTCGCGCGCGGCGCGGACGTAGAGGCGGGTGTTCTCGCTGATGTTGAAGTCGAAGCGCGAGGTGAACTGGTTCCGGTTGTTCGGCCGGAGCACGCTGTAGACGTAGTTGTTCCCACCGTAGGCGGCCGCCCGGTTGGGCAGCGGGAACAGGTTCAGCAGCGCCTGGCCGAAGGGGTTGGCGCAGGGCCTGAGGTCGCCGTTCGGCGCGGTGTCGTTGTTGTTGCCGTTGTTGCCCGCGACCCCGTTGGCCGTGCAGCCGGCCGGGACGGTGATGTTCTGGCCGGCTGCGACCGCCTCGCCGAAGTCGCCCTGCCGCTCCCTGAGCGTCGGGACGCGGGAGAGGCTCGAACCCTCGTCCACCTGCTGGTAGTAGCGCTCGTAGCCGACGAAGAAGAAGGCCTTGTCTTTCCTTTGCCACCAGTGGGGGCCGCCCTCGCCGAAGCGCGGCAGGGTGATGGGGCCGCCGAGGTTGCCGCCCGGGTAGTTGTACTTGCTCTTCGGGCGCGGGATGCCGTTGATGGTGTTCGAGCGGTCGTTGGCCTGGAACCTGTGGTGGCGGATGTAGTCGTAGATCGAGCCGTGGAAGTCGCTGGTACCGCTCTTCGTGGTGGCGCTGATCTGGACGGCGCTCGAACCATGCTCGGCCGCGTAGTTGCTCGTCTGGATGCGCACCTCCTGCACCATGTCCGGGTTGGCGGTGATGGTGGTGCCGTTGTTCGAGCCGATGTCGATCATGCGCGCGCCGTCGATGGAGACGTTGTTCTGCTCGCCGCGCATGCCGTTGACGTTGTACCGGGCGTTGGCGTTGGCGCCGTCGCCGAACCCGATGCTCTCCAGGGCGGTGTTGTCGGGGGCGACCACGCCGGGCAGGATGCGCAGCAGTTCGAGCGAGCTGCGGCTGATGATCGACAGGTTCTCGATCTGGCTGGCCGTGATGGTGTTCTCCCGGGACCCGGTCTCCGTCTGGAGCTGGTTCTGCTCGGCGGTGACGGTGACCGTCTCGCTCGCCTGCCCGACCTCCAGGTTGATGTCCAGGCCGCGCGTGCTGCTGGTCTCGATGGAGAGGTCGGACTGCTCGGTGGTCTTGAAGCCGCCGGCCTCGACCCTGACGGTGTAGGTGCCGGGCGTCACCGCCGAGAAGACGTACCCGCCCTCGTCGTTGGTCGTGGCCTTGCGCTCCTCTTTAGTCCCCTGGTTGACCAGCGTCACGGAGGCGTTCGGGACCACCGCGCCCGCCGGGTCTTTGACGGTGCCGCGCAGGGTCGCACTGCCGGTCGCCTGCGCGAAGGTCGCCTGCGCGCAGGCGACGAGCGACACGCAGAGCGCGAGACCGAGGAGCAGGAGACTCGGACGGACGCGCCTGAGCTTAAAGTTGGGATTCATCTTTGACGCCCTGCCTTCCTCTCGGGTGGACAGTTTGCTTGACAGCATGGGAACCCTCCGGTGGACTAGTCCTTCGCGTCTCGACTGACTTCGCGAACGCCGCGACAGTGGGCGAGGCCCGCGGGCGCGCGGCTCCGCTCGGAGCAATCCACGAGCAGCTATCCTTGGGGAGCCGAAGTGCGCTTAATGCTCCTGAGGAGACCCGAGGGGATTCTTCCCCGAGCCTCTCAGACGGAAACGAGTTTTTGTTTGCTGACCGGAAAAATGACCTAAAGGGTTTGTTGCACGACCTAACAAAAGCATTAGTATTACAGCTCAGATTCTTTGTCAAGAACTTTTTAAAAGCTGCAATGCTCTTGAGTTCCTAGACCCGATAGGGGAAGGTGTTGCTGACACCGGCGTTTTTGGTTCGCAAAAGTCATGCCCCGCCGGCCGCACGTCATCCGTCCTTTGATTTTGTTGAAGAACGGCGGAGACCCCGTCCGAGCTACGAAATTCTGAATCCGAAAATCGGAAGGGTATCCAAAAAGTTATAGTCCCGGCGCGAACACAGTCCGCGCCGGGACTAACCGTGATGCAAGGGCGCGGAGACTACTTCGTCCCCTGCCCCGCAGGTGTGTTGTAGATGGCCTCCTTCTTCTGGTAGCCGTCCTTGACGACCGTGTCGTCGATGTTCGCCTTGTCCACGACGACGGGCTCCAGAAGGATCGAGGGCACGTCAACCTTGCCGTTGTTGATGCGCGCGGGCGCGTCCACCTTCTCGCCTTTGGCGAGCGCGACCGCCGCCTCGGCCGCGCGGCGCGCGAGCAGGTGGACGGGCTTGTAGACCGTCATCGACTGCTTGCCGGCGACGATGCGCTGGAGCCCCGCGAGGTCCGCATCCTGCCCCGAGACCAGAACCTTCCCGGCCACCCCTGCCGTCTCGAGCGCCGACACGGCCCCGCCGGCCGTCGCGTCGTTCGAGGCGACGACGGCCACCACGTCGCGGTTCGACTTCGTCAAAGCGTCCTCGCAGATGCGCAGGGCCTCGCTCGCCAGCCAGTCCTTCGCCCACTGGTCGGAGACGACCTTCACGTCGCCGCGGTCGATGGCGGGCTTGAGGACGTTCATCTGCCCCTTGCGGAAGAGGGTCGCGTTGTTGTCGGTGGGCGCGCCGCCGATGAGGACGTAGTTACCCTTCGGCGCGCGCTCCAGGAGGTAGCGCGCCTGCAACTCGCCCACCTTCTCGTTGTCGAAGGAGATGTAGAGGGCGGGCTCGCTGCTGCGGATGAGCCGGTCGTAGGAGACGACGGGGACGCCCTTGGCCCTGGCCGACTCGACGATGGTGGCGGCGACCTCGCCGTTGTGCGGGATGACGACGAGGACGTTGACGCCCTGCGTCAGGAGGTTTTCGGACTGCTGCACCTGCGCCTTGTCGTCGCCGTTGGCCGACTGGACGAGCACCTCGGCTCCGAGTTCTTTGGCGCGCTCGACGAAGAGGTCGCGGTCGCGCTGCCAGCGCTCCTCCTTGAGCGTGTCCATCGAGAGCCCGATGCGGATGGGCCCGCCTTTCGCGGTTGCGCCGCCGCCCGCGCCCGGCTGCTGGGCCGGCTGCACGCAGGCGAGCAGCGACGCGGAAAGGGCGAGGGCGAAGAGCGTGACGGCCTTGCGGGCGTGTGCGCGAGAGAGTCTGTGTGTGTTCATCTGTTCCCCTACGGTTGACAGGTCGGACGGAGTTGCCTTATGCCTTCACGAAAACACGGCCGGCGGTCAGTCCTGAAAGCCCTGTCCTCCGCCGCCGTGCGCGGTTTGGTGCCGGAGTATACAGAACTTTTACCGTGCGAGGTACAAGCGTGAAGACGAGAAGACTGACCCTTGCAGTCCTGCCCCTCCTCCTGCTCGCGGCGCAGGCCGCGCACGCGCAGACGAGGACGACCGTCCCGCTCGACTCCGGCTGGACGTTCCGGCAGGTCGGCAAAGAGGGGTGGCGCAAGGCCACGGTGCCCGGCTCCGTCCACACAGACCTTCTGGCGAACGGGCTCATCGAAGACCCTTTCTACCGCGACAACGAGCCGAAGCTGCAATGGATCGGCAAGGCCGACTGGGAGTACCGCACGACCATCGATGCGTCGGCCACCTTTTTGAAGAGGCGGAACGTCGAGCTGGTCTTCGAGGGGCTCGACACCTACGCCACGGTCTACCTCAACGAGCGCCGGGTGCTCGAAGCCGACAACATGTTCCGCACGTGGCGCGTGGACGCGAAGGGCGCGCTGAAGGAGGGGCCGAACACGCTGCGCGTCGTCTTCCGCTCGCCGATTAACGAGGTGCTGCCGCGGATGAAGGCGCTCGGGTACGAACTCCCGGCGGTCAACGACCAGGGCGAGAAGACCTCGCCGCACACGCGCAAGGCTCCCTATCAATACGGCTGGGACTGGGGGCCGCGCTTCGTCACCTGTGGCCTCTGGAAGCCCGCGCGGCTCGAAGCGTGGGACGACGCGCGGCTCGTTGACCTTCAGGTCATACAGGACAGCTTGGGCAAGACGGCCGCGCAACTGACCGCGGCGGTCGAGGTCGAATCTTCGGGCTCATCCGACGCCGTTGTTGTAGTCGAAGACCCCGCGGACAGGCGCGCCGCGGCAAGACAGACGGTGAAACTCTCGCCGGGCACGAACCGCTTCGACCTGAAGCTCTCCATCCCGAACCCGCAGCTCTGGTGGCCGGCGGGCCTCGGCTCGCAAAAGCTCTACACGCTGCGCGCGCGCCTTCTCTCCGGAGCGAAAGTCTCAGACGAACTCTCGACGCGCGTCGGCCTTCGCACGCTTGAGCTGCGGCAGCAGCCGGACTCGGCGGGCAAGAGTTTCATGTTCGTCGTCAACGGCGTCCCCGTCTTCGCCAAGGGCGCGAACTGGATTCCGGCCGACAGCTTTCCGGAGCGCGTGACGCGCGAACGTTACCGGCATCTCCTGGAGTCTGCGCGCGACGCGAACATGAACATGCTGCGCGTGTGGGGCGGCGGCTACTACGAGATGGACGACTTCTACGAGCTGTGCGACGAGCTGGGGCTGATGGTCTGGCAGGACTTCATGTTCGCGTGCAGCATGTACCCGGGCGACGAGAAGTTTCTTGAGAGCGTGCGGGCCGAGGCGGTCGATAACGTGAGGCGTCTGCGCAACCACCCGAGCGTCGTCCTGTGGTGCGGCAACAACGAGGTCGAGACCGCCTGGCAGCACTGGGGCTGGAAGGAGCGCCTGCCGGCGAAGCTCTGGGACGACTACAAGAAAATCTTCCACGGCGTGCTGCCCGAGGTCGTCGCGGAGCACGACCCCTCGCGCCCGTACTGGCCCAGCTCGCCCAGCTCCAACCTCGAAGACGACGCAGACTCGCAGCGCATCGGCGACATACACTACTGGGAGGTCTGGCACGCGTCGAAGCCCTTCGACTACTACGAGCGGCAGCGCCCGCGCTTCATGAGCGAGTACGGCTTCCAGTCCTTCCCCCTGATCGAGACGGTCAGGGCTTACACCCTGCCTTCGGATCACGACATACAGTCGCCCGTCATGCTCGCGCACCAGAAGCACCCGCGCGGCAACCAGCTCATCCGCGAGTACATGCTGCGCGACTTCCCCGAGCCGAAGGACTTCGAGTCGTTCCTCTACGCGAGCCAGGTCTTGCAGGCCGAGGGCATCCGCGTCGGCTCCGAGCACCTGCGCCGCATCATGCCGCACAACATGGGCGCGCTCTACTGGCAGCTCGACGACTGCTGGCCGGTCGCCTCCTGGTCGAGCGTGGACTACTTCGGCCGCTGGAAGGCTCTGCAATACTACGCGCGCCGCTTCTACGCGCCCGTGCTCCTGAGCCCGCACGTCGAAGGCGATCAGGTCAGGCTCTACGTCGTCTCCGACCGCACGGAGCCTTTGCGCGCGGAGCTGCGCGTGCGCCTGCTCGACTTCGACGGCCGCGCCGTCTCCGACACGACGACCCCCGTCGAGGTCTCGCCGCTCGCCAGCAAGACTTACCAGAGTCTCCCCGTCGCCACGCTGCTCAAAGGGCAAGACCCTCGAAGGGTCTTTCTACACTGCGAGCTGACGGCCAACGGCCGCCCCGTCTCCTCGAACGCGCTCTACTTCCGCCCCTTCAAAGACCTACAGCTCCCCGCGCCGAACGTCGCCGCGCAGGTCGCGCGCGCCGGCCGCGAGGTGGCCGTCACGCTCTCGACTGACCGCCTCGCGCGCGCCGTCCACCTCTCGGCGGAAGGGCTCGAAGGCTCCTTCGCCGAAAACTTCTTCGACCTCCTGCCCGGCCGGAAGGTCACGGTGAGCTTCCGCGGCAAACGCCCCGTCTCCGCGGACGACCTGCGCCGACGCCTCCGCGTCCGCACCCTCTCCGACGCCTTCGCCGCGAAGAAGTAACCGCAGAGACACAGAGGCACGGCTTGAAGTTAATGTCTTCAAGCCGTGCCTCTGTGGTTACCGCCTATCCGGCGAGGTCTTTAGAAGGTGCTGACGTTGAGCCGCTTGCCCGTCACGGTCTTGTTGACGAGCGAAGAGGTGTTGACGCCGGTCGTCAGGATGGCGCTCCTGATCTGCTGCGGCGTCGCGCCCGGATGGGTCGAGGCGTAGAGCGCGATGCCGCCCGTGACGTGCGGCGTCGCCATCGAGGTGCCGTCGAGACGACCCAGGTAGTTGTTCGGGATCGTTGACCAGACGCCGCTGCCCGGCGCGCCGATGTCAACCTGCGTCACGCCGTAGTTCGAGTAGCGCGCCAGCGCGCCCGTGCTCGTCAGCGCGGCGACCGCGATGACGGCGTCGTAGGAGGCCGCCGACTCGGTCGAGGTGCCGACGGTCGTGTTGTAGTTCGACGGGTAGCTCGGCTTCGTGTCGTTGTTCTGGCCGATGCCCGCGAGGTTGCCGTTGCCGGACGCCGCCGTGAAGAGGATGTTGGCCTTCGCGCAGCGGATGACGGCGTCGTGCATCGCCTGCGAGTAGCCGCCGCCGCCCCAAGAGTTGTTGATGGCGACGAGGTTGAGGCCGTGGCGGGACTTGAGGTCAACCAGGTAGTTAACCGCGGCGATGGCGTCGGCGATGGAGCCGCCGTCGGGGCCGAGGAACTTGGCCGAGATCATCGTCACGTTCCAGTTGACGCCCACGACGCCGAGGCCGTTCATCGGCGCGCCGATGGTGCCGGCGACGTGCGTGCCGTGCGAGTCGGTGTCGAGGTCGTCCGGGCGCGCGCCGTCGTAGACCGAAGAGTTGTCCTGGAAGAAGTCCCAGCCGCGCACGTCGTCGGCGTAGCCGTTGCCGTCGTTGTCCACGCCGTCGGCGGGGTCGTAAGGGTTCGTCCACATGTTGGCGGCGAGGTCGATGTGCTCGTAGTCGATGCCCTCGTCGATGATGCCGACGTAGACCGAGTCGCTGCCGACGCTGCCGCGCGCCCACGCCTCGCCGGCCTGGCTGCCGTAGACGTTGGCGGGGCTGGTGGCGTCGCCGTACATGCCCCACAGGTTGCCGTTGGTGTAGTAGGTGTCGGTGGCCGTCGCCATGTGCGTCACGACCCAGTTCGGCTCGGCGAAGGCGACCGCCGGGTGCTCCTGGACGATACGGACGGCGTCCTCGACCGAGAGGCCGCTCTGGATCGTGGCCAGCTCAAGCTCGCCCTTGGCCGCAGCCTTCTCGGCCTTCTTAAGCTGCTTCTTGGTGAGTGCGCCGACCGAGTTGCGGGCCGAGACGATGTCCAGTTCCGTCGCGTCGGCCTTGAACTGGATCAGGAGTTCGTTGGCTTTGTACTTGGGTTTGTCCTCGTTCTTGGCGGCCGCGCGGCCGTTATTTAAAGCGGGAGAGAACGCGAGCGCGCAGAGCGCGAGGGTGGCAACTAACGCGAAAACTTTCTTCATTCATCCTCCGAAAAAATGTCAGACAGGTTGGTGGGTGAGGGCCGCCCGTGAGGGGAGCCCTTTGTTAACCGAGACGATAACCGTGGATGACTGTTATAAAGAGCTAAGCACCACGTACCCGAAGCACACGTATCCGACCCAACTCGTCCTGTCTACTTTCCGCGCTGTGTTGAAAGGGCGAGAGCGCCCCGGAGGGCGGACGCACGTACAACCTTTAGGGACAACCCCGGCGGGGTCGCTTGAACTCGATGCGTGCCTTTGAGGGGCCAACCGCTGTTCGAGTTGCCCCGGCTACAAAAAAATTTTCATCGGCCCGCACCAGTGTAAAAAGTTCCCTGCGGCCCGACCCGAACTCATGTAAAAACTTCCCAGCGGCCCGACTCGGCCGAGCGGAAGAGGGCGTCGATGACAGCCATGTTGTTGACCGCGTCCTCCAAAGGTATCGGCTGCTCGGTGCCTTCGCGGACGGCGCGCGAGAAGAGGTCGCCCTGGATCGTGTACTGGTCGCAGGCCGGGAACTCGATGGTCTCTGCGTTCGCGCCGCCGGGCGCGGAGCCGTCGTCCACGAAGATGCGGGTGGGGCGGTCGGGCGGGGCGTTGAAGGGGACTTCGATCTCGACGCGGCCGCGCGTCCCTATCAGTTCGACGCGCTGGTGCGCGGCGAGTTGCGTGGAGCACGTGAAGGCCGCGCGCCCCGCCTCGAATTCTAGGACGGCCGAGGTCAGGCGGTCGGTCTTCATGTCGGGGTCGCGCTCGACGAGGGCGAGGACGCGGCGCGGCTCCGCGCCGTAGACGAAGCGCGAAATCTGTACGGGGTAGCAGCCGATGTCCATCAGCGCGCCGCCGCCCGCCTCGGGGATGTTGCGTATGTTCGAGGGGTCGCGGTTGAAGTAGCTGAAGAAAGCCTCGACCGCGCGCAGCTCGCCGACGCGCCCCGAGCGCACGAGGTCGCGCGCGGCCAGCCACTGCGGGTGCGTGCGCACCATGAACGCCTCCTGTATCTTCACGCCCCGGCGGTCGCGCGCGTCAATCAGGAGCCGCGCCTCGGCGGCGCTCAACGCGACCGGCTTCTCGCAGAGGACGTGCTTGCCCGCCTCGGCCGCCTTCAAAGTCCAGGGCACGTGCAGGTGGTTCGGCAGGGGGTTGTAGACGGCTTCGATGTCGGGGTCGGCCAGCAGCTCTTCGTAACTGCCGTACGACTTCGCAATCCCCAGCTCGCCCGCGACCCGCGCGGCCCGCCCGGCGTCGCGCGAGGCGACGGCGACGACCTCCGACCACCCGCCCCTCTGCATCGCCGGGATGACCTTCTCGACCGCGATCTTCGCCGCGCCCAGCACGCCCCAACGCACCTTGTCGCTCAAGAGTAGCCTCCTCTTCGGAAATCAGGTCAGTACCGCCCGCGCATCGCTGTTGTCAAACTCGACGCCAGCCAGCATACTCAGGACTCTTTTTAAAGTGAAGAACTATCATCCCACAAGACGCTCTCCGAGACGTGCGGCGCTCGCCTGCGCCCTCCTCGCGGCCTTTGCACAAGTCACGCACGCCGCGGTCGGCGCGGGCCTGCGCCTCAACACCGTCGGCTACCTGCCGCGGCACGGGAAGCGCGCGACGCTGCCCGGGCCGTGCGGGGAGTTCCGGGTCGTGCGCGTCTCCGACGGCGCGACCGTCCTGCGCGGCAGGTCGGGCGGCCCCCTCCGCGACGACGAGACGGGCGAAGCCCTCTGCGTCGCGGACTTCACGGCGCTGCGCGCGCCGGGACTCTACCGGCTCGAAGCGAGCGCGGGGCGCGCGGCGACTTTCCGCGTCAGTGCCGACGTGTACGAGACGACGTTCAAGACGGCCGTGCGCGCGATGCACCTCTGGCGCTGCGGCTCCGCGGTGAGCCTTGAACACGACGGCGTGACGTACGCGCACGCCGCCTGTCATCTGGAAGACGCGCGGCTCGACTTCGTCGGCTCGCCCGGCGCGCGGCTCGACACGACGGGCGGCTGGCACGACGCGGGCGACTACAACAAGTACGTCGTCAACGCGGGCGTGACCGTCGGCCTGCTGCTGCGCGCGTGGGAGGAGTTCGGCGCGCGCGTGCGCCGCGTTGACCTCGGCCTTCCCGAGAGTCAGACAAAGCTTCCGGCTTACCTCTCCGAAGTGAAGTGGGAGCTGGACTGGCTGCTCAAGATGCAGGCCGAAGACGGCTCGGTCTATCACAAGGTCTCGACGCGCGACTTCGGCCCCGCCGTCAAACCCGAAGACGAGAAGACCGAGCGCTTCGTCACGCCCTGGAGCAGCGCGGCGACGGCCGACTTCGTCGCCGTGACCGCGGCGGCCGCTCGCGCCTACAGGCCCTTCGACGCGGCGTACTCGCGCCGCCTCCTCGATGCCGCGCGCAAGTCCTACCGGTTCCTCCGCGCGCACCCCGAGAGCCGGCGCGCAGACCTCAAGGGCTTCACGACCGGCGGCTACCAGACCGACGACGCCGACGACCGGCTCTGGGCCGCGGCCGAGCTCTGGCAGACGACCGGCGACCGTCAGGCCCTCGCCGACTTCGAGGAGCGCGCACGCCGCTTCGAGGGCAAGTTCAGCCAAGACTGGGGCTGGGGCGACGTGAAGAATCTGGGGATGCTCACCTACCTCTTCTCCAAGCGGCCGGGGCGCGACCCGCGGCTCGTGCGCCGGGTTCGCGAGGCGTTGACCGAGACGGCCGACCGGATAGTCGCCGTCCGCGACCGAAGCCCCCACGCGCGCCCGCTCACGCGCTACTACTGGGGCGCGAACGGCGGCGTGGCGAACACGACCCCTCTGCTGCGCGCGGCCCACCGCATCGTGCCGAAGCCCGTCTATGTCGAGACGGCGCTCGACGCGCTCTCGCACCTGCTGGGGCGGAACTTCTACGGCCGCTCCTTAGTGACGGGCGTGGGGTTTGAGCCTCCGCGCGCGCCCCACGACCGCCGCTCGATGGCCCCCGGCTCTGCCGGGGCGTGGCCCGGCTACCTCGTCGGCGGCGGCTGGCCGCGCGCGACCGACTGGGTTGACGACGCGGACAACTACCGCGTCAACGAGATCGCCATCAACTGGAACGCCCCGCTCGTCTACGCGCTCGCCTCTACGCTGCCGGAGACTCCTTCAAGAAGGTAGAGAGAAGATGAACAGACTCGCGCTCATCTTAAAGTCCGCCGCGCTCGCCGTTGTCCTCCTCGCGCCGCTCGCCTTCCACGCGCCCGCGCGCAGGGCGAAGGCGGCGGCCGTCTACGAGCACCCGTTCCGGAACCCCGACCTGCCCGCCGAGCAGAGGATCGACAACCTCATCTCGCTCATGACGCTCGAAGAGAAGGTCGCCTGCCTCGGCACGAACCCGAGCGTCCCGCGCCTCGGCGTCAAAGGCTCGCCGCACTCCGAGGGCCTGCACGGGCTCGCGCAGGGCGGCCCCTCTGACTGGGGGCGCAGGAACCCTACGACCACCACCATCTTCCCGCAGGCCATCGGCCTCGCGGAGACCTGGGACACGGACATCGTCCGCCGCGTCGCCACGGCCGAGGGGTTTGAAGCGCGCTACATCTTTCAGAAGTACGGGCGGGCAGGGCTGGTCGTCCGCGCGCCCAACGCAGACCTCGGCCGTGACCCGCGCTGGGGGCGCACTGAGGAGTGCTACGGCGAAGACCCTTACTTCAACGGCGCGCTCACCGTGGCCTTCGTCAAAGGCTTGCAGGGCGACCACCCGAAGTATTGGCAGACGGCCGCGCTCCTCAAACACTTCCTCGCCAACAGCAACGAGAACGGGCGCGGCCACACCTCCTCCGACTTCGACGAGCGCCTCTTGCGCGAATACTACTCGGTGCCCTTCCGCCGAGGGGTAGTCGAAGGCGGCGCGCGTGCCTACATGGTCGCCTACAACAAGGTCAACGGCGTGCCGATGCACGTCAACCGCGAGTTGCTCGACCTCACGCGCGAAGAGTGGGGGCAGGACGGCATCATCTGCACCGACGGCGGCGGCATGCGCCAGCTCGTTACCGACCACAAGCACTTCAAGACCTTCGAGGAGGCGGCGGCCGCGGTCGTCAAGACCGGCATCGGACAGTTCCTCGACGACTACCGCGAGCCGACGCGCGCCGCGCTCGCCAGGGGCCTTCTGACCGAGGCGGACGTGGACAAGGTTCTCCGGCACACCTTCCGCGTCATGCTCCGCCTCGGCCTGCTCGACCCGCCCGAGCGCGTGCCCTACTCGAAGATCGGCGAAGGCCCAGAGCCCTGGACGACCGACGCGCACAAGTCGCTCGCGCGCCTCGTCACGCAGAAGTCGGTCGTGCTGCTGAAGAACTCGAAGAACCTTCTCCCCCTCGACCGCGCGAAGCTGAAGAGCGTCGCCGTCGTCGGCCCGCGGGCCGACGACGTGCTGCTCGACTGGTACAGCGGCACGCCGCCCTACACCGTCACGCCGCTCGCGGGACTACGCGAGAAGGTCGGGCCGCAGGTTCGCGTCACTTACGCGAAGGGCGACGACGGCGGCGCGGTCTCCGCGGCCGCGCGCGGCGCGGACGTGGCCGTCGTCGTCGTCGGCAACCACCCGACCTGCGACGCGGGCTGGGAGCAGTGCCCCGTACCCTCCGACGGCAAGGAGGCCGTAGACCGCCGCTCCGTCACGCTCGAACAGGAGGAGTTGATTAAGAAGGTCTACGCGGCCAACCCGAACACCGTCGTCGTGCTCAAGTCGAGCTTCCCCTACGCCGTCAACTGGACTCAGGCCAACGTCCCTGCAATCGTCCACCTCACGCACAGCAGCCAGGAGGAGGGGCGCGCCCTGGCCGACGTGCTCTTCGGCGACTACAACCCCGCCGGCCGCCTCGTGCAGACGTGGCCGTCTTCGGTCGAGCAGTTGCCGCCGATGATGGACTACGACATCCGCCGCGGCCGCACCTACATGTACTTCAAGGGCGAGCCGCTCTACCCCTTCGGCCACGGCCTCTCCTACACGACCTACGCCTACGCGAACCTGCGGACGAGCGCGCCGACGCTCCCCGTCGGAGGTTCGGTCAACGTCACCTTCGACCTCAAGAACACAGGCCGCCGCGCGGGCGAAGAGGTCGTCCAGCTCTACGTCACGCATCTCAACTCGAAAGTGGGGCGGCCGCTCAAGGAGCTGAAGGGCTTCGCCCGCGTCGCCCTCCGGCCCGGCGAGACGCAGCGCGTCACGCTCACCCTCGCCGCCGAACAGCTCGCCTACTGGGACGTGAAGTCGAAGCGCTTCGTGGTGGAGCCCGACCGCGTGCGTTTGATGGTCGGCGGCTCGTCGGCCGACGTGAGGCTCAGCCGCGAGTTGAGCGTGACGCGCTAAGATTAACCACAGAGACACGGAGGCACAGCTTGAAGCCATAGCTCAACAAGCCGTGCCTCCGTGTCACTGTGGTTAACTTATCTGCCAGAGCAGTTTGCCGGTCAGTTTACCATCCGTTTAGAGGCGGG